>Ga0247817_10000005_pt1 | contig 419725 bp, 307 predicted proteins | sample UWRJL212509R1_FD_178010 | JGI IMG/M metagenome (GOLD analysis project Ga0247817, IMG submission 178010) | Plant litter microbial communities from Arlington Agricultural Research Station in Wisconsin, United States - UWRJ-L212-509R-1 | ecosystem: Environmental > Terrestrial > Plant litter >... | reverse complement strand
GCAAGTACCAGGAAAAAATCAAGCAACAGCAACTGATTTCCTTAAAGAAAAAGGCCGATGAATTGAATTTTCAACTTGTTGAAATATAGCATATTATGAATTACGTCAATGGTAGCTTGTCGAAGCATCGCCGACACCCTTCGACGGCACCGGCCGCCCGGCGCAGCGGCGGCCGCAAGCTCAGGCTGACACGCACCTTAGCAAATTCATATAGTATTTATGTGCATTTTCGACCGGGTCGCCGGAGCGAGAGCTTGTTGACCACGAAATATTTACTCAGGCTGACATTTCACTAGCGTCATTTTTTACTTAACTGCACACTAATTTTTCTTTAATACTTAAAACAGTTATTTCAGCTTGTCTATGCGCAGAATGTAGTCATAACCTCCTTCAACTTCAAGACCTGCTTTCACAGTGCCTGCTGTTATATCGTATTCCCAGATGTAATCTTTACCGGTTTCAGCATTGGCCGAAATGTAGGCTTTGCCTCCGTCCACGATCACATTGGAAATTGCCGATCCTTTATCCAAAGGTATTTCGGTCAGTTTTTTTATCACCGTACCGTTGGCAACATTAATCGTTGCAAAGCCATAAGTATGCAGAGAGGTAGAGCCGCCGGCAGCAATACTTTCGTCGAGGTATTTGACAATAGCCTGCCCGTTACCCAGGTACCAGATACTTTCCAGTGGATTTCCTATCGAAGATGTATTCGCATTGAAGAAATAACTGGCGTCAAACTCAGTACTGCCATTTTTAATACGATAGATGGCCGAAGGCACACCTGTTCCCATCCAGCTAGGATTGGCCAGAAAGTAAATGTCACCTTTTTCATCCGTGAATGAACCCGGGCTCCACATATTAGACACACCAGGTCCTACTGTGCGTGTATCGGTAATCGTTTTTACATAATTGAAACTAGGGTAATCTACCACAAGCACGTTAACTTGTTTTTGTGCAGGTGCAGGCCACTGCGCTGTATGGGCCAGTCCCACGAAAAGTTTACCGCCAACCAGATTTACATTTCCAAGGGCATAGTTTAAAAATCCCTGTGGAATGGCAGGAGCCTTGATTTCTCCGTTGGTAATTTTCAAGGTAGCGGCATCAATAACAGAATAAAGGATCTTGTTGCTATCGCCATTCGTTCCCAAAAGAACCAGTGTGTTGTCGTCTGCCCAAATGTAGGAATTGATGTTGGCAATATGGGTGTAAGGTACTTCCAGGACTGTGTTCAGCTGGTTGTTTTCCAGGGAAAATTTAGACAAGCGGCCTTTGCCGGAACTTGTGCTCGGGTAATAGTAAAACCCTTGATGCGGGATTATACCGTAGTCGGCTTTGTCTGTTACTTCCACACCATTTCCTTTCAGATTTACAGTGCCGGACGACAGTGACGAGGTTCCTACTACATATTGGAATGTATTGGGCCAGCTTCCCAGCTGAAGCCAGATGGCGTAACTGCTCGCATCAGGTTCAGCCTCGGTGGTGTTATCGTCATCACTACACGATCCCAGGCCGGTGATCAGAGACATCAGGAGTAAAGCATAAGATGCTTTTTTAAAAAAATTAAACATGGATTATCTGATTATTATGTAAAAAAGTATTACGTTAAAAAATGTCAGCGGATAAAATAGCGGAGTTTAATAAAAACGGCACGTCCAGGTTTTTGCAAGCGGAAGTTGTCGTATGCAAGGCTATTGGCAAGATTCCGGCATTCTACTGAAACATTATATTTCCCTTCTTTGAGCGAATAGGAGAGTGATGCCTGTTGGATAAACTGATTAGGAACTTTGTTTTTGCTGGCTTTGCTTCCAAAGGCTTCCCATGTCAGATAAAACCAGTGTACATACTGAGCGCCATAGTTGAGTTGCAGACGTGTGCCTTTACCCAAAAGGTCGTTTTTGCCAATACCAAGATCGGCGTTTCCGAATGCCCAGGGCTGATTGGGTATCTTGTTCTGATACGTAGCTTCCGGTGTGCCTGCGGAACCCAGCGCATATTTTGTATTATTGATGGCATTCTGATAACTGCCGTTTATGCTGAAATTGATGAGGTTGCTGTAATCATATCGGAATTCAGCTTCAAAGCCTGTAACCCGCACTTTGGAGGTGTTTTCATAACGGCTGACGCTGGCATTGGACTGGTAAACCACTGAATAAATAAAGTCCTTTGCATCTCTGAAAAACCAGGATGCCTCGGCAAAAAAACGATGGCGGTTACTGCGATGGCCAATAAAGCCACCCACATTAAGATTATGGCTCGACTCCGGTTTCAGGTCAAGGTTGGCAACAACGGTATATCCGTTCCCAAACATTTCTGCTACGTCCTGTAAGCGATAGGCTTTTTCATAAGAAGCTTTGATACCCGAATTTTCGCCGATCTTGAAGCGGGATGCAACCCCATATCCGAAATTGTTCAGGAAATTTTTCGCCTGAGCGTATTCTCCATTAAGCGATACAGATTCTTTCTTCTCAATACTAATGCCGTAGTATTTGGCAAAAAATGTGTTTGTAAGCCGGTCCTTCATCAGATTTTGCTGATAAGCCAGGCCAAGTATATGCTTGCCCAAAAATCCCGGTATGTCGTCCCGGTCTGTCAGTAACTCATTGTAATTCTCGTTTTTGACACGATCAAAAGTGTAGTTTAAATTGAAGGAATGTGAGGCATTAGCTTCATAACTGAGATTAAGCCGTGCGAAGGTCTTAGGCCTGATCATGTGCGTCAATGACTTACTTCCCCCCAGCTCCGACTGGTTGGTTCTTACTCTTGAACCATCCCAGGCATATTTAAAACCGGAAGTATCCGTGACCATGTAATGATCCCGCGACCTTGAAATGAAGGCATTTGCGTTTAGACCTTTCGTAAATAAATTATCTTTTCGATAACGCACTGAGGCATTGAAGGCATCGCCATTCCGTGTGGCATCTCCATAGACAACCTCTTGCCGGGTACCTGTCTGAATATCCTGATCTGTCTTGGAATAAGACCCGCCTATGAAAAACACATCGGCCCATTTTTTATTGGTGACGCCAATTTCAAGCTGGCCCATGGCAGACTTATACTGATCATGAAAGCGCCGGAAATCTTTTTTGACATATTTGTACTGAGCCTCGTCCCATACTTCCATTCCCCGCATCAGGTAATTATTGTCGGAATAATTATAAAAAGCACTGGCCTTTAAAATGATTCCGGTGTTTTGCTGGGTGTACTGGCCTGTCAATGCGGCGCGGTGGGTATTGAAAGAACCAATACTGTAACTTGCATCGAGGAAATTACTGACACGCTGATTGGTGATCAGGTTGACGCTGCCGCCAAGTGCATCAGAACCAAGGGAAACGGGCACGACTCCTTTGTAAACTTCAACTCTTTCGGCCAGGTTTACCGGAATATTGTTCAGCGACATAGCTGTTCCCATCACTTCAAGAGGAATTCCATCAATAAAAAACTTAACCGCACGCCCGGAAAGACCGTTGATCGCAAAATTAAAATCGGAACCTAAACCACCCTGTTCCCTTACTCTGATACCGGTGGTACGGTTGAGTACCTGGTTCATGTCAGCTGAGGTATTGGCATACTGTTTTGTCTCGATCGTATTGACGGCAAAAGCCTGCTCGCGTACTTCCTGCGCCTGAGTTTTACCAAGGATCTGAACTTCATTAAGATTGCTTTCCCGCTCGGATAATGTAAAGTCCAGCGATTCCGAACGCCCGTCTTCCAATGAAATTTCTCGGATGAGTTTTTCATAACCGACCGCTGTAATGGTCAATACATATTTGCCTGGTTTAACCTTTTCAAAACGATATTCGCCTACGGCGTTGGTCGTAGTGCCTTTGGATGAGGGAGATAGAAGTACGCTTACATCTGACAGCGGCGTTGTAGCTTTGGAATATACGTGCCCTGAAAGACTTGTGGTACCTGGTTTTTGGCCAAATACGAGAACAGACAGGATGCAAAAACACCCGGTCAGCAAAAATCTGCTAACTTGCATTACTTTTAATTGTGTAGAAAACGTTAAAAGAATCCCGGCTGGCCGGGACGAGTCGTGCAGTTGACGCTGTACGGCTCATTTATTGAAGGAGTAGCACAAGTCCCTGCAAACCCTAGTGAGCAGATAAAAAATTCAGCAAAATTTTATTTATCCTGTTTCAAAACTATTGAAGCCGGTTGATCATTATGATCCGCCCATCTATGGTAATACCCTTGGTAAGCTTACCGGTAGAAAGATGATATTGCCAGATTGTGGATTCATTTTTACCAGTATTTACTGCGATATAAACCTGGTCGTTTTCCACCAATACGTTGTTTTCAAATGCGAGCCGATCCAGTGGAAGGTCCAGCTTTGTTTTCTTTTGGGTGTATAAATCCAGTACATAATAATCAACAATCCGCTTTTCAAGATAATCCATGTAACGGTCGACACGTTTTTTTTCTACCATTTTGATCAGCGCTTTACCACGCCCTAGATCATACAAGAGATATCCTTCCTGTTTTTGCTTGTCGGTTGGTCGAAAAAAATACGTGGAATCCAGTCTTTCTTCTCCTTTTTTGATCCGGTAAATCCCTGTTGCCTTTGTAGGATGATTATGGGTGCGTCCGCCTGGCTGTGTCAGGAAATAAATGTCGCCATTATTAATCAGCGAAAAGGGGGCGTGTAAAAAGTAACCGCCCGGCCAGGTTGAGCGCGTGTCTTTTTGTAAATCCAGGGTTCTCATGGCAGGATATTCCACCACAGCCATGTACGTAGTATCGCGCGCAGGTGCCATGGAGTTAACTCCCTCATATAGCGTATAGGCAACGTAAATTCGTTTATCTCTGAACTTTGCAAAAACTCCGCCGTAGTATTCGGGTTTCACGGGAAGCGGAATGTCAAAGGCACCATGTCGGGCCACCGTCATCGTACGGACATCAACCAGCGCGTATACGAACTGACTTCCTTCCATGGTACTGCCAATCATCAGAGTATCCTCGCTTACCCAGTCATGCCAGCTCGAAAAATACTTCCAGGGTATACTATCCAAAGCACAGATTTTATCTTCAACCAGTTCATTTTCGTCTGGTTTATAGCGCGTAATGCGTTTTTTAGTCTCGTCTATTCCGTAATAAAATCCATCTCTGCAAGCAAAAATAATGGGACTTACTTTTTTTAAAACTGCGTCGTTATGATCAGCGTCTTCCATAAGCGAAGGTGTTTGAATAAAATACTCTTCATCAACAGCGTTTACCAAAATGCCGTAACGATTGGGAGAAGAATCTGATTTATGGGAAGGATTTTTATCACAGGAGAGAAGTATCAAACCAATAAGGGCGATTACCGCACAGAAAATACGAGCCATGCGAATCAGATTAGCTTAAAGTCTTTGATAAATTGTGTAACTAAGAAAGGTGGAAGATTCAACATATTGGCTTTGTCAACCACGATGATCTCGTCAGTATTCAGATGGTAGTGCATTGCTAAATACGACTTACCCTTCGCCACCATTACTTTTTGAAGCGTATAACCTGTATTTTTACAATCAGAGCGAAAAACCAGCTCCATATCCTGACCCGAATTATTGGTCACTTCCAAAGATCCGCAAAACCGGATCTGCGTGGCATTTCCCCATAACGATGTACTGGTTTGGGCGCGGCTTTTGGGAGATAAGATCAGTGAGAGGTTTGAAATATTTCCCATCTTGGTGCTATCGCTGCCCAAATTATCAAATGTAACAGCGGAGTCTGCCAGATTAATATAATTCCTGGCCAAAGAAAATGCTGCAATCATAAGAATGATGCACGCTGCACAGGCCACTTTAAAATAAGGAGTGCTGAGCCAGTAAAGTGTACCAAAACGATGCAACGGGATCACAGAAGTTTTCATTCCTTTCGAAATGCCCCGCCATATCCTGGTTTTATGGACAGCCTCAGATTCGCTGTCAGGTAAATGCAGCTCATCCGCAGTTTCCGGATCCAGTAACCAGTCAACAACGGCTTCGTTTTCTTCACTTGTACATTTTCCCTGATGATACAGGGCAATCAGTTCTGGTGTAACTTCAATTTTCATAGTATTAAAACCCTATGCTTTCCAAACAAGTAGCACAGCGGGAGCAAAACCCTAAATTCTCAAAAGAAAACAACTAATCAAACACCATGCGGATTTTTTGCTGAAGAAAACGAAGTGTTTTGGTGGTGTGATACTCAACAGCTTTTTCAGAGATCTCCATTGTTGCAGCTATTTCCTTATTGCTCAAACCCTCTTTTCGCAGCAGGTATACACGTTGGCTTTGGGCAGGAAGCAGATTTAGCAGTGTCTGAAGGTGTTCATTGAGATCATTGTAAAGTATCTCATGCTCAGTACAGGAAGTGGAGCAAACTGAGTTTTGTTGAATTTTGGCAAGATGGGTTTCATGAATATTTTTATTCCGGATATATTCAAAAACCTTCATCTTGGCTGCCCGAACCAGATAATGTTCAATGGGTGAAGTAATCGAGATACTGTCGCGACGCTCCCACAAGGAAAGAAAAATCTCCTGAACCATCTCCTGGGCCACTTCCGCCAGTTTGGTATTATTGTAGCAAACGGCATACACTTTCTTCCAATGAAGTGAGTAAATACGCTCAAAAGATTGAGGGTCTTTAAAAGACTGAGAATGAATTATATTTTCGTCTGTCTGTTCCAAAAGGTGAGCGGAATTTTGACAAAAATAGTCTATTTAGATTAAGTTCAAATAAAAAAAGATTATTATAATTTACATAATCTCGTTAGGCCAAGCCAGATTCTACCTTGATTAAGTCTGATTCGTAGTGAACTTCATGCCCCAGCTCAGAGCGATTAAGAAATTAGGATTGTATCTATTTGGATAGAATTTTATATGTTAAATAATTGACTTTCAGTAATATAATTTACCGAGGTTGTGATATAAAAGTCTTGTCAATTTGTGGTTAAGCTGCGAACAATAATTATTTTTCTGAATTAATAAAGTCATCACTATCATGGGGCATGGCGTCAGTCATAGCATTGATATTCCCACCGTTCAGCGCGGTTAAGATCTCAGTTGGATCCACATGGAAATTTCTTTCCGATCTTACAATGGCGCTGGCAGTGTTCTTGAAGAAAATTCATTTTGCTATAAACTGATATAAGTACGGTGCCTTGTGTGCGCCGCCGCTATACTGTTTTTCAAGCCTTTCGAGAATATCCAGACCGAGTATTTTACGCTGAAAACCCGACCGGCGCATCTTTTGTCCAAGGATTGTTTCATATAATTTTTGAAGTTCGCCCATCGTGAAGGCTTTGGGCAGCAAAGGTGCCGCCCAGCTATCATAACCGCCGAGTTTTCTGTCAAGATCTGTTCTGAGCGTTTCCAGAGCTTTCTGCACAATGGCCTGGTGATCAAGCATAAGCTCCGGCAAATTTTCCAGCGTATACCAGACACAGGTATCCGAAAGAGGGTCGGGCGTTGGGGTTGCTTTTCTGAAATCAATCAGCGCATAATAACCCACAGAAACAAAACGTCGGAGAAGCCAGTGATCCTCGCCGGGATTCACTCCTTTTGCCTGCATGATCGTGCGCAGGGGAGCCTGGTCATAACGGGCAAGATCTCCAAAAGTGTAAAATTGATCCAGATAAATATCCGAAAGTCCGGTCCGTTCGCTCAATACGCGCCGGGCTGCATCGTTCAAATTTTCATTTGCTTTGACAAAGCCGCCAGGCAGTGCAAACAAACTTGTATTCTGATATTCGAGCACGAGGATTTTGAGATGATACTGATCAAAACCAAAAATCACAAAGTCCATTGCAAGCCCCGGCAGATAACCCGTTCCTTCTGAATTTTGCTCTAACCGTGCTTCTTTTTCACTCATTATATTAAAATTTTGTGCGCAAGTTAGAAAAAAGAAAGTTTGTCAGAATAATTATTTATTATTGTTCCATGATGAGACAATATAGATTTTATTGCTCAGATTATTTTTCAATCTCATATAAATATCAATGAAAAGCTAAAATGAGAACAATATTTATTACCATGCTAATGGCCTTGCAAATGATGCAGGTTGCTACGGCGCAGTCCAAGAAAACAGCTCCGGCTCCGCAAGCCAAAACCGTCAACGGTACCGTGGAAGGTGTTATTGAGTCCACAGGGGTCCGGGCATTTAAAGGAATTCCTTTTGCAGCACCGCCCGTCGGTGAATTCCGCTGGCGCGAACCGCAACCTGTTAAAAACTGGCAGGGCGTTAAAAAAACAGATAAGTTCGGACCGCGTGCTATGCAAAATCCTGTTTTCGGTGATATGGGTTTTCGCTCAGACGGCATGAGCGAAGATTGTCTTTATCTGAATGTCTGGACTCCGGCAAAATCAGCAAGTGAGAAACTTCCGGTTTTGGTTTATTTTTATGGTGGCGGTTTTGTAGCCGGTGATGGTTCGGAAGGACGTTATGATGGCGAGAGTATGGCTACCAAAGGCATAGTGAGTCTGACTGTGAATTATCGTTTGGGCGTGTTCGGATTTTATGCCTCAGAGGATCTTACTAAAGAATCTCCGCACCATGCTTCCGGAAATTACGGTTACCTGGATCAGGCGGCGGCACTTGCCTGGGTTAAGCAAAATATTGCAGCATTTGGAGGTGACCCGGGCCGGGTTACCATCGCCGGAGAATCGGCCGGTTCGCTTTCTGTAAGCGCGTTGATGGCTTCCCCGCTTTCAAAAAATCTGTTTTCAGCCGCTATTGGTGAAAGCGGGTCTGTTTTGGGTACACTTCCTCCGGTTCCTTTGGCGCAGGCAGAACAGGCCGGGGCGAAATTCAATGAGCAGGTCGGTAAAAAAACTTTGGCAGAAATGCGTGCGATATCTGCTGAGGAACTGTTAAAGGCGACGGCTAACGCAGGTGTTTCCAGATTTCTTTCCGCGGTTGACGGGTACTTTTTTGCTGAGGCGCCTTTGAAAACATTTCAGGCTGGTAAACAGTCCCAGATACCATTGCTGGCAGGCTGGAATTCTGAGGAAATGAATTACAGAATGATTTTGGGTAAAGAAGCGCCGACGCTCGAAAATTACACGAAGGCAGTGCAGAAATTGTACGGAGAACAAGCGGATAAAGTTTTAAAGGAATATTCCGCAACTTCGGATGCAGAGGTGGAGCAGGTTGCAACCGATCTAGCTGGCGACCGCTTCATTGGTTTTGGTACCTGGAAATGGATTGATATTCAAAGTAAAACCGGTGGAGGAAAACCCGTTTATCGCTATCTGTACGGTCGTCCACGCCCTCCGATGCGTGCTGACATGGGGAATGTGTCGGCGAACCTTGCCGGCGGGGTTTCAAAAAGTACAGAGCCTGCTGCGGCCAAAGCACCATTGCCAAAGGGCGCTGTGCACTCCGCTGAAATTGAGTATGCGATGGGAAATCTTTCGCTAAATAAAGTGTACGCCTGGACGCCAGATGATCATAAAGTATCAGCAACGATGCAGGCGTATTTTGCCAATTTTATCAAAACATCAAACCCCAATGGAAAGGGCTTGCCCGAATGGCTGCCTGTGAAAGGCGAAGGTGACTCGCACTTCATGTATCTGGACGTCAATAGCCGTTTGGAAACTGAAAAGCACAAAGGACGTTATCTTCTGATGGATGCGATGGCTACAAAAGAATAAGAAAAAAATAGTAATAATTATGGCTCTTTCGGCATCGTCGGGAGAGCCATATTTTTTGAGGTGACGTTTGGTAAATGAACAGAGAATAATCTCAAACAATGGTGAAGTGAATTGTGCAAGAGCAATGTCAACACTTTTGATCGGAAAAGCGTACTGATTTATAGTGCTAAACTTTCCTTCCCTAACCAATAAGGTGATAACGATGTTCAAAAACTATTTTAAAATCGCATGTAGAAATATCTGGCGCAGAAAGTTTTACGCCGCAGTTAATGTTGGAGGACTGGCGATCGGTCTGGCGGTTTGTCTGACTATTGTTTTTTATGTAAAACATGAATTTAAATACGATCATCATCATGATAAAGCGGACAGAGTCGTAAGGATTACTACGAAATATGAAACGCCTGACAAACCGATGCTAATCGCCAATACTCCGGTTTTACTCGCTTCTTACCTGAATAAAAATTACCCGGAGATAGAAAAAACGGCTCGCCTGCAAATCACAGAGGCGGCTGTAAAACACAGTCATTGGCTTCAAAATGAACAAAATGTTTACTTTTCTGAACAGTCTGTTTTTGATATATTGTCGTTTGTATTTTTGGAAGGAAGCGCGTCAGGTGCCTTAAAAAGACCTAATACGGCTGTTATTTCCAAAAAAATTGCAGAAAAATATTTTGACCGGAGTCCTGCATTGGGACAGACCATTCAGATCAATAAAACGCATTACGAAATTACCGGTGTTATTGCAGATTTGCCGTCAAATTCAGATTTAAAGATATCCGTCATGTTGTCGCGTGACTTTTTAGATACGAGGGATTGGCTTACGGATGATTTTCCGGTTTACACCTTCGCACTTTTTACACAAAAACCGGATTTAAAATCGTTTGATAAAAAACTTCTGACGCTGAGCCAGCGATATATTCAACCGGAACTAAAAGCGCAAGGAGCGGATGAATATAAACTTATCTTCGAAACAGAGCTGCTGAAAGATGTACATTATAATGTTGGCAAAATGGGCGATACGCCAAAGGGAAATAGGCAATATGGCTATCTATTTTCATTTCTGGCCTTGTTTGTACTTCTCATTGCGGTTTTAAATTACATTAATCTGCTAACCGCCACGGCCATGGAAAGATCCCGGGAAGTGGGTATCAGAAAGGCAAATGGTGCCAGGCGCGGTCAGCTCGTCACGCAATTTATTTTCGAGTCACTTATCGTTACCATGGTGTCTGTGATATTAGGCGTTCTGATCCTGAAAATTTCAATTCCCTTCTTGAATAATCTGCTTCAAATTGACATTATTGTTCAATGGAGCAGCATCCTCATTGTTGCCGCTTTGAGTCTGGCGGTGATTACCATTCTTGCCGGTTTGTATCCATCATTTATGCTATCGGGTTTCAAGCCGATTCAAGCTTTAAAAGGTACGTTATCACCGGATGCAAAGTCTGTGTGGCTCAGAAAAGGTATCACGCTTTTTCAATTTTCCCTGGCCGTCGCTATGGTATCTGGCGTTTTGGTTATTCACCAGCAAATGAAGTTCTTACGAAATCACAATCCGGGTTTTGACAAAGAGCAAGTACTGGCCATTTCGGCTCCCGACGATTCTGTTGCCCGCTCCAAAATGCATGCTTTTGCAACAATCCTGCGCCAGCAGAGCCATGTGCAGCGTGTAACTGTTGGTACAAATGTGATGTCGGTTGACGAAACGTATCCCGCCGGCACAACCATTTTCAAATCCAATGGGAAGAAAAAAGAGGTGATCAGCAGCTACTTTTTTATTGACGAGCATTTCCTTTCTACACTCAATATAAAATTATTGCAGGGCAGGAACTTGTCATCCGATCATGCCTCGGACAGGAATGGCGGTTTTATAGTCAATGAAGCCTTTGTCAAAATGTCTGGCTGGAAAAACCCGATAGGGCAACCAATTGATGGCTTTTTTCACAAGGGAGAAGTGATTGGTGTTGTAAAAGACTTCAATTACAGGTCACTGCACAATTCAGTTGAACCTTTGGTAATGGTTTATAACACCGCACCTGCTGCTGCGGTAATGATAAAAACCAAACTGGAAAACCTTGCATCAATAGAAAATGCCTGGAAAAAACACTATCCGGATTTCCCTTTCGAATACAGGTTTCTGAACAGCACTTTTGAAGCCCAATTCAGAAAAGACGACGTGATGATGACATTGTTCAACATTTTCGCATTCCTTACTGTTTTTGTATCGTGCCTGGGATTGTTAAGCCTTGTCACATTTTCAACCGGCCTGAGAATCAAGGAAATTGGCATAAGAAAAGTTGTGGGTGCATCCGTGTCAGAGATCGTTACCTTATTGACGAGAGAATATCTGCTTATCGTTATACTGGCGATCCTACTGGCAAGTCCGGTTGCATTTTATGCCATGCGCCAATGGCTCAGCAACTTTGCATACCACATTGACATAAGCTGGTGGTCATGTCTGCTGGCTGGATTTACTGTTCTTGGAACCGCCCTTATCACGGTCAGTTTTCAGAGTATAAAAGCAGCGCTGGCCAACCCGGTCAAATCATTGAAAACGGAATGACTATGGTTATACCACCTTTTATTTTTTACATTCAGCGCACTGAAAAACGATATAAACAAGTCAGAATTACCAGCCGAAATTGTCAGTAAGGAACTGACGTATCATGATTTTGTAAATCAGAAAGAATAATTTTAAGGGTGTCGATATGACGCTACATTTCATCCTTTCTTGCAAGATGATCCAGCGAGAGGGAGGTGTAACCTTTTTTTGCATATTCAACTTCCAGTTTGCGGAGAAGGTGTTTGCGCTCTTCCATCATCCTGAGGGCTACCCACAATGTTGAACTGGCCGTTTCGGCCTGCTTAGCTACCAGATCCCGCTCTGTGTAAGCATGACCGATGTGGCACCGGTAGCGGTTGATAATGTCTCCCTTTACAGCCCACAGGTTTCCACCACAGTCCGGACAGGCAAAAACACTTTTATCAGCAATCTGTTCAACTGCATCGATACCGACCGCCGTTTTTTCTGCAATCTGTGATTCGAGCACGACATCCTCAGGGGCCGATATTTCTACACCCCGGTCAAGACTGGTAGTCTGGGTCAAAAACGCACCGATGTGGCTGAGCTCACTTACATAGTCGACATCCATGTTGTTGATGACCGAAAGGGGCATGTCCGGGTATTCGGCCTGGTTTGGATCCTGCACGATACAAATTCCGCCACTTCTTTTGATGGCCCACATGCCGGAGGTACCATCATCAAGCATACCGCTCAGGATAATCCCAACCGCGTGTGAAGTATAGGCTACGGCAGCAGAACGAAAAAGTACGTCGATAGAAGGCCGGAAACGGTTCTCCTGCGGACCTGATCCTAGCAAGATTTTACCCTCCTTGACAAGTAAATGCTGGTTGGGAGGAGCTACATAAATATGGTCCTTTTCGATCGCAGTACCATTGACGGCCATGTTGCACTGCAAAGAAGTTACCTTCCCCAACCGGTGTACCACGAAATCGCCAATCCCTTTACGCGATAAATGAAGGACGATACAATAGGCGGCATCCAGCCCGGCGGGCAATGTCCGAACCAATTCTGAGAGTGCATTCAACCCGCCCGCAGACGCGCCTATAACGACAATAAACCTGGGATGACTGGTCATGCTAATTATTTAAATGTATCGTAAATGTACTGCCGCTGCCAGGTTCGCTTTCCACAGAGACTCTGCCGCCGGAAGCGTTAACTATTTTGTTGATCAGGTATAGTCCTATGCCATAGCCCTCACCATCGGTTTGCAGTCTGGTGTATTTATTGAAAATGGTATCCAAATGACGCTTCTCTATTCCCATTCCGTTGTCCTGAATTGAAATAACGGTGCTGCTGTCTGCTGCCGTAACGCGGACAAAAATGACGGGCGCTTTTTCGGATCTGTACTTTATGCCGTTCGCAATAAGATTGTAAATAATACTTCGCAGGTTTTTTTTAGAAAATACAACTTGTTTTACCTGCACATTCCTTTTTATCACCGCGCCATTTGATTTAATCCGCTCGGCCAGGCTCCACTCAATGTTATCGAGTAGTTCGTCCACATCAATCGGCTCAGTTTCGATGGCATTGTTTTCTATTTTCGCAACGACTGCAATTTCGCTGATCAGCGAACGGAATTTTTTTATTGAGCCGTTTATGATCGGTAAAACTTCTTTAAGCTCCGGGTCACTGGTGTTTAGAAAGGTGATCAGCGAAATAGTTGTTTCAATGCTGTTTAAAGGGTCGATCAGATCATGGGAAGCGGTGTGCACGAAATTATCCAGATCTGCATTGATCCGCATCAGGGCTTCATTTTTTTTATCAAGTTGCTGCTGGGTGTTTTTAAGTTTGGTAATATCGTTGAAAGTAATGATTGCTCCGGAGGTCTTGTTATTGATCAGTTTGATATAAGGCATTGTCATAACCTGATACCATTTGCCATTGTTGCTTTCAATTTCTTTGGTGATGACCGTATCGGTGGCCAGTACCTGGCTAATATCTTCAGTAATAGTTTCGAGCTTAAAATTGGTAGAAATATTGCTCAGCGGGCGGCCAAGATCACTGTCGAGCAGGTTAATCAAATTGACTGCCCCCGGGGAAAATCGTACCAGTCTGAGCTGATTATCAACAAACAACTGCCCGTTGACATTGCTTCTGAAATAATTGTTAAGATCGTCGTTGAGCTCTAAAAGTTCTTTGTTTTTTAACTGGTAATCTGAATTGATCGTATGTAATTCTTCATTGATCGACTGCATTTCTTCGCTGGTACTTTGCATCTCTTCGTTAGCGGAAAGCAGCTCCTCATTAAAAGACTGCATGTTTTCATCGAGTGAATATAGTTTCTCATTCGACGCCATGAGCTTTTCTTTCAAATCCTTCACTTCCTGTTCCAGGCTCTGCGTGTATTGGTTAAAATATATTTCTTCATCGAAGATCTGCCCACCCTTCACTACCGTCTCACCGGCATTTTCGTCACTGATACGCACGACTAAAAAACCATTGCTGCGGCCTTTGTAAATCATCGGGCCCACAGATAAGGTAACATTTATGGTTTCTTCGCCTTGTTTTATCTTGATTCCAGTAATTGAAGACGATTCATCGTTTTGTACAACATTGTTAACAATTGCATTATAAGCAACTGCCAGGGGACCGGGGAGTAGTTCGGAAAAATCGGTGGTCATGATTTTCTGAAGGAGAAATTTTGTCGTATCTCCATAGAATTTCAATATCCTTTCATTTTGATCAATACAGATCACCAGCTGGCCCAGGTCTTTCATCAGAGTTTCATTGACCGCATCGCCCAGGGTACGGTCGGGTATTTTGTAATTCTGCTCTTGCGGATGGGGTATATCAGCCCGCTTTTTATAGGCGACTTCGGGCAGCGAAAACGACTCAAATCTTACCGGGTGGTTCACATCCAGATTTTGATAAACCTTGAATTTTTTACTGATCACTTTCAGGCTGTGCAGTATCGGCAGCGGGTTTTCGCTAGAACCTAAAAACAGATAACCGTGCTGTTTGAGACCAAAGAGCAGCATCAGGTATATTTTCTTTTGAAGTGCGGGCGTCATGTAAATCAACACATTACGGCAGCTGATAAAATGCATATTACAGTAAGGCGGGTTTTTGACCAGGTCGTGCTGGGCGAAAATAACCATCTTACGGAGTGCGGGACTTACCCTGTAATCATCACCTTCTATGCGAAAAAACTGGTTCAGGCGCTTTTGTGAAACATTGGCCAGGATAGCAGACTTATATAAACCCTTACTTGCCTGGGTCAGAGCAGCACTATCAATATCGGTAGCAAAGATCTTGACCACATGCTCATTAATTCTGTCTCCCAGTTGTTCACTGACAAGCATGGCCATTGAATACGCTTCTTCGCCCGTGGCGCACCCGGTGACCCACATTCTGATTTCCTGCTGAGGTGCGAGTTCAGAGGTAATGGAGGGAATGATTTTGTCTTCAATAAAATTAAAAGATTCTGTATCCCGGAAGAAACCTGTGACGCTGATCAAAAAATCTTTGGCCAGGAGGTCTAACTCTGCTGGCGTGGTTTTGATAAATTGGATATACGTATCCAGATCGCCAAAGTTATTGGACGCTGCCCTTCTTTTTATCCTTCTTAAAATGGTAGAATGTTTATAATCTGAAAAATCCAGAGGCAATTGCTGGTTGATCAGTTCAATGATTTCACTGGCATGTTTATCATCGTGTACTCCCGAAATCAGTAAATCCAGTTCCCGCTGCACATAATCCTCAATAATAGCAGGCATGGCTTCGGGTTCCAGGACAAAATCCACCATTCCGGTTGCTATGGCATTGGCAGGCATACTGTGAAATTCTGTCCCATCCGGCCCTCTGACAATCACCAGTCCACCAGCTTTTTTTATGGCTTTAATCCCGTCGGTACCGTCCGACCCCAGTCCCGACAGCACAACCCCAATTGCCTTCTGGCCATAATCTGCGGCCAGAGATGTGAAGAAAGTATTGATGGTCATATAAGGAATGCGGTCATCTTTCTTGTCGGTCAGATACAAACTATGGCCGCGAACCGTCATAACTTTATCATTTGGAATCGTATATACCTGATTCACGCGGATTGACATGCCATTCTCAGCTTCCTGTACCACAAGCTTGCTATGCCGGGAAAGCAGGCCAACCATGTGGCTTTTGAATTCGGCAGATAAATGCTGGACGATAACGTAGGAAACTCCGTCGGACGGGGTATTGTCAAAAAATGTATTAATCTCATCCAGGCCGCCAGCCGAAGCGCCTATGGCAATGATGTGATGCGGTTCTGCTGTAAACATATTGCATTGGGGGTAAGTGAATACGGAACAAGGTGTATTTAATTACCTTGTCAAATTTAAGGGGGCAATAAGAGCTGGAAGCGTAGAAACAATTGCAGGTTACTACTTTTCGGGATGATAGTTACTTAGATTAAAGGTTTAAAAGTATGGCAGGAAACGATGTTAATATTTTCTGTGACCCATATCTTCTCAATTTAATCATTTATTTTCTGATTACGTCAAAGGAGCCATTATACAAGCTGTTCCATCAGCGATTCTTCGTTGCATGCTACGCTGATTATGGATAATCCGGGTCTCGGGTTTTCTAAATATATTGCTGCCTGGCAGGAGCTGGCGTGGTTCCGGAAATTTTGTGCACAATAATTTATCAAACTGTGGATTTAATAGCAGAAAATTCCGGGTTTCGGACAGACCTGATTTTACTTTTTAAAGGAAATTATTAGGTGCCGCACACCTTTTCCAGTATTCCATTATGACTCTGATGGTATCTGTCAGCTCACTAAATGATGTTTGCTTCACGAAGAATCCCTGTGCAGAAGTGCTGTATGCATCAATGACAACCTTTTGATTCAGAGCGGTTGAAAAAAACAAGTACGGGATGCATTTAAGATTAAGTGCTGCGTCGGTTTGCAATCTGTTTCTAAGCTCAATGCCACTGAGACGGGGCATATTGATATCGGAAAGTATAATAAAGGGAGCGGAAAGTTCGCTATGGAGATATTCTAATGCAGCGAGCCCGTCCGGAAAATAAATTCTTTTGTTTGGATAATTTAGCGCGTTGAAAACCTCTTCCAGAAGAAACTGATCATCCTCATCATCCTCAATAATTATAATTTCGCCATCTTTATTCATTACCATAGATTTTAGTAGTCAGTTGTAAAAGCCATAATAATCGAGCCACTCTGAGGAATCGGGCGGTTACTTTACAGTTTATTGATTAAAAGTAAATACATTATACCCAACTTTTTACTCCATGGGAATTCCTGGATCTTACTCCTACGTTTTATTTTTTCGAACTTTCAAGTGATCGGTTTTAAGAAATGACAGAATGTAAATTGAACTGTGTTGCTGTCCAATAAAAAAAAGACTGCCTCAGAAAAGCAGTCTTGGGAAATTACCCTGTTTAAAATGCTGGGGTCAAAAAGCAGTGTATTTCCAGGCTCTGCCGGGCCTGATAATTTCAGAAGGTTTTAATCGCTATAATTTTATAAAGATACAAATAGAAGTTCCCGCTCCGGTATAAATATTGATTCAAATAATTACCTTACCGGATCCCTTTTCAGGACCAGGATTAACCAATACATGGAGATAATTTGCTACGTAAGAGCATAAACGTTGCCTCACAGATCGACACCTTTTTGCTGCTTATAACCTGGCCAGGTGCATATCAAAGCTGGCAGCCCTTTCAATAACTTCCTGGATCACATTTCCGTCAACTGATTTCTCAAATGCGTTTTCTTCACTGGCATTTACACCGAACTGTTCAAAGAAAGACAGAAAACCTTTCGGGCTGTGCATGTTCAGCCATCGGCAGGGTGTATTGCCCGGGTTTTTAAAAGTGTGTAATGTATTCACCGGCAGATCAATAGAATCGCCTGTTTCGACGATCACAGGTTCACCATTTACGCTGAATTCCATCCGGCCTTCCAATACATAAAATGTTTCAGCGTAACCTTCATGAAAATGGGGCGGGGGACCCGGCACGTTAGGATAGGTGGTGCCTTCCACCATGTCAAAGTTACCCGAAGGATTAAGTACTTTAATTTTGTGTCCCAAACAAATCAATTCGTTTTCCATGTCGAAGAGTTTATAAGATTATTGTCTCACAAAGATACGTGCATAAATTTGATATCTCCAAATTTTATGAGATATTTGTCTCATGAAAAATGCTGATATTAATTCCGGACGTGTAAAACAAAAAAAAGAGACCAGAGATGGTATTTTAAAAGCGGCACAGGAGCTCCTGGAAGGTAATCCCTCGTTTTCGCTGGAAGATGTTGCACGGCATATGGGCATTTCCCGCGCTACTATTTACCGGTACTATTCTAATGTAGATCTGCTGTATGCGGAAGCTACACTTTCGTTACGGGTAAAACAGCCGGCGGATTTTGTGGAGGAGGTAAAAGGAATGAACCTTCTGGAATCGCTCACCTATGTGCAAGGTTACTACAATCATCTGGCGCAGCTGCACGAAAATTCGTACCGAAGATATATGAGTGTTGTATTAGCCGAATCGATCAGGGAATCTAAGTCCGGGCCGTTGCGGGGTGCAAGAAGACCGGCAGCGCTGGAATCCGTTCTCAGACCTTTTGAGGAAAAAATCGGGAAAGAAAATATCTCAAAATTAAAACAGATCGCTACGGTGCTCTCAGGCATTGAGCCCATGATTGCGAACCGGGATGTGAATGGTTTGAGCAGCGGACAGTCGGAAGAACTGCTTGGCTGGGCACTGGAAATGATCCTGAAAGGAATGGGGCTGGACGAGGTTGAGTAAAAGTAGAAGACAAACTGTTATTTCAATAAGCTGTCATAAATTCATGCAGCCAGTATTGTTTTATGCTCCGATAGCTGAGGCTGTTATTGATATGTAATAGTTTGCACAATGTAATACAGTCATCAATAATAGTTCTTTGTCAGAAAAAAGCTCAAAAGTAGCCGAAGTTGTTATCTGATATTCATACCGCATTTTATTCCATTTCAGCTGAGGTTTTATAACCAAAAGCTCAGCGCCTTCCTGATCTTCCAGTATAAACGACTCCTTAAAAAAACCTTTGTGTTTTAAAGCATAATCTTTTTTAATGTCTCTAAAATAAGTTTGTATGATAATTTCCCCACTCCAGTTCATTGCGAACTTCAGGAGTACAGTTTCATGATCTTTAATTTCGATTGTTGTTCCCCAAAATCCTTTTGGTATGACTTGATAATTCCCGTCGTTTGTTATTTCGATTAGCGCGTTAAACTCAAACCAGCTTTTGTAAGAAAGTTTTCCGATAAATTGCTCGTTTAGTGTCAAATCAAAACTTAAAGAGTTGTCTGACTTTGCCTGGTATTCAGCCATATCGTCTTTGTTTTTGGTAGCTCAAATATCAACGATTAAGAAACCCAAAATACGAATTTTTGATTGTTTTATAAACATGACAGGCAAGATTAGTTGCTAGGCGCTGATGGATTTTTGGTAAAAGTTTATTGTGAAATAGAGCAGTCCGGCCAGTTTTTTTCTGACCAGACTTTCGTTGAATGCTCTTTTTTCATAGTGTTGCAGGTGTAAAACATGGGATAATAAGTTCGGAAGGTTTACAGTGCGTTTACGGAAAAGTGTATTTTTATTTTAATATGCGTATCAGTAAAATGCCGGATCGCTGCTGGCTGTCGGGCAGAAAAGGGTGCTGCGTAAATGTTCGCTCAGATCTGCGCTTATATAGTACTGATTATCAAGCACCGCCTTAACGCAGTCGATCAGCTCAATACCAACGTTTTGCCGTAATAAATGTCCCCTGACGCCCTGCTTTACATACGCGTTGATAATGTTTTGGAGTCTTAGGTAGTCGTAAACGATCAACCCCGCCAAAGTAAATTGCTCTCTGATGCTTTGAATGTACTGAACCGATTTTCTTTTAGAACTACAATAATTGCCAGCCACAAAAAGATCAGGCGTTACGGCCGGGTGCAGACGGTTATAATGGGCAAGGTCATCTGCTTCAAGAATTCTTATTTTTTTAAAATGGCCGTCTAACAAAATGGTCAGCCCCAATCGCATTATGATATCTTCATCCATTAATGCAATAGTCAGCATAAAAGAACTATTTAAGGGTTCAGGAGAATAAGTGATCAGGTGGGTTTCAGTCTTCGTGAGAAGCGCAGCGCTCATGCAAGGCTGCGCTTCCCGAAGCTGCACTAAATTATCTGGAAGGTTTACGAAAATTCGTCAAAGTATTATTTGATGGTTGAGAAGGGGGAAAGCGGTAATCATCATGTGAGAAATATTCAGTAGCGTCCTTCATGTGTAAGCTGACAGAGGCTTTTATATGTTTCAATAAAAGTGTGTGCTGTGTATTTTTTTATAAAAGCTTTGAGATAAAAGAAGCAGACTGCCACAGGCAGCCTGTTCTTTTGATAGTGATGTTCCGCTTATTTTATTACAACGATTTTCTGAGTGCTTAAACTGCCGTCTGTTAAGGTAAGTTTAACGGTATATATTCCGGCTCCCAGGTGCGTAAGATCAATACCCTCCGCGGTTAGCACCCTGGTTTGCATCACTTTTTGACCAGTAGCACTATATACAGCAAGTTCATTCACCATTGTATAATTTTTGAACAAAAGTCTGTCTGTGACAGGGTTAGGATAGGCGCTTAGTTCAACCTTAACATCTGACCTGACACCCTGAATTCTGCTGTAAGCGAAAGTTCCGTCCCGGTCTGTCATTTTGAGACGATAAAGATTTTCACCTGGTGCAAGGTTGGCGTGTACAAAAGAATAATCTCTTTTCGTCGTGCTTTCACCGTGAGATCTTACCGAACCAATTTTATTCCAGCTTTTCGCGTTCAAGCTGTGTTCGATATCAAATCTTTCACTGTTGACTTCCAGTGTCGTAGACCAGTTTAGGAGTGCGCTTTCACCTTCTTTTATCGCTGTAAAAGAGATAAGTGTGACAGGAAGCGAGCCAATGCTCACCGTAATGGTTGCCGGGTTTGATTCAATGCCGTTTACGTCCTTGTAAGTATAGGAAATGGTTGAAATAGCATTGTTAAAATCAAAATCGGGATCAAAGGTCACTACACCCGTAGTGGTGTTGACCGTATAAGTACCTTCGCCCGTAATCGTAACGGTTGTTTTTTTCAAACCGTCAGCCGGGTCGACCAACAGAACAGTTGTAGGATCTTTGGCGGCAGAACCCTGCGTATCGTTCCCCAATGTCGGGATCTGGACAGGTGTTCTTGGCGTTGTGGTGCTATTGTCGTTTGATGCCACAGGTGGGTCAGCCACTACTGCATTTGCGCAGCGCGCTCCGTCACCTGGCGACATGTTTGTTGTCGAAAAGAGTGAAGATGTCAAATTTGTCAGCGGTGCACTGAGCTTGAAAATTGAGCCGCTTAGGTTGTTGCCAACAAAAAAATCACCGCCTTCATCAAAAAACGCTGTGCCGAAGGCGCCGCTTTGCGCCGAAATGCCACCGGTAACAGCACCAAGTGTGGTGCGCGCGCCGGTTACAGGATCAAACCGATAAAGGATTTTATTTGTCCCGAATGCATACAAAAGACCATCAACAGGATTGAACGCCCAGTCGTTCAGGTCCGTAGGTGTTGTGGGGACGGTAACGGCTATCAGATAATTTGCAGATGCTGGATTCAAATCAATTTTTGTGATGGTACTGCTGTTGGCAGCATAAAGATACAGGACGCCCTGTGCGTTTACATCACCCGTGGCAAAGCCTGGTATCGTTGCTGGAAACCCTGTTACAGGGAAAGTCTCGACGGACCAGTCGCTGCCGATACGGACAAGCTCATCGGTATTATAGCGGAAACCCCATATATAGTTATCTACGGTATTATAACCAATAGCATTCACAAAAGCATTTGGTCCGGAGAGAAGGTCCGCTTTTGCCAGTGTGGCAGTTCCTGTCGTAAGGTCCAGTGTATAACCATCAGAAACATTTGACCCGCTGATGTTGCGGTTGCCGATCACGTAGCTCAGTGAAGAGCAGTTGAAAGGCAGCTGTGTTACAATAGTTGTTGCCGAAGCGAAAGTATAGGCCGAATAGGTATTGGGACTAATGGATGCAGACGTGGTAATGGACCCGGAAGACAGCGTAGTTGCGGCTCCCAGTACCGAAGTAGCATCAACAGCAGAGGAGATAACAACCCAGCGTGTTCCGTCCCAGCCTACAATTGTCAGTTTGGAGAGATCATTACCCGTTAAGCTGCCGATGGCGCTGGTCGCGTCCCAGGTCAGGGATATTTTGGTAGCATTTGCTCCGTCGATATCCCAATATTCGATGATGCTTACTGTGTTGACACCTGCGCCTTTACTGGTTGTTGCAAACGGGCCTCCGGCCGGCAGGGCAGGATAGTTGCCACTTGGCAGCATACTCGTTACCGCACTGTTAGGATTTGTAAAAAAATACGCACCCGTGGTTCCATCTGCTGCTGCTGTAAACGGTCCATAGTGGCCATTGTCTCCAACCGGAAAAATGAATGAAGAAGAGCCTAGTTTACGGACATACCCATCCACGTAATTTGCGTCATCAGCACCGGTTGCGGTATTGGCAGCTGAGCCAAAATTAAGCACACCCATCGGGCTGGTACGAATTGTATTGATAATACCCGGCTGGGTTCCGCCGCTACCAGCATTGAAGTTATGGTTTGCAAAAAGGGTCATCTGGGCTCCACCAAAGATAGTGGTATTACCAGAGCTGCCTTGCTGAGCGTTTGTAGAAAGCGGTAATCCCAGGAAAGGAATGAGTGCACTTACCCAAAACCAGCGTTTGGTCTCGGACATTTTTTTATGTCTTGTCATTTTTGTTTCTGTTATAAGTCAGGAATGAATGCTCCCTTTCGAGGTAATCTTAATCAACAATATAACATACTCCGTTCAGTGATACGATGTGGTTTATAGTAAATTCAGCATCAGGTAGATAGAATCCAACGGCTCCGTTTGTATAAATAATAGGCGTGTAGATTTCCCATGCATCTGCATGCTGCGGGCCAAAATTTCCGCCGCTAAGTCCCTGCTGTACTACGCGTGGCCTGTAGCCGGCTGGAAGTAAAGCAATTCTGAACTCATTTCCATTTTCATTGGGAAGTAGTGTTTCTGTCGCGCTGATGTAACCCTCAAGACAAACTACGTTTCCTGTTCTTACAGCGGTCGCCGATGTTATCGCAACCTGGTCGGCAGTGTAGCGGGTCGGACCAACTAATAGGGTGAGCGGTGCAACGGTTACATTGCTTTTCAGGGTAAGGTTTCCGCTGGCATCCGCTGCAACAGTTTTATCGGATAGCGCTGCTGCAGGTAAGGTTTTAAGCTGTGTACTGCCGTCTACAATAAGTTTTCCGGCATCTTTGGTAACCACTGTTTTGCTGCCGTTTACTGCCTCGATTTCGAGATTGTTAGCTGCTCCGATGGTAGACGGGTTTGCTCCGATTTTTACCTGCGCCAAAACCGCTGATGATGAAAATAATAATCCAGCGAAGGCCGCTGAACAAAGTGTTTTTGATAGTAGTTGTTTTGCTTTCATTTGAAATACGTTGATAGAAAGAGAATTGAAAATCAATAGATTGATATCGAAAAAGATAAGTGCTGGCACGAAGCTTGCATTCAGTTCATCCGCATTCGTCAATAACCACGGTGGTTATTGCATCAGCATTATCGATAGCAAAAAAATATCTGAATATTGTTACGTCCGCATGTTTGTATACGTAAAACCTGCAACAGGCTTCTGCCATGCAAACTTTATTGGTGATGATATGATCCGGCCGGATCGCGGCAGGTTTTATATCACTTAAAAGGAAGAAGAAATTAAAGTAATGTTAAATCATAGATTGATGTTATGGATGAATGAGTGTAAGTTCGCTTTGGTATCATGACAATGCAAAGCTACGCGATTGTTTCGAGGCATTGGTAGTACATATTCATGCTGTTTCTAGTAATGATACTAGCAATATGAAGCAGTAAAACAAAACTATTACTACAAGTAAATGCGTGTTGATTAAGCGTATGCTGATAATATCATGCTAATAAGTTTTATCTTGCCATTAAATTAATTGTATATCCTCTTATATGCCTCAGGTTTTAATTATTGAAGATCACGAAGTGGTAGCCCGTTCGGTGGCAATAATTGTAGAAGACCATTTTCCAGGCTCGGTGGTTTCACTGGCTGGCACCTTTATGCAGGGGACAGATTTGCTAAGCGCCGGATTCCAGGCTGATCTGGTGATATTGGATATTGATATTCCGGGTGGAGAGTTTTATGCGATGATCCCAAAACTTCGGGCCATTCAGCCCGACGTACGCATACTTATTTTTACCGGTCAAATGGAAGAAAAATATGCGCTGGGTTTTCTGACAGCCGGCGCGAACGGATTTTTATCCAAGAACTCGCCCATGGATCAGATCGGTGTTGCCATAATAACGGTTTTGAATGATAAAAAATACATGACCGAACTGGTGCGGCAGCAGGTTACCGACAGCTTTTTTAACAAAGTCAGCGGTCATGCCGATCCTGAACCTGCTGCATTATCGCCGCGTGAAACAGAGGTGCTTGACCTTTTAATGGAAGGCAAATGGGTGAAGGAGATCGCCATGAAACTGAACCTTAAACTGACCACCGTCAGTACCCATAAAACCCGGATCTTTGAGAAAATGCAGGTTAGTAATATTATCGAGCTATACAAAAAGGCACGGCTGGGCAAAGATCTTTAACGAACTGTAGTGGTATTAAAAATAAGGTGAAAGAGCGTACCGTTCCGGCTTTCAGCAAGGATTTTAATATCCAGTAACGCAGCAATTTCCCTGACCATCATGAGGCCGAGTCCGTGGGATTTAGTGGCCATGTCGGGATTATTGCCAGCGATCTCGCCGAGGTCTTTTCCATTGAGCCATTGAAGTAAATCGGCAGGAATTCCCGGGCCGCTGTCTGCAACGATCAGGTGGAAGCCTGTCTGGTTTTGTTCCGTATAAATTCTGATACTTCCATTCGAAGTGAATTTGTTTGCATTATCAATAATGTTGTGAATGATAATACCTAACAAATGATGGCTGGAAAGTACGGCAATACTGGTGTCAATTTCATTAACGATGCTATTTTTCAGGTTTCGGATTGCCGGTGCAAAAATAGTAATCTTCTGGTTTACCAGATTTTGAAGTGCCACCTCTTCAAATGGAATACTTTCGGCCTTGTATTGTGTTTTAATGTAACTGATTGTGTTTTCAAGCAATTGCCTGATGTGCCTGGCAGAAACGGCGATATCGTTGCCAACCAGCGAGGCTTGCTCATATTTCTGCTGCCGGATCATGGGTTCAATTCGCTCCGCTGCTATGGTCAGAAATGACATGGGGGTCATAATATCATGGCTCATAGAAGCCACCAACCTGGTTCTGATCGTTAATTGCCTGGTAAGCTCTTTTTGGGACTGCTGAAGATTAGACAAAACGCTTTCCAGCTCAAAAGTCCGTTCCTTGATTTTGCGCTCTAGGTCATGATTTTTTCTTTCCAGGTATCGTGTCCTGAGCCTGATTAATCCATAAATGACTCCGGCAATAACGAAAAGAAGTATCAGCCGGAATATCCAGGTTTCGTACCACAGCGGGGGAACAATAACCTCCAATTTTTTAATACTATAATTTTTCGAGCCGAAGCCGCTGACGCGTTTAACCAATAACGTATAATGACCAGAGCTCAGACTTGAAAAATAAATGCTCAGATCGTGCCCTGTGACCGGATTCCATTCAGGATCTTTATTGTCATCACTGTTTCTGACCAGCGCATAATAAAAACGCAGATTATTCGGATGACCAAAGTACGGTGTTGAAAAATGAAACTGGACTGCTTTGGCGTCTGTGGGTAAGGTCACTGCTTCACCAGCGGCTGGAAATGACTTTTGATTAGAAGAGAAGTGGTCAAAATAAATTTTTCCGGTGTTATCCGGACTTTGATTTTTTTCGGGATTAAACCAGATAAGCCCGTTCAGTGAAGGGAGTGAAACTGTTCCGTTTTCCAATCGTAATGCGCACGGCTGGCATCCTCCGTTAAATTCATTGGATAAAAATCCTGCATTTTTATCGTAGTATTCATAGCTGAATTCATTTATCATTTTTTCCGGTATTTTTCCGGCGTTTGACTCCGTCGCAAAAGCTAGCATTTCGCTTTTTTTTGCCCTGAATAACCCCTTATTGGTCGTTATCCAGAAGAATCCGTTTTTGTCTTCAAACAAGCAGTGAGAAGCATTCAGGTATTTATTTTCATCCACTGGGAAAACCGTAAGCCTGTTCTGGTAAAATAGCATTATTCCTTTATCCTGTGCCGTTATCCAGATTTGCCCGGGCTCAGGCGCATGTATACTTTTAATAAACAAACCTCGGGTTCCTTCCATCAGCACAGCCTTTTTAGTGGATAAGTTTACGGTATACAAGCCGTGCTCGGTACCAACAAGGAGCTGTTGTTTTGTGAGCGAAGTGATAAAAGAGACATCATGCAGATCCGCCTGCAAGAAGGGTTCAGGTGAAGGATTATCCTTCGGTACTTGTACGCGGAAGAGCCCCCGTTTTTTTAACCCGGCCCAGATCGTCCCGTCCGAAGTGCAGTAAATTGTTTTTATCTCATCCTTTAAGTCCCATTGATTCAGCCGCTTGTCACCAGATTGATTGTAACGACTCAGATACTGATAATTTTTAACCCAGCGCATACCGTTTCTATCGGTTAAAATACCGCGGTTATCTGGGCCGTTTTCTTTGAGGTTGCCACCCAAACGTTGGATCTGTATGTTACCATCTTCTTCCTTTTTCAGGACAATACCGCGAGGTATCAGCACAGCATCCTTCCCAAATGGAGTCTGGGCATAAAAAACGTTTTCGTTATGATCATCTGTACCGGTCGTTAATGATTGGAAAGGCTGTCCGCGGAGTACAAACAAGCCTTGGGTAACACTTCCGAGAAATACCGACTGATCCATTTTGTTATAATAAATGGTTTGGATATTTCGGGACGTAAAATCGAAGTCTTTAACGATAAGATCTGTAACCAACTTGTTGTCAGCGCCGCTACGCAGCTCATACAGGTTGTTTCCCAGGTTTAAAAAGACCTGATCATTGATAATATTCCAATAGATTTTAATGTTTTTTTTCGCACCGGCAAAGGATGGGTCTGAGATAATAGCACCGCTGAGTGCATAAATTCCTTCTTCCGGCCGACCTGGCGCAGCAATATGCCCAGATTCAAAATAGTAATAAAGTTTGTTGCGAAAAAGGAAATAATTAGCAAGTGCACGCGCCGTAAATGGATAAAAAGTTTTCTTTTTCCACTGGCTATAAAATGTGGCTCCGCTGCTGTCACAAACATAAAAGCTGCCGTCGCCACCTGCCACGGGTATGGTATAATGCGAAAGGTTGGGAACATTTTGTATGATCGGAAGGCCGGAAGCGATAAAAGCGTTCGATTTATACTCCTTGAAAGCAGGCAGCTTTTTTGTTTTATGGAAGTAAAGTGAATCGTGAGTTGCTCGTCCATTGGCCACTTTAACGTAATCGCCTTGATCGGTAGCAGCATAAAATCTGCCTCTGTCTTCTTTTGAAGCCTCATTTTGCATGGAGGGTATCATGGCGTAAAACCGGTTGTCTTTTAAAGGCAGATTTTGCTTGCTGAAATTGTAAAAATGCCTCCCGTCAAACCGGACAAGACCGCTTTCGGTAATAAACCAGACAAAACCCTGCTGATCGGCCGCTATACTTTTGACGCTGTTTTGGGGCAGGCCGTTCTCATCATTGTAATTGTTGATGGTGTAGTGCCCCTGGGCCAGCTGTGCAAAAGAAAGCGAAATATGAAAACTTAATAATCCAACCAATAATAATTTTACCAACATACCTTAATCAATCTGTCGAAGGCTCTGGGAGTAATTCCCCGGACCTGTCCGGTTTGCTGACCGTCTTGCAAAATACAGGATACAGTTGTCAATATGATGATTTATATAACATTTTTAAGTGTATTTAGGTAAATTGAGTAAAGACTTAGGCAAAAAGCTGAAAGGAGAACCCTTCGAAATCGAGGTTAACGAAATGAACATCGATGAAACGATCGAAGTATCTTTCATCGGGGAATGATTATTGTTACCGTCTATGGTAAATAACATTTCATCTTCAAAAGCTTAGATATATGAAAACGATAATCACAACTTTTGCCTTGTTGCTGGTAACCGCCGCCGGAGTTTTCGCGCAGTCTGGTTCAAAAGGCACACAAACCAAATCAGGTACGAGCCAGGGAACAAGCGGCACAACAGTTCCGCAGGGAAACCGGGTGAAAGGCACAACCGAGCAAACGGAGAGATCCGGTGCAGAAGCAACGCAGTCACAGGGAACAAGCTCCCAGGGAACTACTGCATGGCCAATGAGCAGCGGCACAACAGGAAGTACGACATTGCCTCCTGAAGGTGCCACGCCAGGTTCAACGGAGGAAAAACAGGGAACTCAGAATTCGGGTAATAAAGCCAGTCCGGCAGAATCGCAAGGGACAAGTTCTCAGGGAACTGCTGCCTGGCCGCAGAGTAGTGGAACAACAGGAAGTGTGGTGCATCCACAGGGAAGTATTCAGGGAAATACGACAAGTCCTGCCGGTTCTGAAAACAGCAGCGACATGGGAACTGCGAATTCACATAAAGTGCCTCAAAAAAATCCCGGTTCAAAAATGAGCCGTGATAGCAGCATAAAAAAGGAAGGCGTAAAGAAACCAAAAAACTAGGACGCCAAAGCATTAAATTTGTAGTCTTTTTATCAGAAATGCCTGGCTATTCATGTAGTCAGGCATTTCTGATAAACAATTTGATATCAGCAAATAGCAAAGAATGCTGTCAGGTTAATCAATGTTGTTCAGTTCTTTTTTTAAATTATACCAGGTTTCAATATTCCCATCTCCCGAGTCAGTATACTGGTCGGCAATATGTTGAAGAAACGAAAATTTTTCTTCTTCTGATTGCAAAAACAACGAATCCAGGTTTCCTTCTGCCTTCACCAGATATTCGCTGCCAGTATTTGTTATTTCCTTTGACGTGTGAAATTTACCGGCACTTTCATAGTTATTTACTGAGTTGTAAAGATCGTATACGTCTTGATGATCTTCCAGATTTACATTGGAGATCCATTTCTTATAATCAGTTGCTTTTCCCATGTTTGATATAAATTTATTTCGTTAGTGGACGAATCAGGCAACACTAAAATTATACCAAAGCCTGAAAATGGTGTGAAATTAGCAGATCCCTGCTATCGAGGATTAGCCAGGCTATGTAACTTACTTCGCACGTTCGCCTTCCTGGTCCGTCGCCACCAGAGCAGAAAACCGGTAACAGCCAGTAGCCCAGGGGTAAGCCCGATAATCACATACATGATTTTTACTGTAAGTCCGCCGAAATTGCCGACATGTAAAGGGTGAAAAGTGGCTTCAATCCGTTCGCCCGGGGATTTGTCAGCTAGTCTTATCGTTTGCGTAACCGCTCCGGTTTGCTGATCTATCTTTACCGCGTTTGACGCACCCCAAAGTTTCCATCGTCCCTTTTCATAACCTCTGACTTCAAATTTTCGTCCGGGTTGGGTTGGCAGGTAAACGTAGGTAGGTTCCATATCCGGTTGAACTTGCATCGCCTTATAATACATTTGATCCGGTGATCTGGATACGAGCGTATTGGGCCTGGTTGCTATTAACTCTTTCTGCCAGGTTTGAGGTTGGAAAGCGAACAGGTTCATCCAGAAACCGGTAAAAAAGATCACCGCATTAAACACCAACGACCATACACCTGTGATGCGGTGTAAATCCGAACTGATCGTACGCCAGTTTTTTCGGTTAAAAGAAATCTGAAAGGTCAGTACCTTCCAGATCATTTTCTTGTAGACGATAACGCCTGTCAGCAATGACAGCAGCATGGTAATACCGAAAAGTGCCGTCAGTGCAGCGCCAGGTATCCCTAATTGAAAACTGAAATGAAACTGAAAAAGCCATTCTATCAGACTGGGCATAAAATTGCTTGCAGGTCCTTCACGAAGAATTGCGCCTGTATACGGGTCAAATGAGATCAGGGCTAAATCATAAGTCAGCAGATGAGTATCGTTGAAATAAATCCTGAAATTGTAAGCATCGTCAGGGCCTGCATCCGGATTTAGCCAGGCAATTCCGTCCAGATCCGGATATCGTGCCGTGATGATTCTGTAACAACGTGTCAATGCATCTTTCTGTGTGTGAGTACCGGAAGGTGACACATGTAGTAATTCCCGGTTTGCGAATTGATCCAGCTCGGTCCGGAATACCAGCACCGAACCGCTTAACCCTAATAGAATCAGGAATGTGCCCGTAATTAAACCGAGCCAACTGTGCATTTTAAACAGGTTCCGGCTGAATTTTCCCTTTCTCATTTAAATAATTGAATTCTGTTTATCTTCTTATTTATTAATCTGACTTTTAAATAAAAGAGCACAGAGCCGACGTAGGCTCTGTACTCTAAAACCTACCAAAGCTGATAGCTGACTCCAATCCTGATATTGAAAGGATCGCCCAGTCCTGCTGTGGTCACACCCGACCGGCTTCCGGTAAAGTAGTGCTTGTTTGTCAGATTGTATGCGTTAAGCTGAATCTGATATCTGTTGTGTGCATACGAAATGGCAGCATCCATTATCGTGTAAGAAGGGAAAACAAAGTTTTGATTACTCAACAAACCCACCTGATCACTGACATAACGAACACCAGCCGCGATGCTCAACCCTTTCAGCGCGCGGGAAGGGAGCAGGTATTTACCCCAGAAGTTGATCTGATGTTTCGGTGCATTGGCAAAGCGATCTCCCTTTTTACCGTAGCTGGTGGTGCTTACCAGTACATGTTCGTTGAAAGCATATCCTGTGATCAGGCTCAGCCTGTTAATATTTCCGGCGATGGAAAACTCGCCGCCTCTGCTTCGGGTACCGTCAATGGCAGCCTGACGATGGGAGTTTTCTTCTGTTGGAGCTGCGGTCAGAATATTGGCATAATTGATCTGATACAAGGATAATGTGGTTGATAAGCGGTTGCTAATAATATCAGCCTTGGAACCGACTTCGTACTGGGTAGCTTGTCGCGTAGGAAACGGGCCACCAGCCAGCACGTTATTGGAGGTTTGTGGGTTGAAAGATTTGAGATAAGTACCATACACAGATACATTTTTCACGGGCAGATAAACCAGCGCCAGCCTTGGAATCCAGCCGGAGGTTTTCAGTTCATCGCCCTGTTTGTTGTCCCGGTCCGACAAAGGCGTTTCTTTGCCATTGTAATTATCATAACGCAGCGAAAGCAGCACTTTCACTTTTTCCCCCACACTTAGCTGATCCTGAATATATCCACCAATCAGATTCGTAACACGCTTGTTATCATCGGACTCATCGGCTGGGACTGATGCATCGGGAATACTGCCGGTATAATCCGGATGAAGAATAGAGATCCGGGTGGAGGACTTGTACTGATAGTCGTTTTTAGTCCAGCCGTAGCGGTTATAATCTGTTCCGGCAATGATCTGGTGTCCGAGTAAACCTGTTTTTACAGTATAAGTTGCAAAAGCAGTTGTTTGCATACTGAAACGATCCGTTTCCCAATCCTGAAATCCCCGGCTGATGGAGTCGTTCCGAATTCTTCCCACCGGAATATGATCTGTAAAATCGAGTGTATTCCGCACGACGCGCTCCACCACGGTAAGTTTGAGATTCTGGTTAATTTGCTGATTAAAGCTCAATGTAGCCGAAGTATTGTGGGTTTTCCCATAATCCGTCGGACTCTGGATCGTCAGATTATCGGGATAGTAATTGAAATCAAACGTGCCATCAGGACGTGAATAAATATAACTTCCGTTGTCATATTGCTGCACAGCTTTGGCGTAAGCGTAGTTAAGTTCAAGGCTCACTGTAGTGCGTTCGTTGGCAAGATAGGTTAGGGACGGGGCGATGAAAAGATTCTGTTTTTTCTGATAATCCCGGAAACTTTCCGAACGGTCATAGCCAATAATGGCCCGGTAAAGGAGCTTTTTTTTGCCAGTAACAGGCCCCGTAAAGTCAGCGGAAGCTCTTGCAAATCCCCAGCTTCCCAGCGATAAGTCGACATTGGCATATTTCTCAGATAAAGGTTTTTTAGTGACGAAATTGACCACACCACCAGGCGATCCTTCACTAAACAAAGCCCCGGAAGGACCACGAAGCAATTCTACCGATTCGACATTATATAACAAGGGCTGCTGGCTCCACAAAAACAAATTTCCCCGGATACCATTGTAAAGCAAAAAGCTGGCATCGTTGGGCGAGTAGGCAGTGAAGCCTCGCATTTGAAAGGACCCATTGCCATTGTTGGCTTTCATACCTGTAAAAGTACCGGCAATTTCATTGAGGGTAAATGCCTGCCGGTCGCGCAAAACCGCTGAGGGGATAGCCTGAACAGACTGGGGCGTGGAAAGCAAGGGCTCCTCCAGACGGGTAGCACTGCTGGAAGCTGTAACCTGATACCCGTTCTTTACGGCACTGACAACGACTTCTTTTAACTCCTGTTTGCTCTCCGAAAGTTGAAGATTGAGATAAGGGTTTTTTCCTTTTGATATCTTCATACTTTGCGTGTGTGCAGTATAACCTACATTGGAAACAGTCAGAATATAGGAGCCAGGGCGAATACCGTCCAGACTGAAATGGCCTTTCGCATCGGTTGTGGTTCCCAGCGTAGTATTTTGAAAGGTAATGGAAGCGCCTGCAACCGGCTCGTTTTCGGCATTGACGATTCGGCCGGTTAGTGTTACGTAGTCGGTCTGTGCAAAGGAGTCAGAGCTATTGCTGAGCATAGCCAGGAACAAAAAAATAGATAAGAATTTCATTCGATTGATACAATAGTAAATACCGCCCTATTCGAAAGCACGAAAAGATGCATTCGGGTAAGTTTTTGGTCGTGAATATTTTAAGTGAAATACATGCTTCCTGTGGGATAAGCATCAGCTATCCTTTCAGGTTAAAAACATGATGATAAAAAAGCTGCTAGGCGCAGGGTGGGGGAGCAATAATGGTAAGCGGAGCCTGATAAGCAGCGAACTGGTAAGGGAAATTAAGCTTCTGATTTTGAGCAAAAGGCTCAGGTAAGAACGCAAAGGAAGTCAGGGGAGATGCAAAAAGGTTGAGCGTGGGCAGATTTTGAACCTGTTCACTGGTTTGCTGGTCCTTTTTTTCTTCCTGCGCTTTCAGTTTTTTAGCGAGGTAGCAGTGCCCGTCGCAATGCAGCTGAGGTTTGTCACGGTTTTGGCAGAGTACGCGGGTAATGTATGCTTTATTGATCTGATAATACGCAATTGTACCCCACTGACTGAATGTCGGCAGAATGGTAGCAACGAGCCATATGTATATCAGGATAACTTTCATCGGATTCTGCCGCAAATATAGCAATGACTAGGTGTTTCGTAAGATTTTGCGGCAAAATTCTTCTACATAACATAATTTACAGGGATAGTAATATTCAAATTGCGATTCTGAATTGGAGAATATTCATTACAGAATCGCAATTTGAATTATGATTTGAATTAAAATTTAAATGAAAAGCTGGTCACAAAATTTCTGGTGAATTGTGCATTTCCCACCGAGTCCCAATATTTCACATTGGTTATGTTGTTTAATTTAAAACCAAGCTTCCATTTCTCTTTTTGATAAAAAACGGTTGAATTAATCGTTTGATAAGATGGAATCGCATAGGTGTTGCTGGAATTAAGGTACGAGTCGCTCACATAATTTCCTCCAAAACCCAATCCAACACCTTTGAGATTTTGGAAAGGCAGACGATAGCTGATCCAGTAGTTGACAATATGCTGCGGTGCCTGTGTCTGGAATTTGCCTTCATATACATCGGCTTTGGTAAATTTGTTTTCATTAAAGCCGTATCCGGCTATGATATTCAGGCCAGGTAAAGGGTTGGCCGTAAGTTCAAACTCAACCCCTTTGCTTAACTGCTTGCCGTCTTGAAAACTGTATTGCGCATCATCGGTACGCAAAGCATTGTCGACTCCGATATGGTAATAGCTGATGCTGCCACCCAGTTTATTTCCTGGCAGTTCGGCTTTGATACCAGCTTCCAACTGATTCGCAAAAACAGGCTTTGGTTTAAACAGACTGCCATTAGGCTGTTCAACAGGACCCTGATTTTGAAACCCGTTCATAAAATTTCCAAACAGTGATACCTGATCTTTTACTAGTTGATACACGATTCCCAGTTTGGGAGAAAGCGACGGCTGCACAAAACCTCCTTCATAAGTTTGTTCAAAACGATTATAACGAAGGCTGAGCATCGTTGATAAACGATCTGTCCAGTTGATCACATCAGAAACATATATGCCCAAAGCATTTCCACCGTATGCGTCGTGCAATGCATTTGTGGAAGGATCTGCCAAAATACTGTTGACTCTGCTCAGGCCTGATCTTTCAAAGGGGTCGTTGACATTGATCTTGTCAAGAGGAATAATGCTGTAAGTAACAGTTTCATCGTTGTATTCATAACTGGCTCCGATCAACAGGTTATGATGAAACCGGCCGGTATTAAAACTGCCGTTAAAATTCTGCTGGACATTGGCGTACGTTCTTTCTCTTGGCCCAAAATGTCTGATACTTGTAACGGCTGTATCCGCACTGATCCAGTTCACATATGGCTGATAACTATGGTTCAAAAATTCGTTTACATGCGATATTCCAGTGGTTGATGTCCAGTTTTCACTGATCTGATACTTGGCTTGTCCAAAATATTTTGTGGCCTGCGCATCGCTGAGCAAATCATTATTAAAGAAAGATTTTTTAAAACCAAGGGGAATATCTTTGGTGGATTTGAAAGGAACCTGATCTGCAAAAAGCAGCGTATAGGCCAGTCTGGTGGCGTTACTTTTGAAATATTCGAAATCAAACAGGAATGAAAGGCGATCGCTGGCCTGGTAAGAAAGGCTCGGACTGATCACAAACCTTTTATTCTTACCATATTCATTCGAACTGTTTTGCTGATGGTTGACGGCGTTAAACCTCAACAATACTGTTTTTTCTTTATTCAGCGGGGTATTTATATCAACCGTAGCTCTGCTTAAATCAAAACTGCCCATGCTGTAACCTACTTCGCCACCAAAAGCGGCATAGGGTTTCTTGGTAACCAGATTCATGGCTCCGCCAAAAGTGGATACCTGCGAGCCAAAAAGCGTACCGGACGGGCCTTTGATCAGTTCTATCCGTTCAAGATTTGCGATTTCCGTTCCGGTCCGGTAAACCGAGGTCGCCATACCGTTTCTTGCATAATCGAAGTTGGTAAATCCTCTGAACACCACCGCGAAACTTCCGGTAACATATTCAGTAGGCGCGACTCCAGCCGCTGCCCGAAAGACATCCTTCACATCGGTCATCATTTGTTCTTTCATCAGATCCTTACCCACCACATTGTAAACCTGCGGATTTTCAAGATTTTTTAAAGGCATCCGTGCTACGTAATCGGTTTCCTTATTCACCAGCCGGCTATCACCGCTCACAACAACCTCCTGCAATTGCTGGTTGTCTTCAGCCAGAGTGAAATTTAAGGAGCTGGTTTCTCCGGCTGTCACGGTTACGGTACTCTTTTGCGTGATAAGTCCGGTAAAACTCGCCGTAACTGTATATGTTCCGGCAGGAACTTTATTGATTACATAATGACCCGCTTCGTTAACGACAGTTCCCTTAGTCGTTTTTTCAAGAACGATGTTTACAAATTCGGCAGGTTGGCCGTCCGAAGTGGTCACTGCGCCCTTAATGGTGCCGTGTTGGGCGTTGGCCTGTATTGAAACGAGTAGCAATAATAATGGTATAAATCGAAACATTTGCTTTTGATATTTATTTGGACTAAATATAAACAGATACAAATGTAGAAAAAATTCGTAATTATTTCCTGGAAGCTATAATAAATCAGGTTTTTCTTAATCTGGCAGGAAAGGAGAAGATCATGTAAATTTATTCCCGGCTTATCTTTTGAAGTATCAGTCGGAACATGACTTGAAATCAAGATGTCGGAATCACAAGAATCAGATCGTTCGTTCTCTCTTTCGGAGCAGGTATGACTGACTTTTCGGCATATTCGCGGAAAGGTATTTTTAAGCAGAATAAATTATCATCATACTTGACAAGCAACGGTCTTTACAAACTATTGCTTGTCAAGCCTTGATCATAATTTTAATTTTTAAGCAGTTTTAAACTTTGTGTAATGCCATTGGTATAAATAATTTTTACAATGTATATACCCGTGCGAAGCGCTTTAACGTCCAGACCCTTTGCCTGAAAAGCTGCCAGATCAGACTTGCCTATTTTCAAATTAACTTGTCCGTCCGCATTGATGATTTGTATGTTATCTATTTTACCCCAGTCCGAAACGCTGATCTGAAATCTGTCCGTTGCAGGATTTGGGAAAATAACAGCATTCAGTATATTCTCAAACGTCACACTTCTGACATTGCTGTAAGCGTACGATTTATTGTTGTCAACCATTTGCAGCCGGTAAAGATTTTCTCCCGCAGGCTGATTCAGCGCGTTAAAGGAATACATTGCCCTGGATGTACTTTCTCCTTTTGCAGGCACATGTCCAATATTCTGCCAGGTTTTTCCATTCAAACTTTGCTGAACCTCGAAGTAATCAGCATTGGTTTCAAAGGAAGTTGACCATCTTAATAATGCTGCCTGATTTTCTTTTGATGCCGTGAAGCTGATTAAAGTAACCGGAAGTGCGCTTTGGGCTGCCACAGCAGAAATGACCCGGAGATCGGTATTCACAGTGTTTGAAACATAATGATTAACCAGGCTCACTGTACTTCCGGAAGTGGTTGTATAAGGTCCGTTTGTATTTCCGGATTTCGCGATTTGCAAATTGACCTCTACGTTTCCATTCAATTCAGAAGGTAAATAATGAATTCCGACAGTGCCCTGAAAATTAAATGTTTCATTAAATATATAAACCCGGCTGATACTGTTGGTTGGAGAACCCATGATCGCATCTGCCGACGTTTGCAGTGTTTTATTGGTGAGCCTAAGATCGGAATCCGGTGTTAAGGTCAGGCCTCCAAGTGACATTTCTGTTTCACCCTGAAGAACTGCCTGGGCTGTTCCAAAACTTACCTGTGCATGGCTGCTCTGGAAACTTATCAGACAGCCAATACCGAGCAAAAAGGCAGATAGCTTTCTCAAATGTTTTTTCATGATGTCCAGGATTAGTGTTTGCCAAAATATCTGTTCAGACATCCTATTTAACATTTACAAAAACATTGATTTTTCCTATTGTCTGCTCATCAAAATTCTGCAAGGCCTTTCCAATGGTTTGCCCTGGCTTTACGATGTTAGGATCTGCCTTCATGGCTACGCCGCGAATGGATGAAGTGACCAGTAAATCGCCCCGCTTGATTGCTCCGCCCTCAATAGAAACTTTTGTCGGGATTACGCCTACTACACCCATGGGCACTCTGTCGCTGATTTTATCACCTGTATCAATCTGGTCTGTCAGCAGTACGCCGGGTTTCGTAGCGTACACGCCAAGCACCAGACTGGAATATTTTTCGGTGCTCTTTTCTACCGTTCTGTCCTTTTCAGCGGAAATCGCCAGCACATCGCCCGGCTCATAGGTGGCTACGCCTTCGGTCACTTCAAAAGCCTCTGCAAGATCGGCTCCTGACGATTGGACTCCTCCGTTGAAAAATCCCACACCAGCCTTGCTAATCCTGGCCACATTAGCTGAGGCGCTTTGAAAAATGGCCAAATTTCCTGATGCACCCGTGTGTCTGACGAATAGTGATGCACCCGTGCCGTTATTGCTGATGTTGACCGTGTTATTACTATTAGCTGCATTAAAATTGGAAAATCTGCCTGCAACACCTGCTCCAAAGTTAGGCACCCATCCATAAATTGCATTACCAGTCCCATCTGTGGAAGCTTCAACACCGTCTCCATTTTTTCCGGCATTTGCTGTAATGGCATTTCCATTTCCTTCTGTAAGTGCAATTACAGCTGGTCCATTTCCATTTGCATTGGAACTATAAAACAAGCCTGCATAACCACCTGTTCCGGACGAAATTCCATAAATACCTGCCGTTCCAAAATTTGCAAATTGGGAGTTTACTTCAGCTTTTACGGCCGCGGAAATACCCAGTACATTATCCACTTTAAAGTTTCCCGCTATGCCGTTACCCTGATTGGTAACAGAGAATAATGGAGTTTCATTAGTCTGTACACCGGCATAAGGTAACGCAAACGGTGCATTGTCTATCGCAGTCCAGCCGGTTCCGGTCTTATAAAACCAGAAACCTTTTGTATCCGTATCATAAACCAGTAAACCATCCGCCGGGGCTATAATAGCTGCTCGTTGGATGGAATTCATTCTTGATACGAGGACACCTTTTGCGGTGGAGGTAATATCAAGCTGTGCACTCGCATGGGGTGTCAGTGTGCCTACACCAAGTTGCGCTTTTGCAGGCTTCGAAACGCCGATCACGACTGAAGCCAATACCGAGATTTTTAAAAGTTGAGTTTTTGTAAACATAAGGCAAAGTTTTAACGAAAGTATTTGAGATGAGAAAAATTATTTTGCACAATAATCTGCCTGATAGACCTGTAACAGCATATCATGTCAGGAATAAATAATCCGGAGTACAGGATGAAGAAAACCACTCGTAAACGGTGTTGCAGATCAACAGATGCTGCCAATGCCGATTGGCACTGGTGGTTAATCGTCCTGCTTTTAAAGTGTAGGCGTTCCTTGTCAGGAGGCCGGGAGGGAAGTTTAAAGTAGCCAATATTTGGCTGGTATAGATTATTTTTATAACAATTAATGGCAACAGCGCGGTAGCTGGCAAAGAAGTAAATAACGCTTCATGTTTTAAGGATTAAGTTAGTAATGGAAAAACGGTTAGAGTTAATTCTAATTGTAAATGTAAAAGTTAGTAGAATTAATACGTCAATTAGTACGACATTGGTGACAAATTTCTCTCATAAACTTATTTAACGGTTACAAAAGTTATGATTCTGAGATGGCAGCATAAAGCTTTTGAAAGGAAAACGTGTTCGCTTTTGTATATGACATTAATATTTTGTTATTCTTTTGCAATATGTTAATTTAGGCGTGATTAAATTATTTGTAGATGACCGACAAGGAGCAGGAATTATGGAAGGCTTTTCAAGGCGGTAGTAAAAAGGCCTTTGAGGAGATTTTAGAAATTTTCTATCGGCCAATGTTTGATTACGGCATCAGGTTTCAGAAAGACCATGACCAGCTGAGTGATGATATTCATGACTTATTTCTGAACTTGTGGGATAGGAGAGCTTTTTTAAAACCTGTTGAAAATCTTAAACTTTATCTGTTCAGTGCCGTTCGGCATCAGGTTCTTCGTCAGAAAAAAAAGACATCCCGGACGGAAGAATTATCCGATGAGCACGAATACGAACAACATCAGGATATGGATTATGCCGAGATCCGGATTATCCGCTCGGAACTGACCGACGAACGCCTTTCACGTATCAATGCGGTGATGGAGAAACTCTCCAGACGGCAGCAGGAAATACTGCATCTTCGCTTTTTTGAAAACCTCTCAAACAGTCAGATTTCAGAAATTATGAATATTTCCGAGCCGGCAACTTATAACCTTCTTTCCAAATCCCTGAAAGTATTTCGCACATACTGGAATCTTCACGTTACCATTTTGCTATTTATTTTTCTTGTATATAAATTTATGTATATCAGTTAGTTGTGAAATAATTGAAAAATAATTTATTAAAAGTGGTGAGATTTTAAACGCTATCATACCATTAGTATAGAAAGTTAATTGAAATTGCACTGAGGGATGAATAAATACGATTTAGATTATTTTCTAAAAAGCGATGAATTCGTAGAATGGGTGAGGTCTGGTGAAAGCCTTGAAGGAACAATATGGGAAAATCTGATACGTTCGGATCCTAATATAAAGCCGGAGCTTGAACAAGCACGAATGCTTATTCTGGATTGGAATCAGCTGCCGTCTGCTTTGTCGGAAAACAGACGTACGGATAATATAAATAGAATTATGACCAGCGTTAATGAACGCGAAGAGACGACAGGTGCACGATCTGTTTTTGGACTTGATTTCTGGATAAAAATTGCCGCTGTTTTTCTCTTCACCATCGGTCTGAGCTGGTATTTAATGAAGCCAGATAAAGCTGATTATACCTATGATGGATTAACAGCAAATGCGGAATTTCCTTTGACAGAAGTAAAAAATGAACAAGCCGGCGAGCGCGAAATAACACTTCCCGACGGAAGCCTGGTGACACTTTCAAAAGGAAGCAGAATAAGTTATGCCAGTCAGTTCACAAAGGATTCCACCCGAAACGTTTATCTGGAAGGAAATGGGTTTTTCAATGTAGTGAAAGATAAATCAAAGCCTTTTCTGGTCTATACCAACGGACTGGTTACCCGTGTTGTGGGCACAAGTTTTCAGATATCGTCCGATAGGGGAAAAGTTTCGGTTGTAGTGAAAACAGGAAAAGTAGCCGTTTACAGAATGAGAGCGTTCCGTGCAGCACCTCATGATGACTTGTTGCTGACGCCGAACCAGGAGGCCGTTTACCAGACAGAACAAAATCAGATATCAAAAAAACTGGCAGAAAATCCGGTTGTACTGCAAGGAAAAGAAGAAATTTTGAAATTCAACTATGTAGATTCCCCGGTTCCGAAAATATTTGAGTCATTGGAAAACGCTTACGGAATTAAGATTGACTATGATGCGGAAACTTTCCAAAATTGCAGTATCACCACGCCGTTAAGCGAAGAACCGTTTTTTACGAAACTGGATATTATCTGTAAAACGATCCAGGCAAAATACGAAGTTGCTGATAACAAAATTATTATTTCAGGAAAAGGCTGTGACTAAACCCAAATGTATTAAATCTGTTAAACATGAAAATAAAATAGTGAAAAAAGGCCGGTGATATTGCAGTATCACCGGCCAAAGTTAACTCCCTGTGATCACGTCTGAATGAAACTCCTCGTAAAAGGAGTCAGGGATGGTTTTGTTTCTTACTTCAAAAACCTGTACAAATTATGGAAAAAAAGTTTATCAAACGCAATTGCATTCATTTGATTATGAAAATCAGCGTCCCACTCGTTTTGGTGCTTCTATTGGGTGGAATCACCTATGCCGGAAACAGCCATGCGCAGGAAGTGCTCAACCGGAAAGTGACTATTGAAGTTGAAAACGCAGAATTGAAAACGGTTTTGAATCAATTGTCGAAATCAACAAAAGTTCGCTTTTCATACATGGTATCCCTGATCAATAATCAGAAAGTCAGTGTAACGGCGAAAAACGAGCGGTTGGAAGATGTGCTCGGGCGCGTATTAAAACCATTGCGTATAGAATACTCCGTTTCTAATGATTTTATTATTCTGAGCAAAGAAAGTGGTGCGGATACCGGTTCTTCAAAGACGGAAAACAAGGGCAAAGATCCCTCGAAAATTCCTTCGTATCTGGATTCCATACTTGAAAAATCAGTGGCGGGTGAAGTGCTGGATGAAAAAGGCGAAAGTCTGCCGGGCGTAAGCATCACCATAAAAGGGACCACGACAGGTACTACTTCCGGGTCGAACGGGAAGTATTCACTGGTGGTGCCAACAGAGGATGCCATTCTTGTTTTTTCGTTCGTCGGTTATGTTTCCCAGGAAATGCAGGTCAGCGGACGATCGGTTATAAACGTAAATCTGACTCCCGATACCAAAGCGTTACAGGAAGTGGTGGTGGTAGGTTACGGAACGCAAAAGAAAGTAAATCTGACGGGTGCGGTTGCTACTGTGTCGGGCGAGGAAATGACGAAACGTCCTGTAACCAACGCTACTGCCATGCTTCAGGGAACCATGCCGGGTGTGCAGATTACCCAGGGAAGGGGTGAGCCGGGTAACGAAGGTTTGTCGATCAGGATACGTGGCAGCGGGACTTTCAGCGATGCAGGCTCAGATCCTCTGGTACTTATCGATGGTGTTCAGGGGAATTTGTCAGATATCAACCCTGCCAATATTGAGAGTGTTTCGGTTTTGAAAGATGCTGCGTCTGCATCCATTTACGGTGCCCGCGCTGCCAACGGCGTTGTTTTGGTTACGACAAAGAAGGGCACCGAGGGGAAATTGAGTGTCCAGTATAGTGGCAGTTATGCGATTCATAAGCCAACGAAACTTTTTGATCTGATCACCAATTCCGCAGAATATATGGAGTTGTTTAATGAAGCACGGGTTAATTCCGGGCTTACTTCCGGACTCTATTCGCAGGATCAGATCGACACTTATCGCAATGCCACAGACCGGAAATTATACCCCAATACCGACTGGCTGAGTCTGATTTTTCGTACTGCCCCAACGCACATGCACAATCTGATTTTTGATGGAGGCCGTGGCGGAACGCGTTTCAATGCATCCGTAGGCTATGTAAACCAGAAAGGGGTCATGAAAGGTTTTGACTTTGAACGTTACAACGCCAGGTTAAATATCAGTTCGCAGATCAACAAAAGGATCAAATTCGGTGCAAATATTGCCCTGAAATCCGGAAAAACGCAGGCGCCGGTCAACGGCTCGGAGGATATGTTTTTGTCCGCCATGTCGCAGGCACCAACTTATTCTCCGCAGCTTGCAGACGGCAGCGGGCATTATACATACAAGGCATATGATTTGGAATACAACAACAAAAATCCGATTGCGGTACTGGACGGGCATTTAAATCGGAATAAAACGGACTATTCTGCCAATACCCAGGGATGGTTTGAAATTAATCTGCTGGAAGGGCTGACGTGGTATACCAAGGGAGCTGTCAACGCGGATTTTTACAAAACCAAATCTTTTCAGCCTGCATTGCAGTTATACAATTTCCGCACGAACGCGTTCATGACTTCTCTGGACCTTGGAGGTGGTCTGGAAGTGAAAGATGAGCAGAACATTTATTCCAACTTGTTTTCTTACCTGAATTATGAACACAGCTTTAATCAGAATCACTCGGTAAAAGTACAGGCCGGTTACAGTACGGAAAAAAACACGTTTCAATATCTAACAGCTGTCAGAAAAAATTTCCCTACGGAGGTTTTGCAGGAAATTGACGCTGGCAGCCCGTCGATTCAATACGCAAACGGCTCCCAGAGTCAATGGGCGATCAGGTCATTTTTTGGCAGGCTTAACTATAATTTTAAGGAAAGGTATTTACTTGAAGCTAACCTGCGGTATGATGGTACCTCCCGTTTGAAATCTGATTCGCGCTGGGGCGTATTCCCTTCTTTCTCTGCCGGATGGCGTGTGACGGAAGAAGATTTTATCAAAAACCTTGATCTGAACTGGCTGAACAGTCTAAAATTCAGAGGTTCGTGGGGCCAGCTGGGAAATCAGAACATAGGAAATTATCCGTATCAGGCGATTCTGAGTTTTACGGGAAATTACTCTTTTGATGATTCAAACTTGTCTTCGGGTGTTGCCCAGACCAATTTATCAAACGCAAACATTAAATGGGAAACCACTACCATTGCTGACCTTGGGTTAGACGTTACGATTTTCAAAGGATTAAACCTTACTGCCGATATTTACCGCAAAACCACGACGGATATTTTACGTGGCTCACAAGTGACAGGTGTTGTGGGTCTTGGTGCGCCGACGATCAATAACGGAACGATGCAGAATTCAGGAATCGAGCTTGGCGTTTCTTACAGTCATCAGGTCACCGGCGGATTTTTCAGCGGTCTCAGTTACAGCCTGGGCGTTAATGTGGAACATTATAAAAACAAGCTGGTGAAGTTCGGTGAAAAGGAAATCGATGGGTACCGTATCCGTGAAGAAGGAAGAGAATGGAATACCTACTACATGCTGCAAATGGATGGAATCTTCCAGTCGGTGGATGAAGTTAATGCCGCGCCAAAACAATTTAACGATGCAACCGTTCCGGGTGATATCCGTTACAAGGACCAAAACGGCGATGGGAAAATTGATAATGATGACCGTGTTGTGATGACCGGAAACTATCCCGGCATGAATTATTCTTTCAATCTGTCGGCAAACTGGAAAGGATTTGATATTTCAGCCATGCTTCAGGGCGTTAATAACATCCGGTTTTATGTCGATAACTGGGGAACTGTTCCGTTCGTGCAAGGCTCGCCTCCGACAACCGATTGGCGTAACCGCTGGACTGAAACCAATCCGTCAACGACGATGCCCCGCATATACTGGGGATGGGGAGCGCCGGACCGTATCAGAAGAGCTTCTTCTTACTTTTTGCAGGATGCTTCTTATCTGCGTTTGAAAAACGTGACATTTGGTTATTCACTTCCTAAAACTTTAACAGGAAGTATAGGTATCGATAACCTCCGCGTTTTCTTTTCGGGAGATAACCTGCTGACGTCAACAAAGTATCCCGGACTGGATCCGGAGCGCGGTGGAAGCGGAAGCTTTGTTTCCTATCCACAGAACAAAGTATTCTCATTCGGGCTAAATGTTAAATTCTAATTCCATGTTCGTGAAAAAGCATTCATATAAACTACTCGTGCTGCTTGCGTTGGCATTCAGCTCCTGCAACGATTCGCTGGATCTTAATCCGCTGGATCAGATATCTTCTGCAACTTTTTGGAAAACAAAAGGTGACTTTGAAAAAGCCCTGACTGCCAATTATGCAAACATGCAAAATGATATCTGGGCAGTTGAGCTACCGGTCTGGAATTGCCTGACCGACGACGGTTTTGCGCAGCATAACTCCGGCTCGGCCAAGGAGATCACTTCGGGGAGCATCAGTCCGTCAACAGGGGGCTATGTATCCAATGTGTATGGCGAAAGTTATAAGGCAATAGCGAGAGTCAATATCTTTCTGCAACAGCTTAATGCCTATAAAAACAGCGATATTTCTGATGCAGACAGAAAATTGTACGAAGCAGAAGTGAGGTTTCTCCGGGGCTTCTTCTATTTCCAGCTTTACAGTGCATACGGAGATGTTCCGCTGGTGCTGGAACCGCTGACACTGGAAACACAAAAACAGCCCAAAGTTGCAGCGGAGAAAATTCTTGCCCAGATTCTGGAAGATCTTGATTTTGCAATTGCGAATCTGAATTCAGCAGCTTACCCCCAGAATGGCGGTCATGCAGCGGCCTCTTCGGCACAGGCCATGAAGGCTCGGATTTTGATTTTTTCTGCCTATGGCAATACAGGAACGCCTGATCTTGCGGTTTTGAAACAGGTAAAAGACTTGGCCACTGCTGTACGTGGGAAGTATGCGCTGAGCCCTAAATTTGAAGATATTTTTCGCGATGCTGGACAAAAAGGAAATCCGGAAATTATCTTTTCGGCCAATTTTTTAGCTCCGAACAATACCCGGCCATGGGATATGTACTACGGCGACTGGCTGGTGGCGAGCCCGCTTCAAAACTTTGTGGATGCTTTTGAATGTACCGATGGGCTTCCTTATGGCGTTTCTCCACTGACTGATAAAAAGGAACCGTTTAAAAACCGGGATCCGAGGCTGGCCAAAACGGTTTTTGTGGATCATCCGGACTTTGGCGGCGGTAAAACACACACGCCGTCAAACAGTCGCCCGACAGGTTATGGCGTGATGAAATTCCTGGTTCCTGAAAATATTCCGTACGGATTTTCTACGCTTAGTCAGCAAAATGCCGTCACGCTGCGTCTGGGAGAAATTCTGCTGATTTTTGCAGAAGCTCAAAATGAAATAGCCGGACCGGATGAATCGGTCTATGCTGCCATGAAAGAGCTGCGCGCCCGCGTGGGTATGCCACCATTTCCGGCAGGATTATCAAAAACCGAAATGCGTGAAAGAATTCGTCATGAACGCAGAATCGAGCTCGCCTTTGAAGGGTTACGTTATTATGATTTGAAAAGATGGCACATTGCAGCTGAGGTACTTAATAACGTGAAAGATAGTTTTGTTCCTTACAAGTTTGAAGAGAAATTTTACAAATGGCCATTACCGCAACCTGAAATTGATAAAAGCGGAGGGGTTTTGATTCAAAATAAAGATTATTAATTAACAGATCAATGGTTTTCAGATTACTCTCGGTCGCGTCGCTATCATTTTTAGTTTCAACGTTATGTGTCGGACAGGAAAAATTACTTCGGTTATGGTATGACAAACCTGCCAGGACATGGGAAGAAACGCTTCCCATGGGAAACGGACGGTTGGGAATGATGAGTGATGGCGGCGTGATGAAGGAGAATATAGTGCTCAACGACATCACGTTATGGTCGGGCGGGCCGCAGGATGCGAATAATGATGACGCGCATAAAAGCCTTCCCAGAATCAGGGAATTGCTTCTGGAAGGGAAAAATGATGAAGCGCAAGCTTTGGTTAACAAGGATTTTGTGGCCAAAGGACAAGGCTCCGGCAGAGGTGACGGTGCCAATGTTCCTTTCGGATGTTATCAGATTTTAGGAAATCTGCATCTCGAATTTTCATACAAGGGCGTTACTGACGGAAATCTTAAATACGAAAATTATGAACGGCAACTGTCACTGAGTGATGCGGTCGCGAGTTGTGCATATACCGTCAACGGGGTTCGTTACAAAAGAGAATATTTCACAAGTTTTGCTGATGACGTGGATGTTATCAAAATTACTTCCGATAAGCCCGGTCAGCTAAATCTGAAAATAGCGCTCGACAGACCCGAACGATTTACTTCAACGGTGGTGAATGGTGTGTTGCAAATGTCCGGACAACTCAATAACGGCACAGATGGAAACGGGATGAAATATCTGGCAAAGGTCAAGACGAAAGTTACGGGCGGAAAACAAAGTGTTGAAAAAAATACGCTGCTTATCAATGACGCCACAGAAGTAATTGTCTATTTATCAGCCGGAACGGATTATAAAAATGCCAGATTTGACTACGCTGCGGATGAAATTTTAAAACAGGCAGCCGAAAAAACATACGCAGTTCAAAAGAAAGAACACATTGTTAATTATGAGAAATTATTTAACCGCGCAAGTCTGGAACTTGGAAAAACAACAGCTGAGCATTTGCCGACAGATCAACGTTTGGCAAATTTCAGGAAGGACCCTGCCTCAGATAACGGACTCCCGGCTTTATTTTTTCAGTTTGGAAGGTATTTAAGTATCAGCAGTACAAGGGTTGGTTTGCTGCCGCCCAATTTGCAAGGGTTATGGGCAAATCAGGTTCAGACGCCCTGGAATGGAGATTATCATCTGGATGTAAATGTACAGATGAATCACTGGCCTCTGGAGGTTGCCAATCTTTCCGAGCTGAATTTACCGTTGGCGGATCTGGTTCGGAATATGGTAAGTCAGGGAGAGAAAACAGCGAAAGCGTATTATAATGCAGAGGGTTGGGTGGCGCACGTGATCACGAATATCTGGGGATTTACAGAACCCGGTGAAGATGCATCCTGGGGCGCTACAAACGGAGGATCGGGCTGGCTTTGCAATAATTTGTGGGAACATTATGCGTTTACCCGGGATAAAAAATATCTTGAAAGTATATATCCGATACTGAAAGGTTCCGCGCAATTTTACAACAGCGCGCTGGTCAGAGACCCGAAAACCGGCTGGCTTGTCACAGCTCCTTCCGTTTCTCCTGAAAACTCGTTCTATCTCCCGAATGGAAAATTAGCCAATATTTGCATGGGGCCAACGATTGATAATCAGATTGTAAGAGAATTGTTTTCCAATCTGATCACGGCTTCAACAGATCTGAATATTGATGAAGAATTCAGGAAAACATTGCAGGGGAAGCTTAAAGAAATTCCGCCTGCGGGCGTTGTGGCAAAGGACGGCAGGCTGATGGAATGGTTGGAAGAATACAAGGAAACGGACGAGAAACACCGGCATATTTCGCATTTGTACGGGCTTTACCCTGCGCCATTAATAACCCCGGATAAGACGCCTGAACTCGCTATCGCCGCTGCAAAAAGTCTGGAAGTGAGAGGAGACGACAGTCCGGGATGGTCCAAGGCTTACAAGCTTTTATTTTGGGCAAGACTTCAAAAAGGGAATCGGGCTTTCAAACTTTTAACAGAACTTCTAAATCCGACGTTTGAAACGGGTATTAATTATGGTGCCGGTGGAGGGATTTATATGAACTTGTTGTCGGCGGGACCTCCATTTCAAATTGACGGTAATTTTGGCGGAACGGCCGGGATCGCCGAAATGCTGATCCAAAGTCATGATGGATTTATTGCGCTGCTTCCTGCGCTGCCGGATGAATGGAAATCTTCTGGTGAAGTAAAAGGATTCAAGGCGCGCGGTAATTTTTCAGTCGATTTTACATGGAAAGACGGAAAGGTAATTTCGTATCAGATAAGGTCTTCCAAACCAACCAAGGTGTTGCTCAAAGTGAACGGGCAAAAGAAAGAAATCTTATCCGTTAAACTTTGAAAAAATCTGTTTAGTCAGGAATTGATTTTCTTGACGAAACAGATTTTATTTTGAGAAAGTGAAAACACTAAGTCGTTGATTAAAGGCGTACCCATCGGGTATTATTGGATTTCAGGATGATTACAGAGTCACTTTCAATTTTAAATTCCAGACTTCCGGGCAGACCGTCTGTTTTTCTTATTTCGATCGTTTTGCGTTTCTTTTTGTAAGTAGAACGGATCACTATGTCACCACCGCCAAGCAGGCAATCTACCCTGTCATCGGTGTAAAATGTAACATGCTCCGAGCAGTTCATTACCGTTCCCGCATTTCGGCGCTGGCATTCCTCGGTGTCGTCATACAAATCATGTTTGAATTGCCGTTCCGTGTTGAACTCGGAATCAACAAAGAGATTTCCACAACCTGGTAAAATTTGAGTCGCTGCTAAAAAAATTAGACGATAGATATTTTTCATGATAACGTAGTATGGTTTTTAGAAAGACCCGGTACAGAGACAATCCGTTGTAATGTATCGGGAATTTATGTTTGAGAAATAAGGGATACGATGCACGCGGGCACTTTGTGCGTTAGTTTTTTTTGACATAATCAGTAGACTAGGTCAAAACGATATTTTTAATAGATTTACAGTATGTAATTATCTCAGCTAAGAATAACAAAATGAAGGTATTGGTCTTCTTAATATGTTTGCTGTTCTCAGGAAAAACCTTTGCACAGGAAAAAAGTGTAAAAGTAAATGGCATTAATTTTAATGTCTATACAAAGGGACTTGAAAACCGGAAACACAATACGCCTGTCTTAATTTTCGAGAATGGTATGGGAGTCGGGCTTGGTACCTGGGATTTGTTGCTTGATAAACTGTCAAACACAGTTCCTGTTTTCGCTTATGACAGAGCTAATGTTGAAAAATCCGGAAAGATTTATGAGTTGCCGACAATTAAAAGGGTATCCGAGAATTTGAAAGGAATTCTGACAACTTTAAAAATCCAGCCGCCGTATGTACTTGTGGGGCATTCCATGGGTGGGCTATATATCCGGGCATTTTCAGGGTTTTATCCAAATGATATTGTCGGGCTTGTGTTTATTGATCCAGCGGATTTTACCGAAACCAAAAAAGACTGGAATCAAATTTTCCGCAAAATTGGTGTCCCCGAAAAGCGAATTGACGAGATGTTGTATAGCCGGCTTTACATTCCTTCAAAGGTTGATTCACTCCATTATGGTACATGGAGCGAAAGTCAGGTACTTGGTGAAATGAGACGGACAGATTTTGCAGAAATCAATAGTTTGCCTTTACCACAAGTGCCCATCTGCTTTTTTATTGGCGGAAAATTTGAAGTTCCACTGGATCGAAGAAGTAAAGATTTTGATCAGGAAGCATTTTTTACGGAACGGACAAATGTAAATATCGAAAGATGGAGAAAGTTTATTTATTCTTCCGTGAAAGGTGGCTCCCTTATTTACCTTTCCAAAAGCGGACACTTTCTTCATCGCGATGATACCGACGCAGTAGCCGGAAATATAAACTTATTGTTGGATAAGGTAATGCCTGAATAAATTGTTCTTTTATTATTATGGTCTGTAATTTACTGTAAAGTATAATCCCGTGAAAAGGTCCAAACCCATTTTCGAATGTAAGGGGCAATTTAATTATTTTTCGGCCCGGCCCACGCTTTTGTCCTCACGTTGATATGATCACGCAAAAAATTGCGAAGGAGGCATATTTTTCATCTTTTAAAAAGAACTTGTCAGGTATTTCTACCAGGAATCATCAGATTGTAGCTACATATCAGGCAATAGCTCATGTCCGTATTCCGATACTTTAGCTACTTTTATGCAAAACTGGAAGCGTATCTTTTCAGTGTAAATGTTTCTTGAAAAGAAGAAAACTTCCGGTTTGTCGGTGTATACCTTTTTTTGTACTTACGAAGTCTGTTGTGATTAGAATTATGCGTATGAGAAAAAAATGGGTAAATCTGGCTTTATTAAGCTTGTTAAGTATAACTTCGTTTTCCTGTCTGGAAAAACTGGGCGCACAGCTTCCTCCTTTGAATACCAGAAAGTTAAAGAAAAAGGTCCGCCCGCCGGTAGATTTCAACCTGCTGGTGTTATCATACAAAAGGGATCACGGTTACTGGCCCAAATCAGAGATGGACCTGATCGCATTCAACAGGCCTGTTGTAAACAAATTGTATGATGCAGGTTTTAACAGCTGGACGCTTGGCGCATTTTCAGAAGATACCTTGTATATCCATTTTGTGCACGAACCTGTTTTTGAAAATGCTCATTTTGGAGGAATCCCAATTCCTGGCAAAGAAGTAAAAATCAGAACGCTTTATGTCTCCTCACAGGGAATGGTAAAAACAGATTTCGATAAATAAAATAAGTAAGTCTGGCTATTTGTCTCATGGTTACTGGGAAATATTTACCGGTACGTTTATAAAGGAACGTGGTATCTGACCTTTGGATTTACAGCCGATTTTATTTTTGGAGGATTAATTAATCTGGCTCAGGAATTCATCCAGAAGTTGTTCAAAGCCATTGCGGTTGTTTTGGCAGAGACCGCATTCCTGTACTTTCTTTACAGAAATAGATTTTTTTTAAAAATCTCCTAAATATTTTCCAGGAAAGCTAAGGTGTTAATAACCAGCGGATTCTCTTGTGATAGTGCCTTGTGCCTCAAAAATGGTCACTTTTTAAGGCATAAGGCTACTTTTTAATTGTATGTAAACCAACCATTTGATCGTATATTTGATTATCTGACACACCTATTAGTTACCCTTCTTTAATATTCAACTCAACGTAAAACGTTAACGTTAATAAGTGATGTCTAACAACTTGGGAAGTACAGACAAGCTGCTGGATTTTCTAGAACAAGCCGGACTCTGGATTTGGGATCTTCGACGACCTGATAGCCAATGGGCAAAGCCACTTTTTTGGAGTGCGCTTGGTTATAACGCAAACCAGATTGAATACCAAACTGCAAATTGGGAAAAGTATATTCACCGGGAGGATCTGGAAATAGTAAACAGAAAGCTGGCAGCTTTGGCAGATAATCAGGAGACTCCCTTTGAACAAGTCATTCGGGCCAGGAATATCCATGGCGGGATGGTATGGTTAAAATTAAAAGGCAGTATTCCCGAGACAAGTCTGCCGGAAGGTATTTTCATGATTGTGTCCTTCGTTGATGTATCCGAAGAAATGCAGAAAGTGCTGCGCCTGAGCAGAGAGGCATCCATTTATGAATACATCCGTGACAGCGGTCTGCTTTACATGGCAAGAACTGACCTGGATGGATATTTTACTTCGGTGAATGATTTGTATGCTAATGAAATGAAGATACCAAGGCTTGAAATTACAGGCAAATCGTCCCATACACTTTTTAGTAGCGGAGATATTGTCCTGCGAATAAAAGCCTACCAGTATTGCATACTGAATCCTGGCCGTGCATACACAGTGCTTCTGAATAGTGCAGGCGATATAGGGGCAGCTCCTCAGGAATGGACTTTTTGCGGTATAAAGGATAGTGAGGGTAAGGTTAGTGAAATCCTGTGCCTGGGAAAAGTCGCCCGGCATAGCAATCAAAAAACATCGGAAATACAGATAATTGCCAGTGAACCTCTGAACTGGCGTATTTTCTTTGATGGAACCATTGATTTGGTTTCCGGCTCCTGGCAGACAAAATTTGAAAATGACGCGGCTGTGGCGGCATCCAAGTTGGCCCTGGACTTTTGTCATGCTGGCGACAAACCGGTTTTTGATCAGGCGATACGCAAAGCAATACTGCATGGATCATCCCAGGTTGAGCACCGTATATTGCACAAAGGTGGACACTGGTTATGGGCATTTACAGAGATTAAAAAAGATGAACCGGCAGGTGTATTGAATTTGGTGACCTTCGATATAACCGACCAGAAATTACTTCATGACCAGTTGGTGTATTCCCAGCACATTCTGGAACAAACTTCAGAAATTGCCAAGGTAGGCGGCTGGGAGTATGATATGTTTTCCAAAAAGTTGTACTGGTCGAAAATTGCACGGGAAATTCATGATGAACCCGCTGATGCAGACATTTCACTGGACTGGGCTTTGCAAACCTATATTACGCAACACGACCGTGACAGATTAGCCCTGGCAGCACAACTTGCAATAGCCGGCATTCCCTGGGATCTGGAAGGGAAAATCAAAACCAGAAAAGGAAATGTACGCTGGGTAAAAAGTATTGGACGACCGCAAATTGAAAATGATGTTTGTGTGCGTTTGTACGGTACTATTCAGGATATTACAGATCAGAAAATTGCCCAGGAAGAACTATTGAAGACGAAAGAAAGTCTGGAACAAACCGGACGTGTGGCCAAAGTAGGAGGCTGGGAATTTCTGGTTGCAGACCAGATCAGTCACTGGTCGGAGGTAACTAAAGAGATTTTTGAAGTCCCCGCTGATTTTATTCCGGATGTCAATACAGGATTAAGTTTTTTTACCAGTGATCAGGATCGGCAGGAGATTCTGTCTTTATTGCAAAGTGCGATTGCTGACGGTACTCCATGGGATATTGAATCCAGAATCAGGACTGTATCAGGGCAGATTAAATGGGTGCGTACCAAAGGGCAAACGGATATGCAGGATGGAAAATGCGTCCGCGTTTATGGAACGTTTCAGGATGTTGATGAGGGGAAAATAGCCGAGCAAAAAATTCAGGAAGCAAGAATGCTAGCCGAAGCGGCAAGCAAGGCGAAATCTGATTTTATGGCCAATATGAGCCACGAAATCAGAACACCTCTGAACGGAATTGTTGGGGTGTCGGAGTTATTGCTGACAACCGAGTTGACCGATATGCAGGAAAACTATGGACGTATGCTGCTTCATTCAGCGCAGTTGCTTAACGGAATTGTAGCGGATATTCTGGATTTTTCAAAAATTGAAAAAGGTTATAATCAGTTGGTTGAGAAAAGGACGGATCTGATCTATTTTTTTGAGCACACGATTGATATCGTCACTGTGCAGGCGCATAAAAAAGATCTGGAACTGATTTTAAATTACCCTGCCAATATGCCGGCTTACGGATGGATCGACGCGATTCAGCTTCAGCAAGTCCTCGTTAACCTCCTGAGCAACGCAATCAAATTCACCGATCAAGGAGAGGTATCTCTGACCATTGAAATTCAGCAACTTTTATCAAACCGGGCAACATTACAGTTTACCGTAGCAGATACCGGTATTGGTGTAGCGCCCCAGGATCATAAAAGAATATTTGAGCCGTTTGTCCAGGCAGATTTGTCCGCCACGAAACGTTTCGGGGGGACAGGGCTGGGATTGGCCATTTCAAATCAGCTCCTCGCAGAAATGGGCAGCAGTTTGGAACTGGTCAGTAAGGTTGGCAGCGGCAGTGCTTTTTCATTTGTTTTAGAATTAAGAGCGGAAGCTCGGAAGGCTCCGGAAGGATACGATGCTGTCCAAATCAGTTCTGTTCTGGTGGCAGATTCCAATCAGACCGCAAATAAAGCGCTTTGTACTTTACTTGCGCAATTTGCCATTGAGGAGTGTACAGCCGTAACAACATCAGCTGAACTGCTTGGCTTGTTAAAAACAGGAAAGGAATTTGACCTCCTGCTGGTGGATTATAAATTGTATCAGGCAGACGGGATTTACCTCTCGGCATTAATTAAAAATGTTAGTCAGGATTTTGATACGCCTGTTATGCTTATGTGTAATGCTGTAGACTATCAATCCGCAGATGCTAACGGAGACGGAATGATTGCCGGCCGGTTGTTAAAACCTGTTAAAGCGCAGCAATTAAGTAGCGCATTAAGTAAAATATCTGAATTGAGCAGACAAGTGAGTATACCAGATGCCGTTTTCGAAGGCGATTTCAATAAATCTGATACTTTTGCCAAAGTGCTGATTGTGGAAGACAACCCGGTCAACCGGATTGTAATCAAGAAAGTGATGTCGATGATTTTGACGGACTCAATATTTATAGAAGCGCACGACGGGATAGAAGGATTGGAAAGTTTTAGAACCAACAAGCCTGATCTTGTTTTGATGGATATTCAGATGCCAAGGCTGAACGGTTATGACTGCGCCATGGCGATCCGAAAACTCGAAACTCCCGGGAATCGTGTTCCCATTATCGCGGTAACAGCCAATGTGACAGCAGAAGATGAGCAACAGTGTTTAAAGGCGGGCATGGACGGCTATGTTGGCAAGCCTTTCAATAAAGGTGATATGGAAGAAGCAATCAAAAAACTAGCTGATCGCCTTATTCAATAATGACCTGCTGAGTTAACTAAAATAATTGTCCCTGCTGAGTATTTTCTCAGCTGCCGGGTAACCAATGGTCGGTAATATTCATTGGTTACCCGTTTTTTTTTATAATTTTCTTCATCAGGATTAATGGTTTTATTTTTCATTAACAATCTTATTTATAGTTGTTTAAATATTTAAACGTATATTTTTTTATTCACTTCACCGGATTTATTTAATTTTTTTTAAGAATTATTAACTTTTTTCCAGTATCCGGCTGCACTTCTTGCCTCATTACCACAAAGGCTTATATAAGTTTTAAAATTTATTGAAAAAATTATATTGAAAAATCTGATAAGGCATCTATGTGACGCCCGTCGGCGAAGTAGTTGACCTGTTAATTTTTACTTATAATTTGTTGACTAAGCCATGTTCACAGGTATATTTTTCACTTAAAACCAATTTTTCTGACTGGCTTTGCCAGCCCTGTTGACTTGAATTTTGTTCGTTTTCATTTTATCACCTACCACAAATTGCCTATGGAGCTTCCGTAAGCCTGAGACTTTGCGTGTCAAATAGTTTGATCCGTAAAAAAATGTAAGAAAAGCTGCCGGTTTCGAATTGCTATCGTCCTTGCCGGCTTCAATTTAAGTAATTACCTAACGAAAAAACTGTATGAAAAAAATTGTACGTGTGTGGAGGCTCAGGTGCCTTTCAAAGAATGTCGCAGTATCCCTCTTTATGCTAACCGGCAGCCTGGTGCCCCTTTTCGCAAGTGCAGGGGGAAATTTGCCCTCTGTATCCGAAACCAAAAAGTCTGCCGAAATTCAGGTTCGGGGGAAAGTTACCGAAGAAGGTGGAGCTCCGCTTCCCGGTGTGAGCATCCTGATCAAAGGAACCAGTACAGGTACCACTTCCGATGCGAACGGAGTATATAGTATTACGGTAGCGGATAGTAAGGCCATTCTGGTATTCAGTTATGTAGGTTTTGTGAGGCAGGAAGTTTCCGCTGGCACAAACTCGGTTCTGGATGTAAAGATGGTTACAGACGCACAGGCACTGAACGAAATCGTCGTAGTAGGTTATGGGCAGCAGAAGAAAGAAACACTTACCGGTGCCGTTACAACAGTGAAAGGTTCGGATGTTGTAAAATCTCCTGCGCTTAATGTAAGTAACAGTCTGGCGGGTCGTTTGCCAGGTGTTACACTCGTTACCAGAGGCGGCGAGCCGGGAAATGACGGATCGACGATCCGTATCCGTGGTGTGAATACTTTGGGAAATAATGATGCGCTGGTAGTTGTCGATGGGATTCCCGGAAGATCGCTGGACCGTATTGACCCGAATAGTATCGAAACAATTTCTGTCCTAAAAGATGCCTCAGCAGCTATTTATGGTGCACAGGCTGCAAACGGGGTTATTCTGATCACCACCAAACGTGGAAAAACGGGAAAACCAACAATTACACTTAATGCCAATCAGGGTTTCAGCCAGCCGACTGTTCTTCCAAAAATGACAAACGCTGCGGAATATGCTCAGGCGCTTAATGAGGTGGATCTTTATCGTAACCGATCGCCGCGTTACACCGCTGAGGATATTGCCAAATATGCGGATGGGTCAGACCTCTGGAAGTATCCTAACACGGATTGGTTTAAAGAGATTTACAAAGACTGGTCGGGGCAGCATTTCTATAATGCGACCGTTTCAGGTGGTGGTGATGCAGTCCGGTATTTCGTTTCATTGGGTGCCAAAACGCAGGACGGTTACTATAAAAACAGCGCGACAAAATACAATCAGTACGATTTCAGAACGAACCTTGATGCTACAATCAGCAAAAACATAAGTTTGCGTTTTGACGTGTCGGGCCGTATGGAAGATAAAAATTATCCGACACGTACTGCCGGAGATATTCTTTGGATGGTAATGCGCGGTAAGCCCAATATGCCTGCGTACTGGCCAAACGGAGCTACCGGACCTGACATTGAATATGGTAATAACCCCGTTGTGGTAAGTACGAGCCAGACTGGTTATGACCGTGACAAATGGTATGTGCTTAACAATACCTTGCAGTTAAATGTTAAAATACCCTGGATTGCAGGCCTTTCGGTGACAGGTAATGCGGGTATCGATAAAGGATTTAATTTTCGTAAGCGTTTTCAGACACCATGGTATCTGAATTCCTGGGACGGAACTACCCGTGATGCCAACGGACAGCCTGTTCTGGTACGTGGGAAAAAGGGAGTTGGGGATCCCAACCTGAACGAATACATGGAAGACAAACAGGATATTTTGTTAAATGGTTATATAAACTACGAAAAGAACTTCGCTACCAATCACCTGGTCAAGTTTTTGGTTGGTACTGAAAAACGTAAAGGAAACGGCGACAAGTTCAGTGCATTCCGACGCTATTTTGTATCCACCTCTCTCGACCAGCTTAATGCGGGTGGTGACGCTGAAAAAGATAACTCAGGAACGGCATACCAAAGTGCACGGCTCAACTATTTCGGACGGGTAAATTATTCATTCAAAGAAAAATACCTGGTAGAATTTGTATGGCGTGTAGACGGTTCCTACATTTTTCCGGAGACCAAACGATTTGGATTTTTCCCGGGGGTATCGGCCGGATGGCGTGTGTCTGAGGAGCAGTTCTGGAAAAACAACCTGGGCTTTATCAATCAGTTCAAACTGCGTGCATCTTGGGGACAAACCGGAAACGACCGTATCGATGAATGGCAGTATCTGGGTACTTACGGCTATCAGACCCAGAATATGGTGTATGGCATTAATACCGAAAATAAAACATTGGCGGAATCAAGAATTCCTAACCCGAACGTAACATGGGAGGTTGCCAATCAGGCAGATATTGGATTTGATGCCAGCTTCCTGAACGATAAGTTAAATCTTACTTTCGATGTTTTTGACTACCGCCGCTCCAAGTTATTGTGGAAAAGAAATGCATCAGTTCCGACTACTACGGGCTTGACATTACCGAGCGAGAACATTGGGAAAACTTCTAACCGCGGATTTGACTTTAATGCTTCTTACCGCGGACAGGCGAATGAATTGAAATATACATTCTTTGTAAACGGTGGTTATGCCATCAACAAAGTAAACTTTATTGACGAAGCACCCGGAAGACCTGATTATCAGCAGATCACCGGACACCCGTTGCCAACCAAACCAGGTGATCAAAGCCAGCCGTTTGATCCTGACCGGGATCTGTATTACGAGTCAATCGGTATTTTCAAAGACCAGGCCGCTGTGGACAACTACCCGCACTGGGGTGGAGCGCGTCCGGGTGATGTGATTTTTAAAGATGTAAATGAGGACGGAAAAATTGACGCCAATGACCGCGTTCGTAACTACAAAACGGATGTGCCGCGTTTCCAGGGCGGTATCGGAGCTAACCTTCAATACAAAGGTTTTGATATCTCTATTCTGTTCCAGGCAGCCACAGGAGCACTTCGTTATCTGTCTTTGGAAAGCGGTGATTTCGGGAATTACTGGAAAGAGGATTTTGACGGAAGATGGACTGCCGAAAACCCGAATGCAAGCAAGCCCCGCGCCAGCAACCGTAGTGATGAATACTGGCGTTCGCAGCGTAATACGTACCTGCTGCACAACACCAATTACATCCGCTTGAAAAACCTGGAATTTGGTTATACCGTGCCGTCCAAACTGGTAAGCCGGCTGGGTCTTGCGAATCTGAGATTCTACGTGAATGGCAATAACCTTGCAACCTACTGCCCGGGACTGAAAGGATTTGATCCTGAGGATAATAACACCGGAGGGATTAATTATCCTTTGGCAAGAGTTGTGAACGGTGGTTTATCATTGACATTTTAATTGATTTTGAAAATGAAAAAAATAGTTACGCTTTTAACCGTTGCATTTACGCTGTTTCATGCAACTTCCTGCAAGGACTCACTGGATAAGCAGCCATTAGACCAGTTTTCCGATGATGCGGTTTGGAACGATCCTGCTTTGATCCAGACTTTTATCAACAATACCTACCGGGGATTGGGGCATGGATTCAATAACGTGATGTTCTCAACTTATAGTGATGAGTCCATGGCCGTGTGGGGGCCAGTGGCTAACGTTACCAAGGGGCTGATCAATGCCAGTGATTTGAACGACTGGAATTATGACCGCGCTGCTTCTTTTGTTTGGGAAAATGCTTACAAGAACATCCGCGCCTGTAATCTTTTCTTTGAAAAAATTCCAACCGCAGCCGGCGTTGATGATGCAACCAAAAAAATGTATGAAGGTGAAGAGCATTTTGTACGGGCATATCTGTATCACAATCTGGTTTCCGTGTACGGTGGAGTACCGATCATCACCGAAGCTTACGGGCTTGGAGAAGATTATGCAGTTCCGAGAAATACATATGAGGAATGTATAAAATTTATAGCCGAAGAATGTGATAAAGCGGCGGCTCTGCTTCCTTTGAACCAATCGGCGAGTAATCTTGGAAGAGCAACAAAGGGTGCGGCCCTTGCCTTAAAAGCTAGAACATTGCTGTATGCTGCCAGTGATTTGTATGCCAATACGGCCTGGGCAAAAGGATATGCAAACCCTGAACTGATTGGTTATAAAAGCGGTGACCGAAGTGCACGCTGGAAGGCGGCCAAGGATGCGGCCAAAGCGGTTATGGACCTGGGAATTTACAGTCTGAATGCACCGAATCCTACTTCTATCGAAAACGCTTCAAAGAACAGGGCGGATATGTTTGTTTCAAAACAGTCTCCTGAGGATATTCATGTGCGTTTCTTTTTGGCCAAACTGGACAACGATGGTGCATGGCCGGGACGAAGCAATGGACCTAACGGCTATCACAACTGGGGCGGAAATACGCCTTTGGGACAAGTGGTGGACGATTATGAGATGAAAGACGGAACTAAATTCAGCTGGACGAACCCAACTCATGCAGCTGATCCTTACAAGAACCGCGATTCCAGACTTTATTCCGACATCCTGTTTGAAGGAGCGCCGTGGAGAGCACGACCTGCGGATGTTATCGACAAAGATCCGGTAGGTATTATTCAGGTAGGATACTGGGAAAAATGGAATGCAGCCACTTCTAAAACTGACGTTGTTGCTGGTCTGGATACCCGTAAAGGACCTATTGAAGACTGGAATGGAACGTATTCCGGTTATTATCTGAAAAAATTCATGGATCCAAATGTTGATGCGCAGTTTTTCCGTTCCGAAGTTCCGTGGCGTTTTATTCGCTACACCGAAATTCTGCTCAATTATGCAGAAGCATGTATTGCACTGGGGCAGGAGGCTGAGGCCAAAACATATCTGAATATGATCAGAAAAAGAGCGGCAATGCCTGAAATTACAGAAACGGGTGCGGCACTGGTGAAGCGTTATCAAAACGAACGACGCATCGAAATGGCTTATGAAGAGCAACGTTACTTCGATGTTCGCCGGTGGATGATCGCTTCTGAAACTTTTGGCAATGCACGTGGCGTTGAACCAACCTACAAGCTGAACGCAGATAAAACAACCGCAGCAAAACCAACGTACAAAGTAATTGAAGTGCAAACACGTGCCTGGGTAGAGCGGAATTACTTCCTTCCGATCAAGCTTGACGAGATGAATAAAAATAACAAACTGGTACAAAATCCGGGATATTGATTTTGTAAAGCAGGCAGTCGTCAAACGGAGACTGTTCTTTGAAGAGTTGTTATATAAACAAACAGATTCCGGATTTTATTACGGGATCTGTTTGTTTTGAAAATCCGGAGTATACTTTTTATAATTTTTCAATTCTACATCACAACATTATTTTACAGAATCTTTTCTGATGCCTGTCAAGGAATTTCACTGAGCTACTATTTTGATTATTAGGATATTGTACGGCATTTCAGCAGAATCAAAAATCAGATTGGAGATTACTTTAAATATGTAACCGATAACTACTTTTTTGGTTATTATTTTTACAAATGTCCTTTATTAATACAATTTAAAATAATGTTTTTACAATAAATTTTAGCTTACTATATTTGTCTGCTATGCAGACATCCAGTGATTCAGAAGTAAAGATCATTTCGTTTATAGATGAGGCAAATCCTTCGGAAATGTCGCTGTGGAGCGATTTTCAGAAGGGTGATCCTGTTGCTTTTGAAGCGATGGTTTCCAGGTATTATCCCGGGCTTTTAAATTACGGAATGCGGCTTATCCGCGACAAGGATTTTGTTCAGGATTGTCTCCAGGACTTTTTAGTGGATCTCTGGGAGCGTAAGGGAAGGCTTGATGATGTCAGGTCTATCCAGGGATACCTTTTTCTGTCGTTCCGAAGACGACTTTTTCGTGAAATGAAGCGGGGGAAATGGGTTAATATGGCCATTGAGCTGGATGAATCACTTGATTTTGAAGGTTATCTGACCATTGAGTCGGTCATTATTGAAAGCGAACAACATGCTGAAAATTCAGCCAAACTACATAAAGAACTAGGAAATCTCACCAAGCGTCAACGCGAAGCTATTTATTTACGATTCAATCAATCGCTTGACTATGAGCAAATTTCTGATATGATGCAGATCAATCAGCAATCTGCCGTTAACCTTGTTTATGAGGCGATCAGGATGCTTAAAAAAAACTGGTTCGTGAGCATTTCTTTCCTGTATGCTGCCCTGAGTTGATTCTTTTCTATTTTTTTCAGTATCTGCGAGGGTGGGCAGCCTCATTACATAAACAGCTTGGGAAGTTTTTTTACATGAAAAATTACAGTGCATTTGATATAGAAGATTTTGTTCAGGATCCCGGTTTTCGAAGCTGGGCGCTGGGAAATGAATTGGCAGACAAGGATCGGCCTTTGCTGGATTGGATGAACCAAAATCCTGAAAAAACCACTAAGATCCGACAGGCCAAAGAACTGGTACTTGCTACTCAAATACAAAAACTGCCACAGGGAGAGCCCGATATAACAGAGGGAATAAACCAGGTTTTTTCCCGGACGACAAGAAAAGAGAACCCAGGCTGGGGGCAGCGTTATATGGTGTGGAAAATTGCCGCTATGATAACGCTGGTTATGGGAATAGGCTGGTGGTTACGTCCTTCCGGAAAGAGCTCCGTTGCCCGTAATGAAATTGTTAATAATCCAGCGAATGCTTCTCAGCCACGCTTGATAACGTTGGGTGACGGGAGTAAAATCTCACTGGAAAAAGACAGTAAAATTGAAGTTAGTGACGATTTTAACCAAGTAAACAGAACGGTTTATTTGAAAGGAAAAGCTTTTTTTGAAATAAAACGTAACGAGAAAAAACCGTTTCTGGTGATTACGGAAAATCTGGTAACACAGGTTTTGGGTACCAGTTTTTGGATCGAAGCCAAGGGTGCTGATCCTGCGATCTCGGTCAGTGTACGAACCGGAAAGGTAACGGTCTTTACAAAGCCTAAGCAGGGCAACCTACTTGTCTCCGAACAAAAAACAGAACTTATTCCCAACCAAATGGCCGTTTTCAATAAAGCGGATCAGCAAATCGTGAGAACATTGGTAAAAGATCCGGTTATCATTAATCCCTCCGTTGACGGCAAAAACCAGTTTAGTTTTCAGGAGATGCCAGTTTCCGGCGTATTTGAAGTATTGGAAAAAGCCTATGGAATACCCATTAATTTTGATAAAGAAAAAATAAAAAACTGTAATCTGGTGGCATCGCTGGGAGGGGAATCTTTGAATGAAAAACTCGATCTGATCTGTGAAATTATTCATGCTACTTATACGGAAAACGAGGGGCGAATTATGATTGTATCCAACGGATGCAGATAATTAGCGGATTACCATTGTTTCGGTTTGTATGTCAGAGATAAGGATATAGTAAGATGCATGAAAAAATACAGCTGTCTCGTTCATTTCGTTAAAATCATGGGAATTTCGTTACTGTCTGTTCGTCTGTGGATGATTGTGCTGGGTACTTTGCTGGCGCATGTTACTTTTTCCCAGCAGCTTCTTACCAAAAAAATAACGCTGCATTGTCCAAATCAGCCACTTAAATCGATCCTTTTTCAGATCGAATCTCAGGCTGATGTAAATTTTATGTTCAGTCCTGCGGTAATTCAGTCGCAACGGATAACTTCTCTGGATGTGCAGGACCAGCCGTTGTCGCAGGTGCTCGAACAGCTTCTGAAACCTTTAAATATAAAATACAGGATCGCAGACAGACGCATTATTTTAACCGCAAATAAACAGGAGTCTCCTGAGGCAATTCCTTTAAAAAAAAACATTACAGGGCATATCACGGATGAAAGCGGATCTGACCTTCCGGGTGTGAATGTGCGTTTGAAAGGAACCCATACCGGTACCGCAACCGATTCCCACGGGCGATACAACCTGGATTTTGAGGACGAGAATCCGGTGATTATTTTCTCCTATGTAGGCTATATTTCAAAGGAAATTGCGGTTGGAAAAGAGTTCATGATTGACGTAGTGTTGCAAGTAGATTCCAAAGGGTTGGATGAAATTGTCGTTATGGGTTATGGCCAGCAAAGAAAAAGTGAAATATCAGGCTCTGTGTCAGGCATAACCGTGAAGGCTATCATGCAGAATCCGTCGCCTACGCTAAGTAATACATTGATCGGACAGACTGCGGGCATTATCGCTACGCAGCGCTCGGGTGAGCCGGGAAACGATGCGTCAAACATTTATATCCGGGGAATCGGTACAACGGGTGATGCTTCCCCGATATATGTGATTGATGGAATTATCCGTCCGGCCAGTGATTTTGCTCAGTTGAATGTCAATGAAATCCAGAGTTTTTCTATCTTAAAAGATGCAGCAAGCGCGGCAGTTTTTGGTGTCAGGGCAGGGAATGGGGTGATACTGGTAAACACGAAACGGGGCGTTGCGGGAAAAACGCAGTTTTCTTACTCGGCGAATTTTGGGTTTCAGAGACGAACCAGAACACCTCAATATCTCAACGCCTATGAGCTTGGTACATTATATAACGAAGCGATGGCTAATCAAGGCAGACCTTCTTTTTATTCTGAATCGGATCTTGCCAAATACCAAAATCATTCGGAGCCGGATCGTTATCCTGACTCGGATTGGACATCGATTTTAAGAACTTCTGCGCCTATAAGTCAGCATAATTTATCGGTAAGTGGCGGTACGGAAAAAGTTCGGCATGCTTCGTCGGTAAGTTATCTGATTCAGGATGGAATTATCCCATCGACGAATTTTAAACGTTATAATTTCCGGTCGAATCTGGATGCGGATCTGACCAGGACGACCTTGTTTGCCATCGATCTGGCTGGTAGAAACGAGCTAACGCATAACCTGCCAACACCCATAGCACAGATTTTTCAGCGTATCGGTGCTACTCCGCCCAACCGTTACCCGGTTCGTTATTCGAATGGGCTATATCCCAACGGCCCTTCCTATTTATTGCTTAAGGAAAACGGGTATGATAAAAAAAGTCTTTTTGCTTTCAGAGGCCGTATTCAGCTCACCCAGCAGTTGCCCTTTGTTGAAGGATTGTCGGTACGTGCAATCGGGTATTTTGATAAAACACTTACTGATACCAAATTGTGGGTTCACCCGGTAACACCTTTTTATTCATTGCTACCGGATGGCACTTATCAAAATGAGCCGTTGGGAGCAAACTCTTTAAATCAGGATCATTACGACGATCAGTCGGCGGGGCTGGAAATGCACCTGAATTATGAACACAGCATGAACAATGGTAAGATCAGTGCGCTATTGCTTTACACGCAAACACATCAGAAATGGAGCGATCTGAATGGTTATCGCGAGGGATATATCAATGGCGTTGACGAGCTCAATTTTGGAGCCGCCGCCAACAGAAATAACGGTGGTTATTCGGGGAGTTCGGGCAGAAGAGGAGTTGTTGGGCGGGTTAATTATTCTTTGAATGAAAAATTGAGTCTGGAAACCAGCTTCCGTGCCGACGGCTCCGAACAGTTTGCTGTGGGTAAGCGTTGGGGCATTTTTCCATCTGTTTCGGCCGGATGGATTATTTCACAGGAAAGTTTTCTGCAAACTTCAAAAATAATAGAGCATCTGAAACTAAGAGGTTCCTACGGGATTCTGGGAAACGACCGCATTGGTGGAGCCCGTTTTCTTTATCTTAAATCCTACTATGGATCAGGTAATGCGGTTTTTGGCGACGGCGATGTCCAGCAGGCTATTTCCGAAAATAATCTGCCCAATCCTGATGTGACCTGGGAAACAGTGAAAAAGTTGGATTTGGGGATCGATGCCGCATTTTTTGACGGAAAGCTTACCACTGTCTTTGATTATTTTTATGACAAACGCACCGATATTCTGGGGTACCGTAATGCTGCTGTACCCGGATTATTGGGCATATTGCCACCCGTGGAAAACTTTGCCCGCGTGGATAACCGTGGCGTGGAGATCACCCTGAGTTATTGTGGTAAGCTTGGAAATTCACTTCGTTACAGCACGGGTGCCAATCTTACTTATGTCCGGAATAAGGTTGTGTTTATCGATGAGCCTGGTTCAACAAATCCGAATATTAAAAGAACCGGAAATCCATTAAATACGGAGTTTGGATTTCATGCGCTGGGTATATTTCAAACGCAGGCTGAGGTAGATGCAGCCGCAGTTCAGGTAGGTCCTACTGCACCAGGTGATATCCGTTATGAGGACGTGAACAGGGACGGGATTATAAACGATCTTGACCGGGTTAAAATAGGGAAGGCCAACACACCGGAAATTATATTGGGATACAATGGAAGGATTAATTATATGAACTTTGAATTTTCCTTTCTTTTTCAAGGGGCATCCAAAGTAAATCAATGGTATAGGGCGGAGGCTGCGTGGCCTTTTTTTATTGGTGCCGGTGCTGTAAAACAAAATCTGGATCGTTGGACCCCATCGAATCCCGGCGCTTCTGAGCCACGTGTACTGGGACGGGTCACCAATATGAACCACTATGATGATTCTTCCTTTTGGCTTAGAGACGCTTCTTATCTGCGCTTGAAAAGTGCGGAGCTGGCTTATTCTTTACCCAGGTCTGTGTTGTCTGGAACATTTATTGGAGGGCTCCGCCTGTTTATCAATGCGAATAATATTTTCACCTGGTCAAAGATTAAAAATTTTGATCCTGAAAATGGAAATGACCGTGGGTGGGGGTATCCTCACCTTAGAACGAGCAATGTCGGACTCACATTACAGTTTTAATTCATCCATATGACGAGGAATCTACGTATCAGATTATTCATTTTGGGAATATTCACCACCGTAAGCTCATGCAGCCCCGGTCTTCTGGATCAGATACCGAAAGATACGATGACCGATGAAAGTATATGGACAGATCCACAGGCTGCTGCGCAATTTATAAATGGAATTTATGGCGAAATGCCTTCGGGTTTTGACCGGAATTATCAGGGTTGGGGAAAAGGATTTTATTTGCTGGATGCAGCCTCGGATGACGGAGATCTCTGTTTCCCCTGGACCTCCGTAGAAGCTTTGCAAACCGGGGATTTTTTACCGTCCTCATCGCCGCTCCCGGAAATGTGGAACGACTATTATGCACTGGTTCGTAAGGCGAACGTGGCGCTTGCGAATCTGGATAGGCTACCTGATGCAGACACCAGGGATCGTTTAAAAGGGGAAGCGTACTATTTACGCGGATTTGTATATCAGGAACTGCTTCGGCTTTATGGGCTGAGGTCTTCGGGTGACGACCCGACCGGCGTGCCTATACTTGATAAACCGTTAACGGCGGATGATAATCTGCAAATCCCGCGGTCATCGTACGCAGATGTGGTACGTTTCATAACAGCGGATCTTGATAAGGCATCTATTTTACTTCCGGATGCCAGAGAAACGGATGCGGGAAGAGCTACGAAAGGGGCAGCATTGGCTCTTAAAAGCAGAGTGCTGCTTTATAGCGAGCAATGGGAAGAATCAGCACGGGCGGCAAAGGAGGTCATGAAGCTGGATTACTCACTTTTTGGCGATTACCGTACTTTGTTTTTAACCAAGAACAACAAAGAAATAATTTTCGCAAAGAAATTTCAAAGTCCGGATAAAGTACATTTCAGAGTTAATCTGGGATGGGATGTTATTAATTCACCGAGATCTTTCAAAGGACCGTCTGATGCAGGCTGGGGAGGAAATGTCCCTACGCAGAACTTTGTGGAATCCTATGAAATGAAGGATGGTAAATCAAGAGCAGACTCTCCGTTATTTGATGAAACAAAACCGTTTGAAAACCTGGATCCCCGGTTTTACGCAACGGTCGTCTACAATGGCAGTATCTTTCGCGGGCACCGGATGGAAATGTACGAGGGAGGAGCGGATGTAACCCAACAGCCGGAGGATAGCCAGACAGGATACCATACCCGTAAGTTTCACGATGAGAAGTATCCGATTTACAGCCGAAGCAGTGATCAGGACTGGATATACCTCCGTTATGCCGAAGTACTTCTTAACTATGCCGAAGCACAGAACGAAGCAAGCGGACCCGATGAGTCTGTTTACGATGCTGTGAATAAGGTAAGGAAAAGAGCCGGTATGCCGGATCTTCCGGTTGGGCTGTCGCAAAGTGAATTACGCGCCCGAATCCGAAATGAACGCCGGGTCGAGCTGGTTTTTGAAGAACACCGGTTTTTCGATATTCGTCGTTGGGGTATCGCAGCCAGTGTGCTGGAAGGTCCAATGTATGGGATCAGGATCAGCAAAACAGCTTCCGGTTATACCTATACCCGTTATGCATTTGAAACCCGTCATTTTCCAGCCAGACTTATTGTTTTTCCGATACCACAGTCAGAAGTTGATAAAAATCCAGCGGCAAAGCAGATAGCAGGATGGTAGCAGACTTTTTTTTAGATTAATTTTAAGAATAAAGCCGCCCTGTGTGAGTAAGGCGGCTTTATTCTTAAAGATCACTTATCCCACCAAACTTTGGTGTTATAGGTATCGGCGCCCTGCCGGGCAATGGCTTCGGTCAGACTGGTGAGATTCAGTACTTGCTCACTTCTTGGATACGCAAACCGGACGGGTACTTTGCCGCCGTTTACATTATCCTGTCCTGCCGTGATGGTAGGAATTCCCGTTCTTCTCCAATCGAACCAGGCTTCAAGGCCGGTAAAAAACAGAGCGATCCATTTTTGTGTTCCAATAACTGTCAGGGCATTTGCATCAGTATAGGCAACTCCGGCGCTGGTAAGGTAATCGGCAGGCATTGTCACATCCGCGTAGTCGAATGCTGTTTTTACACCTTCTTCATAATAGGCCTGTGCTGTTTTTGAAGAAGTTATCAGGCCTTTTTTCACAGCTTCGGCCAGAATAAATTGTAGCTCCGGATAACCCATGATATATCCCTTAGCAACATCAAGGCCACGATCCGTGATGGAACCTTTGTAAAATAATGCTCCTGCACGCGACACATTATTAGGCCCGCCGGCATAGTCCAGCGCAGCCACTTCATTCAGACCATTGGGAACGCCCGTATATTTTGGTGCACCGGCTGCCACAGAAGCATCCGTTGGCTGGGCAAAAACTGTAATTCTTGGATCGGCCAAGGCAGTAAGTTTATCACCCAGATTTTTACTTAAACGAAATTCATCGAAGGAACCCTGACGAGCCGTGTACATCGGAAACTGGTTAGGTGCAGATGTAAGATAGCGTAACGTAGCATTGTCACTATTTTTATTTGCTTCGCTGAATATCGGTGTTGCAGTTGGGTTGGCAAGAATGGCCTGCATATCCGCTTTCACATCTTTTACATCTGATATTCTCAGCAGATACCGCAAACGAAGACTGTTGGCAAGTTTTTTCCATTGCTGCACATCACCGTTGTAAATTAGGTCACCAACAACCGTTTCACCAGGTCCAAGAAGCTCATTAGCCGTTTTAAGATCATTCAGAATTCCTGCATAAATTACTTCCTGTGTCTCGTATTTGGGCGTGAAAGTTCCCGTCACACCTTTTGTAGCTTCTGTGTAAGGTACATCGCCGTAGGTATCTGTCAGCAGGGAATACATCCAGGCTTTCATGATCAGGGCAATTCCTTTATAGTTTTTGGAATTATTCTGGTCGCTTAGTTCAATCAATAATTGTACGTTACGCAGGTTGTCGTACATATTATTCCAAAGCCCGTCACGGTCACCCCAGGTATAACGATCCTCGGAAACAAACTGGATTTTCGCTGTATGCTGAATGACAATATTGCCGATACTCCAGCTTTGATTGACCATTTCATTTACCGATGTCCGGATAATCCCCGGAAGAAGCAGATCCGGCGTTACATCGGTAATCGCATTCGGATCGGTATTTTTTTCAACAAAATCGTCTGTGCAGGCTGGCAGGAAAATAAGTGCTGCGGCCAGCATGATTATATATTGCTTTATCTTTTTCATGTTCGTAAGGTTTGGCCTGATTAAAAGTTAAATCCAAGATTGAATCCCCAGCTACGCGTCGTAGGCATACCCACAGATTCTATTCCCGGAATGATTGTTCCTCCGCTCAGTGATGAGGTTTCAGGATCGATATGCGGCACCTTGCTCCAGACGGCCAGGTTACGGCCTACAACCGAAATATTCAAACCTTTAATTCTGGCTTTTGACAGGTATTTTGCAGGAACGGTATAACCAAGTCTCACTTCCCGAAGTTTGGCATAGGAAGCATTAAAAATACCTCCCTCAGGAATATCACGGTTGCCCGTACGCGACTGATGATACTCTCTGGCGGTAAGTTTAACATCGTTGGGGCGGAAGCTTCCGTCTGCATTTTCAATGACGCCCTGTGCGATAACACCGTTACCAGCCTGCGCCAGGTCATAACCGTTGGCGCGTCCTTCCAGCGTTTCTTCCAGTTGGCCTGCTTCAAGACCTACCACGAAAGTTTCAGAGAAAATCTGTCCTCCGTGACGAATATCAAGCAGCCCGCTCAGGCTTACGTTTTTATAGGTAAATGTATTGCGGATACCAGTCATCCAGTCGGCATTGTAATTTCCCACTTTAACCCGGTTGTTGGTACTTACATACCGGCCCGATTCGTTAAGGATTTTCTGGCCAAAATACGGGCTGTTTCTGTCCTCAACACGTTTGAAACCGATAGCGTACATATCACCCATGCGTTCGCCTACCTGTGCGCGGATGGATACGCCATGACGTTCCGCCATTTGGTAATCCTTTACAACACCGTCAAATTCGATTACTTTGCTTCGGTTTGCAGACCAGTTTACACCAATGTCCCACCGGAAAGATTCTGTCTGGATGGGTGTGCCGGAAAGTACCACTTCAAAACCATAATTTCTGATTTCACCGGCGTTCACAATTCTTGTACTATACCCGGAAGTAAGAGAAACCGGAACAGCCGGAAGAATCTGATTTCGGGTATTGATATTATAAAACGTGAAATCCAGACCTGCCCGGCTTTTGAAAAAGCGCCATTCTGTACCAATTTCAAAGGAAGTACTGATCTCTGGTTTCAGGTTGTAGTTGACAAGCGTGCTGTTGGAGTTATAAACCGGATAATCGCCCCATGGATTGTCACGGATATATCCTGATGTGAAACGGTAAGGATCCGTGTCATTACCAACCTTCGCCAAACTCGTACGTACTTTTGCAAAAGAAACCCATTCCGGAAGTTGAACGATATCGCTAACCACCGCGCTCAAAGAAGCTGAGGGATAAAAATAAGAATTGATCGTTTGTCCAAGTGAATCGGCAGCTGCCGGCAAGGTCAGGGCGGTAGACCAGTCATTGCGCGCCGTTACATCCAGAAACAGGAAGTTTTTATAACCAAACTGTACCGATCCGTATAAACTGTTAACAACTTTATTGATATCATCGATCGAACTTACCAAAGCCACACGGGTGTTGTTAAAACTGTAAATACCCGGAATCAAAAGCTGAGGTGCCGTTACTTCAAAATTATTCGTTTTGCTGATTTGGCGGTTAGCACCCAGATTGGCGCCAATCGTGAAGGTTTCATTGATTTCTTTTGAAGCGTTCAACAGGAAGTCAAAGTTTGACTCGCCGTTTTTCACCCTTTCTTCACGGTAGCTTCCAAAAGGAAATCTTTGCGTACTGAAAGCGCGTTTACGTTTTCTGAGATCGTTGTTAAAATCCGTCCCGCCTCGTACCTGAAGGCTCAGCCAGTCGGTGAAATTGTATTTAACAGCAATGTTTCCAAAAATACGGTTGGCACTCTGGCTGTTGGTATTTTCGTAAAGGTTGAAATACGGGTTATCGTGATAATTATAGTTAAAGTTAAACTGCTGTTTGTTTTCCATTCCCGGCATCCAGTAGTTTTTCAAGCTGTTCAAATCTACGTGTTGCCCCATCCAGCAATGCAGCAAATAAATAATACTTTCTGTGCCATAGGTCAAATTTGGGCGGTTATCACTTGCTGAATTTACATAGTTGGCAGAAATACGGACCGAAAGTTTTGGCGAGAGATTGTATCCTGTATTGATCGCAAACGTATTACGCGTAATATCGGTATTGGGAATAATTCCTTTTTGATCCAGCAAGGTATAAGACAATCTGAAATCACCTTTTTCATTAGCACCGGTAACGGAAATATTTGTATTCTTGGTAATACCGGTTTCGTAAAATTCTTTCAGATTATTTCCTGGTACAAAGGGAGTAGGGGTAATGGTTCCTCGCGCTGCCAGATCCGCAGGTGACCCCAGAGTGCCATCGTTGATCAGTGAAATATCACCGCCACGATACCCGTTGGAGGTAGGCGAATTGTGCTGCGCTATTAGTCGGCCATCCATTTCTGGTCCCCAGCTTTCATCGACGCCGTCGCGGATACCGCCACCGTTTCCGTCCACAAAACTGAATTCGCCATTATTCCCCTGGCCATACTTGCGCTGGAAGTCGGGAAGTATCAAAGGGTTTTCGAAAGTGAGGCCGGCATTAACCGACACACCCAGACCTTTACTGTTTTTTCCTGATTTGGTCGTGATGACAATAACACCGTTTGCCCCTCTTGATCCGTAAAGTGCCGAAGCGTTGGCACCTTTCAAAACCGTCATGGATTCCACATCGTCAGGATTGACCAGAGAAGCTCCGTTTCCGTAATCCAGTTCCTGGAAATCTCTTCCGCTGGAACCCGTTAATGCATTGGTGATCGGCACACCGTCGATAACGAAAAGCGGCTGGTTTTTATTAATATCCAGCGATTTGTCACCCCGAATGGTTATACGTGCCGAACCGCCGATACCACTCGGACTGCTCATCACCTGAACACCGGCAATCTTACCGGCCAGACCGCTTACAAAATTTGTCTCCCGGGCTTTATCCAGATCACTTCCTTTCAGCTCCTGCACCGCATAGCCTAAACGCTTGGTTTCCTGTTTGATACCTAACGCAGTAACGACGACTTCATTCAGGTTTCTTGCATCCGGCTGCATCGTGATATCCATGGCTGTGCTGTTGCCCACCGGTTTTTCTACCGATAAATAACCTACGTATGAAAATATCAGGATGGCTCCGTTATCCGGAACAACAACCTGGTATTTTCCCTCTGAATCTGAGATTGTCCCCGAAGTGCTTCCTTTTAAGATAACACTCACACCTGGCAGTCCGCTGCCACTTTCATCCGTTATTTTACCCGTAACGGTCCGTTCAATTTTGACATTTTCAAGCACAGTAAATCCGGCTTTCGCAACGGGAATGAGACTGCCGGCAAGTAACGCCTGGTACAGGAATATCCTTGAATACTTCCTGACAAGTTTAGGAAACAGTAATTTTTTTAACATAAGGTTAATTTTAGATGAGTAGTTTGGGAATAAAAAGCAAAAATCTTACAGTAGAAATCAGATCAGGTCTTTAACTAAATGTATACTTGAAAATTGATGTTATGGATCACTCCAACGGAATCAAATTATGAATTTAGTTTTCGTTTATGATTTTCCTATATGTTGAACCGGTAATATCCGCGAACATATCCTTATTTATATACTTGCTATTTTACCGGAAACCGAACGTTATTGAAAATTATTCCCGGACAAAAATGAGTGTTTTACTTTTTGTATTAATAAAACGAAAATGAAGAAATTGTTAATTGTAACTTTTGTAAACATCCAAAAACGTACAGGCAGCGGTTATAAAAAACACCGGAATGATTTATTACAACGGGCTTAAATGCGGCGAGCCCGATTTTAGTTCATAGATATACGCGGCAGCCAAAGCGGAAGATATGAAAAAGACATCCTGCGCAGCTGGCGTATACCAATATTAAAGATATAAATTAATGTATTGATTTGTAGCTCAATCGTAATAAATATGCGGATACGACCGAAAGTATTGATCAGTGATCTACATGATGATTGGCTCAGCCAGGCAAAGCCCCCCAAAAATCGGCTTGCTTATTCAGAAGAAAGTCAGATTTCCGTCACCAGGATCGGCAATTTGACAAAGTATAAGGTGAGATATAAGTGCCTGGAAACTTAATTTGTACAAGAAGAAATTGGACATCGGCTTTCGTTTTGTTCAATATTGAATCTCAGGCGATTGTGTTAACCGCCCAGGATTCAATATTTAAATCAGGAGAAATGAATGGTTATATTGTTACCACAATTTTGCCAACCGTTCTGCCGCTTTCCACATGCAAATGCGCTTTTTGGATGTCCTCAAATGGGAAAGTTTCCGATACGTGGGCTTTTAAAATACCTTTTTTCAGCATTGATCCGATTTGCGCCATATCCTCGCCGCTGGATTGTACCATAAAGAAATAACCGTTCACCCCCTTTGCAGCCGATTTTTCGGTGACTACCTCATTCAGGCCCGAAGGAATACTGATCAAAGTTCCACCTGGCTTCGTTACTTCAAGCGAAATATCGATATTGTCACCACCAATGGCATCAAGCACAAAATCAAACGATAAGGGGCTATTATGCCAGTCGTAGCCTTGATAATCGATATGTTCGTCGGCGCCAAGGTTCAATACGAAATCTTTGTTTTTCGCTGACGAGGTGCCTACAACATAGGCGCCCAAATGTTTGGCAATTTGTACCGCAAAATGACCTACGCCGCCCGCAGCAGCATGAATCAATACCTTTTGACCGGGTTGTACTTTGGCATGATGAACCATTGCCTGCCATGCTGTAAGGGCAGCCAAAGTTGACGCCGCTGCGTCTTCAAAAGAAATTGTATCAGGTTTTAAGGTAAGATGTGTTTCAGGTGCGACTATATATTCTGCGTATGCTTTTCCATGTCCGGGGAAATTCACCATGCCAAAAACGGCATCACCAGGTTTAAACTGTGTAACATTTTTACCTGCACTAACCACAATGCCTGAAATATCCCAGCCAATAATTATGGGATCCTCAGTTTTGATACGCCCGTAAGCACCTTTTCCTTTTCGTGTTTTTGTATCCACAGGATTAATGCTGATCGCTTTTACCTGAATCAGAACTTCATGATCTGCTGGTTTTGGCTGCTCAATTTCTATTTGAACCAGTTCTTCCACACCACCCGGTTGTTTCAATGTTATTGCTTTCATTTTTATTTTGTTTTAAATTGATAGTGCAAAATTATACCATGAATGATTTTTATCACAGTATAAGTTTGCTGTAATTTTGTATATTTGTACTGCGTTAACTATTTAATACTTGTGGTACAATGAGAAGTGAACAGTTATATCAGCCTTTTGAGATTATCTGCAAAACGCTTGACGAATGCCCGAAGCTGGAACATCAGCATAGCTTTTTTGAGCTGGTGTATATTCTGGAAGGTAAAGGTATTCAGTGCATTAATGAAAATAGTTTTCAATATCATGCCAACCACATGTTTCTGCTTACACCAGGTGATTGTCACCGGTTTGATATTACGGAAACGACGCGGTTTTTCTTTTTACGCTTTACTGATATTTACATCAAAAACAGCGGATTTGCTCCCAAATACATTGAGCAGCTGGAATTTATCCTGCAAAATGCCAATCACCAGCCCGGATGTATACTTAAAAATACAAGTGATAAATTGTTGGTACGTGCCATGATCGAAGCCATCATTTTAGAGCAGACAAACCGTGATGTGTATAATCAGGAACTGGTGGCACAGCTGGTTAACACACTTATCGTTGTCGTAACCCGCAATATTGCAAGATATCTTCCTGAAACGGTGAATGAATATTCGGAAGAAAGAATCCTCAAAATTTTGCAATACATCCACACCAATGTATACGAACCGAACAATCTCAGGGCAGAAGTGATCAGCAGGCATTTTGGCATGTCGGAACATTATCTTGGTAAATATTTCAAGAAACACACGGACGAAAACCTGCAGCAATACATCGGTCAGTATCGGCTTACGCTCATAGAACACCGGCTGAAACACAGTGATATCCGCATGAACGAAATTGCCTACTCACTCGGCTTTACAGATGAAAGTCATTTTAATAAATTCTTTAAAAAGAACAGGGGCATCAGCCCACTGGCATACAGGAAGGAAGCCCGGAGTTTGGTATCAAATACGGAAGCCTGATTATCAGGTGAGGTAACTTTATGACCTTACTGAATTTTAAACCGTTTTGTTGGTTAATGTGACGCTGAAGTCCTTTGCTTCTTCAACGGCGATCGCACAAATAGATTGTATTTTTTCTGTCACATCATATAGCTCCGGACTGATTTCAGCTGCATTTTCCAGTTGATCCAGAAATCCTTCGAGTTGCGGCAAAAGGCCCATAATGGCCACACTGGTTTTCATGTTGTGTGCAATACGGCCCAGCCCAATCACATCTTGCTTTTCGATAGCAGCAAAGAGCGATTGGATATCGTCCGGTATGCAGCTGATAAACTGATCCGTAACTACTTTTTCATAATTCGTATTCCCTTTGCTGATTTCCTTCATATAGGAAAGATCAATGACACTGCTTTTGTGGATCTGCATAACAGGTTCATCCGCAACACTTTCGCCGGATTTCCGTTTTACAAACCGGGCAATTATCTTGAAAAGCAGCTCCTCGTTAATGGGCTTTGAAATATACTCGTTCATTCCGTTGCTGATACATTTTTCCCGTTCACCAGCCATCGCATGTGCAGTCATGGCGATTATCGGAATATCCATTTTTAACGCCTCGCGAATATGTCTGGTGGCGGTATAACCATCCATTTTAGGCATTTGAATGTCCATCAAAACCAAATCAAATGATTCTTTTGCGAGCTGATCCAGTGCTTCCAGTCCGTTGGATGCGATCGAGAAAGATGTATTCCATTGCATAAGCAGATGGCTCATCAGGCTCTGATTCATTACATTATCATCCACAACAAGTATTTGCAGCGACGGGCTCATGCTGGCTTTTAATTCCTGAGAATCCGGATGCTGCTCATGCGTAATCTGTTCCCCGGCGATTGTGTAAGGTATAAAAAAGCTGAATTCTGTCCCTTTTCCCGGCTCGCTGGCAGCTTCAATAGCACCTTGTTGTAGCTCAATAAGCGTTTTAACGATGGAAAGTCCGAGTCCGGTACCACCGTAATTTCGGGTAATGGAATCTTCAGCCTGGTTGAACCGCTCGAAGATGCTGCCCAGTTTTTCTTCACTAATCCCGATGCCGGAATCTTTTACGTGGACACCAAGGTTGATGGTATTCTCTGATCGCGAATGCTCGTAAAAGGTAACTTCAATGGTTCCGTTATCGCTGAATTTCAGGGCATTTCCAATCAGGTTCACAAGTATCTGCGTAAGCCTCGTTGCATCACCGATCAAGGTATCAGGGACGTTTTCTGCTACTGTACTTTTCAGGGCCAGTCCCTTTTCCCGGATTTTTTCCCGAAAAAGCGTTTCTATGGAATGTGTCAGTCCGCGGACGCTGAAAGGAGCTGTGACAATCCGCATCATACCGGCTTCGATCTTGGAGAGATCCAGGATATCGTTGATGATCGCCATGAGACTTTCGCCTGCCTTTTCAATCGAGTCGACAAATTCTGCTGATACAGGATCTTGCTCCCGCCGTTTGAGCAGGTTCGTAAAGCCAAGTATTGAATTTAAAGGTGTCCGGATTTCATGACTCATATTGGCCAGAAAGTTTTCTTTGATTTGCAACGCTTCCCGTGCCACTTTTTCGGAAGAATCCAGCTGGATGATCATACGGTTTTGCTGACGGAACTGTTTGAAAATAAACCAGCATAATATGCCTCCGCTAACGAACATAAAGGCAATCAGGGCGTCACCATATAAACTGGCCTGTCGGCTTCCACTGACGATATTTTCGCTGAGATCAACCATTCTTTTTTGGCGGATATCATATATTTTGTGGGTTACCGCTGTTATTTCATCAGATATTTTGCGTGCGCCAGGATTGGCAATTGACGTAGTGTCATTCATGTTTCCCAACCTTATGTAGCGCTGCATCAGATCATTCTTGATCCTGATTTTTGCTTTGGCCAATTCACTCAGTCTTTCCAGGTGCTGATTGCTGGCGACGTCCTGTTTATCATCTTCCAGAGAATCAAGGTAAGTCATCACAGCTGCTATTTTGGCATCAACGCCTTCCAGGTGAGACGTATCATCCGTAGCAATAGCGGCTCTGATTCGTGCTTCAACGCCGAGAATATCCCGGTCTATTTCGCGCAGGTGATTACTGGCCTGCAATTCTTTTATAAGCTTTTCATTTCCCCGGATCATCGTATTCATGTTATCGGAAAAGTTGTGCTGGATCACAAGCAGCAAAAGCGTGGCAGAACCAAAAGCAGCGAGAATGAAATAACCAAAACGTTTATTTACCATAGTTAGAAAAACCTGAATGTACAGAACAAGTAATAAAAATGGTTAAAAATGCCGTAAAGCAGTTTAGTCATTCGTTAAAACAGCTGAGGTAATCGGTGAAAGGGTAAAAAATGCCGGTGGCTAAAAAATATTCATCCGTTGATTGAGCGACTTACGATAAGCATCTGCAATGGGTAGGAACTTTCCATTGATCACGAGCCCGCCTTCCTGTAACGTGTCAATTTTATCCAGTGCTATAATATAGGAGCGGTGCACCCGGACGAAATTGGACGTCGGAAGTTTTTCCTCTGCGTTTTTTAGTGTGCCATGAATAGCGTAGGTCTTTGCAGTGGTGTAAAATTTGACATAATCGCCCATGGCTTCGGCAAATAAAATATCTTCGAACTTTATACGTCGTGTAATATTTGAATCCCTGACAAAAATGAATTCATCGTTTTTTACCTGAATCACTTCTTTTTTACTGTCCACAATTTCCCTGGCTTTACTTACAGCCTGAAGAAAACGCGCCGGCATAACGGGTTTTACCAGATAATCTGCCACATTCAGTTCGAAAGCTTCTGCCGCGTATTCTTTTTTGGAGGTAGTGAAAATGACAACGGTACCTTTGTTACGCATGCTTTTTGTCAGTTCCAGTCCAGTCATTTCGGGCATTTCGATATCCAGGAAAAGCACATCGACGTGGTCTTTTTCCAAATGATTGTACGCATCAATGGCGTTACAATATTCACATATCACTGTCAGGTCTTTTACCTGGCTCGCGAGCTGACTCAGGGTTGCCCTTGCTATGGCATTGTCATCGATAATCAGGCAAGTCATCATGATTGAAATTTCGGGTTTTGATAAAAGCGTAAATCCGTGAAAAGAGCTGTCTCTAACGACGGGATTTGCCTGTTCACCGAATACGTTTTACAAAAAAAGCAAAACGATCAGACATTTATGCCAACGGAACACAATAAACTTATTTAAATCTGCAAATCATGGAAAACAGTCAACTAAGATTCAGGTACGAACTCGAAAAAAAAACTCCACGCATTGCTCCCGGAGGAATTACCCGTGGCGCTTCCGTGCATGAATTTCCGGCGTCTATTGGTATAGCAGGCGTTTCGATGCGCCTTCAACCGGGTGGTATGCGGGAGTTGCACTGGCATGCAAATGCAGCGGAATGGGCATATGTGATAACAGGAAATGCACGCACAACCATCATTCATCCCGACGGGACTTCCTATATAGATAATTTCGGCCTCGGTGACGTATGGTATTTTCCGAAAGGTTATGGACATTCAATACAGGCAACAGGTGATAAGGAATGTCATTTTATTCTGATTTTTGACAACGGCAATTTTTCAGAAGACCACACTTTCAGCGTCACCGATTTTATAGCCAGTATGCCCAAAGATATTGTGGCCCAAAACCTTGGACTGACACGCGATGAAATTGGAAAACTACCTTCTCATGAAGCTTATTTTGCCCTGGGCGCTAATCCTGACGAAGGTAATGTGATCGCACAACCCAGACCAGCAGCAGAATTAACCAGTATGCACCGCTATCCGCTTGAATCGCAGCAGCCAAGACTTATTCCCGGTGGCGGAACCCAGCGCGTGGTTTCCATGAAGGAGTTTCCGATCAGTACTACCATGACTGGTTCTGTGATTGAGTTGCAACCGGGCGCTTTACGCGAGATGCATTGGCATCCCAATGCGGACGAATGGCAGTATTATCTGTCCGGGCAGGCTGAAATGACGGTATTTCTGGCTGAGGCCACGACCGTTACCGAAAACTTCAATGCCGGTGATGTTGGATACGTACCGATGGGAGCGGGGCACTATATTAAAAATACGGGTACGGAGGTTTGCAAGATTCTGATTGGTTTTAACAGCGGCCATTATGAAGCGATCGATTTGAGCGAATGGCTGGCTGGTAATCCCGATGACGTACTAATTACGAATTTTGGGATCGATGCAGCACTTGTCAGCAAATTACCCCAGCGTAAATTATTTGCGGTTCCGGCAAACGTGGAAAAACGCTGATGGAAACTTATGCGGGCGATATAGAAGCACGGCGCTATGCGCTGCGGCAGCAAAAATTGATGATGGGCATGTCTGTGATAGCCGGTTTTTGCGATTCGTACGGCTTGCTGTATTTTAAAACCTATGTGTCCTTTATGAGTGGAAATACGACGCAAACCGGCTTTGCTTCCGGACAGCATAACCTTGCGGCAGCGGGCATTGCGCTCACCGCTATACTTTTTTTCATGGCAGGAATATTTGCAGCCGTGACTTTCACAAACGGTCCGTGGTATCGGAGCGGTTGGATGCCGTTTGTGTTGGTGGCTTTTTTACTGGCCGTTTCCGGATTTATTCCAGGGGATGATGCCGGGGCCAAATACGGTGGTGTGGCCATACTGAGTTTTGCAATGGGTTATTTCAACAATGCTCTGTCACACGTTGGCCGCCAAACCGTAAATGCAGATTTTGTGACAGGAAATCTAAGTAACAGCGTGCAGCATATCGTGTTTGCCATACAAAATAAGCCAATGGAAAATCCTTTGGGTACCTGGGATACGCATAAGTACCGCGCCGTTCTGCTGATCGGAATATGGTTTTGCTTTTTAGCAGGAGCATTTCTTTGCGCAAGTCTGGCAGGATGGCTGGGGAAATGGGTGCTCGTGTTACCGGTATTGGCTTTGCTTTTATGCCCGGTTTATGTCCGATGTTGTCCCCAAATTATTGCTTAACGAATCCGGAAAATTGGTCACTATGCGCCGGCAACATTAACCCAACTTTTGCAACTGACACATTTGACTGAAAAAACGGCTAAACCTAGCGACAGCCTTAACCAGCGAATACGTTACCGGGCTGATGGAAACCCAAGAAGAAATGACCTGGATGCTCAGATCACATTGCAGGTAAAAATCCTTACAGGGTATTATTTGTGTAAGTTTTAATATATCCAAATGTTAAAAAACGGGCCGTCTCAGTTAATCTGAAACGGCCCGTTTGGATATTTAAATCAAAGCCTTTCTCGGCCTTGATGTTTTGATTTAGCTAAATCAGAACCTGTCCAGATTCATCACTTTATTCCAGGCAGCTACGAAGTCTTTTACAAACTTTTCCTGAACATCTGCGCTTCCGTATACTTCCGAAATTGCCCTCAGTTCTGAGTTGGAACCGAATACAAGATCTGCACGCGTGGCCGTCCATTTAGGTTGACCAGTCGTACGATCCGTCCCCAAATATTGTTCTTTATCGTCGCTCATAGCTTTCCATGCAGTGTTCATATCAAGCAGATTGACAAAAAAATCATTGGTTAAAACACCTGGGCGCGATGTGAAAACGCCGTTTTTGGATCCGTCGAAATTAGTATTCAATACACGCAAACCACCCAGTAATACGGTCAGTTCCGGTCCGGTCAAGGTAAGTAACTGCGCTTTATCAATCAGCAATTCTTCGGTAGAAACGGAAAATTTCGATCTGCTGTAATTACGGAAACCGTCCGCAACAGGTTCAAGATAACCGATTGACTCTACGTCAGTCTGCTCCTGAGATGCATCCATACGACCTGGTTTAAAAGGAACCGTGATCTCTATGCCGGCATCTTTCGCTGCTTTTTCGACACCCGCCGAACCAGCAATCACGATCAAATCTGCCAGTGAAACTTTCTTGCCAGCAATTTGAGCGCCATTGAATTCATTTTGAATAGTCTCCAGAGCAGTCAATACTTTTTGCAGCTGGGCTGGATTATTTACAGTCCAGTTTTTTTGAGGAGCAAGACGGATACGGGCGCCATTAGCACCGCCACGCTTGTCGGAACCACGGAAAGTAGAGGCCGAAGCCCAGGCAGTTGAAACCAGCTCGGACACGCTCAATCCGGATGCCCGTATCTTTGACTTTAAAGCTGCAACGTCATTTTCATCGATCAATGCGTGATCTACCGCAGGAATAGGATCTTGCCAGATCAATTCTTCTGCCGGCACATCCGGCCCGAGGTAACGCTCGCGCGGACCCATATCACGGTGTGTCAGTTTGAACCAGGCCCTGGCAAAAGCATCTGCAAATGCGTCAGGGTTTTCCAGAAAATGTCGTGATATTTTTTCGTAAGCCGGATCAAACTTTAATGCAAGGTCAGTAGTAAGCATGGTTGGCGCATGCTTTTTTGAGCTGTCATATGCATCCGGAATAATATTTTCTGCATTTTTGGCAACCCATTGGTGAGCCCCCGCAGGACTTTTTGTTAATTCCCACTCAAAGCCAAACAGGTTTTCAAAGAAATTATTACTCCATTGGGTTGGCGTTGTTGTCCATATTACTTCAAGCCCGCTGGTAATTGTATCGGCACCATTTCCTGAGCCATAACTGTTGTTCCAGCCAAGTCCCTGTAATTCCACATCAGCAGCTTCCGGCTCTTTGCCTACATGTTCGGAAGGAGCTGCACCATGGGTTTTGCCAAAGCTATGCCCGCCAGCGATCAGCGCCACGGTTTCTTCATCGTTCATAGCCATCCGGCCAAATGTTTCACGGATATCTCTGGCCGACGCAACAGGGTCAGGGTTTCCATCGGGGCCCTCCGGATTTACATAGATAAGTCCCATATGCGCAGCACCGAGTGGTTTTTCAAGATTGCGTGAATGGATGTTACGTCCCGGATCTTCGTCTGAAGATACAACGCCATGTCCATCAACACCTGCCGAACCGTCTGCGTAGCGCTGGTCGTTGCCCAGCCATGTTGTTTCCGCTCCCCAGTAAACATCTTCGTCCGGCTCCCATACATCTTCACGGCCACCGGCAAATCCGAATGTTTTAAAGCCCATGGATTCAAGGGCAATGTTACCGGTAAGTATCAATAAATCAGCCCAGGAAATTTTACGGCCATATTTCTGTTTAATCGGCCAAAGCAGTCTGCGGGCTTTGTCCAGACTCACGTTATCGGGCCAGCTATTGAGTGGCGCAAATCGTTGCTGCCCGGCACCCGCGCCGCCACGGCCGTCACCCACGCGATACGTACCTGCGCTGTGCCAGGCCATACGGATAAACAAAGGGCCATAATGCCCAAAATCTGCCGGCCACCAGTCCTGCGAGTCGGTCATGAGCGCATGAAGATCTGCTTTTACAGCCTCCAGGTCAAGGCTCTTAAAAGCTTCCGCGTAGTTGAAATTTTCGTCCATCGGATTTGACAGAGACGAGTGCTGGCGCAGGATGCTGAGCTTCAGCTGGTTTGGCCACCAGTCACGATTCCGGGTGCCTCCACCGCCAACATTGTGTTTCAAACTGCCATTATGAAACGGGCATTTGCTGATGTCGCTTGATTCTTTTTCCATTTTGATACGTTCATGTGTTAAACCAACTCTTATACGCCACGATATTCTGTGAAGACCGATAAAGTTATAATATTGACAGAAATAATCACAATCAATAAATTCTATATTTCAATAGTTAAAATCTATTGAGTCGCACGGGTCCTGGATTAACCCGGCTTCAAGCAAATTGTTTAATAAGTGCCTGCTATCTGCCTAAGCGGGTTTTGAGAGGATAAGGTCAAAAAAAAATCTGGCTTTTTGGCCAGATTTTTTTCAATGGTATCAAACAAAACTATTTTTCTTCGTTCTTTTTTTCAGTTACATCCTGTCTGATTTCCTGAGCAAGCGTCTTTAATTGCTGCATTGCGTTACGAACTCTTGTTCCGGCAGCCTTGTTTCCTTTTTCATAAAAAGCAGTAAAATCGGCCTCAGAATCCAAAATAAGCTGTTTTACCTTGTTGTAATTTTCCATTTTGGTGGTTTTTAAATGAATGTTATGAGTTGTAATCCGGTCTATATTGAGCCGGACTTGCGGTAAAGCTAGGCATTTTCCTGAAAAACAACTCTTATTATACGTGATTAGAAATGGGTCTTAATCAGAATGATTGGCGTTTTTAGGGCAGCAGCTCCTGTTTTAAAAGGGTTTGTGGGTGCTATTATCTGGCATGGAATTGACTTTCGGTTACTTTAATCGGAGTATTTATTAGTAGGGAAGAGTTTTCCATATTGGTTTAAATCAGCGATTACTATAAACGTAATAATGACGCACCGTGTCTGCTTTTTCGGAATAAGTGTTCATAAGTTCGCTGGTTTGCATTTCAAGAGGTCCGTTACCAGTGTTTTTATTCAGATAATATTTCATGTATTGCGATCCATATTGTTTCAGGATGGTTAGTTTTCCAAGATCCTCATCACCGAAATTGCGGGATTCTAACAGTTTGAGATACAATGAATCATTTTTATAAAAAGCGATGTAATTGTATCCCTCATTTTCATATTGGAAAATACGATTATATCCTGCTGTTTGGGGGGTAATCGTACCGCTTGGCGTTACTGTTTTAATCCAGTTCCATTTGCCCATTAATCCAGAGCTCAGCGGGGGAGCACAACCACATCGAGATTTCTCACACCCCACCAGTACAACGAAAATAAAAGATAGTAAAATGAAGTTTCTCATAACGTTAGCGTTTGATATTAATGAACCATTTTCACAAACAAAGGTTGGAGTAAGTCTGGAAAATTTCTTTAAATATTAGAAGATCTAATATAATCTATTTGTGTGCCAAATAGTTGTAATTTTTATTGAATAAACTGAACAAGAGATTTCTATTCGTTTATTACTTTTTTGAACCGGTACAGATAGGGTGCCTTATTGGCTGCTCCGGTGAATTTTTTTTCCAGGCGATCCAGAACATTCATTTCCAGTATTTTTCTCTGAAAATTATTTCGGGCAAATGGTTTGTCGAAAACAGTTTCATACAATTCCTGTAATTCTTTCATGGTAAAAGTTTCCGGAAGCAGGTTAAAAGCAGTCAGTTTTTCATCGAAATTTTGCCGGAGGGCAAAAAGTGCCTTGGTTACAATTTCGTTGTGATCGATGATCAGCGCAGGTAATTCTTTTATGTCATACCATTCGATGGAGTGGTCTATGTCCGTTTTTTGCGGAACTACCTTATTGATCTCCACAAGTGCATAATACCCTATCGAGACGAATCTTTTTGTAAACCACTCATATTCTTTTTTATTTGGGCCGTCAGGCTTCATCAATTCTGCATTGAGCGCTAACAGTCTTTCCATAAAATCGTGGCTGTTTCTGCTCGCACGCCCGAAAACAAGGAACTGTTCCAGATAAATTTCCTTAATGCCCGTTCTGTCCTGTAAGATACGATTGGCGGCATCGTCGATATCTTCGCTCTGGTTAATAAACCCACCGGGCAGTGCCCAGAAATCGCCATTGAAGTTTAGCTTAGGCACAAGCACTTTGAGCACTTTATGGTGATATCCAAAAATGACGCAGTCAATCGAAAGCTGCTCAATGTAATGCTGTGTGCTGGGATTATGCATAAACGGAGATTTTCAAAGGGTTTTCAGGAATATGCTTTTTTTTAAGCTCACTGGCAAAAGTAAGACTCCGACCGACAGAATTAGCATTCTATTCAAATCTTCGTTTTTAATCCATCGATCATTAGGATTATGTAAATTTATAATATAAAAATATTTATTGTCTCATTTTATGACAATAAATAAAAATAAGTTTAGCTTTGCTCTGTCAATATAAACCTTGTTAATAGATGAAAGTTAAATCACGCATCATACATGTCCTCCTTTTAGTGCTTGGCCTGGTCTCTTATGATTCGAATGCCCAGAGCCCTCAGCCCCAAGTACTTGTTTTCAGTAAAACGGCAGCATTCCGGCACGCATCAATTGCCGCGGGTAATGCCGCGCTAAGTAAAATGGCAAAGGAAAAGGGTTTCGGCGTCAGTTTTACAGAAGACGCAACGCAGTTCAATGAGAAGAATTTACAGAAGTTCAATGCGGTTATTTTTCTGAATACAACCGGTGATATTCTTACAAACGAACAGCAGACTGCTTTCGAACGATACATTCAGGCAGGTGGAGGCTATGTGGGAATCCATGCAGCTACCGATACAGAATACGACTGGCCATGGTATGGCAGGCTGGCCGGAGCCTATTTTCTGGATCACCCGATGACGCCCAGTAATGTACAAAAAGGCAAGTTTATTGTAACTCAGAAAAATCACTGGGCCACGCAAGGCATGCCGGATGAATTTGAGCGGTCGGATGAGTTTTACAGTTTTAGAGACATTTCTCCCAAGATTAATGTAGTTGTTAAAATCGACGAAAAGAGCTACATAGGTGGTAAAAACCCGGATTTTCATCCGATAAGCTGGTATCAGGAGTTTGATGGCGGACGCTCGTTTTACACTGCAATGGGGCATACCGATGAGACGTTTTCTGAGCCGCTTTTTCTCAATCATCTTTTAGCGGGAATCAAATATGCAGTAGGTGGTGACGCTCCTGAACCTGTTGATTTTTCAAAAAGCCGTCCGGAAGAAAATCGTTTCACAAAGGTGATTTTGGAAGAAAAACTGGATGAGCCTATGGAGCTGAGTGTGCTGAACGACGGGCGTATTCTGTTTATCCAGCGCAAAGGTGACGTGAAGCTTTATAATATTAAAAGTAAAGAAATGAAGACAATTTCCAAAATTCCGGTTAGTCTTAAATATAAAAGCAAAGAAGGAAAAGAATCAACGGCCGAAGATGGGCTTTTGGGCCTAAATAAAGATCCGGATTTTGCGCAAAATCACTGGATTTATCTTTATTACTCAATTCCGGAAGAACCTAAAAATGTGTTGGCAAGGTTTGAGTTAAAGGGAGATGAGCTGGATCTTGGTTCGAAGAAAGTGCTTCTGGAAATACCGACACAGCGTGAAGAGTGCTGCCACACGGGCGGATCAATTGCCTGGGATAAAGTGGGTAATCTCTATTTATCAACAGGTGATAATACCAACCCGCACGGCTCCAACGGGTATAGTCCAAGCGACGAAAGGGAAGGCAGAAGTGCCTGGGATGCCCAAAAATCGTCAGCAAATACCAATGACCTTCGGGGTAAAATTATCAGGATCAAACCACAGGCGGATGGTACTTATACGATTCCGGAGGGCAACCTGTTTCCAAAAGGCACGCCACAGACACGACCTGAAATATTCACGATGGGGCACCGCAACCCGTTCCGTATTTCGGTGGATCAAAAAACAGGGTACGTATATTGGGGAGAAGTTGGGCCGGATGCTTCAAAACCGGATTCGCTGCGAGGTCCCGCGGGGCATGATGAGGTCGGACAGGCACGTAAGGCTGGTAATTATGGCTGGCCGCATTTTGTAGGCGATAACAAAGCATATTACAAATATGATTTTGCGGCAGGTAAATCACTTGAAAAATGGGATGTGAATGCGCCAGGCAATACTTCCCCGAACAATACCGGTTTGAAAATACTTCCGCCGGCACAGAAAGCATATATCTGGTATCCTTACGGAGCATCTCCCGAATTTCCGTTGGTTGGCAGCGGAGGTAGAAATGCGATGGCGGGGCCTGTATTTTATTCGGATGCGTTCAAAAATGCGGCGAATTCATTCCCGGCTTATTATGACGGAAAACTGCTGACTTATGACTGGATGCGTGGATGGATTATGTCGGTAACGATGGATAAAGACGGTAATTTTTCTTCCATGGAGCGGTTCATGCCGGGCTATAAATTCTCTAATCCAATGGATATGGAATTTGCAGAAAATGGCGACTTATATATGCTGGAATATGGAACGGGATGGTTCTCTGCCAACGATGACGCCCGTTTGATCCGTATCGAATACAACGGCGGAAACCGCAAACCTCAAATCCGGATGACTGCAAACAAAATGGGTGGAGCAGCACCGCTTGCACTGAAACTGAGTGCCGAGGGAACCACGGATGCAGACGGCGATATCCTGAAATATTCCTGGAAAATTTCTTCGAAAAACGGCTTTACCAGAATTGTGAATACAAAAGAAGCTAATCTATCGCTTACAAAAGTGGGTACCTATCAAGCAGTATTGACAGTTAATGATGGAAAAGGCGGTACTAATACCCAGGCGATGGAAGTTACGGTAGGCAATGAACCGCCGGTACTAAGCCTTGATATGCCTTCAGGCAACAAATCTTTTTATTCGCCCAACAAGTCTTTTAATTATCATGTTAAAGTAGCGGATAAGGAAGATGGTACCGTAGGAAAAGGAATTGATCCGGAGCGTGTGGCTGTCAATATTGACTATCTGGCAGAAGGTTATGATAAAGTTGCCATAGCGCAGGGACATCGTTCGGCAGACGCGGGTGCGGCGTTTAACACTGGAAGAAAATTGATTGAAGCGAGCGATTGTAAAGCATGCCACAGCGTTGATAAGAAATCGATCGGACCGGCATACCGGGAAGTTTCGGCAAAATACAGAAAAGATAATTCGGCGGTAGAAAGGCTGACAAAAAAGGTTATTTCCGGCGGTGGCGGTGTTTGGGGTGAAACTGCGATGGCGGCTCATCCGCAGTTATCAGCTGCTGACGCTTCGGAAATGGTGAAGTATATTTTAAATGTTGTTAACGAAAAACCTAAGGAAAAATCATTGCCATTGGCGGGAAGTTACAACGCAAAAATTCCGTCGGGAGACAAAGGTAATGGCATATTTATTGTCAGGGCTGCCTACGAAGACGGTGGTGCGAAAGGGATTCCTTCGTTGAGATCTGAGAAGTCGCTTGTGTTGAGAAATGCCAAAGTAGATATCCACGGGTTTGATGCCTATGAAGATATGATGAAGATTTCCAATGGCGGGGTAAATCTGGCGATCGCTTCCAAATCTGGCGGTTATATGGTTCTTAAACAAGTCGATTTGAACGCGGTTTCCGAATTGCAGTTGCAGGCCATTGCACCGAAACCCCAGCTGAATGCCGCGGGAGGAAAAGTGGAATTACGACTGGATAGTCCGAAAGGTAAGCTGGTGGGAGAATCTCCGGTGCTGGAAGTGTCTGACAAACTGGATTTTAAACCATCATTGTTAACGGTACCTGTTCAGGCAGGCGCAAGTGCCGACGGAAAACTTCATGATATATATGTAGTTTTTGTGAACCCCAAGGCGGACGATCATTCCTTGATGGTGGTGATGGGAGCGGAATTCAAGCTGGGTTCGGATGCGAAATAATTTTAAAAAAATAAATCAAGCGATCTCCAAGAAAGACTAACGATTCCTGCCCTTCTTTTCCCGGGGTTACAGTGGTGGGTCCGGTTAGCGGAAGCAGAGCAGGGAAAATGAATTTTTTAACCCGTTAATATTCAATTTTAAATCAAAAATCAATGAAAAAAGTAGCAGTCATTCTCGTTATTTTACTTTCCTTAGTATCATTCAAAGGGTTTTCTCAATCTGCTGCACCAACTGATTTTTTTGCTGGAAAGTGGGAATTTTTAATTGTAGGTACGCCTAATGGTGACGCAAAACTGGTTACCAATCTTGCCAGAAAAGATGGGAAATTAAGCGGTGAGCTGAAAGATCCAAGTGGTCAGAATCCGGAACCTCTGCCTATCACCAGTATTGTTGAAGAAGGAAATAAAATTACGCTGTATTTTACTGCACAGGGAAACGACGTTAGTCTGGACCTGGCCAAAGTTGATGACGATCACTTAAAAGGTTCAATCATGAATGGGATGTTTGATGCGAGTGCCGTGCGGTTGAAGGAGTAGTGGGGGGTTGAATAATCATGTCAGTTTGCTGAATTTGAACTGCTTGGGAAATTTTGTTTTTAGTAAAAACTGCTGTGTTACCAAATGATTTTTTGTAACACAGCAGTTCTTTTTACCAAGAAATGTGAGTGCTTAATAACCCTCGTTCTGTGTTAGGTTAGAATTGGATACAATTGCAGAAGAAGGAATAGGATAAAGAGCTCTTTTAGGATCTGTATTAACCACGCCAGCGCCAGTTGCAAATTTCCCAAATCTTATTTCATTAGTCCTGGCTACGCCTTCCCAGTAACATTCCCGGCTTGTTTCGTCAAACATTATGTCCTCAGTTAAAGATGTCAATGTTGATGCTCCGCGAATTTTTCTAAGTTCATTCACTGCGGTGAGTGCGGCTGCGGAGTTACCGCTGCGAAGTAACGCTTCGGCCTTCATCACTGCAGCCTGCCCATAGCGCATGAACACAAACTTGTAAGCCGTAGCAGGATGATATTTAATTACACGGATCCCTTTATCGGTAGCTGCCCCTGATAATGGCACATCACGTGTGAAGGAAAGAAGCTTTTGCGTACGTGTATCAGTAATAGGCTCTCCTTTATCGTTATACTGTTGACCGATAAGAAAACCATAGCCCACACCTGAATATTGACTGCCGTCCTTTTTTGGTGCAATGCCTTTACGCATATCGGTACTCTCAAATTTGTCATAGAATTCAGCCAGCGTGGCAAACCCGTTCCATCCTCCCGGATTCATATTGTAATGCAACGTGCAGTTCCAAAGGTTTGACGGTATTCCCTCAGTACTTGCCCATATTACCTCCGTTCCTTCATTTGCCGTGAAACTGTTAAAATAGTTTTTATCCAGTGAATACCCTGCTTTTGCAATAGCATCTACGTATTCCACTACTTTATCCATATCCGCTTTTGCAAAAGTGTAAGGCCCCTCAACTTGGGCTGCCTTATAGACTGCTTTGTTAAGATACATTTTAGCCAAAAGGAAATAAACAGCTTCTTTGGAAACAACTCCGTTCTTCGGGGAAGGCGTCATCGAATTTAACCCGGCAAGAGCATCTTCCAAATCCTTTAAAATGAAATCAAAAGCGTCCGATCTTGACATGACCCTTGGAAGTTCATCCACACCCTGCGTGACTTCGCGAAACGGAACTTTACCAAAGAAATCCATAACCTGAAACATGTTAAAGGCTCGCAGGAACTTTGCCTGAGCTCCCTGAGCAGCAGATGGATTGGATGCGATAATTTCGTTGGCTTTAAATGCACGCTGGTTTAATTGGTTCCAGGTACCAATAAGCTGCGGGTGGGTAGTTGTCCAGGTATGTGTATCATAGGCACGCCATACCCCGTTATCTCCCCAGTCCACACTGCGCGTTGGCGGTATTAATTCGGCAGTAGGGTTTTCCTGCATAGCGAACATATTGGCTTGATCATTGTAGGCACCGAGATCTTTGTAAGCTGATGCAAGCATTTCAGTTGGATTTCCGGGAGAAAATGAAGACCCGGGGGCGGTGACTCTCACAACAGAGTCTTTTTCGTCGTTAACAAGATCAGTACAATTCGTTAAACTGAACATGCATATACTAGTCAATATTATTTTGTGCAGTTTACAACCACTATTGATAAGATGTTTCATAATGATAGTCTGATATTAATTAATTAAATGAGAAGTTTGCTCCAATGGTAAATGTTCTGGCTCTCGGATATGAAGTGTAATCAATACCAAAAGAAGGGATATCATTAAGCTGCTTATTCGTATTCACTTCGGGATCCTGACCGCTATACTTTGTGATCGTTAAAAGGTTCTGCCCTGTTACAGAAAATTTAACGCTTGAAAATATCTTGCTTCCACTAAGCGGAAGTCTGTAGCCTAATGAAAGGTTTTGCAGACGGACAAAATCTCCTTTTTCAAGAAAACGCGTTGATACTTCCGGTGTATTTAAAGGCCCCTCCTTGCTATTCAGAACATCCTTTGTGACATTACGCCCATTTGCGAAAGAGCCTCTGGTAAAGAAGGCGTTAGCGGTGTTTGAATAGATGTAATTACCAAATACTCCATTGAAGAAAATGCTCATATCAAAATTGCCATACCGGAAATTGTTCGTGAATCCGCCTGTTACTTTTGGAAGGGGGCTTTTACCAACGAATTCCTGAACATCGCCATTGGGGTATACTGAATTTCCAGCTTCATCATAACCTGCAAACTGGCGTAGAAAGAACGCAAACAAAGGCTGCCCTGCTGTTAAACTTTCAGCGAAGGCACCCGTCAGGCCCTGTCCGTTAATACCACCAGTTTCATAAACTCCTGTTAAATCCTTGATGATATTTTTATTGTACGCTACGTTAAACAGCATTTCCCAGGAGAATTTCTTCTGGTCGATAATGGAGGCATTTAACGCCAGCTCTACCCCGGTATTCTGAACATCTGTGTCCAGATTACGATATACAAACGCATTAGGAGCCGGCATTGCAGATACTACTTTGAATAAAAGATCTTTTGTGTGTTTTTCATAGAAATCAATGCTACCGGATAATCTCCCTTTCAGTATACCGAAATCCACTCCGACATTCAGGGCATTCGTTGATTCCCATTTCAAATTGGGGTTATTGTATGCAACAGCATTTAAGCCGCCACCCGTGATGGTTGTGCCAAGATCATTGATGGTCCAATCGCTATATCGGTCCCTTCTGTCGTAAACGTTGTGAGGAATTGCCTGGTTACCAGTAATACCGTATCCAATGCGAAGCGCAAGTTCAGAAAATGTTTCCTTCGGGATAAAACTTTCCTCGATCAGTTTCCATTTAAAGGCCCCAGAGGGGAAATAACCATACTTGTTATTACCTCCGAATTTTGAGGAACCATCAACACGTAATGTTCCTGTAAAAAGATACTTATTGCTCCATCCTATATTCAAACGGCCAAAATAAGATTGAAGCTCATCTTTTGTGGAATTAGAGTTCTGGATAATGGATCCCGTTGCACCCGTATTGGCAGAAGCCATATTGTTGATCATCAGGTCTAGATCTGAGGTTCTGAAATTGGTGGCGGTTACATTTTTACCAGAATTTTCAAAACTTTGATAAGAATATCCTAAGAGCGCATTTAAGGTCACGGCACCTATTTCCTTGTCGTAGGTAAAGTAGTTTTCCCAAAGACGGTTATTTGTTTCAATGTCTCTGACATAAGCGCGGCCAAGTTTGTAAACCCCTCTTACATTAAGATCTGGAGAGGAAGCCTGTTTCCTTGTGGATATGGACTGATCAAGACCAAGAACGGTTTTGAATTTAAGTCCTTTGAAAATTTCCAGTTCCGCATTGATGTTTCCTACTGCCCTCAAAGAATTGGTATAATCCTTTGTGTATTCAAGCATAGCCAGCGGGTTTGGTTCTGTATCAGCGATTTGTGTATAGCTTCCGTCAGCATTGCGAACAGGTCTTGTAGGATTGGCTTTCAGAATATTGCCCATAAGATCCCCCTCAAACCCGGAGGTTTCTGAAATAGGAATTCCTGTATCAACATTATTTGAAAAATTAAGATTGCTTCCAATGGATAACTTGTTATCGAGAAACTTCTTGGCTCCACTGAATCCAACGCTGTAACGTTTGATGTTAGAGCGTTGAATAATCCCGTCCTGATTCAGGTATCCTAATGAAAAACGGTAATTTCCGGCATTGTCACCACCACCATAGGATAAATTGTGCTGGTGTGTTAAGCCCGTACGAAAAAGTTCTTTCTGCCAATCCGTACTGCTGCCCAGATTTTGACCGCCTGCAGCAACATACTCTTCTGAATTAAGCAGATCATACTTTTTGGTTATGTTGCTTATCCCAAGAGAATAACCATAATCCAGTGTGCCTTTTCCTCTTCCCTTTTTAGTGGTGATCAATACAACGCCATTGGCACCACGGGAACCGTAAATAGCAGTTGCAGAGGCATCTTTCAGAATATCAATGCTGGCGATATCGTCAGGATTCAAGAAGTTAAGCGGGTTTTTAGCCGGTTGTCGGCCTATTCCTTGTTGATCACCTCCGGCAGAAGTGTTATCCCCGCTTAACGGTACGCCATCCACAACGAACAAAGGGTTGTTTCCTCCTAAAACCGATGATGTACCTCTGATCCTGACATTTATGCCACCACCAGGCTCACCGCTGGATTGGGATATTTGAACACCGGCAACACGTCCCTGCATTAATTGTTCGGGAGAAGTCACAACTCCTTTATTGAAATCCTTGGATCCCAGCGCGGAGACTGCTCCTGTTGCATCTTTCTTTTTCACAGTTCCGTAACCTACAACAACTACTTCTTCCAAAGCTTTTATGTCCTCGGACAGCGTAATGTTGATTGTCGACTTATTGCCAACTTCAACATCCTGGCCTACAAAACCGATTGCACTGAAGGACAATACAGCATTGCCCGGAGCGCTGATTTGATAAGCCCCGTTTACGTCAGTGCTTGTACCAATTGTTCCGCCTTTGACTGTCACAGAAACACCAGGAATTCCTCCTGATTTTGTATCGGTTACTTTACCGGAGATAGCTACATTTTGAGCGGATAGAGAAGCCGAAAAGAGGATCAGACTAAGAAACACTGAAAAGAAGGGAGACCGTCCTGTCTTTGAAGACGGCATTTTCAAACGCCAAAAAGCGTATGAGCCGTCAATTGGACAATTAATTTTAGGGAAAACATTTGCCATAATTTTGATAATTGTTAGGTTGGTAATTTTGAGAACTACGTGGAGAAACAAGGTATTTAATCCATAATCTGAGTGTATATTTTTTTTAGAATTAAAAGGTGAAATATTTTATTTATATCAATATCGTTTTGACAAGTTAATATAAAAACTTTTTATAATGCAATAGGTAAAACAAAATAAATGTAAGTAAGACAATTAAAAATAAAATGAAATCAAGATCCTGAATTTGGATATTCTGTTGTTTCGGCAAGAAGAAATTTTGAATTTATGGATAGGATATAGGTGATTAGATAAGGTGATATTATGCCTGATTACTCAGTTTTGGGCACATTCAAAATCACAAAAAAGTCCTTCGTTATTTCCGTAACGAGGGACTTTTTTGTGATTTTTCAGAAACTGCTTAGAGGTAACTAAACCTTAAAACACAAAAAAAGAATGGAAGTAAAACCCCTATTCTTTAAGAACTATAAAGTCTATCCTTTCTTTTTATCTCTTGCTAAGCATGTTTTTTAGCAAGGGAATTTATCCAAGCGGCAATTTTAAGTGCATCTTCTTTTGGCACTTGTTTCATCGGAGCCATGGGTGGAAAACCGGGCCAGTTGGCTGGTTTCGGATTATAGATCAGCTCGACAATTTGCGCATTGGTATATTTCTTTTTGGATACATCCAGATACGCCGGGCCAATCAGTTTTGAATCGGCTGTATGGCAGGCAAGACAAGCATATTGCCTGAGTATTTTTTCTACGTCAGCAGGTATCTTGGTCGCATGTTTGTGCTGTGCCATCGCTGTGAAAGTGGAAAGCAGCAGGCCTGTGATAAGGATTAATATTTGTTTCATGATGAGTTTAAATGAGATAATGGTTATTGAACTTAATGGGTATTATCTCGGCTTATCGTGGTGGATGAAGAATGCTGGCCGCATGGCGGTAGCAATACGACCTATCATACCGGAAATTTGTTTTTTGCTGTAAGTGAAAGGAAAGACAATCCGGTAAACGGGTTTTACCTTGCTCCATGAATAAATTAAAACTGTATGCAAATGGAACCTGATTCTGCTTTTTTTGATCCGTTTGCTTATTGAAATCAAGCAAGGAAACGAGCTGTTTTCTTGTAGCAAGACAGCTTTTGGCTAATCGGGAATTGCTTTGCACGTACTGCTTTTCAAATTGCGCAGGATTATCATAAAACCGGATCAACAGGAAGCTAAGCATACTTTGAAGAGACATCACAAAAACCATTGCCGCGATCGTCCAGGCTCTCGCTTGACGGAGCTGCTGCGGACTAAGTCTGGAAATGTTGAATGTGCTGTTTTTCAAAATTGTTGGTTAATGCTGCGATGGAAATCGTTTTCAGATCAGGGTTTTTGAATTTTTGTATTACTGATAAATTCATAATCTGTCAGCGTTTGCAAAAAGGCTATGATCTGTCTTTTCTGCTGACCGGTAAGTTGTAATCCTCCGGCAGGCAGCCGGGCATCCAGCGTTGGCGAGTTTTTAATGCCTTCACTATACTGATCCAGTACGTCATCCAGCGTTACAAACCGGCCGTCGTGCATGAAAGGCGCCGTGAGTCCAACATTTCGCAGGGTAGGGGTTTTGAATTTTCCAAGATCCAGCGGGTCATAAGTAATTCGCGACCGCCCCTGATAAATGCCTTCCAGCGATTCGCTGCTGAAATCGGTATCAATGCCGTTGTTATGATAATCGTTATCCGTGAATAATTCACCTGTGTGACAGCCCTGGCATTTTTGTCTTACCAAAGCCAGTCCTGCAAGTTCGTCGGAAGATAAATTTTGGCCGGGCTCTCCGCGTTTATACCTGTCGTATCGTGAACCTGCCGAAACCAGACTTCTTTGAAACTGGGCCAGCGCTTTTACTACATTTGCCGAGCTGATATCTCCGTTAAAGACAGTCCGGAATCTGGTTACATAATCGGGTACATCGTTAAGCTCCTTGTTCAATTCTGTCAGATTTTGCTGCATTTCATCTGTCGCCGTCAACGGGCCAAATGCCTGAGATTCCAGGTTTGTTGATCCTCCGTCCCAAAAAAGTCCGTTGCCTGCCCAGGCAAGATTAATCAGCGCAGGGACATGACGGTGCAGCGCTGTGCCTGAAACTCCCGTTTTACTCAATGCAAAACCATCGCTGAAAGCAAGGCGGGGTTCGTGGCAGCTGGCGCAGGAAATTTTATTATTTCCCGAAATCCGGACATCATAAAACAGCATCCTGCCCAGCGCAATACCTTCTTGGCTCATGGGGTTTTCGGTATCGAAAACAGGCTGTGGAAATCCAGCCGGAACCTCAAACACATACGGTTGAGATTCCGGATCGATATCTTCATTTTTGCCGCAAGCAGCTACAATAAAGCTTAATGCAATGATATAGCGGTTGAAATTTTTCAATGAAGAAAAGCTGGGTTTTATTTTGAAACCGCGTTGAATGTGACGGCTTTGGTGCCATAATTCGTCGCCAGGATCGACATGATCTCTGGTTGGGCTGCATTCACTTTTGGCGTTTTGATCAAATCGATACCATCAATAATTTTTGTTACATCCAGATTCAGGACTACGCCTCTGGCAGTTGCGAAATTGACCGGAGCTGCAAAATCAATGGCAACTGTTTTATAATTACCATTCAGTCCGGTTTCAGCGGTAAACGCGCTACCGGTGTTTCCTTCCTTAACCGTGCCGCCGACGGAAGAGAAAATATAGCTGGTATGCCACATCCATGCAATGTTGCTCATGCCATTGGCGATAGAAAGCTCGCCAGACTGGATACTTAAATTGTCGTTATGTTTTGGGTCGATGCCAATGGCGAACTTAACTGCCTTATATTCTCCGGCCGGTATATCTTCGATTTCAACTGCTTCTCTTTTACGCGCCGGATAAGTCAGCTTGTCCGAAATCGTGCCGGAGAGGTCAAGATCGCCGACTTCTTCGATCAGATAATACGAGTTGGGAACAGCATATTCGGTACCTTTTGAATCGACCAGAACGACGTTGCTTACCCAGTAACGAAGCTTGGAAAAATTGTAAGTACGTGTGCCAATCGTAAAATCCTTATTGAGTGCAAAGTCTGCGCTGCCCACTCTGGAATCAAACGTAATGGTAGATTTGGTGCTGGAAGTCACAGGTGTTAGGTCATTGGTATCGTCATCGCTGCTGCAAGATGATAGAAACGTGGTGGCTGCGAAGGCAAAAATGAAAAAGCGTTTCATATTGTTTTGTATTAAAAGTTTTTGATATAATAATTTAAAAACCAGACTTTTGTGATATTTGTATATAGAGCTATCCTGCAACAGAATTTTGCAAACTCCATTTCAGATCTATTACGATCCTTCCGCTTTTGATTTAGCGGCTACATAATTCGGACAGGCAAAGCCTTAAAGGCCATGCTTTCGGAATAATAAAAAGAAGGAATTGTAAATTATCATCGGGGTGGACGGAGCTGTTTTGCAAGCTCAGCGTCATAGGGAGACGTCCTGTAAAAGAAGACTGATTGATCTTTGAATTTATAACTGCTGGCTGCAAATTCAAATAAAGTAGGTGCCAGGGAGAATAATTGCAGGATAGGCGTGTTTTCCACACGCTCCGTGGTTTCCTTATCTTTTTTCTCCTGCTGTTTTTTAAGTGTTTTTGCCAGATAACATTTGCCATTGCAATGAAGCTGTGGACGCGCCCTGTTTTCACAGAGCACTTTGGCAATATAGGCGCGGTTGATATGGAAATAGGCGACTGTTCCCCACGGACTAAGCGTGGGTAGCATAATTGAAAACAACAGGATGTATGCTATGACTGGCCGCAAAACGTTGATCTTCTGATTTTGAATGAAAAAGTATTAAAACAGCCAGCCAAGCTGGATCATCACCCGCTCTTTTGCTATCACGTGACCCGATGAGCTTTTTTGCGATATGGGTTTTTGTCCATTAATCCCGACTGTCCACCGGTTTGTAAATAGTGTAAGCCCCAAAGTTCCGTTCAGTTGCGTACCGCCCGTTTCTTTAAGAATTTCGCCGTTTTTGGTTCCATGTGCTGATTTTTCTCCATAAATGCCCAGGTTGGGAGTCAGAGTCACATCTTTGCCGACTTTGAATGAGCGGTACAAATCCACGGTTCCATAAAGCTGGTTTCCAAAGCGATAGTTCTGAGAATTGGTGGTATTGAATTTTCTGGAAATATTGGTAGACAAACCCCATTGATCTTTATTGACCGTGTAAAAAGCATTCAGAATAAAATCAGTACTTCCTGTGCCTAGCTGAAAATTGGCATTGGCAACTTGCAAGACATCGTTTTCATCAAATTTAAATCTTCCTGTCGGTACTTTTACACCACCACCCACCAGCAGGGTATGCGTAAAACTGGACGCAGATTCGGTATCCATTAAGGAATTAAGCACGTTGTAATTGGCAAGAACAGTGATATCTCCAAGCCCTTTCTGCTTTTTTGTATCTGCACTGGTAACCTGCTGGTCGAAACGATAAGGGACAAATGCCATTACCTGAACTCTTTTAATCGGAAAAAAGCGGCCGTAAAGTTCACTCACATTAAAGTTTTCTTCGGTACGAAGTACTTTACTGTCGGGATGTGTAACGAAATTTAGTCTCTGGTAACGAAGGCCAATCAACGACTTATGCGATTGAGGCATTAGCCCGAAGTAAGAGCCGCTATTGGCACAGCCGCAAATATCACAGCCGAAACTGCTGTAAGCCGAAAAGAGCAAAAGGAACAAAAATATATAGATCGTTTTCATAATAATATTGGTTAATCTGTAATTTAAAATGCAGTACCCACGCCCGGATCTGCAAGTGTTGCGTCCCGGATAAACTGATCGTCAGACAAAGTTCTGAGAAAAGCAATCAGCGCTTGTTTTTCGGTTGGAGATATAGGAATGCCCGGTTTTCCATTTGCCTGAACAAGCAGCGGATCTAGGGTAGGAAGCTTTTGCACACTATCCGTATAATGATCCAGAACTTCTTCCAGGCTGTGATACCTGCCATCGTGCATGTAAGGTGCCGTTAGTCCAACATTTCGCAGCGAAGGAACTTTGAACTTATACTGGTCGCCCTCTTTTCCTGTAATCGCAAACCGCCCCTGATCATCATTACGCATGGGCATTAATCCGTTATTCCGGAAACTGTAATTGGTAAAAAGCTCACCTTCGTGACAGGAACTGCAATGCTTTTGAAACAGCACCAGGCCTTGTTTTTCCTGTGTATTAAGCGCATTTGAATCTCCCGATTTATAATAATCATATTTGGAATTTGCAGAAACCATCGTCATCATAAATTGTGACAGCGCTTTCATCATCCGTTCACTGTTGATCTCTTCGGTACCAAAAGCCGCTTTGAACATCCTTGGATAATCCACGGGTATTTTAGACGCAGTATTGGGCGTTTTTCGAAGCTTTTCTAAAACACTGGTAACCTTTAAATCCATTTCCACCGGGTTTTCAATCGGATTGAATGGTACAAGATCCATATCATGGACACCGCCGTCCCAAAAGAAAGATGTATTCCAGGCCATATTCTGAATTGCGGGAGAATTTCGTACGCCCAGCAGATCATCAACACCGTGGCTTAGCTCATGGCCGTGATGCGTAAAAGCTGCCTGCTGCTGATGGCAGGTTCCGCAGCCAATCTTATTTGTCCGGGAAAGAATTCCGTCATAAAAAAGAAATTTGCCCAGCATTACTCCTTCTTCTGTCAGCGGATTCCGCGCAAGGTCATAAACCGGATCAGGGAATTGCGCCGGTTTTTTCCATACTATGGGCGTGGGGCCGGTTTTTACAGGATCCGGATCGGTATTGTCTGCATCAGAACTGCATGAAAATATTAAGAGTGCACAAGCCGCTACAAATGGGCTTTTACCAAACTTTTTTGTATTATTTTTCATTGCTCAGCTGTTAGTGGATATGATCCAGCGAGAACATGTTAACATAATTGTTGGCAATTTCCTGCGATTTGAGAGGTTGTCCACCCATAATACTGTTGTATTCTTTAATACTGATATGAGCCGCAGGCCCGTCAAATACTTTGGAAACATCGACCAAAAGATGAACTTCCGGTGTCTCCTGTTCAGTAACTGCGGCTTTAAGCGTACCAAAATCTACTTTGACCACGCGTGTATTATTTACTGTTCTTTCATTGTATCCGCCAAACAGTCCGATGTGGTAGTAAAACTTATTGTTTACCGGATTGCCGACCGAAGAAGTACCTTCCAGTTTAACAAAAATATATCCTGAGTTCCAGGCCCAGTACATCCCGTCATCCATCATCGAGCCGGAAGGATCCAGCACGCCTTTTCTTTTTTCTATTGGAGCGGTATTGCGAAGGCTATCGACCCCAACCATGAACTCAACTGCTTTATAATCGCCAAACGGAACGTTGTTCAATGTCACAAACTGGCTTGCCTTGGTATCCTCCTTGATTAGAAAATAGCTTGAATCCTGTGGAAATGTGAAGATTGAGCCGTCCGCTTTGGTAAGCCGGATGTTTGATACGAAGTAATTGAATTTGGTGACTACAAAGTCTTCTTTGGTACCGTTTTCATAAGTGACACTGTTTAAAACCAGATTTTTATTGCCTACAACATTGTCAAATTCGATGCGTAGTTTTCCTCCGTCGGCAGCAACAGGATTCGGGTTTGTATCTTCAATGGAGTCGGAGCAGGCGGTGAAAAAGCATACCGATAATGCTGCAAAAACGATTGCAGTGTATTGTGAAAAGAAACTTTTCATAAGAAATGATATATAAGGAATTTGCCAGCCATGAAAACAAGGCTGAACAATATTCTAAATGGCTATAAAGAAAATAAGGTCCCAATTACAAGGGAACCGAAACTGAATAAAGAAGTTTATTATTTATCCAAGGGGCGGATGGAAGATATCGTCGGCCAGTAAGAGAGCCGCAAAACGCGAAGTATAATTAAATGTAACGACCAGAGGTATTTCAGATACAGAATCCTGCGCTTTAAAATAAAAACGTTGTCTGGTATCCATAACCTGATAAATGAGGCTTGCGAGATAATCCTTTGCTGCCTGACTTTCTTCCTGTTTTTTCGTTTCTGCGAGTTTTTTTGCCAGATAACATTTCCCGTCGCAATGAAGCTGTGGTCTGTTTCGGTTGACGCAAAGGTTGGCTACGATGTAATCTCTTCGAAGTTCAAAATCCAGATATACCATAGGGATGATCCACGCTTTTACAAGCATCAGGACCAGCAAACTCATGGCAATCCATTGTTTTTTAGAACTTTTCAATCGTAGTGATTATAATGATAAAATTCTTACAGAAGTAGTTTTTTGCAAATGTACCGAAGGATGTCTGAAATGTAAACTTTTACAGGAATAATAAATATTCACAGGTCAATAATACTTTCAGTTTAGATCGTAAACGCCTCGTTTATCAGTTTAATTTACGTTCCGGATATAAAAAAACATGTCAGCCAACTTCTCATCCAACATGAAATTTGCGACAAAAACGCTTTGGCGATAAGCAGGCATCGTATCGTAAATTTACGATATGTCGTAAAATGCTGTCAGTGTTGATAATGTATAAGCAATTGGTTGTAAGTTAGTTGAGTGGTTGGCATAATTATAGATTCTTTCATGAATATTCTAACTTCCTTGCCAATGATCTGGTAGCGGCCGGAGCGCTGGGATTTGAATAAAACTGATGAAAATTAGTCGGGAATAACCGTCACCAGCCGGTAAAGTCGGCAGACTGAAAAACCGGAACCGATAGCAGCATATGGGTTGAGGAAGTGAAGAATGCAAGCGCTGATGTACAGGCAAAATCTATATTTTTAAATTCATTAAGCAGATGGAAAAAACAAATTCGTTTGAGATGAAAGGTAACAATGTCGCCCCTGATCTTTATGAAGACGAATCCATTGACATACTCCGCAGCCGGGTTGATTCGTACGAAAGTGAAAGAAATATCCTGCTTGATTTGAGTAATGACACCACAAAAGTCAGGCAAAAAAATGATCTGATTACGTTATTTTCTTCCAGAATAAAAGGGCTGTTTTATTTCACTCACGCGATCGTTACCCTGATTGACGACCAGAATGAAACTTACGCACCTTTTCTGCTGGATTCTAATGCTTCGCCCATCAGGAACCACGCCGAATATACTACCCTGATCAGGTCGACTTTTTCGTTGAATGAGCCATTTATTCAAAAAGTGATTACTTCCGACAGGCCTGTTTCATTTCTGCTTGAAGATGTCATGAATGAGCCGGATAGTCCGTCTTTTCTGCGGGTTAATTATGAAGGTGGTGTGCGGGAAATTCTGATGACACCGCTTAAAAGTAAAATGGAGACCATGGGTTTCCTGCATATTTATTCGGACAAGACAGATGCTTTTTCTGATACGTTCCGGGGAATTATCAAGGGCATAGCCCCACAGATTTCCAGTGCGGTTTCCAACATTATTAAAAATGAAGACATTAAACAAAAAGAGCTGGTCAATGAGGTTCTGCTGTCTTTGAGCAATGAAATGGTGATGGTCCGTGACCGGAAAGATCTGCTGAATGTAATTAATTTCGGTCTGAAAAAACTCATCGATTTCACCCACAATGTGATGACCATTTTAGATGAGACAGGTCAGTATTACAATGCCTATCTGACCGATCAGGATTCCCGTTCCAGAGAATTTTCCAGGTATACGCAGGCGATTTCAGTGCCTAACCCGGTGCATGATGGAATTTATGATGTAGCCTCGGCTTCGGACCTACCAGTGGTTTTTGACATGAAAAAATTCGAGGTAAGTGAAGCGCCTGTATGGTTTCGGCTTAATTATGCGGCCGGTGCCCGGGAAATGGTCATCAAAGTTTTACCCGGTGAAAACGGCCCTAAACACAGTTTGATCTTGTTTGCTGACAAAACAGGTACTTTTGATGCGCATGCGATCCGGATTATTGAGCGGATTTCCAGCCAGCTTTCCACCGCGGCAAGTAATATTTCGGCAAACGAAGAGATTTTATGCAAGGAAAGAGAAAAGTCTTTTTTGCTGGATTTTAGTCACGACATTGCGGCTGTCCGCACCAAAGAAGATTTGGAAGAAGCCATTTCCAGTGTTTTGCAAAGGGTTTTGAAAATAAAACTTTCGATGATCCGTATCATTGAAGAGGATGGTATTACGCTGACGCCCTACATGTTCGACAAGACCATGTTTCTGGCGGCAGAAGATACTTTCAGGGAACTGGTTGGGAAAAAAATAACGATTAATGAATATTTATCTTCCAAAGTGCTCAATAGCAACGAGCCGGTTATTTTCAATATCGCGGAGGAGGACAGGAAAGGAAACAGTAAACCTTACCTGCATTTATGGAAAAAGGTCGGGCTGAAAAATGCGTATGGCGCTGCCTTGCGTGTGGGAGATAAAAATTTTGGTACGCTTTGGCTGCTGACCGACGATATTAATCTGACACTTCTTAAAGGAATTTGTGCCCAGATCTCCATCGCGATCTCCAATATTCTTGCCAACGAAAAGGTATTGACCTACAAACAAATGCTTGAAGTTGAAAACGACCAGCTTAAAGAGCAAATTCAGACGATCTACAACTTTTCTGAAATTGTGGGCAATGGAGCTGAAATGCAGAAAGTATATCATTTGATCTCACTGGTTGCTGAATCGAAATCATCGGTTTTGTTATTAGGAGAAACCGGAACGGGAAAGGAGCTTATTGCGCGTGCAATACACAATGCGTCGCCGCGAAAAAACAAGCTGATGATTAAGGTTAACTGTGCTGCTTTGCCCCCTAATTTGATTGAAAGTGAGTTGTTTGGGCATGAAAAGGGAGCCTTCACCGGTGCAACGGATCGTAGGATCGGGAAATTTGAACTGGCAAACAATGGTACTATATTTTTAGATGAAATCGGTGAAATGCCGCTCGAACTGCAAGTGAAACTGCTGCGTGTGATTCAGGAAAAAGAACTGGAAAGGGTAGGCGGCAAAACGACAATCCCGATCGACGTAAGAATTATAGCGGCAACGAACAGGGATTTGCAGGCGGAAGTAGATGCTGGCAGGTTCCGTTCTGATTTGTTTTACCGTTTGAACGTGTTTCCGATCAGCCTGCCTCCTTTACGTGACAGGCCTGAGGATATTGCTCCGCTGGCTAATTTTTTCGTGAACCGTTACAGTAAGAATACCGCAAGGAAAGTCAATGCAATTGCACCGAAAGTGATCCAGGAATTGAAAAGTTATCTGTGGCCGGGCAATGTAAGGGAGCTCGAACACCTTATCGAAAGAAGTGTGCTGCTGAGCCCGGATACGGTGCTGCGGGAAATCCATCTGCCCAAGGACCGGCACGAATCGAAAAACGAGGTGATCGCGTTAGCCGACAGGACTCTGGAAGACGTTGAGAGAGATTACATTATCCGTACGATCAAACGTTGCAGCGGCAAGTTATCCGGCAAAGGCGGAGCTGCAGAGTATCTGGACATACCGGCGACGACCCTGCATTCAAAAATGAAAAAACTGGCAATTTTGAAATCGGAGTACTTCTGACAGGTTTGGCAGGTGCTCGCGAAAAGTATTTTTTGAAATAAGGTTGTATTTAATGAACAAAATGTAATCCTGAAATTGTAAAAACAGAAGGAGTGAAAATGAAGATATACCGTAAATGTTTCGGAACTTGCGGTCAACCGCTACGATAATATTTTATGGCTGATTCTGTAAATGAAGAAAATATTCATTTGAACGAAAAATCCCTGCCCGAAGGATTTTTGCAGTTAAATATGCTTCTGGAAAAACTGCAAAGGAAGGAATATGAGCAATCAGTACTGCTGCGTACCGGGAGCCTTATGGCAGCGGCACGCAACAGGGCAGATCTCTCCGTGATAATAAGTGACAGTCTGCAAAATATATTTTCGGCGGATTTTTCCGGCTTATTTCTGATTAACGAAGACCAAAAAACGTATGCGCCATTTTTGTATAATTTGGATGAAGGTTTTATCAATAATCCCGAAACTTCGCCTGTGCTGAGGAAAGATTCCCCGATAGCCGATGGTGTTTGGGATCATTTATTTTTAAGTAATAAACCTTGCATTTTTAATCTGGATCAGGTCCGCAAGTTTGGCGTAGTGCCTTCCTGGGTGGAGCCCCTATACGAAAGAGGACTAAAAGAAATACTCGCTGCTGTGATTTACAGCGGCGAGCGGCTTACCGGATTTCTCTGTTTTTATTCAACCCATGAAAATGCCTTCGATCCTGATAAATTAGAGCTTCTCACAAGTATAGCGGGACAACTTGGCACAGGCATGTGCAATGTACTTGCCAATGAAATGATCGAAAAGCAGCTTCGGGAAATAAATGAGTATAAATCCCAGCTCGAAGAAGAAAATACTTATCTGAAACAGCAGACGGAAGGCGTGTCTGATTTTTCAGAAATTATCGGTGATTCGGAGCCTGTACAAAAGATTCACCGGTTGATAAAACAAGTTGCTCCATCGGATTCCACGGTGCTGATCCTTGGCGAAACGGGTACGGGGAAAGAACTTGTGGCGCGTGCTATTCATGAGACGTCGTCGCGGAGCGGAAAACTGATGATCCGGGTCAATTGTGGCGCACTGCCGGCCAGTCTGATCGAAAGTGAATTGTTTGGTCATGAAAAGGGAAGTTTTACCGGCGCAGTCGAGCGCAGGATAGGGAAATTTGAACTGGCTAATAATTCCACGATTTTTCTGGATGAAATCGGTGAACTTTCTATGGAACTCCAGGTGAAACTGTTAAGAGTATTACAGGAAATGGAGATTGAGCGGGTAGGAGGACGGACAACGATCAAGGTCGATGTCCGGGTCATTTCTGCTACCAATCGGGATCTTCAGAAGGAGGTTGAAAAAGGAAAATTCAGAAGTGATCTTTATTATCGGCTAAATGTGTTCCCAATCACAATGCCTGCGCTGCGGGAGCGGCCTGAGGACATGGAATTGCTTACGCATCACTTTATTAAGCGTTACGCAAGAAATACGGGAAAAAAAATAAAAGGAATTTCCAATAAAGTTTTGCAGGACCTGAGGATGTACCACTGGCCAGGAAATGTACGGGAGCTTCAGCACTTGATAGAGCGTAGTATATTGCTCACCGACAGCCCGATTATCCGGCACATTGACCTTCCAATATCCACCAGGAGCAGTGCTGAGTCTGCCCTGGAAGATCATTTTGTCAGGCCTCTGGAAGATGTAGAAAGGGACTATATTCTGCATGTTCTCAGAAAATTCGGCGGCAGAGTTTCGGGTTCCCACGGTGCCGCCATCCGGCTGGGCATACCACCTACCACTTTGATTTCTAAGATGCAGAAGTTAGGGATCAAAAAGGAGCATTTTATCTGACCCTTAGGGGTTTAAGTGCATTAAAAATAGCCTTGCTGTATACCGAGTTTTTTCATTTTGGAATAAAGTGTACTGGGTGTTATATCCAAAATCTGTGCAGCTCCGCCCGGTCCGAATACTTTTCCATCACACAGCTTAAGGGCGTGCAAAATGTGGTCGCGTTCCATCTCTCTGATGGTTTTTATTCCATCTTCCAGATCCTCTGGCTGCTCTGTCACTTTGGATTTTGGAAGTGAAATGGCATCAATAATATGTCCGTTGCACAGCAGCACATGTCGCTCCATCAGATGTTCCAGCTCCCGTACGTTACCGGGCCAGCTATAATTTTTGAGATCAGCTAATACAGCAGGTGAAATGCTGATTGGCCCTCTTTTATTCTTTTGACTGTATTTATTTACAAAATACAAGGCTAGCGACTCAATATCTTCTTTTCTTTCGCGAAGTGCCGGCAGTTCAATCGGAAAAACGTTTAAACGATAATACAAATCCAGCCGGAAGCGACCTTCTGCAACCTCCGTTTCCAGATCACGGTTGGTGGCAGCAATTACACGCACATCTATATTTACAGTCTGGTCGCTGCCTAATTTTTCAATTTCTTTTTCCTGCAAAACCCTGAGTAATTTAACCTGAGAATCGATAGGCAGTTCGCCGATTTCATCGAGGAAAATCGTACCTCGGTTTGCTTGTTCAAATTTTCCCACACGACTGGTACTGGCACCCGTGAAAGCCCCTTTTTCATGTCCGAAAAGCTCCGATTCAATAAGCGCTTCCGGTAGTGCGGCGCAGTTAACGGTAACAAACGGATTGTCTTTCCGGCCGGAAAGTTCATGCAGGGCATGTGCGATTCTTTCTTTTCCGGTACCGCTTTCTCCCAAAATCAATACAGAAGTTTGTGTCGGGGCCACACGCGCCACTTTTTCGAGCACATTTAAAAGTACAGCACTATGGCCGATAATGCCTTCCACTGAAAAGGGTTTTGTCCGGCTGTCTGGGGTTGGGTGGGGTATGGGATTTCCTCTTTCAATGTTGTTACGGTAGCGCGCAATGTCAAGCATCACAAGCAGGTCACGCTCGCGAAAGGGCTTTACCATAAAACCGTACGGCTGCGTTGCCTTCACAAGTTCCATGGTAGTCTGGTTGGTATTGGCCGAGATATAAAGAAAAGGTATCTGCATTTCCCGCAGCTCCCAGGCCAGGTCAATCCCGGTTAGGTCACCTTTCAGAAATATATCCAGCAAAACATAATCCGGTCGTTTTGATTCCAGCACTTTGCGTGCCTGTACAACCGAGGACGCGATACCACAGACCTCATAACCGGTTTTGGTAAGTATAATGCGCAAATCATTGGCTACAATGTATTCGTCTTCAACAATTAAAATTTTCTCTTTTATCATTTCATGGTTATTATAACGCTGCTGAACTTACCAACGACGAGTTGTGGCTGAAAGTGATGTATAGCGCCAGGCCATTTTCACTTTTTACTTTAAAATCTCCATCAAGCTGCTCACTTAATCCCTGCATCATATTCATGCCGATGGAATTGGATTTTTCAGGATCAAATCCCATTGGGAGTCCAATGCCGTTATCAATTATACTCAACAGAAAATGTGTTTCCTGACGCGGTTTAAGTGAAATGAAAATCTCGCCCTGCCGGTAATCCGGAAAGGCGTATTTAATTGCATTGGTAATGGCTTCATTGAGAATAAGACCAAGCGGAACGGCCTGTGCCACATCCAGCATAATACTTTCGGTATCGAGGATGAACTTGATTTTATTGTCGGATCCGAAGCTGTCTTTAAGAAAACTGATAAGCTCTTTGATGTACCATACCATATCAATACTTGCCAGATTATCGGATTGATATAATTTTTGATGGATCAAAGACATGGCGTGCATCCGGCGCTGGCTGTTTTGAATCGCCATAAGCGCATCCTCATTGTCAAGAAAGGCAGATTGGGTATTTAAGAGGCTGATTATTACCTGCAAATTGTTTTTTGCCCTGTGATGAATTTCTTTCAGAAGCCATTCTTTTTCCGTTAACAGTTTTTGCAGCAGGTTGTTTTGTTCGTTAATTTCCGCCTGCTTGATTTCTAGTTTTTTATTAGCACGTTGTTTGAGCCGGTAACGGTTGAACAGCAGTGCAAAAAATATCAACAGTACGATCAAGCCCGTGATGATCGCATTGCGGGCAATTTCCTGACTGCGGATGCGGGTTTGCTGCAACTGGCTTTTCTGGGTTAAAAATGCAATATTTTTATCTTTTCTTTCTGTCTCGAATTGTAATTGCAGCTCAGACAATTGTTTGCTGTTATCAGCTGTGGTAAGCGAATCTCTTAATTTGCTGTAATTTTTGTAGTGCCTGAGTGCAGAAGCATTATCGCCGAGTGCGGAGTCGGTTTTGGAACTATACAATTCATATTGTCCGAGATAACTCACATTGGCGGAGAGTTTTTTCAAAACCTTATTATTCATCAGATCCCTCTTTATAACCTGATAGTTGCCGGTTTCAAAGTTATAGATCATCAATGCCGTGTAATACTTTTGCCAGATATGGTGATCATCAGGAAACCTGGTGGTGAATTTTTTCAGAGAATCCAGATAGGTGCCTGCGAGCGAATATTTTTTAAGTTCCAGATTAAGAATAGCACCACCAAAAAGAACTATGGACCGGTATGTTGTATTGGGATGTGGAATATCGATGCTTTTTAACATCTTCTTCGCTTCATTGTACCTTTTGTCTTTTCGGTAAATCATCAGCAAATTCAGCTTGATTATGGCCACAGACGCGGAGTCTTTTGCCGCTTCGGATATTGCCAATGCTTTTTCGAGCGCTTTTATTGATTCTTTCGGTTTTCCGATTCCATCATATACGACACCTAATCTGTTGCAGATCGTAGATAGTTGCTGGGACGTGTCACCCAGACTTTCAGCCACTCGAAGTGCCGTTAATAAATATTTAAGCGCATTGATATTGTCCTTATTATTAAAACTTACGTAACCGAGAATGTTGTAAACACCCTGTGTTTCTTTAAAACCAATTGCGTTGTAAATAGAAAGTGCTTGTTTTAAAACGTGCAGGGAATTAGCGTTATCGTCCTTGACCATGTAGAGATCGCCCAGATTCTCCAGTGCTTTTGCGAGGACAAGTTTTTCAGTACCTTTTTCAAAATAGGGTATGGCTTTCCTGACGTATGAAATTTTCTTATCCAGGTCTTCTCCGTCATTGCTGAAATTGATGCTCATCAACCGGTAAGCTGTTCCAATTTGCTCGTTGAGATTATATTCAATACTATAATCGATCGCTTTTTGAAGTATAATCAGGGATTTTTCATGATCGCCTTTCTCGCATAAAACCTGGCCTTCCAGCAAAAGACTTCGTGCAATACCTTTCGGATAATAAAGTTTTTTGCAAAGCGCCATGGCCTGCTGCTGAACATGCAGTGCAGTTTTCAGATCGGCTTCCAGCTCTCCCGGTTTCATTAAATAATAGGTGCCCAGATCAATCAAAAGATCTGCACGGGTTTTGCTGTTTTTATTTTCGGTTTTGAGTTTTGCCAGTATGCCGTCCGGTTCTTTCCCGGACAGCAGGGCATGAACATTCGTCATATGCACTAAAATGAATACCAAAACCAAACAAGATTTTAACGCATAGGATGAAAATTTTAAGGATTTCATAAAGCACTTAGGGTATCATGTAATAAGGTGAAAATCCTGACATTTCAAATGCGGTATTCATAAGTGACTTTCAGGTCAAAACAAATTTTTACAGGTCGGCCCGTGACGGTAAAGTAAGCTAAATATTTTAGTATGCAATCTTGAATTATTTAATTAATTCAATAACTATGCCATATATATAAGCTATTCATTATAAACAAATTATCATATTATACGTTGTAATTTTTTTACGATATTTCGTAAATTTATATTCGATTTATGAAATGGAGACAGCGGATTGTTATGTCGGTCTGCAAAATCTTACCACTAAACCTTCATGAGAAGCGGTGCTGGGCGCGTAAATTCTATACCTGAATTTTACCGTTTCAAGGCAAAAATATATTTCGAAACAGGGCATCATTCGTCGAATGGTGTCCTGTTTTTTTTGTTTGACCGGTAAATTTATAATCTCTTTCTCTCTGCCTTGTTTTATCAATTTTAAGTGATAAAATATCACTTCGCTTTCTTGGAAATTTTACATTTTTATAACATAGGGTTTTTATTGTCATAATACTGTTCTGGTACTTTTGTGGCGATACAGGCTCTGTGAGATAGGCTGTGTTAGCATTTAAATAAAAAGTCTGTATTGATTTTGTTCAATTTTAAGAAGACATTATGAAGAAATTACTTTTACCAGTTATTCCCATACTGATGGCCGGTATTCTGGTTTTTAGTCCGGAGACTTTCCTGATGGCGGCTCCTGAGGCAGGAGCTTATGCAGCGGGCAAACAAAAATTGGCTCGATCGCCGAAGATTATTGTAACCGGGAAAGTGGTTGATGGCGGCGGACAACCTCTTTTGGGCGTTACAGTTCTTGAAAAGGGCGGTAATAAAGGGACGGTAACCAACGCGGACGGGAGTTTTTCACTTGAAACAAATCAGGGAGCAACGCTGGTATTTTCATTTGTAGGTTTTGTGGTGCAGGAAGTGGTTGTCAATGGTTCCGGGCCATTGAATATTCAGCTTAAAGATGACGCACAAATGCTGAATGAGTTTGTTGCTGTGGGTTATCAAACAATGCGAAAGGGTGATTTGACCGGTGCCATATCGAGTGTGAAAGCGAAGGAACTTAATCTTTCGGCACCCACGGTTGGTCAGGCGCTGGTTGGAAAAGTGGCTGGTGTGCAGGTATCTCAGGTTAGTGGAGCGCCGTATGCAAGTACTAAAATCCGTGTCCGGGGAATTGGTTCGGTCAATGCCAGTTCCGATCCTTTGTATGTCATTGATGGATATCCAGCTGGTAATGATGTGTTTATCAATCCCGAAGATATCGAAAGTATCGATATCTTGAAAGATGCGGCATCCGCTGCCATTTACGGATCCAGGGCATCGGGCGGGGTGGTATTGGTTACGACCAAACGTGGTAAGGAAGGCAAAGGGAAGCTGGAATATGATTTTCAGACCGGATTTAACCAGGTTAGCAAAAAAGTAAAACTTTTGAATGCGGCCCAGTTTGCACAGCTTGTTATCGACGGAAGAAATAATTCATACCGGGATTTTGTGGAAAATTCAGGCGTGGCCTGGAACGACGCAATGAAATCGGATGACAACGCAACGCGTACCAAAAGAGTGGGAAACGGAGGGAGCATTACCATTCCTACGTCGATATATGATTTTGCCACGCAGCAAATGATCAGGCCGACGGTCGATACGGACTGGCAGGATGAGCTTTACCGTAACGGCGTATTTCAAAGACATAATGTCGCTTTTTCAGGTGGAAATGAAAACCTTCGCTATTATCTGAGTGGCGGTTATCAGAACCAGGACGGTATTGTTGTGGGAACGGGACAAAAAAGAATAAACCTGCGCGCCAATATCGATGGGAAGGTAAACGAAAGGCTTAAAGTTGGAGGTAATTTCTCTTTTACCCAAAACGAAAACCAGGAAATGGAAGAGGGCAGATACAACCTGAGCCCGGTGATGGCGGCTTTGATTTATGCACCGTTTTTACCTTCTCATAACCCCGACGGCAGCCTTGCCAAGTTTGGAATGGGTGCTTTGTCTGCCGGTAATTTCGGTATTCAAAATCCGGAAAATCCAGTGGCCATGGCCGAAGAAACAAACATCAAACGCAAAGGCATGCGAAGCAGCTATAATGTCAATGCCACGTATCAGATTATCAAAGATTTGTCTTTCAAGGTGAATCTGGGGATGCTTACGTATAATGAAAAATATAACTATTATTTACCAACCAGTTTGAGCAGCGGCAATTTTGCGCCTTATTCGGTGCAGTCGCAGACGGCTGCAAAAGCGAAAGCGCAGGATCTTACACAGACGGATCAGCTGGCCGAATTTACTTTTAATTACAACAAAAAGTGGGGTAAACATCATACCGATGTACTCGCTGGTTATACCGTTCAAAAAACGACGAGTGACTCGCTGGCCGTTTCCGCACAGGGATTTACGAATGACCGGATTCAGGAAATTTCTGCGAAAGGTGCTGATGCTACTTTTTTCAAGCTCGACAAATCCAGAAAGAGCGTGAATAGTCTGCTTTCATACCTTGCGCGCGCTACCTATAACTACGACAACCGTTATTTTCTGACAGCTTCTTTCCGTGCAGATGGTTCGTCACGTTTCGGCCCGAATAACCGTTACGGATATTTCCCTTCTGTTTCGGCAGGATGGAATATATCTGACGAAGCTTTTTATAACAACTTTTTAGGCAATGAATCCACGGTGAAACTTCGTGCGAGCTGGGGCCTAAGCGGTAACAATAACATCGGTAATTACAACGCACAGCAGGTTATGGCAACTCCGGGAGGAATTGTCTATGGCGGGAATTCCATTGCTTCGGCCATGTGGGCGGGTGGCGTAAAAGATCCGAACCTTGGATGGGAATCAACTTCTCAGTTTAACTTTGGAACGGACGTAAGTATACTGAAAGGCCGTCTGCTCCTGATGGCTAATTATTACATCAGTAATTCTTACAACCTGCTCTTTAACCAATCCATTTCAGCGGTATCCGGAACGTCTTCGATTTTAACAAACCTGAAAGATTCTAAAATTCAGAATAAGGGATTTGATCTGCAAGCGGATGGAAGAGTAATATCCACGTCGGACTTTAAGCTGAATCTGACGGGAAATATTTCGGTAAACCGCAATAAAGTGCTTAACATGGGCGGAGCCGGTACGATCATTACCAACGGAGCCGAAAGATCATACAAAACCCATATTACGCAGCAAGGTTCATCGGTTGGGATGTTTTATGGTTTCAAAGTGCTGGGTATCGTGACGCCTGAAAATATCGATAAAGTGGCACCTTCCACCGCCACGAGCCAGAAAATGCGCCTGGGAGATCTTTACTTTGAAGACGTGAACAAAGACGGTGTTGTGAATGATCTTGATAAAGAGGTGATTGGCAATCCTTATCCGAAATTTACCTATGGTTTAGGTCTGAATGCAACGTATAAAAATGTTGATTTTAACGCATCTTTTAACGGTTCCTACAAGAACGAGGTGCTGGATGGCCAGGATTATTATCTTTTTAACCTGGAAGGTTCGGGTAATCAATATGCTGTGGTAGACCAGCGCTACCGTTCAGAATCCAGTCCGGGAAATGGGCAGGTATATCGGTCGTCACGTGGAGCCACGCAGAGCAACAGTACGCGACTTTCCACTTTTTATATTCAGGATGGTACTTATTTCAGGTGTACCAACATCGCTTTGGGTTATTCGATACCGAAGTTATGGAATGGCAAACTGGGCATAAGCAGTGCAAGGGTTTATGCGAGTGTCAGCAATCCGTTTACTTTTTCCAAATATAAGGGCTACAATCCCGAAGTAGATTACAACAATGGCGCGAACCTGACGCCGGGTGTTGACTATGGGGTTTATCCACTGGCCAGAGGTTATAATCTGGGCGTTAAACTTATATTTTAATTTCAAAACCGATAAGAGCATGAGCAAAAAATATATTACATCCATGTGCCTTGGCCTGTTGCTTATGGCCAGCGCCTGCACGGATCTTCTGGATCAGACGGATCCGAATGCTGTAACATTAACAGATTATTTTAAAACAGAAAACGACATACAACTGGCCGTTAACGGAATTTACCAGTCACTCAGAAGTTCGGACGCCGTAGGGGAGAATAGCGGATTGTATACCGATGAGCGTTCGGATGACACCGGAACAAACGATAACCAGTCCAATTCCGGAGAACCTTTCCAGTTTAACAACTTTGCATTACTTGCGAGTAATACCTGGCTGAAAAATCACTGGGTGGCACTTTATCAGAGCATCACACGTTGCAATGTTCTTTTATCCAATATCGATAAAGTTACTTTTGCAGATGAAAGCACCAAAGCCAAATACATTGCAGAAGCTAAATTTGTACGTGCTTTTATTTATTTTCAGCTGGTACGCAAATGGGGTGATGTACCTTTGGTGACCAGGCAACTGGTATCGAGACAGGAAATTACGGAATCCACCACACGCGTAAAAAAGGAGCTGGTATATGATCAGATCGTTCTGGATTTAAAAGACGTTGTAAATTCACCGCTGGCAAATCAGCAAACGGGTGCGAATGCAGGTAAGGTTTCAAAAGCAGCAGGAAATGCACTTTTAGGTCAGGTTTATCTGACGATGGCTACCACACTTGATCAGGCCAGCAGAGCCGCCAACCTGGCGAATGCGAAAACCTATCTGGAAGCATCTTATGGCATGAAAAGTTTTGGGTCATTGAAAGAAATCCCTTACACAGACGTGTTTGACGTTGCCAAAAAATCAACATGTCCTGAATTGATTTTCCAGATCGTAAACAAACAGGGTGATTTGAATTATGCTTCTTCTATCGCAGCCAATACGCAGGCAAAAGGGGAAACAATTAACTCTCTGAAGCCTTCAACCGGAGTTGGAGCGAATGTGACGCATGATCTTGTATTTGATTACGAAGCAGGAGATTTGAGAAAGGATTATTCGGTAAAATACGCCAATGATGCAACAGTTCAGGATTGGTTTATAACAAAATTCAGAGATGCAAGCACGACTGCCGGTGTAAACGGATATGGAGGAAATGACTGGATTTTAATTCGTTATGCCGATGTGATTCTGATGCTCGCAGAAGTAAATATGTATCTTGGCAATGATTCTGCCGCGATCGGATATCTGGACATGGTCAGAGAAAGGGCAAAAATGCCAGCCTATTCAGCAAGCAAAACCAACGCGGATTATGCCAGTAAATACCCAACTTTGAAACTTGCGATTTTACATGAAAGACGTGTGGAGCTTGCCTTTGAACATCACCGCTGGTTTGACCTTTTGAGAGCGTTTACAACCGATGAGCTGGTCGCTTATATGAAGTCGAAAAAACAAGCCGATTTTGGAACAGCGCAGCTGAGCAATTTTACAAAAAAGGATCGCTATTATCCGATTCCATTTGATGAAAACAAGCTTGATCCGATAAAAATGTACCAGAATGAGGGGTATTAATTAACAGATAAACAAGTTTTTTTTGAGAAGGGGTACCCATACTTTTTGGGTACCCCTTCTTGTTTTACCCTGATTGTTTAAGGAAAGTTTCAGAGGGGTTTTCTATTGATAACTGAAATGAAAATGAACAATTACCAGGGGATTTGGACCTGCAAGTCAACATTTGGCCGAAAAACAAACATCTTTGGCAAGAAAACAGACATAGTATAATACGGAGTCTCCCAACTTTGCTGCAATTCACACGAATTGAAATGAATGGGTTTTTACATATTTTGTCAAATAATTGTAAGCCCAAAATGGTTGAAACCTGAATAACGGATGATAAACGATTTGTTTCAGCTCAGTGCCAGTTTTATAGGTTCCCTGGCCGGTTTGATACTGAATATTGTGATAGGGATTTACCTGATAAAGCTACCGGATAAAAACCGGGATTCGAAGCTTTTCATCACTTTTGTCTGGCTTACAGGTTTTTATTATTGTACTGCGTCGGTGCATAATCTGACCGTTGATCATGATCTCCTTGATTATTCCGGCTGGCTGCATACACTTGCACTTTGCAGTACGTCGGTGTACAATATGTGGTTCTCCTACGAAATCGGCGGAAACCCTTTCAGGCGGGAGGGCAGGTTGGTCAGCATGGGATTTGGGTTGCTGGTGATCGTCTGCTTTCTGCTTTATTCTTTTGACGTAATACTTGACGACGGTACATTTGTTCCTCCTCTGGCCGGGTATGTCTGGATTATGGGAGTGTTCCGCAGGAAATTAATCCTGGAAAAGCGACGCGACGGCAATACGCCAAAGCGTAAAATGTTCGCAGGATTTCAGTGGTGGGGGCTTTCCTGTCTGTTGTTCTGGCTGGTTGCCAATCTTGTCATTTCCGGGTTCAGAGTCGGCATTCCGCTTAATATTGAATGGAATTATTATCTGGTTCAGCCGTTGCTTTTTATTTCCACCATTTATTCTGCAATCGTTTTTCTTAATTACACACGTCAGCGAACTTCATTTCAGGCCAGGCTGGTTGGCATTATCCTTGCAGCATTATTAATGTTTCTGGGACTGGCACCGATTATGTTAACCCGGATGACAGAAGGATTGCCGCAAAGTCAGGAGTTTGTCCAGAAAATGTTATTGGGTTTTCTCATTTTAATCCCGCTCACTACACTTTCCGTTGTACTTGTGCTCCCAATGTTATTGAAACATACCATTCTGACACCGCTAAACCGGGTTTTGTATGGAGTGAACCAGGTTAATGCAGGAAATTTGCATACTCGTTTATCGGTTGAGGTGCATGATGAAGTGGGACTTTTAACACAGCAATTCAATCAGATGACCGATTCCTTACTTCGCTATAATCATGAAATGGACGCATTGGTGCAGGAACGCACGCTTGAATTGCAGCAGTCACTTGCAACGCTTCGGGCGGCGCAATCGCTTTTGGTAGAAAAAGAGAAAATGGCGAGCCTGGGAGAGCTCACCGCCGGCGTGGCGCATGAGATTCAGAATCCGCTGAATTTTGTAAATAACTTCGCCGAGGTATCGGTCGAACTGGCTCAGGAACTTGCCACAGCGGTAGATGAAAATGATACTTCCCTGATAAAAATATTATCTGCGGACTTGGGGCAAAACATGCAGCATATTGCACAAAGCGGCCAACGGGCGTCGGCCATCGTGCGAACCATGCTTGAACACAGCAGAGCAGGTATCGGAACTTCCAGAGATCAGGATATTAATCTTAATCAACTTGCGGAATACTATCTGAGAACATCTTACGAGGATTTTAAAATAGATAACCCGACTTTCAGGTGTGAAATAGTGCTTGATCTGGCACCATCTCTGCCTGTTATCAGCACAGTGCCGGAAGATCTGGGAATTGTTTTTTCTAATTTGTTTTTAAATGCCTTTTACGCTGTAAAACAGAAATTAAAGGAAGAGGAATTCGATGGATTACTGGAAAAAATAAGAGCTACTCCAACGGTTTTCCTGGCAACAGAGGTTAACCATAATCAGGTTAATATCAGGATTAAGGATAACGGTAGCGGTATTGCAAAGGAAAATCTCGCCAGCATTTTTCAGCCTTTTTTCACCACAAAACCAGCAGGACAAGGAACAGGGCTAGGTTTAAGTCTTAGTTTTAATATTGTTACCAAAAGATTGGCCGGGCAGATGCAGGTGACATCAGTCGCTGGTGTATATACCGAATTCTTGATAAGTCTGCCGGTAAAATATCCCGAAAGTGCCGGTGCAGCGCTATGTTAAAGTTTATGAGTGTAAAAATTTTAGTTGTTGATGATGAGGTATTATTGCAATCGCTGATGCAGCAGCGGTTCAGGTATCGCATTCAAAAAGGGGAATATATTTTTCGTTTCGCATTGAGCGGTCGGCAGGCACTGGCTATTGCGCGGGAAGAACCGGACATTGCCGTTGCCCTGCTGGATATCAATATGCCGGAAATGGACGGGTTGGCTTTACTCGAAAAACTTTCAGAAGCACTACCCACAGCGCGTTCAGTGATGGTTTCGGCTTACGGTGACCTGACAAATATACGGAAAGCCATGAATCGTGGCGCATTCGATTTTGTGATGAAACCCATTGATTTTCAGGATCTGGAAGCGACTATTGACAAAACCGCACTGCACGTAGGTCAGCTTCGGGAAGCCATCCGGCTGCAATCTGTTGCGGAGATAAAAGCAAGGTTTTTTGATAATATCACCCATGAGTTTCGTACTCCGCTTTCGTTGATTATTGCACCTGTTGATTTGATGCTTCAGAGCCAGCAATATGACGCAGCGACAAAACAAAGCCTCGATTTGATACGCAGAAATGCCTGGGGGCTTCTGGGATTGATAAACCAGTTGCTGGATCTGGCCAGATTGGAGACGGATCAGTTCGAAGTGTATAAAACCAATGGGGATGCGATTTCTTTTCTAAAAAACCTTATTGAAACGATCCGTCCGCTCGCGGAGCACAAGCAGATCATTATCTCTTTTCTTTCCGGTTACCAGGCATACGATACTGCGTTTGATGCTGAGAAATGGGAGAAAATTGTAATGAATTTACTTTCTAATGCAATCAAGTTTACTTCAAAAAATGGCAGCATTCTGGTTGAGTGTGCAATTGAACCGGATGCCATTCAGGTTATGGTTTCGGATACCGGAGTTGGTATTCCGGCTGAACATCTTCCTTATATTTTCGACCGGTTTTATCAGGTTGACCGTTCCTTGAACCGGAAATATCCGGGGTCGGGAATAGGACTTTCGCTGGCCTATGAACTCACGCGGGTGTTGGGTGGGAGTTTGTCTGTGGAAAGCGATCCGGGAACCGGAACGAAATTTATCTTGAAATTGCCCCTGTACGAGCCGGTAGAAAATGAATTGATTGAAGAAATTACCAATCAATTTTCCGTTACAGACTTTGGAACGCCGCTTCTGGTTCATAATCAGGAGTCAAAAAGAACGGATAACAGACCTTTGCTTTTAATTATTGACGACCATCAGGAATTGCGAACTTTTATATCCGGTGCTTTGGCAGATGATTATCAGATTTTGCAGGCGGCCGATGGACAGGAAGGATTGGAAATTACGCAGCGGGAATTGCCGGATATTGTTATTTCCGATGTGATGATGCCCGGTTTGGATGGTTATCAGTATACCCGAAATCTTAAAACAAACCCTGTAACCGATCACATCGCGGTTATTTTACTGACAGCCAAATCTACGCAGGACAACAAACTGGAAGGTTTGATCTTAGGAGCTGATGATTATATTTTGAAACCTTTCGACATATCAGAACTTAAATTACGATTACAAAATATTACGCAACGGCAGTTGAGATTGCGTGAACATTATTACTATCAGTTTAACACGGAAATGTTAGCTGGGCAAAAGGTTGGGGAAGAAAGTAATAGCCAACCGATGGAAAGTAAGTTTGTTTCAAAATTATACAACACAATTGAACTGCATCTGGACGATCCCCAGCTTGGGCCGGAAATGCTGGCTGATGAGGTGGCTATGAGTATCAGGACATTAACCCGCAAACTGAATGCACTTGCCGGTATAAGTCCTGCCCGGCTGATTCGGACATATCGTCTCCGCCGGGCTACGGAGATGTTACGAAATGGCTGCTCTGTTGCCGAAGCGGCTTTTGGTGTAGGATATGATAATCCATCCTATTTTGCCACTGCTTTCAAGGATCAATACCAACAGACTCCATCGGAATATCTCAGGGGGAATCAGGGTTAGTTTGCTGTTATAAAAGTGCCCTGGATTGGCAGGATTTCAAAGAAAGTTGGCGAAGAAACAGATGCCGCTTTACGGGTTTGGGAAGACATTTGTAAAAGTTGTTACAATCGGTCTCAAACCTGAACTGCCATGAAAATTCTGTTAATTTATTCTTCCTTTTTTCTCCTTTTTGCCTCCGTATCAGCAGCGCAATCAATTAAGGGTGCTGTCCATGATCACCATGGCAATGCGATTCCTTTTGCAAACGTACTGCTGCTGAGTCATAAAGATTCCGTGATGCTAAAAACGGCAACGGCATCAGATTCCGGCGAATTTGTACTGGAAAATGTACAGCACGGGACCTATCGTTTAATGACGAGTGCTGTCGGCTACCAAAAAGCATATACGGATACATTTTCACTTCAAAATAAACCGGGATTAGTTCTGACAAAAAATCTTGTTATGAATCAGGAAGATAATCTGTTGGAGCAGGTAACGATTAAAGGATCCAGACCTGTTTTTGAGCAGGAAACTGATAAGCTTGTCGTGAACGTACAGGCCATGCTTACAGGAGCCGGAGGGAATGCGCTGGATGTGCTGGAACGCTCACCCGGTGTGGTCATTAATCGCCAGAGTAATGCACTTTCGCTGTTGGGGAAATCGGGCGTTACCATATTGATCAATGGCAAAACCAGCAGAATAACACCTGATGCAATCATGCAGATGCTTCAAGGTATGCATGCGTCGAACATTGAGAAAATTGAACTGATCTCAAATCCCCCGGCTCGGTACGATGCGGAAGGTGATGCGGGAATAATCAACATTATATTAAAAAAAGATTCGAATGCAGGCATGAATGGTTCCTGTTATATAAGTGCCGGGATGGGTCGGTATGAAAAGTTTAATGGGGGCATTAACCTGAATTACCGCAATAAAAAATGGAATATTTTTAGCGATTATGCAGCCGTCCGCGACCGGGAATGGCAGCAGCTGAAAACGTATAGCGACCTGATGTTCGACGGACAGTTTACCCGGAATCGGACTGTGAAAAATTTACATAATACAAGACCTTTCCAGAGCATAAGAACAGGCGTGGATTATAATATTTCCAACAAAACAACGGTCGGGGTGCTGCTAAGCGGCTTTTGGAATGGTCTGAGAAGTTATGCTCCCGGCAAACAGGATATTTACCGGACAGAGCAACTAACTCAGGAAGTGAGCTTTTTGGATGAGGAAAAGAACTTTTGGAAACATGGAATGGCGAATGTGTATCTGGTGCAAAAATTTAAAAAGAATCAGGAACTGACTGTTGATGTTGATTTTGTAAAATATCACAATAGCAATCCGCATGCTTACACGAACCGCTATTATGAGCCGAATAAAACAATGGGCAGGACTGAACTGATTCGTATCAGGAAGGAGACGCCGATCCGCATCTGGGTTATGAAGGCAGAATATAACATTGATTTAAATCCGGGGACTAAGCTAAACTTTGGCTCCAAAGCCACGTTCATGAAACTAAACAACGACGTGCATGTGGAATACGACCGGCCGGAGGGGTGGGAAGCAAATCCTGAGTTCACCAGAAATTTTGATTTACAGGATAAAATCGCGGCCGGGTTTGTGAATTTAAATCACAAGTTTAATAGTAAATTTCACTTGCAGGCGGGTTTGCGGTATGAATTTGCACATATGCTGATTGGACAGCCCGGACAGTCTTCGATGGTGGATCGGCGGTACAGCAATTTATTCCCAAGCATATTTGTAACGCATGAATTATCCAAAACCAGCAGTCTGAATATCTCATGCAGCCGTCGGGTTCAGCGGCCGGGTTATGATTTGCTGGCGCCGTGGGTAATGTTTATTAATCCTTACACCTTTGTCTCGGGTAATCCCGAACTGCTGCCGGCGTTCACACATATTATCCAGTCAACGTATAGTTTTAAAAGCCGGTATCTGCTCGCGGTAAAGTTTAGTCACGACCGCAATGCGCTTGACCGTTTTCGTACGCATGTAGACTCGACAACCAACCGCACCCTCATCACGGCTGAAAACATCCGCTCGCTCGGTACCGTTTCTGCCATGTTCAGTGCCCCTGTGACGATAAGCTCCTGGTGGAAAATGCAGACGAACATCACAGGTGTTTATCAAAAAATAAAAACAGATACGGAAGGTAAACTGATACATATCAACAATTTTAATGCCAATATTTTCAACAGTCACACGATAACATTCCCTGCCGGTTTTACTGCGGAATTAAGTGCGTTGTATAATTCGGCATCTTTCTGGGGAATTTCAAAGATGAAGGCATTGGGCTCTGTAAACATCGGTGTGAAAAAGAAATTAGCCAAAAATAAAGGTTCCATCACCATGAATGTTAGTGATCTTTTTCGGACAAACACGCTAAAACTTGCGGCAAATAATGTAGGTGAAAACCAGGTAAGCGGCTGGTCGCAACGGTATGAGGCGCGTGTAATGCGCTTAACTTACAGCCGCACGTTTGGAAATTCATTTTTGAAAGGAAACGGACAGCGTTCAACCGGATCCGAAGAAGAGCGCACCCGGGTTTCAGCGCAGTGATGTTTAATTTCCGTACATAATAAAAGGTCAGCCGGAGGGAGGGCTGATCTTTAAGTTGAAATGCTAATGATTTCTTATCAGAATTTCAGAAATGGAATGTATTACTGCGAAGCTACCTTACTTCTTGCAGTACGGGGATAAAAAACAGGGAAGTCATCCGCTACGATAAAATCCCTTTTTATCGTTCAATGCTGAAAAATAGCAGTTGTTTCGCTTATCAAAGACTGCATCAGCTCGGATGCTTTGGTGTGTTTTAAATTAACCGCATTTTGTCCCGACCAGAAATTAATCATATCTGTTTTTCCCTGTGCAACGGCAGCAGCCCTTAATGGCCCGATCAGGCGTGTCTGCAAAGGAAATGGCAATACTTCCTGCTCATAGGGAATTTCTTCTGAAATACGGTTACGAATCATTCTGCCCATTCTTCCGGTCAGCGACTTCGACAGTACCGTATATTTTGATTCGTCAGAAAAAATCCGGGCCTTATGAACGGGCGTCGCGTTGGATTCATCGGTCACCATAAAAGCGGTTCCTAATTGTGCGGCGTCCGCACCTAATGTCAGCACGGCTGCAATGCCTTTTGCATCCGCAATGCCGCCGGCGGCGATAACAGGTGTTTTAATTTTTGCTTTCAACTGCTGGACAAGCGCGAACGTACCTGTCAGGGAGTCGTGTGCCGGTTTGAGAAAAGACGGACGATGTCCGCCAGCTTCGAATCCGGCCGCCACAATAGCATCTACCTCTGCGTCTTCCAGGGCAAGCGCTTCGTCAAGTGTGGTAGCCGCACCTACGGTTTTGATGCCTAGTCGGCGTGCTTCATCCAGAATTTCCTTTGGTGGTACGCCAAAAATAAAACTGAAAACGGCAGGTTTTACCTCAAATACCACTTCTGTTTGTTTCAGAAATTTGGAAGGAATGTTTATATCAAGTGCAGGCAGCGGAATGCTCAGCTCATCGAAATAAGGCTTGAAAAGCGTTTTTATTTTTTCGAGACTTTCGGCCGGATATTCGGCCAGCTGGCGATCTACATCCGAAACCCAAAGGTTAATATTGTAAGGTTTATCGGTTAAGGTTTTGATGGCTTTAGCGGCCATCAATATTTCTTCCCGACTCAATGTGTAGGCACCAAAACTGCCCAGACCTCCTGCATTCGATACGGTCGCCAAAAGCTCGGGTGTTGAAAAACCTCCGCCCATCGGGCCCAAAAAGATAGGGTATTTGATCCCGAGAAGTGCCGTTAACCGTGTTTGATTCCACATAGTCTTAAACATTTACATTGGTAAGCAATTTATTTACAATAACCCATTTTTCATTAACCTTGTTTAAAGAAATCAGGTCGTAGTAATTAAATTCAAACATAGGCACATGTAACCTGGCAACGGCTATGGAATTGATAATTTCTATTGATTTTATATCCATACGAAATGTCTCACCAAGTTCCAGCGGACTTTTTCGGTTTTTTACACCTTCGAGATATTCATCAAGCGTTTTGAAATAAGGCTTGCCATTAATGTCGCCGGCAACCACTGCCTGCGGGTGAAAAGTGCTGCGAAGAAGATCCACGTCACCTGTGAAAATACCTTGAAAGTAGTTTGATAAAACAGCCGATACAGCTGTGGCTTTATCTGTGTAATTTTCCATTTTTTTATCTTTTTTAAGCGTAAGGTACGCGTCAGTATTTGTCCCTCCGCATACCTTGAATGATTACTTTATTATCCGATATGATGGCCGGCAACATGCCCTCCGTCCAGGTTAATAATCTCGCCTGTTACAAAATTACTGTTGGCCAGGTAAAGGGCAAGTTCGGCAACATCTTCTACCTCGCCAATGCGGTTGAGTAAATGAAGACCTGCAAGGCTATCTGCATTGCTGACACCTGTTTTGGCCTGAAGCGGCGTTCTGATAATCCCCGGAGCGATACCATTTACACGGATGTTATTTTTTCCGAATTCTGTCGCCAGTTGTCTGGTTAAAGCGTGGATACCACCTTTGCTCGATATGGGCGCAGTAGCCGGAAAGCCACCAATCGCGTGGTCGACCAGTACGGTACCGATATTAATGATGGAGCCTTCGCCCTGTTTTAGCATTTGTCTGATAGCCACCTGGCTGGTAAAAAAAGTACCTTTCAGGTTGATTTTTAAGAAACGGTCAAAGTAAGGTTCGTCAACTTCCAAAAAAGATTTTGGCTCAAAAATACCGGCATTGTTTATGAGTACATCCACAGAACCGAAGCGTGTTACGGCTGTATCAACTAATTTCTGTCCTGTGGCTTGTGTGCCGATATCGCCCACAACCATGGCCACGCGGTCATGATTTCCCAGTTCTTCAAAAGTTTCTTTTAAGTTATTTTCGTTCGCCGAGTTAATGACTATGTTATGTCCGTGTTCTAAAAACAAACCAGCGATGGCCTTGCCAATACCTGTTGAAGCGCCGGTTATGATGATGGTTTTTGCTTTCATGATTTCTGTTTCAAAAATTTTGTCTGAAATTATTTTTTTCCTGTAATGCCTTCGCCTCTTACCTCAAAAATGAAGTAAGGGGTTATAGGCTTGCTGATGCAGCCAATGTTACATCCAGCTCAAACTCATTGTAAATGAGTGTATCACCAAGGTTTTGGAAAAAGTTTCCCGAGCGAAACTTCATATCGTACTTTGTACGGTCGACGATGATTTTACCGGTCGCAGTAAGTGAATCGTTTGTGATATTCACATCAGCAGGGAAGCTGACAGGGTGGGTAATGCCTTTGATAGTCAAATTACCAGTGATCACGTTGTCGCCGCCCGCAGCGTCAGTGATAATGAACGAGGCTTCCGGATAGCTTTCAACAGAGAAAAAATCTTCTGAAAAAAGATGGCTGGCAAACTGGGCATTGGTGTCTGCATCTGTGACATCCAGGATTTTAATAGACGTACTGTCTATAACGAAATCTCCGCCAATCAGCTTATTATCAGCCACAACAAGCGAGCCTGATTTGATTTCGATGGTACCATTATGCGCACCGGTTACTTTTTTACCAGTCCAGTCAATGCTGCTTTGCGCGCTTACAACTTCAAATTTTTTAGTTTCCATTTCTTTATGTTATCAATCGTTAGTGATTTGATAGCACAAAGGAAATCAGTTAATGCAAGGTGCTTACGTGATGTACATCACATTCGTAAAGAGCGTTATTTATGGGTATTGTAAAGCCTGCTAAGTGTCTCTCTGGACACGCCCAAATAGGCTGCTATCAGGTGTTTGGGGACCAGGTTGTAGAGTTGCGGATACAGAGCCAGGAGTTCTTCATAACGTGCTTTGGTATCATTGTTCATAAAAGACAGCAGTCTTTTTTGCGATGCCAGATAACCTTTGTTGGTTCGCCACCGAAAAAAATGTTCAACCTGATGAAGTTCGGTGCAAAGTTTTTCGCGGTCCTCATTGGAAAGGGATAGGATTTCAGCATCGGTAATACAATCGACGTTGATGGTAGACTTGGTTTGATTGTATAATGCGCCATAATCGGAGGTCCACCAGGTGGGCATTGCGAATTGCAGAATATACATTTTGATTTCGTCGTTGATAAAAAAAGCTTTCAGGCAGCCAGAAATTACAAAATATTCATGCTCCACTTTTTGGCCTTCACTGATCACAACCTGTCCTTTTTTATACGATTTAGGTTTGAAATGGGAGAAAAAATAATCAAACTGTTCCTCAGTCAGTGTAGCTGTTTTGGCAATATGCTGTTTTAATATCTCTTTCGCATCCATTGTGCTGATTGGTAAAACGTCTGAATATTTCTGTCCTGTTCCTTTTTCAAGCTAAAATAAAAAAGATTTACAGCTTAACGTGTTGCTAAAATGAAAAGTCTGGGAAATGGCAAAAGCACTTGTCCGTCAGGAAACAGGGTATATCCTTTTGCTATTTCTTCGGTATATTTTTCAAGAAATTCAGTTTTCTCTTCTTGGCTTAACAGATCCAGAAACGGACGCAGCCCAGTCCCTTTAAACCATTCCACAATTGCTTCTGCTCCACCGGCAAGCGCATGAAAGTAAGTTGTACGCCAGATATCAACAGTTGAAACCTCATCACGCAGCGTTTTAAAATACCATGCTGCATTCTCACGGGCAATCCTTTTCGATGCCTGAACCAACTTTTCAGACCACGGGCCGTCCGCAGCTATTGAACGCATAGCCCGATGTGCAGGTTCCTCAAAATTATCCGGCATTTGTATCGCAAGCACTCCGTTTTTGTTCAGTTTCTTCACCAGCGCAGGAAGTACCGCAGCATGATCCGGAACCCACTGTAAAGAGGCATTGGCAAATATCAGATCATACGGGCCGTCTCCTTCCCAGGTTGAAATATCGGATATTTCAAAGGATAAATCCGGCATCCTTTTTCGTGCTGCCGAAATCATATCAGGGGAACTGTCAATACCTGAAACAATGGCTTCAGGGAACCGGGCTTTCAGCAATTCTGTAGAATTACCAGGGCCGCAGCCAATATCCACTGCTTTGCGTATGCTACCAGATGGTATTTGGGCGAGTAAGTCCATAACAGGCCGATTCCTCTCTTTTTCGAATTTGGTATACTGCGCGGCCGACCATGTATCGTTACTTTCAGATTCAGAATTTGCCATAATCTCTGGTTTTAAGCTTATTTGCTTATTTGATTTTCAATTCGTTTCGTAACCGGCTGAAATTTGAATTTGAAAGTCCAAGTCTTTCAAATTCTTTTAAATCGTCCGCAACGGCCTCCTTAACGCGGCGCTTATCATCGCGTTTTTTGCTTTTGTATTGATCAAAAATCTTAAAAGCCAGGTCGTATTGATTGGTCAAAATATAGTAATTTGCCAGATTGGCAAGAAGCATCAACTGATCCGGGTTTTTGGACAATCCGGCAGTCAGATTTTTCTTTGCTTCGGGAAACTGCCCCAGGCAAAGTTGACTGAAAGCAAGTCCGTTATATACTTTCCAGTCATTAACACCAAGTGCCAGAAGATGATTATAAGATGTGATCAGATCGCTATATTCTCTGGTAAGTGTTTGCGCCTCAATTAACTGTGTGATTTCTTTTATTTTTTCACTCCTGTCCGCAGTCACAGATGCCGATTGTTTTGTACACGTTTCAATGGTACTGCGCAGGATCTTATCTTTTTCGTCTTTTGATAAATTTACATAGGCCGAAGGAACAAAAGTGTCTTTTATCTGCGTTCTTACGCAATCACAAACCTTTTCCTTGTCTGCCGTTTTTTCACCCGGTGTATTCAGGCATGTTTCATACAATGCCTGGGTATTTTTTGCTGTCCAAACGTCTTTATATTCTTTATCAGAAACAATGGCCACTATATCCACCGATACCGCAACGCCTTCTGTTATGCTTGGATTTCTCAGGCACAAGTAAAGATCTTTTCGCACGAGCGGTATCTGAAAAACGCCGTTTTTGCCATTCTGAACAGTTCCTTCCCTGAAAAAGGCAGGAACATTGTAATTGTAAATTCCCGGAATGTCGGATCTTTCAAATTGCTTCAAACCATCCGAATCTGTAAGGTAAATGTCGACGGAACCATTTCCGGTTGGTTTTACAAGCTGACTGACGATATTGGTCGTAAGACCAGCTCCGATAACCGTTAAGACACCATTTGATATCAATTTTGCTATCTGGTATTCCAGTCCCGAACTGGCAAGCTGCTGATTTTTATTTTCGGTCGTCACACTGGCGAATGAATAATACCAGCTGATAGTATTGGCAGGCAGGACAACCGGGATCACAATCCTGTTTTTACCTCCCAGCCGGGCTTTGCTGTTCAGATAAATGGTCTGGCCTTTGACAAGACTTTTTTCCTTGATTGTATTGGTATAGGATTGACTGAAAGATGAATAACCGGCAAGAAACAGCAACAATAAAATGGATATTTTTCTACGCATGTACACGATGATAAAGGGATATTTCCAAAATAGATCCTGTCCTGTTTGTTGATAATACCTGGAAGAATTACCCGGGACAAGCTATTTTGAGACAATTGACCGTAAAATTACCGTGCTCATAATCAATAAAAAAATTAAACGTATTTTCTCTGAAAATTAATAACCGGGAAATTCAGGTTACAGATAGCGGCCTTAGCTTATGTTCGGAGTGGATTTGTTGTAAGTGGTCAGCATTAAAATGGTATCCGACATTGCCAGAATCGAAAGCATGATACCGGGATGAAGTACTACGGCCTGATTGTGACCCAGTTTGCTTTCGACATGATCAAAACTGATTTGTATTTCCCCGTCCAGAACCAGCAAAGTGATAAATCCCTTGGTTTTATTATGTATCAAACCGCCTGACTTTATTGCACTTATGACAATAGTGATATCTTCGGATTTAAAAACCGTGATGCCGTTTCTATCATTTTTATCCCACGATTTCTCAGATTTTAACTGAGCAATAAATCCTGGAATATCAATAAAAACATGGGGTGCATCAATAATCCTGTCGCCGGCACGCCGATTCTCTGAGGTGTGATTTGTTTTAATGTCCATGGTTTATCGGGTAAAATAAAATAGATGATGTTTCCTGGCGGATCTGTTTTTATTTATAATGTAATTTAAAGATTACTTTGGATAATTCATTTAATTTTCTTCAAATTAAATGCTGAAGCTTTAAGAGGATTTTTGCGGGATAAGGTGTTTTTGCGGAACAGAAATATAAATTCTGGTAACCTTTGAAAGATAAACCATCACGTTCTTTTGACTGCATATCGTGCGTCTTGTCGATAAATCCTGCCGTTGGTCGATATTACCGAGCCAGCATATTTTCCCTTGGATTTTCTCCGTTAAACTTGCATGAAAAAACAATGAAATCTGATCAGAAAAGACGAGTTGTATCATGGCAAAAAAAGATCAGTATCTGGTCAATTCCAGAACAGGGCAGAGCTTTTTATTTTTAACTACTGCAAAAGATTCAGGTGGAGATATTCTGGAAATTGAGTCGTCATATCCTCCGTTTTCTGAGGAGCCGCCCGTTCATTATCATCCGGCACAGGAAGAATGTTTTACGATTGTTTCAGGAGATTTGACGGTGCGGATACATGGAGAAATAAAGGTGTATTCACCGGGAGATGTGCTCCGGATAAAACCTGGTGTACCGCATTCCATGTGGAATGCCGGATGGAGTAAAACTGTTGTGAGCTGGCAGGTTTATCCGGCGATGGAAACGGAATATTTTCTGGAAACGATGGTGGATCTGGCTAACCATGGCAAGACAGACGAAAAAGGAGTGCCGGGATTGATAACCATGCTGCATTTGCTGAAAACCTACAAACATGTTTTTCGGCTGTTTCGGCCGCACTTTACGATTTTACAGATTTTGTTCGTGTTACTGGCGCCGGTATTCTTTTTGAGAAAAGGGCGGAAGTTTTGAAAGGACTAACAAGTTGACATTTACATCAGAACAGGTTTCAAAGTTTTGTACAGCTACGCAACTTACGTTTAAGCCACTGCGTTTTGCATTAAATAATGTACCTGCGGCTTTTGGGGAATCTGGTTTTTGAGATTGAAATTAATATCATTCAATTTGTGCAAATGTTCTTTTAAAATTTCATTTGTCTCATGCGTAAGGTTGTCATTTCCCAGCAAAGCTTTGTAAAGCCGGATGGTTTTATTTTCCTGTTCAAGCAGCATATCCGTGATTGAATCGATGTCTTGTGAGGCAAAAATGATGGTAGGAAGATTGTGGCGTGTTTTGCAATGGAGAATATCCCCGTCGTCGAGCGTACTTTTAAACTGATCATAAATCCACATAATTTCTTTTTTGAAAAGAAGCGAAACCATAAATCCCTGGCTGCACACTTTTCTGAGTGGGTTTAAGCTTTCCAGGGTCATAGCTTGTTTGTATAGGTTTTCCCTGTGTTCGTGCAAATTCCAGAGCCTGACTAAGTCTGAAACAAAATGATGTAAATCTTCCATAAAGGCCAATAATAAGGTTATTCATTAAGTGAAATATTTACAAAAAGCATTCCTGAAACCTGGATATAACACGGAATTGTTATAATTCGCTGTGTTTGATGTTTTTCTGTTTCAGATCAGTTGGCAACGTTACCGTATGGCATATTTCCTGGGTGTTTCCATAATTGCACGTTTGGGATTATCGGGTAATATTGGCCACGGTTTTCAATTGGCTTTTACTGGCCGGTTGTTATTGGAAATGGATCATACAGGAAAATTTAAGACGGTCCGGTGTCTGGTTCAGCCAGGGATTTGCCTAGTTGGGCTCTTTTCGTATATCCAGAATCGTGGTTGAAATATACTTTTGAGAAAAACCAATTGTTATGATATTCTCAAAAAACAAAAAGTATAAAAAAGCTCTGGTAATCGTTTCCTTTATTTTGTTTGCAGGTTTTTTGGGTCTGCAAATGATCAGTCCGGAAGTCTCCAATCCGCCGGTGACAGGGAAATTTAAAGGTCCGCAGGAAGTAACGCAAATACTGGAACGTGCCTGTTACGACTGCCATTCCAATGAAACCAGTCTGGCGTGGTATGATAAGGTTGCCCCGTTTTCATTTAAGGTAGCTGCCGATGTAGAGGAAGCCAGAAAACGTTTCAATTTTTCGGAATGGGACAGTATTCCCGGCGGAGAAAAAGAAACCCGCTTGTGGCATATCGTTAACATGGTGGATGCGGGAAGAATGCCCTTAAAAAGTTACATGACCTTTCATCCTTCTGCCAGAGTCACAGAAAAGGAACTCACAATTCTGAAAAATTATGTAACGCAACTTTCCGAACGTAACCATGCGGTGGGCGACACTTTTGAAATTAAAAAAGCGGTTGTCAGGGTTGTTAAAACAAAACCGGAGAATGCCCATGATGTTCCCGAATCGCTTAACGGTATCCGCTATTTTGAAGATTACAAAAACTGGAAAGTGATCAGTTCAACCAACAGGTTCGACAACGGGACGATGCGTTTGATATATGGAAATGATATTACGGTAAAGGCAATTGAGGAAAACAAGATTAACCCCTGGCCGAATGGCGCCGTGATCGTGAAAGTGGTTTGGAACAACCAGCCGGAAGATAAAGACGGAAATGTTAAACCCGGAAATTTTAATAATGTACAGCTCATGATCCGGGATGACAAGAAGTTTAAAGATACCGAAGGATGGGGATTTGCCCGGTTTAACGGCCTTGACCTTGTACCATACGGAAAAACAGTTTCCTTCGCTACTTCCTGTATCAATTGCCATCAGCTTGCCTCAAAAAGTGGTTTTGTATTTGACATGCCAACAAAAAATGAAGCGGTAAAACATTAGAAACGATGATGACGAAAGGAATAAAATGATCGTCTTTGCATACTTCATGTGGCTCATGGTAATCTTGCTGCCATCATTTGAAAACATAAGCGTAATAAAATGGCTGTCGTAAATGAGAAAAACGCAGTTCCCAAAACTATTTTTACAAAATAAACCCGATACAAAATGAAAGCGATATTATTGACAATTTTCTCGGCATGTATTTTGCTATCCGCATGCAGCGATTCTACCGAACCGGATCTCGCTCCCGAAACTATTTTTCAGGAAGAGGGTTTACAGGTTATCACTTCGATTTTCAATAAAAAAGCTGGAACCATAGCAACATTGTATGGAAATGAGCAGGCAAAGAGGTCGGCAGGTGCAGGAGAGAATGAAAATCATATTCCCGATGAAATATTTAAACTGGTGACCTGGAAACTCAAAGCAAATCCTTACTGGTTTGGTGGAAATATCAATGGACCGGTGCAGGCTGTGGAAAGTTTAAACGTAGTAAACACTGAAACCGGCGCGATTCGGGTAGTTTACAAAGTAGAAAAGGACATTGCCGGAGTTTTGCAGAAGGATCAGGCAGCCAGGCAGGAAAGGATTAATTTTATCTTTGATCAAACTGCGTCTGTTTTTCCGCAGAGGTGAACAAACTATCCCTATGAAAAAGAAAGATTTTAAGGTTTCGGGCGTTATCATATGGCTTAGTTCCATTTTTCTTGGTGTGCTTACGAGCGTGCCTAAAATTGCCGAAGCGCATTTCAGTGTACCTGATGCACTGTCAGATTCGTTGATCACTTCGTTGTTTACTTTGTTTGTCTGGTATTTCAATATTTACTCGCTGCCGAAGTTTTCCAGGCAGCGAACAGTTACTGGTTTTTCGTCGCCCCTTCTGATCCGCAGCCTGGTTATTGGCTGTATTTTTATGTTCACGCTGACAGCTACCCGGCAGTTTTTGCTGCCTTCCGCAAATTATCATCCGGTGATGCTGATGTTCATCGTCCGGTGTATTCTGATAAACCTGACTTTTTACATGCTTTTGCATCTGCTTTATCAGACGTATCAGAATCAGCAGGTTACGGTGGAGCTGGAACGTACGAAAGCGGATAATCTGGGTGCGCAATACGAATTACTCAAACAGCAGGTAAATCCGCATTTTCTGTTTAACAGCTTGAACACACTGAAATCGATGGTGGAGCTTAATGATAAAAACAGTGTGGATTTTATCCTGAAACTTTCCGATTTTTACCGGTTCACGCTGGACAACAGAAAGCTGAACCTGATACCGTTATCCGAAGAAATTGAAATACTGGATGCCTATATGTTTTTGCTGAAAGCACGATTTGAAGAAGGGATAAGTCTGGAATACAACCTCAGGGAAAACGATACAGAAACGTGGATTCCACCTTTCACAATGCAGTTACTGGTAGAAAATTGCATCAAACATAATATCGTGTCGCTCGATTACCCTTTGCATATTTCGGTATATTCTCAGGGTGATTTTCTTGTTGTTGAAAATAAGCTGCAATTGAAAAAGGATCCGGGGCGCTCAACCGGGGTTGGGCTTGATAACATACGTCAGCGTTATTTTCATATGCTGGAAAAAAAGATCGAAATAGAAGCCGATAAAACAACTTTCAAAGTAAAACTCCCTTTAATCCATGAACATATTAATCATTGAAGATGAGATCAAAACAGCCAAATCTCTGGCTCAGGTGATCACGCAGATCAAACCGGATGCAAAAATTGTGGCAACAATTCAAAGTGTGGAGCGGGCGGTTTCTTACCTCACGGATAACCCGCAGCCCGATCTTATTTTTATGGACATTCAATTATCGGACGGGTTATGTTTTGAAATTTTCGAGGCGGTGAAAATTATACCGCCTGTGATTTTTTGTACTGCGTACGACAATTATGCAATCGAAGCTTTCAAAGCCAACGGCATCGATTATCTCTTGAAACCCTTTAAAAAAGAGCAGATTGAAGGAGCACTTGAAAAACTGAGCAATCTGAAATCTTATTTTTCTGCTGAAAAACAACTGGTGCCCGACCTGGAAATGTTATTGAAAAGGCTGGGTGAACCGGATGGGAAAAAAAGTTTTCTGGTGTTTAAACAAAATAAATACATCAATGTGAAGACAGAGAAAATAGCCTTTTTTTACATACACAATGAAATAACGTCGATTGTAACCTTTGATCAGCAGAGCTATCCGGTAGATCAGTCTCTGGAAGAAATTCAGGGTTCGGTTTCGCGTAAGCAGTTTTACAGACTGAACCGGCAATATCTGATAAATTTTGATGCGGTGAAGGAGGTTGAAAATTACTTCTCGCGGAAGCTGTTTGTTAAACTGGTTATCCCGTCTCCCGATAAACTCTTGATAGGAAAGGAAAAAGTGAGTAACTTCTTGAACTGGCTCGAAAGCAGATAAAATATCTGGCAAGTGATTGTATAGGTTTGATCGTAAGTTGTCTGATAAACAGCGGGCGTTATGTGTTTTTATATTTTTTAAGTTCTTTGTCATCATCTATCATTGCATATCATTTTTGTATCAAATTGTCTCAAACCGGAAATTTGTAATTTAACAATGATAAAACTGGGATATATTTATATTGTAAAAGATAATCTATTTGGTTTCCTGCCTGATGTTAACAAATTATACTCTGAGGAATTTAGCACTCATGCTTGTGTTTCTGTTCTGTTACGGGCAAAGCCTGTCACAGAGCTTTCCTTATTATTTTAAAAATTATCAGGTTTCTAACGGTTTGTCCGGCAATACGATCACGGATATAACGCAGGATAAAAAAGGTTTTATCTGGCTTGGAAGCAGGAACGGACTCAACCGGTTTGATGGCAATACCTTTAAAATTTTCAGAAATGAACCGGACGATCCAACCAGTATCGGAAGCAATTCAATTCTGTCTCTCTATGAAGATCCCACTGAAAAGTTATGGGTAGGTACCAACAAGGGTATCTATTTTTATGATCCGGTAGCGGATAAGTTCAGCTCTTTCAAGGCGCTTTCTGCCGGGGAAGTAAGATTTATAAAAAGTGACAGGAAGGGCAACGTGTGGGTAATTTCTGATTTTCTTTTATATAAGTATAACCTAAAAACAGGCAGCTTAAAATCTTTTCCTTTAAAAAACGATCAGACTATTTCCATACATGTTTCTGAAAAAGGTGCAGTCTGGACGGCGACCAGCAATGGTCTGATCCGGTTGTATAATCATGCTAATGAGCGATTTGTAGAATACAATATCCCTACATTAGATCATCACAAGGATATTTATTCCAAAATGACTTTACAGACAGTCTCTGATTCAACGCTGATTGTCGGTACTATGAAAAGGATATTTTTGTTTGATCACAAGCATCCGTCAATCAGCGAGTTGCCCAACGATGCGCAGGAAAATAACAATACGCACACCCATACGATTTTTAAAAATAGTGATGCGCAGTTCTGGCTTGGATCCGAATCTGGTTTGTATATTCTGGATTTGGGGTCCGGACAAAGAAGTCATGTAGCAAGGCAGAATTATAATGCCTATTCAATTTCAGATAATATTATTACATCGCTGTTTAAGGATAAGGAAGGTGGCATCTGGATTGGGACGCAATTTGGAGGCGCCAATTATTATTCTTTCCAGTTCAATAATTTCAGAAAATACTTTCCTCAGCCCAACAAAAATAGCATCAGCGGTAATGTAGTGCATGAGATTTGTAGTGATCAATACAACAAATTATGGATTGGTACGGAGGACGCCGGACTTAACCGCCTGGATCTCAGTACAGGCATGATCAAGTCTTTTTTACCGGATGGAAAAAAGGGTAGCATCGTTTACAAAAATATTCATGGCCTTGTCGCGGATGGCGATAAATTGTGGATCGGGACTTATGAGCATGGCCTGGACGTAATGGACTTGAAAACAAACAAGGTCATAAAGCACTATAACGCAGCGAATAATTCAAAATCCTTTAAAAGTAATTTCATCGTTACGATGTACAAAACCAGGAATTCGGATATACTGATCGGTACCTGGGAAGGACTTTACAAATACAACCGGGAAACGGACGATTTTACCCATTTGACTTTTTTTGATTCTCAGATCCAGAGTATCCATGAAGATGAAGATGGTACGTTATGGGTTGCGAGTTATGGCGGCGGAGTGTATTATTTTAATGACAAAACAAAAGAGAAGGGGCGTCTGTTATATGCCGCAGGCAAGCCCGACGGACTTTTGGAAAATTATATAAACAGCCTTTACCAGAGCAGAAACAAAGATATCTGGTTAAGTACAGAGCATGGTTTGTCGCGGTACAATCCTGTGACCAAAAAATTCACAAATTACCGGATGGAAGATGGCCTTCCTGATAATCAGGTTTTCAGAGTGCTCGAAGATAATTCCGGAAATCTTTGGGTATCTACTTCGCACGGGCTTGCCATGTTTGATGCCAAAACTGAAAAATTCACCAGTTATCATAAGGCAAATGGCTTGCCAAGCGAACAATTTAATTATAATTCCTCTTTCAAAACGGCAGACGGAACCTTGTTTTTTGGTACTGTATCGGGCATGATCAGTTTCAGGCCTTCCGCTTTTATCAAAAACAAATTTGTACCGCCCGTTTACATTACCGGGTTGCAGGTCAACAATAAGGAACTGGATATAAACGAGGAAGATTCGCCGCTGAAACAGTCCATTATCTATACAAAACGGATCACGCTTCCTTATTATAGTTCCAATCTGAGTTTTGACGTTGCCGCGCTCAGCTTTATCAGTCCGGAGATGAATAGTTACAGTTATCAGCTGGAAGGGCTCGACCGGGAATGGACTTATCTGGACAATAACAGAAAAATATATTTCTCGAAGCTGCCGCCCGGTGATTATACTTTTAAGATCAAAGGCTCCAATAATGATCAGGTATGGAAAAATGATGAAACCAGATTGAAAATAAGGATACTGCCTCCTGTCTGGGCAACAACCTGGGCATATACCTTTTATATTCTGGCTATCGCCGGAATAATTGTAGTCATCTTCAGATATTATTATCTTGCATTGAATGAAAAAAACAAGAGACATATTGAGACCATAGAAATAGGGAAGGAGCGTGAGATTTATAATGCTAAAATTGATTTTTTTACGAACGTTGCGCACGAAATCAGGACACCGCTGACGTTAATAAAAATGCCATTGGATAAATTGCTGGCCAGAACAAACAGTGACCGGGAGTCTATTGAAAGTTTAAATATGATAAATAAAAATACAAACAGGTTGATAGATCTGACTAACCAGTTGCTGGACTTTCGCAAAGCGGAGGCCAACAATTTTAGTCTGAATTTTACAAAAACGGATATTAACGAAATGTTGAATGATGTTTTTTCAACATTTAAGCCGGCAGCGGATCAGAAACAGCTTGTATACAAACTGGAACAACCCCGGATTACGCTTCATGCATTTGTGGATAATGAAGCCTTAAAAAAGATTGTTAATAATCTGATCAGCAATGCGATTAAGTATGCCGAGCAGTCTGTAAAGATCAGGCTTTTGCCTTTTAACAGCGACGATACATTGTTTTATGTCGAATTCACAAACGATGGTCCGCTGATTCAGGGAGAGCACAAGGAAAAAATCTTTGAGCCTTTTTATCGTATCGATTCCAATGCAAGAGAAACGGGTACGGGCATTGGCTTACCGCTTGCAAGGTCGCTTGCGGAGCTGCATAAAGGGAAACTGGAATTAAAATCAGTGGGTGGCAATCTGAATGTTTTCCTGCTGTCTTTACCGATTCATCAGGACTATGAGATGGATTTTGACAGTGAGGGCAAAGAGGAAAAAGAAAGTTATTTCCTGAATACGGCATCGGAGATTAACGACTTTGATCCGGCCAAGCCGCTGATTATGGTTGTTGAAGATAATACCGAGATTCTGGGGTATTTGCACAGAGAATTAAGCGTAACCTACAATGTGATCCGGGCGAGTGACGGCCAGCAGGCAGTGGATATTTTAGGCGAAGAAAACATTCAGCTGGTGATCAGCGATATCATGATGCCGGTCATGGATGGGATAACGCTTTGTAAAACCATGAAAAATGATGTCAGGTTCAGTCATGTTCCCATTATTTTACTTACTGCTAAAAACTCTATCAATTCAGAAATTGAAGGACTGGAAGTAGGCGCTGATGCGTATATTAAAAAACCTTTTTCACTGGACCATTTATCAGCCCAGATCGTGAATCTGCTTCACAATCGTAATATTATCAAGGAGTATTTTGCAAGAACGCCGCTGACACATATCAAAGGTATAGCCTTTTCAAAAGCAGATAAAGACTTTCTCGAACAGCTCAACGAAATTATCACAGAACATATATCGGAAACCAACCTGGATGTCGATATGCTTTCTGCCATGATGCATATGAGCCGGCCGACGCTTTACAGGAAAATTAAGGGAATATCGGATATGACCCCTAACGAACTTATTAACTTATCGAGGCTGAAAAAAGCTGCGGAACTGCTTGCGGAAAAGAATTACCGGGTGAACGAAATCGCCGATATGGTAGGGTATAGCATGTCCTCTAATTTTTCTCGGGATTTTCAAAAACAATTTGGTGTTAGTCCTTCAAATTATGTGAATAGTCTGGAAAAAATTTAATGATCTAGCTCGCAATAGAAGGGTAATTACCTGATTATAGAGCAAGAGAAATCGTATTATTTCTACTGAAAAAGAACGGAAAATGTATTTCGGGTAAGAACCGGATATTATTTTTCTGTTCTTTTTTTATGTTATATCAAGTCGTCATCTTTTTTTATTTCCCCATTTTTTTTACACCTGCGAAAAAGCGATTATCGGACACATCCCAACCATTCAATTGAGACCGATTTATTTAAAAAGGATACATCTGACGAAAATCGCTTTGAAATCTTTCAGAATCCTATATTTTATCATTGTTAAGTACAAATATTAACATTGAGACAGTTTGATACTAAAATGAGACAGATTGAATATTTGATTTAACGGTAAACGCTGAACTTCGCACTATTGTAAATAAATACAATATTTTAAGAGTAAAATGCCAAGTAAAGTTGTGCTATTTAATTCACAATAACTGTAAACGAATGAAAAACTATTTTTCTACTTCCATCCGCCCGTCTGCGAAATCAACTTCTTTTAGCTGGATGGCTTTTTCGATTTTCCTTTCGGCTCTTCTTGGAAAGGATTGCTCGAAACAAACACAGCTCGTGGTGGTTCGAACTCCGGATATGCATGGAAAACTATTTTAATACAATCTGCTAACTAACCTATTCATCATGAATGTTTTTTATTCTTTTTTACGTGGCTTTGCCAAACGTGGCACGCGGCAGGGAAAAATTGGAAGTGATTTTTCTTCAACCGTGAAGCAGCCTGGTTTTTATCAGCTTGTGCTGGTTTTTATTTTTCTGAGTGGCAGTCTGTTTGCGCAGGATGTTACGATATCGGGAAAAGTGACGGATTCAAAAGGTGACGGTATTCCAGGTGTTGCCATTACAGTTAAAGGAACCACCAAGGGAACCAATACGGATGTGGAAGGAAAATACCAGTTTTCCGCTCCCGCCAATGCAACGCTGACATTCAGCTCAATCGGTTTTGAAACGAAGGATGTGCCGGCAGGCAATGCGTCGGCATTGAATGTGACGCTTGTTGAGGATATTAAATCTTTACAGGAGGTAGTGGTAGTAGGGTATGGTACCCAAAAGGTGAAGGATGCAACAGGTTCTGTGGCATCGCTGAGCCCTAAGGACTTCAACAAGGGCGTTATTGCTTCGCCGGAGCAGCTTCTTCAGGGACGCGTTGCCGGTGTGCAGATGACCCCTGCGAGTGGAGAACCAGGCGCAGGTATTAGTATACGTATACGTGGTGCCGGTTCGATTCGTAGTGGGAATAATCCTCTTTTTGTTATCGATGGAGTACCGATCGGCGGTGGTGGTACCTCAGGTGGACTTGATGCCGGCGCAGGTGCTTCTGCGGCAAGAAACCCGCTGGCATTTTTGAATCCTGGCGATATTGAAAATTTCAGCGTCCTGAAAGATGCATCTTCTGCTGCGATTTATGGTTCACGCGGTGCGAATGGTGTTATCTTGATTACAACTAAAAAAGGAAGAAAAGGTCAGGGTTTTAATTTCTCCGCTAATACAAGCGTTTCCAATACGGCAAAACGGTATGATATGCTTAATGCAGCCGATTTCCTGAAAGGAATCAAAGATGCCGGCGGTGATGTGACCGGAGGCGTAGATCAGGGTGCAGACACCGATTGGCAAGACCAGATTTATCGCACGGCAGTTAGTCAGAACTATGATCTGGGCTATGGTGGCGGAACGGACAATACACGTTATCGTATTGCAGTAGGTTATGCAGATCAGAAGGGGATTATTAAGAATTCAGAGCTGAAACGTCTTTCGGGAAGGTTGAATATGTCTCAGGATTTGTTCAAGGATAAAGTGGTGATCGATTTGGCCGTAACTGGTGCCAATCTTCGTAACAAGTACGCGCCTACCAGCGATAACGCTGGTGCAGAGCCGAGCCTTATCGGCGCTTCGATCCAATCTAACCCGACTTATCCCGTAAAAAATCCTGACGGTACTTTTTACCATCCGGGCGGAAACAGCTACCGGAATGCAGCGGATCTTTTGGCCAATATTGATGATTCGGATAAAATTCACCGCTGGCTTGGTAACCTGAGCGCTACATGGAAAATCACCAAAGCGTTGTCTTACAAGTATACAATCGGTATCGATAATGTGAGCAGCGAACGTACAACATGGTTTGATCCAAGATTGCAGGGTTTTGATAATGGAAGTAACCTTCGTGGTGTCTCGATTCCACGTATCAGTACCAACGGACGTGGGGTAATCCAGAACATTGATCAGAATTCATTGCTGATCGAGCATACGCTTAATTATACAAATAAGGTTGGAAAAGGTATCCTGGAAGCTTTGGCAGGTTATTCTTACCAGAAATACAATAACTACGGTTATGCAAATGCAGCCTGGGGACAGAGCCCAACGGCGCCTTTCAAAAAAGAATGGGGTGCATTTTCAGATGTTGCTTTCAAAGGAGCTGCCCTGGGTGACAGTAGCCGGAGCGAACTTCAATCGTTTTTTGGTCGTGCCAATTACAGCATCAGTGACAAGTATTTTTTCACAGGAACATTGCGTGTTGACGGATCTTCTAAACTGGGAGACGGAAATAAATATGGTTATTTCCCGGCTCTTGCAGCCAAATGGAAGCTGATGAATGAATCGTTTATTCCTAAAAATGTATTCAGCGATTTGAGTCTTCGTTTAAACTGGGGTATCACAGGTAACCAGGAATTTGGAGGAGGTATCACCAAGGCAGTGAACAGAATCAATGTAAACGGAACTGAAACAATTAACGCGGCCAGCCCGGATATTACCTGGGAAACCAGCATGCAATACGGTGCCGGAATCGACTTTGCTATCTTCGATGGCAAACTGAGCGGTACGATTGATTATTTTAACAAAGAAACCAAGGATCTGCTGTTTTTGGCCAACTATGCCCAGCCGGCCGCGGTAACGCAAAGATGGGTGAACCTTCCGGGTATCGTTCGTAATACAGGTATCGAGCTCAGCCTTGGTTTGCAGGCAATTCAAAGAAACAAGTTTTCATGGGAAGTACTTTATAACATGTCTTACCTGAAAAATAAAGTAGAAGATTTCGGAGATGCTTTCATTGAAACAGGTGCGATCAGCGGAAAAGGACTTACGGGTGCATATGCGCAAACCATTGCGAACGGCTATGCGCTGGGTTCATTCTACATGCAGACTGCATCCGGTTTTGACGAAGCGGGACATACAATCTTCCTGAACGAAGGGCTTCCTTCTGTGGTGGGTAGCGCGTTGCCGAAGTTTAACTTCGGGTTGACCAATAATTTTAACCTGGGCAACTGGAATGCAAGTCTATTTGTAAACGCGGTTACAGGCAACTATATCTATAACAATACGGCCAACGCGTTGTTTACCAAAGCAACACTCGCAGGTGGTGGCAATGTGACTTATAAAGTTTTCAACAGCAACGAAGCGATCGATAACCCGCCGGCGGTAACGAATCAGTATCTTGAAAAAGGGAATTTTGTACGGATCTCTAACTTCTCACTTGGTTATACCTTCCCGATGAAACCGGACAGCAAGATCAAGTCGCTAAGATTATCTTTATCCGGTCAAAACCTGGCGTTGTTTACGAACTATTCAGGGCTTGACCCGGAGGTGAATACGAATAAGGAAATGAATGGTGTTCCTTCAATCGGGATCGACTATGTTTCTTATCCGAACCCGCGTACGTTCACATTTGGGATTAATGTAGGTTTTTAATTAGCTGAAATTTAGATTATTATGAAAAATATAAAATTACTTGGGTTACTTTTGGCCGGCACAATGTCGCTGTCAGGGATTATCAGCTGTACCGATCTGGAAGAGGATATTCTGGGGTCAAAATATATTGATGAATCAGAACCGGGACAAATCAGCGGGACTGTGCAGGATCTTTTAAACGGAACATACAATCAGTTGGGGATTTTGAGCAGTTTTGATGTGGTGTTCAGTTTACAGGAGTGCTCGTCGGATGAGTTACAAATGCCGACACGCGGCGCTGACTGGGGAGATTTTGGCCGGTGGCGACAGCTGCACCAGCACCAGTGGACGCCACGGAATACATCTGTGGTAAGCTCCTGGGATGAACTTAACCGTGGCTCTTACCGTGCTAATCAGGTTATTTCACTGGCGGGTACCAACAAACAGATCGAAGGAGAAGGCCGGTTTCTAAGGGCTTTTTATATGTTCCATATTGTGGATCTATTCGGTCAGGTGCCTTTCCGTGATGTGGCTGATTCACCGGATAAAGATCCTATTGTAATGAACCGTAAAGAAGCGACTGCCTTTATCATCAAAGATCTGGAAGTTGCGATTGCAAACCTGGCGTCGGGTGCATTTAACAAAGGGAACAAGGAAGCGGCAGAGGCATTATTAGCCAAGGTATATCTGAACAAAGCTGTTTTTGATCAGGCACCGGAAAGTCCGGCGGGACCGTTCACATTTGCAAAAGCAGATATGGATAAAGTGATTCAGTATTCGAATGAGATTATTAATTCGAAGAAATACACGATCCAGCCAAAAGGAGAGTATTTCAAAATGTTTTACTGGAACAATACGGTAGACTCAAAGGAGTCAATTTTTGGAGTAGACAACACGATCAGCAACCAGCCTGCAACACTTCGCAGCCGTGTGTTTTTCGGAACACACTACAAACAATTCATAGGTGGTTGGAACGGCGGTACAACTCTTGCATCTTTTTATGATTATTTCGACAAAGCGGACGAACGTATCGGTGGTGATATGCCAGGATTTACGGACAAAACAGGTATGAAAGTGGGTTTCCTGATCGGACCTCAGTTTGATAAAGCCGGTGCAGCTCTGACCGACCGCGTTGGCAAGCCTTTGTCTTTCACACGTGATGTGAATTTATTGTATGCTGGTGAAGCGAACGGTATCCGTATCGTGAAATTCCCGTTGGATCCTGCCAATATTGACCAGTGTGCAAATGACTATGTACCGTTGCGATATGCTGATGTTATTCTGATGAAAGCCGAGGCGATTTTACGTGGCGGAACGGATCCTGCGGGACAAACTGCGGTTGCGCTTGTAAATTCTGTGCGTGCCAACAGGGGAGCTGCTGCTTTAACGACGATCGATCTTCCTGAGTTGCTTAAAGAACGTGGCCGCGAATTGTACTGGGAAGGGTGGAGACGTAACGACCAGGTGCGGTTCGGTACTTTCTTAGACCCTATGGACAATAAGCCGGCGAAATCAGCAGATAACCTGGCGGTTTATCCGATCCCGCAGAAGGCAACTTCGACAAACCCGAATCTTAAACAGAATTTTGGTTATTGATCTGCTTTTGGTTAAGTTTTAAGATAACACAAGGCTTTCGACGAGCCACATCTTTTCCTGATTCCCAAAGTGTATGGGAATCAGGAATTTTTTTAGATATTTAATCCCATGAGAAACCCTGATCCCCGTGAGTCACCTGTACGGACTAAAAAACGCCTTATTTTTTTAGGTCTGATTTCGATTGCCGTTCCCTTTATTTTTCTTGGAATGCTGGAAGGCAGCCTGCGTCTTTTTGGCTATGGGCATAATATGAGCCTGTTTGTGGAAAGTAAAGACCGTCCCGGTTATTGGGTAATGAACCCTTATGCATCCCGAAAATACTTTGCAGACCCGGCCAATGCTACCACGGGGAATTATGAAGAATTCAGCAAACAGAAAAAGCCAGGTACCTGCCGTGTTTTCGTACTCGGAGAATCCACGACAGTCGGTTATCCTTATTTTTATAATGGCTCTTTCCATCGCTGGCTGCAATTCCGGTTACAGCATACCTATCCCGACCTGAATTTCGAAATTATCAATGTTTCCCTGACAGCTGTGAATTCGTATACGGTACTGGGATTTGGCAAGGAGGTTGTGGATTATGAGCCGGATGCAGTTTTGATCTATACCGGGCACAATGAATATTATGGTGCGATGGGGGCAGGGTCTACTGCTTCCATAAACGGAAACCGTTTTGTAGTTAATACAATCTTGAAAATCAGGGGATTCAGGATCGTGCAATTCCTGAACCGGAGCTGGTACGGACTGAAAAAGATTTTTTCGGGAAGCGGAAACCTGAACCGGGAAGGGCTGATGAAACGTATGGCGGCAGGGCAGCAGATTGCTTTCGACTCTGAGATTTACCACCGGGGTATCAGCCAGTTTGAGACTAATATGGATGAGTTGTTAGGTGTATTAACCAAAGAACATATTCCCGTTTTTGTCAGTACGCTTGTCAGCAATGAAAAAGACCTGAAACCTTTTATCAGCGAAGGAGCTGGTAAAAAATCAGCAAACGAACAATATGCACTGGCATCTGACGCTTACGCCAGGCAGGATTTTAAAACAGCGAAGTCGTTGTTTGTACAGGCAAAGGAACTGGATTTGCTCCGTTTCCGTGCACCGGAAGCGATGAATGAAGTGATTGTAAAGCTAACAAAGAAATATCCTGGAAGCTATCTGGTAGATACCAGGTCTTTGTTTGAAAAACAATCGCCTCATGGCCTATTGGGTGAGCAGACGTTGCTGGAACATGTGCATCCGAATTTATTGGGTTATGCGCTGTTGTCGGATGCATTTTACGAACCATTCATCGGTGTCATGCAGCTGAATAAAAAAACAAAAAATAGACAGGAAATGTCCTTTGAAGCATTGCGCAGTCAAATGCCGGTCACTATTGTGGATTCTTTAAAGGGTGCTTACGAGATCATGCTTTTAAAAGAAGGCTGGCCGTTTAATGAAGCAATTCCTGAAAAACAGAAAGTACAAACCACATTTGAACAAGTGCTGGCAGGCCAACTGGTAATGAAAAAGACAACCTGGGGTGATGCGATGATCTCATTGCTGGAATATTATCAAAAAGAAAATAAGCCGGAACAGGCTGTAAAAGTTTGTGAGGCACTGGCACTGGAACATCCTTACGACAGTTATTTTCCTATCCAGTCGGGCAGGATTAAGATGCAGCTCGGGGATAGCCAGGGTGCTGTTTATGATTTGAAAAGGGCATTTGCGATCGATAGTACGTTTGAAACGGCCCGGGACATTTTTATTGCAATGCTCAAAGAAGATCGTTCAGAAGATGCGGTCTTTTACCTGCAATATGCAGCCGGTCATAACAGCACAAAGTTTAGTCTGAATGAGCTGATCGCTTATGTGGACAAAATCAATACACTAAAATCAAAACTTGGCCAGGAGCCTTCCAGCGCAGATGTGGCGGCCGATATCGCCGGTACGTATCTTGAATTTGCCAATATTGATGCTGCTGAAAAATATATCGGCATTGCGTTGAAACTTATGCCGGCAAATTCAAAAGCTGTCCTGCTGAAAAAACAGGTAACGGACATGAAACGAAATTCAAGCCATAATTAAAACATCTGAACCGGTGCATTTTATATTAGACCTTATCGCGAATTATACTGTACGACAATTTTGTTTTCGGTTATCAGCCGTCGGCTCTCGCCCGAATAATGTTTCCGGCATTAATATGATAGCCGAAAGCAGGGGCGGCCCCGCCAGCTGGCGATTGTACTACAAAAGAAATCGTGATAAGGTCTTTTAATAAGGTTTTTTAAAACTGAAAATAAATAAATGAGCTTGTGCTTTTTTGCGTGAGCGCAACAAGGATTAGCATAATGGCCCAGATAATTCCCCATAGCCACCAGGGAAGTCGGGAAAAAACTTGTCTGAGGTCTCTGTCGCGCATCAGCCAGTGAGTTGTAATGAGACCGACTGTTACGATGCCCACTTTTAGCATATCAGGAGTTGATAACATTTTAGGGCCTTGGTCAATAATTCCTGCCATACAAAGCAGCATAAGCATTGCCGAGCCGAAATCTTTTGCCCGGAAAAATACCCAGGTAATATTAATCAGCAAAAACGTCAGAAGCGCCAGAAGAAAATTGGTCAGATTTCTGCTGGCAACAGGAAGGATTGTAGCTCTAAGTATGACTTCGGACTCGTGAACAGGTGTTTTATGACGCGTTGTCAAGTTACGAAGTAGTCTTTCAATACATAAAAAAATACCGTGCAAACCGCCCCATATTACGAAATTCCAGGAAGCACCATGCCATAACCCGCCAAGCAGCATGGTGATCATCAGGTTCAGGTAGGTTCGTATGTTGCTTTTACGATTTCCGCCCAGTGGAATGTAAAGATAATCTCTCAGCCATGTTGAAAGTGTGATATGCCACCGCCGCCAGAAATCTGAAAAACCAATGGAGGCATAAGGGTAACGAAAATTTTCAGGCAGCGTGAAACCCAGACATAAGGAAACGCCGATGGCACAGGTGGAATAGCCGGCAAAATCGCAAAAAATCTGCCCGGAAAAGGCCAGCACAGCCATCCACGCATCAAGAGGATTTACCGGAAAAGGTAAGCCAAATATGAAATCAGCGGTTTCTGCCAGCCAACCGTCAGCAATGGCTACTTTCATAAATAATCCCAGAGACAGTAAAAATAATCCCCACGTAACCTGATTGGTCGTCGCCTTTCTTGGCTGCTTGAATTGTGGTATCAAGTCCTCCGGACGAACGATAGGCCCGGCTACCAGGTGCGGGAAATAAGTTACGAACAATGCGAAATTAAGGAAAGATGGTTCCGGCGCGAACTTTCTCCGGTATATGTCAATGGTATACGATAATGTAACAAAAGTGTAAAATGATATTCCAACGGGAAGTATAATGTCTGGTCTGGCCGCTTGATAGGTAATTCCCATTGTATTGAGAAGTGCTGTGAAATTTTCAAGCAGGAAACCGCCATATTTAAAATAACTTAACATACCCAGATTCAGGAGCAAAGATATAGTGAGCCAGAGTTTTCGTTTCGATTTATTTTCACTCACCGCTATTAACCGGGCCATGTAATAATCCACAACCGTAGAAAGCCACAGCAGAAGAATAAAAGGAGGATTCCACAGCGCGTAAAACAGATAACTGGCAACAAGTAAATTTATTTTCTTGGTTTTCCATGATAGCGGAAGGTTGTGTAAAACCAGCAGTAAAATGAAAAATACGACGAAAGTATAAGAGTTGAATACCATATTTTTTCTATAAATGAGATGAAACAGAAGGGTTTTTAATCGTCCAGCCGGTTTTCTCTTCCAGAACTTTGATCAGATCGTTTGTGAAAATCCGTGCGTCACCCGGGGTAAGATGTGACCAGTCGGGGCAGGTATATTTTGAAAGGCTGGCATAATCCGTAAAATGAATCCCATCCGTTTTCGTTTCTTGAAGAAGCCTGTCCCAGTAAAGTTTACGGGGATAACAGGCTTGTTCTGCTACCCAGACGGGGCCCGTGCTTGGCATTCTCAGGAAAAAGACGTTGCCGCCTCTTGCTTTAATTTTACCTACGGACTGCTTGACGTCAGCGAAAATTTGCGTCAGTGTGTCACCACTTACTCCTTTGATATTAGGATTAGTCATGCCCAGATAATTCCACACGTACCGAATACCGTCTCTTACCGAGGTGTCTGAAAGAGACGTGTTGGTGAAAACTTCCTGGCGGTTGGGCAGGGTAAGATTCATCTCCAATGGAAAATTAGGAAATACAAATACCCCGGGCCTGCTTTCTATGGGTAATCTTTTTAAAAGTGAGTTGAGAGAAAATCTGTTTGTATCTAAAAAGATAAGTCCGCTTTCCAGTATCTGATTTATATAAAAACTGATTTTCTGTGAAAGTGACCATTTGGGATAATACTCAATTCTTTTATTAGCTTCCCCTTCCATTGGTGAGTGATCTTTCGCAAAAAACAAGCTCTCCGTAATGCCAATCAGCACGGTTCCTTTAAAATCGGGATCATTGCCCAGATCTCTTAAAACGGGCCTCGGCGATGTCCCGACGAGTGCCAGTTGTACCGGCTGTAAACCCGATGCCTTTTGCCATACATGCTGATCAATATCAAATTTGACGCGGGATGAACCAATAATAACCGGCTGCGCGGGTGAAGTTGTATAGATTTTATTTCTGGTTGATGCCCAGAGGCTTTCATCATCATTATAAGAATTTTCAAATCCGCGACCACGCCAGTAAAGCTCCCATCCTGTCAGGAATAGAAGTACCAGTGTTATGGCAAGTATACCGGCTTTTAAATTGTCAGAAGCTTTCATGATCTGTGGGAGTAATAGGTCAAGTATTTGTCTGGATACAAAATATAATTTTAATTATTTGTATATCAATAGGTTATAAATATAAATATTCGTTCTGGAATTTTTGCAAAAAAAGCCGGTATAGAATCAGGAAGTTTATTTAACGGTATACGTTTGATATTGCAACTCGTCAGCGAACGGTATTTAGTCCAGAACCAGGAATAATTTTATAGCATATACAACCTTCTTCCCGGCACTTAGCCTCTTTATATAAAGCAGCTTGCATGCAGGTTTAATAATGCAGATAACATGGGTATTTTTATCTTACAGAATTCTATGGTAAAATTTTATTGGGAAGTAGACAGCCGCTCCCTGTCGCGGGTCTTGTTTCAGGGGATACTTTTTGTATCGATGTTCAATACCTTTCATTTATTTGCCCAGGACACCATTAAGACGAGCAGCAGTGTCGAATTTGAGGAATTTGTAAAACAGCGTTTCATTGATAAATATGAAAACGTTTTTATGACAAAAATTCCGTCAAAACATATGCTGAAAGTTAATCTGGCTTTTAATCCTTCGAATTTTCGTTCTTTTAATCAGACCGATATTCAGAATATTACATATGAGATCGGATATGAATACAAAGTTCTCCCGGCCTTTTCGGTGGCACTGAACTTTGCAGCCACCAATCCTTATTACTTTAATTCGCACTGGCAGGCAGCGCTGGCTGTGAATGCGCAGGTCAGGTGGTATTATGAGATGAATAAACGGATCAGGCAAGGTAAAAATGCCAATAATTTTAGTGGGAATTACGTAGCAGCCATTGTTGAAAAGCGATGGAGATATGATCATGGTGCAATTCCGCTGTCGGGTATCGGCATTGAGTTTGGTATGCAGAGACGGTTCCTTAATCGTGGAAGAATGGAATTTGGGATTGGTGTATTTTACCAGCATTACAGGGATGATTTTTTTAAAGATATTGGCTGGATCACAGGAAGCCGTGTTTCTGAATTTGTGATTACTTCGAAAACAAATTTTGGTTTGGCTTTTGGAGATTGGAAACGTGAAAAGAACCAACCTCTGTGTGAAATTATCAACTGTGAGCAATACGTGGGACAGCAGTGGAAGGTTTTATGGCCAAGTATTAATATTGGGACCCGACTGTTGAAAGGTACCTTCGGCTTATCCTATGAGAAAAAAATTGGAAAAAGTCCGGTTTCCGTGAACGCCCAGATCTATGCTGATTACCGTAATATTCTCCTTTATAATAAATTGATAGTTGACCAAAGATCTTTTTCCACGGCTTCGTATCAGATACAGCCATCTTTACAAATACGGTATTATTATTTTCAGAAAAGAAATATCCGTAGAGGAAGTGGAGGCAATAATCTTTCAGGTTTGTACGCAGGGCCGTATTCTGATTACGTTAAATTTAGTGAAAGTAAAACATATATAGATGGGAAAAAGGAGCATTTTGGCGTTGGATTTGTGGCAGGATATCAGAAGACGTTTTTGAAAAATGCTTATATGGATATTTTTGGTACCCAAAGCTGGAATGTTCTGAACGGACCAGGAAGACCGAAAGTGCTCAGATCTTTCCGGATCGGATTTGGCCTTGCATTCTGAGCGGGATGATTATTAATTTCTCAGCACATTAAAATGAACAAAGTGAATCAGGCTTTCCGGAAATACTTTTTCGACGGAAAGCCTGATTCTGGTTTATAGCTTAAGAGAATCAGACAACAGGATTCCAGCCTTTTTCATATTCTCTTGACCAAAGCTTCTGGGCATCTTTATCACCAATAATATGTCCGTTCTGAGGATCTATTTTCAGATCTCTGCCAACACGCCAAGCGATATTTCCTAGCTGCATCGCCACCACACTTTTGAAACCAAGTTCCACATCACAGTTAGGGCGACGGTTATTTTTGATGGCATCCAGAAAATCCATCACATGAAGATTGTCCATTCCCAGGCTTGGACTGGCCGTATTACGGCCTTGCAGATTGGTCTCTTCTTTGGATTTCACTTCTCTCAGGAGCTTGCCGTCCAGGTCATAGACCTTGTAACTATCGCCGCCGGTATCCAGACTTCCGTTTTCACCATAGAAAATAATGCCGCGGTCCTGGCCTTCGATTTTTCTTCCGTTCGAGCTGCGAGACTCCCAGATTAAGGAGACACGTCCGGGGTAATCCATCGCGATCACTTGTGTATCAGGAGTTTCCCAGTCGTCCTTGAACTCATATCTGCCTCCGATAGAACTCACGCGTGTGGGGAAATCTACGCCAAGTCCCCAGCGGGCTACGTCTACTTCATGTGTCCCGTTGTTAAGTGCCTCTCCGGTTCCCCAGTGCCAAAACCAGTGCCAGTCGTAGTGAATAAGTCCTTCCTTATATGGCATACGTGGAGCGGGGCCTTGCCATAACTCATAGTCGAGCCAGGACGGAACGGTGCCCGGTTTTAAAATGGTCGCTTTTCGTTTGTTGGTATACCAGGTTTTTGCAAGGTAAACCCGTCCGATCACACCCTTGTGAAGTTCTTCAATGCCTTGTGTCAGGATAGGAGCAGAGCGGCGCTGGGCACCCATCTGAACTACGCGCTTGTATTTACGGGCTGCCTCAATAGCCAGTTCGCCTTCTCGGGGATTGTGGCTTAGCGGTTTTTCTACATACACATGTTTGCCCGCCTGGCAGCCCATGATGGTCAGTGGTGCATGCCAGTGATCCGGCGTAGCAATGTAAATGGCATCGATGGATTTATCTTCCAGCACTTTACGGCAGTCTTTTTCAGATTTGGGGGTCTGAATCTGCTTGGCATCCATAATGGTTTTAATCGCCTTGGGGATTGCTCTTTCATCTACATCACATACAATGCCAATTTCCGCATTTTTTTGTGCCGCAAATGTTCCGCCCATACTGTTTCCACGGCTGTTCACACCGATGGTTGCCACACGTACCAGCGCATTGGCTCCGATGATCCTGTTATAACTTTTAGCACTGAAACCGAATGCCGAACCACCCATACTTACGCCTACCGAAGCCGCGGTAACTTTCTTTAAAAAATCTCTTCTGTTTTGCATAATACAATTTATAATACTCTGACTTTAATATTTTTAAATGAAACCTTGGCACCATGTTCCTGCAAAAGAATATGGCCTTTTTCAACCGTACCAAATGCCGGGACTGTCGTATTAAATTTGCTTAAAGCAACCGCATCAGCAACTTCCTTGCTGCCGCGCACATATTCCAGAATTTTAGTGCCATTCAACCAATGCTCCACTTTTTTGTCCTTTGATACAATGCGTAAAGTATTCCATTGCCCGGGAGCATTTGCTTTTTTTACGGACTCATCAGGCGGCAAAACATCATAGAATGAACCGGTAAGATGGTTCTTTTTCTTATTGTCCTCAGCCAGTTTATCGTCCAGGATCTGATATTCGATTCCCAGATTTCCTCCTTTTTGATAGGAGGTATAAAAATATTTCAAACCACTGTTTCCCGCTGATTCCAGGTTGAAATCGGCCACAAGTTCAAAGTCGGAAAATTCCCTGTCACTTACTATATCTCCTCCTTTCGCTCCTTTCTTTGCCGTTAAAATACCGTCCTGAACTTCCCATCCCGCAGGAACCGGGCTTCCGGAGGTACTTTTCCAGCCGTTGGTAGTAGTTCCGTCAAAAAGTAAAATCCAGCCTTCCTTTTTTTCTTTGGGCGTGAGGCTATTGGCTTTTTGAGAAAAAACAGCAGCCGGAACGATCATCCAAGCGAGCAGACTTGCTAAAATCAATTTTTTGGTTTGCGTTTTCATAAATATCAATATCCTGGATTCTGTTTAATTTTTTCAGGGTTAGACTGAATTACCTGCAAGGGAATCGGGAACAATAACATGTTGTCATTCCACGTTGCGGTATTAAATCCGTTTTGGTCTTTTTGTTCCTGACTCATCACGGCTTTCGCCCGCTCCGTCCTGACAAGATCGAACCACCTGTGATTTTCAAAAGCAAGTTCAATGCGGCGTTCCTTTTCAATAGCAAGGAGCAAATCAGCATCGGATGTAAAAGCGGGGTAGTCGGATAAAGCACCTGCTGCCGCACCTGTGCTGTTTCGGGCTCTCTGACGGATTTTGTTAAGATATAACAGTGCCGTTTCCTGTTGTTTGCCTTGTCGTACCAATGCTTCGCTGTAAAGCAGATAGATGTCAGCAAGCCTTAATTCAATCCAGTTATTATCGTTGTCGGGGATCGTGGCGAACGATATGTCGTAGTATTTCCTGACATATTTTTCATTAATTCTCGTCCCGCCCGGATCCGATACATATCCGTCACTCATGGAAATCGCTTTTCTTGGATCACCGTTTTCATAGGCAGCTGACATAGAAGGGGTGGGAGCATTAAAACCTGATTTATCGCCCATTAACACCACTTCCTTATTAGAGAAACGCGGCGCGAAATCATTGTTCCAGGGGCTTCCCGTGTTGGTTCCTCCTTTTTTATACTGAATTTCAAACAGTGACTCGGAGCTGTTCTTATTTTTTACATCGAAAAGATTTTTATAGTCTGCAACGAGTGCATACGAATTGCTATTGATTACTTCCAAAGCTTTGGTTTCGGCCAGTGCATAATGTGAAGCCCCTTTTTTCAACGGGTAGCCCGCCATGGTCATGTAGACCTTAGCCAGAAGTCCTTTTGCGCCGCCGAGGGTTACCCGGCCTTTGTCGTTTGCTGCATAAGCTGAGGGTAAATTCGCTTCGGCAAATTTGAGATCTTCGACGATGAAATCGTATATTTCCTGAACCGGCACGCGTCCTAATGTATAGGCTTCCTGAACAGTAACCTGCTTGTCAAGTTTAGGGATATCACCATAAATCCGTACGAGCCAGAAATAGATCAGCGAGCGAAGAAACCGTGCTTCCGCCTTGTATTGCTCCTTTACTTTCGGATCTTTAAAAGGAACGGCATCAATTTTGTCCAGAACAATATTGCAGCGGAGAATCGTATGATATGCGTTGTTCCAAAGGTTGAGAACGTATGAATTATCAGAAAGCAAAACGTCGCCGAAGTTATCGATTGACGTCATGTCTTTGGAATTTCCCGGCACCCATGAAAAAGTAGTGTTATCCGAACGGATTTCTCCGGTATAGATAAACAGCTGGTTGTAAAGGTCCCTGAGAGAAGCATAAGGAGACATTACTGCCTGATTCATATCTTGTTCCGTTTTATAAAATGTCACCGCATTCATATCTGAAATGGGCTGGAGTTCAATGAATTTGTCCTGGCAGCCAAAGGATATAGTAACGAGCAGGAGTACTATGATATATCGTTTCATCTTAACTGGAATTTAATTTTGAGTCATTAAAAAGTTACGTTCAGTCCCGCAATGATCGTACGTGCCGACGGGTATCCTAAATAGTCACCTCCTCTGGATAGTCCCGCACCCTCGCTGCTGGTTTCCGGGTCATAACCAGGATATTTGGTGAAGGTATAGAGGTTTTGTCCGGTTACATAAACCCTTAACGCTTTCAGTTTCAGGCGCTGCAAGGTGCCTCCATTGAATGTGTATCCCAACGAAACATTTCTGATACGAAGAAAAGAGCCGTTTTCTACCCAATAACTTGATGGTTCTTTCTGCAAACCTTTTGGGTCGCGGTTGGCTCTGAGTATATCGCCCGATCCCGGATCTTCCTCCGACCGCCAGCGGTCTTTCAGTTTTGCACGGCCATTTCTGTCACCATGATAAATACCAATCATCCGGTTGAAAAAGCTGAACAACTTGGCTCCCTGTGAACCGGTGAGTTGTACATTCAGGTCAAAATGTTTGTAGGAAAAATCATTACCGAAACCATAAATGAATTTTGGCTGGTTATTGCCGAGATAAGTTTTGTCTGCTGCTGTAATTTGCCCATCCTTATTTACATCCACGTACCTCGGGTCGCCCGGACGGTCATTGATCAGGTGCGGTGCTGCGTCGAGCTCGGCCTGATTTTTAAATATTCCATCATATTGATAACCAAAAAAAGTAGCAACGGGCTGTCCGATGGTTGTGATAAAAGTATTGCTGGCATTGGCAGCTCCTGCATAAATCGGACGCTGATCCGGGCCAAGAGCAAGTACTTTGTTGCGGTTAAAGGAAATGTTAAAATCGGTAGACCATTTAAAATTCCCCGTTGTATTACGTGTTCTCACAAGATACTCCATTCCTTTATTCTGCACTTTTCCAATATTCTGTAACTGGGACTTATAGCCGCTGATTGTAGGCACAGGTACTTCCAATAGCAGGTCAACGGATTTACTGTCATAAAAATCAGCTTCCAGGCGGATCCGATCGTTGAATAATCCCAGTTCAAGGCCCAGGTTCCATTGTCTGGTTTTTTCCCAGCCCAGGTCAGGGTTTGGATAATTGGTTGGATTCACCGAATTGACAAGAATTCCATTTAAAGCATAATAGGTGGAAGTCGTGCGTGCAATGGCATCGTAATTCCCGATCTTGTTATTACCTACAAGTCCCCAGCTTCCACGCACTTTAAGGTCGCTAATCTGGCTGATTCCTTTCATGAACGGTTCGCTGCTTATTCTCCATCCGGCCGACAGTGAAGGGAATGTCCCCCATTTATTATTGGAGCCAAACTTGGACGATCCGTCTTTTCTGATGCTGGCAGAAAACAAATATTTATCGTCGTAGGAATAACTGAAACGGCTCAGATAAGAAATCATGGCATTCTGAAATTCAGTGGAAGTCCCTCCGACGATCTGCCCTGCGCTGAGTGTGCGCACAGCGTCGTTCGGGAAATTCTGGGCATTCACGCGGGCGTATTCTCCGAAAGCTTTTTGGGTCGTATAGCCCGCCAGAAGGTTGACGGAGTGTTTGTTGAAAAATACTTTATTATAATTCAGCGTGTTTTCAACCAGCCAGTTGCCTGTTAGCCAGGTTTCGTTGCGGGCAGTCGCCGTTCGGGGAGCTCTGGATCCGTCGGTATCAACAAAAGACGGCTGATAGAATTTAAGGCGTCGGTTTTCCAGACTTCCGTTGATGCTGACACGAAATTTTAAACCCTCTAATATTTCATACTGCGCATAGGCCGATGCAATGATCGCATTTTTGCTGGTATAATTGGTAACGTTTTCGGCTATACTCACCGGATTGGAAACGTCACCTGCCCAGATTTCTGGATTTCTTACCTGCGAGCCATAAGTTCCATCCGGATTTCGCAACGGATAAATAGGAGGAAGATAAAGCGAGTATGCAAGAGGGCTGTCTTTGCCGTTTGCGATATCATTATTTTGTGAATAAAACGCACTGACAGAAATACCTGTTTCAAGTTTTTTGGAAATGTTGGAGGTAATGTTTGTTCTCAGATTATACCTTTTAAAATCTGTATTAATCTGAATTCCCTGCTGGTTGGTATAACTTCCCGAGATAGCGTAGCGTACCTTTTCAGTACCTCCGCTTAATGAAAGTTCATGCTTTTGAGTTGAGGCAGTTCGGAAAATCTGATCCTGCCAATTAATATCCGGGAAATTGTCCGGATTGTTAAAGCTTTCAGGAATAATGTAAAAATTCGCATTGGTATATTTGGATCGCATTTCATTGCTGTCATTAATGGTATGCGGAGCATCTCCGGGCATCGGTGTTCTGTCGAGCCAGGCCTGGTTGTGACCATCTTTGAAAAATTCAAGATATTCCCGGGTGTTCATCACATCTATTTTCCGGGCTACCTGCTGAACGCCATAAAAAGTATTGAATGAGATGGTTGGAGCCCCGACAGTGCCCTTTTTCGTTGTGATGATCACAACACCGTTTGCTCCTCTGGATCCATAAATGGCTGTGGAAGAAGCATCTTTTAAAACCTGAATACTTTCAATGTCGGTGGTATTGACAAGAGAGGAAGCACTGCTGTCAATCGGAAATCCGTCGATAACGTACAGAGGAGAATTGGCAGCAGAACTTGCGGATATAGAGCCCGTTCCCCGCACACGAATATTCAGTCCCTCGCCGCCGGGAGCACCGCTGGTCTGTTGAACCTGAACACCTGCCATTTGCCCTACCAGGGCTTCTCCGTACGATACCGCAGCTTTACTTCTGAGTTTATCTGCTGAGATGGTGGCGATGGCACCGGTTAAATCTGCTTTTTTCTGAGAACCGTAGCCAATTACAACGACTTCATTTAATGACTTGTTATCCACTTTGAGGGCAATATTGATAACACTTTGTGTGCCGACAATCACTTCCTGAGAGGCGTAGCCTACGAAGGAGAAAACCAGAATGGATTGGTTATCCATAACATTCAAGGAAAATTTTCCTTCGGTATCCGTGACAGTCCCCTGCTGGGTACCCTTTACGACCACACTTACCCCGGGTAAACCCAGCCCGGTGTCATCAATGACTTTGCCGGATACCGACTGTTCACTTTTTTTCGGTGATTGTCCCGATTCTGATTGTAGCGTGTTCAACATAATTTGCCCCCCGATCACTTTATATGAAATATTGAGCGGCCTGAAAATCAGGTTCAATACTTCGGACAACTTCCTGTCGGCTGCCGTTACGCTCACTACCCGGTTGGCCTGTATCGTATTGGAGCTGTAAACGAATTTTACATTGGCGATACTTTCAATTTGATTCAGTACCTTTTTCATCTCTACGTTTTCCACTTTGATCGAAATAGATCGGTCGAGCAGATCCTGGGTATGGACTTCTTCCGCATATCCGATAGAAATGCACAGTCCGACAAGCAGTGATTGAAGTATGGAAATCCTCATAAAATGCAGGAAAAGAGGATGAAGTCGTATTGGTTTTTTCATTACTTTTGGATGTTTTTGTTACGTTTTCTTGAAAAATTTGACAAAAACCCTCTCTCACATCTTTTCAGATGAGAACTTGCCAGTTTTAGAAAGGGGATACGGAGAGAGTCGAAGGTGGTCTCAACACGTTCGGCTCTTTTTTTAATCGTTTTTAATGCATAGGCACAAGGGTTTAGGAATTAATTGGGTTGGCAACCTTTACCGGTAATGATAATTTTTGTCCCTTTAACTTCATATTTTGCATTGACTGAGGAACAGATCAGATCAAGTTTTGTGAACATGGGCTGTTTGCCGATGTCAGCCGTAAAAAGACAACCGTTCATTTTAGCGTTATTGAGAATGATCTCGATCCCGTAGGCTTTTTCAAAAGCTGCGATTACTTTTGGCAAGGGTGTATCATCAAAAACAAATGTTTTTGCAAATGAAACCGGCATAACCGGCTGAGCGACAAGACTACTCAGGAAAGTTTTGTCAGAAACCGAATAGCTAACCTTTTGATTAGGCGTTAAAACAACACGACTTTCCATTTCCTGTGATAATTTCTCGTTCTGTGGATACACCGAAACTTTCCCCGTCACCACCGATACTTCCACGGCATTGATGCTTTGGTCAACCCAGAAACTTGTACCGAGTACTTTCGTGACGACTTCCCCGGTATAAATCATAAATGGTTTTTCAGGATTTTTTGCCACCTTGAAAAACGCTTTTCCCTCTAGAAATACCTCGCGTTTGTTACCGGTAAATCCGGAAGGGAAACGGATGCTGCTTTTAGGCATCAGACTTATTTCACTTCCATCATCCAGACGAAATGTAATAGTCTGATCGGTTTCGTTGATTTTGCTCAGAAAATTGGCGGGGATCCTGCTGGCAACTTCAATCTTGCTGTAATTTTGTTTATACCTGTATCCACCCCAGATAACTGCCAGAAATATAACGGCCGCTGCTGCCCAGCGCCAGTTGAAAGTGAAAGGCTGTTCTGTTTGCTGGTACTGATAAACAGGGGTTTGTTTTTCCTGAATGGCTTTCCATAACCTTTCCTCCACATGCTGATTTTCAGAAAAAGAAGGGAAATTTTGGTCGTCATCCAGCAATGAAAACCATTGTTCCACCAAGCGTTTTTCCTGCTCTGTGCATTCCTGGTTTTGATAGCGGCTTAATAATTTATGTAAATGATGTTTGTTCATATGCTGAATACATGCTTTAAAAGGAAGACTGAAAAATCTGGGAAGGCCGCAAAATTCAAAATTAATTATTTGAATAATTATATTTTAAAGCAAAGTTTGGGCTTAAATTCTTTAAATTATAATAATAGAAATGGCGGTAAGAAATAGGATAATATACTCCCTGAGTAAAATTCTCAGAGAGCGGAGTGCCTGCGTGATGTGATATTCAACGGTACGTTCGGGCAGATGAAGCTGAGCAGAAATCTGTCGGGCGTTTTTATTTTCAAAACGGTTCAAAAGAAATATCTGCTTTGTTTTTTCTGGCAAAGTAGCAATTGCGGATTGCATGGCTTCTTCCAGCTCATTCAGGAATAATGGATAATCGGGAGCGCTGGGCGGCTCAATGGTATCAAGTTCTGAGAATATTTTCTCCTTGTAATAATCGATGATCCGGTTACGGACAGCCGTGAAAAGATAACTCTGGAGATTGCTGATTTGAAGGGATTCTCGTTTTTCCCATACGGTTACAAACAAATCCTGGACAATTTCCTCCGCCACATGTACATCGTGTGTTTTGCGGCAAGCGAAATCATACAGGCGTTTCCAGTATTTTAAATACAAAGACTCAAACGCTAGATTATCATGACTTCTTAGTTGGTCTAAAAGCTGACTGTCGTCCAGAAGTAGCGGCTGCATTTGAAGTAATTAAGTAATGTTCTTTCTTATCAGCGACGGAGATATGATTTATTTTCAAATGATTATTTGTTTTATCTATCTTTTTCGCCCTGAATTAGAAGAATACTGTCTTTATTTTATACTCACTTCCTATGCTTTCCGATCTTTTGGATATAAATGTTATTGTGAAAAAAACTTTTTACTTGTACAAATTAAGCCATAAAGATGCCCGCAATCCCATATTACTTCCCGCTGCGGTGTTCTCAATATTCCTGAAATCGTATACAAAATAAGGTGAAAGCTGCGCTAAAACTCTCGAACGTTTGTATTGTACCCCGGCTCCAAACATAAAGTTGTGGAAAAAATTAGGCTTCGCATCCGTCTCAAAAGTGTTTCGTCTTTTGGATTTGTTCAGGTAACTTTCAAAATCGACAGTTTGGTAGGCAGAAATATCCAGAGTTGTTCCCGATTGTACAAATACAGACAAGTGCTTTTTGAGTGGAATGTAATATTTAAGGCTGACAGGCACACTGACCACCGACGTATTGATGGAAATATCTTCTATCCGGTCAAACTTGTAAGGGAGGTAATTTCTGTATTGTACCAAAAAAAGTTTTCCCGTAGCTGAGTTATAATCTCTGAGTGCCTGGTGATTTGTTGCTTCAAGTGTTGAAGCCTGAATTCCAAAGGAAACACCAAGGTTTTCGGCAGGGAAAAATTCTATAACAGGCCCTATGCCATAGCTATGTAAAGAAAGAAGACTTTCCATGCCAAAGCGTGGCTGCAATGATGATAATCTGAAAGGCGGTCGTTTGTATTTTTGTATCGGCGCCGGTTGCTGTTTGGCAAATATCGAATCGGCAAGTGCAATTAAAAGCTTGTATTTATCGGCTTGCTCAATCCCATTGGAATCTAAAATAGCCAACACTTCATCCCTTGACATCCGGTTTTCCGAGGTGTCAGTTTTTAGCTGAGCCGAAGGGGTAACAGCATCTTTTTTAGTATTCAGATCGACCAGAGAATTTTCATTTACATCAGTCTTTTCTGTTTCGTTCTGCCGCTTTTCAACGGCCAGTGAAACGTTATTTTTTAATGGATCAGGTTGATTGTCAGGGGATAATTTGGAGAGTAAAGTATTTTCAGAGGTGTCAGGATTTACTGTGTTGTTTTTTGCTTCTGGTGTATTTTGATTGATTTTCGGTTCATAGAAGTGCCGGTGCTCAACAATTGTTTTCCTGACAATGTAAACCGTGTCCGTATATAACACCTTCCGATTTGCCTGATCCCGATAAGCTAATTCTTTCGATAGCGGGTTACGATCTTTATTTTCCGTCGGCACGACTTGTTTTGTCAAAGCCGGGCGCAGCTCCTCTACCAGCTGCTGGTTTTCCCTGAGCATCCATAATGTTGCCATCCAGCCGGCAAGCATCACACCGCACATGGCCCAGCCGCCGTATTGCCGTGCCCATGGCCAAATTCCCACGGCGGGAAGTCTTCTGTTGAACCTGTCCCACGCAGTAGGCCGGTAAGGCGGCCTCACGGAGTCGAGGTTTTGTTTTATAAGTTTATCGAAACGTTGGTCAGACATAGTTTCGTTTGTTTAAGGATTCTTTTGCAATCCTGTTAGTGAGCAATTCCTGTAATTTCATTCTGGCTTTTGACAGGTTAGAACGTGATGTTCCTTCGTTAATGCCAAGCATTTCAGCAATTTCCGGATGAGTATATCCGTCAACAACGTGCAAAGAAAAAGCGGTACGATAGGCGGGGGGCAAAAGCTGCACAACCGCCAGAATCTCTTCTGCCGACAACTTTTCCAAAAGTCCCGGATCATGCCCGATTTCATAGGCTTCCTCAATGTCAGCAAATGTGATACTGGATTTATGACGTCGGTAATGGTCGATTGCCGATCGGATCATGACTGTGCGGAACCATGCGTCGAAAGGTCTTTCCGGATCGTAGTACTTTATTTTATCCAAAACGCGGAGAAATCCGTCATCGAACATTTCTTCGGCTTCTTCTCTGTTATCAGCATAACGCATGCAGATATTTATGCCGAAACTGTAATAAGCCTCAAACAATTGTTTCTGTGCAGCTGGTTTTTGGCCACGGCAACCTTCCAATATATCTGGCAAAGCCAGCGTTTTAGATCTTCTAAAAAGCACAGATCCGTCAATAAGTGAGTTCCTTCTTCTATTCTTTACGGAAGAATTATGTGCTTCCGTTGCCTGTCAAAGATATATTTTTTTTCTTGAAAACAGGAGGCAACGGTTCTTCTGTGAAGCACCGTAAGTAAAATAGAGTTCCTTCTGAATTATTTCAAAAACTAAACCGACTTGTCTATTGCCTATTTATTAAAAACCTGATTATGATCTGAGAAGACCTATATATGCATTGAATAGCATTGAATGCTGATTTTAACCACCTGATATTATGTGGTTAATGTTTAGTATTTCAATACAATACGTTGAACCCACTCATCCCTAACAGTAATTTTTTTTAATGAAACGTATTGCCGCTTTTTTTTCAAGGGAACACGTAATTCTTGGTGTGTATATTCTTCTCAGTTTTATTACCAGCATACAGGATTGTCTGGGCCAGGTATCGAAGTATAACAATTATATAATTTTCCGGCAGTCCATAGTTCACCTGGTTGACAAGGCAAATCTGCATATAGGTTATCCGAAAGAATATGATGATATTTTTCTTTATCACCCTTCTTTTTGTATCCTTTTTGCCCCTTTCAGTCTGATGCCACTGGAAGCCGGACTTGTTTTCTGGCTGGTGTTTTGCTCGGTAATTTTGTTTTATGGGATCAAAAGGCTGCCGCTGGACTACCGATATAAAGTTTTTTTCTGGTGGTACATTCTTATTGAACCGAATACGTCTGTGCATAATGAACAGACCAATCCGGTTATCGGTGCATTAGGACTTTTTACATTTTCCTTTCTGGAAAAAGGAAAAACAAAATGGGCTGCACGGTTTCCCGTTCTGACGTTTTGTATAAAAGGTTACGGGCTGATTTTTGCTGCATTGTTCCTCTTTTATCCCAAACGGAGAGCGTATATTTTTTACTCGGTATTATGGATTATCCTGCTTGCACTTCTTCCTTTTCCGTTGGCTGGGAAAACGTATTTTTTTCAGCTTTTTTCAGGCCTTACCTGATTAAAGTGATTCCCTGTTTTATTGTTTGGTTTACATTACAAATTCAGTTACTACGCCATGAAAAATAACAATTATCCTCCACAATTAGTAAGTATTGTCCTTCCCTGTTATAATCCCGGTGAAGGATGGTGGCAAACGCTTGTCAACAACATTAATGAGCTAAATGAAAAATTGTCTTTTTGCAATGTTCAGTATATTATTTCAAACGACGGATCGACGCGTCTGGACAAGATAAAAGTGAACATGCTCATTGCCATTTCCAATGTTATTTTTATTGATAATACAATCAATGAAGGAAAAGGCGCTGCAATCCGTAAAGGCACCATGCGCGCAGACGGTGACGTTATAATTTATACAGACATTGATTTCCCATTCGGAACGGAACCGATTGTGGAAATCGTCAGAATTTTTACGGAAAATCCGGAGTGCTGGTTTGTTTATGGCAAACGCGACAGTGAATATTTCAGGAAACTTCCTTTCAAGAGGCAGTTTATTTCAAAGGGGCTCCAACTGGTAAATCTTCTTTTGCTGTCGGGCCATGTAAAGGATACTCAGGCAGGTATTAAAGGTTTGAGAAGAGAAGTGCTGCCGGAGGTGCAGCAAACCAAAACGAATTCATTTGTTTTTGAAATTGAATTGATAAGGAAACTGATCCGTAAAAAGATCGGAATAAAACCCGTCGATGTTTCGGCCAAGCCATCGATTATTTTCAGTGATTTTAGTATGAAAGTTCTGTTTCGGGAAGCCGTAAGTTTTAGCCGGATTATCATAATGGGTCGTATCTGGAATGATATGCTATAAATAAAAGCAGTGCGAATCCGAGCGGTGCGTGCTGCGAAGTTTGGTGAGAAAAATGAAAACCCAGCCTGATTCCGGACTGGGTTTTTTGTATTCCAACTTTGATTAATTATTGAAAACTGGTCTTGTAATTAACGTTACATGATGAACGGATTCGCTCTGTTTCGGTAAGCGTGTATGGAAATATTAATAAAAATGATAACGGAAGCGACTATCGCTCCGTTTACGATTATTTCTTCACCATTCGAGTTTGCAACCGCTATTGCTATCAACGCCCAAACGCCAACAGATGCAGATTCGCGCAGGTTTCTGCTCCATATCAATACGATATTCACCACCGTAGCTGCACTGATCATGATGACTGTCCAGCTGATTGGCGGTATCCCCCATCCGCTCCATTCCATTTTTGTAAGCCAGGCCGCAATATTGGCGATCAATGCGACAGAAATCCATCCGAGGTATATAGCAAAAGGCCACCATTCCAGCGCAACCCGTTTGAAGGTGATCAGGTCCAGTTCCATTCTTGTGCGTATCACGATGCGAATCAGTGAGAGTAAAAGTACAATCATGATTAAAACAGACAGACTTGTATAGTCGTAAAGCCAGGTAAGTATCCAGAGACAATTCGCGATGCAGGAGATCACAAAAGTCCATCCGATTTTTGATACTATTTCAGGCGTATTTTCCGGTTTGGAAATTCCTTTGGCCTGATAAATTACAAAGGCGGCCAGTCCGATATAAATTAATCCCCAGATGGAAAACGCATAACCTGCCGGAGTGAAATAATTCTGATAACGGGCAGAAACGCTTGCCATCGTATTGCCGTTGAACACGCCGGTATTGGAAAGATAGTTCATAACCAGGGTTACCACCAACGCCAGAATGTTGGATATTTGCAAAGTCTTTTTCATACAATAGATTGCGGGTTTAATTTTCGGTATCGCATGCAGGGATTCGGTAAAAATTATGCCAGAGGCCCATATGCTCTTTCTGGATTGTAAAATTTCATAAATCTATTGCAAAGACATGATTTTACAGCTAATTAATAAAATTTAGAAAATAGTTTGCAAATACCGGAAATCATACTTTACTTTGTCTATCAAATTTATAGATTAATACTTCTGATTTATTACCACCAGTAAATCCGGATAGTGTAAAAGTATTTTACAAGTATGAAAACAAATCATTTGTTTCTGTGGCGTCTGGTGCCATCGGCAAACCCGGTGGAATTATATTCTTCTTCTCTATTGGTCAGCGTCAGCAAAAGCTGTTGTTTTAACTCGTTGAAATATTAACGTATATTTAATAGCGTTATACTATTTTAGTAAAATAATAAATCTTCATCAGCAATTTATGGAATAATAAGATTGGGATAAATACGAATAGCAGCGTATTCATTTATCCTTATAACCTATTTATCATATAGATCAAATGTTGTAAAATAAACTGTTAAAATAGAAACCGCTCTACCGAACAATTCGATCTGGTACATCGAATCTGGCAGAGCGGAAGTGATTCAATCGTCTAAATTAAACCAGTCAAATGTATGCATTTTATTACCAATGAGTCAAGGTCCCGTTTTTTGGGTACTCTTGAAATTATCAGGTTTTTGGGCTTTTTAGTCCTCTTCCTGGCACTTTTTGCTTTTCAGAATCCTGTATTTGCACAATCAGACAGCGGTGGACAAGTGGTTGTCAACGGAAAAGTAACGGATGCGAAAAATGATCCTTTGCCTGGGGTAAGTATCCGGGTGCATAACAGTAACCAAGGATCAGTGTCTGATGTGGAGGGAAATTTCAAAATTACCTTATCCAGGCCGGATGAAGTTTTGATTTTTTCTTTTATCGGTTACAAAACGCAGCAGATTAAAACGGGCAACAGAACGACGGTGAATGTCGAGCTTTTATCCGATGATAAATTACTGAATGAGGTGATTGTTGTGGGGTATGGTACGCAGGAACGTAAGAATGTGATCGGTTCGATAACCAAGGTAGATCCGGCCGAAACCAAAGGTATTCCGACCGGTAGTTTCGATGCCCAGTTGCAGGGGAAAGTAGCTGGTGTTCAGATTTCCAGCAGCACAGGGGTGCCCGGCGAAGCAATTAATATCCGCGTTCGCGGCGCTACTTCAATTAATGCAAGCAATGATCCGCTTTATGTGCTGGATGGTGTCTTTATCAATAACATCAGCAACCAGACTGTCAATACCGGCGGAAAAGCTACGTCGCCGATCGCTGACATCAATCCTTCGGATATTGAAAGTATTGAGGTACTGAAAGACGCGGAGGCTACGGCACTCTATGGTTCACGCGGAGCAAATGGTGTTATCATTATTACAACCAAACGCGGGAATTTTGATCAGAAACCCAAGATTAATTTCAGTACTTCCCAGGGATGGGCAAAGGCGGCTAAATTGTGGGATCTGACCACAGGACCGGAACATGCGGAGCTCGTTAATGAATGGTGGATTAATACCGGAAAAGACACGCCTTCCTTAAACAGAACAGAAGCAAACAAGCCATTTCGCCCGGTTTCAGAAGGCGGGAGAGGATTGCCCGAAGAGCAGAAAACTTATGACCGTTTGAGTGAAGTATTTCAAACGGCACATTTGCAGAATTATGATATATCGCTGACAGGCGGTACCAAAACGACTAAATATTACATCGGTGGAGGTTATAATAGCCAGGAGTCGATTTTAAAACCGATTAATTTTCAAAGAGCAAGTTTCAAGGTTAATCTTGACCAGAAGGTAAATGATTTTGTTCAGGTTGGCGTCAGTAATACTTTTTCCCGTACATACAGAAATCAGGCGAGAGCGGGTGACGGTCCGGCGGGTGGACTTCTTCAGGCCGCACTGCATACGCCGACTTATCTTTCTCCAACCAATGAAAACGGTGAACTTGTAGGACGCGCAGGATTTGATAACACGACGCTGCTGCTGAAATATTATGATGTAAATTCGGTCAGTTTACGTTACATCGGTAACTTGTATGTTGAGGCAGATCTTTTGCCGAATCTTAAATTCAGATCGAGCTGGGGCATTGATTATAACAATTATGACGAATCAGAGTATTGGAATACCTATCTGATTGCAGGAAGTCCGAGTGGACTGGCTACGTCAAGCATCGGCCAGTATACAACCTGGATTAACGAACAAACACTTTCTTACAGGAAAAATCTGGGCGGAAAAAGTTCTTTTGGCGTTCTGCTGGGAAATACGCTTCAAAGCTCGGTTTCATCCAGAACAGGTGCAGAAGGCAGAGGATTTGCCAACAACGCATTTACGCAGATCTCATCCGCCGCTACGACAACAAGTTCGCAGAGCTGGAGTAAAAATACGTTAACTTCCTTTTTCGCCAGAGCGGATTACAATTATGGCGGACGATACCTTGTGGATTTTAGCGTGCGTGCAGATGCTTCTTCGCGTTTCGGAGAGGACAACAAATGGGGCTATTTTCCGGCTGTGGGTGCGGCATGGCGTGTAAAACAGGAAAGTTTTTTAAAGGATGTACGCGTTATCAGTGATTTGAAGTTAAGAACAAGTTATGGTATTACCGGAAACCAGAACGGAATCGGCGATTTTGCGGCACGCGGCTTATGGGCAGGAGGTTCGTCTTATGAAGGCTTACCGGGAACGGCACCCCAGCAACTTGCTAATCCGGATTTGAAATGGGAAAAGACGAGCCAGTTTAACGTAGGTCTGGATCTTGGATTGTTTGAAGGCAGAGTTTCGCTTGAACTTAATGCGTACAGGAAATATACATCAGACGGATTACTGACCCTTGCATTGCCCGGAACGAGTGGTTTTAATACTTACTGGAGCAACGCGGCCGAAATCAGTAACAAAGGATTTGAGTTTTCAATCCAGACAGTCAACGTCCGGAAAGCTGACTTTACCTGGACTACCAATTTCAACGTGGCCAGAAATGTCAATAACATTGAAAAACTGGCTAATCCGCTTCGGTATGGCAGCCGTGATCTGATTCTTCAGCAGCAAGGCACGCCACTTTATTCTTTCTGGGTTTACAAACAACTTTATGTAGATCCGCAAACCGGAAATACAGTTTATGAAGATGTGAACAAAGACGGGAAAATTACAGTAGATGACCGCCAGATCGTCGGTAGCGTATGGCCAAAATTCTTCGGAGGTATTACCAACAACTTTACTTATAAAGGAATTGATGTTGGAGTTTTCTTTGCTTTCCAATATGGCAACAAAATTTACAACCATAACAAATTCTTTGGAGAGGGCGGTGGCGCCCGCGATGCGGCCAGGGTGATTTTTGCAAGTAATAATGCCAGATGGCAAAAGCCGGGTGACGTTACGGATGTACCAAGGCCCGACGGTGTGAACGTGAACAACTATCGTGATGGAGGAAGCCGCTGGCTGGAAGATGGTTCTTTCCTTCGTCTGCGCTCGTTAAATGTCGGTTACAGCGTACCCAAATCGATTATCAGCAAGCTCAGAATTGATAACCTGCGGTTGTTTTTGCAGGGAGCGAATCTGCTGACTTTTACAAAATATACAGGTCTTGATCCGGAGTCAAGTGTGAACAGCTCTGCCAACCAGCAGGGGATAGACCTGGGCACGCCGCCACAGCCGCGTTCTGTTCAGGTTGGGGTTAATATCACTTTATAATCTGGTTGTCCGGTTCCTTAAAACTGAAATTCTCAAATGCTGATCATCAGAAAAATGAAAAGAATACATTACTTTATTGCTCTATCTTTTGCCTTTTCCACACTGACATCCTGCGATTCTTTTCTGGATGTAGAGCCAAAAGCTTCTGTTTCGGATGAGCAAACCATATACGATAAGGCTTCGGCGGAAACGGCTTTAAGAGGTGTTTACAATGCTGTCGCTAATTCAAGCTACTACGGAACAAGTTTTCAGTCTATCGGATATTTATCGGGTGACAATATCCAGTGGACGGGTTCACAATCCCAGGTCCAGGAATTTATCAACCATAAGGTTAGTGCTGAAAATGCAACGGTGAGCTCTGCCTGGATCGCAATTTATGCGACGGTCAACCGTGCAAACCAGATTATCGACAAAGTTCCGCTGGTTAAAGATCCAACGCTGACAGAAGCTTTGAAAAACCCGATTTTAGGAGAAGCCTATTTCATACGTGCCCTGGCTTATTTCGACCTGGCCAGAACCTGGGGTGGTGTTCCCTTAATCACAAAGCCAACGGCGACACCGGCCGAAAACTCAGGAATAGCGAGAAGTTCGCAGGAGGAAACATATGCACAGGTTTTGAAAGATCTGGATGCTGCCGAGCCGTTGCTGACTGAAACCGTAAACCGTTATCATGCCACGCGTAAAACGGTCTGGGCGCTGAAATCCCGCTATTATCTTTATCAGAAGGATTATGTAAAAGCGGAGGAATACGCAACAAAAGTTCTGGCCGATGTGCAGAATTATAAACTGCTAACGCCTTACAGTGCATTTTTTGCCAATAATGTGAGAGGAACGCAGGAATCTGTTTTTGAGATTTTTTACAACGGGACTTCCGAAATCAACGATCACCGCGGACAATGGCAGCCGCAAACCAATGGCGGAACAAGACAATGGGCACCGAATGACGTTTTTGTTACGCTGGTAAACGACCCCTTGAAAGGTGGCAACAGAAGCGCTTTGATAGCCAGGGATAATCAGGCACGCTGGTATGGCAATTTGTATTACCGCTCGCCGGGCTCTGACCCTTCGTATGTGATCCGTATTGCTGAACTGTATCTGATTCGCGCTGAGGCACGTGCGCAGCAAAACAAGCTTGCGGATGCGGCTGCGGATTTGAATGCTATCCGTACGAGAGCCGGGCTGACTGCCACTACCGCGACTACAAAGGATAACATTTTACTTGCTATTGAAGACGAAAGGCGCATCGAATTTGCACTGGAACCGCACCGCTGGTTTGATCTGGTTCGTACAGGACGTGCTGCAGCGGTTCTGAGTATCAGCGACCCTAACCGGTATTTGATGCCGATTCCGTCCCAGCAGCTTCAGATCGACAAGGCATTAAAACAAAATCCTGGTTATTAATTTCTTAAACCTAAATCTATATGGCAACTATTAATCCGTCACTGGCTTCTGACATGCTGGCCCGGAAACGATGGAGTTCCAGTGAGAAAATCATCTTCCGGATTGCTTTTGTTTATTTCTTTTTGCTGTCCGTTCCGTTGGACTGGAAATATTACAGAACCGTTTTTTCAATCAACTGGCTGAATCTGAGTTATGGAGATATTTTCAATCTGGCACATTATTCACCGCAGTTTTTCGCCCAGGACAGTTTTTTGAATCTGGTTATTATTCTGGTTATTGCAATTGCCATTACATTGTTCTGGGGATTTAAGGATAATGAAAATACAGATTACTACACATTGTATTACTGGATCCGGGTTATCGTCAGATACCGTCTCGCTGTGGGTTTGATCGCTTATGGACTGATTAAATTTTTCCCGTTGCAGTCGCCGCTTCCTTCCATCAGTAATCTCAACACACAATACGGCGATTTTTCAGACTGGAAAATTTTCTCGTTAACGCTGGGTGTGGTTCCTGAATATGAATCGTTTTTAGGACTGATCGAAATTCTCGGTGGCTTATTGCTTCTTCATAGAAAAACAACGACCATCGGAACTTTAATTATTATTCCTTTTACCGGAAATGTGTTCATATCAAATCTTGCCTACGGAGGCGGAGAAGCCGTTTACAGCTTTTATTTAATATTGCTGGCGTTGTTTTTGTTTGCCTTCGACGCGTACAGATTGTACAGTTTGCTTGGTCTGGAAAAGCCGACCGTTCCTAATTTGTTTCACCCGGTGTTTAAGGAGAAATGGCAGTATTTTGGAAGACTGGGGCTTAAAACGGCGTTCATTTTTTTCTTTGTTATCCTGTTTGGTTTTAAAACACGCTCAGGTCAGAAATACGGTTCTTATCAATATCCCAAAGCTGCGGGATTGACAAAAGCAGCGGGACTATACGATGTTGCCGAATTTAAGATCAACGGAGAAGTAAGACCGTATTCCGTTGCCGATCCGGTGCGCTGGAAGGATGTTGTTTTTGAAAACTGGGCGACATTGAGTGTGCGCTCAAATCGCCGGGTAATACTGGATTCTACCAATGTTGAAGAAATTCATAAAGATGATACGGATCGGAATTATGAATTCGCAGGATCGGCGGGACGGCATTATTACAGCTATAAGGCTGATACGGTAGACCATGTGCTCACGCTTCAAAACCGAAATAAGAATTATCCTGCCGATAAATTCGAGCTGCATTACACGCGCCCGGATTCAGTAACGATTGTTCTTTCCGGCCTGGATGCGGACCGTGACTCTGTGTATGTGCGTCTGGAAAAAGTGAATAAAAAATATCTTCAGACCGAAGTAAAAAGAATCGGGAGAAGGGGAAGTTTAAAACTTTGAAATAATTCCGCAGGCATAAAACATTAAACAACATTCATATGGCAACTTCTAATTTTAATTCCCCGGATATCGCCGAAGAGGTGAAGGTGAATGCAGATTCTGCCGGATCAGGAAATGGGTCGGAAACCGGCGCAGATTCATGGCCGGAATGGCAAAAAATATTGTTCAGGATCGCTTTCGTGTTCTTTGTAAGTATTTCGCTTCCATGGAACGGTGAGTGGTATAAGGTTGTATTTTCGATCGACTGGACAAATCTTCATTACCGCGATCCTTATGATGTGGCAAGATTCGGTTCCGGGCTTGAAATTTTCGGCAGAACTCTTTTTGGAAATAACCTGAACGGTTATGCAACGTATGTAATCACCCTGATTTTTGCTATTGCCGTGGGTGCCGTTTGGACCATTGCGGTAAAACTTTTGAAGAATGAAGCAAAGGAATATACCAAATTGAATTACTGGCTTCGGACCATCGTACGTTACCGTGCAGGGATTGGTATCATCGGTTTCGGTTTTACAAAACTGCTTCCTACACAGATGCCATATCCGTCACTTGGACTGTTAAATACTGATTTTGGTGATTTTACATTACAAAAAATTTACTGGCTTTCGGTCGGTATTGTGCCTTGGTATCAGGTTTTTGCGGGCGTCGTAGAAATCGCGGGCGGGGTATTATTGTTTTTCAGGAAGACTACATTTCTGGGCGCTGTTCTGCTATTCGGTGCTTTGGGCGATATCGTTTATGTCAACTTTGCTTATGACGGCGGTGTGCACGTTTACAGCTCTTACTTCGTAATGCTATCGGCGTTTTTAATGATCCAGGATATTCCCCGGATATACAATTTGCTGATTCTGGAAAAGCTTACCATTCCGGTCAATTATTATCCGGCGTTTACTAAAACGTGGCAGAAATATTCACGCATCGGTGTAAAAACGGCAGTTATTGGCGTATTTCTGTTCCTGTTTTTTTATCTGTCGCTTGTGAACTTCCTTTACGATCCTTACAAACAGCCATCGACAGCCGGTATAAAACAGCTTCGCGGGAACTATCATGTTACGGAATTCAGACTTAATAATAAGGAAATTCCTTACTCGCCCCAGGACACCGTAAGATGGCAGTGGGCTACATTTGAAAAATGGACTTCACTGACTTTCAGAGTCAACAAGCCGACACCGCTGGATTTGTCTAACGGAGGCGGAGCGCCGATGAAAGATATCAGCCGTACTTTTGAATTGACCGGTACAGGTGGGGGGCAAAGGGTGTTTCATTATTATGGCGATACCGTCAATCATGTTTTGTATTTACAGGATAAATTTAAAGCACCATCAGGAAGAGAACTGGGTGCGCGTGATGCGACGGATTTGTCGGGAGCAGCAGCTAAACCGAACAAAAAGAAACAGGATAAAAAGGATTTGCCGGACCCAAACTGGATCAGCAAAGCAGCCTGGGCTAATATTGGCGATGAGGTTAAAAAGATTGATCCGAGAGCTGCTTCAACGCGCCGTGACCGGGAATTTGCAGAAGCGCCGAAGGTGGAAAAACGTAACCGTATGATCCTTCGTTATACAACGACAGACGGTTCGCGCGTGATTTTAAGGGGTATTGATCAAAACAAAGACTCATTGTATGTCGTGCTTGACCGGGTTAAAAAGGATTATGTTTTACCTAAAAGTACTTTGGATGCGGGTAAATATGATTAAACCTGTTATCGTTCCGGCGATGGTTATCCTGCTGTTTTCCGTTTCATTTATATCAATTCCCGGGATGAATTATGCGGAATCGCGGCAAAAAGCGGACACGCTTAACTGGCCTGCAAGTTTCGGGCTGGGAAGAGCGGCAACAGTGAAGGAAATCGCTTTACTGGATACAGATGTGCGCCCCGATGGAAAGGGATTACCGGAAGGAGCAGGTGTCTCGGCCAGGGGAAAGCTGGTTTACGCTGAGAAATGTTCGGGATGTCATGGTGCAACAGGCGTGGAAGGTCCTAATGATCAGCTTGTGGTGAACAAAACTTTGACGGATCCCAAAGCAATTGCCCGGCATAAGACCATCGGGAATTACTGGCCTTATGCGACAACCGTTTTTGATTATATCAAACGGGCAATGCCATTTAATCAGCCGGGTTCGCTTACTGATCAGGAGGTTTATGATCTGACAGCGTTTTTATTACATGAAAATGGGCTTATTAAACCTGAGCAGGTGATTAATGCCAAAACATTGCCCGAAGTGGTTATGCCGGCGCACGATTTATTTGTCCCGGACGACCGGAAAGACGGGCCGGAAGTGCGTTAAGAAATTTTCAAATGGCTTATTAATGAATAACGATACAGAACATAAATCTTCCTTACCAGAAAGAAAAATCAGTCGTCGTGCCTTGCTTGGAGGTGCGGCGACTGCCGCTGTTGTGCTGGTGCAAACTGCTTCGGGTAAAAGTTTTCAGACGGGACTGGCAAGAGCTGAACTTCCCTTGATCGAAGATCCGACCAAAGTGCCCGGTGTGCCGCCAGGTACTTTGGGTACGAGATCGCCGTTTGAAAAACCGGTGAAGGCACCTTCTGATATTTCGTCCAGAACACCTTTGCAAGATCTTTTTGGTACGATCACCCCCTCGGATCTGCATTTTGAAAGAAACCATAACGGCGTTCCGGCGATTGATCCGGCCAAATATGAACTGGTCATTCATGGCATGGTAAAAAAGCCGATGGTTTTTACGCTTGCCGAACTTAAACGTTTTCCGTCGGTATCAAGAATCGCATTTCTGGAATGTTCGGGCAATTATCGCGGTGCTGCCGACGGAAAGATTACGCCACAGCAAATTTGCGGATTAACAAGCCAGAGTGAATGGACAGGTGTGAAATTATCGACGTTGTTCAGAGAAGTTGGTATTGATCCGAAAGCAAGCTGGTTTCTCGCAGAAGGCGGCGATGCGGCGGTGATGACGAGAAGTGTGCCCATAGAAAAAGGTTGGGAGGATGCCATCATTGCCTATGCACAAAACGGCGAGGCAATCCGGCCCGAGCAGGGTTATCCGGTCCGGTTATTTCTTCCGGGATGGGAAGGGAATATCAATGTAAAATGGCTCAGGAGATTAGAAATAGCTGATCAGCCTTTTCAAACCCGGCAGGAAACTTCCAAATATACAGAAGCAATCGGCGGTGGGAAAATAAGGCAGTTTAGTTTCACGATAGATGCACGCTCTGTTATCACGTATCCCTCATTTCCGGGAAAAGTTGAAAAAGGTTGGATTGAGATACGCGGTATTGCATGGAGCGGCCGGGGAAAAGTTGTGCGCGTGGAAGTCAGTACCGATGCTGGCAAAAGCTGGTTTCCGGCAGCGCTGCAAGATCCGGTTCTTGATAAAGCACATACCGCGTTCCGTTACCTCTGGAAGTGGGACGGACAAAGTACCGAGATTTTAAGTCGTACGGTCGATGAAACGGGTTATACACAACCTTTTTTGAAAGAATTAATGGCGGCACGAGGCGGGAATATGGGTTATCATTTTAATCCGGTTACGGCATGGCATATCCAGCCGGACGGTCAGGTATTGTTTAAAGCAACCTGAGTTCTATTGAAGATAATTTGCCAACGACTCCGATAGCCAGGCTACGGGAGTCGTTATGCATAAAGGATTGTTGTAGTTGTTAATTCTATTAACGCCAATTCAGAATCTCAATCCAGCCGAAATTTGAGGGATTCCTGAGTGGAAAGCTACCGATTTGAGATGAGTATTTGCCCGTACTGCCTCTGGTTATCAGTTTTTTACAATACGTGAAACCTTCCCGTTTCTGGATCATTTAGCTCTCATCCCTTATTCCAAGATTCTCTTGAATTAACCAAAATCAAACAGTTCGCCGGTGACGCCCAAGGTACTTTTTTCGCAGGAGAATTATATTTTCCCATTACCTGATACGGAAATTACTTCCAATAATTTGTTGCTGGAATAGAACTCTTATTTTTTAAAGGTTAAACAACTGTAAAAGCCAGTAAATTTAAAATTTGCCGGCTTTTACAGTTGTTTGATTCTATTATTTAATATAACTCAGGTTTCAGCAGTTCATCTTATTTAAAACCATATGCGTACGATCAACAGGAAAACGTTTTTAAAGGAAATGTCCATGCTGGCAGGAGCTTCCATTGTAAGCCGGCAAGTTTTCGCCGGGATACCGGAATTGGAAAAAACGAAAATCAAACTGGGTTTTGTTACTTACCTATGGGGTAAAGACTGGGATGTGCCAACCTTGATCAAAAATTGTTCAGCTTCGAATATTCATGGTGTGGAATTACGGGTTGAGCACGCGCATAAGGTTATGCCGGAACTTGATGCTGCCGGGCGGCTGGAAGTAAAAAAGAGATTTTCTGACAGTCCGGTACAGATCGTAGGATTGGGTACCAATCAGCAATATGATTTCCCGGATCAGAATAAACTTAAACAATCCATCGAACGTACGAAGGAATTTATAAAACTTAGTGCTGACGTGGGCGGATCAGGTGTTAAAGTAAAACCCAATGCGCTTCACAAAGATATACCGACGGAAAAAACGTTGGCGCAAATAGGTGCATCGTTACGTGAAATTGCCACCTATGCAGCAGATTTCGGTCAGCAGATCAGGCTGGAAGTCCACGGAGAAGAAACCCAGGAGCTTCCCAATATCAAAAAAATAATGGATTATGCTGATCATCCAAACGCAAAGATCTGCTGGAATTGCAACAGCCAGGATTTGAATGGACAGGGTTTTGAGTATAATTTCAATCTGGTCAAAAACAGGTTTGGCGATACCTGCCATGTACGGGAACTAGACAGGACCGATTATCCTTACAAAGCGCTTCTCGATGATTTGGTGAAAATGGATTATCAGGGCTGGGTGCTTCTGGAATGTCATACAAACCCGGATGACAAATTGAAATCCATGATGGAACAGCGCAAGGTTTTTGACCGGATGATCGCTGTTGCGCTAACGGCAAAATAATTACGGACGCTCCTGTCTCACGGCTTTTTCGCCGTCAGACAGGTAACCAAAAGGAAATTATATAGCAGTAAAAAAATATTCGAAAAAAATTGCGTAGTTAAATAGCTACACATATATTTGTAGTCAAATGACTACGCAATGAATTTAAGACGAGACGTATTTCAAGCCATCGCTGACCCGACAAGAAGGGCTATTCTGATTCTGGTTGCTTCGCAGTCCATGACTGCCGGCGCCATCGCTGCCAACTTTGATACCGCCAGACCGACAGTTTCAAAACATCTACAAATACTCACCGAGTGCGAATTGCTCAAACAGGAGCAAAATGGAAGAGAAATATACTACCACCTGAATCCCGGAAGAATGAAGGAGATCGCAGACTTTATTGAGCCCTTCCGCCAGATGTGGGATGACCGGTTTAATGCCTTGGAAGCCATCATGAAAAATTATAAACCCGAAAAATAGCATGGAAAGAAAGACAAAAATCAATGTTGGTGAAGGGAAACAGGACCTGATGATTACAAGGGAATTCGATTTACCTCTGGAATTACTGTTTAAGGCATACGTTGAAGCCGATATTGTGGCGCAATGGATGGGAACGAAGGTGCTGAAACTTGAAAACAGAAAGCATGGCAGCTACCAGTTTGAAACTCAGGATCCGCAGGGAAATGTGGTATTTCGGGCTAACGGGACATATCCTGAATTTGTTCCGAATGAGAAAATCACACGGACATTTGAAATGGAGAATACGCCTTTTGCAGTACAGCTGGAATTCCTGGAATTTGAAAAACTGACGGACAATACCAGTAAACTGACCATGCAGATCGTATATAAATCGGTGGAGCTTAGGGATCAAATGATGAAATTACCTTTTGCTCAGGGACTGAATATGGCGCATAACCGGTTGCAGGAAGTTTTTAACAGCTTAACATAAAAGATCATGTCAAAAAGAAACAGAATCATTTACTGGGTCGCGACCTTATGGCTTTCGTTAGGGATGGTTTCCAGCGGAATTGTTCAACTAATGAGGATGAAAGAAGAGGTGGATATGATGACGCATTTGGGTTATCCATTGTATTTTCTGACGATCATAGGAATCTGGAAATTACTTGGCGTGGTGGTTGTACTTATCCCTGAATTTCCGTTGGTAAAAGAATGGGCTTATGCAGGATTCTTTTTTGCCATGTCGGGCGCAGTCTTTTCTCATCTGGCCAGTGGGGATGCAGCGATCGAGTTTTTTGGCCCTGTCTTATTGATCATTCTGACGATTGTATCCTGGTATTTCCGGCCTGCATCGCGCAGCTTGCCGATAGAAAAATCTGTCAGGTTCTAATGCTATGTGGCCGAAGGTTAATTTTATTTAAGACCAAAAGTGGCGGAGGAAATGCAAAAGGGCAGGATGGAACATAAACGGGAAAACAAATTCTCCGGCGTAATATGCTGTGATGCATTCACTTTGAAACTAATTGCTAAATTTGGGTGATGCGAATCCTTATAAATCGGTTCAGTGAAAATCATAACTAATTCAAGTTGAATATGTTAATGATTCGCAATTTGAACCTTTTAACTTGAAATCTGATACAATTAGAAAACTAAAACAGCAGACAAAAAATGGCCTCAGAAATGATCGCAGCTACGCCTGAATGCGAAATCGTAAGTTCCCGAATTTTCGACTCCCCAAGAGAACTGGTTTATGCTGCCTGGTCTGAGCCGGAACATCTGAAAAACTGGTGGGGGCCGGCTGGTTTCACCAACACTTTTAACGAGTTCAACTTTCGGCCAGGTGGAAAGTGGAGCTTCGTCATGCACGGACCGGATAAGGGACATTATCCCAATGAATGTGAGTTTGTCCAAATAGAAAAACCTGCACTTATTACCTGGAAACGAATTTCAAAACCGCTCTTTCAGGTGGTTGCAGCTTTTGAGGAAGTATCCGCGGATAAGACAAAAGTTATTTTCAGAATGATTTTTGACTCGGAAAAAGAGTGCAACAAGATTAAAGTTTTTGCAGTCGATAAGAATGAAGAAAACTTCGACAGGCTGGAAATTGAGTTATCAAAAATGACTTTGTGAGAGGACTATTCGTCGTCGTCAGTATAAAAAATTTGGATAAAATGGAAAGCAATAAAAAGGAATTATCATCACAACAACACGAGGAGTTACTCGCCATATTGAAAGCACGTTTTGAGAAAAATATGAACCGTCATAAAGATCTTGAATGGAGCAAAGTACAGGCAAAACTGGAAGCCAACAAAGAAAAGTTGTGGTCGCTCGACGATATGGAAGTGACTGGCGGAGAGCCGGATGTGGTTGGGTATGACAAAAAAACGGACGAGTATATTTTTTATGATTGTTCCGCAGAAAGTCCGAAGGGCCGGAGAAGTCTCTGCTACGACCGCCAGGCACTGGAAGCCAGGAAAGAAAACAAGCCAGCTAATAACGTGATTGATTTGGCAGCATCCATGGGAATTGCGCTTTTGACCGAAGAAGAATACCGGGCGTTGCAACAACTTGGGAAGTTTGATACGAAAACATCCAGCTGGGTGCAGACACCGGCGGATATCCGTAAACTCGGCGGTGCCATTTTTTGTGATTTTCGCTACGGAACCGTTTTTACGTATCACAATGGCGCAGACTCATACTATGCCGCCAGAGCATTCCGTGGTTCATTACGGGTTTGAAGGTCACAAAAAACAGGCTGAAAATATGATTCTGCAATCATAATTCCAGCCTGTTTTTTTATTTTAGTAATGAGACGGATTCTCGTCCTGCCATTCATTAACACCGTCGCGTATCCTGTTTCGGAAGGTTAATGTATCTTGTGCAAATGAAGTCGTTCCATCGCCATTGGAGAATTTGTATTTCAGGAAAATCTTCCTTTCCTGTAAAAGTTTTGCCTGATTGTAAACACATGCTCCGTCGGGCAGTATTTCCACTTTTGAGCCGTCTGCTTTGCTAAGCGTTATGGTACCTCCGTTTAGCGTAATTTTCATAGCTCCGGACTGGTCACTGATTTTGTTGGTCACCAGGGCATTTGGCGCTACGGTTTTAAGCGTCATAATTTTACTTTCCGGCGAAGGGATGGTTGTAAAATAATTTACTGTTTTTAGCACCTTCCCCGACGAATCCTTAACCGTCGTGACGCCTCCGTGCCAGTAATTTCCAAATAACATATTTTCATATTTAAGTGCCACAACTGCAAATCGTTTTGCTTTTTCTACCGAATCTGCATCCGCTGAAACAATATAAAATGGAAGCGCATAACCAGGTCTGATTGTTGCGGCATCTTTCAAAAACCGCGCAGAATCAGCTTTGATCACCACAGACCCCATATGCTGACCTTTTTTGATGATCATCTGGCTGTTATCCGAAATTGTAAAATAATCCGCAGGCATCATTTTGAGCGTATCCACAGCTCCCATGGCTTCTTTGATATAACTTGCTCCGGCTTTCATGGCAGCCAGAATATTGGCGTTGATCAGCGTGTTGTCCAGTTTAAAGTTGACAATACGGTCCTGGGTATTTTCCCGGACACCGCCCAGCGCAGCGCCTACTTCAATCTTCATCCCTTCGCCAACGACGAAAGTGCGTACGTTGGTCTGGTACATGAAATAGATGCCGGTGTAATCGAAATCCTCAATGTAATCCTTATAACAGGACGTCATCACGACAGAAAGAAGCAGTATTAAAGTTGTTATCTTTTTCATAGATCTTTTAGTTAATTATTTCCAGGCGTCCCAACCTTCATTTTGAACCAGATTACTCATCCTAAGCATTTCATCAAAAGGAATAGGCAGATATGCGGATGCATAGGAGCGTATCTCGGCAACCTGATCCAGATTGTAGGAAAATGTTCCATCTGCATTTTTTTGAATTTTAGCCATGTGAACCGGTTTGTTCAAGGCAGCAAGATCAGTCGTCCACCGGCGCATATCGAAGAAACGTACTCCTTCAAAACAGGTTTCCAGCCTTCTTTCATTTTTGATAAATTCGTTGAAATTGGCTTTTCCCAAAGAAGCAACTTCCGTCAGATAGGGATCAGTCAGGAACCCTTTTCCGCCATCGGTATTGTCTTTTTTACGTAAATATGCCATCGCATCTTTTGCTGATAATCCATATTTCGCTCCATCGGGGCCCTCCACCTGGTTTGCTGCTTCGGCAAAAGTCAGGCACATTTGTGCCCAGTAAAAATAAAATTTCGAATGTGGCTGCCGGTTTATCGAGTTGTCGGACCAGTTTAACCCCATAAATACCATCTTTTTGATATGGTAATTGGTTCTGCTGTTCGCCGCAGGCCCTGCCGCATCTTTACCCGTGAGCCAGTTTTCAAAGGTATACATCACCGTGCTAGTGTTGATTTTTACGGCTTTGGCATTGTTGTGAAAAATGGTAGCGTAAAATCTCGGATCACGGTTTTCGTAAGGTTTGGCAGGATCGTACAAACTTCTTGGATCGGTGATCGGATATCCGTTTTTCATCGGAAATGCATCCACCAGATCCTGTGTAGCGCCCACGGAACCAGTTCCCTGAAATCCGCCGGGATAAAACATTCTTTCCATGGCGTCGTTGGCATTATTGTAGCGTCCGGCCAGGATGATTCCGCCAAAGTTCGGATCAAACCAGTTGGTAGATTTTGTCAGGCCAAATCCGTTGGTTACCGCGTCGGTTTTCATTTTGAAATCCATAACTTCTTTCGCATTTTTTGCAGCCAGATCCCAACGGCTCACATCATTGCCAGGATTGAAGCGGGGACTTGCCCATGTCAGATATACAAGCGCTTTAATCGCACGGGTTGAAATTCCATCAAAACGTCCCCAATACCGGCCTCCGGCATAAGCCCGGTCATTCACATTGGGTACCAGAAAATCCCGGTGCGCAATCGGTAAATATTTATAGGCTGAATCGCAGTCGGCAATGATCTGCTTCACACACTCGTCATACGTATTACGAACAAGATTGGTTTGTTCCTTGATATCAATGGGTTCCAGCACAATCGAGAATCCAAGCATCTGGCCGTTCATTCCCTTTCCTCCGAATTTTTGTAATAAATCCCACTGAAACCAGGCGCGCAACGCAAAGGCTTCACCCTGAAGACGATTCTTTACAAGGCTATCGAGATGGGCGTTTACGAGAAAGCGTGTATTATAACCGCGTCGGTCTTTCAAAAACAAATTGGTAAGATAAATCGAGCGATAATCGCGGTCCCAATAGTTTCGGAAAGGATCCAGGCTGGTCGGAAGGGCACCCACGGCCAGGCGTGTAATACTGTTGGTGGTGCTGGTAATGACCACATCGTCGGAGGCACCGTCCATATATACGCCTTCATTGTCGTTGTAGTTTCTGGGCATGTTTTCATAACATTGCCCTACCAGCCCCTGTACCATATCCTGAAATTTCCAGATATCCTCGGTGGTACGGTTCCCGTTGGGATAAGGTTCCAGATAATCCACGCAAGAGGACAAGAGTGCTCCGGCAAGAAAAAGAGAAGCGAAGATTTTCGTATTAAAAACTTTTAATTTCATGTCTGTTCTTAATTAAAATGTAAGCTTAACACCTCCTGAAAAAGTGCTGAACAATGGATACACGGTAACACCGGAATTGATCGATTCGGGATCAACATCCTTGATCTTCGAAAATGTCAGAAGATTTGCGCCGCGTACATAAAGTCTGATACCGCGTGCGCCGATCAGGTTTCCTGTTTTTACAGGCACGTTATAGGCCAGTTCCACATTCTGGATTTTAAAGAAACTCCCGTTTCGCAACCAGAAATCAGAAGAGACAAAGTTGTTGTTGACCTTGTTATAGGTTAGCCTCGGATACGCACCACCCTGGTTTTCTTTGACGAAATTGGAATAGTTATTATCACCCCAGCCATTCCAAAAGTATTTGTTGGTGATGGCCAGATCATAAAATGCCCTTCCGTTTCCTATCGCTGTCAGTTCAAAGTTCCGATATCCCAAACGCAGGTTCAGTGCATACACAAGTCTTGGCGTTGAATTCCCGATCTGGCTTTGATCATTGTCATCCACCACACCATCACCGTTTTTGTCCTGATATTTCAGATCGCCTTCGCGAAGCACCTCGTCATAAATCTGGGGAACGTTTTTGGTTTCTGTATCGCTGGAAAATTTACCAAGATAGGTCTGTCCGATCACCGCGTCAATCGGTGTACCGAAACGGCTCTGATAGTCATAGCGGTAATTGGGCTCATCGTATTTCAGGATTTTGCTGCTTTGCCAGGTCATGTTACCACCCACCGAGAAACGCAGACCCCGGATCCGGTCGGAATATTGAAGACCTGTCTCAACGCCATAGTTTTTTATGCGGTTGTAATTAAACCATGGGCGGGAAGTAGATATTCCCACCACCAGCGGAACCGTATTTGCCAGCTGGGAAACCACCCCATCACGCAGGTTATTGAAGTAGTTGATTTCAACGGATAATTTTCTGTTGAACAATAGGGCGTCAACCCCCAGACTGATTTCCTTACGTTTCTCCCAGGTAAGATCCGGATTTCCGATACGCGCCGGTGTGGTTCTGTAAACGGAATTATCGGTGTTGCTGCCAAACCACTGATTGGTTGTATAAGGGCCAAAAGCTGCTCCTGTCGAGTTCACGCCCCAGCGATCAAGATCGTAAAACGGGGGAATGAAACCTTCATAACCCAGAATACCGGCTTCGGCGCGCAGTTTCAGATAATTGATCGCACTGATATTGGAGAGAAAATTTTCTTCGGAAATAACCCATCCCAATCCGGCAGAAGGAAACATGGCATAACGCTTGTCCTTTGCAAAGCTGTATGTTCCGGCATAGTTTAAAACGCCCTGAAAAATGTACTTATCTTTAAATGTGTACATCCCGGTCAAAATTGCGTTTTGCAGACGCTGCGGCTCTTCAATCCCATTTCTGGAATTCTTGGCCAGGTAATAAGTCAGTCCGGTTTGCACTTCATTGTTGCCCCAGCTTTTTTCGTAACTCAGGTTTTCATAGATCGCAAAACGCTGGGAATAATAGTCGTGCAGTTTTTCCTGACCGGCCATATCCACCCCGTCATGTACTTTCGAAAGCCGGATGGTATCCGTTCCGGCATTGGTTTTGCCCGGGGAGGCAATGTAGGCGATATAATCTTCGGCCTTACCGATCCGCAGGCTGTTAAATACATTAAACCCTACATAAGTTCGGGATTTCAGGCCGGGCAGGATCTCTTTCATGTCATATTCAAATGTCATGTTGGAAGCGCCGGTACGTCCTGTTTCGGTATAATAACCATTGTGAACCAGATTCCCGATCGGATTGGTTTTATAGTTGGAGCTCACGCCGTACCAGGGCGCATCCTTATTGTCGCCAAAGGCGGCATACACCGGAAAAGCGATCGGCGGCGTGTTGACGATATCGTTGATCGCAGAGTTAAATTCCACCAGATCCAGCGCTGTATTCGTATTCCCGTCTTCGTTCGTGAAGTTGGAATTATACCCGTAGTTAGGGGAACGGCGGATGCTGAGTCCTCCAAAAATATCGAATTTTACTTTGATAAAATCATTGATTTTGATGTCAACATTCGAGCGGACGTTCACACGGTGATAGTCCGAAGGTTTTCCGATTTTATAAATATCGCCCTCGCCATTGTAACCCAGGTAAGCACTGTACTGAACCGATTCATTTCCGCCCGTTGATGACAAATTGACCCGTCGGAATGCCTTGGAATTTTTAAGCATCATTTTTCTGAAATCCACGCTTGGACGGTACAGATTATAAGGGTCATTTTTGCTGTATTCGGCAATGTCGGATTCATTATAAAGTGGCTGTAAACCGCTGTTGGTACGGGCGGTATTGTTTAACCGGGCATAGTCAGCACCGGATGCCCAGCCGGGAAAACGATCAACGACACCGACACCTTCTTCGGCATTTACGTTCATCACGCGCTCGTGAACCTTGCCGCGTTTTGTTTTTACATAAATAATCCCGTCAGCGCCACGCGGCCCCAGCATCGCTTTTCCTACAATATCTTTGATCACAGTCACCGATTCAATTTCCTGAGGATCAAGTGGCATTTCGGTAATATCAGTTGCGATATCATCGATGATAAATACCGGATTTCTACCGCGGGTGGAAAGATTTACTTTTTCTGTAACTCTGAAAAGGCCAAGCTGTTCTTCGGCATTAAGACCAGGCGAGCCGTCGCGTTCAACCACTTCGAGGCCGTTTGCAATTCCTGCAAATGCGTTTCTCAAATCATTCGTCGGATACTTTTCCAGGTCGCTCGTCCTGAAAACATTGTATCCTCCCGTGGCCTGTCTTTTTTTGATATTCATAAACGGCATCGGAACGATATCGTCTGACGTCATGAACGTTTTTGCTTTTTTGAGTACAATATTGTTTTCAATGATACTGCCAACGAGTGATACCGATTTGCTGTAACCGTAAGAAGAAACAGTAACAAAATCCTCCGGCAATGCCTGAAAATCGAAAGCACCTGTGTCATTGGTTTCAGCATGAATGATTCCTTCACCTACAACAACGGTGGCCTTCGGTATCGGATTTCCCATTTCGTCCGTCACTTTAAGATTGACCGTGACTGGCTTCGGTTTATCTTTGTCCTGCGCATGTAACCCGGACGCCGAAATCAGTAAAAACAGCAGAGGGGCGAGGCCATACTTTTTGTATAAAATATCAAATCGCATAATTTTCAGGTTTAAGGGGTTAGGCTACCAAACTTCGTTGGAAACAAAATTTTTCATTTTGTACATATCCTCCGTATTGAAAGGCAGGTAATACATCGCGTCTTTCCAGCGGGTTTGTCTGTCGGATGATAACGGCATTCTGGTATATTTAAAGCCGGTAGGATAGGTTTTGCTGACGGCCACTTTTTCCACATCCATGCGATATAATGTGCCGCCCATTGCCTTGGGAGCATCTTTCCAGCGTCTTATGTCATGATAATAGTGCGAACCTTCAAAACACAGTTCAATCGTGCGTTCATTTTTAATCCTGTCCCTGAGTTTGTCTTTTGAAGTGGTATAAGCAGGAAGTACATCCGGCATTCCGGCCCGGTTACGGATCTTGTTCACCGCCTGTAATGCCGACATGGATGCACCCGGAGCTATGCCGTTGGGGCCGTAGGCTTCGTTGGCTGCCTCGGCATAATTCAGATAAAGTTCTCCAAGCCTGATCAACGGATCGGTGTACTGCGGTGTGGTTTTATTTTTCACGCTTTGCTCGCCCCAGGTTTTTCTTTCGTAATAACCAGTGCGTGTAATGCCTGCATAAGACTGATCCAGCAGTTCGGCGTATGTAGCAGCTCCGTTGTTTATTTCGTAATAAATCTTGGCGGCTCCATAACCAGGCACCGGTGCAGTGTTATAAATCACGTCGATAGCAAGTCTGGGATCGCGGTCCTTGTAAGGATCCTGATCGTTATAATGACCAGCCAGTATTGCAGCCTGCCGATCCGCTTCGGTTGTGAGTGGTTCGCCCCATTTTGTTTCAAACTTATCGACTGTATTTTGGGTAGGACATTCGCCCGACCAGCCTGTTTTTCCACCACCGAAAACACCATTTTGCTGCGTGTTCAGCTCTCCGGCGTTATAGGCTTTTGTTCCTGCTGACCATCCCCAGAGCTGTTCGTTGGAGTACGTTGTGCCGATGTAGTTTTTCTTATAATCAGCCAGAGAAAGTAATTCGTAGCCATATTGTTCTGCTATTTTAATGGCTTCCCAATTTGCTTTTGCGGCTTCTTCCCAGTCTTTCACACCCAGTTCATTGTTGAGCGGACTGGCAGCATAGAGTAGTGCTCTTGCTTTAAATGCTTTGGCAGCAACACCGTTCGGACGTTTTTGTTCAGGGTTATTCAAATGCCCTGTTACGCCTGGTCCGGGATCACGCCGCATCAGATCCGCTTCTTTAAAATAAGCTGCGGCACTATCCATGTCGGCAGCAATCTGTATCAGTGTTTCGTGTTTTGATAATCTGGGGATATCCCACTGATCATCCGGACCTAAAACTTTATTCAGGTACGGCATCGGCCCCCAGAGACGAAACAATTCAAAATGTGAAAAGGCGCGTATAAAGTGTGCCTGGCCTTTAAAATCATTGATATCAACCGGTTTTACATCTTTCAATAAATTAATGTTTGCCAGTGAAGTATTACAAATCCGGATAATCGAAAACATGGAGCCGAGAATCGGGCGGCGCTGCGGATCATACGTCATCTTGTTGATAATGGCCGAGATCGATCCTCCTTTGATCACCTGAGCATCCATCACACGTCCCATATCACTCATGTCGGTGATGGATTCCAGCGTATATTTCTGATCCCAGAATTCAAAGTACAGCGAGAAAGCAGTTTTAATATTGTATGCTCGCCATGTGGTTCCGTCCAGTTTGTTTCCTTCATAAATGTTATCAAAAAACTTTTTAAAGTTTTCGTATTTGGAAAACACATCTTCGGTATTTAATCCTGACTCAGGTGCTTTGTCGAGATAACTTTCCACACACGAATTCAGCGATATAAGCAGCAAAACCGTCGGTATCAGCCAAGCGATATATTTTTTCATAGTCGTCATGTTTTTCATTAGAATGCAGCTTTGATGGCAAATTTTAAACTGGTCATCTGCGGGTAATATCCCTGATTAAAATCCTTGTATTCAGGATCTCCTTCGATAAGTTTTGTGAATGTCAGCAGGTTGTTGGCTGTCACAAAAAAGATAAGATTGGAAGTACCCAGCACCCGTTTCAGCAATTTGGAATTGAAAGTGTAAGCAGCGTAAACTTCTTTCAGACGGAGATAATTCGCATTTCGCCAGAAACGATTTTTGATCATAATGTCAAAACCTCTGTCGGCTTCACCGCCGCCCCAGAAAAGGTTATCGGTACTTCCGCCTCCGGAATAATGCAGCGTGGCGTGATTTGCTGTCGGATTGGTAGGCGTCCAGTAATCAAGCTGCGACTCATGGACCCGCCAGTCACCTTTCACGAACTCCACTTCATAAGGCTGATTGAATTCAACATATTTGCCCACATTACCCTGAAACATGAAATTGAAATCAAATCTTTTGTAGCTGAACCCGGCAGAAAATGAATAGGTCAGGGGAGGGAAGTCGGAACCCGGAATCGGATATTTATCCAGGTTTGTAATTTTTCCGTCGGCGTTATAATCCAGGTATTTGTAATCTCCTACGTTAAGCTTGTTAAGATCAATCGCCGCAGTGTTGTTATGAATATCATCCACAGAAGTATAATATCCGCTTCCGGTAAGTTCGACGCCACTCAGCTGCGCGCCCAACGGCTTGTTTGCATCTTTTTGATAATCATAAGCATAAGGAAGATCGTCTTTGAAAACAATTCTGTTTTCATTGAATCCGAAAATTCCTTTGGTGAAAAAATTCAAACCACTGCCCAGTGTTTTCCGGTATTCGGCTTCAAATTCAATGCCGTGTTTTTTCAAACGACCCAGATTAAGTTCTTTGAATGAGTTTCCGACGAGCATCGTAACGCTTCTTGGAACCAACAGCATTTTCTGACGGTATTCATCAAATAAATCGACGCTGAAAGTAAAGCTGTCATTCCATAGGCCCAACTCGATCCCAAAATCACGTTTTCTTGCTTCTTCCCACTGCGAAACCGGATTAAGACCCAGATCTTCATGGATATATCCGGCGTTATCTTTAAAATAATCGCTCAGGTATAGCCATCGGTTACTGGCAATGTCGCTTCCGACTTTACCATCCGAATAGCGGAATTTCAGTTTGCTTACCCAGGGCAACGCTTTTTTGAAGAATTTTTCCTCTGACAACATATAGCCTACCGCGCCGGAAGGGAAAAATCCGTAGCGGTTCTTTGGGGCAAAACGTTCAGAGCCGGTAAGTCCGACATTTACTTCTACCATGTATTTGCCGGCATAATCATAGGTTGCTCTACCCACAAGACCCTGGTTATAATACGGGAAATCTGTGTTTTTATCTTTCTGCTGACGGTTTACCAGTGCAAGTCCTGATACGTTATGTTTACCAAAAGCCCGTGTATAATTCGTCGAAAGCTCGTAGTAAAGATCTTTGTAATAGTCTCTTTCCAGTTCCCCGACATTTATATCAAGCGGTCCCTGCTGGAACATTTCATTCCCCTGTCCGTTTCTGAACCAGGGATTTTCCTCCGTGCCGATTTTATCATAATTAAGCTGGTATTCCGGGAAGGTATAAGTAGCGGTTAACGACCGGTTTTTATAGTAAGTACTCATAGAAACTTTCCCGCGGATACTTAATCCTTTGGTGATTCCATCCAGTTTCTGATCCAGAATAAGATCCGTAAATAACTTGGAGTCCAGATATCGGTTAAAAGAGCCCTGGTTCATTGACGTATAAGGGTTTCCGGTAAACTCCCCAAAGTTCATAGCAAGCCTGTCCCCCTTGTCGTTCGGATAATCAGGATCCGGAACCTGCTCCAATACCCAGGCCGGGAAATAAGCCGGATAGCGCGAAGGTCCGGTTGAATACAAGTTACGCCATGGCGTGTCGTTCGGCTGGTTTTTAATCCCTGTTTCACCACCAACATTTAACGTCAGTGTGGTACTTTTTGTAAGGTTGAAATCAATATTGGTACGGTAGTTAAAACGGTTGTACCAATAGCGCGTATCGTCGTAGCCTTCGTGATAGGCCTTGAAGAAATCACCCTGATAAGTGTAACCAATGGAAGCGAAATATTTGATGAAATTCGTTCCGCCGGATACGTTAAAGTTCGCATTTGCATTGGTTGCAAAGGGTTTAGTCATCGTTTTGAACCAGTTGACGTCCGGATAACGGAGCGCGTTCAGCGGAGTTGTCGGGCTTTTATATTCGTTTAACGCGTTTTGAGGGATGAGGTCTGAGAATTGCTGGCCGTTCATTAAAGCCATGTTATACATCGACATCGTTCTGTATGAGCTGATGTGATCCGGGATCCTGGTTGCTTTGGATAATCCGTAAGAAGCCGTGAAGTCCAGTTTCGGTTTACCGATTACGCCTCTTTTTGTTGTTACGATAATGACACCGTTAGCGCCTTTTGCTCCAAAAACAGCAGTGGCCGAAGCATCTTTCAGCACCGAAATCGTGGCAATCTCGTTGGGGTCCATGTCTTTGAAATCGCGCTCGACACCATCCACCATAATGAGTGGCTGCGAGCCGTTCCAGCTGGAAAGTCCTCTGATAATAATGTCGGAGTGATCTGCGCCGGGTTCTCCGGTTTTTTGCATGGTTAGTACTCCGGAAAGTTTACCGGCAATGGCATTGGTAATATTGGATGTTCCTGAACGCATAAGCGCCTTGTTATCAACCTGGGTGATTGCGCCAACCACACTTTCCTTGCGCTGTGTACCATAGCCGACTACGACGACCTCGGTCAGCGACTTGTTTTCAGAAAGCAGTTTTACGTCGATTGATTTTTTTCCGCTCACGGGAATTTCCTGCGTGATAAACCCGATGTAGCTGTAAACCAGAATGGAATTATTGCTGGCTACGGTTATCTTGTATTTTCCGTCCGTGTCTGTCGAAATTCCGTTTACAGTACCTTTTTCAATTACATTGACGCCGGGAAGTATTTCATTGTTATCACCTTTCACTACACCGGAGACTGTCACGGCCACAGGCTTTAAGCTGCTGTTCATGACCTGACGGAGGTGATTGGTATGAAAGTCTTCGGTAGAAGAAGTGATAACATCCGACAATCCGGCCAGCGTCGATGCGATCTGCGGACTGGTATTGATGGTTTCGGTTACCGACTGCTTTTTGGATGTGGATACGTAGATAGTCTCGTTCACCCGGCTGAAACTGAGATTGGCTTCACGGGAAATATGTCTTAACAACCTGCCGATGCTGGCCTCTCCAAAGTTCAGATCCACCTTTTTATCCTGAACGAGTTTTTGGTCGTACTGGAAATTAAGATGGGTTTTTTCATTAATCACTAAAAATGCGTCCTCCAGAGGTACGTCGTGGAGGCTGATTGAAATGTAGATTTTTTCAATACTCTGTTCCTGGGCCCTGCTGTTGGTGGCAGACAGAAGCCCAACAAACAGGCATTGCAAAACCATGCCGATTACTGCATACCTGGACATTGCTACAATTTGTTGTAGTAGTTTAAATTCCATATTTTTGAAGGTTTTGAATTAACATTCATTACACCTGGCTCTTACCGCACCCTGATTGAGCGCCAACTCCAATGCGCGGTAAAGCCATATTACACAGCCGGTAATCTTTTTGATTACCGGTTTTTTTTAACTTGTATCTGAGCACATTTTTATCAAAATATTATTGAAGCTTTACAACATTATCTTTAATTGTGAATGAAAACAGGTGGGGATGCCGGATCGCGTTCAGGATATAGTCGAGCGGTTTGTCCTGGAAACTTCCGCTGAAACGCCAGGCAGGATCAATTTTCAGATCCTTTGACACTTTGAATTTTACACCATACCATCGTTCGAGTTTCTTCACTATGGAGGCGAAATCGGCCTTTTCGAAATAGAGTACTCCGTCTTTCCAGCCGATCTGCTCTGCCTCTTCATAAGGGCTGACAGATAGCTGCTGCTGCTCTTTCTGAAAAGTTGCCATTTCCTTTTTCGTGATGCAGACGCTGTTTTTATCATCGGCAGATGCGTTGTTCGCACTTACTTTTACCTTTCCTTCAACCACTGCAACCAGCACGGCCTCATTTTCGGGATAAGCCCGGATATTGAATGACGTACCCAGTACTCTTGTTGTGAGTTTTCCCGTGTGGATGATGAATGGTGCATCTTTCATGGGCGTGACATCGAAGAAAGCTTCACCCACGAGTGTCACTTCTCTCAAATCTTTGGCGAAATGTTTTGGATAGGTTATCGATGATCCCGCGTTAAGTCTGACGGATGTTCCGTCGGTTAGCCGGATGGTGCGTTGCTCGCCATTGTAGGATTTTAGTTCAACAGGCTTGGCGGCCAGTAATGCCCTCCTGGGGGCCAGTACAAAACGCTCGGAAAGAAAAATCCCGGCCAGCAATAAACAGGCGGCTGCCATCAGCTTTAATACGGAAAACAATCTGCCGAAACGGTTTAGCTTGTCTGTTTCATACATCGGTCGAACGGAAGCCATGGAAGATTTTAGTCTTCTCCATTGCTGATCAACGTCAGAAACATCGGGTTGCTTTTTCTTGAATTGAAGCGCATAGAGCAATGCACGCGCTTTGTCCACTTCAACTTTTGCGTAAGGGTTTTCGAGGAGCCATGATTCCCAAAGATGATCCTTCTCAGGTGCCTGGCCATTGAGCCACGCCTGGAAGTCATCGTCCAGCACGAAATCATTACATTTATAATGTTGGTATTTCTGCTTTTCCACTGTATAAGCTTTATACTTTATTTAAATAGAGCAGATACAGGAGCAGAGTGACCCTTCTAAATCAATTTTTTTCTTGAATTATTTATAAATATTTATTATTTACTTTGTAAGTAATTGATTATTAAATTGTTATAAAAAATAAAAAAAAAGAAAATTATTCCAAAAGAGAAGCAAGGGGAAAAGCCTGATACGTAAGTTCAGGGTTGGCAGCAAAAATAAGGGAGAGAAAAACATTAATGACAAAGGGGACATTTTTGGTATGCGGAGCCAAATCCCTGTTCAGTGCGTCTAGTGCTTTATAAATAAGCTTGTAAACTGCTCGCGTGGAAATATCCATTACAGCGGCAATGTCGGCAAAGGATTGATTGTTGTAAAATTTCAGATAAAGTGCCTCCTTTTGCCTGTCAGGCAAATTTTGAATAGCATTTTGAAGAAAGGCTATATTTTCCCGCAAAGTCTGATCCTGAATCATTTTAACTTCGACGGAAAGTTCAATATGAAAGGAGGATTCGTCTGATTCACTATCAGCATCTCCGGATTCGAGCCCGACGAATAATGGCGTTGTTTTCTTACGTTTAAGGATCAATCTGCGCAAAGAGGCGAGCAGATAATTTCGGATGGATTCCAGGGAACCAAGAAATTGCTTTCTTTCCCAAATTGTTAAAAAAAGGATCTGAATGCAATCTTTGATCTCTTCTTCATCCTTGTTAAACCGGAGCCCGTAATTCAGTAATGATGGATAATAAAGCTTGAATATTTTTTCAAAAGCCACATCATTCCCTTCTTTCAATAAATTCCATAGAGGGTCGCCTCCTTTAACGGAATTATTGTTCTGCGCATCATCAGCTTTTGAAAATTCATCAGACAAAACTACTTCATTTCCCATCTTTGTCAGGTTTATCGGCTATTCTTCACGGCATTGTCGTATTTTAATAAAAAATATCACCTAATAGTGACTTAAAAATGCGACGCGAAATATTTAATTTACCCTTAAAAGCGGATTGATTTTTTATCGCATATTGTTGATAAGAAGCATTGAGAAATTCCTAAGTCAAAAGTTATGAATCAGTTAAATTTGTTCGACGGCAATGAAGGATTACTATTTCCTGAAAATCTTTTGGAATATTATCCGGATTTTGTTGGCCTGGCCGAAAGTCAAATGATGATCCGGAAACTGATAAAAGAAGTGCCCTGGCAGCAAAGGGTGATAAAAATGTATGGAAAAGAAATCATTACGCCGCGTCTGACCGCATGGTACGGTGATACAAACAAAACCTATTCATTTTCAGGTTCCAGATTTGACCCGATCAGCTGGACAAGTGAACTGCTGGATTTGAAAATAAGAATAGAATCGGCAACCGGATTATCCTTCAACAGTGTGCTTTTAAATTATTATCGCACTGGAAATGATTCGGTAGCATGGCACAGTGACGATGAAAGAGAGCTGGGGCTTAATCCGCACATTGCATCACTTAGTCTGGGACAGGGGCGCGTTTTTGAGTTCAGACATAAAAAGGAACAGCACCGGAAATATTCCCTGCAACTTGAAAACGGATCGCTTTTACTGATGAAAGGAGATTTGCAGCATCAATGGGAACACCGTATACCAAAGTCAAAAGTGCCGTTATCTGAGCGGATAAACCTGACTTTCAGGAACATTGTGTAGGCGGAAATCACTGAAAAATCCCGGAGGTGCTTTCCGGGATTTTTTTTAGAACGGGTTCAGGATGTTCAATTAATTTATTTTATGGCCTTCTTTTACCTGATTGACAAATTCCTTGGAAGGTTTAAAATGCGGGACAACGTGCGCCGGCACTATAACCGTGGACTTGAGTGTGATATTTCTTGCCGTTTTCTGTGCTCTTTCCTTGTTTACAAAGCTACCAAAACCGCGGATGTAAATGTTTTCACCACCGGTCATTGAATTTTTAACGGTGGTAAAGAATGATTCTAAAACTCGTTCTACTTCTTCCTTTTGGATTCCCGTCGCTTCCGCTATCTGGGAAACCGTATCTGCTTTTGTCATAGACTATTAGTGGGGATTATTTTGGTCTGTAAGTTACAATCTTTAAAAAACACAGCAAAGAGAAATACGCCGTAAATAAATCTGTTTATCCGTTTTTACCTGAAGACGGAGTGAAAAGTATCGGTTTCCTTGTCAACTGTGAACAGGCGGAGCTGCAATTGTAATCTGCCATTTGTTTGGACTGTGTCATTGTTAGCGTTTTTTTCATAATTTTAAAACGAATATTCCTAACATATTATTCCTGATATGATGTCATCTCGCCTTTTACTGATTTTTTTTATTTTCCTTTTTTTCTCCGAAACCTGTTGCATGGCTGGTTTTGTGAACGAGCATTTTTTTTACCAGGACACCGCACATATTGATCGTGATTATGCCCTGGAAGCAACTATGCTGGGTTTTTTCGCGCCGGATGGTTCCCGGAATCCGACACTGAAAGCAAATAGAGGAGATAAGGTTCGTATAAAAATTACAAATGGTGAACTGATGACGCATGATATTTCTCTGGAAAAACTGGGCTTGAAAAGTAAGGTGATTATTGAAAAAGGTGCCAGTACGAGTATCGTTTTCAAAGCTGATCAGAATGACACATATTATTGCTCCGTTCCGGGGCACAGAGCTGCCGGCATGGTCGGGAATTTTGAAATTGTGGAAGGTGCCATATCTAATACCACAGTTGCCGGGACGCTTCCCTTAAGGGAAGGGAAACCGTTAAATCTGAATTTTGAAACAGGAACTTTGCAAGACTGGACAGCCACCGGCGATGCCTTTACCGATGCATTAATAACGAAGGATCCTTCCCCGGTTCATGAAAAAGACATGCACATCGGTTTTGATGGAAAGTTTTTTCTAAGCAGCGGCGGAACCACAAATTATAAGCTGACAGGTACACTGACCTCGTCAACTTTCAAAGTGACACAACCATATGCTGCTTTCCGGGTTTCTGGCGGTGCATTGGAAGATACGCGTGTGGAAATTGTGGAAGCCGGAACTAAACAAATCATTTACCACATTACCGGCCAGGGAAGGGCAACGTTACAGCCTGCTGTGGTGGATCTTAGGCAATATCTAAATAAGGATATTTTTATCAGAATTGTAGATAATGAAACTGGCATTTCGCAAATTCCTTACATTCCAAACGATAAATGGGCACATATCAATTTTGACGAATTTTTGTTTTATCCAAGCCGTCCTGAATTTCCCAATGAGCTTAAACAAAAGGATATCATCATACTTCCGCCACTGGATCCGGTTCTGAACGCAGGACTGTCCGGCACGGAAGCGGCCAAAGCCATGACGCTTCCGAAAGGTTTTAAAATAACCCTTGCTGCCTCAGAACCGGATATTATTCGTCCGATCAGTTTCACGATCGATTCACGTGGGAGACTTTGGGTGGTTGAAGGGCACACTTATCCCGTACCGGCACCCGAAGGCCAGGGAAGAGACAGGATTTTGATTTTTGAAGATACGGATGGAGATGGCACACTGGACAAAAGAAAAGTTTTCACCGAAGGCCTGAATCTGGTCAGTGGAATTGAAGTGGGTATGGGCGGGGTTTGGCTGGGCGCAGCTCCGTATCTTTTGTTTATACCGGTAGATGCTAAAAATGACAAACCTGCCGGTCCTCCACAGAAATTGCTCGACGGATGGGGCACTCACGATACCCACGAAGTACTTAACAATCTGAGATGGGGACCGGATGGATGGCTTTACGGAACGCATGGTGTTTTTACGCATTCGAATGTAGGAAAGCCGGGTGCTGCGGATGCCGACCGGACAAAAATCAACGCGGGAGTATGGAGATATCACCCCGTATCGCATAAGTTTGAGGTTTTTGCAGAAGGATCAAGCAATCCGTGGGGGATAGATTTCAATGATTACGGACATCCGTTTATCACAGTTTGTGTGATCCCGCACATGTACCATGTCATCCAGGGAGCGCGTTACCAGCGGCAGGCTGGAAATCATTTTAACCCATATACTTATGACGACATCAAAACAATTGCCGATCACGTGCATTGGGTAGGAGAGCGCGGGCCACATGCAGGGAACTTCCGGTCGGGTTCGAAAGGTGGTGGTCATGCACATGCCGGAGCGATGATTTATTTGGGTGGTAACAGCTGGCCGAAGGAATACCGAAATGATATTTTCATGAATAACATTAATGGGGCAAAACTGAATATCGATCATCTTACCCGCTCGGGCTCCGGTTATGAAGCAACGCACAAAAACGACTTCCTGTCCATGAACGATTCCTGGTCTCAATGGCTGAATTTCAAATATGACCCCAGCGGATCCGTATTCGCGATCGACTGGTATGACAAAAATCAATGCCATAGCCCGAATCCTGACGTGCATAATAAAACAATGGGGAGGATTTTTAAAATTACCCATGAAAATGACAAATGGGTTAAAGCAGACCTTTCCAAAGCGTCGGATATGGAACTGGTGAATTATCAGTTGAATCCAAACGAGTTTTATGTGAGACAGGCCAGGACAATTTTGCAGGAGCGCGGCGCGAACAAGAAAGTGCATAAAGCATTGAAAGAAATCCTGGTCAAAAACCCGGATGCAACCCGTAAGCTCCGTGCATTATGGACGCTTCATGTAACAAATGGACTTTCGGAAAAAGATCTGACGGATTTACTGACAAACGAAAATGAATATGTCAGAAGCTGGGCTATTCAGTTACTGGCGGAGAATAAATCGGTATCACCTGAAACACTGAAACTATTTACAGCTTTGGCTCAAAAGGACAATTCAGCGATGGTGAGGCTTTATCTGACTTCGGCGATGCTGCGGCTCGATCCAGCGCAAAGATGGGAAGTGGTGGATGCGCTGATGCAAAAGCCGGAAGATAAAGACGACCATAATCTTCCGTTAATGGTCTGGTACGCTGCCGAACCTCTTGCGGGATTGGATGCCAAACGTGCGCTGGAAATGGCTGAGAAATCAAAACTACCTAAAATCCTGCCTTATATGATTCAAAGAGTTGAGGCCATTGGGACGGATGACTCAAAAAATATTTTGAAAGATTATAACAATCACGTGGGTAAGGCAGAGCTGAATCACAAGCACTAATTTATGCGTCTGCAAAGTCTTTAACATTAAATAGACCGTATCACATTACATTGTAAGACAATTTTGCTATCGGTTATCGGCTTTCAGCAATCGGCAATTGTCCGAAATATTGTTTCTTCATTAATCTGATAGTCTACTCGTGGCTCCGCCGACCGCCGATTGCAATGCAAAAGAAATCGTGATAAGCTTTAATAATAACATTGAAATTTCTATGAAAATCAACCCGCGTACATGTTGCAGTTATTTTTCTTGTCTTTTTCTGATCTTTTCAATTTGCTTTCCGTATTGTTATGGTCAGGTGAAGCAAACCATGCAGGTGAAGGATTTTAAAAAGACGAAACTCACCGGTGATTTTATTTCGGAGGGCGCTGCGGTGGCGGATGTGAACAAGGATGGAAAGTTGGACATCATCGCCGGGTATTACTGGTTTGAAGCGCCGGGCTGGGAAAAACATGAAATTTCTCCTTCGCGCATTTTCGATCCGTTGAAAGAGTACAGCAATTCATTTTTGAATATGGGCATGGATGTAAATCTGGACGGATGGGACGATGTCGTTATTGTCGATTTTCCTGGAAAACCGGGTTTCTGGTTTGAAAACCCACAAAACAAGCCGGGTGTTTGGAAAAAACATATCATTGCAGATTCGGTAGGTATTACGAATGAATCTCCCAATTTTGTTGATATGGATGGCGATGGCCGTCTGGAAATTCTTTGCGGAGATAAGACGAAAAAACAAATTATATGGTTGCAGGCACCTGTCAAGGCCGGTGAAACGGAATGGAAACGTTTTGCGATAAGTAAGGAAAATGTACCAGGCACGGAGCCTTTTTCGCATGGAATTGGCTACGGGGATTTGAACAAAGACGGGGTCAATGATGTAACAATTCATGAAGGATGGTTTGAAGGCACAAAGGATGCCAAAGCCGGAAACTGGGTTTTTCACAACACCAGCCTGGGTGAAGCCTGCTCTCAGATGCAGATTCTGGATGTCAATGGCGACGGCAAGAATGATGTTGTGAGTGCATCCGCGCATGCGATGGGCGTCTGGTGGCATGAGCAGATTACCGATACCAGAGGAAGAATGTATTTTGTAACGCATTTGATCAGCAGTACAACAGCGCAAACGCATTCGTCGGTCATGGCGGATTTGAATGGTGATGGAAAAAAGGATTACATCACCGGAAAAAGATTTTTGGCACACCATGGTCACGATCCCGGCGACAGCGATCCGGCGGTTTTGTTATGGATTGAGTTTTCGGGAGGAAAACAACCGCTTTTTAAGGAACATATTATTGATTCTGATTCAGGTTCCGGGCTGAATATAACCGTTCGGGACATGAATGGAGATAAGAAACCGGATATCGTGGTAGCTAACAAAAATGGTGTTTTTTTATTTGAGAATCAGATGAAAAAATAAGTGTAGTGTTTTTGTTTTCAACGTATTACAATCCTGACTAATCTTGTCAGGATTGTATGCGGGCATCAGCAGCATCGCTTTCCGAGCTCTTCGGTCTTCTTTATCCATTCCATTCTTTTTTGCAGAGAAGCCGTTTTGATAATTCCGAAACGGGTCACTTTCACAGGTGTTACACCACAAAATTCCAGCGTTGATTTTTTAAGCTGATTAATACTCGGCTGGCCATAAAGTAAAAAATAATACCAACCTGGCTGGTCCATAGTTGTAATAATATGCGCTGTTTTTCCTTTCAGCAGCTTGTCCCACCAAACGGAATTTTCCCGATACCGGAAAGCCATGCCAGGCAAAAATAACCGGTCAATAAATCCTTTCATCAATGCAGGAAGCCCGCCCCACCAAACCGGATGTATCCACACGAGGTGGTCAGCCCACTGGATTTTCTCCCAGGCGTCGGTCAGGTCGGGTTCCAGTTCGGTTCGTTTTTGATAACCGTAGCCCAGATTCGGATTGAAAACGAGTTTTGAAATAATGATATATTCCACCTGCGCTCCTGCCATTTCTGCACCCTGGATATAGGCGTCGGCAAGCGCATGGTTCAGGCTTTCAGGATTTGGATGACCGTTGATAATCAGTATTTTTTTCATTGTGGGAAAATGTTTGTTTTAGACCGGATGCGCTAATTGTTTACGAATCCGTTATTTGATCCGCTGCAAATGTATACCTCCGTTTTATCCAAAAACATGACAAATGTCCTAAAATGATTTCGCGCTTATTTCTTTACGAAGCCGGCTCAGATGTCTCGGCGTGATGTTAAGATAAGAGGCCAGGTATTGAACCGGAATATGAAGCACATGGTCTGCCTGCGTGGCCATGAGTGTTTCATAACGTTTTCTTGCCGAGTATTTCTGATAACTGAAAATCTTGTTTTCCAACCCTACATATTGCAGTTCGGTAAGATGCTTGCCGAGCCTGAGCCAGGCATTTCCCGACTCGTAAAGCGCTTCAAGATCTTTCTTTTTTACGACAACCAATTCTACGTCTGTCAACGCCTGAATGGATTCCTCGGTCGGGTTTCCCGTAATCAATGAAGAAAATGCCGTGATCATATTGTCCTGAAAAGTAAGACAATAAGTTATCTCCTCTGATTTGTCTGAAAAATAAAAGGAACGTAGAATACCACTGACTACATAAACCACTTCATCGCAGATTTTTCCCTCCCGTATCAGAAAATCACCTTTTTTGAGTGTCCTTTTGGTAAGATACTTGTCGAGCTTATTCAGTTCATCCGTGCTCAGAATATTGAATTGTTGGAAAAAAGTTTTCATGGAAAAAGTTAGCGGTTCAGTTGCGTAAATATACGGCTGCGGCTCTTGGAAATCCTTATTTCATATTGAAACGGAATAACGGGACAGAGGGATTTCCTAAAAACTCAAAATTAATTCAAGACCCTACTTCGGCTAACACGGTCTTGTGCTACTTGCTACGGAAAGGCAGAATTTCAAATCGGCCTTTTCGGATTTCAAGGAAATTTTACAACACGATAATGTATCCAGGTAAGCTTTTACTGACCGTTTGTCTATTTTTTAGTCTGGTATTAAACCTGCCGGCGCAATCCCTTCTATCGATTTCCGGAAAAATTACGTCCGAGGATGGCGTTCCGCTACCCGGCGTCAGCATACTTATAAAAGGAACGTCTAAGGGAACCGTTAGCAATATTGACGGATCATTTTCACTTACTGTGGATGAAGCAGCAAGTTATATTCTGAGTGTTTCCTCCGTAGGTTATTTGAGCCAATCCAGAACTCTGGTGTTAAAAGCTGGCAAAGATGTGAACGTGAATTTTGCTTTGAAAAGTGATTCTCAAAATATAGATGAAGTTACTGTTCATGGAAAAACGGAAGTTCAGCAGGTTCGGGAAACGGGGTTTAATGTTAATGCCATTGAAGTAAAACGTTTTGCTAATTCGAACCGGGATTTAAATCAAGTGCTGAACGCGACTTCCGGAATAAGAATAAGAGAAAGCGGCGGTATGGGTTCGGATTTTAATTTTTCAATGAACGGTCTTTCCGGTAGGCAGGTCAAGTTTTTTATCGATGGCATTCCAATGGAAAATTTTGGCGGTGCTATGTCCCTGAATAATATACCGGTTAACCTGGCCGAAAGGATCGAAGTTTATAAAGGCGTAGTCCCGGTTGAGCTTGGCGCCGATGCGCTGGGTGGCGCAGTGAATATTGTGACTGCTCAAAACACCAGAAAATATCTGGATGCCAGTTACAGTTACGGGTCTTTCAATACACACCGGGCTTCGTTAAATGGAAGTCATAGTGACGATAGAACCGGTTTTGTGATCAATGCAAGCGGGTTTTATAACTATTCGGATAATAACTATCTGATGAAAGGAGTTGAAATCGAGCAGAATGGTGCTTTCGTTCGCAGAGATTTTAAGCGTTTTAACGACGGTTATCATGCCGCCATGGGCCAGGTAGAAGCCGGATTTAAAAATAAAAAGTGGGCTGATCTTTTTCTCATCGGGCTGCTATATTCAGATCAGTATAAGGAAAGGCAAACCGGCGTGGATCAGGATATGGTGTACGGAAAGGTGCATTCCTACGGCCATTTTATTATGCCTTCGGTGAAGTATAAAAAGGAGGATTTTTTGGTAAAAGGATTGTCTGCCACGCTGTTTGCGACTTATGCAAAAAATAAAACCACGATGGTGGATACTTCCACAGCCAGGTACGGATGGGATGGTAATATAACTTCGATCAATAAACTTTTCAGCGAGCAGGGCGCTTTTTCAATCTTTAAGTACACAAACAAATTTGCCATTGTCAGGACGAATTTCACTTATCAACTCAATGAAAAAAATGTGCTTGGCTTGAATTACAGTCTTAATTCAGGAAAACGGCAGGGCATAAATACCTATAAAAGTGCAGATCAGTCCGGTAATGCCCTTGACATACCCAACAAACTTGGTAAGGGAATTTTAGGACTTTCATGGCAAAGCAATTTTCTTGATGATCGTTTGACAAGCTCGGTTTTTGGAAAACATTACCGCCTGCATACCTACATCCGTGAAGCGGTTTTTTACAATGGTTCAGGCTATGTGAAAGAGGAGGCGGATAACAAAAAGAGCTATCTGGGTTATGGCGCGGCCACACGATTTAAACTTCTGGAAAGTGTTGGTATTAAAGCTTCATTCGAACATGCATACCGGTTGCCCGAAGTAGAGGAATTATTCGGAGACGGGATTACCGTTGTTGCCAATCCGAAACTAAAACCTGAGGAGAGCGATAACATTAATGTGGGGGCTTATTTTACCAAAAGTTTTGATCAGCATAAGTTTTCTGTCGAAGCTTCCGGGTTTTCACGCAATGCCAGTGACTTCATTAACGCGGTTCCGGGCGGTACTTTTTCCAGTTATACCAATATTGGAAAAGTGAGAATTACGGGTGTGGATGGTGAGATAAAATACAGTTATAAAAATCTGGTCTTTGCCAATTTCAATGCAAGTTACACCGACGCTACCAACACGGATAAATCATCAGCGGTTTACAAAGACCGTATCCCTAACCAGCCGTGGTTGTATGCCAACGGAGATATTGGTTTGGGCAAAAATGATGTTTTCAGCAAATCCGACAGATTGCAATTTAACTGGTTTACGCAATATGTGCACTGGTTTTATCTGACCTGGCCAAGCCGCGGTTTTGAGCCGGCGAAAAGCCGCATTCCAACACAATTAATTCATAATGCAACCATTTCCTATTCTTTAAAGGACGGTCGTTATAACATTTCCCTGGAATCGCGTAACCTGTTTAACGAGCTTGCTTACGATAATTTTCGCTTGCAAAAACCAGGAAGATCTTTCAATGTGAAACTTCGCTATTTTTTAAGATAATACAGATCTGATTTAACAAATAATTCTCTGCAAATAAGTAACAAATGAAAAAAATGAATAAAACGACCTGTTTCAGCATGATGCTTGCATTGTGCTCCATCTTTATAATGTCATCATGTTCTGATAGTTCGGACGATGAGCCAGTCGTGGAAACGCCGGATGGAGATGAATTTGTGATCGTGGGCGGAGTGAAAAATCCTGCCACACTGTACATGCTCACAGCTGGTACTCTGACGGAAGGCTCGGTTACCGCCGTAGGCAACGGAATTGAAACATCTTCATGGAGCCGCTGGTTTAAAAATGGATATTATTACAGACGTACCAACGGGAAATTTGCCAAATACAAATATGAAAACAAGGCATTGACGACCGTTGCTGAAATTCCTGTAACCGGAAATTCTGTGACTTATGTGTGGCTGGACGACAAGACTTTATTGCTTGAAAACGCAACGCCGACGGGAACAAACCCTATTTTAAGTTATTCGATTATCAATGTAGAAACGATGTCGGTAACCAAAACGGGAACAATATTGGGACAATCGCTTAACAAAGGCGATAATGACATTTCGGTTGGTTCCCTTGTTTTGAGAAACAGCAAATTGTACATCGGTTATGCCTTGTATAATGCCGACTGGCACGCAACAGATACGGCGTATCTGGCTGCGGTAGATTATCCGGGTCTGGATAAAGTTGCAATTACAAAAGATACCCGTTCAACATATCCTGGTGCTATCGGGTCGGATCTTCCTTCTACGGTAACTTTCAATAATAACATTTACTACCTGAGTAATACCGGTGACCGCTGGGGCGCGAATGCCAGCAAACCAAGTGCGATTTTCCGTGTCAGCAATGGTAAGGATTCTTTTGACACGGATTACTTCTTTGATCTTTCTGCTATAAGTAACGGAAACCGTGAATATTACGGACTTTGGGATCTTGGCAACGGGAAGGCGCTGACGCGTGTAGGAAGAGCTGATCTTTTGAAAACGTTCGAGGACTATACCGACACGGATGTTTTTGATTATTACGTGATCGACCTGGTTAACAAAACACGTACAAAACTGGATCTTCCATTGGATAAGGGTGTTCGGACTTCCCCGATATGGATTGAAAACGGCAAGGCTTATATCGCTGTTTCTTCTTCCACAGCCGGGCATTTCGTTTACACTTATGAAATCTCGACAGGGAAAATCACCAAAGGATTGGAAATAAAAGGTTTGGATTATGTAAACTGGATTTCCCGGTTTAATAATTAGCAGTCACCATTCGATTGTAAATCTTGTTTGTCCCGGAGAACATTTCTCCGGGACAAACAAGATTTTTCAGTAACACGTCCTCGGGAAAAGCAGCTTACCAAAAAACTTACCGAATGAATCTAAAAAAAATATCGTCGTTGCTTCATTTATGGTTAGGGCTGGCAACGGGCTTGGTTGTAATTTCGAGCTTTCTGCCCGCAGCATTATTTGTCTGGGAAAGGGAGTTGACGGATCTCTATTACCACGACTATATTTTCGTTGAACCGCAAGGGCAGCCGCAATCGTTAACGTCGTTGTTAAAAACAGCTCAGAAAAGTCTTCCGGAAAACGAGAAACTTCATGAGGTTGAAATAAGTCATGAGCCAGACAGAGCATATGCTTTTTCAGGCTCGGAGGAGGCTGAAAAGGAAGGCTGGACGGCATTCTCAGAACTGGAATATTCTAAAACGGTTTATGTGAATCCTTACAACGGCAAGGTTACCGGCATCGTGGATCAGCAAAGGAACTGGATCTGGCTGCTACGTGTGATGCATCAGCAGTTGCTGCTCCAATACGATATTGGTCATTTAATGGTAGGAATTGCCACACTGATGATGTTTGTTGTGGTTATTACCGGACTTATTCTGTGGTGGCCTAGAAATAAAGGAGCGTTAAAACAACGGTTTAAAATAAAATTCAATGCGAAATGGCGCCGGGTAAATTACGACATCCATAATGTCGGCGGGTTTTACACACAGATTTTTATATTGTTTTTCGCTGCAACTGGTTTGGTTTGGACTTTTGACTGGTGGACCGATGGAATTTACCGGTTACTGGGTGAAGATCCGGATAAAGTTTTCACGGAAGTTCCAGCCATTCCGGCTAGTATACAAACCACTAATAATCCGCTGGATATTGCTTTCTATGATTTAGCTTTAAAGAAAAAGAACTGGAAAAAAGTTTCTTTTTTTATGAACGACGCCAAATATCTGGGCGTGGTAAGATACGACGGAAATTCCGGCTGGGATACCTGGGATATTCATCATTATAATGCGAAGACGGGTGCGCTTTATTTTTCAGTTCCGCACGAAAAAAAGTCCCTGGGAGCGAAGTGGCGGAATTCAAATTATGCCATTCACGTCGGTAGTATCTATGGAATTGTTACCAAACTGATCGCCAGTTTTATCGCCTTATTTTGTTCAGCTTTACCTGTAACCGGATTTTACATCTGGTGGGGGAGAAGGAAGAAAGATAAAAAAATACCCGTGGGAAAAATGAACTCCAAACGCATGAAACCCTTAATGAGACAGAATAATCAGTAAGAATTTTTTAATTGAAGTAAACCCGTTTCTCTTTATTTTGGTAAAGGAAGCGGTTTTATTTTATAGTAACGGGTTGGGATTCGTAAGCTGAAATTTGTCCTGTTATTCAGGGGTTGAACTGACTGTATTTGAGATAAATAAGTTATTTTACGAATAATAAGATCTTTAAAAAGCGATTACAATATTTTGTACTTTCAGGTATTTCTTTTTCCTGAATACCGGTGACGGTTTCGGCGATGGTGATATGCAACTGTTGCCTGCCAAAAGAAATACTGTATCAACTTTTCAAGGTCATCAAGATGGATTCTAAAAAAACAACAGGCTGTGTGTTAGTGCTTGTCATCGGTGCGTGTCTGAGTTTTGGTGTTTATAAATGCAAATACTATTACAGCAAATGGTCGGATAATCGCGATCGACCATGGGCGTACAGCAGTGATCAGGGGACAAAACTGCTTGTGGGGAAATGGGAAGGGAGTTTTCAGGATCCGGATAAGATTACGAAGGAGATTAAACTGGAAATTTTTGAACCTGTCACGGAGGCGGAACGTGAGGCAAATGCGAGTAAGAGATCGCGAAAACGCGGTGGCATAAGAACGAAAGATAAGCGGAGCTTTGACGGGCTTGCTTCTGTGAAAAGCAAACTGGGGACGGAGGAATATGAGTTATATGGAGCCGTTGATAAAACTGATTATCACAGACTTTATTTCAATTTCAGGCCGGTGGATGAGGATAAAAGAGTTTTACCTAATTTTCTTGCTCTGGAAGCGGACGAGGGAGAATGGAAAGATGATCAGCTGACCGTCACGTTAAGTTTTGCCTACCATCGCAAAGACGGATCAAGTTATTCGGATAGTGCCGATCCGCGTCATGAAATGAAAGTCAGAACTACTTTGAAGCGAATACTACCCTGAAAAACAGGTACCTATATTCGTTTGGTTAAAAATAAGCGCACCTGAATCATTTTTCAGGAACGCTTAATTTTCTGGTTAACGTGCTATTTTTCAATTAATTCAATTTCTTTAAATTCAAATCCTCCTTTATCGGCAAGCACTTTTAATGTATTTTTTCCTTTGACCAGATTTACATTTTTGATTTCTATGGCCTGCCAGGTATCTGTCCCGGAAGCAGGCGAAATCGTTATTTTTTCAGCAACCAGTTTATCGTTTCCATAAAAACTGACCATTCCGCCTTTTGCCGTGGCACATACATGAAGTTTCACCGTATAGGTTTTTCTGGCACCGGCCTGAACCGTATATTTTAGCCATTCCCCATCCTCGATGTTAAACACGTAAGGGTCATTGTTTTTATCGGCTTGAATATCAACGCCGTCATTGCGGTAAGTATTCCCGCGATTTCCCTTTGTGTTGACACCGGGCGTGTAATGATAACTGGCTGTATCCCGATCAAAATAAGCAAACCGCTGTCCGCCAAGATCAAAATCTACGGCTTTGATCACTGTATTTTTTTTCAAAAGGGCTGATTTGAATGGCATGGTTTCCGTAGAATGAATTTGCCGGAACATGGCATCCGTCACATCCGGATGATAGATATTATTTTCGATCTTTACGTTTTCCAATAGTTCGTCCAGTATTTTCTGCGCCTCGGCCGCTCCTGGTTTTTCGCCTTTTCCGGACCAGTAATTTACCAGTTTTTGATATCCATCCGGCTGTTTTATTTCCAGCGGGTTATTGATCCCCATTTTTTTGTTTTGCCACCAGGCCCAGCCAATATCATGCGATTCCACCAAGCGGATTGCTTCGGTAAACCAGTTGTTGCTGTTCTCGCCGGATTCTCCCAGCCAGAGCGGAACATTATGTTCGGTACTTAAATCCAGGAAATTCCGGATCGCTTTTTCTTCATTAAAGTTGCCATATTTATGAAAACTCACCACCAGATTGTCGTCCCATAACGGCATCACGCCCCGGTAATTATTGCCGAATCCGTTGCCTTCAATGATGATTATATGTTTTTTGTCAACCTCGCGTATCGCTTTTGTAATATCGATCATCAGTTTACGAAGCGGAATATTTTTTGTTTCGGAAGTTCCTCTTAAATCTTCTTTGCTTTCAAAACCCCAGTTGGGCTCATTGACAATATCATAACCGCCGACCCACGGTTCATTGGCATATCGTTCAGCCAGTTTTCGCCATAGGGCGACGGTTTTTTGCTGATTTTCTTCGCTATCCCATAACGACGGTTTTGCTGGATTCCGGTCGGATATAGCCAAATCATTTCCCTGACCACCCGGCGCCGCATGAAGGTCCAGGATCAGGTACATTTTGTTTGCCTTGCACCATTGCAGCAGGCTGTCAGTCATCTCAAAACCGCTTGAAAGCCAGGTGTTTTGTCCTTTTATTTTTTCATCTTCCGCCGCTGGCGTGTAAAGATTATAATGCATCGGCAGCCTGATCGAGTTAAAACCCCATTTTGCCATCGAGTCTATATCCGTCTTACCGGTATGATTGCGGAGCCATTTTTTGTAAAAAATATCAGCCTGCTCTTTTCCGATCACATCGGCAATGCTTTCTTTGATGCGGTATTGCTGTCCTAGAAATCCCAGCTTGTACATATAACCTTCCTGCAACTGCCACCCGCCAAGTCCCATGCCGCGCAAAATAACTTTCTGATCTTTGTCATTGACAATAAGTTTTCCTTTTGTTTTTAAAAATCCCTGAGCATTTGCAGACAGATTAGTCAGGAGAAATAAAATATAAAATGCAGTGGTAAAGATTTTTGATGGTCTCATTAAATTGAATTTAGGCACATGGAAAATATCGGGGTTGGGAAATAGTTTACAAGCATTTTTAAAGCTACCACACATAAGTGCCGACGGAACCCGGCTTCAAGGTTGATTCCGCTACGTTTTTTCCATCTTTGATCGAAAATGTCTGAGCAGTTTTCGTGTCGTTTAATACGATCAGTACCTTTTTGCCCTCTGCTGTTTTGAAAGCGACATTGAGGAGTTGGTCGGAATAATTTGATGCGATGCGTACGGAGCCCGGACGCACAAATTTTGCGGCGTGCGCTACTACATAATATGCAGGATTTCGCGTGACAACGTCTTTGTCGATCGTTATGCCTCCGAGACATTTATTGCAGCCTCCGCGATCTGTAAAAGGTTTGTAATCAGGATCGGAGGATAGGTTCCATTCGAGAACTGTGCGGCTCCAGTTGCGTGTCGAACCAATCGTGAGCTTTTTGACATGATCCGGGAAATCTTTTTCGAAGTTACCCGGGCCACCCATCCATTGTTCGGTGAAATAAAGATTCTTGTCCGGATGTGCACTGTGAACTTCTGATAATGCCTCTATTTTTCCGGCATACAAATGAAATGCAGAGCCATCGATGTATTTTTTTGCCTCCGGGTCATTCAGGATGGAAATCGGATAATCAGGTTTGTCGGCGTTGTGATCGTAAATAATAATTTTTGTATCGATCCGTTCAGCTTTGAATTCAGGTCCCAGGTTATTTTTAACAAAAATTGCCTGATCTTCTGCCAGCATCAACAAACTGGGATTGTTTCCGGGATGCAGCGGCTCATTCTGAACCGTGATCGCATCAATACGAATTCCCTCTTTTTTCATTTCCTGAATGTAACGCGCCAGGTATTTTGCATAAATAGTATAAAATTCAGGCTTTAAACTTCCTCCACGCGTATCCTCATTATCTTTCATCCAGGCAGGCGGCGACCACGGAGAACCCAGTATTTTGATTTTCGGGTTAATGAGCAGAATCTCCTTTAACACAGGAATAAGATTTTTTCTATCCGGGCCAAGGTTGAATTTTTCAAGTTTCGTATCCGTGAGTCCCTTGGGTAAATCGTCATAGGAAAATACCGTTTCGTCTAGATCAGAGGCGCCAATGCTTATCCGCAGATAGCTGATTCCAATATTATTCCCGTCAATGGAAAAAAGTTCTTTCAATAACGCTGCACGATTTTTGGCAGTCATTTTTGCCAAATGTCCGGCGCTTCCACCTGTGAGTGTGAAGCCGAAGCCATCAATGGACTGGTACTTTTGTTTTTCATTGATTTCAATAACCAGTCCTGTACTTTCTTTTTGGGAGAATACCGGACTGGATTTTTGTTTCTCAAACAAAGAGGACTTATCTGTATTCGTAAGCCATAATGAAATGCCTTTTGATGACTGCGCATCGCAGAAGGCATAAGTGAATAAAAAAAAGGTCAGTAATAGCAATTTTATCGTAACAGGTTTGTAGTTCATAATTAAGGTTTTGGTGGTAAAAGTGTAAAACTGACGCTTTATGACGTAAAATGGAATAGTGAGAAACTTCGAAAATTATGTAATATATTGCGACTTCAAAGGTAGGAGGACCTGCACAATTGAACTAATTGGCTACTACTACATTATTACTACAACACCGATTACATTGCATATTAACGGCATAAAAGCACTGCACGACTACTTCATTCAATCATTCAGACTACAACAATGGCGTGGGATGAGAAGTATCACTATTTTTTATATCCTGGCGGGATCGGTAAATCTGCTTTACGGACAAAATACAATTGCGCTGCCGGAGGTGGTCAATTATACAAAACAGAATTATAAAGGCGGCACGCAGAACTGGGCTATTCGGCAGGACAGGAACGGCATTATGTATTTTGCCAACAACGAAGGACTTTTAACTTTCGATGGAATATACTGGCGGGTGTATCCGTTGCCAAATAAGACCAAGATCCGGTCGCTGGAAATTGGGAGTGACAATAAAATTTACGTCGGTGCTGAAAATGAATTTGGCTATTTCACGCCTGACACCCGCGGTGCGTTGACTTTTGTTTCATTAAAAAAGCTGGTACAAAAGAAAGATGAAGGATTTGCCGACGTGTGGAATGTAGTGGAACACGACGGAAAGATTTTTTTCAGGGCCAGTAACCGGATTTTCCTTTATCAGGATAATACCATTACAACATACAGACCAAAATCGTCGTGGCGATACATGGGAGGCAATGGGCAGGTACTTATCGCACAGGATGCTGCCAATGGTCTTTTGAAATTTGAAAACGGTAGCTGGGAGGTTTTGCCTGGCCAGCAGATGCTTCCCAAAGGGTATCTCGCAACCGCCATTATTCCTTATCAGCAAGGCTCCTTCCTGCTCACCACGCTGGATCATGGTGTTTTTATTATCAATGACAAGAAAGCTGTTAAACTGGAATCACCTTTTGTTGAGAAAATCAGCCGGGAAAGAATTTATGCAGCGATCCGCGTGAACGATGAGTTAATTGCGCTTGGTACGCAGCAGGGCGGCTGTTATACGGTGAATAACAAAGGAGAATTTATTTACAGATTCAACAAAACCGACGGGCTTCAAAATAACAATGTGCTGAGCGTTTTTCGTGATAAAGACAGTAATATCTGGTTAGGTCTGGATAGTGGGATTGACTTTATCGCCAACAATAATGCAATTAAAAATATTTATCCCGCCACTTCCAAGGAGGGTGGAGGTTATGCCTCTATTATTTTTGGTGGACGTTTTTATATCGGCACCTCGATCGGGCTGTTTTCTGTTCCGGTGGGCAGTTTTGATGACCTTAGTTTTGTAAAAGGAGATTTTTCTTTTGTTCAGAACTCAAACGGGCAGGTGTGGGGCTTATCGGAAGTGAACGGAAAGTTATTGATGGCGCATCACGACGGGATTTTCGAGATTGACGGGATGACCGCAAAGCCAATCGTAAAAAGAAATGGTTTTTGGGGATTTGTGCCATTATCCAGGATTTCTCCGGTATCTCACGTTGCTGTCGGCACTTACTACGGCATTGATTTTCTTAATGATCAGAATGGAAGTTTTCAACCCGCGGGAGCTGTCAGTAATTTTGATATTGCCTCCCGTTTCCTTTGTACCGATACCCGGGATGAAAACGTGATCTGGACCTCGCATCCGTATCGGGGGATTTTTAAAATAACCACGAATGGTAAGGAAAGCGGTGTTTCAAGATTATACACTAACAAAGACGGACTGCCGCAATCCCTTAATAACAAGTTTGTTTACAAGATAAAAAACAAGATTATAGCCGCGACCGAAAATGGCATCTATGAATTTGATCATGAAAAAGACCGGTTTCATGTGTCTTCTTTTTTTAATAATATTTTTAAAGGAATCCGGGTGCTTTATTTGAAAGAAGATCAGGCGGGAAACATCTGGTTTGTGCGGGATAAGCAGCTTGGCGTAGTGGATATGACGCAATCAAAACCGAGGATAATTTATATTCCCGAACTTAATCACAAGCTCGTTTCCGGTTTTGAATACATTAATCCGATAAATAAAAATAATGTAATTGTGGGCGCTGAACGAGGATTTTATCACATCAATTACGAGAAATACAAGCAAAATAAAAACAGCCTTCACGTAAGTATCCGATCGGTAAAAGCCATTGGTAATAAAGATTCTCTTCTTTTTGGAGGATACTTAGGTGATGTAAATGAAGTAAAAAAGCAGTCTGACAAACAGGAGCTTCGGATAGATTATGATCTTAATTCAGTTCGCCTGGAATTCTCGTCGAATTTATACAGCCAGCAATCCAACCTCGAATATGCCTATTTTCTGGAAGGATTTGATCAGGCCTGGTCCGGGTGGTCGGGTAAAGGAGAAAAAGAATATACCAACCTGCCTGCGGGAGATTATATTTTTCAGGTCAAGGTGCGAAATAATTTCGGAAATGAATCGACCGTTTCTTTTTACCATCTGGTGATTTTGCCGCCGTGGTATCAGAGCCTCTGGGCTTATGCTTTTTACGGACTTGTTATCGTCGTGCTCGGCTATCTTTTTTATCAATGGCAGGAAAAGCGGTTTGCGGCCCAGCAGCAAAAATATCAGGAAGAACAAAAAAGGCTTCAATATCTTCATCAGCTCGAAATTGAGAAAAGTGAAAAGGAAATTATCAAACTCAACAATGAAAAACTTGAAGCGGAAATTACCCATAAGAATACAGACCTGGCCACATCGGCGATGCACCTGGTTCAGAAAGCAGAGCTTTTATCAAAACTGAAAACTGACCTTAGCAGGATACTTAAAAATTCGGAAGACGAGAAGATCAGTGACGAGGTAAAGAAAATAATCAAGGTCGTGAGTGAGGAAAATAAAGTGGATAAGGATTGGGGGCAATTTTCAAAACATTTTGATACGGTTCACAGTAACTTCCTTATTTCATTAAAAGAAAAGTATCCTAATCTCACGGCAACGGAGCTGAAAATGAGTGCTTATCTCCGCATGAATTTATCCAGTAAAGAAATTGCCCAGTTAATGAATATTTCGCTCAGAGGTGTTGAAGTGAGCCGTTATCGTTTGCGCAAGAAATTACAATTGCCAACGGAGATCAATATGTTCAATTATTTCCTGGGTTTTCATGTTGAAGAATCAAAAGGTAAAAACCCGGAACAATAACAGTTCCGGGCTTCTGGTCAAAGGTTTAGATTAATATTTTGGACAGCGCATCAGCATCTAGCTAAATTCAAGGACAGTTTGACCGCCGATAGCCGACTGCTGATAGCTGATAACTATTTCGTTCCTCCCCATTCTTTACTCTGCTGTATTTTCGTGTTTTCCATTTCCAGTAACGGAATAGGAAGAATTTCGTGTTTTCCTGCCACGAATCCTTTGGCTTTCAGCGCAGCCGGCGCATCACCCCAGCGAACAAGGTCCATCCAGCGGTGACCTTCTCCGGCCAGTTCCAGGCGTCTTTCTTTTTTGATGTTTTCAAAAGTAGCGTCAACCGGTTTTAGTCCCACACGTGCACGAACGGCATTTAATAAAGCAGCTGCTCTTGTCAAATCACCACTACCGCGAACCAGGGCTTCTGCTTCCAGCAGGTAAGTATCGGCAAGGCGTGTATCGTACATATTCTGAGGAAAGTTAAGTTCAGGAGTTCCCGCGCCAGTCCAGCGGTTGGAAACCCGGCCGGCGAATTTTTCAAGGAAATAACCTGTGTTCATGTATCCTTTTTCATACGTGGCGATCCCGGCTTTTTCAAGACTGTCAAGGTTTGCTATCGTGGCGTTATTACGCGGGTCAAAATGGATTGCGTTGAACAATTCCGGTGTTACAGGCAAAAAGCTCCATCCTGAAACGTAGTCGGGTGCATTGGCCGTTTTTTTGTTATAACCGCGCGGCCCCGTGATGATGTTCATGATGTTTCCCTCCGTGCATGACACGCAACTCCACGTTCCGGCGGACGTGTTGGTGTAGGATATTTCAAAAATAGATTCGCTGTTGAACTTGTTCGTAGTTTTGAAAAGATCCGAAAAATTGGTGAGCAACTTATAGCCATATGTGTTTGCGCCGCCCGGTGTGCCGTTCACTTTTGCAAGTTCCTGAGCAGCCTGAGGGAATTTCTTCTGATAGAGATACACCTTGCCAAGAATGGCATGCGCAGCGCCCTGACTTGCCCGACCGCCTTCCGTAGCCACGTTAAGCGTAACCGGCAAATCAGCAATGGACTCAGAAAGATCCTTTTCAATTTGTGCATAAACTTCCTCCGGTGAAGCCTGCAAAACATCATACATCGCGCTCGTTTCAACAGGGGTGGTAAAAAGCGGAATGTTTTTAAACAAACGAACCAGTTCAAAGTAGAAATAACCACGGAGGAATTTTGCTTCCGCAACATATCGCTTTTTGATTGTTTCATCCATCGGCACGCTTTGGAGCTTTTGCAAAATGGAATTGGTGCGGAATACGCCTGAAAATCCTTTTCTCCAAAGCTCGCCCTGCGGGCCTGTCGTAGGGTTCAATGTGTAATTGTTTATCACCTGAAAATCGTTGATATCACTCGGCCCGCCGCCACCTGCATAGTGATCATCTGATGCCGCATTCATGGTGGCAATGGTGGTTACATAACCGTTGCCCTGCCAGCCCACTACGTCATAAGCCGCCACGATTCCGTTAAAGGCTTCTTCCTGATTGCGGTAGTAATTGGCTTCCAGATCCAGGCCTTTTGGTTTTACATCTAGAAAATCATCAGAACAGGATAGGTGCATTACCGCAGTAAGTGCCAGGATAACAAGGTGTTTGCTATAATTTATTTTCATCATTTTCATTTTAAATAGTATTAAAAACCAATATTCAGACCAACCATAAATGACCGTGCTTGCGGATAAATGCCCTTGTCGATACTCAAAACGCTGCCGCCGATTTCAGGATCGTATCCCGAATATTTTGTCAGTGTGAAAAGGTTTTGGCTCATCACATACACACGGGCTTTTTTCATGGCGATTTTGCTGATTAAAGCAGTTGGCAGCGAGTAGCCCAGTTGCAGCGTTTTCATTCTGAAAAAATCTCCTTTTTCAAGATAGAAGCTTGAAGGATTCTGGAAATTCTTGTTTGGATCTCCGTTCACAATACGGGGATAATCGTTTGAAGTGCCCGGGCCCGTCCAACGGTTCAAAGCATCCGTCTGCCAGTTTGCATTGGCAATATCCAGACGGCGAAGTCCCTGAAAAATCTGATTTCCTGCAACACCCTGGCCGAAAATAACCATGTCAAAACCTTTGTAACCCACATTGATGGTTAAGCCGTATGAATATTTAGGAGTAGGGTTTCCAATAAAAGTACGGTCTGTTTCATTGATAGTCCCGTCGCCGTTGAGGTCTTCCCAACGGAAATCACCCGGCTTTGCATTAGGCTGGATTTTTTTTCCATCCTTGCCCACATGTGCATTTACCTCTTCTACGGTCTGGAAAATACCGGTTTGCTTATAGCCATAAAACGAGTTGATCGCATAGCCTACCTGTGTTCTTGTGATCGGAGGAGCGCCCTGGAAACTGGCACCACCAGATAAATATTCCACACCGTTTCCAAGGTTGGTAACTGTGTTTTTGATGTAAGAGATGTTCCCGTTGACAGAGAAATCAACCTGTCCGAAACGTTTTTTGTAACCAAGTTCAAGCTCTATACCTTTGTTTTCCATATCTGCAATATTGGCAGCCGGATTGGAGATTGCACCTACATAGCCAGGAATTCGGGGGTTTTGCAGGATGTCTTTCGTCGCTTTTTTGAACCATTCCAGTGTGATATTTACATTCTGTAAAATCGTCGCGTCGATACCAATATTGGTCTGGCTGGTTTGTTCCCATTTCAGATCCGGGTTTGCCGGTGCGTTCGGGCTGTAACCGATGATGTAACTTCCCGAGTTACCGATTGTGTAATTTCTCCCGCTTCCGATGGTTGACAAAAACGCGAAATCGCCGATGCCGTCATTACCTACCACGCCATAACCTCCGCGAAGTTTAAGGAAATTAAGTACGTTGTTGGTCGGGATGAAATTTTCACGCGTAAGTACCCAGCCCATAGAGAACGAAGGAAAAACGCCATATTTGTGATTCGCTCCAAAACGCGATGAGCCATCTCTTCTTACCAATGCCTGTAAAAGGTATTTCTCGTTGTAGTTATAATTCACCCTGGCAAAAAGTGAACTGACCGTGTGAAGTGCTCCCTCTGATCCATCCGAACTACGCTGGTCGGCCGGCACTTTGAAATTCAGGGAGGCATCTTCAAAGTTGGTGGCGGGGACGTTAAAGAATGTCACACTGGTCATGGATGTGTTGTTGTCCTGATAAGCACCTTGTCCCACGAGCATGTTCACGTTATGAAGACCGAAGTTATGGGTATAAGAAACCGTATTTTCAAGGTTATAGTCCAGTCGACGGTTATTGGATCTGTTAAAATTTGTTTGTGATGTAACAGACGCCGCGTTTAGCCAGGATATCGGCGTGAAACTTTCCGATCCCCAGAAAGCAAGTTTTCCGCCCAGCGTTGTTTTCAAAACCAGTCCCGGAATCGGTTCAGCCTGCAGGTACGCATTCCCTACGATGTTATCACTCCAGCTGTAATTTCCCAAACGTGTTCTAATATACGCAAGCGGATTACTCATTTCCTGGCCGACTGCCGAGGAGATTCCATAAGGGTTTCCATTCGCATCACGCACAATTCCTTTGTTTGTGTAAGGCGCCGCAGACGCCACGGCAGGATCTGTAATAATGGCCGGCGTAATCGGATCAAGATTGATTGCTGAACTCAGAGGTCCGCCAAACTCGCTGTTGGTATTGCCAAGACCAATCGATTTATCATGTGAATAGCCAAGGTTCTGACCAAATTTAAGCCATTTGGCAATCTTGTGCTCCGAGTTCAGACGGATGCTTGTTCTCTTGTATTGAGAAATTGGCGTCGCTACAATTCCGTCCTGGTTAAGCTGGCCGAAAGAAAGATAAAAAGTTGACCGGTCCGTTCCGCCACTCACGCTCAATTCATGATTCTGACGTTTAGCACTGTTATTGAAAATCTGTGACTGCCAGTCTGTTCCTTTGCCAAAAGCAGATGGATTGGCATAAACCGCCGGTTGCCCAGCGGCAATCGCTGCTTCATTTCTGACGGTTGCATATTGTGTAGCATCCAGCAAATCCAGTTTTTTAGCTGGTGCGGAAGTCCCAAGGAAACCATTGTAATTAACCCGGATGCCGCCTGCTTTTCCTTTTTTAGTTGTGACCAAAATGACTCCTGCTGCTGCTCTCGCACCATAAATAGCCTGCGAAGCGGCATCCTTTAATACTTCAATGGACTCGATATCTGACTGATTCAGATATCCAATTCCTCCATTGTCAACCACAACACCGTCCACAACCCAAAGCGGATTGTTATTATTCAAAGTGGTGACACCGCGCACACGTACCGTTGCCGCCGATCCGGGCTGACCCGAGTTGGAAGCGATCGTTAGCCCGGAAGTTCTGCCCTGTAATGCTTCTTCCAGACGGCTGATAGGCATCGTTTCCAGATCAGCTCCTTTTACACTGGATATCGCACCGGTTACTACACTTTTCTTTTGTACACCATAACCGACAATCACAACTTCGTTCAGATTATCTGCTGATTCTGCCAGTTCAAAATTAATTTCAGATTGGTTGCCAATCGTAATTTTCTCGCTTAGCATACCAATAAAACTTGCTACCAAAACAGAGCCGGCTGGCGCTTCAATGGTGTAGTTTCCCGATACATCGGTGGTGGTGGCATAATTTGTACCTTCCACCACGACGGTTGCGCCAACGAGTGCTTCGTTCCCCGTTTTAACAGACACCTTCCCTTTTACCTTAACTCCCTGTGCAAATACCGAGTTCAGTACGGCCAATAGCATTAAGGCACTACATAATAGTACAATTTTTTTTCTCATATTGTCAGATTGATTTTTGGATGTTTCGGCAAATGTTATTGCCCAATAATTTATTGAAATAATAATACTATTGTATTGCTGGCAAAGGTATAGGGGAGTGTACCAACCTTAAATAATTAGGTTACTACATTACTACCTCATATTGCTCAAATGAAATAAAATCAAGGAAAAATCACCCCTACATTACTACTACATTCAAAGAAACTGGCTGCTCCTTGGGTTTATTTCTGACACCTGTTGTGGTTTATCAAAAAAAGGAAAAAGGTAATGTTAAAAAAACAGGGAAGTACAGGATGGTGAATTAATACGGGGCATAACCGTGAAATACAAGGGGAGAAATTGGGACGTAATCTTGAAATAATAATGAAGTCGATTACTGATACGTCAGTTTTTATGAAGTTTTGGAAGAATGGCTTTCAACTAAGGAATAAAAAAGACCACGATTGTATGGGTTTTTCCGGGTTTGAGAAAACACACACAACCGTGGCGGGGATCATCGTTTTATTTTTGTTTCAACATTTGAGGCAGCCCTATTTTTCTCGACGAAGCCGTAGTGCTATCCACACCCAGATTTTTCAGTATATCTTTTGAGAGGTTGGATGTCGAGTCGCGGGCGTACAATACGATCGGCCAGAAATCCCCTCCGTCCGGGTTTAAATCCATTCGTAACACATAGGAATATCCTTTTTGACGTCCTGCGAAAATAATGGCATCGCTGACTTTTTGACGAATCGGTGTGAATTTCTGGGTATAGTAATTTCGGAGCTCTGTCATGGCGCTGCTTTCAAAATCCTCATACGATTTTTTCAGATTTTCAAGTTCAATTGCCTTGTCGCGCAAAATCGTCTGGTCGGATTTAGAAGATACGAGTTTTTCAAAAGCGGCTGACTTCACTTCATACTCGGCAGATTTTCCTTTCAGAACCTTTTCATACTGCTGACTTTTTAATGAAATCTCCTGGGTTAGCTTTTTAAATTCCGGGAGACTTTCAATAAGCAGTTGCTGATCAACATACCCGATTTTGTCCGGTGCCGCAGTTTGTGCGAAAGTTTCTTTTTGACTTACACAAAAAAGAATAAAAAGTACAGTTAACACTCTCATAACTATTTGGTTGGTAAATGTGAAACATGATTACCTAACGGATTAGTTATTGAGCTATTGTATTAAAAAATGTTAAAAAATAAACATGAAAAAAATGGGTGCACCGCCAGATTTAGCCAGCAGGATTTCTTGAAGTCTGTAAGTGAAGTCTTATTCTTTGGCAAAAACGATTTTTATAGTACGCACTTCGCGAATCCAGCGTGCCTGTTTTTTATCGTTGGGGGTAATAATACGAAATGGCCCTTCATCCACGGCTAGTGGCTGCCCATCTTTTTCGGTTGCCAAAATGATTGTCTGGTCCGTGAATTCAGGATCGATTTCCGGTAGGGAATAGATTACCTCGTATCCGTCAGCCGCTTTAATCAGAACATATTTTGAAAGATTTTCGCCCCGTAATTTACTCCCTGTGGTTACTCCGGCTTTTTCCAACAGGTGTATAAGCGCGACGCCCTTAAATTCATGCTCCTTGTTATCGCGGTCTTTTACTTTATGGCTTACCTGCTTGAATCCAGCCAGGTCTTCCATTTTAAGATCGAGCGGTGTGGCAACTTCTCCGGTGATAGAAATGGTATTTGTACTTTGGGGAAATCCTGAAATGGATATTCCAAGAATGAGTAAAACCGCGAGAAACGAAGGAAGCGTATAGGTTTTCAGGAAGGACATGTTATTGCGGTTTTAAGGTTAAATGCAGATTTGAAAAGGCGACATTGGGTAGCAAGGCAGATAAAAGTTTTCTCATTTATTTCGATATGTACAATTGGATATATCGCAAAGGTACAAAGCGACTTTTATTCTAAATTAAATTTTTTCAAATAATCTTATATCAAAGCCAGTAATTCCTTCTCAGCTTCAACGACAGCCAGAAGTTTGGCATCCAGTTTTTTATAGGCTTCAAGCACTTTTTTACCGGCATCTGTCACCACAGTTCCGCCTCCGTGTTGTCCGCCTTTTTGCGTCACAACGTATGGATTTCCCGCGTTTGTATTCAATTCATCAATCATTTTCCAGGCTTTTTTATAGGATAAACCCATCATTTTGGCCGCCTGGGAAATGGATCCGGTTTCAATAATGTGCTCCATAAGTTCCAGGCGACCAGGGCCGAAGAACCGGACGTCGTCGATGTAAACCCAGTGGCGTAAACGTATTCTGATATTTCTCTCCATGACGGTCGGCTATTGAAAGCGATGCAAAATTTCTTTTATAAAGTAAGCCAATAAGCTATAACTACCCATTGAAATTATATCATTGAGGCAGGCAAATGCCTTGGTCATTTACTTTCATGCGTTGAAAATACTTATTTTGCAGCCTGAAAGAGATTCCTGGACCTCCATTTATGTTTTTTATTCTATGAAAAAAATTGCACTTGGTCTTTTGACTGTACTGCTGGCCGGGGCCGGATATGCGCAGCAAAAACCTGCGTTGACGACTGCGGATTATGCAAGGGCGGAACGTTTTCTGGCGCCGACCACGCAAAAATATCTTGACAATGTACCTGGTAAATCTACCTGGCTTCCGGGAGAAAAATTCTGGTACCGCAGTCTTACAGCGCAGGGCAGCGAATTTGTTTTGGTAAACGCCGTAAAAGGAACGCGCCTGCCAGCTTTTAATCATCAGAAGCTTGCCGATGCACTATCTTCTGCGGGAGATAAAAAATACACCGCTTTTATGCTGCCCTTTCAGAGTATTGGTTTTACTCCTGATGAAAAATTTGTAACATTTTCGGTTGGCGATAAGAAATGGAAATGTAATCTGAAGACTTATCAGCTGACAGAAAATTCAGCAAAAGTTGAAAAGACAGAGCCTGCCGGGAAAAATGAAACCTTGTCTCCTGATGGTAAAAAGGCTGTTTTTATCAAAGAATATAATTTGTGGCTGAGGGATCTGGCTACCAATAAGCTGTCTCAGCTGACGACCGATGGGACAAAGGATTTTGGGTATGCAACGGATAATGCCGGTTGGCGTCACAGCGATAAGCCTGTATTGCTCTGGTCGGCCGATTCCAAAAAGATCGCAACTTTTCAGCAGGATGAACGTCGGGTTGGCGATATGTATCTGGTAACGACCAATGTAGGACACCCGCAACTGGAAGCGTGGAAATATCCGCTGCCGGGTGATAGCGTGGTTGCGATGCTACACAGGGTCATTATTGATCTTGATGCAAATAAAGTGATCCGTTTGCAGGTGAGTCCTGACCCGCACAGATCTACACTAGGGGACGATGTAAGTCATGGCGGCGTTTTTAATGATGCTGAATGGAGTGAGGATGGAACGCAGCTTGCCTTTGTTTCCACGTCTAGAGATCACAAACATGAGAAAATCCGTATTGCGGACGCGGCCAGCGGCATTGTAACGGAAATATTTGAAGAAACATCCAAAACGCAGTTTGAGTCAGGACAAAGGGGGATCAGCTGGCGTTTTTTGCCAAAAACAAAAGAAATAATCTGGTATTCCGAGAAAGATAACTGGGGGCATTTGTACTTGCACGATGCCACGACAGGCAAACTTAAAAACCAGATTACCAAAGGAGACTGGCTGGTAATGCAGCTTGTTAAAGTGGATGAAAAGAATCGGCTTATCTACTTTATGGGAAATGGCAGGGAACCGGGAAATCCTTATTTTAATCATTTTTATAAAATAGGATTTGACGGAAATAATCTGACCCTTCTGACACCGGAACCGGGAACGCACACCGTGTCGTTGTCAAATTCAGGAAATTATTTTATTGATAATTATTCTCAGCCTGACGTTGCGCCAGTGACAGTTTTACGCGCAATAAACGGGAAACTAATCACGCAGCTGGAAAAAACAGACCTTACACGTTTGAAGGCCACGGGCTGGAAAGCACCGGTTCCTTTCACTGCAAAGGCGGGCGATGGAAAAACGGATGTTTACGGTCTGATGTACACGCCGTCAGTGCTGGATTCTTCGGCGAAATATCCGGTCGTTGATTATATTTATCCCGGCCCGCAAGGCGGCAGTGTGGGTTCATGGTCATTCGTAGCGTCCAGACGTGATAACCAGGCGCTGGCTGAATTGGGTTTTATTGTGGTGGAGCTTGAAGGAACAAGTAACCCGTCCAGATCAAAAAGTTTTCACGACATGAATTATGGACAAATGGCTGAAAACACGCTGCCGGATCAGGTTGCTGCTATCAAACAACTGGCCGCTAAATATTCATGGATGGATACGACCCGCGTAGGTATGCACGGGCATTCAGGTGGTGGCTTTGCTACCGCGTGTGCGATGTTTAAGTATCCTGATTTTTTCAAGGTAGGCATATCGGAATCGGGGAATCACGATAACCGAAATTACGAGGACGACTGGGGCGAGCGTTATATCGGTTTGTTGACAAAGGATGCAAACGGCAAGTCTAATTATGAAGATCAGGCGAATCAGGTACATGCCAAAAATTTGAAAGGAAAACTCATGCTGGCGCACGGCATGATGGATGATAACGTGCCGCCATACAATACCATGCTTGTGATTGAAGCGCTGGAAAAGGCCAATAAGGATTATGATCTGGTGGTTTTCCCTAACAGCCGCCATTCCTACGGAAGTTATGGGTCTTATATGACAAGGCGCCGCTGGGATTATTTTGTCCGCTATCTGCTTGGTGCCGAACCACCAAAAGAGTATCAGATCAAAGGGGACGTTGACCCGAGAAATACTGTCAAATAGTACCTGATTTTTTTATTATAAGGGGCTTTCTGTAAAGAAAGTCCCTTTTTTATTGCGTCAGGATAGCCTGTGCTTTTTTATGTTCCCTCGCCACTTTCATCATTTGTAAAACAACGGAAAGAATAATAAGTACAAGACCCATGTAAAATGAAACTGTCAATTCCTTATTCTCTTTATAGATCAAAATCGCGAGCGCAATCGTATAAACCGGTTCAAGATTAAAACTGAGATTTACTGTAAAAGCCGAAATTTTATGCAGTGCCTGGATAAGCAGCATGTACAGAATAATCGTACAGAAAAAAGCGAGAAGGAAGAGGTATAAAAAATCAGAAAGAGACGGGATCAGCGTTGCGACCGGAAAAAAATGCAGATATACCGGCATAAGAATACCCAGTCCAATACTGCCACCGATCATTTGATATACCGTAACAGTTTCACTTTTAAACGATTTACTCAGGCGCTCGTTGGCAATGGTGTAAAATGCGACAAGCAGTGAAGAGATCACACCGAGTATAATCCCCGTACGGTATTGCGAATCAAAACTGAAAATCAGACCAATACCCAGTAAGGTCAACGTGCTGAATAAGAGTTCGGAAGCAACGAATTTCTTTTTGTTTATCAGCGGGGACAGAATGGCGGTGAAAAACCCGGTTAATGAAAAACAGACAACGCCAACCGAAATGTTGGAATATTTTATGCTTCCGTAAAAGAATATCCAGTGCAGTCCGAGAAGGCAGCCGGTGAAAGCGATACGTTTGAAATCTTTAAAGGATAACGCCTGAAGTTTTTGGGAGACACTTAAAATGATCAACAGCAGGATGCCGGAAATAAACATTCGATACCACACCAGCAAACCTTCGTTGAGCGTAATTAATTTCCCGAATACACCAGTGAATCCTGCCAGTATGATTGAAATATGTAATTGAATAAAAGCTTTTTTCATATGCTGAGGGGAAATCCCTACTGTTCTTCAAAATTGTCAAAATAGGTAAAATCCTGTGTTATCTGGCCGTTTTCAATCTTGAAAATAGTACAGATCGGTAATTCGAATTTGGAGCTGTCCGGGGCCGTTCCGGAAGAAATAAATTCAACGATGATATGTTTGTCGCCGGAGGGATACAAGTTCAAAACCTGATCATGGACATCCGGAAATGTCTGCCCAAGTTCTCCGTATTTTTTACTGATTTGTTCATGCGTTTGTTTTACAATACCCGGCCCGAGAGACGGATCTTTAAACTCCGCGCTTTCGGAATACATCGCTGCCATTTGCTTCCACTCATGTTTATTGAAATGATCAAAATACTGCTGCACCAGTTTTTCGTTTCCGATTGTCGCTTCGTTTTTTTCGCCGCAAGACATGAGTAGTAAGGAAAATACAAAGACAACAATCAGGTTTTTCATCAATTTGAGTGTTTTAGTAACCGAAGGTACAGATGTAAATAATGACACCTAATTACTTGTTATCAATTCTTGTTCAGACTTATGAACCTGAAATTACTTTACCTTTTAAAGTACTTCCAAAAGGTAAGTAAAGGTAAATATATTTACAGGGTAAAAAACTAATACGATATTTAAATCCTGCTGTAAATCAGATTTTGGCTAAGTATTTTCAGAAGCGATTATACGGCATCTGTTTTACAAAAATTGAAAATAATCCATAGTTTACGGGCAGTAAAAGATTCTCCGGATACCCTTAGTATGCTAACAAAAGATACAAACATGATAAAACAACTCAATATTGGTATAGTAGGATACAAGTTTATGGGAAGAGCCCATAGCAATGCGTGGAAAAAGGCACCTCTGTTTTTTGATATTCCGGCACAGCCTGTGCTGAAAATGGCATGCGGAAGACAAGCGTCATCGCTGAAAGAATTTGTCGACAAATGGGGCTGGGAAAAAGCAGAAACGGATTGGAAAAAGCTGGTTAGCAGTCCTGATATTGACATTGTGGATATCGCTTTGCCGCAATCACTCCATTACGAGGTAGCGCTGGCGGCAGCAAAGGAGGGAAAACATATTTTTTGTGAAAAACCGCTGGCGATGAACACCAAGCAGGCAGAGGAAATGCTGAAAGTGTGTGAGGATAACAAGGTAACGCATTATCTCAACCATAATTACCGCAGAACACCGGCAGTCGCATTTGCCAGGAAAATGATAGAAGAGGGTAAAATCGGCCGGATTTTTCACTGGCGTTGTGCCTATCAGCAGGATTGGATCGTGGACCCGGATTTTCCTTTAACCTGGCAGCTTCGGAAAGAAACTGCACAGGCCGGTCCTCAGTGGGATCTCAATTCTCATGCTGTTGATCTTGCTCATTATCTGATCGGCGATATCGCGACGGTTTCGTGCCTTACTACCAATTTTATAATAGAAAGACCGCTGGCGGATGAGACAACTTCGGGCAATCTTTCGGCAGCAACGCTTGGCGACATGAAAGGGCAGGTCACTGTGGAGGATGCAGCTTTGATGATGGTACAATTTAAAAATGGTGCAGTCGGCTCTTTTGAGGCAACGCGCTTTGCGACCGGACGAAAAAACGGATTGCGATTTGAAATTTATGGAAGTAAGGGCAGCCTTCTTTTTGATCTCGAAAGAATGAATGAGCTGCAATATTTTTCTTTGAGCGATGAAGAAGGTACCCAGGGATTTCGCACCATTCAGACGACGGAGTCGGTGCACCCGTACGCTGGCAACTGGTGGCCGGCAGGGCATATTATCGGGTACGAGCATTCTTTCGTGCATGCGGCTGCTGACTTCATTACGGCTGTTGTGGAGAAAAAAGCGATTAAACCTGATTTTAGTGATGGACTAAAAATTATTGAAATATTGGAAGCGGGTATTCAGTCGGCAGATCTGAAGCAACAGGTTTCACTATAATTTTAAAGCGGCGATGATTTTGACCAATAATGTTTTGAAAAAATGGCATCAGGGCTGTCTCATATTGATTTGCCTGACTTTGTGTTGTTCTGCCCGGGCACAGAAAAATCCCATTGTCAAAAATATTTATGACCGTCAAAATCTGATCGCCTGGTGTATTGTGCCGTTTGATTCCAAAAACAGAGGTCCGGTTGAGCGTGCTAAAATGCTTAATAAGCTTGGTTTTACAAAACTTGCATACGATTGGCGTGAAAAACATATTCAGGAATTTGGCCAGGAACTTGACGCATTAAAAGCACATAACATCACGCTACAAGCCTTTTGGTATCACGCCGGGCCAAATCCGGAAAATGATAAAAATTTGGCTGTTATTCTCGATGTTTTAAAAAAGCATGGCGCGAAAACGCAGCTGTGGTGCATGGTATCAGGGATTAAAGATCTGGATAAAATGAGCCAGCAGCAGAAAGTGGAGGCAGTGGCAAAACCAGTAAGTTACATTGCTGATAAGGCTGCCGAAATCGGGTGCAGTGTGGGACTCTATAATCATGGCGGCTGGTATGGGGTGCCTGAAAACCAGCTCGCCGTGATTGATTATTTAAAGAAGTCCAATATTGGTATCGTTTATAATTTTCATCACGCCGAGGAAGATATTGAGCGTTTTCCGGACTTCTTTCCGAAAATTCTGCCGCATCTGATGGCGGTAAATTTAATGGGACTGAAAAAAGGGAACCCGGTGAAAGTAGTACCGATCGGAGAAGGAGATGCGGAGTCGGATATGATCCGGATTGTAAAAGCCAGCTATTATCAAGGTCCGGTTGGTATCATCAATGAGGACACAGCACCGGATGCCGAAGCAGGATTGACGATGAATGTAGAAGGACTCAAAAAAATACTAAAAATCCAGGGAGATAAGGCCGCTCTGAAAACGTACCAATAAATGGTATCACGTGCGGACGATTATTTTATAGTCGCAATCTATACGCGAAGATGTCGTATTTACCCGTAGCTGTTTGCTAAAACGGCAGTTACCTTTACATCGTTAATTCATCAGAAAAATAAAAAACAGCAAATCCATGGAAACTGCAAAAAGAACGCCGATCACAGTAGAAACAATTGTTAACGCCCCTGTTGAAAAAGTATGGGCGTCGTGGTCAGAACCAAAACATATCACACAATGGACGCACGCATCGGACGACTGGCATGCACCTTATGCTGAAAATGATCTTCGCGACGGCGGCAAATTCAAAACAACCATGGCTGCGAAAGATGGCAGCGTGAGTTTTGATTTTGAAGGCATTTACGATAAAGTTGAACCTTATAAATCCATTGCATATACCCTTGGTGATGACCGGAAGGTAGAAATTATTTTTACAGATCAAGGCAGCACTACAAAAGTGACGGAAATCTTCGACCCGGAGAGTACCAATTCAGTTGAATTGCAGCAGGGCGGGTGGCAGGCTATTCTTGAAAACTTTAAAAGGTATACCGAGGCGGCTGTCTAAACAGACTTCGCTATTCCTATCGGGTGGTTTGTTATCAGGTAAAGATATTCTCAGGCCCATTCATTTGGGCTTTTTTTATAACATTATCTTTTAAAACTTCTTTTACTGTGAAGAGATACCGCGCTTTCTCTGTTGCTTTCCTTATTGAAGAAGAATTCTTTTGACCTCTGTTTTTTGACCTGAACCTTTTGCCGGAACTACATACAAATAATAGGTGCCACGGGGAAGGTTGCTAACATCCATTTGCGTTTTTTTGCTGGTGATGCTGGCATAACTGCTCGAATTTGATACAGAACGGACGATGGCTGATTTATCATTGTATAAAATGATATTTTGAGGGAGCGATATTTCAGCTGTTTCACTTTCAAAATCAACACTGATAACGTCTCTTGCAGGATTTGGATAAACGATCGGGCCTGTGTTGGTGCATTTCCAGCTGTAAGAAATTTTGTCCGAAACCGCTGTTGTACCACAGGCATTGGTAACGGTGGCCTGAATGAAGTGATCCGTGCCGCAAGTTCCTCCATTGATCTCTACGATGCTTTCAATGCCTGTTTTAACAAGATTTCCATCCAGAAACCAGTTGTAAGTCCCATTCAAAACTTCTGTCGTATTCAGGGCTACAACACCATTCGAATTCACATTTGTAAGCGTTGTAGTAAGACTTGGCAACCCAACGTAAACAATTTTCGAAAATTGTAACGGTGATCCGCATACGTCTATTGTCGCAGTAAGGGTAACACTACCGGACGCCGTTCCGGTTCTTTTCGCTATTCCGGTTTTGGCATCGATAGTCAGAATAGTCGCATTGTCGGCAGACCAGCTTACGGATGTCCCTAACAGGTTCATGCGGTAAGTTGCTGAAGCGGCACATAATGTAGAATCGCCCAGAATTTGAAAATTATATTCCGATGTAAGTAATGTTTTATCATTAGCAGCCAGCCAGTTGTTAATTTCTCCTTGTGAGAACTCAGAAAAGACCAACGCCTTTTCAAGTCCACTGCACATAACTGTTTTTGTAGTAGTACTACATCCTGATTTTGCGTCTGTTGGATGTGATGCATTGAAGTTGTGGCCAATTTCGTGTGCTGTTGTCAGGTATTCAGTCGTCGTTCCATACGTAAGACCATAAGCTTTGGAGGGCGTTTTTCCGATAACTCCTTTATGTGCAATACCCAATGTAAACGCATCCAGTAATTTACCAGTGAACAAATGGGCAACATCTCTTTTCACTCCGGTCATGTTTTTGTTCCAGTAATTCGTAAACTCATCCAGCAATTTAGAAGGATCAGAAGATGTATAAGGATCGTTTGCCGTAGCGTATACATGCTGGCTCGTAACCATAATACGAATATTGAACGTGCTCAGATAAATACCTGCGATGATATTCATGTCGTTAAGAATACGGGCGTTAGACGACGCGCCATATTTTTTAAAGTACTCATAATCAGCATCTGTTGCAACTTCAAGGATTCTGCATGCCGAAGTAAAGGTTGCGGCTGTTCTGGCGGATTCTGCTTTGGCAATGGCCTGGCTGATCGGTTCTTCCAGACCGCATTTTCCGTCTACTGTTTTAACTTGCTCCGTATTGAATACTACATAACGATTGTCGGTATCAGTGGTTTTGGTGATATCCGATAATGGCTCAATGGCATAGTAGCCATCTTTACCGTCACTGATAATACCTTTAATCTGTTCGTTATCAATGTACAAGCGAACAAACTGACTTGGGTCGTTATTGGCATAGCCGGAATAAGTATTGATCGACTCAGCGTAGCTATCCACAATATCGCCCTTTTCAGTGCTGATAACCGCCTGATAACCTGTGCTTCTGATTTCATTTTGCTGAATCGTCAGGTCGAGCGTCAGATTGCTGGAAACGGCAAGTTTTAACCGGGCTTGTGAAGGGTTTTGTTTTACGTAGCTATTTAATGCAGCCGGTTCCAGTTGTAATACATTCATTACTTTAATGAGACCGTCAAGTTTTTGAACTTCTGATTTGGAAAGTTTTGCAGGTGAAGAGATTTGGGAAACAAGTTGTGCGTGCGCTACCTGAGAAAGGAAGATCACAGCGATTAAAAGATTTTTCATAATCTGAGTAAACTAATAGAGGTAAATGGGAACACTATGGCTTTAATGCCTGGTAAAATTTTATTATTAATTAGGGCTGATTTAGCTTAAAAACAACAGATAAAAGTTATTCTACAAAGAGGGTGCTTTTTTGAACTTTTAGGTGGTATTGTCGGGCTTGAAACTAAGTACTATAAGAAAATCGAAATAACAATCATTTTTTTATACAATTTTCATCAAAATATATACAATTCTACTTGCTTGTAGAATTCCTTAATATATGTCCTGCAAGTGATTTATCAGGGTGCTGTAAATACGGCAGTCGAAGTGTAATTTTACTTGTAACATGCTGTATTTAAGTGTAAAATGGATTTTGATAGGAATAATTCTACAAAGGACTATGTAACCGTGTCAGGTATGAACGTGGTGTTTACCTGGTAGATACATCAATTAGTTAAACAAGTAACAGGTGTGATTCTAACAATGAAGCCGGATTTTTTGTGGAAAATATTAAATTTAATTTTTCCAAGATTTAAGCCGCAAGATGCTTAGTCGTTTAAACAGACAGGCTTGGTGCAAACATACATGCGGTAAAGGATGCCCGGCGCAAACTGCCTGCCTGCATTTTATCAGAAATCAAAAGCATCATTTTTTCAGATATTCAATTGAAGTTATTTCGAAAGGATTGGCAGCAAAATCGCTGTTCTTGTTATCGGGATAGGATATCATGTAGCCGCTTATCTTAACCGACAGTCCGTTCCTTTTTGCATCCCCGGGCAGATTACATGCACCTAAATACCCTGTGTCCGCAAGACGTATAGCCGCAGCTTTCAGAATAAAAAAACTATCAATTTCAACGACTTCTGTAATGTATCCCGTAATGACGCTGTCTACGCTGCTGCCAGCCGGCCAGTTGCATGTTAACCGACTGTCTGTTGGGACAACCTGAGGTATATTCTCGACCGGTTCAGGTGTTTGGCTTGTCTTTTTACATTCGGTGGTAGTAAGAAACAGGGCGCAGCTTAGTATTGCAATACAAAACTTTTTCGACTTCATAACGTTGAGGAGGTAATTGTAAATTCGACAGGCAAGATAAATTAATTATAGGTATAATACAAATTTGTGCGAAGATAGCGGTTCTGTTAGAAGGATTAATTTGTAGTTTCTATTTTACAAAAATGGTGGTAAATTTAAATAAGATGTTTTTTATGGGATAGGGGTGAAATTTTAAGAAAGTTAATATTTGAAATAAAACCTCTGAATCAGAACATAACAGCAGGGTTTCAATAAGTTTGGCCTGACTTCCTGACATAATGGGAAGTATTTACTTATCTGGTGGCTTTTGAATAACAGGTTTACTTCAACTTTTTTAATTTGTAAAATTAGCCTTGGTGATTAATGCCTGTTATTAAAAAAAGTCAATTGTGGTATAGGGCTGGCTGATATAAGTCTGGCGATGAAATTGTGGTATTTCAAATTCTTTTTTATTAATGCTATTTCGACATCAAAATCAATAATTGTTTAAATATCAATAATTTATTGTTATTTAATTTTTGGTAATGATTTGATTGTTAATCAGTTAAATGGTTGGCATGTTATTCATATAGTTCTTGCTCCGGAAAGAGCAGACAATCCTTTTCTAACAGAAACCATTTCAACTTTTCAAATCTTTACCCTATGAGCTCCGAGACTATTTTACAAATTCAGCCCGTGGATTATGCCGTAGATCCCAATCTTTCAAAAGCGGTGAAAGAGTTTCTGAAACCTTTGAATGGTGGTGGCCCTCCGCTTGAAAGTTTATCCAAAGAAGATGCAAGAAATGTACTCGTGGGTGCTCAGGAAGCTTTTCCCGTGGATCTTTCGGGCACCGAAGAATCGGAAAAAACAATAAGCGCTGATGGCTTTTCCATTGTATTAAATATCGTCAGACCGGAAGGTGCCGTCGGTATGTTGCCGGTATTTATGTTTATTCATGGAGGTGGCTGGATACTGGGTGATTATCCAACGCACAAGCGGATGGTGCGCGACCTGGTTGTCCGGACCGGCTTTTGCGGTGTTTTTGTGAACTATACCCGGGCTCCTGAAGCAAAATATCCACAGCCTGTTCAGGAGGTTTATGCAGCTGCAAAATGGCTTGCATCGCAGGGTGCAGAAATCGGTGTGAACGGGAAAAAGCTGGCAATTGTCGGCAATAGTGCAGGAGGAAATCTGGCAACGGCTGCCGCTTTGATGGCAAAGGAAAAGGGAGGGCCGGAAATTAAACTTCAGATCTTGTTCTGGCCGGTTACAGATGCAAACTTCGAGACAGAATCTTATCAGAAGTATGGTACACAACGTTTTTTAACTTCGTCATTGATGCAATGGATGTGGGATCAATACATCGATCCGTCGCAGCGAAAAGAAATTTATGCTTCTCCACTTCAGGCCACGCCGGAAGAATTAAAGGGTTTGCCGCCAACACTTATTCAGGTAGCGGAAAACGATATTTTGCGTGATGAGGGTGAAGCATATGGCCGTAAACTTGGCGATGCAGGCGTGCATGTAACGACGGTACGGTACAACGATGTGATTCATGATTTTGGCTTGCTGAATGGACTGGCCGAAATACCGCAGACCCGCGCCTTGTTTGATCAGGCAGCGGCAGAACTTACAAAATATCTTGCCTGACTAAATCCGGAGTATTGACCTTTATTTTATTCTCACTGTATGGTAATAACCAGCAGTTTGGTAGCAAACAATATATAAAACATGAAAACGAAATCTATTTTATTTGTAACAGGCGCTTTTGTAACACATCATTGCTGGGATGAATGGAGGGAATATTTTGAACAAAAAGGCTATAACACAATTGCGCCGGCCTGGCCTTATAAAGATGGAGATGCGCCAACGCTGAGAAGCCGGCAGCCGTATGACACGGATCTGGCCGCATTGACCTTATCTGAGGTGATTGACAGTTATGCGTCGTATGCGCAGTCACTGCCGGAAAAGCCGATTATTATAGGGCATTCGCTGGGCGGACTAATGACACAGATTCTTCTGAACCGGGATTTGGCCGCGGCAGCCGTAGCTATTCATCCGGTTGCGCCGCTTGGTATTATTCCCTATGAGTTTTCTTTTCTGAAAGCGGGCTGGAAATCTCTTGGTTTTTTTACATCGATGAAAAAGACTTATCTGATGTCGTTCTCGGACTGGCAATATGCTTTCGTGAATGAAATGCCGCTCGATCAGCAAAAGGAAGCATATGAAAAACTTACCGTGCCCGAATCCAAAACGGTGGCAAGAGGTGGCCTTACCAGCGCGGCAAAAGTCGATTTTGACAAGCCTCATGCTCCGTTGCTCATTACTTCCGGAAGCATCGATAACATCATTCCACCCCATCTCAATTACCGGAACTACAAGCGATACAAAAGCAACGGATCGGTGCTGGAATACAAAGAGTTTCCCGGCAGGAATCATAATTTGCTTGGGCAGCCGGGCTGGCAGGGTGATGCTGATTATATATTGAACTGGATTTCGAAATATTAAAATGAGCAGCTGACATAGCGCTTGAATGGTCGTTTAGAGAAAGGCCTGTCTTTCTCTAAACTATTATACTATGAAAAAGCAGTGCATCATTATCGCAGGGATTAACTTTTGTTATGGAATATTCGCATCCAATTATTGAAGATCTGTTTACCAGGTTTGGTACCGAGATAGGTGTCGATTACAACAGATATAAAAATCACGTCTATCGTGTTTTTCTGAATTGTTTGTTACTTGATACCGATAAAAATAATGAAGATAAATATGCAACCGCTGCCGTTTTTCATGACATCGGAATCTGGACAGATCATACCATCGATTACCTTAATCCCTCCATTGAGCAGGCCCGGATTTACCTTGCAAAAATAAACAAAGAGGACTGGATCGGCGAGATATCGCTTATGATTTACTGGCATCATAAGCTCAGTCGGTATCAGGGAAAACATCAGGAAACAGTAGAAACTTTTCGAAAAGCAGACTGGATTGACGTGTCGTTAGGGATAATCTCTTTTGATGCGGATATACAGGAAGTTAGGGAAAACAGGAGAAAATTGCCGAATCTTGGCTTTCATTTTTTTCTGATCCGGGAAACGACGAAGAATTTTTTAAGTCATCCGCTCAATCCATTGCCGATGTTTACAAAATAATTTCGGATTAGATTTATGCCATATCTTTCAGGATTAAAGGTATTTTGTGTAAAATATTATTTTATTTATTCTTCATTAAGTTATAATTAATCAAAAATTATAGGTGCCCGTATAGTTTTGGTTCCAACCCGCGTCGCATCGTGGCTCTAACCAAATACTAACCTTTAATTTCTGACAAATGAAAAAATGTTGTTTACTGTTTTTTTTACTGACTGCCGTATCGCAGGGATTTTCCCAGGTGGTGCCGGTCGATGATTGTGAATCCCTGACCGGTTGGGGCGGGGGAGGAAATGTGCTAAGCCTGGATACGGATAATCCGGTGCAGGGGAGCAGCTCGATAAAATCGGAGGGAGGAAATACGGAGCGTTTTCGGAAAAATTTTGCCACACCGCTCAATACGGGAATTCTGCCCACGGAACTTACCATTTCATACCTTCAGTTTTCACTCTTTGTTTCGGATGTTACCAAATTATCAACGTCCGACGGCCAGTTTGAGATTACCAGCTCCGGCAATCCTGATACCGACGAATACAGCTGGGGGACGGGTAGTGTAAACCTTCGCAACGGGTGGAATAATGTTGTGCTTCGCCTGAGCGGCGCAGGGAAATCAGGAAATCCGAACCTGGCGGCGATCAATTTTTTTCGCTATTATAAACCTATCAATGCGGGTCAAAGCGTTGTTATCAAGATCGATAACATCCGTTTTACCAAAGGGTATGAAGGAAGCAGCTTGGTTGGAGCGCATATTTTTAACAGTGCCGATCAGGCTACGGGATGGTCCGGCGCTGATGCGGTTCAGGTAGATAATGCCAACCGGATTTTGGGAGCTGCTTCGCTGAGCAGAACGGGATCTGGGACTAGCTGGTTTGTTTACAATCCGTCAACGCCTTTCAATACAACAGTGAATGAAGAAAATGGTCTGGTCAAATTCTGGCTTTACGTTTCAGATATCAGCAAGTTTTCAGGAGCTGGCAGCGTTTCCTTTTCTTCGTCCGGCCAGCCAGGCATTAACGAATACAAATGGACTGTTGCCAGTCTGAAACTTCTCAATGGTTGGAACCACGTTTTTTTAAGGATCGCTGACGGAACAAAAACAGGAAATCCTGATCTTGCCGCCATCAATTATTTTGGGATCAGCCAGCCATTGTTGTCTTCGATCACCAACAAGATTGACGAAATAGAATTTTTCCAGCCGCAAGCCGCTACAACGCCTGATCCGGCGGACAACTCCTTGGATAAAAAAGTAATGTTTGGCTATCAGGGCTGGTTTGGTCTGCCCAATGATTCCCAGCCGACGAATAACTGGTGGCTTCACTGGTTTAGCGGCGATCCGCAGCACAGCAACGCAACCGTAGATATGTGGCCTTATCTGGCCGATTATCCGTCAGGCGAACTGGCCGCCACCTCCATGACGTATAGCGATGGAAGCCCTGCCAAACTGTTTTCCAGTTACAATTACAACACGGTGGATGAGCATTTTAAATGGATGCAGGAAAATGAGGTGGACGGGGTGTTCCAGCAGCGGTTCCTGGGTTATGCCACAACGACAGACACACGGGTGCACCGTCATTTCGATAAGGTAATTGAAAACATACAGACAGCCAGCAGCAAATATGGCAGGGTTTATTCGATCATGTACGATCTTTCGGGTGCCAATGCTACGTCGACCGAGGCGATTATTGCCGACTGGAAGCGTTTAGTTGATGACCTTGGCGTAACTTCCGAGAATAATTATTTATGGCATAAGGGAAAACCGCTCGTGGCACTTTGGGGATTGGGGCTAGCCTCAGATCCGGAAGCTACCGCGGCGCGTTCAGAAAAACTGGTGCGATGGTTTAAAGACGGCGATCCGAATGATCCGACGGATGCACCCAGATACCGTGCCACGATTATGGGCGGTTTGAATGACGACTGGCGTACTCATTCAGCTGAATGGCTGGCCGTTTACGATTTGCTGGATACTGTAAGTCCGTGGTCTGTTGGGCGTTATGGAGACGAGAGTGGCGCTAATAATTTTGTGATAAACAAAGTAAGACCGGACATGGATTATCTGGCACCAAAAGGAATTGACTACATGCCGGTTATTTTCCCGGGCTTCTCGTGGTTCAATCTTCAAACTACCAGAGGTAATCTTCCGGCAGCGATCAAGAATTCTATTCCCCGAAACGGCGGCAGTTTTCTTTGGCAGCAATCGCAGAATGTTATCAACGAAGGAGCACAAATGATTTATCTGGCTATGTTTGATGAGGTAGATGAAGGCACATCATTCTTTAAAATGACGAAGTTTTCAGACCATACACCGAAAGGAGGCAATACCTGGTTTCTTTCGCTTGACGCCGACGGTTATGACCTTTCGCCGGACTGGTATTTGGGAATTGCCGGTTATACCAAAAAAGTATTGACAGGTAAAGCGACAAACAGCTTGTCTGTTCCACTTTATCCGAATGCAATTACTACGCAGGCAGGTAGTCCGTTGCCTGTGACACTGACAACTTTTGAGGCGAAAAATGAGGCGAATACAGCACAATTGTCCTGGAAAACGGCCAGTGAGACAAACAGTTCGCATTTTGAAATTCAAAGAAGCACAGACTCACGGCATTTTAACACGATCGGTCAGGTCAATTCAAATCAGAATTCGGTGAAGCTGCAATCATACAATTATTCGGATAGCAATCTTCCTTCGGGAACCTATTATTACCGTTTAAAAATGGTGGATAACGACTTGACCAATACGCTTAGTAAAATTGTCAGTGTAAAAATGGTATCAAAAGATATAGTAACGGTATATCCAAATCCGGTGGCTAGAAAACTAACGATACAGTCTGAAACAAAAATTCTGAATCTGGAAATCGTTAATGCTGCGGGAAGGAAAATATTGAGTGCCAATCCTGAAAAAAATATATTGGAACTTGACGTAACAAGCTGGACGAACGGTATTTATATTATGAGAATTAACGGAAACGAGCGGAAGTTTTTAAAAATGTAATTTCAATTCCATGCAGATCCGGTGAAGATTTTTGAAAATAAAGATTTTAACCGGATCTGTTAAATTTCTGTTATTTAATCGGGATAATTTTATAGAAAGCGGATGCGAATCAAAGTCTGACTTTACTGCATTTCAGGTAAAATAACATTGAAAACTGCGCCTGATCCTGTATTATTGGTAGAAGCAAGAATATTGCCGTGATGATTGAGCACAATCTTTTTGCACATCGCCAGCCCAATACCCGTACCGGCATACTCATTCCTGCCATGAAGACGCTGGAAAATATTGAAGATCTGTTCAGCATACGCTTCATCAAAGCCGATACCGTTATCGCGGACTTCAATATTGTAATAAACCGTATTTTTTAATGGCGTTGGAAGTTTATCTATTTCACTTTCAGAAAGGACAGTTGATGTGATCGTAATAACCGGCAAAATATCAGGTCTGCTGAATTTGAGCGCATTGGATACCAGGTTCCCGAAAAGCTGTGACATCTGTGACGTTATTGCGCCTACAAAAGGTAATTCGGAAATTGAAATCGTAGCTTGTTTTTGTTCTATCAATAATTCAAAGTCTGTTTTGATTCCTTCTATAACCTCATTAAGGTCAACGCGCTGAAAAACTGTTTCCTCTTTTGACAATTTGGAATAATCCAGAACATCCCGGATTAGCGTTCTCATGCGGGCGGACGAAGCATGGATCTTGCTCAGATAACTTTTGGATGATTCATCCGTATTTTTCAGACTGCTTTCCAGCATCTGTGAAAATGTAATGATCTTACGCAGCGGCTCCTGCAAATCGTGCGAAGCGATGTAGGCAAACTGAGCAAGATCATCGTTCGATTTTTGCAGTTTTCTGTTCGCTTCTGCAAGCTCCTGTGTTCTTTCCTGTACCGCTTTTTCCACTTTTTGCCTGGCTATTACCTGTTGGGTGATATCCTGCAAAGTTCCGTTAAACCGGTACGCCGTTTTTGCTTCATTGAACCAGGTCCTGCCTTTGGCCTTGACAACTCTTTCTGTGCTGGTGACAGGCGAAACGATCGTATATTCTATGTCATACATTCCGCCAGACGAGAATTGCAGTGCATACATGATCGCGTCAGTTACACGTTGTCTGTCTTTTTCCACAATGACGCTCAGCGCCACCGGCAGGTCAGTTTCATCTTCGGATGGTAATCCAAACCAGGACTTTAACCGGGCGTTGGACTTAAATTTATTCGTTACCGGATTGAGATCCCAGATGCCAAGTTCTGTGGCCTCGATCGCAAATTCCAATTCATCGTTACTTTTTTTCAGCCTTTCAAGATTTTTGACCCGGTCTGTTGTTTCATTACAAACTACGAGAATGCCTTCGATTTTATGCGAGTCGCCGAGTATGGGGCTATAACCAAAAGTCCAGTAAACATCTTCCATAGTACCATTCCGGTAAATCGGTATCAGCTGATCTTCACTCCAGGTGGCTTCTCCGGTGGTTAAGACCTGTTGAATCAGCGGATAGATAACAGGCCAGGTTTCCTGCCAGCATTCCACTCCTTTTTGTCCGAGTGCAAGCGGATGTTTTCCATCATTTCCTAAACTGGGTCGGTATGCATCGTTGTAGAATTGCAGCAGATCATTTCCCCACCACAAAAACATAGGAAATTTAGAAGCGAGAATCATCGCAACAGTCGTTTGCAGGCTACGAGGCCACATATCGGGTGTACCGATAGCGGTTGTTGACCAATCAAAATTTCGTGTTAGTTCACCAAGTTCTCCACCATTTTTTAAAAATGGATGGCTGGTGTCTGCTGATTCATTTTTTCTGATGGCTTGCAATTTCGCGATGGTTTTTTCTAAGACAGTCCCAAAGATGATTTAAGAATATTTTTCAGATCATCGAAGTTATCCGGTTTAGTAATAAAATCGTGCGCGCCCAGCTTTTTGGTTTCATCAGCTGTCACCCGGCTGGACGTTGTTGAGAAAATAATAACCGGTATTTCTTTCAGGAGACTGTCTTTTTTTATTTCGGTAAGAAACTGCTGACCACTCATAAATGGCATATTAAGATCCAGGAAAATAAGATCCGGCGTGAGATTCCCGGAAGATAATTTTAACAGCGCATCATTAGCTTTCTGCATGGTAATACAGCTGACAGCCTTGGTAACCGACTTTAAAGCCGCCACGAAAATTTCCTGGTCATCTTCATCGTCATCGATAAGTAAAATGTTACGATACAACATCTCAAAACATAGTGATTAAAGTGACCAAATTACATTAAAGTTGTGTCAAATCAAGATACTGTGGAGATCAGTCCTGATTTAACCCCGCCCTGTTGGATTTACTGCTTATCATGAAGTGTAAATGATTTATCAAATAATACAAATTCCTGAACGCCTAAGCTTACTACATTTGATGCCGGCCATATTATCCTTTAAAAATAACCGCACTATTTTAAATAAGATCAATGCTATTTTCAAAGTGCTGCTATTCAGTTTTATATAAAAATTATTAAAGATTTACTGATGAATGTAATGAAAAAAAATATATTATTTTCAGCTTCGAGAACGCTGGTCATGGTAATAGTCTGCCTGTTTTTATTTTCCGGGAAAAGTGCTGGTCAAAATAAAAAAAAATCTGTGACAGGAAAGAAAGCTTTCGTCACGACGCTTACCAATTTTAACAAAAAAGGGAATCAAATTACCCGGTTTGATGCCATGGGCAATGCTATTGATGCACATGATGGGGAGATTGCCTATTTTGAAGGAACCTATTATTTGTACGGTACGAGTTATGACTGCGGCTTTGCCTGGCAAAATAAAAAAGCTCCTTTTTGCGGTTTTAAAACATACGCGTCGAAAGATATGGTAAACTGGACCGACATGGGTTTCATGTTTGATGCGCAAACACCTGTGTGGCAAACGCGATGCAACGGAAATACATATGGCTGTTTCCGTCCGCATGTGATTTTTAATGCCACGACGAAGCTGTACGTACTCTGGATAAATGTATATGACAACCGGGTTGGTTTCAGGGTTTTTACGAGTAAAACGCCGGTCGGTCCTTTTACGGAAGTTGAAGTTCCCTCGTTGGCTGTGAACAGCGATATGCCGGAGGCAGGACTTAATAATGGTGATCACGATACGTTTGTGGATGATGACGGGACAGCGTATATCGCTTACACAGACTGGCGGACAAAAGGGACGATTGTAATCGAAAAGCTGAATGAGGAATATCTTTCAGGAACAGGTGAGCATGTTAAAACGGTGACTGCGGGAAAAACCGAGGCGCCGGGTCTTTTCAAGCGCAACGGGATTTATTACGTCACTTATTCTGATCCGAACTGTGGATATTGTGCAGGCACAGGAACCTCTTACCGTACCGCAAAATCACCTCTGGGTCCGTGGTCGGAGGGTATCAATATCAGCGATAAATCCTGCGGAGGGCAACCGTCCTTCGTCTCCACAATCAAGCTGAATGCTGACACCGTTTTTCTTTATGGAAGCGACTTATGGAATAATGCCGCCCGTAATGAGGCACTTGCCAACTACTATTGGGCACCATTGCAGTTCAATGAAGACGAAAGCATTAAGCCGATGATCTGCAAAGACACAATTCAGGTTGCGATTGATCACTTCGTGCAAGAAAAACAGCTGCTACAAAAAGATCTGGATCAGACATCAGGCGATGAAGGATTTATTACCAAATGCGACATTACCAAAGACGTACAGCGTGTGCAAACATTTACTGCTTCGCGATCAGGAATATTATCAAAAGTTAGTTTTACAAGTTTTAAAAATGGTGACACAGATGCCGGGCTGCAAATGGAACTCTACAATGCCGATGCTACTTTAAGGCCTACGGGTTTTCCGTTATATGCGACTGATTTTGCAGCAGCAACGATTGGCTGGGCTCCGAAAAACCTGATAGCCCAGCCCGGAATAAAAGTGGAATCCGGCAAACATTATACAATCGTATTAAAATCTTCAACATCTTCGGGTTGTTATGGATTTCAGTACAAAGACGCGGACTTTAAAAGCGGGGCAGTTTTTAGGCGTACGGACAATGGTTCTTTTGAAGTAGAGAAAGACCGCATTTTGAAATTCCAGACTTTTGTAAAAAAGAAATAATAAGAAGTCAATTAACAGTTAGCTGACCGGCGGAATGGGTTTGTTTTAAACTTTACTTATCTTACGTTATTAACGTTCTAAAACGTGATAGGTTAATAGGCTTTGTTATGATTCATATTGTATGGAAGTTTGGACGTCGGCTTTCGGCAATCGGCTGTCGTCTAAAATGTCGTTCTTGGTATTAATCTGATAGCCTAAGGCCGATTGCAATACAAAAAAGATTCGTATGATTTCCAATATGTCAGACCTTTTTTAAACAAACTAATGAAATTCTTTCTTTTTATCATGCTCGCTTTTACACTGACAGCCGGCAGCAATAGTCATTATATTAATGAAAAAGAAGGTTTTGTTCAGGTAAAAGGAGGGCGTATATGGTATAAGGTAACGGGGACAGGTAAGGGAACTCCCTTATTGCTTATTCATGGCGGCCCGGGAAGCAGAAGTTGTGAAGGAATTCCAGCTTACTCTACTTTGGGAGACGACAGACCCATTATCTTTTATGATCAGCTCGGTTCCGGTTTCTCCGACCGCCCGGCGGATACTACGCTTTGGCAACTTCCAAGATTTGTAGATGAAATTACGGCGTTGAGAAAAGAACTGGATCTGAAAGAAGTCCATATTCTGGGAAGCTCTTGGGGCGGCTCGGTGGCTGTGGAGTATATGCTTTCCAAACCAAAGGGCGTGAAATCAGTTATTTTTGCAGGACCGCTGCTAAGTACTTCCCGCTGGATGCGCGATGCAAAAATTCTGTTATCACAATTGTCTGAACCTGTCCAGGACACCATACGGAAATATGAAAGTTTAAAACTGTATGACCATGCGTCGTACGTAGCTGCAACCGATTCTTTTAACATCCAATATCTCAGCAGAAAACCAGGCCCGAGAACTTCTGCTCCTGATTGTGACAAGTCCGGAAAGTTTAACGCGCAGGTATATCGTTACATGTGGGGGCCCACCGAGTTTAATGCTACGGGTACTCTGAAAACCTTTGAAAGGACTGAACGGCTGCATGAAATTAAGGAACCTGTTGTTTTTATCACCGGGCAGTTTGATGAGGCACGTCCGGAAACGATTTACGAATTTCAGAAACAGATACCAGGATCCAAAGTAGAAATCATAACAAACGCGGGGCATAACAAAGTCAGGGACAACCCCGAAGAATACCTGGGTGCGATAAGAAAGTTTCTGGCTGCAATTAATTAGTCAAGAATTAATAATGGTATGGCAGATTGTCAATACTGTTTGTTTGAGAGTTAAAATTAATTTATGGTGATATTTTTAATTATTTTATAAAAATATCAAGTTCTTGTGTGGGGATTTGCGTTATCGGCTTGTCTGTTAGGCTCGTACTAAAAGACAATGTTATGAGAAAACTAATCCGACTAATGTTCCTGGTAATTGCGTTAACCGGAGCGCTCAACTTTATGGCAACCGCCCAGACTTACAACTGGAAATCTGTGCGAATGGGCGGTGGCGGCAATGTGACCAGTATTAAGGCGCACCCGAAGGTGCCCAATCTTTATTTTATCACGACCGATGTAGGCACGCCTTACCGTTGGAACCACGCAGCTCAGAAATGGGAAGACTTAATGTGGTATAACAAAATACCAACTACCTATTGGAACTGGGAAGCGGCTGCCAAATGCGGAGATCTGGCTTTTGATCCGAACGACGCAACCGGAAACATTCTTTACGCCACGCACCAGACTGGAAAAGGAACTGTGCCCGGCGGCGGGACATCTCCCGGAACGGTCTTGAAGTCGACAGACCGTGGTGCTACCTGGACCGACTGCCAGCTTCCGATAACGGTGCTGCCCAATAGTGACCAGACTTTTACCGATCGTCTGGTTGTGGATCCAAACAATAGCAATGTAGTGTATGTTACCACCCGCGCAAATGGTACTTATAAAAGTACGGCGGCTGGGGCTGTTGGTTCATGGACGAAGGTAAATACTTCCTTACCTGACGACTTGCCAGGTAGATTTATCGTTTTTGATAAAAGCGGTGGTGTAATTGCCGGTGTGACCAGGAACATTTTTTTCGGAAGCCGCGATGGCGTTTATCGCAGCACGGATGGTGGCAATACGTTTGCTTTGATGCCGGGCAGCCCTGTTCGCCCACGCCGCGCAAGTATCAGTAACGATGGTACTTTTTTTGTAACGCAGACCCTTCGCGACTGGAATATAAAAGAGGAAGGCACTACAGTAAATAAATGGAATGGAAACAGCTGGATCGACATTACGCCTGCCAGCGGCAAACAGTATAGCAGCGTTGGCGTCAATCCGGTTAACAGTAATGAGATCATCATTGCAACCTCCGGAACCTGGAATCACGATGTGGCTTACAGAAGCACCAATGGTGGGAATAGCGGCAGCTGGACGCCTATGGTACCGGCAACACGTGACGTGACCGAAGCGCCTCATTCAAATGGCAACGGAGCGAATGGAAACATCGGGCACGATGTGAATGGATTTGTATGGGATCCTTTCAATGAAGGACAGGTGTGGTTCTCGGATATGCTGGATGTTGGACAGACGACCAATGTATGGGCAAGCCGTGTTACCTGGAAATTACGCAATAACGGTCTGGAAGAAATAGTGGTAGCCGGACCTTTGGTAGCGCCACCTTCGGGACCAAATTTTCTGGTATCCACTACCGGTGATGTGGGCGGTTTTGATCACAAGACACTTGATACACCACCTGCGAAGGGAATATCAAGTTTTTTTATTACCAATACCGGCTGCAATACTTCCGGCGGAGCGATTCAGTATTCCGACCCTAATTTTATAGCACGTGTAGGTAGTGACGGTTGGAACGGATCGGGTATTGGTGGGTATTCAACGGATGGCGGCACATCGTATACCAAATTTCCCTCATTGCCCGGCGCAAGAGGGCGCATTGCGGTTTCGGCTACAAGCAGAAAAATGGTATGGGTAACGCAGGGAGGCCTCACCTATCAATCTTCGAATTTGGGAACAACCTGGACGCCAGCCAGCGGAGTACCTAATGCTGTTCTCAAACCCGGAGACATATATCAAATCTGGGCAGGGATGAACCCACTTGCCGCCGACAAGGTTAACGGGAATATCTTTTATATTTATGCAGCCGGCAAAATTTACGTGAGCACAGATGGCGGCGTAAGTTTCGCAGCCACCACCGCTTCCAATTTGCCTAACGTGGGAAATGTTGCGCAAATGAATATTGAAACCACGCCCGGCATTGAGGGTGATTTGTGGATTTCTTTCTCTGGTGACGGTATTTTTCACTCTACGGATGCAGGTAAAACTTTTACAAAAGTGAACCCTGCCGGTATTACAAAAGTGAAATGGATTGCTGTTGGGAAGGCTGATACAACAGCTTCTTCCAATCCGGTTATTTATGTCAGTTCCGAAAGCACGCCTATCAACGGAGTTTCTTACGGAGTTTTTCGTTCCGACGACAACGGAGCAACCTGGACCACCATCGCAAACCCTGTTCCCGGCATTGTGAGCAATATGACAGCAGATTTGCATGGCAGAGTGTATCTGGGCATTGGCGGAAACGGAATCTTTGTCGGTGAACCTTCGGGCGGACCGGTTGTATCCGTTGCGGTTACTCCTGCCGCGGATTCTGTGATCGTTGGTTTAACCAAACAACTGAAAGCTACTCTTACTCCTGCCTATCCGTCTAACAATGTGGTGAGCTGGACTTCATCTGATAACAACATTGCCACAGTCAGTTCAACCGGGCTGGTTACCGGTGTTGCTACCGGGGTTGCAAATATTACCGTAACCACACAAGATGGAGGCAAAACTGCCCAAAGCAGCATTAAAGTTACACCTGTAATTCACGTTACAAGCGTATTGCTGGACTCTGCCATCACGATTGGATTAAGTACAAGCAAAAATCTGACGGCGAATGTCCTTCCCGCCAATGCACTTAACAAAAATGTGAGCTGGGCTTCGTCAGATACTACTGTCGCCAGGATCAATTCAAGCGGGCTGGTTACTGGCTTAAAACTAGGCTCAACCACCATTACAGTTACCACCGAAGACGGATCAAAAACAGCCACTTCGGCTTTGACGGTTGGAACGACCGTCATTGCAAACAACTGCGGCGGGCCAACCATCGGTAATTTTGTAGCCGACAATCCGCAATCTTATAACATGTGGACCTCAACTGTTACCAATGCGATAGATATCAGCGGTGTGGTAAGGCCCGCGCCAGCGGACGCGTACAAAACGCAGCGTAACACTGGAGAACGGATGACCTACCTTTACGAAAATCTCATTCCCAACTCCAAGTATTTGGTACGCCTGCATTTTGCAGAGCTTTCAACGGTCATTACAGCAGGGAAAAGGAAATTTAACGTAACAGCAAACACCGTTGCTGATACGTTGCTGAAGAACTTTGACATTTTCACACAGGCAGGTGGTAGATACAAAGGAATCGTGCGCGAGTTTGAAGTGAAATCCACCGCGCAAGGACAGATTACATTGGTTTTCAGACCAATTGCAAACCTGAATTATCCTGCAATCAATGCAATAGAAATTGGACTTAATCCGCTTACCTCTGTTGCTGTAAACCCAGCAACTGCATTTGTGGGTGTGGGCGATACAACAAGACTGGCAGCAACAGTATTACCAGCAAACGCCACCAACCAAAGGGTAACGTGGACCTCGTCAAATACTTCCATTGTGAGTGTAGATGCCAACGGACTTCTTAAAGGTGAATCTCCGGGTTCCGTAGTCATTACTGCTACGACCAACGAAAGTGGAAAAACTGCCTCTTCAACAGTAACAGCTGCCAACATTGCAGTAACAGGTGTAACCATACCTGCAACGGGTGCTGTTGGGGTCAATAATTCAATAACCCTTGCTGCGACTGTACAGCCGGCGAATGCCACAAATAAAGCGATCACCTGGTCTAGTTCGGATGCAGGTATTGTTTCCGTAAGTCAAAGTGGCGTGTTGACAGGCGTTTCACCAGGCAATGCAACCATTACAGTGACCACACAAGATGGTGCGAAAACAGCAAGCAGCGTAATTACTTCTTCCAATGTGTTGCTGACATCAGTAGTTCTTAATAAGACGAATGCCACAGTAGGTGTGGGGGATACTACTTCGATTAAAGCTACGGTTGCTCCTGCCATTGCAAGTAACAAAACAGTGCTTTGGAGCTCATCCAATCCATCTGTTGCTACGGTAACCAGCAGCGGAATAGTTACCGCTGTGGCTATCGGAACAGCCACTGTTACTGCCACAGCGCAGGATGCCAGCGGCCTTTCTTCGGGTTCGGCCATAACAGTGGTCAGTGCAGGTGCATGCGGTATTATGACGAATAATGGTTTTGAAAGTAGTTTTGTAAACTGGATCAGAAACCCGAATGCTGCGGCTGCAAAAATTGGCACATCTGCGCAGAGCGGACTAAAAAGTGCGGTGATTACCGCTGACCAGGGTGCCATCAATTATGGTAAAACAATTAACGTAACAGCAGGCTCGGAAATCAGTTTTGAGGTTTGGGCCAAAGTGGAAGGAACGCCAAATCCTGCTAATGCCTCACAGCTGATCCTCCCATGGTGGGCTGGAATTGGCTTGGATTTTTATGACGCTCAGGGGGTAAAAATCGAAGCTGCTAAAATAGAGTTACAAGTTCATCCTTCTACCCCAGCTGCTAATGCAACGATATATTCCAAATATGCAGGAACCCGGATCGTACCAGCAAACGCTGTCAGGATTGGTATATGGGCATCAAAGGCTGGTCCGTCCGGCCAGCTTGTATTAGATGATTTCTGTCTTACTATCGCTCCACCTCCACAGATCGCACAAACGATTTCTTTGGATAGTCTGACACCAAAGACAGCCGGAGATGCAGGTTTTGATCCGGGTGCAGTAGCAACTTCGGGTTTACCTGTCAGCTACGCGAGTTCGGATACGACGGTAGCTGTTATCTCAAACGGAAAAGTACAGGTCGTTGCTCCGGGAGCTACCGTAATCACCGCTTCTCAGAATGGGAATGTGACATACAGCCCGGCTCCGTCCGCAAGCCGTACACTTGTGGTGTCATCCGGTTTAAAGGTGCTTTACAAAGACGGAGATAATGGTCAGGTTAATAACAATAACATTAAACCTTACCTGAGCATTTCCAATGAAAGTTCGGTTGCCATTCCTTACAGCGAACTTACTGCGCGCTACTGGATTACTGCCGAGAACTATGCAGGTATAAACAAATGGATCGATTATGCCCAGCTGGGGAATAACAAGGTTTCGCTCAATTATGTAGAACTTGAAAAGCCGCGTCAGGGTGCGTTGGGATACGTGGAATATCAGTTTAATTCGTCAGCAGGTAATTTGAATGCGGGAGCAAATTCAGGTGAGATCCAGTCGCGGTTTGCGAATACTAACTGGGAAAATCTGTCAGAAACCGATGATTATTCATTCAGGAATAGTTCCTCCTACTCATCAAATGACCATATCACTTTGTACCGTAACGGTAAACTCTGGTGGGGTGTAGAACCTGATACAGCCGCGGCGGTGATAGACCTGAAAGTGTATTCTGAAAATAAAAACACCAATACAGCTTCTACTTCTCTCAGCACCTGGATTAATGTAGAAAACAAGGGGAATTTGCCTCTTGATTATGCTGATCTGGCTGTGCGGTACTGGTTTACCAATGAAGGAACTACCGGTCAGAATTACTGGATTGATTTCGCCAAACTTGGCTCTGCTAGTCTTTCGGGACAATTTGTCAAAAGTCAGAAGCAAAATGCAGATCATTATTTTGAAATAAAATTTGCTCCGGCGATCGGAAAACTTTATCCGCTCAGCACTACGGGAAATATTCAGTACCGCATAGCGAAAACGGACTGGTCTGCTTTTGACGAAACGAACGATTATTCTTTCAAACCGGCAGCGCCTTTTGCTGATAATGAAAAGGTAACTGTTTATTACAAAGGCGCGCTGATCTACGGACAGGAGCCGAATGAACAATCTTCTGCAAGGTTGGGTATTCAGGAAGAGATTGCGCCGGAAAAACTAAGCGTGATTGTACTTGGCAATCCGGTTAAAACAGATTTTGCCGAACTTCTTATCCTGGGGACCGACGCCAAACCAGCCGTGATTACGGTGACTGATGTAAAAGGAATCCGGTTATTGGAAAGAACCATAGCAAATCCATCCTCGAAGGAGCGGTACACTTTACCGTTGGGAAAACAACCGGGATTATACATTATCCGGGTTGGTACGCAAAAAGAGTCTGTTGCGGTAAAAGTGATAAAACCATAATCGCACGCAATCCACACTTTTAAATTTAATCCCGGAGAGATCTTTCTGTCCGGGATTTTTTTTGATGTAACGTATTGAAAAAAAAGTACAATTGGAAAAATTTAGCTCATATTAAACCTTATCATGTTTTCTTTTGCAGTGCTATCAGCAGGCGGCCAGTTGCCGGCATTCTGTCATTTAGCTGATTGCTGATGGCCGACTGCCGATGTAAAACGTTCCTGCAATTTTATTCATGATACGGTCTATTATCAATTGTAAAAAATTAGGAAACATTCAGTTACAGTGAACGATAGTTTTCATACAACGCCGGCTTTTAATTTAACTATTCAATGAAAAAAAAATATTATTTATAGTGTGGGGATAAGGTCGGTTGCCTTGTCTGTTGATTAAATTAGCTAATCCGTAGCCAGATCAAGTAAATGATATGACGATAATTTCTACCAAAAAATCCGCAATCCAGCCCCTGGCGACTGGAAATTCAGAAGCTGAGGGGCAGAGCCCTTTTCATAAAAAGGAAGACACCACAATCATGCATGACGAATATCTGATCAGGAATATGTTTATGCAGGATCCCGAGAAAGGCTGTGAATTGCTGTTTCGGAGATATTACGTGAATTTATGCAACCACGCCATCCGTTTTGTTCATTCAGAATATGTAGCGGAAGACATTGTGGCTGAGGTTTTTGCGACCTTCTGGCAAAACCGGACCTTTGAACATATCACGGCATCTTACCGGGCATATCTATACAAATCCGTCAGGCATCGTTCCTATAATTATCTGAAATGGGATCTGAACCGGACGTATCCGCTGGAAGGAATAAATTCCGAGCCGGTTACTCAGGTGTCTAACCCTTATGAAGCGTTACAGTACAGCGAGTTGCATCAGCAGGTGGAGCGTATCATCCAGGAGCTGCCGCCGCAATGCCGCCGCGCTTATATTCTGAAAAGAGTGGAAGGGAAAACGCTGGAAGAAATTGGTCTGGAACTTCAGATAAATCCCAAGTCTGTGGAGGCTTTGATTACCCGGGCCATGGCACGTCTTCGCAATGGTTTGAAAGACAATTGGTTTCTGTATGTGACGATTTTGTTTTCTGCCAAATTGTGAATGCAATGTGGGGATAAGCGTCATGAACTTGTCTGACCTGCATTGAGATATATTAAACCTGCTTTTGCAATAGCCACTTAAAAAGCGGGATACACGGATCTGACTTAAAAGTTAACAAAGTATAAAGATGAAAGAATCGTTATCAAAAGACGTAATCTTCGATTTTTTTGATGGACGGACAACGGCCATACAGCGAAAGCTTGTAGAGGACTGGTTGGCTGACGAAGAAAACGAAGAGCTGTATTACCAGTATCTGGATGAATGGGAGAGCCGCCACCCGCAATTTACACCGCAGGTTGAAAAGGCGTTGACAGCCTATTTAGCGTTGCTCAGTAATGAGGATACGGATGAAAATGTGCGTATTCGGTATCAGCAAAGCAAGCCTGATCTGATTTTTAGAAAACCATGGTTATGGGGCGCGGCAGCGGCTTGTATTACGCTGGTTACCCTGTTTGCCTTCCGGTCTGAGATCATGTACAAATCGCTTGTTTCCGACAACGGCCAGATTGCTTCCTATAATCTGACAGACGGAACGCAGGTTATCCTGAACGCTAATTCGGTTTTGCAAATTCCCCGTTTTGGTTTTGGTAGCGGACAGCGTGAAGTTTTGCTGGAAGGCGAGGCTGAATTCAAAGTTGTGCACACGGCAGAAGATAGCCGTTTTGTGGTGAAAATGCAGAACGGATTTTGTGTTGAAGTGCTTGGAACAGAATTTGTTGCGTTCTCCCGTGCCCGTGCTACAAAAGTTTTTCTAAACAAAGGAAAAGTAAAATTAAGCTTGCCAAAAGGAAAGCAGCTTTACATGAAACCCGGTAATCTTTTTTCCACGGATACCAAAGGTGGATATGTTCTCAGCTCGCCGGCGGCGCCTGCGCAATTTACTGCCTGGAAACAGGAAATGTTTTATTTCGACAATACGCTTCTTTCCGAGGTGGTCGCACAAATGAATGACCGCTTCAAGGTTGACGTACGTATACCGGACCCCGTTTTGGCAAGGCACCGTATAGGCGGCATTTACAAAGCGCGCCAGGCCGACGACCTTCTTGAAATATTATCAGAACTGCTTCATCTGGAAGTGGTAAAACATAACGAATTTATTGAATTAAGAAAATCTGTAAACAACCTCAACCCATGACTAAGAGATTTCTACAAAAAACCGGATTGGTGCTGAGCATGTTATCTGTTCAGCAGCTCAGTACGGCGCAGAATTTTTCATATGCGAGTCAGGTCATGTCCAGTCAGACACAACATGCCGAAAATGTACGGAGCAGGACTAAAAGTCTGAAAGATTTTTTGATTGATCTTGGCAAACAGCATCAGGTAAGTATTTTGTTCGAAGAGGAAACCGTTAGAAATATTACCGTGGCCGGACAGGAACAGCCTGGTGCAGATAATAAGCTTGAAAGAAAATTGACGGATCTTCTTAAACCCTTTAATCTGCGGTTCAAAAAGGCAGGAAAAGATGCCTATGTAATCGTGACACGCACGGAGAAGAAAATTTTCACTACCGAGATAACCGATAACCTGGCTACGATTTCCTCGACACCGCAGGAATCCATGCAAAGGACGGAATCAACGATAGAAAAAATGATTTCTGCAAGGCGGGAAGATCTGATCGTTCGGGGGAAAGTGGTGGATGAAAAAGGAGACGGACTTCCCGGTGTAAGTGTTGTTTTGAAAGGATCGCAGCGAGGGGTAATCACGGATGCGGGAGGGAAATATGAGATTTCAACAGGCGAAACAAACGCTATTCTGATCTTTTCTTTCGTAGGTTATCTGCCAAAAGAAGAGATTGTCGGGAATCGCAGTACGGTTGATATTTCACTTCTGGTTGATACAAAAGCATTGGAGGAAGTGGTGGTTATCGGTTACGGAACAGCCAAAAAGAAAGATCTTACCGGAGCCGTTTCAGTGGTGGGCCGGAAAGAATTTGGCGATATTTCGGCAACCTCTGCGCAGCAACTTTTGCAAGGTAAAATTGCCGGGGTACAAATCGTTAATTCCAGCGGCCTTCCAGGATCTAATGCTAAAATCATTATCCGTGGCGTGGGTTCCCTGACCAATTCTGATCCGCTTTATGTTATCGATGGAATTCAGGGTGGTGATATTAACTCGGTGAGTCCGTATGATATTCAGGATATTACGGTTTTGAAAGATGCGGCTTCTGTTGCGATCTATGGTGCTTCGGCGGCTAACGGAGTGGTTTTGATCACAACGAAAAAAGGAAAATCAGGAGCTCCGAAAGTAACTTATAACGGCTACGTCGGTTTAGCCAATGCCTGGAAAAAACTGGATATGCTGGATGCTGCGCAATATGTCCAGCTTGTCAAGGATATTGATGCGACACAGGGAAATAAGGTGCCTGATAAACTGAATACACCGGATGTACTGGTGACCAGAACCAACTGGCAAAATGAAATTTTCCGCACCGGAAAAATCACCGAACATCATGTCAACGTGACGGGTGGAAGTGAAAAAGCGACCTATAATTTCTCGGCAGGTTATACAGACCAGGAGGGGATTATGAAAAACTATGGCTATCAGCGGATCAATTTAAGAACGCAGCTGGAAGAGCAGATCGGCAAGCGGATTCGTCTCGGACAAACCATCAATTTTAAATACAACCGGACCACAGGAAATGCGGCCAGTTTTGTAGAAGCGCTTCGCATGCCGCCGTATGCACCAACGATGGACCCGAATAACCTGGGTGGTTACAGCCGGGTGACGACGATTCTGGATCAAAACGATGCGTTAAATCCCTTGCCTACCATCTATCTGACGGAAAGACTTGGGCGCAGTATTTCCAACTTGTTTCAGCTTTGGGGAGAGGTAGATATTCTTGGTGGATTAAAATTCAGAACCCAGGCCAACATAGGCCTTTCCAGTGGCAACAGCTATAATTATACAGGGGAATACCAAAATGGGAATACCAAAATCGAGCGTAAAATTGATGAAAGTTATTCGTTCTCAGTTTCACCGATCGTGGAAAATATCCTGACTTATAACAAAACGCTGGGTTTGCATGATTTTACGCTGATGGCAGGTAATACTTTTAACGAAGGAAACAGAAGCCGGGGCGTGAACTTGACCGGAGCCGGATTTACGAATGATCTCATCAAGCAGATCGGTGTTTCCAAAACCAACAGTATCACCGGCGCAAGTTCAGGGATTTATGCTTCCCGATCTTATTTTGGCAGGCTAACCTACGGCTTCCACGACCGGTATTTACTGAATGCGTCGATTCGTCAGGATATTAACCCTGCTTTTGGAAAAGCTTACAGAAAAGGGAATTTTCCTTCCGTCGGGGTAGCCTGGAAGATTGCCAACGAGCCATTTATGAAAAATGTAACTTTTCTCTCCGATCTTAAATTACGCGGAAGCTGGGGAATTACAGGGAATGCCAGCATCGGATTATTCCTGACAGACCCCACCGTTTACCGGGGTTATGGAAATAATAATATCGTTTATTCTTTCGGGGAAAACAAGGGCTTTCAGCAAGGGGCTACGGTTACAAAGGTTCCTAATCCGTTGTTAAAATGGGAAGAAACAACGCAGACAGATTTTGGAATTGATTTTGGCATGTTCAGAAACAAGTTACAGGTAAGTCTGGATTACTACAACCGCAACAGCAAGGATTTGCTTCTGGATGTAAAACTTCCGGTATCGACAGGGCTGGGCGATGTGTATGCCGATGCAAGTATGGTTCAGAACGCTGCAAACGCTACCAACAAGGGGTTTGAAGCCGCCTTTTCTTTCTCAGGACAAACGGGGGATTTCTCGTACAGTGTTTCTGCCAATGCGGGTTATAACAAGAACAAGGTGGTATCACTCGGAAACGGCGGGCCTATTGTCAGTGGTGGAACTTATGGCGGGATCAATGTTACTAAAACAGATGTTGGCGCTGCTATCGGATCTTTTTATGGATTTGAAACGGATCACGTGGCTGTGAGTGCTGCGGAGGTTGCGAAATACAACGAACAGGCCATTGCCAAGGGATTTAAAAGTTATCAGGATGGGCTGACGGCGGGTGATATTGTATTTAAGGACTTGAATGGAGACGGTCAGATAACCGAGAAAGACCAGAAGTTTTTAGGATCAGCTATTCCGGTATGGACTTATGGCGGCTCTTTAAATCTGGGATACAAGGGATTTGATCTTTCGATGGGACTGGCCGGGATCGGAGATGTGAAAGTGTACAACGCATTGCGTTACTGGACCGAAGGAACAACCCGTCCTTTTAACTCTTCGACAGCGGTACTTGACGCCTGGAAAAAGGATGGCGACATCACGGACATGCCACGGTCGGGTCAGAATACACCTAAAAATCTCCGGGCTTCTGACCGCTTTCTGGAAAACGGTTCTTACATGCGCCTGCGCAACCTGACGTTTGGATATGCGGTTCCGAAAACCATTTTGAATACCGTCGCAGGTCATGTCTTTTCAAGTTTCAGGGTTTATGTAACGGCGATGAACCTCCTGACCGTGACCAATTACAAAGGTTATGATCCGGAAGTAAGCGCGGGTGTTTCGTCGGATGCCAGGTCATTCATTTTTACAAAAGGCGTTGACATGGGGCAGTATCCACAGCCTCGTACTTTCCTGATCGGACTTCAGGTCGGATTTTAATTCCTTCATTTCACTTTACTTTTTGTCCTAATGAAAAAGCAAATATTATTGTGGGGAACGCTGGCTTGTATGACAGCGAGCTGCGACAACTCACTGGATAACGTTAAAAACCAGACCAGTTATAACGACGATACTTATTTTTCCACGCCTGCCACAATTTCGGAGGCTGTCAGTGCCACTTATGGACTGCTGCTCTACAAGGGTTTTTATTCCAGGGACTTCTATTATTTAATGGATCTTACCGGAAACGAAGCAGAAGCGGATGCGCCGCTTTTAGGGGACGTATTACAACTTCATGATTACAGTTACGGCCCTAATCATGCGCAGATAAGTGATCTCTGGTCTTCGAGTTTTAAGATTACGTTAAGAGCCAATCTGGTGATCGACAAAGCCTCAAAAGTGATTCCTGCGACGGATGCTGAAAAAGAAAAATTGAAGCAATATGTCGGAGAGGCCTATTTCCTTAAATCCTATGCAGAGTTTTTGCTGGTAACACTTTGGGGGCGCGTCCCCATCCGGAAAGATTATCAGGGAACTTCGGAGTTTTATCTGGCCAGAGCTTCAACGGAGGAAGTCTGGAAGCAAGTAGAGCAAGACCTGACCAGCGCTATTGCCGGATTGCCTGCAACTTATGCCAATGCAGCTGACCTGGGAAGAGCCACAAGGGGATCGGCTATTGCACTGCTAGGAAAAACCTATTTGTATCAGAAAAAATATGCCGAAGCTGCGGCGCAGTTTGAGCTGCTGACTAAGGCTCCTTACAATTATGATCTGGTAAAAAACCTGGATGAGCTTTTTACAAAATCACCGGCCAAAAATTCTGAAACGGTCTTTAATGTTCCACACAAAGCATGGGGTGGATGGGGAGAAGGCGATCCTTATTATATGTTCGGTTCGCAGGAGGGCTCAGCAAGCGGAAAGAATTCTCATACGGGCCGTGCCATGGAATATGGCTGGGCGGATTGGCGTAACGTCTTTATTTCGGATGCTGCCGTGAAAGCGTACACTTACAAAGATGAGAGCGGAAAGACATATGTGGACCCACGGGCCAAAAATACTTTCTACGGAAACGAAGCCAGCGGAGGAGATGTAACCTATTGTGATTTTTGTACAGCAGGTGCAAAACCTTATCCTTTTGCAGAAAACGGGAATGGATACCGGTGGAGAAAATACGAACCGTACGAATATAAATTAAAAAGCGAACAGCCCGATTCGGACATTAATTCAAGCATAATCCGGTACGCCGATGTGTTGCTGATGCTTTCGGAAGCTTATATCAATTCAGGCAGGATCAATGAAGCATTGCCGCTGATTAATAAAGTTCGTGCGCGTTCCGGAGCCTTTGTTTATACTTCACTGGGCAGCAAGGAAGAGGCAATGCAGAAAATAATGCTGGAGCGGCGTCTGGAACTGGCAGGAGAGCAGGTAAGATGGTTCGATCTGATCCGGTGGGGAATTGCCAAACAAGTGCTCAATGCTGAAAAGAAAGAAAAATATCCTGCATCGACTCAGTCATTTTTTCAGGACAAACATGTATTGTTTCCTATACCTCTATCAGAAAAAAACACCAATCCCACGGTTGCGAACGACGTGAAAGAAGATTGGAATTAGTCCTTCAACGTTATGAAAAAAAGAAAACCGGTACATTTTGTACCGGTTTTCTTTTTTATAGTAACGATTCGTCAATTAACAGATGCTCTGAAAGCCTTTGGAGAAAGCCCTGTTTTTGATTTAAAAAATTTCCCGAATACCGACTGGTCAACGAAGCTCAGATTCGTGCTGATTTGTGAAATGGACAAATCCTTACGCTGCAATAAAACTTTCGCTTCCAGGATTACAGCCTTATCGATCCATTCGCCGGCAGTTTGACCGGTTTGCTGTTTGACGTATTCCGACAAATATTTGGGCGTAACGGCAAGCTTGTCGGCATAAAAGCTGATAGACCGGTGCGTCAGAAACTCCTTGTTGAGAAGAACATTAAAATTATTCAATAAGGGATTAGAGCTAACCGGTTCTTTTTCACCCGCACCAGCTTGATTCCGGTATAAAAAATCGATTTCGTTTATAAGTATACGAATATAACTTTTGACAATATCGCCTTCATGCGGATGTTGTCCGCGAAGTACCTCCTCAATCAGATTATAAATCGTATTAAACTTCTGAAAACCCTCCGAAGTCAAAGGTAATACATGTGATCCACGGCTGAAAAATGGATATTTATCCAGAAAAAATACGTTCGTCTGTCCGGAAGTCAGGAAATTTTCTGTGAAAAAAATCAGTTCCAGTGTAGGTTCTTCTCTGGTGTTTTCCAGCCTTCGGATCACCTGAGGCCCCATGGTCAGCACTGCCGGTGCAACAATACGGGTTTGTTCCATTCCCGAATGCAAAATAAGACTTCCTTCTTTTAATAAACTGATTCCGTAGGTTTCCGTCCTGAACGGCTCTTCGCTGGGCGCTTTAAACTGATCAGGTAAAATCAGGAAATAATCCTTTTGGAAGTCAGTCACCGAAAACTGCTGCTGCAATCGCGTGATGTTATAAATCGGTATTTTATTCATGAAATTCTTCTATAAGCAGGGAATATATCTTGCGGAATCCAAACTCCCACAATTCCGACCAAAACAACAGTAATTCGGACCTTTTTTCAGCTGCGTTTGCGGGGGAACTTTGTCATACAAAATGATTGACAGGTAAAGATAGAACGCGTGATGGAAAAAATAAACACAAGACAACTACTTCTTGAAGTTTCTGAAAGGGTATTTGCTGAATCGGGATTTGAGGGCGCCTCCACGCGCAGGATCACGGTTGAAGCCGGGGTAAATATTGCAACGATTAAATACTACTATGGTAGCAAGGAGTTGTTATATGCCGCCATTTTTAATTACCGGATTGCTGAATTAAACACTGCACTTGCCAGCCGTCTCAAAAACAATACCGCCGGTACTGTAAAGAAACTGAACACATTTATTGATGAATATGCCAAGTTGTTAAAAGTAAATATTTATTTTTTGAGACTACTGCACAGAGAGTTATGCTCTTTTAATAAGTCAAGCCTGAAAACGTCCATTATTACGGATCTGACCAAAAACTCAAAAATGCTCTATAAACTTATCGAGCAGGGTATAGCGGGAAAAGTTTTCAGAAAAGTAAATCTTCCGATGGCTGTTCTGACAGTTTTCAGTTTGCTTTTCCAGATTGTGGCAGGGACGCCGATTGCAGAAAGCATGCTTCAATATGAAAAATTCGACATCGACTGGCAGGAGCGTGTAGAAGATCTTAAAGGATTTATTCTCTCAATTTTAAAAGTTTAAAGTGTAAAAAGCGGCAAAAAATAATATCATGGACAAGCACATAATTGATCAGCCAATGAAATGGCTTCTGCTGTTTTCACTTGGACTGATGACGGTGGAAGTAAAGGCCCAGAAAGTGATTTCATTAAATCAGGCAGTTTCGATAGCACGGGAAAATAACTTGTGGAACAAGATATCAAAACAGGAATTTGAAGCTGCCACGGCAGATTATGAAGACAGTAAAAATGCAATTCTTCCTCAGGTTTCATTGGGCGGATCTTATCAGCGTTTTTCAAAAGTTACGCTGTTTCAGGATGGGCTGGGGGATACCAAACAAATGAGCAGAAAACCAGGCCCGACAAGTGCCGGAACAGGCATTGAAGCAGCGTTTAATCTGTATACCGGAGGCCGTCAGCAGGCAGCGATTGAGGAGCAGAGACAAAGACGCGATCTGGCAGGATTGACAACACAGGAGCAGCAAAGCAGTATTACCTTACAGGTTTCAATTCAGTATTTTGATCTCGTCAACACGATCGAACAACAAAAACTTATCGCTGAGCAGCTTGCCCGTGCCGAGGTGCGTCTTAAAAATATCAGGGCTCTGTATCGCAATACCAAAGTTACCAGAAGCGATGTGCTCAGGGCAGAAGTGATGTTGGCCAATGTTCAGTTACAGGCTGAAAGAGCCGCCAATGATCGTATGATCAGCAATAACCGGTTGAAACTTTTATTGAACCAAAAAGACCAGGAAATCATAATGCCGGCAGATTCAGCGGGCATGCCCTTGCCGACAGTCCCTCCGTTGACTTTGAAAAATGATGGACTGGCCAATGCTTCCTATGCGGTAAGAAAGGCGCAGGCGTCCGAAGGGCTTTTACAAACGCGTTTGAAACTGATCAAAAGTAATTACAAGCCCACGGTTACCATGTTTTCAGCTTACAACTTTTCATATCCCAATTACCTTTTCTTTACGCCGATTGATCAGGCATATTCCATTGGTTTTCTGGGTATTAAAGTGCAGTATAATCTATCGTCTCTATACCATAATAAAAACAAGGAAATTGCTGCAAGTATTCGTTTACAAGAATCAAAACAAGTCGGACAGGCCGTGGCGGATAACGTGAGCGAACACATCGAGGCATTGCATATCAAATATCATGAGTCTTTAAACAGAATTGAAGTTGCACAAAAAACCATTGAACAAACAAAAGATAATTACCGGATCGTCAGTACGAAATACTTTAACCAACTGGCGCTTTTAATCGACCTGCTGGATGCTGATAATCTGTATCAGGAATCAAAGTATAGTCTTATCCGTGCAGAAATAGATGCGCTGAATTACTATCATCAGCTCCAATTCGCACAAGGAATTTTATAGAACAGAAAAATTAAAAATAATATTGAAATGTCAAATCAATCAAAAAATAGTGTGGGTAATATCGTGACAAAAACGGCGGCAGTATTGATAATCGCCGGAGCGTTGGTTTACCTGACCATGTATCTGCTTCGAAGTAACGACTACGCCGAAACCAACGATGCCCAAATAGAAGCGTATATCAATCCGGTGTCAGCAAGGGCCGGCGGTTATATTCAGCAGGTGTTATTCAATGAACATCAGATGGTGAAAAAAGGCGATACACTGGTGATTCTCGACGATCAGGAATATCGTGCGAAACTGGAAGAAGCAGAAGCTACTTTGGAAGACGCAAAGGCGCAGCTGAACGTACTTTCAGCCGGAATTGGCACGGCGCAAACGGGCATTCTCGTCAACAAGGATCAGGTAAATTCTGCCAAAGCACGGTTGACACAGCAACGCCAGGATATGGTGCGATATCAGAATCTGATAAAGGAAGAAGCGGCGACAGGTCAGGAACTTGAACAAATCACAGCGCGGCACGATGTGGCAGAAAGCGAGTTTAGCGGCGCACAAAATAACCTGAAATCGGGCTATGCCAAAGTAACGGAACTGCAAAGCCGTCGGGCGCTGATTCTTGCCGATATTAAAAAGAAAACCGCACAGCTGACTTTTGCAAAACTGAATCTGGGATATACGGTGATTCGTGCACCATATGATGGGCAGGTGGGGCGAAAAACCATCCTTGAAGGACAGCAGATTCAGCCGGGCCAACCGCTTGTTTCCATAGTCAATGAAAAGGAAAAATGGGTGACGGCAAATTTTAAAGAAACACAGCTTAATCATCTCTACATCGGTCAGGAAGTTTCAATCGCGGTCGACGGGCTGGAAGGTAAATTTTATTATGGAAAAATAGATGCTATTTCACCCGGTACAGGATCAAAATTTTCTTTGCTTCCGCCTGATAATTCTACGGGAAATTTTGTCAAAGTGGTGCAGCGCGTGCCGGTAAAGATCAGGTTAACAAACGGCAATATGAATCTGTTGAGAGCAGGTATGAGCGTGACCGTGTGGGCGAAAAAAAATGAACAGTTATGAGAGCGCCAACTTATTTCAGAGCCTGGGCGCTTCAATGGCCCTGGGGTATCCGGGCGGCGCTGCTGCTTATCCTGGTGACCGGGATAGTGCAGTTCGTTGTGTTTGCGATGACCCAGAACTACGTGATTTCTTACTTTGGCGCGCAGCCGGAGGACGTATCTTTCGCATTACAAATAACCTATTGCGGTATTATTGCGGCATTACCCTTTCAGTTTCGTTTTGTACGGTACTTTGAAATCCGGAATATGCTGGCGACCATGCTTTTAGCTGGTATTTTGCTGAGTTTAACTTATCTTTTTGTTACGGATATTTACATTTTTATACTTCTGCGACTGATCAGCGGTTTTATCATAAGTGCAACGGCGGCACCGGTTTTGATCCTGATATTTTCCCGTCTCCCGCCCGAAAGAATGCAGATTGTCGGATTTTCGGTTTTTTTCGGGACAATTTTATGCGCCGGTGTAGTCATCGGAATGCTAAGTGTATGGGTTGCCAGCAATATGGAATGGAAACAGGTTTACCATTATTTGGCGCTGATCCAGTTGGGCGCACTGATAATTGTACTATTGTTTTTAAATCCAAAGAATAACATGAAAAAATATCCGCTTTATCAGCTCGACTGGACGGGCTCGATATTGTTTCTGACTTCCCTGATAGCGTTGGCTTATACACTGATTTACGGTCCTCAGCATGATTGGTTTGATGATCCCTTCCTGATTTTTACAACTGTTTTATCGGTGTTATCGTTTGCTCTGATGCTTTACAGACAATCCTTTTTAAAGCGTCCATACATTCACCTTGACACTTTTAAGTCCTTAAATTTTTTTTTAGGAATTTTGTTGCTGATGTTCTTTTATATCATTAAGGACAGCCTTAACTTGGTTTATGCATATAGTTTGAGCGTTTTGCAGTGGCCTCCTGAACAGCTCATTATGCTTGCCTGTTTCAACGTGCTGGGTATTGTGTGCTCGGTTCTGCTTGTTTCTCAACTTTCACTTTTAAAGCTGATTACTTCAAGGGTCGCATTCATTTCAGGTTTTGCGCTCATGCTGATTTATCATATCCTGATGTATTTTTATTATACATCGGATATTTCCTTCACGCAGCTGATCGTTCCTGTTTTTTTGCAAGGTGCAGCATGCGGGACGCTGTTCGTGCCCATTATTCGTTTCGTGGTGGCAACAGCCCCGGCCTACACCGGGTTTTCTGCGACCGTGATGGCTGCTTTTGCCAGATTTGCTTCATCGGTTATCAGTATTTCCGGGTTCTTTTCTGCGCAGCGCTACTTCAATATTCAGAACAAACAGTCGTTGTTAAAAGGACTGACCGAGCTGGACAATAACTATACGAGCAGGCTGTCTCAGTTCGTTCAGCATTATCAATCCAGGGGTTTTTCTGGTGGACAAGCGCAGGCCATGGCTCTTGCGGCGGTGAATAAAAGTCTTTTGGTTCAAAGCCAGCTTCGCACCAATATGGATGTGTTTATGGTCATGATCTGTGTTTTGGTTGTGCTGATAATCATCATTCTCTTTGCTCCATTGTTGAACAAATCCTTTCAATACCTTAAAAAATAATCAGGTAATTATGTTAAAAAATCCTTTCAGTATACGAGATTTTTGAGCGTAAAGATCAGGCAACAGAACTTCTGAAATAAAAGCAGGTTATCCGGGTAAACCTGCTTTTATTTTAACTATACCATGTCGGTTTCGTTTTATTGATCTGACGGGCAATAGATTGTCGGGAATAACTACTTTTGAAAAAGTGAGATTTAACCCGGCACAAAACATGGAAAAAATTTTTACATGTATTCTTTTTGTTTGTTGGATAACAGTAAGTTATGGGCAAACCAGGCTTCCGGTAGTCAGAGCGAACGGTTTACAATATTCAAATGCCGGTAATGTTTTTTCTATTCAAAAATCAAGTCCAAAACAGCCGGCATCACCACAATATAATAATCAGATAAGTTTACTTTTAGACCAAAATAAACTTAAAATGATTCGGCAGGAAAAACCTTCCCTGCTGCTGATGACGATTCCAGGGATCGGTGAAAATGCCATAGATATTGAATTGTCACGAGTCAGCATCATCATGCCTGATATCCGTTTTGAAGTTGATAATAATAAGGCGGAGACGAAAAATTTGATTGATCAAAGTCTTTTTTACCGGGGGAATATTAAGGATAACCCTGAATCGCTGGTTTCATTAAGTATTGTAAATAATGAGGTTTCAGGTATGATCATTGACAGTACCGGAACCAGGATGCTGGGGCAGGAAAGCAATATATCTTCTGACAAAAACAGTTATCTGCTATTTAATGATAAGCCCGTTGCTCTTTCCTTCATTTGTAGTACACTCGAAACAGAACAAAACCTGCAAATAAGCAGTGACCGAACAAGCGCGACGGCGCAGGGTTCTGACTGCAAATACATAGGTGTTTATCTGGAAACAGACAAGTCTGTCTATGATAAGTTTGGGACAAGGGAAAAAGTGACGGGTTATATCCTGAGTTTGTTTAATCAGGTGGCAACGTTGTATGCTGCGGAGGGTGTAGCCCTTCGTATTTCGGGCTTTTACCTATGGGACACGTTGGATCCTTATGCCGCCAGTCAGAATAATCCCACTGATGCCTTGAACAGATTCAGAAGCAGCTGGAACTTGAAATCCGATAATTTTCCCGGACAAATTGCCCACCTGATCAGTTGCAGGCCATTGGGTGGCGGACAAGCGCATATCGGAAGTCTGGATACCAGGTCCATATCTTATGGTGTCAGTGCCATTCAGGGAAGTTATCAGCTACTGCCCACCTATTCCTGGGATGTAAAAGTGATTGCGCATGAGTTGGGTCATAATATCGGCTCACCGCATACACACGCGTGCAGCTGGCCGGGTGGTGCTATCGATAACTGTGCACCGGTGGAAGGGAATTGTGTTGCCGGCCCGGCTCCGGTCCAGGGTGGTACGATCATGAGTTATTGCCAGAATACAGCTTCGGGTATAAACCTTGCCAAAGGGTTTGGGGTTTTACCCGGAAATTTGATCCGGGCAAAAGTGGCGGCAAGTGCGAGTCTCCCTGTCTCCAATGAAATTCCATCCGGACTGTTTTCTGCTGGTTATGTACGCAGTGCCCGTTTGAAGTGGAATTTTACTGGTGGCAACTTTTCCTATATGCTGGAATACAAGCCTGAAAATAGTACTGAAAGCTGGACTCAGATTGCGACAAGTCACAATGAGATTTTGTTGTCCGACCTCACTCCAAATACGACTTATGTATGGCGGGTAAGCGGGAATTGTTCCGGTTACAGCGAAACCGTCCGCTTTTCAACGAACGACAGCCAGCCAGTATATTGCCAGCCTGCGGATCTTTGTGTTAAACAGTTTGGGGTTGGTATTCAGGCGATAACTGTCAATGGGCAGGCATTGAGTATTTCTTCCGATTGCAGTCCGGGCGGTTATTCGTTTCATAACACAGCGCCGGTTCCACAGCTTGTACAGGGAAAAAGCGGTTCGATAAGTATTTCTTTGATCGGTTATTCTTATCCCCAATACGTCAAAGCCTGGATTGATTATAATAATGATGGAGAATTCACTTCCAGTGAGTTGATTTCGGAGTCGTTGACATCACTTACAGGGAGTTTTTTGGCAACTTTTAATGTGTCTGATCAACAGATTTTACTTTCCACAAGATTGCGCGTAAGAACCAATTATTTTTATCAGAATTTCACTTCGTGCGAAAATTTGGCTCTTGGCGAAACGGAAGACTACACTGTTCAGTTTATTCCGGATCAGCCTTTACCTGTAAAATTCGTATACGTTGATGTTTTCAGGGAAAATGAAAAAGCTGTTTTGAAATGGAAATCGGTTGATGAAGACCCGGGGTTATCTTTTGAAATAGAAAAGAGTTTAAATGCAAAGGATTTTATAAAAATTGGATCAGTTCCCGGTTACGGCCTCTCCGTTCAGCCTAATGAATATCTTTTTAGCGAAGAGCTTTCAGAGTACAGGAATTCGGTTATTTATTACAGAATCAAAATGCGTGAAAAGTCAGGTGGTTATACTTATTCGCGGATGGTAAGTTTGAATATAAATACGCTGGCGGGAACATCGTTAACAGTCTGGCCGAATCCTTTTACAGATCACCTTCTGTTTTCCATTCACAATGCACAGAGGGGATGGATAGCGGTAAAGTTATTCAATATAAAAGGAATTTTGATCAAAGAATACAAGAGACTGCTTTCAACGGAAAACCAGAGCGTCATGCTTGATAACCTGGCTTCCTTACCGCCGGGGACTTATCTTTTGGAAATTAGTGATGAGAAATTATCCATTTCAAGTTCAATTATAAAAACCGGGATAAATTAGGCTTATGCGTTGGGATATTAAAGGTGCGTGGTTGAGTAATAAGTATGTACGTGTTATTAAACATCTGACGGTATGTTACTTATACTGGCTATATGTCATGTCTGATTTTGATAATACCATAAGCCGGAGCGGTGACAGTACATGGAACCGCGTTTTCTCAAACTGTGTCTTCATCGTTATACTGCTGTCGATTTATACCTTGGTTTATGCTTTAAAAAAGAGTCTTCCCAACCGGTTTTATATTTTCATTTTGGTCACCTTGCTGGTCTATGTGATAAATTGCTGTTTTATTTATTACTCTTTTGTATTTATACACGGGACAACGCATTCATCGGCTTTTATCGACCTGGGTTATGAACGGATGAAAGATTCGTTCTGGCTTATTCCGCTGAGCAGGTTTGTGGATCTGTACTTCTGGGCGATATCGGGAAACTACATTGTCAACCCGATGGCCATTCTGGGGATCTACAATACGTTTTCCTATTTCAACAAAAATATGGCTTTGCAGCGAAATAATCTGGAACTGGAACTGGACTTTCTTAAAGCGCAGATCAATCCTCATTTTCTTTTCAACAGTTTGAATAACATTTATTCCCTGGTGGAGGAAACCAATGAAGCTGCTGCCAGTACCGTTCTGAAATTATCGGACCTGATGCGGTATTCGTTATACGAATCCAATGCAAGAAGTGTACCGCTGAGCCGGGAAATTATGTTTCTCAGAGATTATACTGCACTTGAAAAAATAAGACATACGTCCGATATACGGATTGATTTTGAGGTAGACGGAGATTTTGATCGTTACTTTATACCACCTTTTATTTTGATCCCTTTTGTTGAAAATGCATTTAAGCACGGGCTGGGTTTTATCGGGAATGGATGGGTGGAAATAAATATCAGGATGGAAGGCCCGCAGCTGATCCTGAAAGTGAATAACAGCAAAGCACCTTTGCCGGATTTGGTTGAGAGAAAAAAAGTAGGTATAGGTTTGATTAATGTAAAGAAAAGATTGGATATTTATTATCCCGGCTCCTATCATTTGGAAATAACAAATGAAGCGTCCGAATACAGGGTATTTTTACAAATAGCGCTTTCATGAAAGAAAATATTACATGCTTAATTGTTGACGACGAGCCGCTTGCGCAAAATTTGTTAAGGAGATACGTAGATCGGTTAAGTCACCTGCGCCTGATTGGTGTATGTGATAACGCATTGCAGGCGTTGGACGTTATGCATCGGGAGAGTCCGGACATCCTGTTTCTGGACATCAACATGCCCGAGATTTCGGGCATGCAGCTGGTAAAGATGTTGGGTGTATCTCATTCAGGCATTATTTTAACAACGGCCTATCCGAATTATGCTGTGGAAAGTTACGATTTCGCAGTAACCGATTATCTCCTTAAACCTATTTCTTTTGACCGGTTTGTGAAGGCGGTCAGTAAAGTGTCAGAGCGAAGTGAGATCAAAGATCAGCAGGCCGGTGAATCCATCCACGAGATCCGATCCGACGACTTTTTTATGGTCAGAAGCGATCGGAAACTGGTGAGAATAAATGTGAGGGAAATTATGCTTGTAGAAGGGATGAAGGATTATCTGAAAATTCATTTATCCGGCTCGGTTGTAATCGTTCACATGACGATAGGTAAAATGGAACAGCTCCTGGAAAAGCGGCAATTCCTGAGAGTAAATAAGTCTTACATCATCAATATGAGAGAGATTAAAATACTGGATGGCAATGAAGTCGAATTATCCAATAAGCAGAAAGTCGTCATAGGAGCTACATATAGGGAGAGGATTTTTGATAATTTACATAACAGAATTATTTAGGTATGTCGAAGAACCAGACACTTTGGTCTAAATAATTTTTAAATGTGCAGGCAGCAAGGTTGTTTTGTCCGACAGCTTGTTCGCAGCAGGCTTGTTTTAATATTAGCTATCTGCTCATGTTTAATCTTATCAGGCATATCCTGTTTTTGCTCTTTATTTTAGAAGGAGGGGTTGTTTATGCCCAGTCGGGAATTGTAAGGGGCAGAGCGATAGATGAAGCTACACAGCAGGGAATAGCTTTTGCCACAGTTGCTTTGTTTTCAACGGATTCTTCCTTCGTTAAGGGGGAGCTCACCGACAGTACAGGTCATTTTGAAATATCAGGTATCACGGAAGGAAACTATTATCTGGAGATAAGATCGCTTGAATATAAAAAGGTTAGTAAAAGCCACATTGAAATAAACTCCCGGTTCGCCCTCTACGATTCAGGTGACTTTTTGTTGATTCCTGATACAAAATTACTGAACGAGGTGATCGTTAAAGGAGAGAAACCTGCATTTGAAAAACACTTTGACAAAACAATCATTAATGTAAGTTCCAACAGTTTTTTCAGGACATCGGCCAATGCCAATGATGTTTTAAGAAGATCTCCCGGTATCAGGGTAACATCTCAGGGAGGCATTTCACTAAGAAACCATGTGTCACCGATGGTGCTGATTGATGGAAAGCCTTTGCCTATGAGTGCGGAAGAATTGAATAATTATCTGAATAGCCTCATGCAGGATCAGATAGAATCGATAGAAATAATTGAAAATCCGTCAGCACGGTACGACGGTGAATACAAAGGTGTCATTAATATTAAACTGAAAAGAGATAAAAATCTGGGCTGGAATGGAAATGTTTCAGCTTATGGTATCAGAAATTCCTTTAATTCAGCTGGTGCCGGGGCGACAATAAATTATAAATCGAAAAAATTGAGCTATTATGGTTCATACTGGTATAATGAGAACCGCTATCATTATAAAAATCTGGGGACTCAATTTATCGAAAATGAGAAGGAAGAACTGAGATCATATCTGAGTATTCCGCGAGAAAAGAAGACACACAGTTATCAGTTTGGTACGGATTATGTAATGTCGAAAACACAGACTTTGGGCATTCTCTACAAGGGATTTAAGAATGCGGCAGACAATACCAGTTCCAACCTCACGAAGGTATTTGGAGTGGCGGACCAGAAGAAAATCAGTGAGGTAACGACAGAAAATATTCAGAAGCCAGTCAATAATGATCAAACCCTGAATGCAAGCTATCGCGGCGAATTTGGAAATCAGAAACTAAGCGGCGATGCGTCATATGCCGATTATAATTCCTCTCAAAATCAGGATATCAGTAATTTTGAGGCAAATAGCCCGACAGAGCGCCTGCGAAATCTGACGGAATCCCGGATTAAAATTAAATCCGCACAAATTGATTATTTGCGCAAAGCAGGTTCCGGAAATGTGGAGATCGGTATCAAGGCTGCGCAAACGAATAGTTATAATAATCTGCTGTTTGATACTTTATCAAAGGACAATGTCTGGATAGGGGATATCAGAAGAAGTACTGCGTTTCGCTATAAAGAAAACATTTTTGCAGGTTATATATCCTATGCTGTATTGTTGGGGAAGAAATTAAATATACAAACTGGTTTTAGAGGAGAAAATACCAGAACGAATGGAAACGCGCTGAATGATAACCAAACCATAAGCCGTGAGTATTTTAAAATATTGCCAAATGTCAAACTTGGATATCAGTTTAATGAAAATGTTTTGTTGGCATTATCGTATAGCCGACGTATTGAAAGACCCTCTTTTTATTATCTAAATCCGTTTCTGATGTACCTGAGCCCATACATGTATACGGAGGGAAACCCGTTTTTATACCCGACCATAAATAATCTGGCTGGTTTATCTTTCACTTTTAAAGATTTGGGCAGCAATATTGGCTATCGAAAAGATCTGGATATTGTTTCTCAAATCCCGTATCTCGACCCGATAACCAACATCACATTGTATACACGGGAAAATACAGGAAACAGAACTAATTTATCATGGGATATCAGCTATCCCGTCACGGTTAACCGGTGGTGGAAATTACAGCATTACTTTAATCTGAATTATACAAAACAAGACGTCCCGTATCTGGAAGCTATTCATAAAGTGCGGCAATGGGCTTACTCTTTTAATGGCAGCACTATTTTCATTTTTAAGAAAAGTTTGTCTGTCGAGTTATCCTATGGTTATAACAGCAAATCCAGGGGATTTATTTATGATGTAGGTTCTACGTATCAGATCGATTTTGCCCTTCAGAAATCCATTTTGAGAAATGCTGTAAATATTCAGTTGAGCCTGGAAGATCTGTTTTTTACGTCCAATCCAAAAATCAGCTCGAATGTAGGAAATTTTAAATCTGAATTTTACCAAACCTATGATAACCGCAATTTAAAAATTCAGCTGACATATAAATTCGGGAAGTCGGTTTTTCAAAGACGCGAAAAAAGAAGCAGCAGTGCAGATGAGGAAAACCGTGCAAAAAACTAAAAAAATATCATGTGATAGTGTGCGTAAATAGGGAAATGAAAACGAAAAAGTTTTGCCTAAACAGGAAAATAAACACTGAAAACTGAGCCCACACCGAGCTCGCTGGTTGCTGTTATTGCTCCGCCATGATTTGTTGCCACCTTTTCACAAATTGCCAGCCCGATCCCCGTTCCTGCATATTCTGTTTTTCCATGCAGCCGTTGAAAGAGCTGAAATATCCTGTCAATATATTTTTCATCAAAACCGATACCGTTATCAGCGACGTCGATCCGGTGATAAACCAGGGAAGCCCTGGCAGGTTTTACGTGTGCAGGAATATCGGATGGCAGAATCATTTCCGAAGAGATCGTTATCACAGGTGCCTGATCGGGGCTATGAAATTTAAGTGCATTGCTAACCAGATTCTGAAACAATTGTCCAAGCTGCATTTGATCTCCCGAAATTACCGGCAATTCGCCGACCCGTATAGATGCACCCTTTTCCTGAATAGTCACTTCCAGATCATTTATAACACCGGCAATTGTTTTGGGCAGTGAGACGGGTTCTATGATATCCTTATGAGAGGAAACCCTGGAAAAGGCCAGTAAATCGTCAATCAGCGCGGACATACGCCTGGCGGCTCCCTGCATTCTGTTCAGGTATTCTACACCTTGTCCGAGATTTTCTGAAAAACGGTTTTTTAACAAATCGCCGAACGACTGAATTTTTCGTAAAGGTTCCTGTAAATCATGCGATGCGATGTATGCAAATTGCTGCAGATTTTCATTCGACTTCAAAAGCAGTTCATTGGATTTTCCAAGCTCTTCGTTGGTAGCAGCATATTCTTCGTTGATAGACGCAAGTTCTTCGTTGGTCGTTTCGAGTTCTTCTGTTCGTTCCTGAACCTGCTGCTCCAATGCGAGCTGGGTCATACGCTGATCTGTGATATCCTGGACGGCACCACTGATCTTTACCGCTACACCGTTTTCGTCAAAGTAGGTTTTTCCCTGTGCATGCAGAATTTTTGCCGGGTTCGAATGGGTAGCTTCAACGGTATACTCTATATCATAAATACCCTCGCCATCCGGTTTGATGGCTTCCATGATGGCTGCTTTTATCCGTGGCCTGTCCGACTGGCGAATGGGTTCATAACCTCTTTCAATTGTAATAATTTCATCAATACCGATATTGAACCATCCTCTCAGTCGTTCAGAATAGTCAAGAATACCGGTTGTTAAATCAATTTGCCATGTCCCCAGGTTAGCCAGTTCAACGGCACCGCGCAGCATTATTTCAGCTTCTTCTACGTTCTTTCGTGCCAAAACCTGCTCGGTTACATCGGTTGCAAGCACCAGAATACCGGAAATTGTATCGTTCATATCGCGTTGAGGCTGATAGGACAAGTTTACAAAAATGGTTTCCAAACCTGCTTTACGCACGACCTCTACTTTTCTTTCTTTGGAAAAAAACGGTACTCCGGTTTCAATGACGGAATTTAACAATTTATCAAAGCCTTGCCCGGTCAATTCAGGAAGCGCTTCCAGCAATGATTTGCCCACCAATTCCTCAGGTGAACGTCCTACTAATTCTCCATAAAAGGGATTCGCCATGGTAAAATTCAGAGACGTTTTATCGATGATTGCGATCGCAACCGGGGATTGTCCAAAAAGTGATAACAACCGGATCTGACTTTCTTCGATTTTTTGCTGAATCAATACCCTTTCGGTAACATCCGTGGCAATTTCCAGAATGGCATAAACGTGGCCGTCATTATCAAGAAGCGGAGTGTAAGTCGTATTATAGAAATTTTGCGTCATTTCACCATTTCGCATAATATCAACCTGGCGGCCAAAACTCTGGTGCATTTTTCCGGTTGTAAAAACTTCATTCAGTATTTTCAGCGACGATTGGTTTTCCAGCTCCGGCATCACTTGCAGGAGCGGTTTTCCTTGTATGTTCTGGCCTTTTCCGAGAATGTCTATGAAGGTCTGGTTGATCATTTCCATAACAAAATCCCGGCCGACCAGCACAGCAATAGATACAGGCGCTGAGGAAATTACCGTACGTAATCTTGACTCACTGGCTTCCAATGCTTTTTGCGCCAGAAGTTTTCCCGTAACATCGACCGCCGTATCCATGACGGCGTATACTTCGCCTTTGGCGTTGCGAAGAGGTTTATAAGTGAAGTCAAAATAGTAATCTGATAACACTCCGTCCACTTCAAGTGTGCTCATTGCATTTGTGGCCGTAAATGTTTCGCCGGTTGTAAAAACTTTATCGAGAATATCAGGAAAGGGTTGTCCGATCAGCTCGGGAACAGCTTCGATAAGGGGCTTGCCTATAACGGATCTGTCTTTACCCCAGTATCCTAACATGGTATCGTTCGCTATTTCTATTCTCATTTCCTTTCCGACAAACAGGCAGCTCGCCACCGATGCTTCTTCGATCAGGCTCCGGAAGCGTGCCTCATTGGTAATAAGCTGCTGACGGAACATCATGTCACTGGTGATATCGTGAAAAGATAAGGCAACACCATCATCCTGTTTTACAGCAATGATATCATACCACTTGTCGAGTCCTTCTCCTATATAATGTATCTCATGCTGAACGTTTTCGCCTGTTTCTGTGACTTTTTTTAGAATATCAAATAAGCCTGATTGCCTGAAACCGGAATGCATCTGGCTGTACAGTTTTCCGATCAGGTCCGTACGGTTGTTTGTTTGCTCTGTAATTTTATTAACCAGCCGATATTCAAAATCAATGATTTCTCCGTGCTGATCGCGCACACTTTTGAACACACTAATCCCGCCTATTGAACTGTCGAAAACGGACTGAAGCAGATTTATGGTTTGTTCTTTTTCTTCTTCCTTTTTTTGCAGCTGCGTTATTTTATTTTCAAGAAGTTGTCTTGAAATCGCCTGCCGCGTAACATTCAGAATGACGCCGGACAAGTTTTTGGCCACACCCTCCTCATTAAAATGTATCTGCCCTTTACAATTGATCCAGCGTACCGCAGCATCACCTTTTTCCAGAATTCTGAATTCAATATCAAGTGGATTGTCTGTACCGGAAGCAATAAGGGAATCGATAACATGCCTGGTTTTTTCCCTGTCGTCAGGGTGAATCTGCGTTAAAACGGTATCGAAGGAAGTGATTGGATCAAAAACGTGGTCGAAAATAGAACTGAAACGATCGCACAGACGAAATAAATTATCGGTTAGGTCAAGCTCCCATGCACCGACATTTGCTGCTTCCAAAGCTGCTTCAAGCCGTATTATTTCACTTTTATTATCAGAAGAAAAAGGTTTTGGAAAATCGGCCATAAAATTTAAATACTTACGCTGGGTTTACAGAAACTGAAAAGTTAATAAACATTTTGAAAGGAAATAGTCTCTTAACTACGAATTTTCCTCACGTTTGAATCCATACTGCATTTATTATAAAAACTGTACCTGTGCTCTTAAAAAGAGGATATCTGAACAGTTTTGCCTGGTACAAATTTATCCAGCGGAAACGGTAATTATTAAAAAAAGAAAATGCCTTATTCCGCATATGACAGCAGAAAATAGGGGCCGTCTGCCGATACACCCTCAGACTCAACCTTCCAGCCCTGGTACTTGTAGAAATCGCAGGCTTTGCTGTTCGCTTTTAATACTTTAAGCTTTGCTGGTCTGCCGAGCCGGTCAAGACATTTTTCCAATAGATCTTTTCCAATACCTTTCCCCGTAAAATCGGGATCGATGAAAAGAGAATGGATGAAATTGTCAGGTGTCCACCAGGCGATAAAACCGACCGGATTATTTTCAATCAAGGCAACCAGCACTTCTTCTTCCTGGATAACAGCATCAAAATCTTTCAGCTTCAGGCGCTTGTCGTCATACCATGGAAAAGCCAGTTTTCGTGATGTGAGAAATACTTCCCGGAGCCTTGGCGTGTGAACAGGATTATATTCTGCAATCGTCCAAAACATGGTGTGTAAGTATAGATTTTCGTAGAAATATGCACTCTGGAATCCGGATTCCATGATGGAGCGATTCTAACCCATTTTTCTTCTGGTACGAAAATTACAATAAAAGTGCCATTAAAGAGTAATCAAAAAAATGTAAGGCAATGAAAGCAGATCAGTTTTATAATAAGGTAGATGTTTGGATATTGGATAAAGGCCCGTCGGTACTGCTCGGTATTGCCATGCTTTTTGTGGGGTTATGGCTGATTAAAATGTTATCGAAATGGATGTCGGCGAGTTTGCACAAAAAGGAAATCGATCCTTCTCTGACCCCCTTTATCCTGAGTTTAACGATCACGGTTTTAAGGATTTTGCTCATTATTGCTGCGATGCAGGTTATCGGAATCGAGATGACGATTTTCGCTGCCCTGATAGGAGCCATTGGTGTTGCGGCTGGGCTGGCACTTTCCGGGACTTTACAGAATTTTGCCAGTGGGGTTTTGATTTTACTTTTAAAACCTTTCAAAGTCGGCGATAACATTCTTGCACAAGGGCAGGAGGGGACGGTTTCAGCGATAAAAATTTTCTATACGGTCGTAACGACTTTTGATAACCGGACCGTTGTTATTCCGAACAGCAAACTATCCAATGAGGTCATTATCAACATCAGCAGTTCTGGAAGAAGAAGGCTTGATATTGAGCTGAAATTTAGCAATAGTATTGATTTTTCTGCTGTTAAAGGGTTGATAAACAATGTGCTGGATGGGAGTGAGAATATTCTTGCAACGCCAGAAAGGCGAATCGGAATTTCTTCTATTGAAACGGATGGTTATAAAGTGATGCTCAACGTCTGGATAAATGCGCATGGATTTGTGGATACCAAAATGGCAATTCAGCAAAAGCTGATGGAAAGCCTGAAAGCCTCCGGATTGAAATTGCCGGGCCTGTAAAATTTCCACACAGTCATTGAAGAATATTTTTCGCCTGCTGACGTAAAAAGCCACAAATACTGCTGCGGTGGGTTAGGTACAATCAGGAACATAAAAACATATGCTGACTCCCGAAAAAAAATCTTTTTTATGAATGAGTTTCAGCCGTGGTTTGTTTTTTTCGTTTTTGAACAGGAGTTTCCCATTGCCCAGTAAAAGTGGGTAAACCCAGAGCTGATACTCGTCAATCAGCCCGGATTGCACCAGAGCAGTAATGATGCTTCTGCTACCAAAAATGATGATGTCCTTTCCGGGCTGGTTTTTGAGTTGTGTTACTTTATCGTTCAGATTTTCTTTGATTATCAGAGAATTGTGCCAAATGGTTTTGCTCAGGGTCTTTGAAAAAACAATTTTTCTGTGATTATTCATCATATCTGCAAAAGCAATATCCTGCCGGGCGAAGTTGAAACTGATTCCCTGAAATGGCCAGTACTGTGCCATGGCGTCGTAAGTGATCCGGCCAAGCAAAATGGTATCTGCCCTGCTTAGTTGCTGCGCTGCTTCTTCGGCCATTTCATCATTCCAGTAATTAAAATGCCAGTCCAGCTCCCAGTTCGGGCCGGCCATGAAGCCGTCAAGTGTGAGGTTCATGGAGACAATTACTTTGCGCATTTTTAAATTAATTAAGTTTTCAATTTTCGCTGTGCTTTATTAGATATGATCACGATCTCTTTTATATCTCAATCTGCTTTGAGCAGGGCTGCTCCGGTAGTCAGATTAATACTAACAGCGATATTTTATACGACTGCCGACTGCCGAAGTGATCAGATCTATTGTATTGTCACAAAATTATAGGCAATACCCTGCCCGGATCGTGTGTGAAAAGGACTTGTTGTGGGGTATATTGCGACTTCACATGTCCGTGTATCTGATTTTTTTAATACATTTATTTCAGAAAGAAAAAATCACGTTTAGCCTGAATCCTGATGAAACATGTAACAATTCTGGTTCCCAATGAAGCTGTTCTGGCGAGTATCGTAGATGCAAGAACCATGTTTACCGGATCCAATGATTTTTTGGAAGCTATGGGTAAATCTGCCGGGTTTGCAGTACAGCTGGTCGGACTTTCCAAAGACGTGAAGGTGCATAACGGGATGTTTTCTGTGCATCCGGACGTGCTTTTAAGCGAGCTGCATAAAACGGATCTGATCATTATTCCTGCGATAAGCGGTGATCTGGAAGCCGCCTTAAAGCTTAATCAGGATTTTTTGCCATGGATAGTCGAACAATATAAAGGCGGTGCCGAGGTAGCCAGCCTTTGCGTAGGAGCATTTTTATTGGCTTCCACAGGTTTGCTTAACGGAAAGGAATGTTCAAGTCACTGGAAAACGGCGCCGGAATTTCGGGCGATGTTTCCGGAAGTCACCCTTGTGGATGGCAGAATCGTTACCGAGCAGCAAGGTCTTTATTCAAGCGGCGGTGCAACGTCGTATTGGAGCTTGCTTTTGCACCTGGTTGAAAAATACGCAGGTCGTGAAATTGCGATCATGGCCTCGAAAATTTTTGCACTGGAAATAGACCGTAAAAGTCAGTCGCCTTTTGTAATGTTTAATGGACAGAAAAAACATGAAGACGATCCGATTAAAAAGGCGCAGGAATTCATAGAGGAAAATGTTGCGGAAAAAATATCAGTGGAAGAGTTATCTTCAAAATATGCCATAGGCAGACGGCATTTTGAGCGCCGCTTTAAAAAAGCCACCAACAACACGCCGGTGGAGTATATTCAAAGGGTTAAAATTGAAGCTGCCAAGAAACAATTTGAAATCAGTGGTAAAAATGTTAATGAAGTGATGTGGGACGTGGGATATTCTGATGCCAAGGCTTTCAGATCAGTTTTTAAAAAGATTACCGGTTTGTCGCCGATTGAATACCGCAACAGATATAACAAGGAAGCCGCCGTGGCCTGAGCGGTGGATACGTTGTTTGCAGTCCATGCAATTTATTACAGATAGACTTAGTTGTGCTGCGAAATCATCACCTGACCTGTAAGAGCATCCGTGCTTTTACAGGTTTTTTGTTTACTATATCTGCACCAGAAGAAATTAATATTCGTAATTATTTATCCCGATGGTTATTGGGTAATAACTTCATAGTATTATAAATCAGTGGTTTATGTAAATTGTTAGAGCTTTGTTATTAATTCTATTAAGTTGATTTAATAACTTAATGAGATAATTCTAATATCATATTTTTAATTTGTAAATTAAATTTTTAGATTTGTCTAAATTTAAAGTTTTAAAGTCTTAAATACATTTTGAGATTATTGTCGAATTGATTTTCAAAACTATATATCCAATAATAAAAATGGAATGTCGCGGAGATAAATTGCCAGGGATTACTTCATTTGCAACATTGTTGCATTAATTACAAGTTATGCAGGAGAATGTTAAAAAACGACAACGATTGGCCAGCTATTTGCTGGTGCTTTGGGCACTGATCTGCCTGAGCAACATCGTGTTCAGGCATTCACATAAGTTACCAGATGGGCGTATTGTTACACACGTGCATCCTTATGCAGAGTTTGGTACAAAATGCGCTTTTCCCGCACATCATCATACACAATCTGAACTTTTATGGCTGGATTGTATCAGCAATATTCCGTTTGATTCTTTCATTCCCACGCTTTCCTTTATAATTCCTGAGCCTGTAAGGACTTTTGGAATAATATATGCTTATACTGAACATAAGGTTGATGGTCAGTTTTTAACAGTTTTCCTGCGAGGACCACCTTTTTCTGAATAAAATACAAATTTTGAAATTGTTTCTCTTTCAATGCTTTGATCCGAAAAGGCCTGATATGTATGGTTTGTTGGATGCAGGTATTGATACATTCTGCTATACCATTGCTTAATTTTATGAAAAAATATATCCTTTTAATAATCATCCTTCTGGCAGCAATTCCCGGAGTTTTTGCCCAGACAGGTCTGGTGTCGGGTATGATACGGTCTGGTGATAAACCTGTATCCTTTGCTTCTGTGGCTTTGTCGAAAACCCGTTTTGGAACCCAGGCCGATAGTTCAGGTACTTTTAGGTTAACCGGTTTTCCAATTGGTCGCTACGAAATCCAGATTTCAGTCATCGGTTTTCAGCGTTTTACAAAAAAAATAGAAGTTGTTGCAGACCAGGAGGTTTTTTTGAATATTGATCTGTCAGCCATGAATAATAATTTGAGTGAAGTTGTTGTGACGGGTGTTTCCCGCGCAACTGAGCTCAGGAAAAGTCCGATTTCAATAGCTGTGATGAGCAAAAAAGAAATGGATCTCAATGTCAACAACAATATCGTAGATGCGGTTTTAAAAGGTGTTCCTGGTCTGAGTGCTGTCACCACGGGCCCCAATGTTTCCAAGCCATTTATCCGCGGCCTTGGCTATAACCGGGTGCTCACGCTTTATAACGGCATCAGGCAGGAAGGGCAGCAGTGGGGAGACGAACACGGCATTGAAATTGATCAGTATGGAATTGAGCGTGCCGAAGTCGTGAAAGGCCCCGCCAGTCTGATTTATGGATCGGATGCCGTGGCTGGTGTGATCAATTTTATTCCTTATATACCGAAGGGACCGGAAGGCAAAATTAAGGGTGACATCACAACGGAATATCATACAAACAATGGTATGATCGGTGCTTCGGGAGGGCTTGCTTATAACAAAGACGGATGGAAAAGTGCATTTCGTGTTTCGGGAAAAAGCGCGACTGCTTACAAGAACAACATTGACGGAAGAGTCTATGGCACAGCCTATAATGAGTTGAATTTATCAGCTATGACGGGTTTTGAAAAGCGCTGGGGATCTTCTTATGTCTATGCCACACTTTACAATAATTTACAGGAAATTCCGGATGGAAGCCGTGATTCGCTGACCCGTCGTTTTACAAAACAAATATTTGAAAGCGGCAAGGATAATATAAAGGACAGGCCATTGGTTGCCGACCGGGATCTTAAAACCTACAATATCAATCCGCTTCATCAGCGCATTCAGCATTACCGTTTGTTTACAAGGAATCATTTTTTAGTTGGCAAAGGTGATATTACTGCTTTGCTGGGATTTCAGCAAAGTGTGCGACGGGAGTACAATCACCCCACCACACCGGATCAGCCGGGATTGTATGTGCAGCTGAATACGTATAACTATGACGTTAAGTACAATTTGCCCGAATGGAAAGGTTTGGAAGCAACGTTTGGTATTAATGGAATGTACCAGTTGAATAAAAATATGGACGGGACAGATTTTCCGATTCCTGATTACAAATTGCTGGATATCGGCGGGTTTTTATTCCTGAAAAAATCACTTGGAAAAGTGGATGTGAGCGGTGGCGTGCGGTATGATACCAGGTCATGGAACTGGGTGGATCAATATGTGCAGCATAATGCCGAAACCGGATATGACAAGCTGGTTACCAGGCCATCAGGCGCTGACGCGGTGCTGCAATTCCCTTCCTACAAAAGAAGTTTTAACGGGGTTTCCGGAAGTTTGGGTGCCACCTACAATATTTCTGAACGATTGCTGGTAAAGGCCAATATTTCAAGAGGTTATCGTGCTCCGAATATTACAGAAATCGGCTCAAACGGACTAGATCCGGGTGCGCACATTGTTTATTTGGGAAATCGTGATTTCAAGCCGGAATTTAGTTTACAGACCGACATTGGTTTTATTGGCTACCTGAAAGAGATGGATGTAAGTCTGGAACTGTTTAATAATACCATTGATAACTACATTTATCAGGCCAGACTTTTTGACGGATCGGGCAATCCGGTTATCATCGTGCCGGGCAATTTTACCTATAAATATCAGCAGTCAAAAGCACAATTGTTTGGAGCAGAGGCCAGTGTTAACCTGCATCCAAGCGGATTAAAATGGCTGACATTTAACAACAGTCTCGCCTTTATCAGAGGTCTTAACCGCAACGACGCACTGATTGCCGTTCAGGGAAATGCTGCAAAATATCTGCCGTTTATTCCCCCTATTCACGGGAGGTCTGAGATCAGAGCTTCTATTGCCAGGGAAATAGGTTTTCTGACAGCGACCTATTTTCGTGCGGAAGTAGATTATTACGGGGCGCAGAACAAATTTTACGGGGTCGATGATACGGAAACGGCTACGGCGGGTTATGCTTTGTTTAATATTGGCTGCGGAACTACGGTCAATAACAGGAACAAAAAACCGTTGTTTCAGCTATTTCTTCAAATCGATAACCTGTTCGACAAATCGTACCAGTCCAATCTGAATCGTCTCAAATATTTTGAATACTATGCAGCCTCACCAAATGGCCGCTCCGGTATTTACAACATGGGCCGTAATGGCAGTGTGAAAGTGATTATTCCTTTTTGATTATAAAAAAAATGTATAAAAAAGGCTCTTTAAGACGGACTTAAAGAGCCTTTTTTATGAAATTCAGAATTAACCGCATTATCTGTTAATCTTTTTTTATTAAAAGCTGGTACCGGAAAAAATGAATATATGAAAATCAAACGGGTTGCTTTTTGATTTAAAGGGTGGACCAAAGTTTCGGCACTGATATTAGTTTTTCCTGGTGATTATGCGTCCGTCCAATACCAGATTACAATCTTTTGAATTCATGGATAATTGTTTTTTGCCTGGAAACGTAAATGATTTTCCCTGATAGAGAAGTTGTACGATCAGATTTTTTAATGGTAAAACAGAAGTGTCGGTCTTCATGGGAAATGCGAATCCGCGGAATTCGCCGGTTAATTTGATTTTTGTTAAGGTGTCGGTAATTGTAATAACCGGATACGCTGCATTCGGGCTGCCCGGGATGGTTCCGATGCCTGAAATAATTTGTGTGGGAGAATAGACATATGCAATAGAATTTTCTGTGTCATGACGCAGCACGCATAAAGTATCTGCTGCCATCGATACTTTTAATGGTCCCATCTGTTCAACATAAACAGGGTAGTTTCTAAAGGTGGAATTCTTTTTTCGGAGAACGGTCACCCTTACCGGTAACATACCTTTAAATTCTATGGTCATTTTGTTGGTAGGGTTGCTTTTGGGAGTGTTTGGGAGTGCAGAGTACGCTTGTAGTTCATAACCATCATAAACAGTAAAATCGAGGTCAATAACATCCCTGCTGTAATTTTCAGGTAATACCACCTGAATAAAATTCTGATTATTATCAAGTGTAACCTTTTCTGCTCCCTCGACTTTTACATCTTTCAGGTACTGCTCGTTAAGGGGTATAAACTTTTCTTCTTTGGAGCAGGTGCATAAAATGCAAATCAGCAGGCTGAGTACGGTGGTGGATGTCAATTTCATGGCAAGTTGGATTTACGTTGAGTAGGTCATTCGGGATAGTAGCAAAATAGAAATTATCGGTGACATTATGTGCTGTTTGATTTGATTTTTATTTTGGTAAATTGAGCTTCCAAATTGAAAAATTCAGCAGCAAATAATATGGGCATTATTAAAGCAAGTGAAATAGAAGGACTTTCTGCTACGGGCGATACTGTTATCGTGGATGCACGTGGCGGCGCAGATGCTGAAGATCGTTTTGATGCAGGGCATCTGGATGGAGCACTTTTTGTAAATCTGGAAACAGACTTATCAGAAAAGTCTGAAAATGCAGCAGATGGAGGGCGTCATCCTTTACCGGATCCCAGGAAATTTGCGAGCCTGCTTGGGCAACTGGGCATAACACCGGAAACCAAAGTGATTGTTTACGATGACAAAAGAGGAGCGATGGCGGCGGCCCGTTTCTGGTGGATGCTGAAAGCAGCCGGGCATGAAGAAATATACGTGGTAAGCGGCGGCCTGGAAGCGATTGTCAAGGAAGGGCTTTCGATCTCGCAGGATTCGCTAACCTTATTGACAGAATATCCGGATTATCCTTTTGAACAGTGGATTTTGCCCGTTGCTGATTTGCAAAAAGTATCCGAGGCAGCGGCAGATCCTGAATTCACGGTGATTGATGTTCGGGAAAATTACCGGTTTGTTGGTGAAAGCGAACCGATTGATCTGGTGGCCGGACATATCCCCGGAGCGGTTAATATTCCGTATCTGGGCAATATGGGTGAAGATGGCAACTTTCTTTCGGCAGAGCAGTTGGGAAACAAATATAGAGAAGCACTGAAAGGACACAACCCTGAAAAGGTTATTGTACATTGCGGATCCGGGGTGACGGCTTGTCATACGTTGCTGGCGTTGGAGGAAGCCGGGATTGAAGGAGCCAGTCTGTATGTGGGGTCTTGGAGCGAGTGGTCCAGAAATGATAAGCCAATCGCAACCGGAAATGCGTGATTTTTGTCAGAATATTTTAAGAAAAGATTCCTGTTATGGGAATCTTTTTTTGCTTTGTACCGACCAGATAATTGAATTTTTCGATAAATAAATGTCCATTTCCTAAATGTGTATTTTACTTTAAAAGCTAAATCATACAGTTCATACGACACAAACGGGCATTCACAATAATTGCTCTTGGCTTTTACTTTGAATATGTAAATTTTTGTAAAGAAACTACTTATATGAAAAGCCATGAAAAAAACTTTTTTAGCATTGCTGTTTGCGCTCACTTGTTATTCCTGCTCAATACAGAAAACTACAATAGGAGAGGATACCATTCTGGAAAATGAAAACTTAGAAGGCGTAACTGAAAATAAAACCACGTCCAAAACAGAAGAATTGGCTGTCGAAACCCGAAGTGTGGAGACGCAAAATGATAAACCAAGAAAAGGAAGCTCAATCGCCGCAACCCGAAACTTTAATTTGTCTGGTTCGACGGCCTCTGAGCTGTGATTTTAAGACGTTAATTGCTTAAAGTTGATCCATAAATATTATCAATTCATGTTATGGAAATGGCGTTTCGGTAAAGATCAATTTTACGTTTTCAGAGCAAAAAGGGAGTTTTGGTCTATAATTATCAAAACGATCAGCTATGAAAAAGATTTTTGGGCTATTGATTAGTATTGTATTTCTCTCCGGATGTGACGAACTGGAAGAAATCGGAGACCGGTCGCCCGGTATCGTGTATAAAAAAATTGACGCCGAAGTGCGGTATAACAAACGCGTGAGCCTGGATTTGAATGGAGATAATGATGACGATCTCGATATGATCGGGCATCTGATGATGGAAAACGGCAAATCGCATTTGTATTTACAGGCCAAAGTGATCAACGGTTCGAATCATAAAATCATGCTCAAAGAAAATCCTGAAACGGGTTCGGAAGGATACTGGGTTTATCCGTTTGAAAAAGATAAGAAAATAACCGAAGAGCCTGAGCCGGGCTGTATGTGGAGCACGCCAACCAGCGCCGGGTATTTTGTGAAAATGAGAGAAGAAGACCGGCTGTTTTCAGGTTTATGGAAAGGGCAGGAGAATAGATATCTGGCTTTTCAAACCAGGATTAATAAGAAAGTACACTACGGTTGGGTGCGCGTGAGCCATGTGGCAGGCGAAGATCAGTTGACGGTAGAAGATATGGCCTATAAAGTTTTGTCTGAAAAAAGCATCAGTGCCGGTGATAAATAAGTACTTGTTTTAGTTTATTCAAAAATTCCTGCCGAAAAGGATTTCCTGATCGGCAGGAATTTTTGAATAAATATACACTTCAATCCGGCAGATAAGGCCCTCCGGGTTCACCCCATCCCCATTTTGGCATCGGTTCATTTTCACCCAGCGGATTGTCCGATTCACGGGAATTGATAACTGCGATGCGGCTTCCCCATTCCAGATAACCAACCAGCGCAGATCTGAATTCGGGGTCGTCGGCCAGGCCGATTTCATCGCAGCTATCGAGCAGCAGAGCTATCCAGCGTTTTCTTTTCGCTTCATCCAGCATTTTTCCCAGATGGTGCGAAATCATATTATAATGACTGCCGCCGTCTTGCTGGCTATAAAGTTTTGGCCCTCCGAAAACCTCCGCGATAAAATGCGCAACATGCACGCTGTGATCGGCGGACATGTTCCGGAAAACCGGATAAAGTAAATCGTCTGCGAAAACTTTTTGATAAAATACGCTGGTCAGCTTTTCCAGGTTTTCCTGCCCGCCTGCCCACTGATAAAGTGTTGGAATTTCTTTTATTGTCTCCATACTTATACTCGTTAAATGGATCTTGAAAAATTCAGATTCGGATCACTTAAAATTAACTGTTTCAGAATATTATTTCACATAAATTATAAAAATCATAATTATACTAATGTAAGTATTTAAATATCAAAATTTATTGAAATGAATTTTCTAAATATTGAAATAATTATAATTATGTGGCTAACTTAGGTCAACGATATGAAAGTTTGAAAATTTAATGAACTGCTCAAAGATGGCCGCAATCGATGAAACTATTCTAGTAAATGGTATATCTCTTGGCGACAGAAAAGCTTTTGATGAGATTTACAACCAATACCATTCCGACATTTACAAATACACTTTCAAGTTTGTAAAATCATCGGATTGTGCCGAAGATCTGTGTCAGGAAATCTTTTTGAAGGTATGGGAAAAAAGAGAAAATCTTGCCGATATACGCTCTTTCAAGGCCTATCTTTACACGGTAGCCAAAAACCACATCTTTGATTTTCTTCGCCGCGCTTCGGTGGAGCGTTCGGCCCGGGAAGAGATCATCAATGCTTCCCGCGAATTAAAAAATCAGGTTGAGGATTCTATCCAGTCTGACGAATACCATCAGCATCTTCAAAAAGTATTAAATCAAATGTCTCCCAGAAATCGGGAGGTATTTAAGTTATGCCGTGAAATGGACCAGACTTACGACGAAGCTGCGGAAGTTTTGGGAATCTCACGCAATGCGATTAAAAAGCATATGGTCAAAACGATGAAACTTTTGAAGTGCTCTGCTCAAAAAAACTTTGGCCTATCCTTTAATTCGCTTCTTTCTCTTCTGATCCTGCTTGGGATTTAATTTTGCATTTATCTGTAAAGCCATTTTTTTTAAATGCATAACTGATAATAATCAGTAGGAAAAATTGTGTTTTGAAAAAATAATAAAATATTTTTTCAAAAGCAGGTACCCTGTTCTCAATGTTAAACGTCTTCACTATAAATCCCTGAAAAATGGAAGAGAAGCAATTCCTGGAAATTCTGGTAAAAAGATATATTGCGAATGAGTTAAGTCAAAAAGAACTCGAGGCTTTTTTCTATTTGCTGGCGCAGGGAAAACTTGATGATGTGCTCGACAAATATCTTGATAAAGAAAGTGAAGTTAGACTAAGGGATACGCCGGTCCATTTCCCGAAAAGGAAATTGTTTCAGAGACCGGTGAATGGTCTAAGTATGGCTGCGTCGGTGACATTGGTGCTGGCTATGATTTTCTTTCTGGCAAAACCTTCGCTGATCAGTATTTTAAAAATAGGGATCGTTACGGTTGAAACAGATAAAGGCCAGAAGAAAAAGGTCAGTTTGCCCGATGGTTCGACTGTCTGGCTCAACGAATCAAGCCGGATGGAGTATCCGGTCGCGTTTAATGCACAGTTGAGGAAAGTGGTGCTGGTGGAAGGAGAAGGTTATTTTGATATCAAACGGGACACAACCAAACCATTTCATGTGGAAGCGGCCGGAACAACCACAAAGGTATTAGGGACGGCTTTCAACATCAGATCTTACCATTTTCTGCAAAATGTGCAGGTGACTGTAACGAGAGGGAAAGTGCAGGTGGAAGAGGATAACGACCGTGAGGAATCGCAGCACAGGATATTATTACCGAACGAACAGGTTTGTTTTGATACACGAACCAAACAGATAAAAAAGATAACCGTTAACAGTGCGAATGCAGTGGCATGGAAGGAAGGGAAGTTACTGTTTGATAATGAGAGCTTTGCCAATGTGACGGCTATTCTGGAGAACAAGTTTGGCGTCAGTATTTCTTTTGAAGACGAATCGATGAAGGAGTATCATATGTCAGCAGAATTTACTGCAACCGATTCATTACCACACATTCTTGATCTTTTAAGTCTGGCCAATAATCTTGATTATCGTCTTGAAAATAAACAAATAACACTGCTTAAAAAGAAGGGAAACAATACTAACCTGTTGCCTATGTAAAATGAAGTCTGCCTGTTAAAGTGAAATTCCGGCAAGCCACGGCCCGCCGGAATGTATGATAGAGAACCAGAACGTAACGCCAATCACCAACTGTTTCTGCTATCCTATGTCGGAATTAATGTTTAACGATTAACCCAAAACTAATCCAAAGGTATGAAAAATTGTACCAGAAGTTTACAGTCCATTATTAAATGGACGACGAAAACCTTGTGCCTGTTTCTTTTGGTGCTATCAGTCGGGCTACGGCCAGTTCACGCAGCGGGCTTTCCCGGGCAGAGCCTCCAGGAAGTAACGATCGATCTGACACTCAAAGATAAGAGCCTCAAAGAAGCATTAAGCCTGATTAACAAAAAGACAGGCTTCCGCTTCATTTACAATGAAGAGCTGATTGCACCTTACAAGGTCAATATCGCAGTAAATAAAAAGCCGGTCAATGAAGTTTTGCATGAACTTTTGAGCGCGACAAAGCTTGATTACAAAGAGCAGAAACGTACGGTGGTTATTATTGAAAGAGAAATAAAAACCACAGGCGAGGTTAAGAAAACTGAAATTTTACTGGCATCTCTCGTCAAGCAGATTGAGAAGGAAGTATCCGGTATCGTAACGGACGGTGAAAACGGCGATGCGCTTCCGGGCGTGGCGGTTCTCATTAAAGGAACGTCCACAGGAACAATCACCGATATGAACGGGAAATACAGTATCAAAGTTTCTGACAGTGGTTCACCGGTTTTGGTATTTTCTTATGTAGGTTATGTAGGTCAGGAAATCGCGGTTACTAACCAGTCTGCAATCAATGTGAAGCTTGCGAGCAGCACCAAACAATTAAGTGAACTCATGGTGGTGGGTTACGGTACACAGTCAAAGGAAGAATTTACCGGTTCTGCGGCGCGTGTTTCGGGTGACAAACTGAAAGATATGCCAGTTCAGAGTTTTGATCAGGGAATGGCTGGCCGTGCAACCGGTGTGAGTATCGGACAACCAAATGGTGTTTTGAACAACCCGCCTGTGATCAGGATCCGCGGTGTGAATTCCATTTCGCTGAGTTCGTTTCCTTTGATCGTTGTGGATGGTATTCCCATTAATACTGGCGATATTTCGGGTAACTCCACTGTTGCCAATAATCCGCTTGGTGATATTAATCCGTCTGATATTGAGTCGATTGACGTATTGAAGGATGCTGCTTCTACATCTATTTACGGTTCAAGAGCCGCAGCCGGGGTTTTGCTGATCACAACCAAAAGTGGTAAAGTTGGCAAGCCAAAAGTGAATTATGAAGGCTGGACCGGTATGACAAAAGCAACCCGTTTGCCGACGATGCTTGATGCGCAGCAGTTTATGGATATTAAAAATGAAGCCGTTTTAAACGCAAAAATTTTGGGCGGAAACGGAAGTAATGACGCCGTAGCTTCTCAGCTATTTTTTCCGTCTTACAACGCCGATGGCTCTCTTGTAAATACCAACTGGTATGACCAGGTTTACCAGACGGGTGTTTCTCAAAACCATAGTTTAAGTATTTCCGGAGGTTCTGAGTCGACGAAATATTATTTCTCTACCAATTACAGCAACCAGAAAGGGATTTTGAAGACCAATGAATTTACCCGTAAAGCGGCGCGTTTTAACGTGGATCACAAATTCAATAACTGGCTTTCTTTTTCCAGTAACATCAATTATAACAATAGCCTGAACTCTTCACCGAACACAGGATCTTTGAGTGGAAACGCTTTTGGTCTGGTGGGTTCAGCACGACTTGCCTGGTTATCCGCGCCAAATGTATCTCCGTATAATGCTGACGGTAGCTATAATTTGAGTACTTCCAATACCCTGGGCATGGGCACGAACAAAGTTGTGAGTAACTTTTATAACCCTGTTCCGCTTTTGGATCTGAATAAATACACATCTGAAAATGATCGTATCATCGCCAATTTTGGAGGAACTGTTAAATTGATGAAAGGCCTTACTTACAAAATGAACTACGCGATGGACCGTTTGAAAGTCGAAAACGTAACCTTCGAAAGTCCTGTGCACGGTCCGGGTTTTTCAACAACGGGTAGTGCACAGAATATGAGCCGCACGATAAGCAACTGGAACTGGACGAATACTTTAAACTACGTAACATCGATTGCTACCAAGCACAACATTTCCCTGCTGGCTGGTTATGATGTGCAAAAATTCAATACTTCAAGCTGGGGAGCGAGACGTACGCAGCTTTCCGATCCTTTCTTTGATGAGTTTCAGGGAAGTTATGGTCAGATCGTTCCAATCACCAACGTGTTGACTGAGAGTGCTCTGGTTTCGGTTTTCTCACGTTTTACTTATGATTTTGAGAAACGTTATTTCTTTACGCTGAACTATCGTCGTGACGGAAACTCTGCACTGGGCGCAGGTAAGAAATACGGAAATTTTGGCGGTGTGTCGGGAGGATGGACTTTGTCTGAGGAGGATTTTTATAAAAATTCAAAACTTGCGGATGTTATGTCCAGTATCAAGTTGAGAGCAAGCTGGGGACGTGTTGGAAATTCCGGTGTTAGCCAGTATGGTTCACTTGCACTCTACGAATCATCCCTCTACGGAACAGCACCGACATGGAATTTCAGTCAGGGTGGAAACCCGGATCTTGGATGGGAAACCAGCAACCAGACCAACGTAGGAGCGGACATCAGTTTTCTTAACGACCGCATCCAGTTGGAAGCAACGTATTATGCCAACAGCGTAAACGGTCTTATTTTGAACGTACCTCAATCGCCGTCAAAAGGTATTCCTGGCAATGCGATTTTTATGAACATCGGGAGTATGTATAACCACGGTATTGAACTTGGAATCAACGCGAGCATTATCCGTAAAGGCAAATTCAGCTGGAATACAAGCATCAATTTTACCAAGAACAAAAACAAGGTTACCGAGCTTTACGGACAGGGAACCGAGCTGGTCGGCACAACGTCGACCGCTGCTGAAGCAACCAATATTACCCGTATCGGATATTCGGTTGGTAGCTTGTATGGTGCCAAAACGGATGGCGTAAACCCGGAAAACGGGCAGCGTGTTTTCATCAATAAAGCGGGTGAAAAAGTACAGTACAGCCACGTAGTTCCCACTGGCGGCAGCCGCTGGACTTATCTGGACGGCAAACCTGCGGCAGCTATCGGTGTAAATGACTATCAGCTTTTGGGGAATGCCCTGCCAACTTATTATGGCGGATTTATCAATACGATCAAATATGGTCAGTTTGATCTGGGTGTAAACTTTACTTATTCTGGTGGAAACCTGGTGATGAACGGAACAAAGGCTACCTGGCGTGACCAGCGTTTCTGGAATAACTCAACCGATGTACTTTCAAGGTGGACTACGCCAGGACAGAAAACGGATGTGCCAAAAGTGGTTTACGGTGATTTGCTTTCAAACGGATCTTCATGGCCGATTTCCGACAATGCTGAAAAAGGTGATTTCCTCAGACTTCAATCGGCTTCTCTGGGTTATCGTGTGCCATCTGCCGGCCTGGCAAAGCTGGGTGTAGGTTCTGTAAGACTTTATGTGCAGGTTTTCAACGCATTTATCCTGACCAAATACACAGGAACAGATCCTGAAATTTCGGTTAACGGTAATTCCAATACAACGCCGGGTGTAGAGAAAAACTCGATTCCACAAGGCCGGACATTCACATTTGGAGTAAACCTTGGATTCTAAGATCATTTTTAAATCAAGCAAAAGATGAAAGAAATCAATATAAAATCAGCAAAACACTGGATGCGGAGAGCGGTTTATCTGGCTTTGCCTTTTGGCCTCGTACTGAGCGCTTGTGATGAAAATAAATTGCTAAACCCGGTACCTAATATTCAGTTGCAGGATGCATTCCTGTTTGATACACCGGAAAGAGTTTTGGGGCAGGTAAACGGGATTTATACTTCCATGAAAAGTGGTGATCTTTACGGCGGACGTTACCTGATGCTTGCGGATATCAGGGGAGAAGAGTTTATCAACCGTACCCAGAACGTCTTCACAGGTTATGACGCATGGAGCCATACCGTTACCTCTGGGTCCAATGATGCTTCTTCGGGCTGGGGCTCTTCTTATACCGCGATCAATGCAGCAAACCTGATCATCGACGGGCTTGCTGCGCACCCAACGGCTGTAAGTGAAACACTCGCAGCGCAATATCTCGCGGAGGCCAAATTTGTCAGAGCTTTCTGTTATTTCGGATTGATCACGCGTTATGGACAGCCTTATGCCAAAGATAAGGGAGCATCTGCGGGCGTTCCGTTACGATTGAAAGGCGAAACAACACCCGCTAACAATGATATGGCAAGAAGCACCGTTGCCGAAGTGTATGCGCAGATACTCAAAGATCTGGATGAAGCCGAAGCTGGTTTACCATTAACCTATACCACGGCGCTTTTAAATACGACACGTGCCCATAAAAATACAGCGATTGCATTCAAAACCCGCGTGTATCTGAGCATGGGAGACTATGCGAAAGTGGTAACGGAAGCGAAGAAAATTGTATCTGACGCTGCTCCGTTTTCTGCGCCCACCGGTGTAAAAAACCAGTTGCAGGCCAGTGTTGCAACGCCGTTTATGACGGATTACACCACGACGGAATCAATCTTCTCAATGCCGATGACGGTATTGAATATCGTGGCGGGACAAAATTCCCTGGCTTATACCTATAACCTGAACCTGGAATATAACCTGAATGCCACAGGGATTCTGGGTGATCCGACATGGTCGGCGACGGATGCGAGAAAAACCAATTTTACGCGTGTTGCCGGTGGTGTGACGTATCTTAAAAAGTATAACCAAACGAACCCGGCGCTGGATTATGTGCCGTTGCTCCGATACGCAGAAGTATTACTGAACTATTCGGAAGCGGCGGCGAAAACAGGAGATCTGTCGAAATCAGTCGCTTTGCTGAAAGCTGTCCGTAACCGTTCGGATGCTGCCTACGTTTTCCCGGATGCGAGCATTTCAACGGCAGACGCTTTGGTGAAAACGATCTGGATTGAGAGAAGGATCGAGCTTTTAGGAGAGGGTTTACGATCGAATGATTTGCTTCGGAATTTGTTGACGATTCCTGCCAAGGGAAGTGGAGGATTATCGTCACCTTCAGTGGCGCCAACGCAGCCGGAATATGTTTTCCCGATACCGAACGCGGAGCTTTCGACGAATAAGCTTATTTAATAATGATTAATTGTTAAAACGAAGTCGAAATTAATGTTGCGTATATACTTTATAGTTTGTCGTTTTTAATGAATGGCAAATTATAAAGTATATACTGAAATAGTTGCGTGATTTGATGGATGTTCTGAAAGTCTTCGGCAGTATCAGATCTGACGAAGTTTATTTGAAATTAAAAATATAACCTTAATCTGTTATAAAATGAAAAAAGATCTAAACAGATTTTTCCGTTACAAAAGCTGGTTGGCTAAGGGAATTTGTCTTGCCGGTACTTTCGCGATGAGTTCGCAGATGGTTACTGCGCAGACAAAAATGACACCTGCGAAAATCGATGCGTTGAAAACGGAGCTTGCCAAAGAAATTGAAGGACAAAAAAAGTTCTCTCAGGAGATGGTGGATATGATTTTCAGCTTCGGAGAACTGGGTTTTCAGGAAGTTGAAACTTCGCGATATCTGACCGACATTTTGAGGAAAAACGGATTTACGATTAAGGAAGGTATTTCCGGAATTCCAACGGCCTGGACGGCAACCTGGGGTTCCGGAAAACCGGTTATTGCCGTAGGCAGTGATATCGATTGTATTCCCAAAGCTTCACAAAAACCTGGCGTTTCGTATCACGATCCGATCGTTGAAGGTGCTCCGGGGCATGGTGAGGGCCATAATTCAGGTCAGCCGCTGAATGTTACGGCGGTTCTTGCTTTGAAGAAAATCATGGAACGCGAGAAAATACCCGGGACGATCATGTTATGGCCGGGTGTTGCAGAAGAGCAGTTGGCAACGAAAGCTTATTTTGTCCGCGATGGTTATTTCAAAGATGTTGACGCTTGCATTTTTACGCACGTGAGCAGTAATCTTGGCACTGCCTATGGCGATGGTGGAATGACGGGGATGATTTCTGTCCAGTTCAAATTTGAGGGACAGGCTTCTCACGCCGGCGGTGCACCGTGGAGAGGAAAAAGTGCGCTTGATGCGGTGGAACTGATGAATGTAGGCTGGAATTATCATCGCGAACACATGGAAACCACACAGCGTTCACATTATGTGATCACCGATGGCGGCGATCAGCCTAATGTAGTTCCGTCTAAGGCTTCGGTCTGGTATTATTTCCGTGAGCGTTCGTATCCGAAAATTATGCAGATGTATAAAGATGGGATAAAAATTGCGGAGGCCGCGGCTAAAATGACTGATACAAAAATGACTTATGAAGTTTTGGGGAGTGCATGGCCAGGACATTTTAATCAGCCTATTGCCGAGGCGATGTATGAAAATATAAAAATGGTAGGTTTGCCAAAATGGAGTGAGGAAGATCAGACGCTTGCCAAAGCAGCCCAAAAAGAAATGCAAAGTCCTGCGGATGAAGGGAAACCTAATGAAGGTTTGGCTACAACCTTGGGTGTGTTGAGAAAGCCGGCGCTGACACCGTCTTCTGGTGGCGGAGGTTCGGATGATATCGCTGATATTTCCTGGAATCTGCCGACGATTGTTTTGGGTTATCCTTCCAATATTCCCGGTCTGCCTGGTCACCATTGGGCGAATGCAATTTCCATGGCCACGCCGATCGCGCACAAGGGGGTGACGGCAGGGGCAAAAGCGGAAGCGATGACTTTGCTTGATCTTTTTGTGAAACCGGAAATTTTAAAAAATGCCTGGACGTATTTCAATGAAGTGCAAACCAAGGATACGAAATATACGCCGTTGATTTCAAAAACGGATAAACCTGCGATACTACTCAACAAGAAAATCATGGAGGAGTTCAGGCCTGAGATGAAGAAATATTATTACGATCCGTCAAAATACGGGACTTATCTGGAACAGCTTGGAATTAAATATCCGACAACAACGCGAGGAGGAAGTTCAACGGGAAATTGACTTCGGCTGTCAGCAATCGGCTTTTACTAGCTTAAAATAATAACCGGAGCTAAAAAGTTTTTAAATATTTATCATGAAAAATATAGAAAACATCTTATCAGCGATTGGTATCCAATCCTCAGTATTGAAGGCCGACTGCCGAAAGCCGATAGCCATATTCGGTCTCAGCGCATTGCTGGCCATACCTTCACCGGTTTCAGCGCAAACCAAAATGACACCTGCGAAAATCGACGCGCTGAAAACGGAGCTTACCAAAGAAATCGACAAGCAGCAAAAGTTTACGCAGGAAATGGTGGATATGGTTTTCAGTTTCGGAGAACTAGGTTTTCAGGAAGTGGAAACATCGAAATACCTGACCGACATTTTGCATAAGAACGGTTTTACAATTGAGCAGGGAATTTCCGGAGTGCCCACCGCCTGGACTGCAAAATGGGGATCAGGCAAACCGATTATTGCCGTAGGAAGTGATATCGACTGCATCCCGAAAGCATCACAAAAACCGGGTGTTTCCTTTCACGATCCAATTATCGAAGGTGCGCCCGGTCACGGAGAAGGGCATAATTCCGGACAGCCTTTGAACATTACTGCTGTTTTGGCTTTGAAAAAAATCATGGAGCGGGAGAAAATTCCGGGGACGATCATGTTGTGGCCTGGCGTTGCGGAGGAGCAGCTTGGCACGAAGGCATATTACGTTCGCGACGGTTATTTCAAAGATGTGGACGCATGTATTTTCACCCACGTGGCAAACAATATGTCAGTTTCTTACGGCGATGCTGGAAATAATGGCATGGTTTCTGCTTTGTTTAGTTTTGAAGGTCAGGCTTCTCATGCGGGTGCGGCGCCATGGCGTGGGAAAAGTGCTTTGGATGCTGTTGAACTCACCAATATTGCCTGGAACTATCACCGCGAGCATATGGAAACTACACAGCGTTCGCATTACGTGATCAAAGATGGAGGCGACCAGCCCAACGTGGTACCTTCGAAAGCTTCGGTCTGGTATTATTTCCGCGAAAGAACGTATCCGAAAATTATGCAGATGTATAAGGACGGGATCAAAATTGCAGAGGGTGCGGCGCAAATGACCGATACCAAAATGACTTATGAAGTTTTGGGGAGTGCCTGGCCGGGACATTTTAACCAGCCGATGGCCGAGGCAATGTATGAGAATATTAAAGCCGTTGGGTTGCCCAAATGGACGGAAGCGGATCAGACGCTGGCAAAAGCGGCTCAAAAAGAAATGGGAAATCAGGAAGGAGGAACCGTTGAAAATAATGGTCTTGCAACAACATTAAGTCCTCTGGCTAAACCGACCGCAACATCAAGTTCGGGCGGTGGTGGTTCTGACGATATTGCCGATATTTCATGGAATTTGCCGACGATCGTTCTCCGATATCCTGCCAACATTCCAGGTCTTCCGGGGCATCACTGGGCAAATGCTATCGCGATGGCAACCCCGATTGCCCACAAGGGCGTAACGGCTGGTGCGAAAGTGGAGGCGATGACTTTGCTGGATCTGTTTGTCAAACCGGAGGTTATCAAAAACGCAAAAATATATTTTACTGATGTACAGACAAAAGATGTGAAATACACGCCGATAATTTCAAAAACAGATAAACCGGCCATTCATCTGAATGAGAAAATTATGCAGGAATTCCGCCCGGAAATGAAAAAATACTATTACGATCCTGCCAAATATCCGACTTATCTTGAACAGCTTGGAATCAAATATCCGACCGTGAGGGATAATAAAACGGAAGGAACAGGGAAATGACATCGGCTATCAGCTTTCGGCAGTCGGCTTCGATCAGGAAGTTGATAGCCGAAAGCCGATCGCCGACAGCCAATATATTTATGCTCACGACGAAATCGCTTTCTCATCATTACGGCAGTGAAAAGCTCTCCTTTCCGGATTTACATATCCGTAAAGGAGAGCAATGGCTGGTTTTGGGTGAATCGGGAAGTGGCAAAACGACGTTGCTGCATATTTTAATAGGTATTAAAAAACCATTTTCCGGCGTAGTTTTTATAAATGAAACCGAGCTTTACAAACTTTCAAATCACGGGCTTGATCAATTTCGCGGACGTAATATCGGCGTGGTTTTTCAGCAGGCACATTTGATTAAAAGTCTGACGGTTAAAGAAAATTTATTCCTTGCGCAGACTTTCGCGGGTTTTGAAAAGGACGAAGAAAGAATCACAGAAATTTTGACAGAACTGGATATCATTCAAAAAAAGAACAGTTATCCGTCTGCGTTAAGTCAGGGCCAATTACAGCGAGCCTCGATTGCCCGGGCAGTTTTGAACAAGCCTGCTCTACTTTTTGCAGATGAGCCAACGTCAAGTCTGGATAATAAAAATGCTAATGCGGTGATTAATCTGTTATTGAAACTTTCTGATGCTAACGGTGCAACGCTGATCGTTTCCACGCATGATGACAGGGTGAAGGAAGCATTTTCAAAAGAATATATTTTATAACCAGCGAATGAATTTGATCAGCATAAGTTGGAAAAGTTTGCAGTTCAACCGGCTCACATTTTTTTTAAATGTGCTTCTTATTGCGTTTGGAACGGGTATTCTGACTTTGCTTCTGCTAGGTTCAACACAGGCTGGGGAAAAATTGAAAGGAAATGCCAATGGAATCGATCTGGTGGTGGGAGCAAAGGGGAGTCCGCTTCAATTGATTTTGAGCAGCATTTATTTTATTGATTTTCCAACCGGAAATATTTCATTGGCCGACGCGCAGAATCTGGCCAAAAACCCAATGGTAAAACGGGCGGTTCCGCTTGCCTTGGGAGACAATTATGCCGGGTTTAGAATTGTTGGAACGGATACAAGTTATGTTAACCTATACAATCTGAAACTGGCGCAGGGCAATTTCTGGAAAAACGATTTTGAAGTGGTGATCGGTTCGGAAGTGGCGAGAATGAAAAAATTGAAAGTAGGCGACAAGTTTAACGGGTCGCATGGGTTGAGTTCAGACGAGGATGTTCATGAAGGAAATCAAAATACTATAACAGGTATTTTGGAACCTTCCGGCAATACGACCGATAACCTTGTGCTGACCAGTATTGAAAGTATCTGGAAAATGCACGGAATTAATGACGATCATGAAGAACCGGATCATGAAAGCAAAAAGGAAATTACGTCACTTTTAATCCAATATCGTTCGCGTATGTCAATCGTGCTTTTTCCCATGATGGTGAACAAATCTACTTCCATGCAGGCAGCATCGCCCGCAAAGGAAAGTGCCAGATTATTCTCACTGATCGGGGTTGGCGTGGAAACGGCGAAGTGGTTCGGGATTATTGTCATGCTGATTTCAGCAATCAGCATTTTTGTGACGTTGTATAATTCGTTGAAAGAGCGAATGTATGATCTTGCGATCATGCGGGTTATGGGCGCTTCGCGGTTGAAAATTTTTATGATCATCATTCTGGAATGTATCATTCTGACGACGATAGGGTCAATCATCGGTGTGTTTTTTGCGCATTTTTGTCTGCATCTGATCTGTTATTTTCAGGATTCGCCGCAAGCCAGATTAAGTGGATTTTATTTTATGGCGGAAGAATTATATTTCGTGGCAGGCGGATTTTCTATTGGAGTCATGGCGGCCATTTTACCGGCGATTCAGGCTTACAGGTCAGATATTTCCAAAACCATTTCAAGAGGTTAAGCTATGCTATTAAAAAAGACAATTTTCGTTTTTTTATTTTTAACCGCTGCGTTACTTGCAAAAGCACAGCCGCCAACGCATATTCCGTTGATGAACAATACCTGGAAATTGATCGCTGGGAGGACTTATAAAAAGAACAAGGATTTTAAGATGGTACCGGCTTTTCCGGTAAAACTGGAAGCTTTGCAAAATAAAGTTGTGGAACTGCCCGGTTACATTATTCCAATAAATGCCGATCTTAACCATTCCGAGTTCATGCTGGCCGTGGTACCGATGGATCAGTGCCCGTATTGCGGACAGGGTGATATCCCTTCGATGGTTGAGGTAAAAATGGGTAAAGAGTTGATTTATACAGATAAACCTGTGAAAATCAGGGGCAAGTTGATGTTGAACAAAACAGGTGATTTACGATCGGAAATATTCCTGCTTAATGCTGAATTGGTAAAATAACGGTTAGAAATTTTTGATTAAATAACTCCTATACTATGAAATTAAGTTTTAATACATTGGCCGTTTTACTGGCTGCGGGGTCAATTTCTTATGCTCAGAGTCCGGCTGCCGGAGGCGGCACTGCACCAGCACGGCAGGCGGCGACACCAGCGACAAGTATCGCTTCGGTCACGCAGGGATTGAAAAAATATGACGGTTTTTTCAATTTTTATTACGACGAGAAATCCGGGAAAGTTTATCTGGAAGTGGACAAGCTGGACAAGGAGTTTCTATACTTTTCTTCTCTGACGGATGGTGTAGGAAGTGGCGGTCCAGAACGTGGACAAGCATCTTCGGCTATTGCCAAATTCGTAAAAGTAGGTTCGAAAGTGTTATTGGTGGAACCTGTTTACAGTTACCGGGCGATCACGGAAAATCCGGATGAGAAAAAAGCAGTTGAAAATGCATTTGCGAAATCAGTGATCTGGGGTTTTGTACCGGCTGCGGTTGAAGGCGATAAAATGCTGATTGACCTGACTCCATTTATCATTCGTGATAGCCAGAATATCGCCTCACGTTTAGGCGTGCGGAGAGCCGCCGGACCTGTTGCCGTTCCACAGCCGGCGGGTGGCGGCGGAGCATACAGAATGGATGAAAGCCGTTCGGTATTGTATCTTGAAAACACAAAAAACTTCCCGAAAAATACGGAATTTGAAGCATTGATTACGTTTACAGGTGGAAATCCCAACACAGGATTTTTCGGCGGAGGGCCGGGACTTGCTCCTGATCCGAGTGCAGTCAGTGTGAAAATGCACCAGTCTTTTGTGGAACTTCCTGACGATAAATACAAAACCAGAAGATTTGATGCGAGGTCTGCTTTCGGTATGTTCAGCTATATGGATTTCTCCGCACCAATGACGGAGCCGATCGTAAAAAGATTTATCAGAAGACACAGGCTGGAAAAGAAAAATCCGGGTTCTGCACCAAGTGAAGCGATAAAGCCAATTGTTTATTATATCGATCGCGGTGCTCCCGGACCTGTGAAACAGGCATTAATTGAAGGCGGTGCGTTCTGGAATGAAGCGTTTGAAGCCGCAGGTTATAAAAATGCGTTTCAGGTAAAAGAGCTTCCCGAAGGTGCTGATCCGATGGATATCAGGTATAATGTGGTGAACTGGGTGAACAGAAACGGAAGTCCGCGCGGCTTCTCTTATGGTTCTTCCTATGTTGATCCACGGACGGGTGAAATTATCAAAGGGGTTGTAACGCTCGGTTCTGACCGCCACCGTCAGGATTATCTGATTGCGGAAGGTTTATTGCAGCCTTATGAAGATGGAAAGCCCGTACCCAAAGCGATGCAGGAATTGGCTTTGGCAAGGGTAAGACAATTATCGGCGCACGAAATAGGCCATACGCTTGGATTTAACCACAATTTTGCGGCGAGTCCGAAAGACAGAGCCTCGGTTATGGATTATCCATTCCCTAAGTTTTCTCTCAAAGCGGATGGTACGGTTGATATTTCAGATTCGTATGCCAAAGGAATCGGAAGCTGGGATAAGCGTGCGGTGATGTGGGGCTATACTGAATTTCCAGCCGGGAAAGAGGAAGAAGGATTGGAGAAAATTATGCAGGAAACGCTTAAACAAGGATTTATCTACATTCCGGATATTGGAGGTAACGCCCACCCGACTTCTCACCAGTGGGACGACGGCTCAAATCCGATAGATCAGATGACCAATATTATGACGGTCAGAAGAAAAGTTTTGGACAATTTTTCTGAGAAAGCAATCAGGAAAGGCGAGCCGATGGCAACGATTGAAGAAGTATTAGTGCCTGTTTATTTGCTGCATCGTTATCAGGTTGAGGCCGTTGCGAAATCTGTCGGCGGTTTGTATTTCACACATGCAGTGAAAAATGACGGCCAGGTTATTACCAGAATGGTTGAGCCAAAAGAACAGTGGAGAGCTCTGGAATCTTTGCTGAGTACGATCTCTCCGGAAGCACTTGCCTTGCCGGAAGCACTGATAAAGAAAATTCCGCCACGCCCGTCGGGATATCCTGCTAGTCTGGAAACATTCTCGGGGCATACCGGTCCGACTTTTGACCCTATCGCTGCGGCTGAAACAGCTGCGGGAACAACGTTGTCATACCTGCTTAACGCAGAGCGTGCGGCGCGTTTGGTAGAATATAATGCAAGAGATGAAAAACAGCCTGGACTTATGCCGGTGATCGATAAACTTTTCGAAAGCACATGGAAAGCGCCTGTTGTGCCGGGATATAAAGGTGAATTGCAAACTTTGGTGAACAACCTTTCTTTGAAATATTTGCTAAATCTGGCAGCGAATTCGAAGGCTCCGGAAAGCGTTCGCGGCGAAGCGTTATTGAAAGTGAGCGAGCTTGGCGACTGGATGAAAGGAAAACTGGCAAGTGCGGCGCCGAAACAAAAAGCGAACATCCTTTTCGGGCTTTCCCAGATTGAAGAATTCAATAAAAACCCGAACAAATTTGAGCCTGCTTCTGTGTTGGATATGCCTCCGGGAGCTCCGATCATGGGATTAATGGATTTTATGGGTTGCTCGCAAACACATTTTCAAGGAGAGCAGTAAGCTGATTTATAACCCAAACTAAATTAAGCGGATCAGGGAAAAATCGTGGAATTGATTACAAATTTCAAGATCATTTCCTGATCTGCTTTTTTATTTTTTCGATAAGTATTTAACCTACCGGATATGAAAATCAATCTTCTTGTGGCGGCTGCGATGCTGTCCATAACGGGCTATTCTTTTGCTCAGAATTCTCTCGCACCGCCAAGCCAGCCTGCCCAAACAAAATCTTCACAAGCACTTTCCATTGCCGGAAAAACGGTCGGAATGAAAAAAAGTGAGGGATATTTCAATTTTTATTACGACGAAAAAGACGGCAAGGTTTTTCTGGAAATTCCGGAAACGATGTTTGAGAAGGAGTTTTTATATGTCAATTCAATGCCAAGCGGCGGCGGTGGGGCAGGGGACAGGGGAACGGTTGGCGGATACCGAATTGTGAAATTTATAACCGTTGGCCCGAAAATTTTTCTGACACTTCCTAACTATGATTACCGCGCGGATACGGACAATATGGAAGAAAAAAAATCCGTAGCTGAGTCTTTCCCGCAGTCGATAATCTGGGCATTTAAACCGGAAGTGAAAGAAGATGGAAAAGTGCTTGTAGATCTTACCAGTTTTTTACTGCGTGACAGCCAGAAATCCGGAGAGCGGTTAGGTGCAGTAGGATTTCGTCCGGCAGCACCAGGAAATATTTACCGCGTGGATGAAACAAGATCTGCCATTGCGATTGCTAATACTAAAAGTTTTCCGAAAAATACCGAGTTCGAAGCGTTGCTTACGTTTGCTGGTCCGGGTGGCAATGAGCGGAGTTATTTTAGCGGCGGTCCGGGAAATGCGCCAAAGGCACCTGACCCAAATGCTATCACACTTCGAAACCACCACTCATTTATTGAACTGCCGGATGACAAGTATAAAAAGAGAGAATTTGATCCGCGCTCGGGATATAATTCAATGGACTACTTCGATTTCGCCGCTTCCATTGAACAGCCTATTGTTAAAAAATATATTCGTCGGTGGAGATTGGAAAAGAAAAACCCGAATGCAGAAAAAAGTGAGGCAGTAAAACCGATCATTTATTATGTAGACAGAGGTGCGCCGGCTGGAATAAAAAAGGCATTGATTGAAGGTGCTTCCTGGTGGAATCAGGCCTTTGAAACCGTAGGTTATATCAATGCTTTTCAGGTGAAAGAGCTACCGGAAGGAGCTGATCCGATGGATATCCGGTATAGCATCATCAACTGGGTGCACCGTCCGACACGCGGTTATTCTAACGGAATCGGCATTTTTGATCCAAGAACGGGGGAGATTATCAAGGGGCAGGTGACGCTCGGTTCCATGCGGGAAAGACAGGATTTTTTAATTCTGCAAGGTCTGACGCAACCATACGGCGATGATAAAACGGCACCTCAAAAAGCAGTTGAACAGGCTATGGCGCGGATTCGTCAACTTGCTGCACATGAAGTTGGGCATACGCTAGGGTTGTATCATAATCACATGTCCAGCAGCAATGACAGATCTTCGGTAACGGATTATCCTTTTCCGAAAATAACGTTGAAAAAAGACGGAACGATTGATATTTCAGAAGCTTATACCAAGGGAATCGGTACTTACGACAAACGTTCGATTTTGTGGGGTTATGCGGAATTCAAAAAAGGAGAGAGTGAAAAGGCTGGTCTTGAAAAAATCATGCAGGAATCAATCAGACAAGGGCAGCTTTTTATGTTTGATCTCGGTGTGCATCCACAGTCTGCGCATTGGGATAACTCAGCCAATGCGAGTGAAGAATTGTTGAGATTAATTGAAGTCCGCAAGCAGGTTTTGGCAAAATTTTCTGAAAAAGCAATTCCGGTCGGCACGCCAATGGCAACTTTGGAAGAGGTGCTCGTTCCACTTTACCTGCTTCATCGTTATCAAATCCTTGCAGCATCTTACCTTATAGGTGGAATGAATTACCGGTATGCACTTCGAGGTGATGGCCAGCCGGTGACAGAAATGCTGGACCCAAGAGAACAGCAAAAAGCGTTGGATGCAATTCTGTTAGCTATAACGCCGGCCGAGCTTGCTATTCCTGAAAAATTAATAAAATCATTGCCTCCATATCCGATCGGATATTCCAAAACACAGGAAAATTTTAAAGGATACACCGGATTAACGTTTGATCCGATTGGCGCTGCTGAATCTTTGGCAGGCGATTGTATCACACTTCTTCTGGATCCCGAAAGAGCCGCCAGACTTTTAGAATTTAATGGACGGGACACCACACAACCTGGTTTGATTTCGATTATCAACAAGCTGAATGACCAAATATGGAAGTCAGCACCGCAGCCTGGTTATCAGGGTGATTTGCAGCGTATGGTACGTAAAGTTTATCTTAAAACATTACTTGGATTAGCAGCAAATTCCAGTGCTTCTGATAATGTCCGGGCAACAGTGATTGGCGAAATCGATAGTCTGAAAAGCTGGATGATTTCTCAAAAAGGTACAGCGGATGTCAAATTAAAAGGTGACATATTATTCAGTCTATTGCAGATAAGTCAGTTTGAAGCTGATCCGGATAAGTTTAAGCCTACACCTTCTTTAACCATGCCCGCAGGTTCTCCTATTTAACAGGTCATTTTTTTGCCGGATATGGGTATATCAGCTTTTAGGAAGTAGATACACCCATATTCTTTTTAGTCATAAAATATAATCATTTATTTATATTGCTTCGGTTACATATGTAAATTTTACGGGTTAAATTTGGCAAATTTATCATGAGCCAAAATACCATATGAAACTTGTAATTCTCCTCCTGATTTCCTTATGTTCTACTCCGGTTTTAAGTCAGATTGTTTTCGAAAAAGATCTTACCTGGGAGCAGCTTTCAAAAAAAGCAAAAGCCGAAAAAAAGCTGATCTTCCTCCATTTGGAAGATGATAACTGCCAGCAATGTAATGATGTAGCTTCTCAGGGATTTGGCGCCAGTTTGATCAAAGAAAAATATCAGACTAATTTTGTTTCATTGAGGGCAAATGTAAATACTCCAAACGGCAAAAAGCTAGCCGATAAATTTGATATAAAAGGTGCGCTAATTTCCTTATACATTGATGCAGATGGAAATATCTTAAATCGTTATAACGGCTCTACAAGCGCGGGATTTACTTACGCAGAACAGGCAGATGTGGCGATCAGCAGAAAAGGAGACAAAAAACTTAGTGATTACGAAAAAGAATATAAGACGGGCCAGCGTTCGTCGCAATTTTTGAAAGAATACATTGTTAAACGGAAACAACTTTTACAACCTGTCGGTGATTTGCTGGATACATATGTCGGCCAACTTCCAGTTGATTCTTTAATAAATTTTGATGTTATACGGTTTGTTTATGGCAACGGCCCTTCACTTGATAGCCGTGCTTACAAAGTGATACAATTTGGTGCGCCTGTCGGTTTGATTGACAGTCTTTACAAAGCAGTTCCTGTGGAAGAAGCTGTGGCAATGAATAATGCCATTATCAGTAATACATACAGCATTTCGGTAGAGAAAAAGGATAAAAATCTGGCATATCAACTTTCCACTTTTATCCTGGGTACATACAATTTGGATTTCCGGAAAGGGTACACGGCGTCCCGTCGGACTATGTTAAGATTCTGGTATGCCATAAAAGATACGGCTCAATACAAAAATGAGGCGATTTCATTTATCAACCAGACGCATATGTCTTTAACGGTAGATTCTTTGAAAAAAATGGATGCGCAGCAAATGAAAAATCAAGCTCCGCGGCCCCCTGCGCCGTTCCGAAAAGATCATGTAAATATTAAAAGGTTTGCCCCGCCTTCCCAGTATTTTCATATGGATTTAAATGAACACGCCTGGCATTTTTATGAAATGTCTGACAAAGTTGGTGAGCTGGAAACAGCGCTGAAATGGTCGTACCAGTCGATGGAATTTTTTAACGGATTACATCATGGGCAGCAAGATCAGGTGTCTCCGGGAAATCCGGCCTATCTGGATACTTATGCACATCTTTTATACAAATTGGGGAGGAAACAGGAAGCGATCGAATGGCAATCCAAAGCGTTAGAGGCGCAAAAATTAGTGGGCAGCTCAACTTCCTATGAGACTACTTTGACTAAAATGAAAGAAGGGAAATTGTAATCATTGAAGTGGGACGCCGATCCTTATTGTCGTTTCACTTCTTTGCTTTGTATTGGCCGGACAAGAAAATTAAGTCTGTTTGATTACCAAAAAATTGTTTTTAAAATCACGCTTGATTGTTAATCGTATCTTGAACTCTTTTTACAACCACCTCCGAAACGCCGGTTAGTTCAGCAATTTTATCTGTTGAAAAGTTTGTATTTCGAAGCAGATTTTCAACGATATCTAATTTGCCAATTTGAATTCCTTTTTCAATTCCGATTTTTTTGCCCTTCTCAACGAAAATATCTAGCGTGTTCATAATTGTATCTTTTAAATTGATTGGTAAAAATTGTAATATTTCTTCAATTGCCTTCTCCTCTAACCCGCTGTTGCTGAACAGGTAAATTACAAAACTTTTTTGCAATTTTTCAGATTCTTCTGTAATCAGGAGTAATATGCGTTGGGCATTTAGTTTCAGCCATTCCTTTTCAAAGCTATGCTTCAATGCTAATACCGATGCTAAAAGAAACCTGTTCGTCAGAGTTTCGGCTTGCTCGTCCGATATATCTCCAAGATTATTGTAAACATACTCGAAATCTGGAAGATATTGATTCCATTCAGGCTCAGGATTTTTGAACAAAGCAGTCAAAGTTTGATATTTCCATTTGCCTTTGCCATGATACAGTAACACTGGAATGATAATCGAAAGTTCTTCTTTATTCTCGATCTGTTTTTGTAAGCCAGAGAATATGTAGCCGCCAATCTGTACCGGGGTATTTTTATCAGGATAACTTTTGTGTTCCACTAACAGGCATATTTTGACCTGTGCGGATGTGCCGTTTTTCTCACATGAAAATACAATGTCAGAAATAGTTTTTCGAAGCTGGTCGGATAGATATGTGTCAGATATCTGGGTAAGTGTTGAGAAATCAAGTTTCGCTGACACATGTTCAGGTAAATAATTCCTGAAATACTCGGTCGCTATTGCTTTATTGGCCATTATAGTCCTAATAAAGTTATCATGAATGGAAATGTGTGTCTTACTCATATGGCAAAGATAATTTGTTTCCGGAAAAACGGCTGATTTCCTTCTTCCGGAACCAAATTATCGGACTCCATTACGACTAGCTTCCACTTTGCACATCGTCATTGCGAATTCCCCTTTTGTTCTTTTTAATGGAATCTTTCAGTTTTCCGAATTTGTAATTCACACTGAAATTAAACGAACGGAAATAATCACGGCGATCATTGAACTGGTTAAAATCCGGGCCGAAGGATTCGTTGCGGTTATGCCTGAATTTGGTAAATGGATTGCTGACCGACGCAGAAAGAGAAAGCTTGTCTTTCACAATATCCTTATTTACACTAAATGATGTACTCACCATCGAATTGCTTGTTCCCTGCAAACTCACACTCGGGCCATTAGCATTCAGATTTGCGTTAATACGCCATTCTTTTTCAAAACGATAACCCGTTGAGGCTGACAGCTGATACATCAGCCCTTCATTTTTAATCAAAACATTATTGACCAATCCCTGGACCAAACCATAAGCAACACGGGTATTCATGCTGAAATTCCACTTTTTAGTAATCGGATAGTTGATGTTTAAGTTTCCCTGGGGAAGTCTTGCGCGGCCGGTGTTTCCGTAGGAAGTGCGTGTGATGTTGGTAGCCGAATCATATACGGCAACCGGGAAGATCAGGTCTTTGAAATGCGTGTAGCCAAGGCCGAAATTGATCGAAAGTTTCTTTGACCAGTTGTAGCCAAGCTGAATATCATGGAGAAGTGCAGGCCGTAAATCCGGATTTCCGGTGCGTTCGAAATTGGGGTTTGATCTGTCGACAAAAGGGTTTAACTGATAAATACCCGGCCGCTGGATTCTTTGTGTGTAGCCAAGATTAAGCGCACTGTTTCCCATCAATTTCCGGTTCACGGAAACCGATGGGATCACATTAAAATAGTTTTGCTTTACCGTAGATTCTGTGGAAATAAAGTCGGCATGAATAATGGTTTGTTCAATACGTGCCCCTGCTTTAATACTCCATTTTGTCAAATTGTACTGGTAAGTATTGTAAGCACCAAAAACGTTTTGCCCGTTTCTGAATTTATTGCTCATACCCGGTTGCAGATCAAACTGCCCTGTTTCTGAATTTTGAGACCAGTTCTGGAAGTCGCTCTTATTATCGCGCAAAATGGCTTTCAAACCTGCTTCAATTGACAATTTTTTTACAGGATGAACGTAATCAACCTGATAAGTTTGTTCATTAAAATGTTGATCATTCAGCTGTCGGTAGTCGGGTAGATCGTAGTTAACGCGGTCGTTAAACCCGATGTTGTTGTTGGATTTATTATTGTAGGCAAAAAACCGGTACGACAGCGTAAGTAATCTGTTTTTATCGGCCCTAAAACCTTTCTGATAATTTACAGCTGCATCCATACCGTTTCCGCGGCCCGCATTGGTATTTCTCAGGAAGTACTTTTGCAGGATATCTTCCGTGTCCGTCAGGGAACTGTTTTGTGTACCAATACTGCCAGAGCGGCTGCCGTTGATATTGAATTGGCCGGAAACCAGGTTCAGACTATCAATTTCATAGCTGATTTCGTAACCAAGATAGGCATTTTTGCTATCCGACTGATTTGTACCATTTTGTACCAGTTGCGTCGGATCTGTTCCAAGCGTATTTCTTAAAACAGAATTGAGAATAACCGGTGAGTTAAAAATGCTGCCGCCGCCCAAAGCAGACATGCCCAGTTTTCCAATTTTTGCAGAAACAGAGCCGCCAAAGCCAGGGCCTCCATTTGGAAAACGCTCGCTGACATTAACAGTTCCGTTATAACCGTTATCCAATTTTTTTGATGTAATGATGTTAATTATTCCCGCCAGACCTTCCGCGTCGTACTTTGCAGGAGGCGTTGTAATTACTTCAATGCGCTCAATCGAGGAGGCGGGCATGCTTCTCAGTACTTCTTTGTAGCTCCTTTCCATCATGCTGGAAGGTTTCCCATTAATCAGAATTTTAAAGTCACTGTTGCCTTTCAGATACACCGTATTGTCGGCATCCACAGACAGCAGCGGAACTTTCCGCATCATATCAAGTACACTGTAAACTTTACTTTCCGGATCAGCCTGCATATCGTAAGAAATCCTGTCTACTTCCTGCGTAACCACGGGTTTGGTAGCCGTGATCTTAACCTCCTTCAATCCGACAGTTGCTGGACTTATCAGTATCGTTTCAAGATTTACCAGCTGTCTGGTAGAATCGCTCAGGTCAGCGGTGACGATTTTGTCTTTGTATCCGACACCGACGATAACTACCTCATATTTTCGTGGTTTTAAACCGGAAAAAATGAACGATCCATCTTCTTTTGTATAATCCACTTTAACAACCGTGCTTTTGTCGGTCATCAGGTTGACCGTTATGAAATCCTGTTTTTTGTGTGAAACAGAATCAGAAATGAAGCCGGTTATTTTCCGGTCGGCAGAAACATTCTGTGCTGAAAGTTTCTTTCCTGAAAGAAACAGGATGCCAGCAGTCAGCACCAGGCAGGTGAAAATATATTTTAATTTCATGATGTTTTATTTTAAATGGCTAATAAAAAGGCATAGGGATATCGGTCGGAAAATTTGTTTCTCCGGTAATCATGGCGGTAATAATGCTATTGTTTGGTTACTGAAACTAAAAGAGACGTCTCTCTTGGAGAATCAACATAACAAAGGTATATCAAGGTACTATGTTTTGCAAGGTACTTGGTAAAGTTTGGATAGATTAATGATAAGTGGTTTAAATCTTTTATGGATGGTGAGGGTAAGATTGGTATCGAAACCTTTATTTACCTTCGGTAAGTTTGCGTTCAATAATAAAATTAAGAATCAGGCTGATTCCGCCAAAGAGGAAAACCATTGAAAAAAATGCTGCTCCTTTGCTAAATCCATAAAATTCGTGCATGGTATCACCGATAATGATCCCGAGTGCGATACCTACAAACAACATTCCAAATTTAAGGGTAGGAGAAATGGATTTGTTATTGCTGACAAAGATTGATGCATCAACACCTTTTTCGATCATCGCTATACGTTCTTTGTATCGCGTCATTAAAAATACATACACGATTCCAAAGATCCCTGAGAAAGCACCGAGGGCAATAAGAACACTCATTGACGTTCCACTCATGACTCAAATTGTTTAAATTTCAGATTATTTAGTGCATAGGACACAAGTTTGATCAGCCTGGTTACAGGATTTATCCATTTTATTTTTTTTATACTTTTTGTAACCTGCTTCGTAAAAGCGATGTCTAACCGCAACAAGAAGCTATGTGACAAGCAAAATGAAACAGGTAGAAGATCAATTTTATATCAACAAAATTAATAAAGGAGATCCTGCTTCATATGCGTTTCTTGTAGAGAGATATAAGGATATGGCATTTACGATTGCACTTCGGATCATGCGAAACAGGGAGGACGCCGAAGATGTGGCTCAGGAAGGTTTCGTAAAAGCCTATCAGCAGCTGAACCGGTTTGAAGGAAAGTCGAAATTTTCTACATGGCTTTACACGATTGTTTACAGAACAGCCGTAACTAAATTACAAAAACGAGGCGCTCCTGTATTTTCTGTGGATGAGGATTTAAGCGAGCATTTTGTTCATAGTGAGGTGTCGCCACAAATTGAAGCAATGCAGGCAGAGGAGCAAACGAAGTTTATAAAGCAGGCCATAGCAAAACTTTCGGAAATGGACGGACTTTTGATCACGCTCTTTTATATGAACGAGAACAGCGTACGTGAAATCGAAGAGATAACAGGTTTGTCTGCTTCGAACATTAAAGTGAGGTTGTTCAGGGCAAGAAAAATACTTGAAGCTGAATTGCGTTTTTTATTATAAGGATTGACTAATTATGAAAAACGATAGAGACGACATTTTAAAAAAACTCATTCAGAAAGTTCGAATAGAGGAGCCGAATGGCGATTTTGCCAGTAGGGTTATGAAAAATATTCAACTTGAAACGGAGCTTGAATTGGCGAAGGAAGCGAAATTTAAATCAATTTTCGGTGACGTTCGACCGGAAAGCGCACCGCTGTCGTTTGATAAAAAGGTTATGTCCCAAATTTTCCTGGGCGAAAAAAAGGCAGCTGATCCAATTATCAGCCGCCAGGTTTGGTACATAGTCGCCGCAGCGGGCATTTTAATCCTTACTTTTTGTTTTGCTTCCCCATCAGATATGATGGTAGAAAACGAGCCGTATTTCTCTAATGATTTAAAAATTGCCGTTTTGGATTTTTCCGGTAAAATTACAGTTTTACCTATTATTTATCCAGCAGTTATATTTGCATTGGCTTTGCTTATTATGGTAGATTATTTTTTAAGGTCAAAATTGGTGAAAAGTTGACGGTATGAAAGCCTCCATACCGTAGCTCCTTCACGGATTCTCATTCACTCCTCAAAGCCTTCACCGGGTTCATAAGGGCGGCTTTCACACTTTGGAAACTTATCGTAATCAGGGCGATTACTACGGCCATAATACCGGCCAGTACAAAAATCCACCAACTGATTTCAATTCTGTAATTGTAATCTTTCAACCAGCTATCCATGGTGTACCAGGCAACGGGAGACGCAAGGACAAGCGCAATGATTACCAGTTTGATAAAATCAACTGAAAATAACCCGAAAATATTTAAAGCCGAAGCACCAATGGCTTTTCTGATACCCATTTCCTTGGTCCGGGATTCAGCCATAAAGGCCACGACTCCGTACAATCCGAGGCAACCTATAAAAATCGCGATGCCGGTCAGTATCCTGAACAGCGAAAAAAGCTGCTGCTCTTTTTCATAGAAACTGTTGAGCGTCTGGTCAAAATAACTGTATTTGTACATGAAATCCGGGAAGGTTTCATTCCAGGCTTTTTCTATTTGAGATAATTGTTCAGGGGTAGCATTTGCGTTCAGTTTGATCCCAACTGTCCCGTAATTATTTCTGGAAGTGGTCACAACACAAGGAATAATTTCGCGGTGAAGGCTGTATGTGTTGAAATTTTTCACAACACCAACAATGGGTAGCTTAACCGCGGAGCCTCCAATGGCCATTCTCTTTCCGATAACATCCTGTGGATTTTTGAAACCCAGTTTACGGACAAAAGCTTCGTTGATCACATATTCACGCATGGTGTCCGCTGGAAGATATGTTCTGCCTGCGATCAGCGTGAGTCCGTAAGTATGTATAAAGGAGGTATCTGCTGGCCGCATTACAATTTCAAAATCCAGAAATTCTTCATTGTTCTCATACTTGAACGCAGTTTGCCAGTTGCTTTTCGACATCGGTGTAAATGCACTGAAACTGTATGATCTTAAACCCGGCAAGCTTTCAATTTTATTTTTAAAACTTTCTATTTTTCCTTCTCCGTTGTCCGGTATGGGCACATTAATAATTTCATCTCTTTGAAAACCAAGATCAAGTGTACGGAAATATTTCATTTGGCCGTATGCGATGATGGTGCCAATGAGTACGATCTGTGATATTGTGAACTGCAAAACGATAAGTCCGCGTCTGAGATTTGATTGCTGATTGCCCACCTTGCCGACTTTCCCTTTAAGCGCCAGTATCGGTTGGTAGCCGGAAACGATTAGTGCAGGATAAAAACCGGAAAGTATGGTGGTTAAAATGCATAAAACAATCAGAAAGCCCAAAATGACCGGATCGGTCAAAAACAGGATTCCGTCTGATTTTACGTTCAGGATCTGTGAAACATAAGGCAGCGAAACCTGGGCAATAAGCAGCGCCAGTATTACGGATAACGTCGTGATGATACCGGTTTCTGAAAAATACTGGCGGAGTAACTGGCCGCGTGTACTGCCTAAAACCTTTCTGACACCCACTTCCCGGGCACGTCTCAACGCCTGAGCGGTTGCGAGATTCACAAAATTGACGCAGGCCGTGATCAGGATAAAACTTCCCACCAGAATCATCGACCAAATCATCCCCTTGCTGATAGTCCGGCCTGCATAATTCTGGGTATTCGTTGAAAAATGAATATCATTTAAAGGTTGCAAAAGCCATTCATTATCGGCTGCGTCCTTTGGATCCCGGTACTTTTTTGCAAAGACCGCCAGCTGTTTTTCCATTTGCGATTTACTTACCGAAGCAGGCAGTTTGAGATAAATCTGCCCGCCGCCATAAGTGGATTGCCAGTCGTTCCAATCAGTGTTCGCGCCGAAATCTTTCAAAGAGGAATAAGACAGCATAACAGTAAAAGGAAAGCTGCTCGAAACTGGCGGGTTTTCAATAATGCCGGTTACTATAAAATCTTTGTGGTTATCGATCCGGATCGTTTTTCCCATCGGATCTTCGTTTCCGAAATATTTTTTTGCCTGATCCTCACTAAGCACCACCGAGCCAGGATTGGTAAGGCTGGATGCAGGGCTGCCTTTGATCCATTTGTAATCGAAAATATTAAAATACTCAGGATCAATGAAAGACACGGAGTTGATTGGATCAATAATTTTTTTTCGTTTTGCTCCCTGCCCAAGCGTGACCAGCATTTCGCGGTAGGCATAGGTGCAGGTTACCGTATTTTTGATTTCCGGAAAATCATTTCTCATCGCGGCCAGCACCGGCAAAGGAGCGCCGGTATTCAAACCCTTATCGCCCTGTTTTTTATTGCGGTTGATAAAGCGGTAAATCCTGTCCCCATCGTGGTGATGTTGATCAAAACTCAATTCGTAGCGGACAGTGAAAAAAATTAAAAGACAACATGCCAGGCCAAGAGTGAGCCCGGTGATATTGATGACGGTGAAATTCCAGTTCCGCCTAAGGTTGCGAAAAGAAGTGAGCAGATAATTTTTTATCATGGCTAATGATTTTGTAAAGGAGTATCAAAGTGCTGCTTTACAAAGTTATGCCAATCAAAATATTTTGTATAAGTTATTTTATATGAGATAGTTGTGTTAATTCATTAAAGTGAAAATGTCCGCTTTCGAACATGTTTCAGTTTGAAAGCGGACATTTTCAGTACGTTGTTTATCTAGCCACGGCGGTTAAAGCGACCGGAGTTTTGATTGTTTTGATACGCGATCCAGCGTTGACGTTGGGTCGGTGTTAACACTGAAATAATTTCCTGCTGTTTTTCCCATTGAAGTTGTTTGTAATTCTGCACTCTGCGGTTGGCCATCAGGCGATCATAACGGTCTTCGATTTTTTTAATTTTATTTTCCTGCTTACGTGACAGTTTTACAATGTTGTCCAGTTTATTAATTTGAAACTCTTCATAAGCGTTGTCCCGTGGGGAATTGTAAACGGCTTTTCCGTTTACGGCAGCGCGTTGCGCGAAAGAATTTCCAACAGAAAGTGTTGCTAAAACGGCGATTGCTAAGATGTACTTTTTCATGGTTTCCAGTGTTTAAATTTGTTTGTTATGTCTTTTAGAGCATATTCAAACCAACTGGTTTAATGAGCATAACCGCACAATCTGCCAATTGCCGTTTTTTATAGATGAAACCCGAAGTTACACCGATTGATATCCTGAATCCGGAAATAACCCAAGATCAGTTTATTCACTTCTGAGTGATTTTACAGGATTCATCAGCGCGGCTTTAATACTTTGAAAACTTACCGTTAAAAAAGCAATAGCTACCGAAAGTATCGCCGCTGCTATAAAAATCCACCACTGGATATCCGTTTTATAGGCGAAATTTTCCAACCATTTATACATTCCATAATAGGCAAGGGGAGAGGCAATCAGGAATGCGATGATCACAAGTTTTAGAAAATCTTTTGATAAAAGGCCCACGATACTGCCTATGGACGCGCCCATCACCTTCCGTACCCCGATTTCCTTTGTACGCTGCATGGTGCTGTAAGACGCAAGTCCAAGAAGTCCCAGACAGGAAATGAAAATTGCAAGAATGGCGAAATTGAAGAAAAGTTTTTCGAAACGCTCTTCGCTGCGATATTGCCTGTCGAAAAATTCATCCATAAAATAATAACTGAACGGGCGGTTAGGCATAACTGCTTTCCACTTTTCTTCAATTGCCGCCAGTGTTCCTTTAACGGTACCTCCGTCAATTTTTACCGATACAAGATCACTTCCTCCTGGTTCGATGCGCATCGTTAATGGTTTTATGGTTTCCTGCAAAGCGCGGAAATGGAAGTCCTTGATCACACCAATAATTTTACCTTCCCGTCCCCATTGCTTGAATCGCCTGCCGACTGCTTCCTGCGGAGATTTGTAACCAAACAATTTAACGGCGGCTTCATTTATAACCATAGCCTGCGTCGTATCTGTACCAAATTCCCTGGAAAAGGGCCGTCCGGCAATTACCTTCAACTTGAACTGAGGGATATAATCGAAGTCTACAAAATAAAGATCAAGGTTAGCGATCTGTAAATCACCGCTTTTATTTTCTATCTCTGAATAAGCACCGGGATTGCCGCTGCCGGGAACACTAGACGATGCCGCAGTAGATTTCACACCTGCCAAACCCGCCAACGATGATTTAAAAGCTTCGCGTGCAGGATCTCCCTCGGAATTGATGATCAGCATCTGGTCTTTGCTGAAACCCAGATCGCGGTTACGCATGAAATTCATTTGCGTATAAACGACCAGCGTAGCAATAATAAGCGCAATGGAAATAGAAAATTGTAGGGTAACAAGTCCTTTTCTTAGCAAAATACCTTTTACACTCGTTGTGAAACGTCCTTTTAAAACCACCACAGGTTCAAAGGAAGACAAAACCAATGCAGGATATAAACCAGCAACAAGCCCGATCATAATGGAAGCAAGAAACATCCCGCCCAGAAATGGCAGATTGCCTAAAATACCCGTACTGATCACTTTACCCGAAAGATTATTAAACAGCGGAATTAGTGCTGCCGACAGTGCAATGGAAAATATAAACGCTATGAGGCAGATAAGAATTGATTCGCTGATAAACTGGCGCGCAAGAAGCATTCTGGGCGCGCCTACCACTTTACGAATCCCCACTTCTTTGGCTCTTTCGACGGAGCGGGCCGTGGTAAGATTTACAAAATTAATGCAGGCAATCAGTAGTATAAAAATAGCAACTGCTGAAAAAACATATACGTTATTAGCACTTCCGGTTTCCTGTCCGCCGCGCGTTGAGTACAGATATACGTCACGTAGCGGTTCCAGAAACAGCGTATAATGCATTTGCATTTCTTTCATCATTTTCCCGGCACGGTTTTGCAGAAAGGCAGGAAATTTCTTTTCCAGCGCTTTGGCAGACGTTTGCGGAGCGAGCAAGAGATAACTGCTGGCGCCAAAGTTTCCCCACTGATCATTCAGCCCTTTATTCAGCCGGTCGGTGAGGGTTGTCATGGACACAAACATATCCGCCTTGATCTGTGAATTTTCCGGAATATCTTTAATAACACCCGTTACGGTTGCGGGCAATCCTTCGCCTGATAACAGCAAGGTCTGGCCGAGAGGATCGGCATCGCCAAAATATTTTTTCGCAGCTTTTTCTGTAAAAACAATACTCAGCTGTTCTTTTAATGCTGTTTTAGGATTTCCTTTGATGAGTTTAAAGTCAAAAACCCTGAAAAGAGAAGAATCTGCGAATACCGTTTTTTCTTCCTGAAATTTAATATCTCCTTTTCTCACCAGAAAACTTCCGCCGCTTACTCTCGTGAAAGCTTCCACTTCCGGAAAATCATTTTTTATACTGGGTGCAAAAGCCCAGCTGGTAACACCGGTATTGATGGTTTCCGAAGGCGTTTTAATATCTGTTACCAATCGGTAAATCCTGTCTGCCTTGGTATTGAAAGCATCATAACTTAGCTCAAAGTTTACATACAGAAAAATGAGAAAGCAGGCCGACATTCCGACGGTCAGGCCAAGAATATTGATGAATGAAAATACCTTATGTTTCCAAAGGTTGCGCAGTGCGATTTTGAGATAATTCTTTAACATAGGTTGGGTTGGTAAAGATTGGGAAATACCGGTATACGCTCGGTATTAAATCTGTGCCGAGTAATTATTTAATTGTATATCAGTAAGTTAAATAATTTTTCTCTTGCAGAATTGTTCATTCCCGGACACTTTTGTTCAGGGACGAACGATAATATTGCATAAAAAAACGTCAGCAATAGGCAGAATGCCTCTTTGCTGACGCAAGTATCAAATGGAAATTTTTATTTTTTATAATAAAGCTGTAAGATCAGACGTCCAAAAATCTTATGTAGTTACCATAAACTACAACACCGCTTTCCAGCATTACATACGAGCGGTAATAGACAACCGGCCAGCAGTCTCCGCCCTCGCGGTAGGTTATCGGGCCAAGTTTGATAGGGTTCGGGAATATAACTTTGGTGTCTGCGACTGTTGGCAAATCAGGGACTTCAATCGTTTTGCCCCGTTTTATCACAATGCCGTACTCCTTGACAGGCTGTGTGCCAATGTTTCGCACATTGAGATTATACGCAAATGTCGTTTTACAGTTATTTCCGTAAACCAATGTTTCAACATCGGGCAACTCCTGAAAATCATGATCGGTACATGAAAATCCAATAAGCACCAGGCTCATTAAAAATGCCTTAATAATGGAGGTAAATTTTTGCATGACTAAATACGTTTAGGGATGATTATAACCTGATAATTTGAGTCCTAAATGTACCATAAACAATGGCAAAATAAACATATTTATATTAAATATTATTTAAATGAAATGTGGATTCCGGTTACTCCGCCTTTAACGATTTTACAGGATTTATCAGCGCTGCTTTTATGCTCTGAAAACTGACGGTGATCAGCGCGATGACGACGGCCGAAACGCTCGCAGTGAGCAGGATCCAGCCCGAAATCCGGATACGATACGGAAAACTTTCCAGCCATTTATCCATTAAATACCATGCAATCGGCAATGAAAATAAGATGGATAAAAATACCAGTTTCATAAAATCTTTGGAAAGCAAGGTTACGATAGCACTGACGGAAGCGCCGAGTACTTTTCGTATACCGATTTCCTTGGTTCGTGTTTCTGCTGTAAAAGTTACCAGACCAAACAGTCCGATGCACGCTATGAAAATTGCAAATGCAGTGAAAACCGAAAACATTTTTGCCATACGAATCTCGGTTTTAAATGTCGCATTGAAGGTGTCGTCCAGAAAGAAATATTCGAAAGGTTTTTCCTGATCATATTTCTTGAAAATCCTGCCGATAGCATCCACCTTTTCCCGGATATTTGCCTTTGGATCGAGCCGTGCATAGATCATCGCATTGCCGCCCGGAATTTTAAGAATATTGGTAGTATCGTTAACAACGAACAATCCGATTCCCTTTATTTCGCTTTGTAAAGAGGTGAAATGGAAATCGGACAGAATACCGGCGACCTCATCAGTATCTCCGATTTTTTGGCCAACCGGATTTCCCTTGATTCCCAGATCCTTAATTGCTGCCTGGTTAATCAGCAAATGATTGCGATTTCGCCACAAACCTGGTACCGGCTGATTTTTCCATTTTAATCCCATCGTGCTGACGAAGTTGTTGTCAACGATCATATTAATCAAGCCAACATCTTTACCGGTTGTCATATTTTTTACAAAAAACATGTTGTAACCCGAAAAAAGGCCCACATTGCTGACGGCAACACTTTGAACGCCGGCCAGTTCGCGGATCTCATTGCGAAGCGGGAAATAGTTTTTTAACGCCGTCTTCGTTATCGGGATATTCAGGATCTGATCTTTATAGAGCCCCAGTTTTTTGTTTTGCATATAACTGAGCTGATCTTTCACTACCAGACTGCACACAATTAATGTGATCGAAACAGTAAACTGGAACACCATAAAAATGCGTCGTACGGCTGTTCCTCCCTGATTGCCCGCAAACTTTCCCTTCAAAACCAGCAGCGGCGCATAACCCGATAAAATCAAAGCCGGATAGCTGCCTGCAATAATTGCCGTGATGAATAATAACCCAATTGAAAATCCTATAAAGGAAGGAGAAAATAAAAAGGCACTATCGATACGCAGATCAAGCAAATCGTAGAAAGGCTGCCGTAAAAGATTAACGAGAACAAATCCCAGAGCGAATGCTATGCAGCAAATAAGGAAAGATTCAACATAAAACTGTTTAATCAACGTACTTCTGTCCGCTCCAACCACTTTTCGAACGCCTACTTCCTTTGCCCGGATGGTGGCCCGTGCCGTGGTTAGGCTCATGTAGTTGAACAAGGCGAGAAAAAGTATGAGTCCGGCTATCCAGGTAAATATTGAAATCAGTTTTGAATTTCCCGAATCATTAAAATTATTTCCAAGATGTGTACTTGCAAAAGTTTCAAGTGAATAATCGGCCTGATTGTCAAATGCTCCGGTTTTCATTCCTTCCCGTTTTATATTTTTTTCAACAGCGGAAACTGAGTTTTCTGAATCAAGAAGTAAATAAGTATTAAAACTTCCGGCATTGTCCCACATATCCTTGTTTTCCTTGCTCAATTGCGGGAAAGTCGATGAAGAAGCGACAAAATCAAAGTTGAAGGTCGAGTTGGAAGGGGGATTTTCTGTGACTCCGGTGATCTGCATCGGATGTATTCCCTCGTAGAGCAGCGTTTTTCCGACTGGGTCTTCGCCGGCAAAATATTTTCTTGCCGCCCGTTCGGAAATAACCATGGTGAAAGGCTTGTTAAGCAACGCAGCTTTATTGCCTTCTTTTAATTTGAAAGAAAAAACAGTAAAAAACGACGGGTCGGCAAACGTGAAATTCTTTTCATAAAAAATCGCTGCTGCCTTTTCCGGGTTTTTCATAACAACTTTATCAACCGCCGTCTTCACCCTGACATATTCTTTAACCTGCGCATTGTATTCTTTTAAAGCAGGTCCCAGTTTGGGAGAAAAAGAATTCATCTGCATGCTATTGTCCCCCATCTTAAACTGGGCCAGTATCCGGTATATCGTCTGGTGGTTTTTATGAAATTTGTCATAGCTGTATTCGTGCATCACAAACAGCAGAATAAGAACAGAAACGGCAATTCCAATGGCAAGTCCAACAATATTGATCAGAGAATAAATTTTATTCCTGAACAGATTTCGCACCGCGATTTTCAGATAGTTTTTTAACATTTCGTTGAACTTTTGGCCAAGAAAAACCTGGGATATTATTCACTTTTCAAGGATTTGACCGGGTTTCTTAACGCGGCTTTGATGCTTTGGAAACTAATGGTCATCAGAGCAATACCTGCGGACAGCAATCCAGCCCCAATGAATATCCAGGGCGATATGCTGGTGTGATAAGCAAAACTTTGCAGCCAGTTATTCATGCCATACCAGGCAATGGGTGACGCGATGACGATGGCGATTAAAACCAGTTTCAGGAAGTCATTCGATAACAGGATTACGAGACTCGGCACGGAAGCTCCAAGTACTTTCCTGACTCCGATTTCTTTTGTACGTAGTTCAGCCATAAAAATGGACAGTCCAAGTAAGCCAAGACAGGAAATAAATATTGCGATTCCTGCGAAGATGCCAAAAAGGAGTTGCTGCGTTTGTTCTCTGGCGTACAATCTGCCAAAGCGTTCGTCGAGGAATTCGTAGGTGAAAGGTTTGTCCGGGAATCGGCTTTCCCAGACTTTTTTGATGTGTGCAATGGATGCTTTAAGGTCGGTTCCGGAAACCTGCACGGAGAACCATCTCTTGTTGTCCTGATTCATAAACATAACAATCGGCGCAACTTTCTGATGCAGCGATTCAAAGTGATAGTCTTGCGTAATACCGATAATCTGGCCCCGTATGTTGCCATACCCGAAGCGGTTTCCGATTGCGTCCTTGGGATCTTTCCATCCCAATAACCGTGCAGCCGTTGCATTTAATATGAAACCCTCGGTTTTATCGGTTGAAAATTCCCTCGAAAAGTTTCTACCGGCAGCCATCTGAATTTTATAAGCTGGTATGAAATCCTGATCCACGGTAAGGGACTTGATATCAATATCAGCCGGAGCCATCGAATCTCCCTTCATTACGTAAGCACCCCACGAGTCCAGCAAACGGCCTGAAGGAATTCGTGAAGAGCGTCCCACTTCCTGAATACTGCTGTTTTCTTTCAGTTCCTGCCGGATCGCTTCATAATTTGTGGTCGAGTCTACCGGAGGATTTAACAAAATAACCTGATCCTTCGAGTATCCGAGTTTGTAATTCTGAATATATTTCATCTGGCTGTAAACCACGGCCGTACTGATGATGAGCACCACCGCAATAGCAAATTGTGCAATAACGAGGATCTGTCTTAGTTTTCCATTTTTTAAAGCGGAAGAAATTTTTCCTTTTAATACACTTGTTGGCTGAAAGGAAGTCAGGAAAAAAGCTGGATAACTGCCCGCAACCAGTCCTGTGAAAAGTGTAATAGCAATCAATACGGATATAAAAACAGGGTTTAAAAGTGACGCAGCTGTGAGTTGTTTTTGTGTAAATTCATTTAAAAATGGAAGACAAATGGCAACCAGCACAATCGCCAGTACCAGCGAAACGCACACCAGCAGGATTGATTCGCTTAAAAACTGGTTTATAAGCTGACTACGAACAGCACCAACAACTTTTCTCATGCCAACTTCCTTGGCTCTTTTTGCAGAGCGGGCCGTGGCCAGGTTCATGTAATTGATGCAGGCAATTGCCAGGATGAAAATAGCGATCGCTGAAAAAAGATAAACATACTGAATATCTCCATTCGCTTCCATTTCAGAATCAAGATGGGAGTGAAGGTGTATGTCCGTCAATTTCGTCAGGTTCAGCACAGAATAAGATGATGCCTTCGGCTCGATATGTCTGTTTTGAAAAGCAGGAAATGCCTTCACCAGTTTATCTGCATCGTAATTTTTGGGAAGCAATAAAAAGGTAGAAAAAGAATTATTTCCCCAATTGGTGCGGAGGTTCTCGGCTCCATAAACACGGTTGTCATTCAGTGTTGAAAACGACAGCAGGAAGTTGGGATGAAAAGTCGACTGCGCAGGCAACGGCTCATAAACGCCGGTAACGGTATAGTCCATTTCATTATCTAACCGAACTGTTTTTCCTAGTGGATTTTCTTTTCCAAAATATTTTTCAGCCATCGGCCTCGAAAACATAATTGAGAAAGGATTTGTCAGTGCGTGATCTTTATTTCCCTGCAAGACATTGAATGTGAATACCTTGAATATATTTTCCTCAGCGGCGTACATGTTGTCTTCATTGAAAACATTTTCACCATAACGCACCAGCGCATCGGTTTCAAGCAAACGTACCACTTGTTCCACTTCCGGGAAATCCTGCTTGACGAGTGGGCCGAAAGGTGGCGCTGCGTGCCCGAGTCTTAGTGATTCGGTTCCGTCTTTGGATAAAAATGTTCTTGATAAACGGTATATTCTGTCGGCATTAGCATGGTGACGGTCATAACTGAGCTCATCCTTCACGTATATCGTCAGCAGCAAAAAACAGGCAAGTCCGATGGCGACGCCAATAATATTGATAAAGCTGAAAGACTTATGCTTTAAAAGATTTCTGAACGCGATCTTTAAATAATTTTTTATCATGACTATTGGCTTTGATAAGTTGGCACCAACTTCATGAGAAAAACTTGTGCCAAAATGATTATCAGCTAGTTACGCTAAGTTGAGGCGTCGGAATGTCCGATAGCGAACGTTTTTGTCCAGAAGCGGACAACCTGGTTTTCCTGTCCATTCAAACATTCTGCTTGTTTTTATAGTAATTTCTTGGCGCTTGTCCTGTGATCTGTTTGAAAGTTCTGGAAAAATAGGAAAGACTTTCGAAACCCGTTTCCGCGGCAATTTCATTAAAAGAAAGATCGCTGGTAAGCATTAAAAACTGAGCGCGTTCCACTCTTTTTTGCTGAATATACCCAAGCGGCCTCAGCCCGGTATAATCCTGGAAAATTCTGGAAAAGTAATCAGGATTCTGGTTCACTCTTGCGGCAAGCCCGGCTACCGACAAATTTTCCGCAAGATGCGTAGCGATGTAATTCAGTGTATCCAGAATTTTGGATGGAATATGCTTGTGAGCAGGTGATTGGAAATTTTCAACCGTTAAAAACCTTGACAAAAGCTGGAAAAGTATGCCGGTTGTTTCCATTAAGGCGGCGATGGAAATTTGACTGTTCATAGCCTGATAGCCGTCAATCACAGGTTGTTTCTGGTAATCTTTTGGATTATGTGATCTTGTCAATTCCCGTCCGGGATTAAGTGCCAATATTCTTTCAAAAAGGTAACGGTCCTGTTCATTTGCAGCAATTTCAAGGATCTTTTGTTGCGCCGGGAACAAGGATACTTCATGTAAGGATTCCTCGATAAAGTGAATATAAAACTGATCAAGAGAATCCTGACACTGATAATTGCAGAGTGTGTAACTGGGAATTAAATAGAGATGATCTTTTTTCAGCGTTACTAAATGATCTTTCTGATACACAATACCGGTACCGCCGTCGATCAGATATAATCTGTAAAACGGGCTGATGACGTTTTTGTAATTCCAGTTTTTGTTCAATTTTATAAAATCAACATTTAATAGCGAAAATGTTGATTTTAAAACATATTGATTCCTCATGCGCTTTTTGGCCTGCTTATATCCGGGAAATTTAATACTTAAATGTCGGATTTGTGAAAATTGAATAGAAATTTGTATAATTTTTACAAATTATTATATTTTACATTTGTTCTTCACTTTTGAAATTCCCGGTACTTTATGCGTTTATATCAATTTCTTATATTGATTTTGCTCATTTTTACTATGTTTTCCTGCGGCCCGGATCTTCCCGAAGATGTGCAGGCGGCGTACGAAGAACTACCGGAAAAACTTGACTATAATCAACATGTAAAACCGGTTTTATCGGATAAATGTTTTGCTTGTCACGGTCCTGATAAAGCGAAACAAAAAGCTGGTTTGCGACTGGATCTGGCAGGTTCCGCTTATGGACCGCTTCCTGAGAATGCGGGAAAAGTCGCTATTGATCCCGGCAATCTTTCAGGCAGTGAATTTTTCCACCGCATCATGTCGGCAGATCCTGATTATATGATGCCGACCAGGGAGTCTCATTTGAGTTTATCGGCAAAAGAAAAGGCTATTCTTATCAAATGGATTAAGGAAGGAGCTGAATACAAGCCACATTGGGCTTTTGTCAAACCTCAAAAGGCCGATCTTCCTACGGTAAATAATCAGGACTGGACTAAAAATTCCATAGACTATTTTGTGCTGGCAAAACTCGAACGGGAAAAAATCAGGCCTGCTCCTGAGGCAGATAAGGAAATGCTGCTGCGGAGGGTTTCTCTTGACCTGACCGGCTTTGCGCCGACTATCGAAGAAACGGATGTTTTTTTGAAAGATAATGCCGCGAATGCGTATGAAAAACAAGTCGATCGCCTGTTAAAGTCACAGCATTATGGCGAAAAAATGGCGGTTGACTGGCTGGATCTGGCGCGTTTTGCCGACTCACATGGCTACACCGTCGACAGGCTCAGGGATATGTCGCCTTACCGGGACTGGGTTATTAATGCGTTCAACAAAAATATGCGTTACGACACGTTTTTGCACTGGCAGCTGGCGGGTGATCTGATGCCCAAACCTACCAAAGATATGATCATCGCCACGGCTTTCAACCGGAATCATCAGCAAAATATGGAAGGCGGAATTGTTGAAGAGGAATTTCAGACCGAATATGTGATCGACAGAACCAATACTTTTGGTGATGCCATGCTGGGAATTTCCATAGGCTGTGCTAAGTGTCACGATCATAAATATGATCCGATCTCACAGAAAAATTACTATCAGCTTTTCAGTTTTTTCAACAATGTAAAAGAGGCCGGGCAGATTTCCTGGGATGATGCGCTGCCTACACCCACTTTATCACTTCCAACTGCACAACAGGAAAAAACGCTGGCTTTTATCAGGTCGCGGATCAGCATGCAGCAAAAGCAACTGGAAGCTGCCTCGGTTGCAGCAGAAACCGATTTTAATGCGTGGATCGCAGCTGAAAAATACAAGAAACTGGCGAAGGAAGAACGGTCGCTGTCCGGACTTTTAGCGTTTTATAATTTTGATAAAAAAGCATTGCTTAATGAGGTAAATCCCAGAGAAAGAGCCTTGATGAAACGAGAGTCCGGGCAAGCTGGTGATGCTCCCGTTTTTGTAAGTCAGCAAAGTGGCCAGGCTTTAAGCCTGAATGGCGACGTGTTTATGGATCTTGATCAGACCGGTGTTTTTCGAAGGTCACAACCTTTTAGTATCGGTATCCGTGTCAATATACCTAAAACGTTAAAGGAAGGGGTGATTTTGCATAAAAGCCAGGCAGAGCGTTTGTATAACTTCCGGGGTTATCATTTGTATTTGAAAGACGACAAGCTGGAACTGAATATGGCGCACACGGCTCCGTCAAACGCACTAACGAGAAAATCAGTGCGGTCTGTTCCCAAAGATCGATGGATTCAGCTCACGATAACTTATGACGGATCTTCAAAAGCTTCGGGTTTTAAATTATTTCTGGATGGATCGGAAATGGAAATGGAAACGACGATGGATCAGCTTACCAAGGATATTTTATTTAAAACCGAAAAACAGCCCGGTCTTCAGATTGGCGGATGGTGGCGTGGACTGGGTCTTAAAGATGGAAAAGTAGATGATATTCTAGTCTATAACCGGGAACTGTCAAACTTTGAAATTGGTATTCTGGCTCAAAAAAATACATGGAAGATGGTTGCCGGAAAAGCTAAGAATCAACTTTCCGCATCGGATCTGAAAATATTAAAGGATTATTATCTGGCCGCAGTATCGGCTCCGGTTATAAAATCACACCAGGATTTAACAAAACTAAGAACTGCTTTTGCCGATTCCAGCGAGAAAATAAAAGAACTGATGGTTATGCAGGAAATGCCCAAACCTAAAAAGACACATGTGCTGCTCCGCGGAAATTATGATTCTTTTGGAGAAGAGGTTTTTCCGCAGACACCGGAATCTATTTTGAAATTTCCGCAAAATCTTCCCAAAAACAGATATGGCCTCGCATTATGGCTTTCAAACAGTGAAAATCCGTTAACGGCCCGCGTGGCTGTCAATCGTTTCTGGCAGAATTTTTTTGGTACAGGCATCGTAAAAACGACTGAGGATTTCGGTAATCAGGGGGAGCTTCCAAGCCACCCGGAGCTGCTCGACTGGCTGGCAGTAAGCTTTCGGGAATCGGGTTGGGATGTGAAAAAACTTAACAAGATGATCGTTATGTCAGCAGCATACCGGCAGGATTCGAGAGCTTCCAGGGATTTACGGGATCAGGATCCGGATAACAGATTACTTGCCCGCGGACCGTCCAACAGGCTGAGCGCGGAGATGATCCGCGACAATGCACTTTTGGCAAGCGGTTTGATCAATAAAAAGATAGGAGGGCAGAGCGTGAAACCTTACCAGCCGGCAGGTCTTTGGGAAATTAATAACACAACATATCAGCCTGACTCAGGGGAGGCGGTTTACAGGAGAAGTTTGTATGTGATTGTGAAAAGATCCGTACCGAATCCAACGCTTGCTACCTTCGATGCCACTTCGCGGAGCTTTTGTGTAGTCAGACGACAAAAAACAAATACGCCTTTGCAAGCGCTTGTGACCCTTAACGATCCGACTTTCGTTGAAGCTATGAAAGTGATGGGGCTACAAATGGCGGCTATGACAGATAATGAAAAAGCGATTAATGATGCTTACCGCAGACTTACCGGGCGTAAGCCACCAGCGAAGGAAATGCAGCTCCTTTTGTCCCTCCAGAAAACAACTTACGACAAATTCAAAAAGTCACCGCAAAAAGCAGATGGTTGGCTTAGTGCAGGACAATTCAGGATAAATAAAAATCTGGACAAGAATAAAGATGCCGCGCTTATTGCCGCCAATGCAGTTGTAGCCAGTACCATATTGAACTCAGATGCCACTTTAACGAAAAGATAATCCATGTCAGATCATCATGATGAGGAGTTCAGGCTCCATACACCCGAATTTGATCCGCTTAATAAAAAGCTTGACAGAAGAAGATTTTTAACCAAAACATCACTTGGTTTGGGCGCGTTGGCGATGGGTTCGTTATTGGGGGCAGACAAGATTTTTGGCTCATCGCCTCGGATTTCGGCGGAGAAACCTATTGATTTTGAACAGGAAATCTTAAATGCATTACCGCATCTGGCACCGAAAGCCAAGCGTGTGGTTTATCTGTTTATGAGTGGCGGACCATCTCAGTTTGAAACTTTTGATTACAAACCTAAACTGGTAGATCTGGCCGGGCAGAACCTTCCGGATTCGGTCAGGAAAGGCCAGCGTCTGACGGGTATGAGTGCCAACCAGAGCGCTTTGCCAATGGTGCCATCTATTTATAAATTCAATCAGTTTGGAAAAAGCGGAACCTGGGTCAGTGAGCTGATGCCACATACGTCCAGGGTCGTCGATGAGCTGTGTGTGATCAAATCCATCCACTCCGAGGCTATTAACCACGATCCTGCCATTACTTTTTTTCAGACAGGAAACCAGCTTCCGGGAAGACCCTCGATTGGTTCATGGGTGAGTTACGGGCTTGGCTCAGCCAATGAAAACCTGCCTGCTTTTATCGTACTAGTTTCCAAAAACGGAGCCAAAGACCAACCCTTATATGCGCGGTTGTGGGGCAATGGGTTTTTGCCTTCAAAACATCAGGGCGTTCAGTTCCGCTCGGGGAAAGATCCTGTTTTGTTTTTGAATGATCCGCAGGGTTATGAGGGTACCGACCGGAAGGAAATGCTGGATTATCTGACAAAACTGAATCAGCTGCAAAATGAAGCCTATGGTGATCCGGAAGTAACGGCAAGGATTGCTCAATATGAAATGGCTTACCGCATGCAAACATCGGTCCCTGAGGTGATGGATACCCAGGATGAGACTGAGGAGGTGTTTAACCTGTATGGTCCCGATAGCCGCGACGCTGGAACCTATGCAGCAAACTGCCTGCTGGCCAGGAAACTGTTGGAAAAAGATGTCAAATTTATACAGCTTTATCATCAGGGCTGGGACAACCACGGAGGACTTCCCAAAGGTATTGCGCAACAGTGCAAAAATACAGATCAGGCAACGGCAGCGCTGATTATGGATTTAAAAAGAAGAGGATTGCTGGATGATACGCTGGTGATTTGGGGTGGAGAATTTGGAAGAACCGTGTATTCCCAGGGAAAACTGACAGCAGATGATTATGGGCGCGACCATCATCCCCGGTGTTTTACTATGTGGATGGCAGGAGCAGGCGTAAAGCCAGGGATAAGTTATGGCGAGACGGATGATTTTAGCTATAATATTGTAAAAGATCCCGTTCATGTACATGATTTTCAAGCAACACTCATGCACTTGATGGGCGTTGATCATGAACGGTTGACTTATAAGTTTCAGGGCAGAAGATTTCGGCTTACCGATGTGCATGGTAAGGTTGTGAAAGATATCTTGTCCTGATTGAGGTAACAGCTGGCCATATTTATGTTTTATTCAAGTTTGATAATGAGAAAATCAGTACTCTTTTTCTGTTTTTTATTTCACACACATATTCTTTTTTCACAATCCGGCGGACTTGCTTCGTGTGACGTTTTGTGGACTTCACAAAGTAAAAACTCTTCTGAATCTATGCCTTGCGGTGGAGGAGATATCGGGCTGAATGTCTGGGTAGAAAATGGTGACGTACTTTTTTACCTGTCCCGAAGCGGCACTTTTGATGAAAATAACCAGATGTTGAAACTGGGAAGAATAAGGATTAAACTTTCCGATAATGCTTTCAATAACAGCGATTTCAAGCAGGAGCTCCATCTTTTGGAAGGTGGGGTGAAAATCTCAGGTGGCGGAGCCGAGCTGGATCTGTGGGTTGATGTTTTTAACCCGGTTGTACATATAGAGTTAAAAAGCAGAAAAGAGATCAGCCTTACTGCCCAATATGAGTCGTGGAGGTTTGAGGATCATCTCGTCCAGGGTACCGAGTTTCGTGCGAACTCGTACAGGCATAAACAACCGTTTGAAGTCAAAACATATAAGGATGAAATTGCTTTTCAGGGAAATCGGATTCAGTTTTATCACCGCAACAGAGCCGACAGGGAAAATATTTTTGATTATACCGTTCGAATGGAAGGGATGGATTCCGTCAAAAAGGAAATGTTTGATCCTGTTAAAAATAATACTTTTGGCGGAATTATCTACGGTGAAAACCTGAGCGCTGCCGGAACGGGAGCGGGTAGATATGCGAGCACGGATTATCACGCCTGGAAGCTGGAAAGTATCAAAGTTTCAAAAAGACACAGTCTGGAAATTGCTTTGCACGTTGCTCAAAGTACAACGATTGAGGACTGGAAAGAGGAAATTGGTAAAATTGAGAAGAATTCGGCTCTGGTGAAAAAAAGTGCTTTGGGCAGGACTCACAAATGGTGGAAGGATTTTTGGGCAAGAAGTTACATTTTTATAGATGGAAAGGATAGTACAGTTTCGAGAAATTATCAACTGTTTCGTTATCAGCTCGGATGTAATGCCTATGGAAAGTGGCCTACTAAATTCAACGGTGGCCTTTTTACTTTTGACCCGGAATTTGTTGATACAAAGTACAGTTTTTCACCGGATTTTCGCTTGTGGGGCGGTGGTGCCATGACTGCACAAAATCAACGGCTGGTATATTTTCCAATGCTCAAAAGCGGAGATTTCGATATGTTTAAGCCGCAGTTTGATTTTTATTTAAACGCGCTTCATAATGCCGAGCTGCGAAGCCAGATTTACTGGAACCATAAGGGGGCGTCGTTTACGGAACAAATCGAGAATTTCGGGCTGCCCAACATTTCGGAGTACATTGTCAAAAGGCCTCAGGGTTATGATGCAGGTATGGAATATAACCCTTGGCTGGAATATCTGTGGGAAACGGTTTTCGAATTTTGTTTGATGATCCTGGAAACCGAGCGATATAACGGCCGTGACATCACACCGTATATTCCTTTGATTGAGAGCTGTCTCACTTTTTACGATCAGCACTATCAGCAGCTTGCTTTAAAATTCGGAACAAAAGCATTTGATGAAAACGGACATTATATTTTTTATCCTTCAACGGCAGCAGAGACTTTTAAAATGACGTACAACTCCACGACGGTTATTTCTGCCTTGAAAGTCATTTTGGAAAAAATGGTTGTACTTCCTGACCGGTATCTGGATCAAAAAAAGAAAGAACATTGGGTGGCTATGCTGAAACGGATTCCGCCGATTCCGTTCGCCATGTTCGAAGGGCATAAAACGCTGGCTCCGGCCGTAGCGTGGGCAAGAGTGCAGAATTCAGAAACACCACAGCTGTATCCTGTTTTTCCCTGGGGGATTTATGGCGTCGGTAAGCCGGATTTGGATGTAGCGATCAATACGTATAGGTATGATCCGCACGCAGTAAAATTTCGGAGCCATGTGGGATGGCGGCAGTATAACATCTTTGCGGCCAGGCTGGGTTTGACTGGAGAAGCAGCCGAATTGACAAAGGAAAAATTTAAAGATGCCAGACATCGTTTTCCAACTTTTTGGGGCCCCGGATTCGACTGGACGCCCGATCATAACTGGGGGGGCTCGGCGATGTCGGGCTTGCAGGAAATGATCATGCAAGTGGATGATAAAAAAATATATTTACTTCCTGCCTGGCCAAAAGACTGGAATGCAAGATTTAAACTTCATGCTCCTTACAATACGACCATAGAGGCGGAGGTGCAAAATGGCAAGGTTTTGAATTTGAAGGTAATACCTCAGGAGAGAATGAAAGATGTGATCGTGTTATGAGCAAATCGGAGCGACTCGAATATATGTTACCAATAATGTTACTAACGGACACGAAATTATTTTGAAATTATCGCTAGCTTTGTTTAAGTTTGAAAATTGTTTAAAATCCGTTAAATTACAGAACTTATTCATTTTTGCCATGATTGTAAAAGTTTACCTGAGATTTTTGAGTTTAAATACCTGACAAAAATTGAAAGTTAAATCACACATTAATCATTGTACTTACTTTTTCACTATTTAAGCTATCTCACTTTAACAAATTTATCGATGAAACGTTACTTTATTCTTGTTGTCTTATTTTCTGTTTTTGTTTCTGCCTGCTCACAAGATGATACTGTAGATCCTAACCTTACCAAAGACCTGGTTGGAACTTACAAAGGTGAAACAATAGTAGAAAAAGGATACAGTCATCATACCGACTGGAAAATTACACGCGTATCTAACACTGCAATAAAGGCTTCCACACTTTTTAATTTTATTTCAACTTCAGCAGACTATCAGTCTTATACAGAAGAAAGTGTTCTTAACAATATATCAGTTGTTGACGACAAGACTTTTAAAACATCTTATAAAATCCCGGTTCCGGGTGACACTTTGTTAATTGAAGCCGTAGGCGTATTATCAGGTCAGATTTTGACAGTTACTTCTAACGGAAAAAACATTAGAAAGGGTGATTCTATAACCCCAATTGTTGATAAATTCACAAAGGAATAGTTCGTTCTCGAATCCGCTCAAAGAATATCAAAAAGAACCTTTCCCTAATTCTAATGGGAAAGGTTCTTTTGCGTTAACAGGATTTGTATTTCTTTGAACTGCATGCATACGAACCGTTGATACGGGACGAGTGAGGAAATATCTGCTGACTTCTTACATAGGTTCTCAGCAGAAGAGAAATTAGTAAAACACTGCTGGAAAAGTTCGTCAATTGTTCTCTTAAAATTATATTGAGAGGATATTACGATAATAGCCTTCAAATTTTGAAATCCTGTAAAAACTTAATAAATTTTATAAATAATTGTAAAATAGGATTATTGTGTGTGCGGCCACATTTTTTTAATGAGCCAGACGTGTTTTATTAGAATATAAGTTGGATTTTTACTTAAATGTCCGAAAATTGGAAAATCTTTACACTTATATAAAACTACATACTGAGTTATCAGAAAAAAGTTGGAACGCTTTAAAACGGGTGCTCACAACGCGTCGCTATCGAAAAGGTGAGTCACTTCTGGACATTGGAGAAATCTGCACTTCTATTTTTTTTATTAGCGAAGGATATTGCAGAGCTGTTTACAATCACGAAGGTCAGGAGATTAATACCAATTTTTATTTTGAAGGCGAACTAACAACAAATATCCGAAGCCTGAAGCAAGAACAAGGTTCTGAATACACAATTCAGGCCGAAGAGGATCTGGAAGCTGTTATATTTGATAAGGATACGCTGTACACGCTTTTTAGCAAATCCAGAGAGATAGACAGCATGGGAAGAAAATTGATGGAGGGGATTTTAGCCAGACAGGAAGAGCAAGCGAAATTGTTTAAATTAAATACTGCCCGAAAACGCTACGATTATATGCAGCGTATCCAGCCGCAAGTCCTGCAACGCGTGCCGTTGGAACGCATCGCCTCCTATCTGGGTGTAAGCCTGGATACGCTCAGAAGTATTCACGAGTTAACTTAGGTCATCATAAAACTTCACTTAATCCTGTCGCAAAACTTCCAGCGGTGATTTGGAAAGTATTCCCCGGCTATTGATCAATCCTACACATACCGTAAGCGTAGAAACCAGGATAAATAAAATTGCAACAGGCAAAATCTCAGGTTTAAACTCTGTTTCAAAAGTAAATGTCGCCAATCCCCAACTGCTGATTAACGCCAGGATAATGCCGGTAGCCGCCGCCAGAGCACCCAGGAAAAAATATTCCAGTGCAGTAATCATAAAAATCTGTTTTCTACTTGCGCCGAGTGTTCGTAATAATACACTCTCCTGCAAACGTTGATATTTGCTGATCAAAACAGACGATATTAAAACAACCAATCCGGTTAGAATGCTGAACCCCGCCATAAACCTGATTACAAATCCTATTTTGTTAAACAAGTCGTCAATAACTTTTAAAACAAGGGCAAGATCAATGATGGAAACATTGGGGAAGTTTTGAACAAGCGCTTGTTGAAATCTGGCTGACATTTGCGGCGAAGAAACATGCGTTAAGATCACGTGAAACTGAGGCGCATCTTCAAGCACACCTTTGGGGAAAACTACCAGGAAATTGGTTTGCACTTCCGCCCAGTTCACTTCACGCATACTTCCTATAACAGTCTGCATCAGCGCTCCCTGTACATTAAATAACAAGGTATCACCAAGGGAGATATGATTGCGATTGGCAAATCCTTCTTCAATAGACACGGGTATAAGTTTTGAAGGGTCAACATATTTACCTGTCCATTTTCCCTGAACAAGTTTTTCTGACGCGGTAAGTGAGTCACGGAATGTTACACGATATTCACGTCCGAAAATGCGGCGCGACTGTTCTGTGGAAGTATCACTTTTTGATTCAGAACCATTTCGGCCATTTACTGATTCCAGGCGCATGTTGACAATCGGTACTGTTTCGTTTACGGGTAGCCCTTGCTGTTTTGCCAGTGACAGCACACCATCTTTCTGGCTGGACTGAATATCAAAAAGAACAATGTTGGGTTTATTTCCGCTGGAAGATAATTTGACCCGATTCAAAAGAATGGTTTGTGTGAAAAATAAGGTACAAATAAACAAGGTGCCAAGGCCGATAGAGACAATCAGTGTAACGGTTTGATTATTAGGCCTGAATAAATTGGCAAGTCCCTGACGCCATAAGTAGCTCCATGAAGCAGGGAAAAATCTACGTACCAGCCACATTAATAATGTCGCCATGGCTGTCAAAATGATGAAGGAACCAAGAATTCCACCCGTAAAGGAAATTGCCTGAATCCAGTTTCTGGTTTGCAGAAAGGAAAAACCAAAGATAAAAAGAAGTATCAGTACATAAACCAGCCAGATCACAGGATCTTTTTCGATAGGTGCGTTTTCTGCTGTATTTCGCAATACATTCAAAGGCGATATTTTTCGTATGCCGACGAGCGGAGGCATCGCGAACAGGACCGAAATGATAAGTCCAATACCAATTCCCTGTCCGATTGCAGACCATGAAATATTGGTAGTAAGCTCAAAGGGCAGAAAATCTTTTATGATTACAGGCAAAAATTGCTGTACAACACTTCCCAGAACCGCACCGATAATGGAGCCAATTAGTCCTATTCCAGCGATCTGGATAAGATAGATCAGGAATGCCTGATATCCTTTTACACCCAGACAACGGAGAATCGCGATTGAATTAAGCTTTTCGCGGATGTAAATATGAACTGCACTTGCCACCCCTATACAGCCAAGGAGCAAGGCGATAAAACCAACAAGGGCAAGAAATTGTGTTAAATCTTTGAAAGATCTTCCGGTATCTTCTTTCTGACTTTGAACTGTTTTATGGTCAAGATCTGCCGCGTCCAGTTTGGCTTCAAGCGTTTTAACCAATTTTTCAACATCGGTGCCTCTTTGAAATTTGATATAGTGACGATAAGCTACCCGACTGCCTTTTTGCATGAGGCCCGTCTGATCCAGATACTGCATCGGAATATAAACGGAAGGGGCCACGGAACTGGTCAGACCGGTTTGTCCGGGAGCTTTTAAAAGGACACCGGCTATCAGAAACGTAACTTCTCCAATCTTAATAGAATCCCCTACTTTGGCTTCATATTGCAGCATAAGCGTTTGATCTACGATTGCCTCCTTACCTTTTCTGAAACTTTTTCCCGCAGTTACAGGGACAGTTTCCAGTGCACCATAAAAAGGGAAATCGCCTTGCAAGGCTTTTACTTGTGCGAGACGGTTTCCTCCGTTTTTGGGAAAAAGTATCATGGAAGCGAAACTTCTTTCCTCTGAACGCTGGTTTCCAAGCGATTCAATCAGTTTTTTTGCTGTACCTGTTACCGGGCGATTACCGGAAATTTGCAAATCGGCGCCCAAAAGCGATGCTGCCTGACTATCGATATTCTGTCTTAAATTATCACCCAGCGAATAAATTGCTACTAAAGCAGCAATGCCGAGAATAATAGAAGAAACAAAAAGAAATAGTCTGGAACGACTTCTTCTGCTATCGCGCCAGGCCATTTGTACAAGCCAGGAAAAGGAAATACTTTCTTTATGTTTGAAATCGTTTTCGGATGAGGCCATTATTATGTCGTATACGCTGCGAGGCAGTGAAATCGGTGATTTTAAATCAGATTAAATGCCGCTTGCGGCCGTGTCGGAGATGATTCTCCCTCCTTTAATTTTTATAATCCGCTGCGTTTTAGCCGCGAGATCCAGGTCATGGGTAACCACGACAAGGGTAGTGCCAGCCTCCTTATTGAGATCAAAAAGCAACTTCACAACTTTTTCACTTGTTTCAGCATCCAGGTTTCCCGTAGGTTCATCGGCAAACAGAATCTGTGGCTTATTCGAAAATGCTCTTGCCAGCGATACCCGCTGCTGTTCACCGCCACTTAACTGTGTAGGGTAGTGGTGACCTCTGTCGGCAAGTCCTACTTTATCCAGCAAGTCAAGCGCTCGCGGACGAATATTTTTTTCTCCTCGAAGTTCCAGCGGCACCATTACATTTTCCAATGCAGTCAATGTGGGCAATAGCTGGAAGTTCTGGAATATGAAGCCTACATATTTATTGCGTACAGCGGCAAGCTGGTCTTCGGTCAAGCCATCCAGGCGGGTCTCATGCAACTCCACCTTCCCCGCTGTTGAGCGGTCAAGCCCGGCACATAAGCCCAATAGTGTCGTTTTTCCACTTCCCGATGGACCAACAATTGACATCGTAGAACCCGCTTCAACGGAAAAGCTGATGTTGTCAAGAACTGTTAAAGAGCGACTACCGCTTTGATATATTTTACTTACTTCCTGAAGATTCAGTATCGTATTCATTAATTTTTTTCGTTGTATCGTTTAAAGCGTTTTGGGGTAATGTATTTTCGTGCTAAACAAAATACATGGAGTTTAATACCTCACAGGAAATATAAACCATTAATATTATATTTTTACATGTTGATGACGGTCAATTGGAAAATGAATGGCTATTTAGTTGTATTTATACCAATTGACATCTTCCGAACTACAATCCATTACATTTCATGAAATCATTTTTTTTATTTTCAAAGCTGATCGTTCTTTTTTTGCTGGTTGCTTCGTGTAACGGCAATAAAAAAACTGAACCAAATCAGGAGGAACAGGCGGCCATTCCGAAGACTTCTGAGAAAAAGGCTAAGAAGACTATCCTTTTTTTTGGCAACAGCCTCACCGCAGCATATGGCCTGGATGATCCTGCTATGGGTTTTGCAGGATTAACCCAGAAAAGAATTGATTCGCTTGGTCTCGACTACAAAGTGATTAACGCCGGAGTGAGTGGAGAAACTTCCGCGGGTGGAAATAGCCGGGTAGAGTGGATATTAAAACAGCCTGTTGATATTTTTATTCTGGAACTGGGCGGCAATGATGGGCTTAGAGGTATTCCTGTAAGCGAAACCAAAAAGAATTTGCAATCGATCCTGGATAAAGTGAAGGCGAAATATCCTGATGCAAAACTGGTTCTGGCGGGTATGCAAATGCCGCCAAGTATGGGAAAAACCTACATTACAGATTTCAAAAATGTTTATCCCGACCTTGCCCGGAAAAATAAACTTACACTGATCCCTTTTCTGCTGCAAAATGTAGGCGGAGAAGCAAAACTTAACCTGCCTGACGGTATTCACCCAACAGAGGCCGGACATAAAATTGTGGCGGAGACCGTGTGGGAATCATTAAAGGATATTCTGTAAACCTGAACTTTGGGAAATTATATTGGCTTAATGATTTCCCAAAGTTCAAGCTTGGCCTGAAGTATCTCTTTTTTTGAAATATAATTGTCAAATGTATCACCTTTTAAGCCGTCCAGATATTTGGGTTTCATCACACGCGTGATGTATTCGGTGTCACTAAAAGGGTCAATCCATCTATCGGCGTCTTTTTCTTTAATAAAAATTGAATATCCCCAATTTGATTTATTTAGATGAACATATAACCAAACTGAAACTTTAACCAGACTTCCATCTTTGCGTTTAAAGATCTTTTCGTGCGTCATTTTAATAAATCGTTAACTTTATTCTATTCCGGACTATTATCTACGAGTTCCCGCAATTTGTATTCCAGAATATGCTTTATTGAATTCATTTTTGCTAAAACAGGATCATCCCCGTCGCTATTAAGGATCATCTTTACATAATCTTCTTTTATCCTGCCGGTAACCTGAAATACCGGATCGTCCGAAGTCTTATAGATAATCGCTTCCAGGTCTTGTTTCACAAATTCATCTAAAATATCGTCTGCGATATTCTCCTGATATTTTTCAACGGTATCAAAAAGAAAAAAGCCGTTTTCGTGTCTGCATTTTATAAAATCCGCCATGATTAACTTAGATGAATTGGTTATACCGATTTCAAAAGTTCGTTCTGTTGTAAATCCTTAATTCCTGGATCTGGTTACAAACTGGCTTTTAATTTAGTGAAAAAGTTAAATCAAAACTTAATCTTCGTGAATTTGCTTTCCACCATAACCATTCCATACAGTAATAATTTCAATTCTGTCTTCTACTGTCTTAGGCTTAAAACCGATAATAATTCCGCCTTCTTTCAAACTTTTTTCGTAATGCTCAGCATGTTTTTCTGATACGCCGGAACCCACAAGTGCACCAACAATGCCTCCTGTCAGGCCACCCGCTCCCGCTCCGGTCAACGAGGCCAGAATCGGCCCCGCCACAGCAATTCCAAGTCCGGGAATTACAATGGCAGTCCCAATGGCAACAATTGCGCCGGTTATAGCACCCACTGTCCCGCCAATAGCAGAACCCAGGCCGGCATTTTCCAAAGTGTTTTTAACGGGGTCAATTTCGGAATTTGCACTGGCGGGTGCTTGCTGGCTTTGATCCGACGTTATGACGGTTATCTGGTCAGCATCATAACCCCGGTATATTAATTCATCATAAGCGAGCTGTGCCTGGTCTCTTTTCAAAAAGACGGCAGTAACTTTATCAGGGTATTCTTGTGGATTTTCCATGATGATCAGATTTAAATATCTTTTTGGAAATGCTGTAAATAAGAATTGTGCCAGAAGGGACCGGAATTGGAGCAAATAAAAAACTCAGAATCTTTTTACAGATCCTGAGCCATTATTTATTGATGAAGTATTTTTTTAGACTACTCTGTCTCCTCGTATCACTCTAAGAATTACGGCAACAACAGCGATAACCAGAAGAATGTGAATGATATTTCCCATTCCGAAACTTGCAAAGCCAAAATAGCCGATAAGCCAAAGTATAACCAAAATCACGGCTATAGTATAAAGAAGATTTCCCATGGTGGTAGTAAGTTAGTTGATAGTAAAATGTATACAGAGGCTTCTTAAAATTAAGTGCCAAGATCATTTTGGTATGATTCTCATCCTGTATTCCCCGTATTTTGCACTAAATAGCCCAATTGATCATTTTTAGACTTTAAAAATGTGGAAAAAACGCTCAGTATATATTTTTCTGATTTGTTATGATCAAAATATCAGTGCTTTACGTTGGGATTTTGATCTGAGAACTTGTTTAAATTGATTTGTCAGGAACAGCAAAGTGCTAGGTTTTCCTGTTTCTGGTTGTTTTTAGGCCTTCAAACGTCTAAATTGTCGTTCTGAATCATTTAACTTAAAAAGCATGAAGTACGAAGAGGTCCCGCTGATCGATAATAAAGAAGAGCACAACTTTGAATTTTTTGTGGACGGATATAAGTCGTTTATTGATTATGTGATTAAATACGATCTTGTGTATTTGATTCATACCGAAGTGGCACCGGAACTTGAAGGCAGGGGAGTGGCATCGGCCATGGTTACAAAGACATTGCAGTTACTGGAATCTGAAAACAAACAGATCGTGCCTCGTTGCTCTTATGTCCTGAGTTTTTTGGAACGTCATCCTGAGTGGAAAAAGCTCGTTGCACACCATTAAAGCTCGCCGATTTTTTTACCGGAAGAATCTTTAAAAACCGAATTCTTTGGCTCGCCAAGGACTTGTGCGCGATATATACTGTTGTTGCCGGAAAAAAGGTAAGCTACCACACAGGCTATTGCAACAAAGATCCCGCATTCGCTACCGAATAATTCAATAGCCATGAGTGTGCAGGCCAGCGGCGTGTTGGTGGCACCGGCAAAAACGGCGACAAATCCCATCCCTGCCAAAAGTCCCACAGGCAGAGGGATGAAATAGGAAAGTGCATTGCCTAATGTGGCGCCGATGAAAAATAACGGAGTTACTTCGCCTCCCTTAAAACCTGCGGAGAGCGTAATGACGGTAAAGATTATTTTAAGTAAAAAATCGTAAGGTGGTAACTGCTGATCAAAGGCAAGCAGGATTGTAGGAATACCCAGTCCGATATATTTGGTTGTTCCGAGGACCCAGATACCCATGGCAACAATAACTCCGCCGGCAAAGGGTCGAAGTGGTGGATAAGTAATAAAAGACTTGAAAAGCCTTGATATTTCATGCATTGCTTTACTGAAAGCGGCAGCAATAATCCCGAACGCGATGGCAGCCAAAATACTGTAAAGAATTGTGGTAACCGAAACTTCCGGGATGACGGGGATATGATAATGAGTGTGTGTGACTTGCCAGGAATCTGTAACCAGGCTTGCGAAAATGGCCGCAATGAACGCTGGGAATAAAGCGTCATACCGCAGTCTTCCTGTCAAAAAAAACTCAATGCCAAACACGGCGCCTGCAAGGGGAGTACCAAACACGGAGCCAAAACCAGCACTGACCGCAGCGATCAGAAGGATTCTTCGGTCGTCGGAGTTGAGTTTGAAAATACGTGAAAACTGTTCTCCTATTGCTCCTGCCATTTGCAAAGCCGTACCTTCACGTCCGGCCGATCCCCCGAAAATGTGTGTCGTTATCGTTCCGATCAAAACGAAGGGAGCCATCCTGAAAGAAATAATTTCCTTTGGATTATGGATTGTCTCAATCAGCAGATTGTTTCCCGCCTCAACTTCTTTTCCATAATAATGATAAAGTAGCCCGATCAAAAGCCCTGCAACAGGAAGTAAAGCGATAAGCCATAGGTTCGATTCCCTCAATTCCGTCGCCCATTGAAGAGAAACCAGGAAAAAAGCGGATGCAGTGCCCACCAAAAAAGCCAAAATGGCGCATAGCAGAAGCCATTTCAGGACATACTTGGCAGAAGGATATTTTTGATTGAAGAACGTAAATAAAGCGTTGTTTTTTGTCTTGCTAGGTGGCATGGATTGATTTGATTCAGACATGATTATCCTGGTAAATAATGTTTTACATTACTGCTAACCAGGCGCCATCAGCTTTTTTAAGGCGGTTCAAATAGGAAGACACCATTTCCTTTCTTGTACAAATATAATTAAATCCGTTTCAGCACAAGTCGTAATGTCTTCAAAATAACGCTGCGTTTTTATATAAATCACAAAACATGGACTTGCCGGTTATATGATTATTCACTTATCACCAGTTTTTCTGACCAGGAGTGATTTTCGGTTTTTAATTGAATAAAATAGAAACCGGCAGACAAACCTGTTACAGGCAAAGTTACTTCTGATTCATAATCTGCATTACCTTTAAATATCGTTTGTCCTGCCGAATTAAGCATCAATAAAGATCCTCGTACTGGTTTTTTAAGATGTATCGTAATTTTTTGGTTACCCGCTACCGGATTGGGATAAGCATAAAAGTTTTTATCAGCCGCCTCTTCCAGTCCGAGTACAACCGGAACTTCCACTTCGGCTCTTGCATAGTCGCCGGATTCTGACACATCCGTAGTCGCTTTCAATCGGTATTGAATCTTTCCGGGATAGGTACTGACTTTATCTTCAAACGATCGGGTTGCGGATTTAAATGTCCGGATGAGCCTGTACTCTTCTTCATTTGAAAGTTTTCTTTCCAGGTTGAAACCAGTTGCATTTGGTACTTCGTTCCAGCTCAATACAACACTGCTGAATGATTGCATGGAGGCTGTGAGTGCCGGAGTTCTCAGGGCTGTGGCAATTGAGAAATTGTTAAAAGTAAAAGCACGCATCCCTTTTTTATTGGAAAGATAAGGCCCTGAATATGGATAATAGGCACCGTTTTCAGGCATATATTGCGGAAGATAGTTTAATATAGATGCATTCTGAGGAGAACTTAATTCGAGCATTACGCGGTTTCCTTCTGCTTTTCCCGAAATTACAGCCCCGGAATAACCATCCGGATAGAAAAAATCTTTCATGTCCAGTGTGAGATTATCCGTCGGGCGATATTGTTCGGGATAAACCAGTTGCTGTCCTTCATCGAATACAAGAATCAGTTTTTTCTTTTCTTCACTAGCATAAAACACTTTTTTAATGGACGGAGAATTGATATTTAACGTGTCTTTCAGCTGATAGTAATCTTTGGCAATAAGTCTGGATATTTCCATCCCATTTTGCTTATAACCCTCAGGCGTGTAATGCAGGCCATCAAAGCCTTTGGTCCCAACAGACGCAATGGATTGAACATCCGGATATATCAGAGGTAACCTTCTCTGGTAATCGCGAAGTTCAGCACCAGCCTGGGAAGGAAAATAAATGATATCAATTTGAAAAACATATATTTTTTCAAGACCCGGAAGATCCAATTTAAGATTGCTCCGCATCTGTTTAAAATGAACATCCCAATTGGAACCTTCGTGGTAAGCCTCCGATTCTCCTTGTCTGTAAATGAATGTTTTAGCTGCCTGCGCCAAACCTGCCTTCTGAATCCGGTAAAGCATTCTCCCATATCCATTGGTCAGATCCGCTGGATTATTTTCAGTTCTTTGGGCGTGATTCACGGACGACGACCAGTGAAAACCTCCGTTGATCAAACAATTGGGTATTCCATATTGCTGCGACAATTGTTTTTGAATTTCAAAACCCATTGAACCCACACCAGTGAAATATGGATGCTGATTGGAAAGGGCCCAAAGCGTATCAGCCGGATTGTACGGGCCGATGTTCAGCGGTTCTGTAATTTTCCCAAACGTTCGGCAAAAAGGATCGGTAGCTGATTCCAGGAAAAATCCGGTGGAGTTGGATTGCCCGTCAACAATAAAAACATCGCCGCTGACAATGTTTTGACGATTTACGACTAGGGAAGAATCTTTCGATTGGCAGGAAAATACTTTAAAGCTGTATTGCGCAAGTTCCGCTTTTATTTTTGCTTCTGCCGAGAAAGAACCGATCCCTTTACTATTATATTTTATAGCAGCTCTTACATATTTCACCAGAACGTCATCCCGAAATACCTGAATGGAAATGTAACTGTAATCCTGTGCTTCAATGATTCCCGTAATATTTACATTGGCCTCATTGTTGTGATCCCGTGGATACAGCTGATAATCCTGTGGGAGTTTGTCAAACACAATGGAGTTAAAACGCTGCGATTTTGCCTGCGTATTCAGGAGCAGAAAAAACGACGAAATAAACAGAGTTTTAATCAGTAGATTTCTGAATATAAGGGTGTTGTAAAAATTTATTTCCACACGCGAGAAGTCAAAAGTTATAAACAGACGGCAAGTTAAAATCTTTTTGCCTTATATGTAACTGAATTCTTTTTTCACGATTAGCTGATTCTATTTTATTATTATCCGGCGGTAACAAATCAGTTCTGCTTTTCAGATCGTTTTGAGCCGTTTTAGAATGGATCAGCAGTAAGATGAAATCTCGTATCATGCTTTTAATATTATAAAAAGAAAGCTGCTGAAACAATGTAATGTTACATTGTACAGCAGCTAAAAGTAATGGAGTGGATCTTATTATTTTGAAAGTTTGGCCTGAATAGTTGAGCCATTTCTCACTTCCTCGCTGGCTGTTTTTACCAGTTGGTCTTCTATTTTCAAGCTGTCACTGAAAATTTCGATTTTACCATCGGATTCACGGCCCTTTTGCACATCAATCCAAACTGCTTTATTATCTTTTACTTTAATAACAAAAAGTCTTTCCATAGAATTAACCAGCGCACTTTTCGGCACAACAAAAGAGGTCGCCGTGGAAGCCAGTGGAATAGCCACTTCTGCAATCATGCCGGGAAGTAATTTTTTGTCATTGTTGATTACATCCATTTCAATCCGTTCCGAACGGAGCCTCGCATCAAGAGCACCGGCCATGCGTTTTACTTTCGCTTTAAATTCCTGATTTGGATAAGCTTTTACTGAAAATTTAATTTCGGTCTGGTCGTTTACATAACCAACATAAGCTTCCGGAATGGATACCACAAGACGCATTCTTTTCTGGTCTTGAAGCGTGAATAAAGGAAACTCAGAACCTTTGCCGGAGGGGCCAACGTAGGCGCCGAGACTTACATTTTTAGCGGTAATGATACCATTAAAAGGAGCTCTGATTTCCAGATAATTTTTTGAAGCACCCACTTCTTTCTGACTTGCCCTGGCCGATTGCAGCTGGGCATGATCGGCATCCATACGTGCGAGCGCCTGATCAAGATCGTTCTGTGAAATTGTCCCTGGCGTCTTACTTGTTTCAAGTAAACGGTTATAGTTTGCTTTACTCGCAATGTAAGCAGCTTCCTGCGCTTTGGCGCGCGACTCGGCACCGGCCAGCCGTGAGTTCAGTTCCGGGGCTTCCATGGAAATGAGCAATTGTCCGGCCTTAACCTCTGATCCAACATCGGCGTAAAGCTTTTTCACAAAACTGGTTTCGCGGGCATATAAATCAACCTGTTGAAAAGAAATAAGCTCACCCGGCGTGTGAAATGCCGTTGAAAGATCTTCCTTGGTTAATGGGAAAGTTTCAGTTGTGGCAGCAGCGGTTTCAACCGGCGCCTCACTTTTTTGTTCTTTTTCCTCAGCATTTGACTGACAGCCGATTGCAGTCGCAACCAGTATGCTCAGGATCAAGCTGTTTAATGTCGAATATTTATTGATTGATTGCATTGTAATATTTTTGAATTAGTGAGCAGGTATGTAATGTTTGCTATCCTTATCTTCCGGATCCAGAGAAACCGAAGCGGTCGAAGTTTTTTCCTGAACCCAGGCGAAAACCAGTGGCAGAATTATCAGTGCTGAGAAAGTAGAGGCGATAAGTCCTCCGATTACAGCTCTCGCCAGCGGTGAGGCCTGATCTCCTCCTTCTCCAAACCCGGCAGCCATAGGAATCATACCCACGACCATCGCCACACTTGTCATCAAAATTGGTCTCAGACGCAGCGATGTTGCTTCCCTGGCCGACATCAGTGCGTTTCCATTATGAACCCTGAGTTGCTCGGCGTTCGTTACCAATAAAACCGCGTTGGCAATCGATACCCCCACCGACATGATAATGCCCATGTACGACTGCAAATTTAATGTAGATCCGGTAATACTCAACATCGCCAGTGCTCCTAAAAGTACAGCCGGCACGGTAGTAAGTACCACCAGTGAAACTTTAAATGACTGAAAATTAGCGGCCAGCATTAAGAAGATAACCACAATCGCCACACCAAGACCGGATTGAAGGCTGTCAAGCGTCTCTGTTAATACAGTGCTAAGGCCGATTGGCTCCACAGTCAACCCACGCGGAAGTTCTCCAAGAGAGGCAATAGCTGCTTTGACTTCATCGGTGGCTGTTCCTAAATCTGTTTTATGCAAATTGGCAGTAACCGACAGAATCGGCATCGCTCCCAGGTTGTCATTTTCCCCGTAAGTCGTATCCATTTTAATCGTGGCAACATCACTTAAAACAGGTCTTGACGAATTTTTCAAAATTGGAATTTCTCCGATGCTGCTCAGACTGTTCATTTTATTTTCAGGAACCTGAACCTGCACAGCATAACTAAGCCCCAGTTTTTCATCAAGCCATACGTTTTTCTCTGTGTAACGTGAAGAGGATGTGGAAGCAGTTAACGAGCGCGAAACATCCGACATGTCCACGCCAAGTTGTGCCGCACGTGTTCTGTCGATATTGATATTGACGGACGGATAATGAAGCGGCTGAGCAATTTGAATATCTCTTAAAAAACTGATTTTGCTAAGTTTAGCCGCCACCTTGTTGGCGTATTCTTCATTAAGTTTTTTATTTTTTCCTGTAATCCGCACCTCAATCGGGGTGGGAGATCCCTGGCTTAAAATTTTATCCGTAAGTTCGATAGGCTCAAACGAAATCTTGACATTTGGCATCGCTTCGTGCATTTTATTACGAAGCTTTTCTTTTAAATCATCCAGGTTGACATGATATTCTTTACTCAAACTTACCTGAAGGATCGCATCATGCGGGCCACTGGTAAAGAGATAAATCGGGTTGGTAGAAAATTGTGCCGGGTGCATTCCGACAAAGGCGGAGGTTATGGCGACATTTTCCTTTCCTACGATCCCTTCCAGCAACTTTAAAGTTTCCAGTAATTTTTCTTCGGTACGTTCTATGCGCGTTCCGTCTGCTACACGGATATGCAGCTGAAATTGTCGTCCGTTCACCTTGGGCAAAACGTCACGTCCAATACTGGAAAGCAATAATGCCGCTGCGCCGGTGATCAGGATCACATAGGCAATAACAATCGGCTTTCTGCGTGGCAAAAGTTTTTCCAGGAATGACATAAAGCCCAGGCGGAATCTTTCAAAGCCTTTCACTTTTCCGTCGTTATTGGTATCAGCACGTTCAGCGAGTTCCTTTTTCTGATCCCAGGTGTCCGTTTCGGTGCCAGCGATCGAGAGATCCGAAGGTCTCCTCCCTTTATGCTTATGCTCTTTCATAAGCCAGTTGGCCATGATCGGAACAAAGGTTTGTGATAACAGATAAGATACCAGCATGGAAAATCCGATAGCAAGTGCCAGCGGCAGGAACAGTGCGCCGGGAATACCACTCATGGTAAAAGCTGGTGCAAATACAGCCAGGATACACAAAAGGATCAATAACTTTGGAAAGGCGATTTCCTTACAGGCATCCCATATGGCAAGCGCTTTGGGTTTGCCCATATCAAGATGCTGGTGAATGTTTTCGATCGTTACGGTGGACTCATCGACCAGAATACCGATAGCAAGCGAAAGACCGCTCAGTGTCATGATGTTGATAGTCTGCCCGAATAATTTCAGGAAAAGTACCCCTGCAATAATGGAGGTAGGAATGGTCAGGATGACAATCAGAGCCCCGCGTGGATCGCCCAGAAATATCAAAACCATGATTCCCGTAAGCACCGCACCAATGGCACCTTCAGTTATCAGACTTTCCACGGCATTGATTACATAAGCAGACTGGTCAAATTCGTAAGAAATTTTTACGTCGTCCGGCAATAGGCTCTGAAATCTGGGCAATGCTTTTTTCAGGCTTTGCACCACTTCCCAGGTTGAAGCATCTGCTGACTTGGCAATGGGCAGGTAAACGGATCTTTTGCCATTTACGAGTGCATAGCCTGCGGTAAGATCGGCACCATCCTCAATGGTGGCGACATCGCGCAAATATAAATTCTGAACGCTTCCTTTAAATAAAGGGATGGCTCCAAAATCTTCAACATTTTTAATTGATGTATTGGCGGGTGTCAGGTAGTTTAAATCACCGATCCGGACATTCCCGGCTGGCGTCGCCTGGTTGTTCAGGCGAATGGCTTCCACAAGCTGATCGGGTGTCATGTTGTGCGAACGTAATAATGCCGGATCCGCTTTAATCAGGATCGTTCGAAGGTTACCACCGAAAGGTGGCGGAGAAATAAGTCCGGGAATCGATGTGAAGGCTGATCTTACATATACGTGGGCAAGGTCAAGAAGCTCATTATTTGACCGTGTCGGACTGCTGAACACCAACTGGCCAACGGGCAGGGTGGACGCATCAAATCGGATAATAAACGGTGGCTGCGAGCCTGGTGGAAATGAATTTTGCATCCGGTTACAAAACGAGCTTAGTTCGGCCGCAGCCTGCGCCATATTGGTTCCTTCGTAAAAACTCAGTTTCATCAGCGTAAGCCCCTGAATGTTTTTTGTTTCAACGCTTTTTAAACCGTTTACAAAAAGGAAGATATTAACGTAGGGTTTTCCGAAATACGCTTCCATCTGGTTTGGGGTAAATCCGCCAAAAGGGTGCGATATGTAAATTACCGGCAAATCCATCTGTGGGAAAATATCCACTTTAATAGTACGCACTGCACTGATACCGAAGAAAAACAATCCGGCAACAAGTACTAAAATGGAGATGGGCTTGCGTAAAGCACTTCTGATTAATTCCATAGGATTGGGGACACGATCATGATGAGGGTTACGGGTTTAGGGTTATAACACCTGTTTCACAATAACTTAAAAACTACTTGTAAATAAACTAAAATCTCCGGTAGCCGCGGCCTTCAGTAAAAGTCCCTGCCATACGTTGCTGTAAGCAATATCTCTGTCGGTTTCTGCGCGGTTCAAAATGTAAAGCGCCTGGGTAAGGTCTACAATATTACTCAGGCCGTTTTTATACAATGTGCTTTTCTGGATATAGGCGTCAGTGGCAGACTTGATCTGAACAGGTGCTTCCCGGTAGTTATCCAGCGCATTTTTAATTTTGTTATTGGATAGGAGCAGCTGGTTTCTGATTTGCTGATCTACCAGATCATATTCGTTTTGAAGCGCATTCGATACGAATTTTTGCGATAATACCTGATGGCGGATACGCAGCACATTGGTCATATTCCATACCACACCAACGCCCAAAAGATAATTGGAACGCACTGGCTTAATCCCTTCTGCAAAACTTCCTGTGTAAGCATGCTGATCCTGCGCATAATTGGAGCTGAACCCGGAACCTCGCGTCTGGAAAATTCCGAATGCTGAAAATACCGGCATGCTCAGCGTATGATAATATTTGGCCTGCTGGTTACTGACGGCAATCCGGTTGGAATAATATTTCAAAAGCGGATGGCTTTCATTCGGAACGCGAAGTGAATCACTGAAAGAAACCGGGATTTTGGTAATGAATACGGTATCAAGTGCGAAAGCTTGTTGTTCCACACCCATTAAAACAGCAAGTCTGTTGGCCTGTTCCTGTTCAAAATCCCTGGCGCGCGTAATCGCAATTTTGGCATTGGAAACTTCCGCATTGGCGAGCGATGAATCCACTCCGGCGATAAGGCCGTTTTTCGCTCTCGTTACAACGACTTGTTTAATTGCTGTCGCCCGGCTGAGATTATTTTCCCATGATCTGGTTAGTCGCTGTGCAGCCAGCAGATTCAGATAAGCACCAGCTACACGGATTTCATGCTGGAATATTTCTTGATCCAGATCACTCTGGTCACGGATTTGTGCCGTTTTGGCAACATTTATTTTTTCACGGGCTCTGCCAAAGGCAAAAAAGTCCCAGTTTACGTTGGTAAGATATAAGGCACCAAAAGCTGAATTCCAGTTCTGATTGGCCAGTGGAAGTCCGGAAGAAGCAACGCCCAGGCCTCCCAGGCCGTACAACGGGCCGTTTTGTCCGTTCACGGTACCATAATCCTGCTGCACCGAAAGGTTAAGGTTTGGCAAATAATCTTTGATGCTTTGTTGTACCGTTGCTTTTGACGCGTTGACATAATTGGCTTTTGCTTTCAGCGTGCCATAATTATTTTTTGCAGTAGCGATAGCATCAGGCAAGGTCAGTACCTGCGCATTAATTCCGGAACAACTCAGCAGAACTCCCAGCATGATCATGCGGGACAGCGCTTTTTTGTTTGATGATTTTGTAATGGAGCCGAAATGTCGAAAGATAAATGGGTTCTTGGGAGGATCTGCTGCGAAAATAAATTTCATTTTAGCCATTTTGAAAACTTGTATTCTAAGGGTACAAAAGTAATAGGTGCCAAGAACTAATTCTTATGTATTTCAAACAATAAACTATAAAATTCAAACATTCATTTTCTGAATGAATTTGGTGTTATTCCAGTCTGCTTTTTAAACAGATTGTTGAAGTATTCGGGATATTCGAATCCAAGACAATACGCAATTTCGGATATGCTCCAATTGGAATTTTTTAATAAAACCTTTGATTCCAGGATAAGCCTCTCCGTTATGTGTTCGGTTGTAGTCTTACCGGTTACTTCTTTAAGTGCCCGGTTGAGATGGTTGATATGTATCGACAGTCTTTGGGCATAATCTTTTGCGGTACGAAGCTGTAATTTATGTTCGGGGGAATCGATAGGAAATTGCCTTTCCATCAGCTCCGAAAAGCACGAAGTTATCCGGCTTGAACCATTGATATGGCTGTCGTTAACCTCCGAAGCCTGCATTTTTACAGCTTCATGAATGATCAGATTCAGATAGTTTTTGATCACTTCATACTTATAAATGTAGCTGGATTCTACTTCCTGAGTCATTTTTTGATAGAGATCGAGCAAACATTTTTCCTGTTCCTCTGAAATAAAATAGACAGGAATGGTATCATTTTTAGAAAGAGGGGAATCACTGAAACTTTTGGTTCTGCTCATACCGTTCAGAAATTCGTCATTAAAGAGGCAGAAAAAACCGGTTTGATGTTCCGAAACGTTTTCCCAGGAATAGGGGACATTGCGGTTGAAAAATACGAGAGCATTACGATTTATCTCAATTTTCGTGTCACCATAGAGCAATTTTCCCTTACCGATGATCAGCGAAATTTTGTAATAATCTCTGCGGCTGTAAGCGTTGTATCGATTGCAAAATTTCCGTGAAAAGACATTGAAATGTCCTTGCTGCTGCGAGGCGGAGAGGGAAGTTGCCGGAGCCAGTTTTGCCGCAGGATGTGTTTTGTAAAAATCTTCTATAGACTCACTTGTTATCATCCTATAAAGCTATGAAATTCAAATAACAGCTGCAAAGTTTGACGGTCTGTATAAGTTGATTTTAATTTTAAATTAATCTCATAAAAGAAGATCAGCGGTAACTGCATCGTTAATCTCCCCTTGGGAAGCAATGCAAATACCGCTGACGGTTTTAATTTTACTGCGCTGTTTTTTTGAAATATTATCTTTTCAGGATGATATTTCTACGATTCAAGTGCTTCAAAATGTCTCAGACAATCTGAGTCAATCATCGAAAGATCGTGACAGATCGGATGCGTGACAAATTTGATACACCTGGCAAGTTCATTAATTCGTATATCATTTTTCGGTTTCCAGACATACGTCATTTTTTTTACGCTTGCGGCGGGATTTGGTATTGAATTTAGCGGGTTTTCTCTCATAACAGTTAAAGTTAAGTTGAGCATTTATCAAATAAACTTAATGAATTGTCTAACCAAAGTCAAACAGAAATGGCTATAATTCGATAAAAGTGTAGAATTTTTCCCTGTTTTAGTTTATCGGGTCACTTTAAACAGGATTGTCCCTTTAAATAAGCCGTAAAATGCTCATTTAAAGGGACAATGAAGTTGTTTGCAAATTTGACTTTCTTAGAGCGTGTATAATGCCAATATTGTGATGCTGATGAAATGGAATCTTAAAATACGATCGGTTTTTGAAAGTTTGCCGTTTTTACTATCATCTGTCTGCGTAAACAGCAGTTTTATCAAGAATTCCCGTAAGACTTTTTGTTTCGATCTGGGGTTTAGAGCTTTTGTCTGCGACTGCGTTATTTTCCTGACCCACAGGTTGAGTCCAGCATAAATAAAAGCCAAGCATTAAAATAACAACGACCGATGATAATCCGATAGACCAAAGAAGAGCGTTCAGGCAGCGTAATGAAAAAGATAAAAGACTTTTCATATTGTTCAAGATGGTTAAAATTCTCAGGAATCGGGCGTTACCAGTCCCATTTGGTTCCTGTTCGCCAGCATACTTACGAAAACCATGCCAGATTCGATTAAGTGATACATCGTTTTATGGATATTAAACCAGTTTGCGGCCTTTCCACTCATATTCTGGTTTTTGTGCTACTAAACCAAAAAAACATACATAGAATGGATAGAAGATTTGAGTAACCGGAATGAAGAAAGTTGACACAGGTTTTTGTAAAAAGTGTAGAATTGTCCCAAGGAATAGACACTCAGGGGTACATTTAAGCAACAATAAAGCTAAAAAACCGATGGAATTTAAGTAGCCTGACATCCACAAACCCAGTGCAATGAGCAGAGCGAGGTTACAGGAAAAAATATATATAGCCAATATAAGCGGTGTTTTGCTTTGATAATGCTTCCATTTACTGGCCCACCGTTTTCTTTGTTTGAAAAACAAAGACCATTCTTTATGTGCCTGCGTTGAAACGATAGCTTCGGGATCTTTCAGAAACTTAACCTGCCTGGGGTATTTTGCAGCAATTTTGTGCATCAGAAATTCATCATCACCAGAAGCAATATGCCGCACCCCGTCGTAGCCGTCAACTTCGAAAAATGCACTTTTTTCATATGTTAAGTTTGCACCGTTACACATAGAAGGAAATCCCGCTGCAATGGCGCTGGCGCCGCTGCCAATCAGGCTGGAAAATTCTACTGTCTGCAAATGATCAGTGAGCGAGGTTTCCTTGTTAAAAGTAACAGGCCCGCTGATAAGTTTTGCCTGTGTTTTCTGGTGGAATGCCGCGATGGATTGAAGCCAGCCTGGTTTTACCCTGCAATCGCCGTCGGTTGTTACAATCAGATTTCCCTTGGCCAGGCCCATGGCGGTTTCAATAGCACGCTTTTTGGGCGAAGTGGTGGGCGCGTCTGGCAATCTTATCATATGAACCATGCAGGCAGAGTGCTGAGCGAAAGTTCTTGCAATTTCGTCGGTTCTGTCGGTGGAACCGTCATTCATGATCAGCACTTCAAACTGATGCGTGGGGAATGTCTGCCGGTTTAAGTCCTGCAATAAGTTTAAAATATTTTCTTCTTCATCACGAACCGGTATTATGACCGATATAAAGGTTGTGTTGCCGACATTTGTCTTGCTGCCTGCTGGAATATTTTTCCATAACAAAAACAGGATGATCGTGAATACGGCATAACTTGCTATACATACCCAAAGGATTGGCACCAGCCAGTTTATTACGTATTGTTCTATCATTGGTTTGGGTAAAATTTAGTTTTAATGCAAGCCTGAAAAGTTAACGGGCTGCTTTCCATTTATATTTCCAGATTAAAAAGATACCGATAAGGATGGGCCCGAGCACGTTCACAATCCAGACCAGAAAAGTAGCTGCGATGATCTGTTCCGGAGGAAGATTATATTGTTTAAAAACAAAAAGTGCAGTAAACTCCCGAAGTCCGAGATCGCCAAGGACATTAATCGCAGGAATGAGTGTTTTGGCAAGAAAAATTAATGCTACACAGGAAGATAATTCACCCAGACTTAACTGGAAATTAAACAGAGACAATACGATGAGAAACTGGCTGAGAAAAACAATGTAGCGCAATGTCCCGTAAAGCGTAGCAATCAGTAAATCCGTTTTTGTGTATGCTCCAATGATCTGGAAATAGGAGAGTATTTTTTTGGCGAAAGGTTTTTGAGGCTGCCAGTTTGTAATTCGTTGACGAAAGGATATAATCAACATTCCCAGCAAGATGAGGACCATGAGCAGCGAGTACAAAAGCAGTTTACCGTGCGTATCAATTCCGATCCGGTCACCGGTCCGGATAAGGCCGAGTCCGCCAAAAATCAGAGAAACATAAAACTGAATGCCGTTGGAAATAATGGCTGCGCCAATCGCTTTAAGTCTGTGATCGGATTTGAGAGCTGCCACCCGCCCGATTGTATCGCCAAGCTGTGCAGGTGCAGCTACTCCGACGGCAAGTCCGGTCAGGGTTCCCCGGAAAGCTTCCCGGAAAGTAATAGGTACTGCTTTTCTGGCTAAAATCTGCCATTTGAGGCTTTCCAATGCCCAGTTTACCGGAACTAAAAATAGTACAGCAAGTAAGGTCAGCAGATTTTTTTCATTTAAGATCTGCTCGTAAACAGATCTGATATCGCCAATGCCTTTTTGTTCATTCAGAAATGTTTTGTAGATATAGCTGAGTATCAAAAGTGTAATCAAAAGTTTCCCTGCCCAAAAAAGCTTCTGCCAGTTTGTTTTTTCTTTGGGAGTTGAGAGTTGCTTATCTTGCACCATGATAAAAATGCAGCAAGCTGACGCTACCGAAAAGGTGATTATTGGTGTTGACCCGGGAACTCAGGTGATGGGTTACGGGGTGATATCTGTAAAAGGACAGCAAATTACTTTGGTACAATATGGTGTTATTCATCTCAGCAAATATACTACCCATGAGTTGAAGTTGAAGAAAATCTTTGAAAGGATCTCGCAATTGATTGAAGAATACCTGCCCGACGAGATGGCGATCGAAGATCCGTTTTATGGTAAAAATCCGCAATCGATGCTGAAATTAGGACGTGCCCAAGGTGTTGCTATGGCCGCAGCACTGGCACGTGATATTCCGATCGTGGAATATTCTCCTAAAAAAGTCAAGCAATCTGTGACTGGAAGCGGAGCTGCTTCCAAGGAACAGGTAGCGTATATGCTTGAAAAAATCCTTAAAATGGAGCTTACCCGCGAGTTTATGGATGCCACAGACGGCATTGCTATTGCGATTTGTCATCATTATCATGCAAATTCTCCCGCTGCGGCAGCATCGTCTTCTTCCGGGGGAAAAAAATCGAAAAAAGGAGGCTGGGGTGCTTTCGTCAGCGAAAATCCTAACCGCGTGAAGTAGCCTTGTTCATTAAATTATGAATATATCTTTATTTTAATAACAATATTGCTCCATTAATTTCCTCAAATTATCAAGACAGGTTTTCTGACCTGTCTTTTTTTATCAGCCCAAGTTGAGCGAAACAATACAATATTCATATGTTCTTCCTGCTATTTAGGACATTAAAATAATTTTAATGGTATTATTCCGATGATGCCTTGAATAAATCAAACGTTTGTTTAGTTAAATCAAACAAACGTTTGATTTATTATTTTTCATCTATTACATTTGTCTCATCAACCAGCGCAGCATTGAATTTTAACGCACTAATATGTTGGTTGTCAAGAAAAAATGGAATACAACGCAAAACAATTACAGATCATTCAGGTAGCGGAACGGCTCTTTGCAGGTAAAGGCTTTTCGGGTACATCGATCAGAGATATTGCACATGCGGCGGATATCAATGTTTCGATGATTTCATATTATTTCGGTTCCAAAGAAAAATTAATAGAAGCGCTTTTTGAAGTACGGACTGTTGAGTCCAGCGAAAGAATGGAAAACATCGTTTCAAACGAAGATCTTTCTCCACTTCAAAAAATATTTATACTGATCGACGGCGCCATCGAGCGGTTGATGAGCAATCAATGTTTTCATAACATCATGCTTCGCGAACAGCTCTCTGTTGACGACCGCACCCAGGTAATATCGGATCTGATCTTTGAATTGAAAACCAAGAACTGGAAGGGCATGGAAGCTATCATTCAGGACGGTCAGAAAAAAGGTCAGTTCAGAGAGAATGTTGACATTGCGCTACTGTCGGCAACGCTTTATGGAACCATAAACCATATGATAACAGCACAATCCTTTTACAGAAAAATAAACAAGCAGGAATCAATGGATCAGGCGGAATATGAGAAAAGCCTGAAACAAAAATTAAGCAAACACCTAAAAAATATCTTCAAAGCAACAGTAGCATATGAGACCATCGAGTAGTAAAAGAATGGCTTTTGCGGTAATCGCGGTGTTCGTGATGGCGGCAACTTCGCATTCATTCGCACAGACACCACGCCAGATTACATTGGAAGAAGCCGTTGAGCTTAGTCTGAAAAACAGCAAGCAGTTAAAGTTAAGTCAGTCAAACGTGGATTTGGCAGGACTTAATATCCGCCAGATCAAGGATAATCAGTTGCCGAGTTTTGGCGTTTCTGCCTCTTATCTGCGGCTTAACACACCGAACGTAAGTTTAAAATCTTCCGGTAGCGACAGCACCGGAGCCAGTTCACTGCATTTTAATTCCGTTGCGTATGGGATGGCAAGTGCATCGGTCCCATTGTTTTCAGGTTTCCGTTATAAGTACAGTCTGGAATCCGCTAAATTTTTGCAGGAAGCATCCAGACTTGATGCCGAAAGCGACCGTCAGGCAGTGATTCAGAATACCATCATGGCTTACGGAAATTTGTATAAAGCAAAAAGATCGGTGGATCTGGTTGCTGAAAACCTTGTCCGCGAGCATGAGCGTGTAACTGAATTTACGAACCGTGAGAAAAACGGTATTATCGCCCGGAACGATTTATTGAAAGCGACTTTGCAGGAATCAAATGTACAGCTGGCCTTAATGGAAGCCGAAAACGATCTGAAAATCACAACCATTAATATGAACCTGCTTTTGGGCTTGCCGGAAGGCACGGCGGTTCAGGCGGACTCAAGCAGTTTTGAAGTACTGAAAGAAGCAGGTAATGCAATGGATTGGGAACAAACAGCACTTACACACCGAAAAGATATGGCAGCTATTGCGATCCGTCAGAAAGCAGCGGGATCGGATATTCGGGTTGCCAAAGCTGATCTTTACCCAAGTGTTTCTTTAACCGGCGGTTATGTTGCGTTGAGCATTCCCGGATTTGTGACTGTTCCCAATGCTTTTAATGCAGGAATCGGCGTGAGCTATAACCTGGCCTCACTTTGGAAAACAGGTGCAAAAATAGAGGAGGCAAAAACCAGACTTTATCAGATGAAAACCAATGAAGAGATTTTACTTGACCGCGTTCATCTGGAAATTAATACGGCTTACTATAATTATGTATTGAGCAAAAAGAAAATCGATGTGTACGAAAAGGCCGTCGAGCAAGCGAGCGAAAATTACAGAATCACCAAAAATAAATACGATAACAGTCTGGTGACAACCACTGAACTTTTGGATGCGGACGTTGCGCAGGTTCAGTCGAAAATAAACCATGCTGCTGCCAAAGCGGATGCAATCGTGGCTTACAAAAAGCTTGAACAGACTGCCGGCGTAATTAACTAAACAAATTCGAACAGCGGCCGAAACCAATAAGGATCTACCGCACATTTTAACATTCTATTATTCCAAAGATCATGGAGACCACTCAAAACACCGGCGCTGCAACAGAGGCACCTAAAAAGAAAAGTTACACATTCGTTATTATTCTGGCTGTGCTTATCATAGCCGGAGGAACATGGGGTTACACAAAATACAACCACGGTTTGCATCATGAAGAAACCGATGACGCGCAGATCGACGCAGATATCAGTCCGGTAATTCCCCGCATTTCGGGATATATTACTGAAATCCGGGTTAAAGATAACCAGATGGTACATAAGGGAGATACGCTGATCGTGCTCGATAACCGCGATCAGATTATAAAACTGGAACAGGCGGAAGCAAACTTATATGCATCACAGGGAAACCTTGTGGTAGCGAATGCAACCACTACCGCATCTGTAGCAAGCGGAATTACGTATCAGGCAAATGTGGAAGTAGCCGAAGCGCAGATCGAACAAGCAAAAGTAAGTGTGTGGAGAGCCAATCAGGATTTCGCCCGTTATGAAAACCTGATCAAGGATCACTCCATCACACAGCAGGAATACGAGCAGGCACTGGCTGCCAAACAAACCGCAGAACGCCAGCTTCAGGTTTTGGTTTCTCAGAAAAATGCTGCACAGCGCCAGGCAAAAGCGGCGACTTCACAAACCGCAGCGACTTCACGTCAGACAGGCGTAGTAAATGCGACGATCAAGGCGCGTCAGGCGGATATTGACAATGCAAAACTGAACTTGTCTTATACCGTGATCACGTCTCCGACTGACGGACATGTTTCAAAAGTAAATGCGCAGCTGGGGCAATATTTGCAGGCCGGCCAGTCACTTTTCAGCATTATTGCCAACACGCAGCCCTGGGTTGTCGCAAACTTTAAAGAAACACAGCTTACAAAAATGAAACTTGGACAGGTTGTCAGAGTGCATATCGATGCTTATCCGGACCATGTTTTTGAAGCAAAAGTAGCATCGTTTTCTCCGGCAACGGGAGCACGTTTTGCCCTTTTACCTCCTGATAATGCCAGTGGAAATTTTGTGAAAGTTGTTCAGCGTCTTCCGGTTCGCATCGAATTCAAAGAAATAAAAGACGAATTTATTCAGCGTTTGCGCCCGGGAATGAACGTGTTTGTGGATGTTGAGCTGAATTAAGAGGTAAGTATTCAAACGGTGCGTTTTACAATAAGCGCACCGGAAATCTTATCATCTATAAAATCATTAGCATATGGAATTACAACCATCCCTGGTAGAATACGGCTTTCGACGGGTAATCATTACAATCACTGCCGTGATGTGTGCGCTTCTGGAAATTGTTGATACAACGATTGTGAACGTGGCACTGAACGACATGCGCGGGAATTTGGGAGGAACACTTTCCGAAGTAAGCTGGGTGATTACGGCTTATGCCATCGGTAACGTAATCATTGTACCGATGACCAGCTGGCTTTCACAACAGTTTGGCCGTAGAAATTATTTTGCAGCTTCCATCATCATCTTTACTGTTGCATCTTTCTGCTGTGGTAATTCGGATAATATCTGGGAGCTGGTTTTCTTTCGTTTGATTCAGGGTTTTGGTGGCGGCGCGCTGCTTGTTACTGCACAAACTTTAATCACGGAAAGTTATCCTCCCGAAAAACGGGGAATGGCACAAGCTATTTACGGTCTGGGTGTGATTGTGGGGCCAACATTGGGGCCACCGCTTGGAGGGTATATCGTAGATAATTACAGCTGGCCTTATATCTTTTACATCAACATCCCTTTGGGGGTAATCGCGACGCTGCTTACACTTCAGTTTATCCGCAGCCCAAAATATTCAGAAAAAAAATCAGCTAACGAAATCGACTGGTGGGGAATTATTCTGCTTGCCATAGCTGTTGGTTCTTTGCAATATGTTTTGGAAAAAGGTCAGGAAGATGACTGGTTCAATGACGAGGCGATCATTATTTTGACAGTCACCGCAGTTTTTGGATTCTTCTTTTTTATCTGGCGCGAATTGTCCTATAAAAATCCGATTGTGGCATTACGGGTTTTGAAAAACAGTAACCTCATGGTGGGTACGGTGTTATCCTTTATCCTGGGTTTCGGGTTGTACGGATCCACTTTTGTGATTCCGCTATATACACAGGCGACCTTAGGGTGGACGGCAACACAATCTGGTCTCCTGATGGTTCCGGCTGCTTTGGTAACTGCGTTTTTTATGCCTATTGTCGGACAACTTATCCAGCGTGGTGTAAAACAGCAATACCTGGTGGCAGGTGGTATGGTGGTATTTTTTATATATAGTTTCTGGGGTTATAAAATCCTGACGCCGGATACAGGAGCAGATGCGTTTTTCTGGATGTTAATGGTGCGCGGAGCAGGTTTGGGTTTCCTTTTTGTACCAATTTCAACGCTTGCATTGTCCACTTTAAAAGGAAGAGAAATTGGAGAAGGCGCAGCTTTCACCGGTATGATGCGGCAGTTGGGTGGCTCTTTTGGAGTGGCCGTGATTACGACCTACATCGCCAGACAAAACATGCAGCATCGCAGTGACCTGGTAAGCCAGCTTAATATTAATAATCCTGTTGTTCAGCAGCGCGTTGAGGGTTTGCAAAGAAACTTTTTAGCAAAGGGAATGTCTCCCGATATTGCCTTGAAAAGTGGATATCAAATGCTTGAATACAGTGTTAATAAACAGGCGACAGTACTTTCCTATATGGATGTGTTTCTGTTTTTGGGTTGTTTATTTCTATTCTGCGTTCCTTTCGTTTTGATGACCAAAAGCGGGAAAACTAAAATTGATCCGTCATCGGTTCACTGATAATAAGTGTTTGTTAATTTGGTATAGTAGTAGTTTGAAGAAGCTTTCCTGTTTTAGAGGGAAAGCTTCTTTTTTGCTTTCGCTTTACGTATAATTTATTCAACCATTTTTTATCTTAACGAAATTTATAATCCTCCGCCTGGTATGGTAACCGATTTACGAAATCATATTCCCTACAAGCTTCTGGTAAAAAACAATATACCGGAAGTTCAGTGGCTGCATACGGCCAGTGTTCCCTACACCGCACCGTTTTTTGATGAAACAATTTTGCAATGCCTAACCAGGAATCCCGGCATGGCGAGGTTTAAATGTATTTCGTCACTGGAAACCATGATAGAAGCTTCGGAATATATTGAATCCGTGCCGGTTACTGCATTTATTTTTCATATATCAAGATGCGGATCTACTTTGTTATCCCAGACGCTCGGACTTTCAGAAAGGAATATTGTTTTGGCAGAGGTTCCTTTTTTTGATGCCGTGCTCCGCAGTGATTTTCCGGATTCAGATACAAAAAAGAGAGCGCTTCGGGCTGCGGTGAAATTATATGGGCAAAAAAGGAATGATACTTCCGATCACTATTACATCAAGCTGGACAGCTGGTCGGTCTATTATTGGGAGCTTTTAAGGGAATTATGGCCGGAAACGCCTCTCCTTTTATTATACCGAAATCCTGCTGACGTTTTAAGGTCTCATCAGAAAAAGGCAGGGATGCAGGCAGTGCCTGGTTTGCTCGAACCAGAGCTTTTTGACATTACGCGTGAGCAGGTGCCGACGCTGAATAGTGATATTTATCTGGGGAAAGTGCTTACTTATTATTTCAGGCAATTTGAAGTGATTAGTCGTACCTCTGAAAACTACCGCCTTGTGAGTTATCACCAGGGCATTGAAAATATGCTTCAGATTATCCAGGCTGTTACGGGTGTTGTATTTGATGAAAATTTTATAGAACAGGCGGTAAAAAGGTCCAGATTTCATTCAAAAGATCATAGCAAAGTTTTTGCCGAAGCAATACCAGAACAGCCCGTCCCCGTTTTTTTAAAAGATGCGTTTGAAGGTTTTGAAAAACTGGAAAGTTTACGTTTGGCCAGTCTTTAAGCATGGTGAAAGCGTGCGTTATTCCATAAGCCGCAGCTTTAATTTAGTTTCCATTTCTCTTGCCAGACGGTTGGAAACTTCGGTCCCCTGTAAGTACAGCGACTCAATAATGGCGCGGTCTAATGCCGGGTCAAATGTTTCTTCACGCTCGCTTTTTTGAATAGCATTGGCAAATAAATCTGTAAGCCAGGTATTTACCTCGCAGTCGATGACGAGATGTATGCGGTCTGTCAATCCTTTGTTTTCCACCGAATGATACAGATTGGCATTAATATACCAGCATTCTCCGACCTGCATGGGAAGCCTTTCGTCATCCAGAATAAAATTTACTTCCTGATTGGTTTGTAAAGGTATATGAAGCCGGGCTTCGCCATGTTCAAACGACAACTCCCTGTCCCGATGGCGAAGGATACTGGCTCCGGCACGTAGTTTCATCAAACGCACCGACCGTTGCGGACATTTCAAAAAAGTCAAAATTTTACCTATTTCCGGGACTTGCCGAAGCAGGGGAGTAGGTGAAAAAAGTTCTCCGTGCAAAGGGTCCGGCGACGTTGTATTTCTTCCGCCGGGAGAAATCAGAGATAATATATTCCAGTCGCCCTGATATTGGGAAGTATTTAAATGAGGGTTCCAATCCAATGTACTCAGGTTCATCAAATCATCCGACAAATTGTGGAGATCGGCAGGGAAATTAAGCTTGCAATAGCGTATCATTTTTGTTGGGATTTACCGTTGCCTAAAAATAATATTGAAATTTAGATTATTAATTATATTTTTCCGGCCTGATATAAAAATAGTCCTACCCTCATAATTAAATAATGAAATGAACCTGGGCCCGACTCATAAACCTGGTGTTTTGCGATTATCCGGAGTGCAAAAGCTAAAAAATAGTTTTCGTTTCCTATTTGGCAAATTAAAACGAGAAAACCTTGTTTTAAGTAAAATTGGCAATTGGCCATTTTGCCTGGTTATAATGAATACTGGTATGCAATATCAGGCAGGCTTTGGCGATGGCAGAAGCCAGCTTCTCTTTTTTTTCGTGACATGTCAGGCCAATTCACCCCGATTTTTATATCTTCTGAATAATATAAAGCAAAATGCACAGGACAGAAATACTTCTCTGTGTGCTGATAAAATACCCGAAAAGCTTTGGCAATTTTTTAAGTCAGGTCATTAACATATGACCTGAAAATGATACTATGTGAACATCAGGATATTTCACTGAATTATTTTGAGTATGTAATAGGAATCGCCGGAACGTTCCAGGAATTAAAATTGGGAATAAGCGCCGTCAATTAATAAAAGTTATCTCAACGTTTGAATGAAAATTATACTTTTTGCCAATTCTTTTTACCCGCTGGGGCTAGTAGACAGCCTACTGAAAAGAGGGATGCTAGCTGCGGTCGTGTCAGCTTCGGAGGTTAATCCCTACAATAAAAAACTGGAAGAATCTGTACATAGTATGGGGATTCCTTTTAAAAGATTCAGCGCGTCTGATTTGCAGTCTATGGCAACAAACTGGATTCAGGAAATGAAACCCGACCTCATTCTGGTTTTTACTTTCGGATATAAAATACCGGTAAAATTACTCGACATTCCTCGCCTGGGTTGGTATAACGTACATTTTAGTCTGCTTCCAAAGTATCGGGGAATTGCACCACTATTCTGGCAAATTAAAAGCGGGGATAAAAACGGAGGTGTTACCGTACATAAAATGGATGGCCGGTTTGATACCGGTCCGATAGTCGCCAGTCTTCCTGTAGATTTATATCCGGGCGAAACGCAAGGATTTTATGCTTCCAGATTGTCTTTTCTGGCTGTGGATTTGATTGTGTCTGCCATCGAAACCATCGAAAACAAGGAGGCTTCTTCATATCTGCAATTTCAGAATGAAACGGATGTACAAGTCCAAAGAGCTCCGGGGTTGCAAGATTTAATGATCGATTGGGCAAAACAATCAGCGGGAGAAATAATAAATCTGATTAATGCGTGCAACCCCGCCTGCGGTGGAGCGGTCAGTATTTTCAGAGGACAAATGATCCGCATCATGGAGGCAACCCTGGCGATGCTGGCGCAGGACGCGCCACAGCATATTCCGGGAACTATTGTTTTTTCAGACCCCAGCCAGGGCGTATTTGTACAATGTATTCAGGGACAATTTTTAAGATTGAATGTGATAGAAATGGCAGAAGGGACTTTATCAGGATTCAGAATGGCAACGGTAGGTGTAAGAGCAGGGGAAGTTTTTGAATCGATTTTACCTTGAAATGAATCATTACAGTTAACAATAAGGTCTTCACAATTTTACATTTTAAACTTTCTTTTATCAATTAAATTTTATTCAACTATGGAAGCTTTTTTAGGAACAGTATTACCTTGGGCACCTACTTATGCGCCGAGAGGATGGGCATTTTGCCAGGGTCAAATCTTGCCAATCGCGCAGAACAGCGCGTTATTCGCATTATTAGGTACTACCTATGGAGGTAATGGGCAAACAACTTTTGCTTTACCTGATTTACGTGGCAGAATACCTTTGGGAGCCGGACAGGGACCTGGTACATCCAATTATACACTTGGTGAGATGGCTGGAAATGAGACGGTTACTTTAACGCAGGCTGAGATGCCGCAGCATATCCACCCGATTCAGGTTACGCCATCTACTTTACACGTTAGTTCTGCCAATGCTGACACTGCGGTCGCAGCCAACGGTGCTACTATTGGTACGGCAGGTGTGGGAGCGGGAAGAGATTTCACCCAAACGCTGGGCTTTAATTCATTGGCACCGGATGTGACACTAAATGCAGCATCTGTAACGACACCAACTGTAACAGAAGGTGTTGCGGGAGGCAGCCAGCCTCACAATAACTTACAGCCGTTTTTATCTTTGAACTTTATTATTTGTCTTGAAGGAATATTCCCATCAAGAAACTAAATAAAATCCCAAAGAAGCTCATTGCGGGCTTCTTTGGGATTTTATTCAAAGGCTGTCTGTCAAAGGTTCTGATTTGCCCCGATCAAAACAAAATTTCTCTCTGTTATCTACAAGATTATCTGTCTTTTTACAACACTGGCCAGGTGTTCTTTCTCTTCCATTTCATTCGCTGGCGTTTCTTATTATTTCTATGTAACCGTTAAATAAATTCTACTGTACTTCGTAGAGTAAATTTTATACCTTGGTATTTTTTTAGTAAAATATATAAATGATTGTATGATTCTACCATCAGGTTACTCCTCTGTACACTTTTAAATTGGCAAAACTTATTCTAAAAACGTTATGAAAAAAATCTCTATTATTCTTTTGATAGCGCTCAGTGCAGTTGCTGGATGCTATTTTTTTCGCTCTTCTCTCAGGCTTACCGATGACAATTTAAAGGAAGTGGTTATCATTGATAAATCACTTGAAAATTTTCAGGATCTGGTCGCTGCTTCGGACAAAAAGTCAACGGTCATTCTTGTAGAAAATAACAGTACCGGATTTTCTGATCTGGAACGCAAACTTAAATCGCTGAAAGATGTAGAGCGGCTGCATATTTTGACACACGGAACTTCAGGTAATTTTGTGTTGGGGCGAAACCAGCTTAACGAAGCTAACCTGGATAAATTCAAGGGTTTCTGGCAAGTACTTCGCAACACGCTTGCATCCGAAAAATCGGAGTTGTTGATTTATAGCTGTCAGCTCGCAAGCGGTGAGCACGGGAAAAGCTTTGTAAACCGTTTGAATAAATTCCTGGGCATATCAGTAGCCGGATCGGAAGATAATACGGGCTCTGAAAAAAGAGGCGGGAACTGGAAGCTTGAATATGAAGTGGGTAACATTCTCAAAGAGCATGTGCTGCGTTATGTAGATTTTAAAGGGCTTTTAGTTCCGACTTACACCGAATTTACAGGGGCCAGCAGTCCTTTCGATGCAATGACAATTCTTACGGACAATCAACTGATTTACGGTGATTTTGACTCTGATGGAGATATTGACATACACCTCTATAAAGCTTTAAATCTACCTGAAAATGAATACTGGCAGAACAATGGGAGCGGAGGTTTTACGCTGATTGCTAATACGGCAAGTCCTTTTAGAAACGTCACTGAAAAGTCGGTATTTTACAACGCTGCAAATGCGCATGTGGCAGACTGGGATAATGACGGAGATGATGATATTTATGTTACAAGCCGGGCGAGCGGTCAGCTTAATTACTTTTATAAAAACAATGGGGGTATTTATCAGGAGATTGTAACAGCCAACAGCCCTTTTAAGAATATTGTGGTTTCGGGTTTTTCAGAATTGATCACTGGTGATTTCGATGCTGATGGGGACATCGATATTTGTGCATATCCCGGAAGTCAACTGCCGAATGTTTTCTGGAAAAACGATGGAGCAGGAAATTTTTCTCAGGGAACCGGGACTGCTAATCCATTCCGAAATATTGCAGACTTCTCGGTCGCGTCCAGCTTAGCTTATGCCCATGTGGCGGACTGGGACAATGATGGTGATGTTGACATTTTTGTCAGCAGGACGGGAACTATTGCAGGGCAAAAAGCATATTACCGCAATGATGCTGGCGTGTATGTTTTAGCTACAAATCCATTTAGCAGCATTGTCATTGATGATGATAACCAGCTTGTTTACGGGGATTTTGATGCAGATGGTGATATTGATCTTAATGTTTCCAGTTCTGATGCAAATACAACACTTAAGTTTTGGCAAAATAACGGCAGCGGGACTTTTACTGACGTAACGGGCGCGGCCAACCCTTTCAATAGTCTGCCAAATGCCGGGGTATTCTTTACCGGTGCCCAATTTGCTTATGTGGCTGACTGGGATAATGATAAAGATGTGGATGTGCTTCTTACAAGAAGGAACACAAATCAGACTGGTGAGAATATTTTTTATCGTCAGTCGGATGCACCACCTCTGTTGACTAGCTCAAATCCTGCCAATGGAGCGACGGGTGTATCGGTAGAAGCTAACATCGTTTTAAATTTTAACCGGGCTGTGACAGCCGTAGCAGGGAAAAATATAACGATCAAGCGTACCCAGGGAGATGCAGTAGTAGCAACGATTCCTGTGACAGGAGGACTGGTATCGGGAAGTGGTACCACAGCAATAACAATTGATCCAAGCACGGACTTCGATGGTTCAACGTCATTTTATCTGTTGATAGACAAAGGAGCATTCAAAGACGTTGAGGGTAGGATTTATGAAGGTATTGTATCAAAAACAAAGTTAGCATTCACGACCGGTACAGCACCTGTTGCTCCGTCGTTACTCACAGCTACTGTAACTATATTTGGTACTACTTCGGCAACACTTGGCGGAAACGTAACAAGTGATGGAGGAAAGCCTGTAACGGATAGAGGTATTGTCTGGAATACATCCACAGAGCCAACTATTTCCAATAATAAAACGGCAATCGGCTCAGGGACTGGTACTTTTAGCCAATCGGTGACAGGTATTCCGGCTGGTACATTGATTTACGTGCGGGCTTACGCAACAAATAGCAAAGGCACAGCCTATGGAAACGAAGTAAGTTTCTATACCAAAACAACGGTAAGTTCGATTACCAGATCCGGGGCTTCTCCAACGAATGCCGGTACTGTGGATTATTCTGTGGTTTTTGCCCAGAGTGTAACCGGGGTGGATGTTACCGATTTTACCGTTACTTCCGCGGGTGTTTCTAATGCCTCTGTATCCAATGTAACAGGAAGTGGGACAACGTACACCGTCACTGTGAATACAGGAACAGGAAACGGTACAGTCCGGCTCGATTTTACCGGTCTTACGGGAACACTGCCTAATGTAAATGCTGGATTTAATACGGCTGATGCGTACACGATTTATAAAGTATCAACAGCAGCTAATAGTTTCAGGACTAAAAGTGCTAATGCAGACTGGAATCAGATTGCAAGCTGGGAATCTTCGGCAGATAATACGTTCTGGATTGCGGCAACGATTTTCCCCGGTTCCTCTGCCACCGTTGTCGTAAATGCCGGGCAGACAATAAATCTCCCGACAGGATTCAATGCTTCGGCTGCAAGTTTAACTAACAATGGAACTATCAATACAAATACAGGGACTGTTTCAGTTTCGGGAACATTTACCAATCCCGGCACATTGAAAGGCAGTGGAAATATTACGAATGGCAGCTTTACCAATGCAGGTATCATTGCTCCCGGAAATTCTCCTGGTACGCTCGCATTTACGGGGAATCTTACCAATAGCGGGAGTATCAATGTGGAATTAGGCGGGACCGTGGCAGGTACAGGATTTGATAAAATAACGGTGTCAGGAACGCTGGTGATTTCAGGAACGCTGAATGTAACGCTGATCAATGGTTTTGTACCCGTTTTGGATGATGAATTTATAATTATTGATGCAGCCAGCAGTACAGGAACATTCCAGACGTTAAATCTGCCATCGATATCACCGAGATTATGGGAGACCAGCTATGACAATGTCAATGGAACCGTGAAACTGAAAGTTATAAATGACCCGCTACCGGTTACCCTGGTAGGATTTGATGCGTTGAAAAAAGAAGCTGCCGCAGCACTTTCATGGACAACTTCCAGCGAAACAAACAGCAGTCACTTTGAAATTGAGCGCAGTACAAGAAATCTGGATTGGGAATCCATCGGAACTGTGAAAGCGCAAAAGGAGAGTTCAGTATTTTATAAGTATCAGTTTTTTGATCTGAATCCTTTGCAGGGAGAAAATCTGTACCGGCTTAAAATGATCGATCTGGATGGTACCTTTGCGTACAGTAAGATAAAAAGCGTGGCGTTCGATCAGCAGGTTGTGAAGATCAGCACGTATCCAAATCCTGTTACCGAGCAGTTGTTTCTGGATACAAAAAATGTGAGTGATATTAAGGATCTGCAAATCTACAATACGTACGGTACATTAATTTACAAAGCCGGATCGTATACAACGGATGGAATTCAGGTAAAAAATCTTCCTCAGGGATTATACATATTAAAGCTGACGACGACACAAAACCAGTCGTCCAGCTATAAGTTTGTAAAAAACTAAGTATTTAATACCACTGTTTCGACGCGGTGTCCAGGGAAGGACACCGCGTTTTTCTTACCCGATTTCCAGCGTTTTCAATTCCTCCAAACCCGTTTCAGCTTCTTTCTGCAAACTTTCAAGCTGCTGTTTTAAGTCCGGGGTTCTGATATTACTTTTTACGTCGCTTTCAATTTTTTTATACTTTTCGGCCGTGCCAAGCAGGCCAACAGAAAAGAGAGAAGATCTGAATTTATGCACCACCTGGCGAAGCTTTTCATTATCTCCCGAGGCCTCAGCCTGCCGGATCAGGTTCGACTGAACAGCAAGTTCACTTTCAAACAGGGAAATAAGTTCTTTCTGAAGATCGGCATCTCCGCCGGTGATTTCATTTAAATAACCAAGATTCACAATACTGGCGTTCATAGTTTCATCCACTTGATTGTTGGTACGATTCATGTCGTTTTGTGTTACATTGTTTTTTCCCGTAAGGCTTGAAATGGTGTGAAGCAATTCATTTTCACGGAAAGGTTTAGAAATATATGCGTTGGCACCTATGCTCAGGCACTCATCTTTTTCGCCAACCATGGCATGGGCTGTCATGGTGATGATAGGCAGCGTTTGGGATATTGAATTCCTGATTTTTTTAATAGCCGTGTAGCCATCCATTACGGGCATCTGGATATCCATCAAAACAAGATCATAGGTATTTTTTTCAAGTTCATCGAGCGCTTCCTGACCATTATTGACAATGGTCAGCGCGATGGATAATCGTTCAAAAACTGCCTCTAATAATTTTTGATTCAGGAGATTGTCTTCCGCTGCCAGCACGTTTATTTTACCGATCGGTGTGTGGATAGTATTGAAAATCTCATCTTCTTCAATAACAGCAAAGTCGCTTACAACGGCGAAGGGGAAGTCTAAAATAAAGGTGGTACCGGCACCGAATGTGCTTTCTACCTTGATAGTCCCGCCTAAGATCTGAACCAGCGATTTTACAATGCTCAGTCCCAGACCTGTGCCTCCGAAAAGTCGGGTTGTACTTTCGGAAGCCTGTACAAAACGTTCGAAAATCTTATCAACCTTATCGGCCGGAATGCCGATTCCGGTATCGGTTATAGTAAAACGAATGGTCTGGATGTCATCTAAAACAGGGGTTACCGCATTCACAGAAATACGAACAGACCCCTTTTCGGTAAATTTTATTGCATTGCCACAAACGTTCAAAAGGATCTGCGTGAGCCGGAGTTTATCTGTGACAATTATCTTTGGCAGATCCTTGGAAAGCTCTTTTATATAGTCAATCCCTTTTTCACTGGCGCGCTGGTTAATGATAACCGAAACAGATTCTACCAGTTCGCAAATTGAAGTATTGGTTTTGTCAAGTATAACCTGCCCGGCCTCTATCTTTGAAAAGTCAAGTATGTCATTGATCAGTTCCAGGAGATTCCGGCTGGCAATTTTAATATAATTTACATAATCTGCACGCTTTCTGTCAGTCGCTTCCTCTTCCATAAGATTTGTGAAACCGATGATCGCATTAAGAGGCGTACGGATTTCATGACTGACATTGGATAAAAAAATGTCTTTGACGCGCACTGATTTTTCTGCAAGCGTTCGGGCTTTTTCCAGCGCAGCTTCATAGTTGGCACGCTCGGTAATGTCTCTGAAAACTGTAATAGCGTTTGTGATCTCGCCGTTAAGTCCCACCACGGGTCTTGCGCTGGTTTCCAGATGAAAAATAGTATTATCTTTTATCAGATCGATTTTGTTTCCAGTGGAGTTTTCGCCTTCAAGCGCCAGGCTGACAGGAAGTGTTTCACTCGTAAAGCGGATATTGTATGTCAGCGGATCCAGCAGCACAATTTTTTTGACCTGCTCCGCCAAAGTTTCCAGATTTCCTTCCAGTCCTAAAATTTCCCGTCCGGACTGGTTTAATAATACAATTTCTTTTTTAGCATTCAATACCATGACACCATCCGGGATAGCTTCTATGTACTGGGCTAAAATCTGCTCTTTTTGTTTGATTTCGAGTTGTAATTGTCTCTGTTTCTTTTGATTCCTAAGTAAAGAAGCGACAGAAAATATAGTTAGGAAAAAGCCGAAAATGCTGGTTCCCATAATAAACAAGGTCGTTTTCTTTTGAGTTTTCTGGATGAGTGCCCGCTGTTGTGCCAGATGTTGATTTTCGGCCTGTTCAATGGATTCTATTTTTTCCATCAAACGTCTATTCAGGATTAGTGCTTCCCCTTTTTTGATGGTATCAAAAGCAATCTCGGTGCCGTAGTTACGATAAATGCTCATGACACTTTGGGTGTTGGACACAATTTTCCCTGAAATATCAAGTAGTTGTCTCACCCTTTGGGTCTGGATTACGTCATTTTTGACCAGATTGAACAAGGTATCACTCATACTCACCAGTCTTACTTTTTTCAGATAAGTATCGGCTAAAAGCTTGTTGTCGCCGGTTACAATAAATTCGTTAACGTTGGACTGAATATCTTTTACGGAGAGTCCGTAGTTGGCAGTTTGGTTTAATATGCCGATTGTTCTGTTGACGCCCTGGTTGTGTAGCGAAAGATCCTGGACGTTTTTATATGCAAAATACTGAGATGCAAAGATCAATAGTAATCCAATAAAGATACTGAGGTAGGACCACCGGAGAGTCTTGTCTTTGTAAAAAGTTTGCATATCAAAAATTATTTCCCGTTGAGCCTTAATCCAAATGTAAGCTTGTTAAGGGTAAAGTAAAAAATAATTTTAGAATGTAATGATTTTTGGTAGGCTGATTTGAACAGAAATATTAAAAAAAGAAAAGGTTGTATTTGAAAAGTTATAAAAAAACAGTTGTTGAACGCTCATTGAACGTTTGAAGACGGTAGTACCGATGCAGACTAGAATATGCTTTTTAAAAAATTGAAACCATGCCGTCAAATTTTGCCACTACATTTTTTCGGAAAGCGTAGGGAGCTGCACTGTCCAGTGTCATAACCAACAGAATTAAACCATCTCGTGTGATAAGTATGTTTGAATCAGGTTTTCCGGATGGCCACATGTTAGGCGACTGAAAAAAATTGGTCGTTCTGAATTCCTGACTGCAATCAAGTTTCTCGATGGAACGTAAAATATCATTATGCGACTTCCCAAACTGGTCTGCTACTTCGGATGAAGAAGTGGTAGGTTTTCCATTGTGGAATGATATGTGGTACATGGCTATGTCATTAATTGGTTACTAAACCGTGATTAGCAAATACCATACCACCTGATCTCCAATTCAGTTTCAGCTGATGCCGCTAAACTGAGCATCAGCTGAATTTTTTAACTATAACGGTCATTGCGCCAGGGATATGCAGTATTTGAATAGCCCCTCACTTCCCAGAATCCGGGTTTATTTTTATTTAAAAATTCAATTCTGTTAATCCATTTTGCGCCTTTCCATGCATAAAGCTGTGGAGTAATCATACGTACAGGTCCGCCATGTTCGCGTTCAAGGGGTTGATTATCCGCAGTGTGTACTAAAAGCACATCCTCTTTCAGAGCTTCTTCGATGGAAATGTTGGTCGTGTATTTATCGTAACCGTAGCAAAGTATATGCGTGGCGGTGGATTTGGGCAAAACAAGCGCAGCAATATCTGCAAGCTTTACACCCACCCACGGCACATCCATTCTGGACCAGGTCGTCACGCAGTGAAAGTCGCTGGTGTCATTAGTCTGTGGAAGATTTATGAAATCCTGCCAGGAAAGCTCTGTGGGTGATTCTACCTCACCGTCAATTGTCAATTTCCATTGCTGATGAGAAATGTCGGGTTTAAACCCAAGATCCAGAACCGGCCATTTGGTTGTTTTTATTTGCCCAACCGGAAGCTGGGGCATACCATGGCGGTTGATGGGGCCCGTTCCCATCGGTTTGTTATCCGACATAGAAGGCGTTTGCAGCATTTTCTCTTCAAAGCGAGCTTTCAGTTTTAATCTTGCTTCTACGATTTTGTCCAGTTTACTATCCTCAGACATAAAAATTCAGATTTTTATTTAATGAAATATTGTGGTCATCTATTTCTGCAATTCATGTAAAAGACCCGTCAGATTCAATACTCTTGTATACATATCAATAGATCCGTCTTCGGCTTGCGGCCATAGTTCTTTTGGTCTGTCCCAGTATAATTCCACACCATTCTTGTCCGGGTCGTTCAGATATAAAGCTTCCGAAACGCCGTGATCGCTCGCTCCGCTAAGCGGATAATGTGAGTCGATAAGTCGTTGATAAATAGCTGCCAGATCTTTTCTCGTCGGGTAAACGATGGCCGTATGAAATAAGCCCACTCCCTCTTTGGCGGCAGGTGGCATGCCTTTGCTGTACCAGGTGTTCAAACCAATGTGGTGATGATAACCGCCCGCAGAAATAAAGGCCGCCTGATCCCCATAGCGGGCCACGATCTCAAAACCCAGAAGTCCGCAATAAAAGTCCAGTGATTTTTCAAGATTTGAAACCTTTAAATGAACATGGCCTATGCGGGTTTGGGCGGGGACAATATAATCCTGGGATTGCATAATTCGGTCGTTTGATTAAAAGCGGCTAAATGCTGGTGGTACAAAGCACTAATTTACCAATCAATTTTCACATAATAGCCGGTAAAAAGGGATAGGCTTCTTCTTTTTAGAAATAATCATTTATTTTTCTAAACCGTCATCAATGAATCGCCGCGAAGCATTTACTCCTATACTGGCCTTATCGTCGTCAGCTCTTTTGCCTGTTGAATCCAAAAAAGAAAAAGCAGGTTCTTTTATTTATTCCCTGAACATGAGCACACTGCGTGGCCATAAGCTGGGATTTAGGAAAGAACTTGAAGTAGCAGCCAAGGCTGGATTCACTTCCGTAGAGATCTGGGTTAATACTTTACAGGATTTTATGAAAACAGGAGGAACCTTGCAGGAAGCCAGACGGATCGTCGCGGATCTTGGTCTGAAGGTAGAAGATGCTATCGGTTTTGCAACCTGGATTGTGGATGACGAAGCTGCCCGGGCCAAAGCGCTTGATCAGTTGAAAATGGAAATGGAGCAACTCGCCCAGATCGGATGCCCCAGAATAGCGGCACCACCTATGGGAGCTACTACGGGCGCGGCATTGGAATTGCCTAAAATGGCGGAACGTTACCGGAAAATATTAGAACTTGGCGAACAGACCACAGTGGTACCGCACCTGGAATTGTGGGGGTTTTCAAAAAATCTCAGCCGGGTGGGTGAGCTACTTTATGTGGCGGTGGAATCGGATCATCCTTCGGCGCGTGTGTTAATGGACGTGTATCACCTGCATAAGGGAGGCTCGGGAATGGATAGTGTAAAAGCGGTGGGGAAACCGTTGATTGAGGTTTTTCACATCAATGATTATCCCGAAACTCCTCCTCGGGAAACCATCGTAGACGCCGACAGAATTTACCCCGGCGATGGCGTGGCTCCTTTGAAAGGACTATTGACCTCCCTTAAAAATCCGGAAAAACCTGTTATTCTCTCTTTTGAAGTTTTTAACAAAGACTATTATGCGCAGGATGCGCTGCTGGTGGCAAAAACAGGATTGCAGAAAATGAAGAAAGTTACGGAAGGAGTATAATTTTATCAATAAACCCTATTACGGATTATATTACTGCTATCCTTATTTTGACGTATTCATTGTCATGCTGATTTATTATCATGCTGAGCTTTCGGACCGCCGATGCGGTCGAAGCATCTCTCCAGACACCCTTCGACCGCACCGGCCGCCCGGCGCATCGGTCCGAAAGCTCAGGCTGACATTTCACTAGCGTCATTTTTTACTTAACTGCACACGACATGATATAATTTTGCTTTCGGCTATCGGCAGTCGGCATTTGTTGGAAATGCGGTTTCGTGCATTGATCTGAAAGCTGAAAGCTGGGGGCGCCTAGCCGGGGGCACCTAGCCGATAGCACTAAAAAAATCGTGATAAAGTCTTATAGAACCGTTTCTTGGCGACGGTTCTATAAAAGCTTTTTAGGCCACTTTTGCCAGCTGAATATTGGCAACAATCTTTATTTTTTCACCAAGAGCCAAACCGCCGGTCTCAGTTAATGAGTTAAAAGTCACACCAAAATCTTTACGGTCAATCGTGCCTGTTACCTCAAATCCTACTTTGATGTTGCCATAAGGATCTTTTTCGGTGCCGCCATATTCTGCCTCGAATTCCACTTCTTTGGTAATCCCTTTGATTGTCAGATTACCAGTCAGACTGTAAACGTCGGCTTTGCTCTTTTTGAAGGATGTTGATGTGAATTCGAATTTCGGGTATTGTTCAGCTTCAAAGAAATCGGCCGCTTTCAAATGCTCGTCGCGTCCGGGCTGGCCCGTATCCACGCTATTTACATCAATGGTAAATGAGATCCGGGCATCTTCAAACTGATCTCCTTCGGTTACGGCATGTCCTTCAAAAGATTTGAAGGAGCCGGTCACGGTGGAAATAACAAGATGTTTTACTTTAAAAAGTACTTCTGAATGCAGATTGTCGACATTCCATGTGGTTTTTGACATGATCTTACGGAATAATGTTACGTTGATACAATAACCCCGACTCATCAGATAGTTGATCTGTGCAGGGTTTTGGTCAAAGGTAAGGGCATATCACTTCCACTTTGAACTACTATACAAAAGCATAGCGCTCACTTTAAGTATAGCCGGTAACGATAAGGTTACCGGTTAATAAATTTCATTCGCAGCGGTAAGAATGACCGGCGTGCCGTCCGTAACAATAATAGTGTGCTCATGCTGAGCAACATACCCGCCTTTATTTCCGGTGAGTGTCCAGCCATCTTTCTGCTGGTTTGCAAACGTCGAATTTGTGGAAATGAAAGTTTCGATCGCAACAACAGTGTTCTTTTTAAAACGCTGTTTATTATCGTGGTCATAGCAATTCAGAATTTCATGCGGATCTTCATGCAAACTTCTTCCAACGCCATGGCCGGCCAGGTTTTTAATCACCTTAAATCCGGATTTTCTTGCTTCCATTTCGATAAAACGCCCGATTTCAGAGATTTTAACGCCGCCTTTAATTCTGCCGATCGCTTTTTGCAAAATCATTTTGGAAGCGTCAACCAGCGGCTGATGGTTATTAATGTCTTCACCGAGAATAAACGAGCCGCCGTTGTCAGCCCAAAAACCATCCAGTTCTGCTGATACGTCAATATTGATCAGATCACCTTCCTGCAATATTTTACTTTCGGAAGGAATGCCATGCGCTACTTCATGGTTAATGCTGATGCAGGTCCAGCCGGGAAATCCGTAAGTGAGTTTAGGTGCCGATTTTGCACCCGCCTCGTTCATTAATCGTCCACCGAAATCGTCCAGTTCCCTGGCAGTCATTCCCGGCTTGGCATAGTCACGCATTTTTTTTAACGTACTGGCAACAACTTCACTTATTTTTTGCATCCCGGATAATTCCGTTGCTGAGGTAATAGACATAATTATATTTTAACGATATGATCAAAATTTACAGACAGGACTTTATATTTCAATACGCTGAAAAATAGTTGATATTCAGCCATTCATAATTACTTCTGCTAAATAAAGAACCCTAATGCTTATGAAGCAGGTTCCTTGATAAAGTGCTATTTTTAAAATTAATAAAAAAGTGGCTAGCCGAAAGGTAAGTTTTACAGTTGAATTATCAGACGTCGCGGATTAAAAAAAGGTTTTTAATTAGTTTTTTTTGTCATAATTTTAATACGCTTCTGCACCTAATAACTTCACCATGGCGATATATAACTTAACTGTAAACAACAAAAAAATCAAGGTCGATGTAGAGCCCGATATGCCTCTTTTATGGGTTTTAAGGGATTTTGCCGATTTAAAAGGAACCAAATTCGGATGTGGCATGGCTCTATGCGGAGCTTGTACGGTTCATCTGGATGGCCAGCCTGCCCGCTCTTGTCAGACACCCATATCGGGTGTCGGGAAAAATTCGAAAATAACAACGATTGAAGGTATCGGAGAAAGTAAACTGCATGCAATCCAGCAGGCATGGATTGAAGAACAGGTTCCGCAATGCGGTTATTGTCAGTCAGGTCAGATCATGTCGGCAGTGGCGCTGCTTAAATCAAATCCAAGTCCGAATGATCAGGATATTGATTCTGCCATGAGCGGAAATCTTTGCCGTTGTGGTACGTATGACCGTATCCGTAAGGCTATTCACCGTGCGGCGGACTCGATTAAAGTATCGGAAAAAGGGATTGGGAAGAATTAGTTTCAAAATTAAAGAGACAGCAAAAAATTGGAAAATATAAAACCAACACGCCGGGATTTTCTTAAAACCACCGGGCTTACTTCATTTGGCCTTGCACTCGGTATATCTTCGTTTGCAAAAGATGCAGTGGTGAAAAAGATCAATCCTGCGATCCTGAAATTGGAAATTAACCCATTTATCGTCATCGATACAGCGGGAAATATCACGATCATTAATCCACGACCTGATATGGGGCAAGGCTCAACCCAGGCCGTGCCGTCACTCCTTGCCGAGGAACTGGAAGTGAGCCTGGATCAGGTCAAAATTGCACAGAGCGACGGGAAAGACAAATACGGGAACCAGACATCCGGCGGAAGCAGTTCGGTCAGGTCGTTGTGGGAGCCCATCAGAAAGGCCGGTGCTGCAGCCAGGGAAATGCTGACCGAAGCGGCGGCCAAGCGCTGGAATGTGCCTGTTTTGGAATGTTATGCCAAAGAGGGCAGTATCGTTCATAGGCCGACGGGGAAAACATTGACTTATGGAGAGCTCGCCGATGATGCTTCCAGGCTGGAAATTCCTAAAAACCCTAAGCTGAAAGATCCGAAGGATTTTAAAATAATCGGTAAGTACAACAAACGCATTGATGTACCGGAACGAGTTACTGGAAAAGCAGTTTACGGCATTGACGTGGATGTGCCCGGTATGGTTTACGCAAGTATTCTGCATTCACCATCGCTGCACGGAAAAGTGGCTTCGATCGATGATTCGGAAACGAAAAAAGTAAAAGGTGTTCTTAAAGTGGTGCGTACGGAGCGAACGATGCCGCACAGAACTTCTGAGGCTGTGGCGGTTATCGGTACTAACTGGTGGGCAGCATTGAAAGGTAAACGGGCCTTAAAAGTGACCTGGGATAATGCTGATTTTGAAAAAACACTAAGCACGGAAAAGTACTTTGCCCAAACTTACGAGGCTGCCAAAACAGAAGGGATTAATTATGAGGAGAAGGGAGATTTTTCTGCGAAATACAACACCGCGGCCAAGAAAATAGAGTCTCATTACGAAACTCCTTTTTTGGCTCATGCGCCTATTGAGCCGGAAAATGCAGTTGTTCATGTAAAAGAGGATGGTTCTGTTGAAATATGGGCACCGGTTCAAGGGCCCGACTGGGCACTCAGGGACGTGTGTGCTTATTTGAAAGTTACGCCAGACAAAGTGAAAATCAATGTGACATTGTTGGGAGGTGCTTTTGGACGAAAGGCGTATCATGATTTTCTTTTGGAAGCTTGTCACCTTTCCAGGGAACTGAAAAAACCTGTAAAGGTGATCTGGACTCGGGAAGACGATATATCTCAGGGACCATACAGACCGGGTATGCTCAGTCATATGCAGGGTTTTGTTGAGGATGGTAAAATTACTGGATATCATCATCACGCAATCGGAGAATCGATTGTCGGACAGGTATTTAAAGGATTGAAAAGCGATGAGGCAGATCCCTGGCTGAGCGAAGAAATCAGCATGCATAATAACAAATATAACTTTGCTTCTGCTTCCAAGATCAGCTGGACGAATGTGAAAACGGATATTCCTGTTGTTTGGTGGCGATCGGTTTATGCATCTAATTTTGGTTGGGGACAAGAGTGTTTTATCGATGAACTTGCGCATTTGGCAGGAAAAGATCCGCTGAAAGCACGTATGGAGCTTATACGGGACGATCGTTTCAAAAAGGTTTTGGAAACATTGGCTGAAAAAGCAGCCTGGGGAGAAAAATTAGCAGAGGGGCAGGGAAAGGGAATTGCCGTATTTAAATCTTTTGACAGCATATCTGCCTGTTGTATTACGGTTACGAAAAAGGAGCAGGGGGTTACAATCGATAAGGTAGTTTCTGTTATTGACTGCGGATATTACGTAAATCCTGATAATGTAAAAGCGCAGACGGAAGGCAATATTGTAATGGGTATCACAGCGGCTACAAAGGACGGCATTACGTTCACGAATGGGGTGTGTGATCAGAGCAATTATCATCAGTACAATATCATGCGGCTGAATGAAAGTCCGAAAATGGAAATTCATATCGTTGACAGCGGTGCAAATCCGGGAGGAGTAGGAGAGCCTGGTCTTCCGCCTATTGCTCCGGCGCTTGGAAATGCGATTTTTGCTGCAACAGGGAAGCGAATGAAAAAACTTCCTTTTGATATTAATAATCTTGCCTGAAATCAGGATGTGAATTGAAGTATTTTAATCATTCTTGCCCTGGAAAACAATTTCAAATGTTTTCCAGGGCAAGAATGATTTTGTCTATGAAGTATAAATTAAAATCTTCCGAATTTTAAGGTCAGGTTATAAGAGACATTGCTCAGATCGGAATCAGACAGGCCGTCGCCTTTTGCTCCAAATGTTTTACGATAAGAAACGCCGGGGGAAAAACGCATCCATTTGAAAAGATTAATTTCGACCTGCACACCCGGTTCCATAACAAAGAAACAATTAGGGTCGTGATCATCTTCGTCCCAGTCGTCCCAATGATCGACATCATCCCATACCTTACGATTATACTGCATCGTAAAACCCGCGCCCGTTGTCATGTTTGCCACCAGGTGGACTCTTCTGTTTGATGCAAAAACGTATTCCGTCATCAGTCCGAACTGTCCGTATTGGTAAGTCATTTTTTGTCTTGGAGCATTGCTGTACAAATAGGAAACGGGAATGTAGTTGGTCGTTGCGGCAGCGCTTACCCCGAGTAAAAATTTGCTGTTAACAAACCAGCCTCCATATATTTCGGGCATGTTGGCATAGTCACCATTAATGGTCGTAAACTTATTGGATATCGCGGCATACCCGCCGGATCTCTGAATGCCTTTACCTATAAAAACAGTTTGAACCTGCTGTGCATGGGACCCCAGACTTAGTAGTAGTCCAATGAAAAGAGACGTAAGTGTAGTTTGTTTTTTCATGACTTTGATGTTTTTTGTTCTGAGACAATTCAAAACAATAAGCCCCCTATCATGAAAAGGAAAAAAATCTCTTTTTTAAATTGTTCATCAGCTCATAGATTAACAAAGTATTTTCTTGCCAACCGCCAACCTTAAAAAAAGGCATCAATCCCAAAGAGAGATCGATGCCTTTTTGAACCATATTATCAGAAATAGTTATTGCGCTCCGTCAGTTTGTGCACGCTGTACGGCGTATGCGCCCACTTTATGCCCTGTGGCAAGTCCTTCTTCACAGTCAAAACGATAATGGATAAGACCATAAATTCTTGAAACAGATGCTTCGACAGCCATGGCATTAAGTTTCTCTTTTTCTTTTGGAAAAATATAGGAAAGAACTTCGGCCGCTGCACCGGAGAACATGGAGTGTCCGGATGTGTAGGATGGGAAATTGGGAAGCCCGACAGACGTTTTCACTGCATGATCCATCTGATTGGGTCGTGGGTAATAATAGTAATATTTCGCATCCCAGCAGCAAACGCCGGCATCCTGAACGGCGGTACCCAGCAAGGCAAATGTACGGGCCGTACGCACTTCGCTGAAATTGTTCTCATGGCATAACATTGCCGCTTTTCTGTGCCAGTGCCCCGGAGGTGTATAGCTGCCGACGCCATCAGCCCAATAATTCGCTATCCTTGCCTGTTCACGGGTCTGTTTTTTAGCGATGCTCAAAAGTTCGTCCATGTTTTCTTTGAACTCAGGACTGTCAATAAGCGGGGGTGCTTTCGGGCGCAGTACTACTACTGTTGCTGCATTGAAATTCCATGGCTGAAGAAAACCGTAGGTTGGCAGCATGGGCGGGCGTGATGGAAACTCCTGGCTTAGCCATGTTTTTGTAATGCCTATTTTGGCTGCGTTGGCAATCATTTCCTGCGTTTTCGCCTGATTATTGGCAGCGCCCATTCCATCCGCTTTTGCCCTTGCCATAATTTTCTGACCAACCGCTTTCCCAAGCGCTTCTCCCGCAGTGATATCACTTTCTACATTCATACCGGCCCATAAACGGCTGTTTTTATGTTCGGCCAGTTTGGCTTCTAAAAACGGCACTTCACCGGGAAACATGGCTTTCAGGATTTCTACGGAAGCAGCGGCCACCACTGCATCTTCCGATGGATAAGATGGGAGATCTGAGACCGGCAACAGGGCTTGTACCGTGGCGTCGGTTTTAGAAGGTGCTTTACGGTTATATTTAAATTTATAATTCCAGGCAGAAACCAATGCGTCATATTGGGCCACACTCAGATAAGCCAGTGCACGCGCAGCATACGGAGGATTGGCAAAAGGAAATTTCGGATCGGCCAACGGATTGGCTGCATCAGGCACCGGGTATTTCCCTTCTGCATTAGGCGCAGGCGGACTGTTGTAACGCGCAGCAAGTTCTCTTGTTATTTCATTCCAGCGATAGGCAGCACCGGCCCCCCAGTAATTTACAAGGTCACGCTGACCGGCCGTGACGCCGCCTATTGATTCTTTAAGTTTTTTTATCTCAGCCAGATATTCTGTTGAGCCCGCAGCTTTTGGCTCGGCAACGGTAATTTCGCTGGATGATGCCAAAACAAATGTTTTCCAGGTTCCGGCGTTGGCGTCAATCGTGGAAGGTATATTGACAGCCGCAGCAGGATCATTAACGGATTTACTACACGAGAAAAGCGTTACTGCAAGCAGCAGGCCTCCTGTAAGCGAAAATATCCCTGTTCTTGCCAGGGAAGTATTAGTAGATTTATGCATAAATTTCAATAGTAATGCTCGTTATTTTTTACCGGATTTAATATATGCGAACTGATACAAAACGCCGGCTTGGTAGGTCATGCTTTGTCCAACATTTTCACCGTCAATGACACGGGAAACTCTGATATTGAAACCAAGGTTTTTAGGCTGAAATTTTCCATAAAAGCCCACGGCTGTAGACTTCATGTTATTGGTTGGGAAAGGCATCTGGTTGCGTCGTATATAATCCCCGCCGGTGCAGGCGCCATGTTCCGCAAATACTTCGGTTTGAAGATATTTATTGGTATAGCCCAGGCGACCGGACAGATCAAAGGCGTTGGGCACACTCACTTCGTTCGTATTGTAAAGTGTTTCACCCATCAGGTAAGAATCACGATCGATTTTTATCTTACTTCTTAAAATGTAGCTGCCATACACAGTTGCATAAATTCCGGTCGAATGCTTGTAACGGGCAACCAGACGGCCTGTCGCAGTTTTGCATTGCAAACCAATGGACATGGGCATAAAATCGGGAACATAGTTCGTAACCGGCAGGGAAGCGCCTACCACTGCGTTAAGTGAAACCCCTGCTTTATCAAGAAAACGATATTTGACCCATCCCGAAACATCCTGAAATCCTTTGTTCCATTTGAGATTTCCTGCACTCGCTTCCGTCCAGATGTAGGGCAGAGCGACGATTACGTTAAGGTTTTTGGTAACTCCCACCGCAAGCATAGCCATGGCCGTCTGCGTTGTCTGGGTTCCGATATTAAGATTATCTCTTTTGAGTTTATTCTCCCAATATTTATCCCACGCGCTGTGGTTATAGGACAAGGCAAGGCAGGCCGTATTTTTCTGCATGTAAATCGCATCATTGGGCATTTGTGCAAAAGCAGCACTGCTTATGCATGTAATCAGACAGGGCAGGGCCAAATGATGTAATTTTTTTCGTATAGTTTTTAGCATATAAAGTAGGTAAATTGTTTTAACTGAAAGAGTCTGCGTGTGAATTACTCAGAACCTAAAATTGAGATAAGGCAGCCCAATTGCATTATTGGCTTCAAGGAGATCGATGAAATTCAGGAGGGTGTTCGTTATGCGCATCCATATTGAAATTTGCATCACAATTTACTCTTTGCGGGTTTTTCCAGTCATCACTATACGGAAGAGCAGATACGTTCACTTTCATCAACTCAACATTACCATAAAGACTAAGAAGAGAGGCTGGGCTGTACTTGTAGCCGGCTGACCACATAAAAATAACCCGCCCAAACAAATTGTAGGGCAATAAAACGAGTAAGCCGGTGGAAGCTGTTTTTTTCAATTGGTGTAAAAAATGTAACCAAATATACTAATTAATTCATTATTTTAATATTGTCGGCATACTTAAAAATGTTATTTATAAAAGGGTCAGTAGCTGATAGAAGTTTTACGGATTAGTTTATTAATATTGGAGTCTTAACAGCCACGTAAATGAAAAGATCTGATATCAATCCGATGCCTCCGTTTTTCGACCGATATATTAATCTGGTTGAAGATATTGACATTTTTGAAGCTTTTGAAAAATATTCTCCTGCCTATGTCTATTCCGATATCACAAAACTCACGGAGCTGGGAGATAAAATTTATGCACCTGGCAAATGGACAACAAAAGATATTTTGCAGCACGTTATTGACAATGAAAGGATAATGGCTTACAGGGCCTTGCGCTTTTCCAGAAATGACAAAACCGGATTGCCGGGTTATGAAGAAGAGCTTTTTGCTGCCAGCACAATGGCAAATAAACGCACGATTTCCGACCTTTTAGAAGAATTTGAGTTGGTAAGAAAAACGACGATTTTACTTTTTAAAAATATGACGGATGAGATGATGCTTTACAATGGTAACGCGAATCAAACCCAGATTTCAGCGCTTGCCCTGGGCTTTGTTATCGTGGGTCATCCAGTACACCATATGCATGTGATCAGAGAAAGATATTTTCCTCTTTTAGGTTAGAGAACAATGTGGGATTGATCACTTCAATCCCGCATTGTTTTATTGTCCAAGCTGTTCCAGTGCTTCCTGTACGGAGGTTACCGGTAACTGGCAGGTTTTGTCATAACAGATGTAAATAGCCGTTTTTCCATTTAATGGCGTACGGTTTTCAAGCAAGGGAAGTAACGATGAGGTGGTCGTACCGGCAACTACTTTGTTTGGCACAAAAAACCGGTCGAAATCTTTTCGTAACTCGTCAGCATTTTCTCCTACAATAACCACTTCTGCTGTCGGACTGACCCGCTGACAGTAAAGCGCGGCCCAGTTGGTGACCCACTGCACATCAGCCATTAAAATCTTGCTCATTCGGGAAAGCATGTGTTCGGAAAGCTGAAGATAATCCGTACGGTCCAACATTTTTCCAAGCGTGTACAGGTTTTGGGCCATCATTGAGTTGGAAGCGGGAATTACGTTATCAAACAGCTCCTTTTTCCGGGCAATCAATACCTCGCCTTCTGTATCTGTGAAAAAGAAATAACCTTCCTGAGGATCATAAAAATTTGTGATCGTATAATCACAAAAATAAGTGGCTTCGGTTAGCCATTTCGGGTCGAAAGTAATTTGATACAATCCCAGATACGCTTCAATAACCGATGCATAGTCTTCCAGGAATGCGGTAATGCTTACGCGTCCATTCTTATAGCTGTGCCAGAGTTTACCATGTTCGGTCATTTTATCCAGAATGAAATTTCCGGTTTTGACAGCCATTTCACGGATGGACTCATCTCCTGTGGCCTGATAGGCCAAGGTAAGACCCTTTAAAAGCAGTCCGTTCCAGGACGTCAGTATTTTATCGTCAAGTCCGGGTCGTATTCTTGAAGCGCGCGCTTCAGCGAGCTTTGTAAGTGCATTTTGATACTTCTGCGAAAATTGATCCGTGTAAATTCCGGCAGCTTTGGCAGTTTGCTCCACAAAATTCGTTAAATGTAAATGGTTGTATCCATCCTCCCAGTTGCCATGCGCGCTGATATTATATAGTTTCGCGAACCATTCAAAATCCTTCCCGAGAATTTCTTTCAGCTCCTGTTTTTTCCAGATGTAAAATTTGCCTTCAATACCCTCACTGTCCGCATCCAGCGCAGAATAAAACCCGCCTTCGTTATTTGCCATTTCTTTTTTGAGCCAGGAAATGGTTTGATGAATCCGCTCTGCGTATAAGCTGTTTTGAGTCAGGGAATATGCTTCGGAGAAGATGCCCAAAAGCTGGGCGTTATCGTAAAGCATCTTTTCAAAATGCGGGATAAACCATTCGTCGTCCACTGAATACCTGGCCCATCCGCCACCAACATGGTCGTAAATTCCGCCCAGTGCAATCCGGTTAAGAGAAAGTTCCAGCTGTGCCAGTGCCTCCGGGTTTTGTGTGATATCAAAATAACGAAGCAGAAATTTATAAATGGACGGCATCGGGAATTTTGGCGCACGGTCCATGCCACCCTTCAGGGTATCAAAGTTCTCTTTTAGTTTTTCAAACATCTGATCCAGTGCATCAACGGTATATTCGCTGCTAGTCAGAGTCAAACCATATTTTTGCACATCGGATTGAACCATATTCTCTACAAAACCTTCGGCTGAACTGGCCAGGTCTGCATAGTGATTCACGAACGCGTTGTTGACACTTTTAAGCAGCTGTACCCAGTTTTGTGGCGGCAAATACGTGACACCGTAAAAAGGCTTTGTATCCGGCAGCAAAAACACATTCAGCGGCCATCCGCCCCGTGTACCCATGGCCTGAAGTGCATCCATATACACCGCGTCCACATCCGGCCGCTCTTCGCGGTCAACCTTAATGCAAACAAAATGCTGGTTCATAATGTCGGCAACATGATCCTGCTCAAAGCTTTCACGCTCCATCACGTGACACCAGTGACAGGCTGAATAGCCAATACTAACCAGAATCGGCTTATTTTCATCTTTTGCTTTTTTGAGCGCAAGATCACCCCACGGATACCAGTCCACAGGATTATTGGCGTGCTGCAAAAGATAAGGACTTGTTTCCTGGCTAAGACGGTTCATTATTTTGTGATGACAATTTTTTGAGTAATTGTTTTATTGGCACTTTCAAAGCGCGCGATGTATAAGCCAGTACTTAATACGGGTAAACTTACAAACTGGTCGGTTTCGCCTACAAGTGCCTGCAATTTAGTTCTCCATACAACACTGCCCTGGCTATTAAGCAGTGAAAAATCTACTTCCGTTACACCATTAATTCCCGTCAGTCTCACTTTGGAATCTTCTGTGTCAAGCGGACTTGGATAAATAAAGGCTTCCGTAATTTGTGGCTCGGTTGAAGCGTTATCCTGGCTTAGATCAAATTTGCAAAGAAATACCTCTTTGCCTTTAAGTTTGATTGTTTTAACCCATTTCTGATGCGAAAGTGTCACGCTGGTTTCTGCGTTATCGGCGGCGTACGGATTTTGTGCGGCAATAAGAATATGGCCATCCTTAACGACACCACGCCAAACCGGCTTTTTTGAAGTCATCAGATCCCTTGCCGAGGTCGGGATAACCAGTTCATAATTTCCCTCGAACATATCCTTGAACTCAGAAAGGCGGTAGAGTCCGTATATGAAATGTTCATAGGTGGAATAATTTTCGTTTCTGGTTCTTTCATAAAAAGCATTTTCCCAAAGCCAGAGCCCTTTTGCACCTGAAAAGAAAGGAAAAATAGCCGTGGCCTGTGCTGCAAAAGACGTGATCATAGGTACGGTGGGGTCAAAACTGTCATGGATACGCATCCACACGAAAGGAATGATCGGTTTGTCACTCCATGCTTTGTTAACCTCAACCTGAAAAAGCAGATAGGTCAGATAATCCTTTCCAATCGGACTTTCGTAACCGTAATAATAATAAGGCGATGGAGTAAGACTATTCATGGCATTGTAAAAAGTACCACCGAACTTGCCCGCATCATCCTGGGTGAGGTAATGGGTACGGCCTACATTGGTAGTCCAGTCCTGCCAGCTGTTACTTTCAATATTGAGCCAGGTTGCACGTACCGGGACGTCGCTGTAACTGGTCACGTATGTGGAAGCATCCAGTCCCTTGCTTCTTAAATGATTTATTGCTTCGGTGTACCACCAGCGGATATCTTTTTTATAAGTGGCCATAAAATCCGCGTCGGAAAGACTACGGTATTTTGCAGGAATAGAGGTATTTGCTTTTAGTTTTAGAATATCCCGGTCCTCTGTCAGCATTCTTTCCACATCCAGACAAATGATATCAGCTTTCGGGACGCCGCTGCCATAGGAATCATTAAATGTATTGGCCATGTTGATCAGATATTGATCCCACAACTTTTTGTACGTCGTGGTGTCATTTCCCCATGGACTTCTCAGCGCGTCCATTCCCCAGGGCTGATTTTCTCCGATCGTAGCCACACTGTTCCATAACATCGCACGGTTTTTTGCCGGAAGGGTATTGCCCTCGTTCCCGCTGAACAAAGCAAGATGGCTAAAACCATGTTTTAAAGGCTGGGATTCAGTGTCTCCAAAGCGGGGTCCATTATAAATAATCTTAAATGGAAGACTGAATTCAGGAAACTTACTCCACTCAATTTTATTGTTAGTTGTAACCGGATTTAGAATATAGGCAGGCTGACAATCCTGAGCAAAACATTGGATTGAACTGATTATCAGTAGTATAATTTTAATGTGTAGATATTTCAATGACATATTTGTGTGCCGTTCGATAAGATTGATGAAACAAATTCGTTAATTTTGCAAAACCAGCCGAAAATCAATTAATTTCACTATTTCAAGAAGTTGCTTTTTGAAACAGACAAACGGATGGTTTAGCCAAACCTATTACTTTAAAAACGCAAAAATGAATCGAATAATTAATCTTGTTGCTGTATTTGCCATTTTATTTCTGCTAGGTTCTTGCAGTAAAGATAATGACGATACTGTGAAGCCGACGGAAAAGGACAAAATTCTTGCAAATTATCCTTGGAGAATGAGTGCTGTGACCGATCTTACGGGAAAACCAATAGCTGTGACTCAATTGAACGAGCAGACCAAAGCTATTGCAGATTATATGGATATTCAGTTTCTGGCAAATAATGTTACAAAAGCACTGGAACGTAAAACAAGCCAGGTTCTTAATGGCGGAACGTGGTATTTGATAGATGATTCAGCTACACTTGATATCTCTGTTACAGGATTTACAGGAAAATTTGGAGTGGCGGAACTTACAAACAGCAAACTAAGATTAAAAAGTACGATGCCTGTTGGCGGAGTTGACACAGAAACCTACATGGTATTTGAGCCGGTTATCAAATAAGCGTAAGCTGTTTTATAAATATTGAAAGAAAAGCGGCAGCATTAATCTGCCGCTTTTCTTATTTTGCGGTAAATTTCTCTCTATGCAAAAGAATGACCCTAAAATAATAAATGCCTGGTGTATGTACGACTGGGCGAATTCAGTTCATGCACTCGTTATTGTTTCCAGTATTTTTCCGGTTTATTTCAGCGCGGCCGCTATGAACGCATCGGCTGGTACCGGGCAGATCAATTTCTTCGGATTATCGGTAAAAAGTTCAGTATTGTTTTCCTATACCGTTTCAGCTTCCTTTCTGATTACTGCATTGCTTATACCTTTATGCACGGCCATCGCTGATTTTACAGGACATAAAAAGAGATTCATGAAATTCTTCTGTTATCTCGGTGCAATAAGCTGTATGCTTTTATTCTTTTTTACAAAAGATACCCTCAATATTTCCGTTTTAATATTCGCATTGAGTTTGATAGGGTGGAGTGGTAGTATTGTATTTTACGATTCATACCTGCCGGAAATTGCTACGGAGGAAAATTATGATCGTATCAGTGCGCGTGGTTTTTCGATGGGTTATTTTGGTAGTGTACTTTTATTGCTTTTTAATTTAAGCATGGTGCTTTTTCCTTCCTTTTATGGAATAACCGATAAAGCCATGCCCGCAAGGATTTCTTTTTTTACAGTAGGCGTATGGTGGATTCTTTTTGCGCAAATACCGTTCCGGTATTTACCATCTGCACATCACGGGAAAAAACAGGTTGAAAACTGGGTTTTCAGTGGTTTTAAAGAACTGGGAAAAGTATACAAAGAACTGAGGCGCCAGCCTTATCTTGCCAAATTTTTACTTGCTTTTTTTGTATATACTATGGGACTGCGAACGGTTATGTACGTCGCGACCATCTTCGGAGCCAGTGAACTTAAACTTCCTTCACAAAGTCTGATTATTACCGTGCTTTTGATCCAGCTGGTGGGCATAGCAGGTTCATATCTTTTTGCATGGTTATCATCAAAAATGGGAAATATTTATGCATTAATGATCGGTGTGGCTATCTGGATCGGGATCTGTCTGGGTGCTTATTATACCACCGAAGCTACCGAATTTTATATGATAGCATGTGCCGTGGGCATGGTTATGGGCGGGATCCAGTCTTTGTCCCGCGCGACTTATTCAAAGCTTATACCGGAAGATACCGTAGATACTGCATCTTTTTTCAGTTTTTACGATGTTACTGAAAAATCCGCTATTATGATCGGAACATTTATTTATGGGGCGGTGGAGCAAATGACCGGAAGCATGCGCAACAGTATTCTGGCATTGCTGGTCATTTTTGTGATCGGACTGATTCTGTTATCAAGAATTCCATCTCAAAAAGTATACCGGTTTGGATTGCAGACAAAAACAAATTAACATATATTTGCTGCATCACCCAGGATGTTAGCTCAGTTGGTTCAGAGTGCCGCCTTGACAGGGCGGAGGTCAGCGGTTCGAGCCCGCTACGTCCTACTGTTTTGTAACACAAAAAGAGCTGTAACTTCGCGTTGCAGCTTTTTTTATGTCTGGATTGGCACATTGCTTAATCAGAACTTTTTGCTCTGGCCTACAAAAAAATATAATATTCCGCCCAGCATTGGCATAAATAAAATTACTATAATCCATACCAGCTTGTTGATGTCTTTCTCAAAATCTCTTCTGATGACATCAATCAAAGCCCAGACGGTCATGCCCAGTGGAATAAGAATGAGAAGCATTAACTCCATTCCTCCTAATCCCAGGAACAATAAGGTAGATAGGTTCATCTTTGTATAGCGGTTATGTTAGTGATTAAGTGTAATGATACTATTTGAAATTTCATTTGATATAAATTATTTTATCATCGGTTACAGCATAAGTTATTCGGTCTAAATTCTACATTTGTGCTATCATTCAGCAAACCTGATTTATTAAGATTATGGCAAAATTTGCATACACGATCCTTTATGTAAAAGATGTGACGCGTGCCGTTGCATTTTATGAGAATGCTTTCGATTTCAAAAGGAAATTTATAAGTCCGGATAATGACTACGCAGAGTTGATAACAGGCCAGACTGTTTTATCTTTTGCTTCGGTTGAGCTGGCGAAAACGAATTTACCGGGTGGTTTTATTGAAAATAACAGTGAAACAAAACCTTTTGGCATAGAGATAGGTTTCGTCGTTGATGACGTTGAAAATTCGCTTAAAGTAGCCATGGCGGCCGGCGCTCTATTGGTCAGTGAGCCGAAGATAAAACCATGGGGGCAGACTGTTGCTTATGTGAGAGACCCGGAAGGTTTTCTTATTGAAATATGTACATCAATGGGGGAGTAGGTAATCAGGATTTAATTTGCAATACTTTCCATTGCAACACTTAAATTCGCAGCTATGAAAAGACCTACACCAGAGCAGTTACGCGAATTTTTCCAGTCTGATGTATTCTCGTCTGGTGCCGCCGCCCCGGGGAATTTTGATTTTGAGGAAGCTATCGAAGCATTTTACAAAAGATTTGATTCCGAGTTTGATCAGTTAGTATTTAACCAAATCGGGATCCATATCAACAGAATTCATCGGGAGCCTTATCTGATCGAAGAAACCGGGCAGGATGAAGTGGTAAGAATCGTTGATACACGGGAAAATAAAACGACTGTATATTTTCATTTCCTGAAAGAACCTGGTAAAGAATTGTCATTCATTTTGTGGGGGGCTATGGAAGAAGAGCCATTTTTTGAGTATGGTAAAGAAGAATTGCTGCAATTTTTCGAGCTGCGTTTCCGACGGTTCTGTACCTTATTAATTTACTGAAAAGCGTTTTGGAGCTATATTCTTACGCTGGTTATGCGAAGAAAATTGAGGTAATTTGGATAAAATTGTATTAATATATTTGTCAGTTTTGATCGGATAACAGACAAGCATATCATGTTATTAAACTATTTACCATCGTTGAAAGCATTATTACGGGTAGCTGTTTTAATTAAATACGTAAACCGGAATCTTGCAAGCTATTTATTCCTAAATGAATTATAGTTATTTTTGCATAGCCTGATTCTTTAATTAGCCCTATATACGGAATGGATAACAAAACAGTTCACCTGGCTGACGACGATGAGGATGACAGAATTTTGATGAAAGAGGCTTTGCAGGAAGCACATCCGGACATCAATATAGTGGAATCTGAAAATGGTAAGGAGCTCATCGAAAATATGAAAGATGCGGACGATCTTTCTGAAACCGTTGTGGTGGTTGACATGAATATGCCTAAAATGAACGGACTTGAAGCGGTGGAAGCCATCAAGTCTGATCCTGAATTATCTGATGTGCCCACAGTTATGTTGTCAACCTCCGACAGCCCTGAACTTATCCGGCAGGCTTATGATGCCGGTGCCGATGATTTTATCACCAAGCCAAATTCGTTCATGGCACTGATTGATATCGCCAAACGGATATTCCGGAAGTTTTTCTCTTTGTAGCCGGGAAATTGTGTTGCATTTTTGTCTTTCAATCAATCACAAATGACCGGCAGGTCCGGGTTCTCTGCAAATTTAAAAATCAGTTCCAGTTGTTCTCTGGTAACGCGGTAGAGCGATAACGGAAGTGTTGCGGCAACATCAAAATCGATCCATGCCGCTCCGGAAGTTTCTGTGGTCTGTTGCATTAATTCACCTCCTGTAACTTCACATAGAATGAAGAATTTGTAAACATACCAGGGTTCAAAAGGGTGCTCATGCCTGCTTTTATCAAAAACCGCCAATAATCTTGTTGCTTTGACACGCATCCCGGTTTCCTCCCAGGCTTCTTTTTCTGCCACTTCAAAAGGAGTATAACCAACGTCCGCCCATCCGCCAGGGACCGTCCAGCGGTTCTCGTCCATTTTTTCCTGTACCATCAATATTTGATCTGTTCCTCTGAAAACGATAGCACGTATATCGACCTTGGGTGTTACATACCCTTTTTCGTTGGGAAAAAGCTGAATGATCTGCGCAATCGAAACGTCACTCAAACCACCCAAAACCTGCAAACTTATATTCCTGATTTCTTCATAACGCTCCCTGTCGTAATCGCTTTGCGGATATGCCAGTCCGGTTTGAGATAAAGCATGTATTTTTTGAATGGAAATGAGCAGCTCTTGTGATCTCATGTGGGAATAAAATATATTTGAATGTGCTTTTCAAATATATTTTAAAAGTATCAATAATGCCGTGCGAATGTGATAATTAAATCTGCATGCCACGTTCCGCCATCTTAATCGGTGTTGAAAATGTTTTTCAAACCATTTGTATCGGGTTAAATTCCCCATCTTGCTTGTTACGAACAGACGGGAAATTTTAATGATCAGCGCAGGCCCTTGAATTCTCCGGAAGGGAACGGAAAATCATGCATGGAGCAGGTGGTAAAACCATCAATTTTGATATTGGTGCCGTACTGATTGTAAAGCCAAAAAGGATCCAGCTTGAATCGGTCGTAATCTTTTTGCAACTGTGTTTCTATCCGATCTACTTTTTGTTTGTATTCAGGTGTCAGCGTGGCATAATAGGTCAGGCCTGTTGTTCTTCTTTTCGTGGTTTTGAGTCTGATAATGTACTCCATCAGATTATAACAGGTTGAAAACTGACCGCATGCGATGACGGCTGCCTGGGATTTTGCAGTTTGCTGTGCCTTATCAAACCATAGCGTCGTTGCCATTTCGAAAGCGGCCTGTGCCACTATTTGTATAGCACTGCTCGGCCAAATGTTGGGAAGGTTACTATTTTTTCGGTTGAGATCATTGGAAAAACAAAGATCATAAACGTGATTTGCCTTAACGCGAAAGAGGTATTTTTTGCTTTCATACATGCTGTTATACAACAGATATCGTATTCTTTTAAGAAAAACATCATTGTTCAGCAAAAGTATAGAGCTAATTCTTTCGCGGATCATCCGTAAAATAATCATGAAGGGCGTGGAGCCAAAATGACTGAACAAACTGTTCACGATGGCAGGAGAGAAATTTTTGTCCAGATCGAGCCCGCCCATGTTTCCAATATTGCCCTGAATGTAGGTTCTCAAAAAAAGAATACCGCCCAGTAAGGTCGAGGATATCAGAATTAATATTGTTCCCAATACCAGGCTTATTTTTGGGAAAAACGTGGTACTGGCAGTAAAGAGTCCATAACCGGTTATTGCTATCCCGAGTAAGCCAAGGACGGTCAGTATGATATTTACCGAGTTTATGGTAATGCCTTTAAGTCCCGTATAGGAGTCATTTTCCTTGGGCAGTTCATAAGGGTCCATGAAATTACTGCCTACGTCATTAACCAGCATAAGGTCAAAAGGCTCAAAGCTGGTCTGTTTATTGTTTCTTCTTTCCTGTGCATCCAGCATACTTTCAAGCGCCTGGTTGTCCGTAATACCACCATCCATCATGCCTAGCTTGAAGCCATCTTGCAGGGGCAAGGGTAGCAGCGCAGCAACCAATGTATCCAGACTAACAGGTACAGGAAGTTTTTTGAGTATTTCGTCAATCTGGCTTTTTCCGTAAAGTATATCCAGTTCATCCCGGTTCAAGGACTGCAAGCAGATTTTTAGATTATTTAAAAGCGTCCGTTCATCCAGATTATTGCCTGCCAGCTGCGGATCTGTCGACACGTTGTAGGTGAAGTCGTTAGGGAAAATAATGGGTTCAAAACCGGCCGGGAAACATGACGATGCTGCCAGTAAGTCAGCTAGCTTTAACTTTTCTGCGGCGTTTTTTTGAAGATTTATTACAAAGTTTCCGTAACGGAAATTCTTATCTGCAAAGGCAGAATCGTCCTGCATCTTAACGTTTTGCCTGAAAAGCAGACCGCGGTATAGTTCTGTTGTATTAAAACAAACTTCTTGTAAATGAGTACCGGAAGCAGGATTGTAAAGTTCTCCAAGTAATTTTGAATTGAAAAGGCAGCTGTCATATGCCAAAGCGAAAGCATTGATCAGATTACGACGTTTGTCCGGTCTTTTTTTCCATTCTTTATCATCGTTGAGCTTGGCAAGTACAACATCGAGAAGATCGGTTCCTTTTAGGTTAAGGAAAAGTTGCTTGTAAAACGCATCAAAATCTTTCCCGCTTGCACTGTTAAGCGCATACATTCCGTTAGTAATCGTGCCTCCGGAGGCAGACGAAATAAATGTCACATGATCCAGCAAGGATTTTTTTGTATCAGTAGTTGGACTGTTATCTACTGTTTCCAGATAACTCAGAACTCCGAGACTAAATGCGGCAGCACGGAAGCCTCCACCTGAAAAAGCAAGTGTAATGTGATCAAAGGGAGTCTGGCCCGGATCCGGAAAAGGTTCAGTCGTATTTTCCATTTTAAGGATAGAGAAGGGAGATATAAATGCAATGCTGGTCACCCGCAAATATCCTGTCAAGCAACTGTAATTGCGTGAAGTACAAATTTAGTTTATAATAACAGAGATATCTTTTAGTATAATTACCTGATTTGACTACGTATAAATACGCTATTTGCCATTCCTTCCAAATAATCGGGGAATCTGCTTAGACAGTTTACAATGTATATCTCCACAGATTCCCCTGACTATTGGATCTACTTTAAACAAAGGTTCTATTGTTGCACTTTTGCTTTAAAATCTTAGCTAAGCACGCACCAATCCTGAGCCAGCATATCGGACTGAGAGGCTTGCCAGCCGTTTAAAACTTCTCCCTTTTCTGTCCATAGACACATAAAAGGAAGGAATTCTATATTTTTTTCCTGATTAATAAGGAATGCCTTTACTGCTTCGGGCAGCGACTTTACTTTGGGAATGAAATCTTTGGAAAGGGTATTTCCGGGGCTCATAAATATAAAAGTTCCGTTTCCATTCCATCCTTCACGGCTTACTCTTGCACCTGCTTTTAAGGCTACTAATGCGCTGCCAAAACTTAATCCTTCTTTCATTTTTTTAAATAATTAATGGTTAAAAATTGATTTGTACTAAAACTGAAATCGTTTTATTGAAAATAATGCGGTTGAACAGGTATTAAAAACCTTTTTTTGAGTTTTTCTGTAACCGATTATTCACCAATGAATACAAATATTAACCCGAAGTGGTAAACATCAGCCGTTTTGAAATAAATATGTGAAAGTTTACATAGGGAATGTGTTATGAGGTACTCTTTAATCTTAAAACACAATTGGAAGGGATAACAATTCTGGTGTAAAGTGTTTACAGTAAATATATTACCTGATTTTTAACGGTTATTTATGCTGTCGTTTGTAAACGGACAGGTATCCATCTGTGACGAAAATGAAACAAAACCGCCAGCAAAACGAATGAAGAAGCAGATGTGCAGCAGTAGTAAATTATTTTGATATCAATCAGGACCAGATTGATGAAGACCTCAGTTAAAGCCAGGAAGAAATTTTGGAATGTTTGAAGATTTTCCTGTCGTATATATTCATGAAGGTTTACAAGCTTTGAATCGAAATATGTGTTTGCATTGTGCCTAAGTGTGTCTGATAACTATAAACCATAAAAAAAGGGCCGGTTTTGATTGCTCAAAACCGGCCCTTTTTTTATTATCTGAAATCTTAAAGAGATCTCTTAACTTCTTTCAATTCGAAACTTTCTATGATATCACCCACTTCGATATCGTTGTAGTTTTTAATACTCAAACCACATTCATAACCGTTTCTAACTTCCTGAACATCGTCTTTGTAACGTTTCAGCGAGTCAATTTCTCCGGTAAGAAGTACGATACCATCACGAACAATACGGATCTTGTTGCTACGTTTCACGAAACCATCCGTAACATAACATCCGGCAATTGTACCGATGCGGCTGATTTTGAATACTTCACGAATTTCAATATTACCCGTAACAATTTCTTCAATTGTCGGAGCAAGCATACCAGTCATCGCATCCTTAATCTCGTCGATGGCGCTATAAATTACCGAGTAGTGACGAATTTCGATTTGATCCTGTTCGGCCATTTTCTTGGCATTAGCCGAAGGACGAACCTGGAATCCTACGATAATCGCATCCGCAGCAATCGCAAGGTTCACATCCGATTCAGAGATCTGACCAACCGCTTTATGGATGATATTAACCTGAACCTCATTGGTTGAAAGTTGCAATAACGAATCCGAAAGTGCTTCTACCGATCCATCCACGTCACCTTTGATAATCAGGTTGAGCTCACGGAAGCTACCAATCGCCTTACGACGTCCAATTTCTTCCAGTGTAATATGTTTACGTGTACGAATGGTTTGTTCACGTTGGATCTGCTCACGTTTCACTGCGATGTCCCTTGCATCACGTTCGTTTTCAAAAACATTGAAACGATCACCTGCCTGTGGCGCGCCGTTCAAACCAAGTAACTGAACTGGCATCGAAGGACCTGCTGTTTTAAGCTTGCGACCCAGATAATCGGTCATCGCTTTCACTTTACCAAAATGCGCACCTGCCAAAACTACATCACCCACTTTCAGTGTTCCGGTTTCAACAAGGATCGTTGTAACATATCCGCGTCCTTTATCCAAAGATGCTTCAACAACACTACCGATCGCACGGCGGTTAGGATTTGCTTTCAGTTCAAGTAATTCAGCTTCCAGAAGAACTTTTTCCAAAAGAAGATCAATACCCAAACCAGATTTGGAAGAAATTTCCTGAGTCTGGTATTTACCACCCCATTCTTCAACCAATATATTCATGTTGGCAAGTTCTTCACGAATTTTTTCCGTGTTGGCACCTGCTTTATCTACCTTACTGAATGCAAATACAATAGGTACACCGGCAACTTGTGAGTGATTAATTGCCTCACGTGTTTGTGGCATGATACTATCGTCCGCTGCAATTACAATAATTACAACATCGGTAACTTTCGCTCCACGGGCACGCATCGCTGTAAAGGCTTCGTGACCCGGCGTATCAAGGAATGTAACCTGTTTGCCTGTTTTTGTTTTTACACTGTATGCACCGATGTGCTGTGTGATACCTCCCGCTTCACCGCTGGCAACATTTTCCGAGCGGATGTAATCAAGAAGAGAAGTTTTACCGTGATCGACGTGACCCATGATCGTTACAATCGGAGCTCTTTCGATAAGGCTTTCTTCTGTATCAACTTCTTCAACAACGTCGTTTTGAACTTCCTCTTCTGCTGAGATAAAGGCAACTTCAAATCCGAATTCATCAGCGATGAAGGTAATTGCTTCTGCATCAAGACGCTGGTTGATCGAAACGAACATACCCATGCTCATACATACTGAAATTACTTCCTGAACTGTTACTTCCATCAGAGAAGCCAGGTCGTTAGCTGAAACGAATTCCGTTACGCGAAGTACTTTTGTTTCTTCCAGTCCGTCCGCGTTTGGATCGTTCTGATCGGCACGGTCACGACGGCGAAGTCCTTTTCCACGGGTTGCTGTGCGGCTGTTGCTACCTCCGCCCATACGAGCCATTGTGGCTTTGATGTTGTCAGCAACTTCTTTGTCAGAAACTTCTTCTCTTTTACCGCCTCTTCTGTTATTGTTACGGCCTTTATTAGCAGCAGATCCTCCACCTGTACTAGCAGTACCTGTTGTTCCGGCAGCAGGTGTAGTACCCGTAGTTCCGGCAGCTGGTCTGTTCGTATTGGTACCTGTATTGCTGTTGGCAGGTCTTGGAGCATTCGTATTAGGAGCGCCGTTTGGAGTTCTTGACCTGTTATTATCTCTGTTGGTATTGTCTCTGTTACCAGGAGTGCCCGGTGTTGCCGTTCCGGTTGCCGGAGTGGTGGTCGCAGTACCTGGAGTACCAGGTCTCACTTCAACACCATCACGGATTCGTTTACGCTTACGACGACGTTTTTTGTCCGTTGCCGAGTCACTTGACGCTACAGGGTCTTTCTTTTTGATCCTGTCAGAAGGCAGTTCAATTTTACCAACTACCCGAAGACCGCGAAGCTGCTCACCGCGAGCTTCAATCAATTCAGATTCATTGGATTCTGGGGTTGCAGGGTTGCTATCAGCAACCGGTTTGTTTTCAGCAACAGGAGGGGTCGTTTCTTTTACAGGAGTTTCCACCGGTTTTGACTCTTCTTTTTGAGTAGGTGGCTTCACTTCGGCAACGGGTTGTACCGGGGCCACTGGTTCCGGTTTTTCAACTACTACCTCTTTTTCAGCAACTAGCTCTTTCTTTGGTTGTTCGATAATTGTATTTTCAACAGGCGGTATTACAACCGGCTGGGGTTCTTTCTTAATTTCCTGCTCTATCACAGGCTCAACTGCCTTTACCTCAACTTTTGGCTCAGGCGTTACCACAGGCTTAGGCACTTCTGCCTTCACTTCTTCTTTAACAACCTCCTTTACAGGTTCCGGTTGCGGCGCTGGTGCTGGTCTTTTAGCAGCATCCAGATCAATCTTTCCTACAACTTTAATGCCCGGAAGTCTGTTTTCAAGAGCAGGAGGAGCTGGAACAGCGGTCTCTTCTGCCTGAGGTTTTTCTTCAATGGGTTTAGCGGGAGCGTTACGGAAATATAAAATTCCGTCAACGTCACTTTTCAACTTTTCTTCCTTCACTTCAACAGCTGGTTCCGAAGCAGTATTTCTTGGAGCCCATGAAGTTTTAAGATCCTCAGATTTGAAGTCTTTCGCAAGAAAATCAATTTGATCCGAATTAATTTTGGTATTGGGGTTACTTTCCACCTTGTACCCTTTGGCAGACAGATGATCCACGATCGTAGTAATTCCTACGTTCAGGATCCTTGCCACTTGGCTTAGGCGCATCATTTTATCTTCTGCCATATTAGCAATTTGTAGAAAAAAGTTTTTGCATCCGTGGAAATATAAACACTATGTCAATACCTCCACATATTCTTGTAATTATTCAAACTCTTTGCGAAGGATATCCAGAATATCTTCAACGGTATTTTCTTCTAAATCCGTCCGTCGAACAAGTTCCTCTTTATTAAGCGCTAATACACTCTTAGCGGTATCCAATCCTATTTTGTGCAACTCACTGATCATCCATGCATCGATTTCATCAGAGAATTCAGAAAGATCCACATCTTCGTCATTCTGTTCTTCGATATCACGGAAAACATCAATTTCCATACCAACCAGCTTACCGGCTAACTTGATATTTTGTCCGCCTTTACCGATTGCCAGTGAAACCTGATCCGGTTTAAGGAAAACTGATACGCGTTTTGCATCCCGGTCAATCTGCATGGAGCTCACTTTTGCCGGGCTAAGTGCACGACTGATAAGCAATTCCAGATTGTCCGTATAATTGATCACGTCAATATTTTCATTTCCAAGTTCACGAACGATCGAGTGAATTCTTGAACCTTTCATACCCACACATGCTCCAACAGGATCGATGCGGTCGTCATATGATTCAACAGCTACTTTTGCACGTTCACCCGGCTCACGAACGACTCTTCTTACAGAAATAATTCCATCATAGATTTCAGGAATTTCTACTTCGAACAAGCGTTCAAGGAACACAGGAGATGTTCTTGACAATGTAATTCTTGGCGTGCCATTATTCATTTCAACTTTATGAATAACTGACTTTACCGATTCCCCTTTGCGGAACCGATCTTTTGATATCTGCTCAGTACGTGGAAGAGAAAGTTCATTTCCTTCACCGTCCATGATGATTACTTCATGACGCAATGTCTGGTAAACCTCGCCAGTGATCATTTCACCCACCTGATCCTTGTATTTTTCATACATGATCTCCTTTTCCATATCTTTGATTTTCTGGATAAGGGTCTGGCGTGCAGTCTGAACCAATCTGCGACCAAATTCAACAAGTTTTACCTCCTCTGCAACTTCTTCACCGACTTCAAAGTCATTCTGAATCTTGCGTGCTTCGGCCAGTGGTATTTTATTGTAATCCCAGATGTCTTCAGAGTTGTCGTCGACAATCTCACGGGTGCGCCACATTTCAAGGTCACCACTTTCCGGGTTAATAATTACATCAAAATTATCATCGGTGCCGTACTTTTTACGGATCATTGTACGAAATACTTCTTCCAAAACGCTGATCATCGTTGGACGATCAATGTTTTTTGAGCTGGCAAACTCCGCAAATGACTCAATTAATATTCCGCTATCCATTGTTATGCTTAAGAATATTTGCTGATACTAAGTTATACATAATATATAATTTCCTGCAAATCAGACCAAAATGATAATCTGATTTATAAGTTTTTAAACGAGATTTCAACAAGTGCTTTCGAGATCTGATCCGTTGGGATCTCACGTTTCAGCGATGCCTCATCTACGGGTATTTTTGATTTTTTCTTCGGTTCTGGCAATTGAAGGGTTATTACGTCTTCTTTTGCTTCAATCAACTGCCCTGAAATTGATTCTCCTGTTTTTAAAGTCACCTTCAAATTTCTTCCCAGGTTTTTCAGATATTGACGAAGCAGAACCAAAGGCTGGTCCAGGCCGGGAGAAGAAACTTCTAATGTGTATGCCTCTGCAAAAACTTCCAGTTCTTCAAGTTGTTTCGCAAGTCTGCGGCTGATGGATGTACATTCCTGAATGGTAATACCTTCGTCTTTGTCAACGAGTATAGTTACTTTCTGGCTCACCTTTGAAGCCTTTATCTGAATATCCACCAGAAAATAATTGCCTTCTTCCAAATACGGAGCCAGCAAAACTTCCAAATGTTCTTTTATTGTCATGTAAGATGTACTACAAATAAAAAAGGGGATCAAATACCCCCCTCAATCAACCGATCAAACTCGAATTATTATGCAAATGTAAAACTTTTTTATGATTTGTACAAACTCTTGGAGAAGTGTTCTTTATTCAAAGTGTTCATCTATTTTTGTAAAAGCATTGAAATCATATCGCACAGTGAAGGGATTTAAAGTTTTTTTTTGGTTTTTGTATAAGTGTTTTGCTTTTTATTGTTTGCTGGTTTACGCTTTAACTTATTGGGTACCTACGTCGCACTGGGTGGCGGGTTTCCTGATGATGTCCTTGCCGTTAACGGTAATTGCCAATTTTATCTTTGCACTGTTATGGCTGCTGGCTGACCGGAAAAAGGCCATAATGCCTGTCATTTTAATTATTTTAGGATGTATTTTTTTGCCAAGAACCTATCAGTTTGGTGAAAAAACTCAGGAATCAGTAACCTCTTCCGGGAAAACCAAGACTTTCAAGGTGCTTAACTATAACGTATATGGATTTTGGGTGGTTCCAAATCATGCAAGGAAGGACGATGCCAAGACGGACGAAATGAAGCAATGGCTCATAGGACAAGATGCCGATATTCTCTGTATGCCTGAATTTTATAGTGATACCCGTCTGAGTTCTTTCAACAACGTAGAATTTTTCAATGATAACGGATACAAGTATTACAACTTGCTTAGTGGCAAAAATAGGAAGGGTGTACCATTTCATACATTGGCGATATTCTCCAGGTATCCTATAATAAAGCATAAAGAAGAAGCTTTTGAATTGCAGAATGGATTGATGTTTGCTGATATTGTTGTTAAAAAAGATACCATACGTATGATTGGAGTGCATCTGTATTCGATGTCGCTCCGGCTGAAAAGTCTTGTTACGCAAAAGGAAATTGCCGGAATAAAAAGAGAAACAAAAACTACTTTTTCAAAAATGAAGAAGGGTTTTTCAACGCGTGCTTCGGAAATTAAGCTGATGGAAACCTGGATCAGGGAATCTCCGTATCCGGTTATTGTTTGTGGCGATTTTAATGAAACACCTTACAGTTATTTTTATGGTCAAACCAGATCACTGCTGAAAAATGCCTTTGAAGAAAAGGGTAGTGGTTTTGGGTTTACCTACAACCGTATTCCCTGGTTTATCAGGATTGATAATCAGTTTTACAATGATAAAAGCCTTGATCTGCTGGACTTTACCACACTTGGAAATATACGGTTTTCAGATCACAACCCCAGTATTGGAACGTATTCTGTTAAGCGAGAGCCGAGTGAAGAGGGGAAATAGCAATTGATCTGATCATCAAAAAGGGTACGATTCCAGCCAGAATCGTACCCTTTTTGATGATAAAACTTATAAGGCAAATCAGTGTGGATAGGTAATGCCCAGGCTATCCAGTTCTTCTTTTGTTATAGAAGGAGGGAAGGCACCTGTCTCTAATTTGTGCTTAACCAGTTCGCCTGTTATTATGGCTTCTTTTTCTGTTTTAAACCCGTTATTGCCTGGCAATCCGGGAATATTCTTTTGCTCGATAACCGGCACCGTATCCTGGTAAATCCGGTAACCCCACGTGCTGTCCACCTGAATGGAGGAAACCGTGTAACTGCGAAGACCTTCGCTGTCTGACTTTTCTTTCTTTCCCTTGCAGGAAGAAATGAAAGCGGTTGCAGCGAAGGTCCCCATGCATATCAGAGCAAATCTGACGTTTGATATTGACTTTATAATCACTTCTTAGTTATCATCGTCATCAACAGCAGCATCCGGGTTAAAGCCCCAGAAATCGTCAAAACGACTTGATCCCGAAGCACCAGTACCGAAGTAACCTACATTGTTTACAACAAAGCCAGCTGCATAACCACGAGTACTTCCTTCAAAAGCGGTTTTTTCAACCCATAGATCCGTTCCCGGAGTCCATTCCCAGCAATCAGAATTGCTTTGACCACCGACGATATATGCTTTTTCGTTAATGACAAGTGCAAATGCATTTGAGCGTACCGGTGGGAAATCACCGTTATCATCATTAAATACAGTTTTCTGAGTCCAGGCTCCTTTGCCACTTGTTCCGCCCGGAACAAATTGGAACAAGTCTCTTACGTTTACACCTGAGTTGTTGGTTCCAAATCCTACGTAACCCGTGCTGCCGATTGTAAATGAAGTAGCACCTCTTCTTTTTCCACCAAGGAATGTAGCAACCTCAACCCACGAATCCGTAGTCGGATTGTATTCGTAGAAATCCTGGTAGTATCCCGAGGCATTATATCCCAAACCAACATATCCTTTATCGCCTACACTGAATGCAGTAGAATACTGGCGTGGTGTTCCCAAAAAGTCAGCAACCGCTTTCCATTTGTTGGTTGTTGGATCGAACTGATAAAAATCTTTTTTGTATCCGTTGTCAACAGTTGTAACACCGTCGTAACCTGTTCCCACATAAGCTTTGCCGCCAGCTACAAAAGCAACAGCGTCATTTCTTCCTGAGCCAGGGAATTCTGCAACCTGTGCCCATATTTTGCTCGTAGCATCATAAGACCAGAAGTCTTTTACGCGGGGAGTACTTTCGTTGGTATATCCAGTACCGATGTACCCTTTGTTGTTAATCAAGAAGCTTACTGCACTATTTCTGGGAATACCTCCAAAAGAAGGGATATCTTTCTTGTACCAGTTTCCTACTTTGTCAGGATCAGAATCACTACCACATCCGAATTGAATTAGTGCCGTTGATGCGATTAGAAGGGTTAACGATGACTTTTTTAAGGTATTAAACATGAAAAAATTCTGGTTTGACTAATTAATACAAATGAATACAAAAATGGTGGTATACTAAGGGTAAAAAAAATAAATGCTACAAAATGACCGAATTTGTAGATGAAGACGCATTTGGGTCAAATATACTGCAAACATAACATCTTGGAATTGCTTAGAAAAATTATATATTTACTTTTTGTCGAAAAGTTTCATAATAACCATCACTGATAGGTACTGTGTTTTGTCCGATTTTGATGCGTTGGCTCCTGATAATATCTATTTTATCGATTGAAACGATGTAGGATTTATGCACTCTGAAAAACTGGCTTCTCGGTAATTTTTCCTCTAACGCTTTCATTGTCATTCGTGTAATGACCGGATTTATCTGATTTACAAAATAGATTTTCAAATAATCTTTAAGTCCTTCCACATAACTGACATCCGATAATTTGATCTTGACAAGTGCGTAATCCGAGCTGACAAATAAATATTCCTGGCTTGCCCGATAATCCTCAGATTGCAAATTTCTTCGTTCACGGAGGCTCAGTAAACTGAATAATTCGTAAGCTTTATCTGCTGCTTTCAGAAAACGCGCCTTGGTCAATGGCTTTAAAAGGTAATCAAGAACATCCAGGTTAAAGGCTTCTAACGCAAAATGCGCTTTATTTGTTGTAATGATTATTCGGGTACTGAAAGATAAACTTTTCAGGGTATGAAGTGCTTTCAGGTCATAATTTTCAATATCTAAAAATAGAAGATCCACTTTTTGCGTTCTTAGCATGTCGGAAGCATTTTCTGAACTGTCGTAAGTACCTAACAAATTAAAAAAATCAATACTGTTGATGTGCTTACTTAAACCCTCCAAATCCAACGTGCAATGATCAATAGCGATACAGTTAAGCTTCCTCATATATACTTTAAAATGCAATTTCGGACATATTATTAAGCTATACGTACTAACGGATCATTCTGTTGCATTTAAGTTTTGGTCTACACATTTTGCCTGTTTGTCTAATTCGTTTTGTTATTCAGGTTTATATCTGATATTTTTGCATTTTTACTGTTCTTGTGCTAAATGAAATTTACTCATTATTTTTCTAAGAGATTATTTTCGCCGGTTTCCAGCATGCTTGCCGGATTATATTTGTGCGTTTCAATAACGGGGTGTCAGTCTGGGGATGAAATTGTTTCACTGGAACAGCGGAACCCGGATGATTTTCTTGTATTATTTTCGGATACCAGTACCGTAACGCTGTCTACACTGGCAATGGATTCGGTCATGACTGGTTCAGGGGACCGCATGCTAATCGGGCGTTATAACGATCCGTACTTTGGTAAAATGCAGGCTGCTGCTTTTTTTCAACCTGTTCTTCGTGCGGCAGTATCTCTTCCTGAAAAGGCGGTTTATGATTCACTGGTTTTGAAAATGGCTTATTTTAATAAGTTAGAGAATTTACATAACCAGTATTATTTTTACGGTGATACGACGAAAACATTAAACTTGACGGCTCATGCATTGCAGCAGGATATGTTGCTGAAAAATGGAGCTTACTATGCTTATAACCAGACGCCTTATGATAAAGAGCCTATAGGGAAAATTAGTTTTAAGCCTTCACCACACGCTACCAAGTCTGTAAGAATTAAGCTTTCGGATGTACTGGGGAAAAAGATTTTTGATCAGAGTGCTGCCAATTTGCTGACTACAAATGATCAATGGATTGAACTGGTTAAAGGACTTACGGTCATGTCTGATGCAAAGGATAACGGCGCTATTGTTGGCTTTATGAGCTTCAGTGATAGTACCGCTGTTGAACTTCATTATCACACGGAAGAAAAAGATGGTGTGACGAAAGGAGTAGCTGCATTTACATCCAACGCGGAGTATAATTACATTCAGGGTGACAGAACCGGTACGGATCTGGCAAAATTGCAGTTCAATAGCAGGGCATCTCTGCCAACTTCTCAAACTGGCGAAAAGGCATTTATTCAACCGGGTGTTGGGATTATGATGCGCGCTGATTTTCCAACTTTAAGAGGATTAAAAGACGTAAAATACTCCGTACCAAACAGAGCTTTTTTACGAATCACACCCATTCAGGAGTCGATTACGGAGCAACTGAAAGCGCCTAAAACCATCCATGTTTTTTATTGTGATAAAAATAATCAGTTTTTAAGATCATCCTCGGCAGGTGCACCGATACCGTTAACTGATCTTGCTGGAAAATTGGTTACCGGTTCATACATCAATGATATGGTGAATAACAAACAATATTATCTTTTTGACGTTAGCTCTCAGTTTACCTCGATTTTATCGAGTCCGTCATCTGACGCAAACGGACTCTTGTTTGTACCATCGGAATTAACAAGTGGTGAGTTCATTGTAAAAGATACAGAATTTGCAAAAAGTCTGACGCGACTGGTGATTGGCAGTCAAAAACATCCAACCAGCCCGGGAGTTAAGTTGGAGCTTTATTACACAACTTTAAAGCCATAACCTGAAAAAATAAAACGACAACCGGCAAAGGTTATAGCATAACAAAAGAGCCCGAAAATTCCAGGATTTTCGGGCTCTTTTGTTATTGCATTATTCTGCTGATTACATCACATAACCATCTTTTGGCAGAATTTTATCCGGGATCAGTGGTGCGCCAATAAGCTGCAAAAGGTTGATTTCGATCGTTCTGGATAATGATTTCATGGGAATGTCATTATGGTTACCTTCAAAAGGGCTCTGCATAACATATGAAATTCCTTCGACGTAAAAGAACATAAACGAGATCACGAAAGTAATGGGAATCGCAATTCTTCCGAGGCTGTCGATCAGGCCCATGGGTAATATCAGCGTAAAAAGAAAAATAATAAGGTGAACAAAAAAGCTGTATTGCGTCGGAAATATAGTGTTTTTAATTCTTTCACATTGTCCCATCGAGTCGCATAAGCGACTGATAGTTTCATCAAGACTTTGCAAAAAAAATGGATTTAAAAACTGATTGTCGTAAGCATAAGTGATTCTTTCCTGAATTAAAAAAAGAATGGCATTGGGAATGTTGTCATGGGCCGACACAAAATCAAGTTCCTGCTCACTGAGATGTAAATTGGCGTCTACCAGAACAGGATCTCTTCTAAGAGTATTACAAAGCGCATAACACCACGCAATTTGCAAATGGGTTATGTTTTCAATAAGCGCCTTCTTATGCTCAGGCTCGGCTTTAATAAAGGATATAGACTGCCGGATCAGTGTTCTGCTATCATTCACAATGGCACCCCATGACTTCCTGGCTTCCCACCAACGGTCATAGGCGGAGTTGGTCCGGAAACCAAGCAAGAGCGATAGGGCAGTACCTACAATGGAAATAATGGACAGCGGGAAAACAAGGAAATGCCAGTCGTGATACTGGTACATGTAAAAAACAAGGGCGGCGTAACTTGTAACAGCCAGCACACCCGGCCAGATACCCCTTAAAAGGCGCCAGATTGAAAATACTTCTTTAACGTACATCAGGTAGATTTATAATATCATCAAAGGTTGGCATGAGCCAATAATGACAGCAATGTAATTCAAAAAAGTAAGATACCGATGGTTCCGCCTGCTTAGGTCCGAAAGAAAAGCACAGGGTTTGAATAAAAAGAAACAGGCGCAGAAGCTGAATGCTTCTGCGCCTGTTTTTATATCAATCTATCGGATCGATCAGATAAGCCTGGACTCGCGGTCTTCTCTGCGTTTCTTACGTTTGTAGGCAATCTTTTCAATTGCTACGAAAAGTACAGGAACTACAAAGATGGCGAGTGAGGTAGCTGCAAGCATCCCTCCAAATACCGTCCATCCGATCGTTTTCCGTGACTCAGCTGCTGCACCACTGGCAAAAGCCAATGGAAGTACCCCTAGAATAAAGGCCAGAGATGTCATGATGATCGGTCTCAGACGAAGCTGAACTGCTTCCAGCGTTGCCTTGACCAGTTCCATCCCTGAATCAACCCGCTCTTTTGCAAACTCGACAATAAGAATCGCATTTTTTGCAGCCAAACCAATCAGTGTGATAAGACCGATCTGGGCATAAATGTTATTGGTAAGGTTTGGAAGCAATGTAAGCGTGATGATCGATCCAAGTGCCCCGATTGGTACCGCGAAAAGTACCGAGAACGGAATAGACCAGCTTTCATAAAGTGCCGCAAGGAAAAGGAATACGAATACGATCGAGATCGCAAAGATCGTAGTAGTCGAATCCCCCGCCTTGATTTCCTCAGAACTCATACCCGAGAATTCGTAACCGTAACCCTCAGGAAGTGTTTCAGCAACTTCTTTCAGCGCCTGAATCGCCTGGCCGCTACTGAATCCTGGTTTTGGTGTACCGTTAATCTCAACGGCACGGTAAATATTGTAGTGAGAAATAAGCGCAGGGTTTTCTACAACTTTCGTAGTAATGATCGCTGAAAGCGGAACCATATTTCCCTGTTTGTTTCTTACATAAAACTTGTTCACCTGATCCAGGTTTGAGCGGAAACTGCTGTCAGCCTGAACCATTACACGGAAGTTACGCCCGTATAGGTTAAAGTCATTCACATACGTACTACCCAGAAGTGTTGATAACGTACTGAAAACGTCGTTTACCTGCACACCCAGTTTTTTAGTTTTATCGCGGTCAACGTCAATTTGATACGATGGCGTTTTGGCGTTAAAGAACGTATAGGCAAAACCAATCTCCGGACGCTGGTTAACAGCGGCAAGGAATTTTTGTGTAACAGCCTCAAACTTTTTGATATCATCCGTACTGGTTGTCTGCTGAAGCTCGAAGGTAAAACCCGATGTTTGTCCAAGACCTGGAATAGCTGGCGGAGCAATCGCAAGGACACGTGCCTCTTTAATATCCGCAGTACGTTTCTGAATTTCTTTGATAACCGCCTGGACGTGATGCTCGGCACCTTTCCGGTCGGCCCATGGATGTAAACTCACGAACATGGTACCTACGTTGGCCTTATTGGAAAAACTGATTACGTTAAGACCCGCAAGACCACCGACCGTTTTAATTTCAGGAATAGCAGACACACGCGCCATAATTTCCTTGATCATCGCGATGTTACGTGTCGTCGATGCGGCTTCCTGCATTTCATAGGTCACAAAAAGACGGCCTTCATCTTCCACAGGAATAAATCCGGAAGGTTTGTTTTTGAATAAGAAAACAAGACCAACGATCAGACAGATCATCATGATGATCACATAAGGGGTTCCTTTGATCCATTTGGCAACGCCTCTGGTGTAGGAATGCGAAACACCGTCAAACCAGCGGTTGAATTTGTCAAAGAATTTTTCAAGCAAGTTCTTTTTCTCGCCAGCTCCTTTGGTAGGTTTAAGCATCATGGCGCAAAGTGCAGGCGTCAATGAAAGTGCTACAAAGGCTGAAAGAAGTACGGATACCGCAATGGTAATCGCGAACTGCTGATAAAGCCTGCCTACAATACCGGGTACAAAACTTACAGGGACGAATACCGCCGCCAAAATAAGCGCAATCGCGATAACGGGCCCTGAAATTTCTTTCATCGCTTTCTCAGTAGCTGCCTTGGGCGAGAGCCTGCCATGGTCAATATTATGCTGGACGGCCTCGACCACTACAATGGCGTCATCCACAACAATACCAATGGCGAGTACGAAGGCGAAAAGTGTAAGTGTATTAATCGTAAATCCGAAAGGAATAAAGAAGATGAACGTTCCGATCAACGATACCGGGATGGCAAGAATAGGGATCAGCGTTGCGCGCCAGTTCTGAAGAAACAGGAACACTACAATCACCACCAGGATCATCGCTTCAGCAAAGGTATGCAATACTTCTTCAATCGATACCCTTACAACAGAGGCAGTTTCTACCGGAATTACGTAATCGATATCCTTTGGAAAGGTTTTCTTCATTTCCGCAAGCGCAGCCATTACACCATCATAAGTATCAAGTGCATTGGCACCTGGTGCCTGATAAATCAATACAAACGCGGCAGGTTTTCCGTTGACAAATGCATTGGCATTATAGTCAAATTTACCAAGCTCCACGCGAGCAACATCTTTCAGATAAACAACACTTCCTTCGTTTGGAGCCGAGCGGACAATAATATCTTCAAACTCCTCTTTTGTATTCAAACGGCTGTTTGTCAGTACACTGTATTCAAATGCCTGTGCAGCGGGCTGTGGGTTAGCACCAACAGTCCCTGCGGCGATCTGTAAGTTCTGCTCAGCCAAAGCGGCAGAAATGTCAGAAGGCGTCATATTCATATTGGCAAGTTTCTCCGGATTGAGCCAGATACGCATACCAAAGTCATCCGCACGGGAAACGATATCTCCCACACCTTTCACACGCTGAATTCTGTCTTTCAGATAAATGTTGGCATAGTTACCGATGAACTGCGCGCTGTGTGTGCCATTAGGAGAGTAAAGTGCAAGGGCGATCATGATACTTGGCTGTCTTTTGCGGACAGTAAGACCCAATCTTTTGACAACATCCGGAAGAGCCGGTTCAGCCACACTCACGCGGTTCTGAACATCGAGCGCCGCAATGTTTACGTCCGTACCAATATCAAATACAACGTTAATACTGCTTTGACCACTACTGGTACTGTTGGACGACATGTAACTCATGCCGGGCGTACCATTTACCTGCGTTTCGATCGCTGTGGTGGTAGTCTGCTCGACGGTCTGGGCATCGGCACCTGTAAAGACTCCTGAAATAGTAACCGTAGGAGGTGTCACGTCCGGATATTGGGCAATCGGTAAAGTTGTTAATGCAATAAGGCCAACGAGCACGATCACAACCGAGGTAACGATTGCCGTAACAGGCCTTTTTATAAAAATATCTGCAATCATTTTTTTAGTATTTAAGGGAATCAGAAGGAGGTAAGGCCTGAGGCCACAATTCCTGTTTTTCTAGCTTACCGTTATTTTGAAGCACCATTCGCCGGAGCTGCTGCGGGCGGAGCTGAATTGATGACAGCACCTTCACGAAGATTCTGAACACCTTCCACAGCGATTTTTTCACCTGCCTTAAGTCCTTCCTTTACAATAATATTGGATCCGATAGGCTCGCCCAAGACAAGTTTTCTTTGCGAAACTTTGCTCGAATCTCCTGCAACGTAAACGAAGAATTCACCCAGCTGCTCGGTCACCGCTTTGTAAGGGATCAAAACAGCGTTTCCTGATGAGCTGTTAAGTACGCGTACGGTGCCAGTCATCCCAGCTCTTAAAAGATTGTCCTTATTCGGGAAAACAAGACGTGCTTTAATCGACCCCGTCTGAGGATCCACGGCGCGGTCAATCAGTTGTAGTTTTCCTGGGTAAGGATAGATATCCGTTCCAAAAGCAACCGTGAAAGTAGAGTCGTTTCCTTTATTGTTTTTCAAAAGATTGGTAAAACGGAAAATTTCTTTTTGGTCAACATTAAAATCAACCGCAAGCTGTCCGTCGGTGGAAACTGTATTCAGAACCGTTTGTCCTGCACTTACGGCAGCACCAACTTTAACGAGTGAAATGCCGATTACGCCGTCAAAAGGAGCTGTAACTTTGGTGTAGCGTACGCTGGTGGAAACACCGGAGATATTTGCCTGTGCTGCTTCCGCTTGTCTTTTAGCTACTTCCAGCGCCGCATCTGCATTATCCACCAATTGCTTTGCGACTGCGTCGTTTTTATCAAGTTCATGATAACGGTCCGCATCTTTTTGTGCTTTCACAACATTGGCTTTCTGAACATTCAGGTTGGCTACTGCCTGCTCGTAATTGGCCGAGTATAACTGCGCGTCAATCGTATAAAGTAATTGTCCTTTTCTGACACGGGCTCCATCCTGAAAATGAACGCCAGTGATAAATCCTGTTACCTGAGGGCGCAGTTCTACAACATTCAGTGCATTCACACTTGCAGGATACTGATCGTGGTAAACCGCATCCGTAGATTTTACTTCTTCAAGCGTTACATTCACTGGCGGAGGACCCTGCATACCCGCCTGTTGGTCATTCTTTTTTCCACAGGAAACCAGTACCAAAACTGATAGAGCTGCTGTATAGTATTTCATTGTATTTAAAAACATGGTATCAAGGAGTTTCAATAATTAATAGTTTAGTTGACCTAGGGCTTTTTGTACATCGATCTTGTTGGCCAGTACCTGATAGAGTGCATTGTAATAATTAATTCTGGCAAGACGAAGATCTGTTTCAGAGGTAATTACTTCCAGATAAGTCTTGATACCCGAGCGGTATTGCAGCTGGATCACATCATAAACTTCTCTTGCCAGGTCAACATTTTCTTTTTGTGCGATCAGATTGGCAAGACTTCCTTTATAATAGCCCAACGCATTGGAATATTCCGAATTAACATTCAGTTTCAGATTCTTGATATCCAGGTCCACTCTTTTTACCTGCCATTCAGCAGAATGAATGTTGGCCTTACGCTTCCCGCCTTGGTAAAGCGGCAGACTAAGGGTTAATGCCGCAAACGAGTTAGGAAAGTTATTGCCGTAAAGATCTCCAAACTGATTATTCTGATAGTTCAGGTTATAAGCTCCGTTAGCAGAAACAGTTGGTAAAAAGCTCATTTTATTGTATTGTAAATTTGATTCAAGGAGCCTTTTTTGTGTACTTAACTGGGCAAATTCAATGCGTGAGTTAACTTCGGGACCTTGCAGCGTATCCAAAATAATTTCACGTTCCATCTGAAGTGAATCATAACTGATTTTAAGCTCGTTGCCAAGTGGATAGCCCATCAGCGATTTAAGATATTCCGTTTTACCCTTTAAAATTTCCTGGTTGCTTTTTCTGGCAGCCTTGGTATTATTTAATGAGATGGTGGCACGCTTATAGTCTATCTTGTCTGCAACGCCTGACTTGTACTGGTTTTCAGCATCTTTCAAACTTCTTTCCAGACGAACAATATCTTCATCAGATACGCGTATCTGCTCCGTTGTAGCAAGTACGTCGTAAAAAGCTTTGGAAACATTTACAGCAAGATCGATCTTGTTAAAAGAAGTGTTCTGGCTTGCCTGAAGCAAAACGTCGCCACGTGTTCTTTTGGCAAGCAATACATCACGGTTAAAAAGAGCCTGCGAAAGTGTAAATTGTCCGGCAGACGTATTTTTAACACCCAGTCTTACAGGGTTTCCCGCAATGACACTCGTCTGAATGAGAAAGTTGTGCTGCAGGTTATAGTTGAAGTTAATCTGCGGATACCAGTCAGCCAGTTTACTTTTGACAGTATTCTCCGCAATTCTTTCATCAATGACGGATTGTTGAATTAAGGGCTGGTTTTTAATGGCATACTGAATGACATCCTCCAAAGTGCCGCTCGCTAGCGTATACTGCTCACCACCCGCCGCAGTTGTGCTCTGCTGAGCTACAACCAGCACCGGTGCCAGTAGCAGAAGTGAAATACTTAGTGCTAAAAATCTTATTGTTTTAGCTTTACAATAAAAATTCATGAAAAGGGAATTGTTAATTTGATAATGAATTTATGGTGTTAATATTCAGGAAGAAAGGAGGTTTTTAAGGTAAACTACCAACGACCTCGTTTAATTCCTGATCAAGTATGACCTTAAAGATTTTTTTTAGGTTAATACTTAATTTCTTTTGCAGGTGGCTGTCAAATTCCTGCTGCGTCAGTTCCTCCAGTCCATGAATTTTCCTGTAAAATGACTGGGTGCTAATCGCTTGGTTAATAGTACCAAAGAGGGTTGTAGATAACATCAGTACGTCAACATCTTTTGTAAATACACCAAGCTGCTGTCCTTCGTTAATAATATTTTCCATCGCTCTCAGGTTTTTGATTTTCATCCCCTGAAGAAGGTCCGAGATAATGGGAGTTCTGCTGCCAGAAAGTTGTTCTCTCACCACGATGTTGTGAAAGCACTGTTTTTCGATTAAACGTTCAACAACTCCGTCAATCATTAAGTTTACTTTCTGCATCGGTGAAAGATCCACATTCAGCAGCAGGCTTTCCAGTCTGTTCAGAAAATCTTTTGATCTTACTTCAAAAAGCGCTTCGATCAGCTTCTCTTTGGAGCCGAAATAATAGGATATCATCGAGACATTGATATCGGCTTCCTGCGAAATGTCACGGATTGATGTACCGGAGAACCCTTTTTCGGCAAATAACCTTTCGGCTACCGAAATGATTTGCAATTGTTTGCTGTTATATTCCATTGGTTTTTATCAGCACACATAGTAAAGTGCAAAGATAACGGTGCCAAAGGTAAGCGAATATAAAAATTAAATCAAACGTTTGTTTGAAAAAATCAAACACTTATTTGATAAGTTGAACTTTATATTTGCAAAAGACAAAAAAATGAAATTTTGATAAAGCTATTTTGCGTACTAAACTGGCAATGCTTCTTTTGAAGCTCTTTGCTCAGGCCAGATTTTTTCGATAATCAAGGCAAAACCGATTACCAGTACGCAGCCTATTAAGTTAAGCCATAAAAAAGCGGTAAGGTCTTTCCAGTAGCTTATCACTACAAAAAATTCTCCCAGGATCGCAGCATAGAAAACAGCCCTTCCGCCAATTGTTTTAAAATAAAAAGCAACGAGAAATATGCCCAAAATCACGCCATAAAAGAGAGATCCTAACACGTTGACGGCCTCAATCATACTGCCAAGCCGGCTTGCATACTGTGCAACGAATATACAAAAGATACCCCAGAAAAATGTTGCCCATCTGGATGCCCTGAGGTAGTTTTTTTCTTCATCATCCTTATGATACATACGTTTGTAAATATCAACTACGGTGCACGATGCCAGTGAGTTATAAGCAGCAGCGACGGATCCCATGGATGCGAGCAGGATGACCGCAATCAGCAGACCCAGCATACCAACCGGGAGGTAATCGATAACAAAACGGAGGAAGATATAATTAACATCATTTACGTCGCCGCCATTGGCTTTTGAAAGCAGAACCTGCGCTTTTCCTCTGACTTCCTTTACATCCTCTTCTATTTTTCCAAGAACGACTCTTGACTTGTCAATCGCTTGCTGATCATCCTTGTTCAGTGCGTCGGTCAAGGCCATGACATGTACGTGTTTGCCTTTCTGAATTTGTTCATGGGCTGCTTCCAGCTTCTGAAATTCAGCTGCATACTGCGTTTTTTTGATTTTGTTTACCTCCACCTGATTGAAAAAAAGAGGTGGATTGGTGAATTGGTAAAATGCAAAAACAAGTACACCGACCAGCAGGATCAAAAACTGCATCGGAATCTTTAACAGTCCGTTCATCGCAAGTCCGAGCTTGCTCTGCCCTTGTGAGCTCCCCGTAAGATACCTGCCAACCTGCGACTGGTCTGTTCCAAAGTAAGATAACTGAAGAAAAAAGCCGCCGATCAGACCGGACCATACGTTGTAGCGGTTATTAAGATCAAAAGTAAAATCGATCAGATTGGTTTTGCCCATTTTCCCGGCTACGTGAATGGCATCGGAAAAAGTAACATTTTCCGGTAATAGTTTTACCACCATAAAACCGGCAATGACCATCCCCACCGTTACAATTCCCATTTGCTGTAAATGGGTATGAGAAACAGCCTTCGCTCCGCCGGAAACGGTATAAAGCATGACTATACCACCCGAAATCATATTGGTCCAGGTAATATCCCAGCCCAGGATCGAAGAAAGGATCAGTGAAGGCGCATAAATAGAAAGTCCTGTGGAAAGCCCCCGCTGTAAAAGAAAAAGAAAGGAGGTTAATGTCCTGGTTCGCAGATCGAAACGTCCTTCAAGAAATTCATATGCGGTAAATATTTTCAGCTTATTAAATTTGGGGACAAACGTAATGCAAAGCACAACCATGGCCAGAGGAAGTCCAAAATAGAACTGTACGAAACGCATTCCGTCCGTATAGGCTTGTCCTGGTGCCGAAAGAAAGGTAATGGCACTTGCCTGGGTTGCCATCAAAGACAACGTTACGTGATACCAGGGGAGGGATTTATTGGCCAGCAGGTAAGAATCTATGCCCGTATTTTCACGGCTTTTGTAAATACCGTATGCAACAATAAAGGTTAGGGTAAGTGAAAGTACAATCCAGTCAAGATAGCTCATTCGAAATGGGTCATGAATAAATAAAAGAGGGCGATAAGCACAAACAGGGTCGCAATGAGAAGCGCATATAGCTGCGGCCAGGAACTTACAAATGGCGGAAGACCGTCAAGATCTTCTTTGGCATTACCATCTTTTTTATCCATTTAATAAAAGGGTTCAGGTGATTTTTAAGGCTTGGGCACTTTCGACAAAAATAGAACGCTTTTTGGATTGTTTTAGCATATTTTAATCCCGCGGATCGCCAAAGCAGTTAATATTAGGATTTATTAACAAACAAAAGCAGATCACCGCAGGTGTATTAACACCGTTTTGTGATCTGCTTTTGCCCGAAATGAAAAATTCTTAAAGCGTATAACCGATTTTTAATGTAGCATAGTCGCGGTTGTTAAAGGTTTTTTCATCAATCAAATGCATTTCCAGTGCGACAAAAAATGACATGATATTAACACCGATTCGTGGTGAAATTCCAAAACGCGTTCCCAGGTTTGTGGTGGTGGCGGGTATATTTTCCTGTCCGGGGATATCCGTTACGGGAAATTGCCCATTACCAAGAAAATAAGCTCCTGCACCGATACCTACGAAAGGGGCAAATTTGTTATTCCATAACTTAATCACATCTCCGGTCAATGCAACCGATCCGATCGGGTCGGATTTGACACGGCCCTGTTTGGAAAGATAAGACTTCATTAAAGTATATTCTCCTCTCAAACCAAGCGATACATAGTTGGTAAGGCGATAGGTGGGTTCCACTGAGAACGATAATGCCGAAGCATCCAGGAAATTTTGCTTGTAGCGCCAGGTTGTTCCAAGTCCGGCGCCTACTTTGATGTTCAAACGTGGGCGATATTGCAGGAAGTCTGGTGATTTCTGATCATTGGTTAATGGACGAAGACTGCCTTCATTAACCTGTGCATAGGTAGTTTGCAGAAAACAAAAGAAGATTGCGGCATATGTAAGTTTTTTCATTGAAGATAACTTTGGTGTCAGGTTCATCCTATGGGGTAAGGATCATTTGTTGTCAGGTTGCTTCCTGTGAAATTTTCATACCATAACCGGTCGGTTAAGCCAGACTCGATTTCATTCCTGATAAATTTTAAAGCTTATTGTAATCTGAATGTTAACCTTTAAAGATCATCGCCGATCAGGATTTTAGTTTGTTTGAGAAGAGCGAAGCCGCAGAATCGGAAAAACAAACGGGACAGCATGAATGAATACGCTCAGGGAAATCATTCAATAATGCTGTTTGAAATTTAAATTTTCACCTGAAAAGTATAAGGAAGCCTGGTTTGCTGAAAAACTCCACAGTTTAGCCCGGAAATTACCCTTGTATTGCAAGATAGATTTTGATGAAAGCATGCTTTACTTTATCGGTATAACTGCTGACTTATTTAACCTTTACAAAAGTTTTGAAAAAGTATCTTCTTGCTGCCGCATGTCTTTTTGCATTAGGTGGCAAACAAACGAGTGCCCAGAATTTACCGCCCGTTTTCGGGGATAATTATCCTGCTGAAAAAGACGCAAGAGTCCGGCAATATCTGACAGCGACTCGGATTGTCTGGCAGTCGGATCGTAGTTCAAAAAGTATTGTGGATGCTGAAAACCTGCTTCGCCCAGGCACGGGACAAGCGGATCTTGTTCATGAAAATTTTTGTAAGCTTATCAGCACCCGGGAAGAAAAACCGGGGCTTGTTCTGGATTTTGGACGGGAAATTCAAGGTGGAATTCAGCTGGTGACGGATCAGCCTTCGGACCATCGCCCGATCAAAATAAGACTTCGTTTTGGCGAATCGGTCAGTGAAACCATGTCAGAGATCGATACGATCAGTGGAGCAACGAATGATCATGCCATGCGTGATTTTATCATTGAAGTTCCGTGGCTTGGTGTTATGCAGGTCGGTAATACCGGTTTCCGATTTGTAAGAATAGATCTGGTGGATGCCGACCGGGAGCTGCAACTTAAAGAAGCGCGAGCCATTTTTGAATACCGCGATATCCCATATCTGGGTTCTTTTAAAAGCAACGATGAACGTCTGAATAAAATCTGGGATACCGGCGCTTACACCGTTCATCTGAATATGCAGCAGTTTTTATGGGATGGGATTAAAAGAGACAGACTTGTCTGGGTAGGAGATATGCATCCGGAAATCATGACGATCAACTCCGTATTTGGTAAAAATGAAGTGGTTGCAAAAAGCCTTGACCAGGCGAGGGATATTACCCCGCTTCCCGGCTGGATGAACGGAATAAGCGCTTACTCGATGTGGTGGGTTTTGATTCACCGTGATTTGTATAAGTATCAGGGCGATCTTGTCTATTTGAGAAAACAGCAAAAATACCTGGTTGAACTTCTGGATCTTCTGATCAGCAAAACGAAAGATAACAAGGAAGCACTGGATGGTACAAGGTTTTTGGACTGGCCGTCGAGTGAAAATCCGAAAGCGATTCATGCCGGTCTTCATGCCATGCTGGTGATGACACTGGATGCCGGCGCCGAACTTTGTACCCTGTTGGATGAACCTGCTCAGGCGAAGAAATGCAGGGAGGTATCAACAAATCTAAAACTTTACGTTCCGGATGCCAATGGTTCCAAGCAGGCCGCAGCGCTTCTTGCACTTTCGGGACTTTTACCTGCGGAAAAGGCGAATGCTGAGGTATTGGCAGTGGATGGCTGTGCAAGAATGTCTACTTTTTATGGCTACTACATGCTCCAGGCACGTGCGAAGGCTGGTGATTATCAGGGCGCGATAGACTGTATCCGTACTTACTGGGGTGGAATGCTGGATATGGGTGCTACCACATTCTGGGAAGATTTTGATCTGGACTGGACAAAAAATGCGGCTCCCATAACCGAAATAGTGCCCGATGGAAAGGATGATATTCATGGAGATTTTGGCGCTTATTGTTACAAAAACCTGCGTCACAGTCTTTGTCATGGATGGGCTTCCGGGCCAACCTCATGGCTTTCTGAGCATGTACTGGGTGTAAGTGTATTAGAGCCCGGATGTAAGACTATAAAAATAAAGCCTAATCTGGGTGATCTGAAATGGGTCGAAGGGAGTTTTCCTACCCCAGCCGGACCCGTGAAAATACGGCACGAAAAACTGGCTGACGGCAAAGTGAAATCCGTGATTGAGGCGCCAAAAGGTGTTAAGATTGTGCGGGAATAACGGCGGTGTTTTGTAAATAAAATAAATGAAAAGCGTTAGTATTTTTCAGTCAGCAGTTTTGCTGCTGCTGATCAATACCAGGTTGACCAATATGCAAAAAAAAACTTTCAGACTGTTTTCAAGTACAAGGCTTCCAGCTCATTGGCTGAAATGTCATTGGGGTCAATGACTGCTTCCAGATTGCCTTCTTTCATAATACCGATTCGTGTAGCCATTTCCTTTGCCCTGAAAATATCATGTGTCGCCATCAGAATAGCCGTTCCATTGGCAGAAAGCGTTTTCAGGATTTCTGAAAATTCGTTAGAAGCTTTCGGGTCGAGGCCGCTGGTAGGCTCATCAAGTAAGAGTACTTTTGCCTTTTTTGCAACGGCTATGGCAATACCAACCTTTTGTCTCATGCCTTTCGAATAACCTGCCAGGCGCATATCATGTGCACTATGCTGCAAGCCTGCTGTAAGAAGAAAATCGCCGAGTTCAGGTTTTGAATAGCTGAAACCGGCCAGTGAAGAAAAATATTCCAGATTTTCAAGTCCGCTGAGATTGGGATACAGCATCACTGTTTCGGGAATGTAGGCCAGCAGTCTTTTAGTTTCCTGCGGTTTCTCATTAACCGATATTCCATCGATCGAAACAGATCCCGAGGTGGGTTCTATGAAGCCGAGAAAGAGATTGATCGTCGTAGTTTTTCCTGCACCGTTCTGCCCCAGCAGAGCAAATATTTCGCCCTCGCTGATGGATAAGTTCAGATTATTAAGCGCGGTATGTGTTCCGTATTTTTTTGTTAAATTTTTAGCTTCAAGCATTTTGTGCAGAGGTCTTGATGATGAAATTTCTTTTAAACAACCCAATGGATACCATAAGCAGCACCGCTGACCAGGTCATAATGGCTGCAATACCGGCAAAAGCAGGACTTGCTTGGTAAGCCTCGGGCTGGTATTTGGGATATGCGTGCCAAGCCACATTCTCGGTTAACGTTTCCTCAAAAATATAGGGATAAAAAAACTCCCTTAGCAGCTTATGATATCGTTTTACCGATTGCAGATAGTCTATATGATTGTTGATATCAGTATTTGCAATCCTGTTCAGGAGTTGTTGGGAAAGAATTACCGGGTCAAATAAACTGATGGTTTCGGCCATAGACTGGCGCTGATTCAGTTTCGTAAATAAACTCGCAGAAGACTGTGTAGATTCCACATCGCCCGCATATTGCATGGCATAATACCATCCTGAGGAATATTTGTCTTCCGGGATCGGATATTTTCGGTAAGCAGGGTAGGCCGCGTAAAACGTTTCCATAGTCGGTTTTTTTGGCAAATCCCATTTCTGGTGATAACCTTCCCGCTGTTTCACTGTTGTTTCCAGCGCCTCGGGTACCGGAATTTGTTCGCTGATCAGCAGATTTGAAATTCCGGGAAACAGGATACATAAAAATATCCAGATGGAGATCAGGATCGTCGCGTTAAATGAAGAGCTTTTTCCAAATGAAATCACCAGTACAGAAAGCAAAAACCAAAACACATGATACGTGATCAGCACCGCACCGATCTGGAAAGTCGGGATGGATAATGGTAAATTTAAATAGACTGCGCTGATAAGAAAAATAATAAGTGAAGTCGCTATAATAAGCACGAAACGCACCAGCAGTTTGGAAAAAATGACCGTGGATGTTTGTCGGCTACTGGTCCTTACAATTTTCCAGACCCCGTTTTCCTGCTCATGCGAAATTGAATTATAACAAAAGGCAATGATCAATAGCGGGAACAGAAAGATGAACACAAAGGAAGCATCCAGGTTTCCTACCAGCAGCGACAAAGGATTGGTAAGCTCAGAATCATATAGATGGCCTTCTATACCCAGTATTTTTACTTTCAGACTGAACGTATTAACATCTCTTTGTCCGATGGAAAAAGCTGCCCACGATGATGGGTTATTGAAGGTATAAAAAAACGGATAATACGCCGTAGTCCCGGCCGATTTGCCTTTTCCTTCTTGCTGAATGTGCTGCAAATGGTTTTTCTGTACCCTGCTTATACTGCCGATGGTTTCTTTTTGTCGGCCAATTACACTTTTGCCATGATAAAAACTGTAAAGTCCAAAAAAAATCAAACCGAAAATTCCCCACAGTACGATTTTTCCCCGAAGGAAATTTTTCACTTCAAGATAAAACAGCGTGCTATTTATTTTCATAACTGATATTTACGTTTGGAGGAGATATAACCCAGCAAAAGAAAGCCTGCAATCAGCCAGAAAAAGATGGAGATAAAACTCCAAAGTCCGTTAGCAACAGCACCGGCCAAAGAAACCGGCTGGAATTTAAATTCAGGCAGTTGCTTCCAGTTGCTTTTGTCTACTTTCTGATCGCGATCGTTTTTGTACTTGATTTGTGTTAAATGGATATTGTTGATCTGTGTGGTTTTTTCAAATCTGTATTTTTCAGTTTGTTTTTGAAACTGTGTAAAGGAATCAAAATCGACACCGCAGAGGTTCATGGAAATATTCCGGATCGCCAGGTAAGGATCAGTAAAGCCCAGGATAACCGAAACGAAATTTTGAGCCTTATACTGATCGATCAGCTTGTCGAACTGAGAACCGAAAATTCCGGAACTGATTTTTTCACCTTCCTGCATCACCAGCGCGCCATAATTTATCGGAAGCGCCTGGACAGAATCGACGCCATATTTTTTCAGTGTATTTATTTTTAGCTGGGAAAAATGCAGGTCATCCGGATTGTGGCTGTCTCCTTCTTTGCTGATCGCCTGCTGTATCGCTTCTTCAAAAGCGATTTTGTCCGGCGCTTTAAAAAGTGAATTGCCAAGTGTCTGGGCACTTTTTGGAATGACAATAAATGACACAATCCAGATCAGTACGAGCAATACCAAGGCGTTGGCCGATGTTTTACTGATGGCTGACACGGCCGTGACAAGCATATTAAGAATTAGAAAATAAAATCCGTAACTAACCAACAATACCGCAATACGCAGCATCGTATCGGTTGTGATCTGCTGATTTAAAGACACAGTTCCAATACTTAGACAAAGCAGAATCACAGGCAGGAAAAGAACCCAGGTAATGGCCGTTAAGCCCAGTGTTTTGCCAACCAGTAAATCCATATAAGATGCTCCCTGGCAAAGCAGGATTTTAAGAACTCCGTTTTCTTTGAGTGCGGCAACGGTCGAAAAACCCAGAAAAATAATGAACAAGGGGACTAGCAGTTGCAGTACCATCGCCATGCTCAGTTCTCCAAACCGTAACATGCCGTTAGAAAAACTGGCTTCGCTCATGTTTACGGTATTTTGCCGGTGTGCTTCCAGGAAGACGGCGTTTCCTACGTAACTGTCCAGCCCGAAATCAAAAAAGCTCAGCGGAGATTTTTCCCTGAAAACCAGATAACCATAATGAGAGACCCGATGGGGATGTCGCTGAGGCTGGTTCATCCAGTGGTCGTGTACCTGATGGGTGTATTTTGCTTGTTGCGTATTGAATTTTTCTACATAATTCCAGCCAATAAAACTGGCGAGAAGCATCATGAAAAGTAATACCGAATATAAAATAAAAGGCATTTTGCTTCTGAGTACAGAGCGAAATTCCTGATAGGCAATGATTCTGATAAATAGTAACCGCATGGAGTGAAAGCCGTGATAGAGCTTGCAAATATAATTATTTTGCAACAATGTTGCAATAGTGTAGGCGTATTATTTGCCATGTTTCCGCACTTATGCATACGAAATGCTGTCTTGCTCTCAGGTTTTTCTGTGGATATAAACAAAGCTTCGTGAGATGTTCAATCATTTTTATAACACACATAATTGATAGTCTTTGGGTCCTGAATTTTTCCATCACCGAAGAAGAATCAGGGTATTTAAAACTTTGTATTTATATAACTATTTATTGAATATGTCCATATAATAAAATGCTTCGATTAACTACTTTATTTTGAAAGACAGTCGTTTTTAGAAGCTGATAGGATTGCATATTTGTATTATATCAATAGTGCCTATGAGTGATTTAAAGAATTTTTAATTTATTTTAAAAATATAAGTGAATTGTAAACTATTGATAAACAATGTATGTTTACCTTTGTGATGGTCAGTTATCAATCAGTTTAATAATATGTAACTGATAATCCTTTTATAATTATTTTAAATAAGTACAATACAAATCAATCAAGAATAAACACGCTAGAAAACAGATTCAGAAAAACTTTTATCAATGAATAAATTGTATTATAACAATTTTGCTCTGAAAGTTCAGTAAGTAAAAAAATAGTCTTTTTTATATTCCGGATCGAGTTATCATTAAAACCAGCAATTATGAAACAAGTAGAAAAATATAGCAGCAAACGCCCTTTGACCGCGTTAAAAAGTTCGGTTCAAAACCTTCTTTCAGCATACTCCGGTGTATTTGGAAGTAAGCCGAAATCAGAGTCAAAAGACCATACAGTATCAGCGAATCGTTATTCGGTATTGTACCGTCTCAAATCACAATATCATCACGTTGGCTGTTCATCTCAGGCAGAAGCTCAGGCTGTACTTGCCAAATTGATGACGGATGAAAACCGGGTGCCGGTAGGGATTTATGATGCCAGCACGGATTCGTTCGAATGGGAGCTAATTGGTCAATATTTTCACAGACAAGATTCTGCCAGTGAGCAGCAGAGCCGCCTGAATGAAGTACTGGTTATCGCACGGGCTTTGCGCCGCAGAGATTCCAGCTGGCAGGCCGGTTACATGCAAAGACCAAGTTTTTTTGCATAACCTGACCAGGTTTTTTGTCCCGAAATAATAAGTCTCCCGGATTCATCTCAAAGCCTGTTCAGGTATTGGGTTGAGTTCCGGGAGACTTTCTTTTGATGGAAATGCCAGGCGATTGCTTCCGGTGACTATCTTTACGCTGCTTCAGCAACGCTCCCGGGATTATCTCCCTATGGTTGTCACGTTGATGCAAGATTGGTTGGATAGAAACTGTTGAGATACTATGCACGCTTCCGTAGATTCCAGATTGTCTTCCAGGCTCAAATGGGAGCTTGCTACCGGAATTGTATTTATCTATCTGCCGGTAAGAATTTTTCTTAGCAACAGTTACTTCTCTGTTGATTTGATCCTCAGCAAAGGGCCGCTATGGATTGTTGAATTGCTTGTGAATCTGATTTTTTTCAGGATCTGGATTGAAACGATTGAGTATATTGAGCATTTTTTTGACTGGCTCAATACACAAACCACGATCAGGCTCCCTTCACGGTTATTTGTCTTTTTGGTTGGTCTTGTCCTTGCCGTTCTTTTTAATATCGGGTTCACGGTGTTTTGGATTAAAATGGAATTTGGCCTTAGGAAAAAGTTTAATATTGAAATAAAAAGAACCGAACAAGACAGGGCGCCGTATAACCGCCAGCAGAAAGGAAAAGCAAATACAGGACTAACTGTACTGGCTATGCTTACGACGGTGTACATGGTATCGGCGGCGCGTGCCAGTGCGCGTCTCGCAGAGGTCCGCTCCAAAGCTGAACGCCTGGAAAAGGAACACTTGCAGGCTCAATTTATGGCGCTGAAAAGTCAGCTGAGCCCTCATTTTCTTTTTAACAGTTTCAGTATCCTCGCATCGTTGATTGAGAAAGACCCGGTAAAGTCTGTTCGTTATGTGGGCGAGCTTTCCAAATCTTACCGTTATATTTTAGAGAAGGCCAATCTGGAACTGGTGAAGTTAAATGTCGAACTGGATTTCATCCAGGTATATATTTTTCTGTTAAAATCGCGGTTTGAAAATAAATTCCATGTTGATATTGCAGTTTCGGAAGTTGCGGTAGAATCCTACGCCATCGCGCCGCTCACGTTACAAATGCTGGTTGAAAATGCAGTCAAACATAATGTTATGTCCGTGGAAAAGCCATTAGAAGTAAGTATCAAAATAAAAAACGACTATCTTGTCGTCAGCAACGCGGTTCAGATCCGGCTGGATAGTGAACCATCAACAGGATTGGGACTGACCAACATTATCAACCGATACGCACTCCTTACAGACAGGCCTGTTTTTGTGAACGAAAGCCAGGATTATTTTACAGTAGAAATTCCTCTTTTAAAATGAAAGTACTGATCGTAGAAGATGAGCAGCATACCGCAGACAGGCTGCAAGCTATGCTGCTTCGGTATGACAGCAACGTACAGATTGCCGCGCAGTTGCCATCGGTCAGTGCAACACTCCGGTTTTTTGAACGGCCAGATGCGGGTGTGGATCTGATATTTCTGGATATTCATTTGGAGGATGGGCTGGGCTTCAAAATTCTTGACGAACTGAAACTTTCCATTCCTGTCATTTTTACAACGGCCTTTAATGAATACGCCCTTCGCGCCTTTAAAACTTTCAGTATCGACTACCTGTTGAAGCCGATCGATTATGCTGAACTTTGTGCTGCCATGGATAAGTTGAAAAAAATGCTCACTTTCGGCGCATCCTTGCCTTTATATCAGCCGGTCGCAGACAGTTTTCACAAAACGCAATTGAAAGACCGTTTTCTGGTATCCATTGGTACGCGCCTGCAAAGTATTCCGGTTTCGCAGATTGCTTATTTCTGTTACGAACATAAGGCTACATTTCTGGTTACCGACAGCGGTCAGCATTTCGGTATCGATTACAGTCTGGAAAGGCTCGTCGATGTTTTGGATACTACACAGTTTTTTCGCGTAAACCGTTCTTTTGTTGTTTCATTGTCTTCCATTCAATCCATTGATACCTATTCCCAGGGCAAACTCAAACTTGCATTAACGCCCGCGGCAGGGCAGGAGGTTTTTGTCAGTGCCGACCGGATTTCAGCTTTTAAGCACTGGCTCGGAAAATAAGCGTTTGTAACCAACATTTGATTTCAACATCCGGATTCGGTCATTCAGCCAGGAAAATAGGGCATTGGATGATTTCGTTTTTCATGATTTCTGTATTTTTTTAATCTTTAAAAGCTGCTGTCAAGGTAACAGTGTGAATAAAAGACTGAAATTTTAACGGACAATCTCGTTTTTTTGCGCCATCGAAATGGAGAGCGAAAGACAGGATCAGATCTTCGGACGGATAATGAATAAGATATTGAGCCACGAATTTAATCAGGTCGAACTTGGCGAGATTGCCAGAGTCGCGACCGGGTGCACTTATCCGCTCAGCGATTATGCGCGTGAGGATTGGCGGGCGGTGGTTACTATCAATAAAATCATAGGCCCCGATCTGGATCTTCTGGGTCCCAGATACATCCGGATCAGCGAGCGTGAGTATGTGAGGCATATGTTCAAGCCGGCAGATATTATTTTCAATCACAAAACCAGTGCAGGGAAATTGGGCAGCAGCGCCTTGTTTAATTTGCAGCAGCCTGTTTTACATACCAAATACCTGAGAATTCAGCCAGGCTCTGACATCGACAGCCGTTTTTTATTATTTGTTTTGAAGCGCTACAAGTCTATGGGGAAATTCCTGGAATGTGCCAGTTTTAGACAAAATCTTGCCAGTGTCGCGTTAACCGACCTGAAAAAAATAAAAGTCCCGTATCTTCCCCTGGACATGCAGCTTGAATATTTGCAGGAGCAAGCGTTGCTCTCTGTCTGAATTTGGTAGTTTTTGTATATCGTTCTCTCCAAATTGCGCGCTGCCTGATACTATTGTCTTTGAAAATATACTGATCCCCGCCTTTTTTTTTATTACTTTTCTATGCCATTGGTTATGTCCTTGCGGGATTTTTCAATCCTGAAGGTCTGCGTTTTGTCTGGTATTTACCGTTAACTAAATTTGGCGCACAGGGTTTGTTTTCATTTAAAATAATTGTTACCAAGTTCTTTTTCTGGGCATTTATCTCTAAATTAAGTTCTTCATTATTAACCTGGACACGACCTGCTTTATAATATACAATTCTTTGTTTGAAAAGTAATTGAAAGTGCAATGCGTCGTTTATTTTTCCTGTTTTTTGTAATTATTTTGATATTTCCTGAAAGCCATGCTCAGGAAAGCAAGCGAAGCAATGTCTGGTATTTTGGCAATAATGCCGGAATCAGTTTTAACAGTGGTAAACCCGTCTCGCTTGCGGATGGCATGATGACGCAACGGGAAGGTTGTGCATCTATCTGTGATGAAAATGGCAGGATCCTTCTTTATACCAATGGCATTCAGATATGGAATGGAAAACACAAAGTCATCTCGGGTGATACGCAGCTTGGTGGCGACGACACTTCCACGCAATCTGCCGTTATTGTTCCAAAGCCTGGAAGTTCCACGATTTTTTACGTCTTTACCACCTTCAGGCAATTAATCTGTGTTACCGTTGACATCACATTAAACAAAGGTAATGGGGGGATTACTTCCAAAACGGTACTGCTGGAAAATTCAACGGAAAAACTTGCAGCAGTTTCGCATTGCAATCAGAAAGATTTTTGGATCCTGGCACATGAAAACGAAAATAATGTGTTCAGAAGTTTTTTGCTGACCTCCGGTGGGTTGGAAAAGACTGGCGTAGTCAGTAAAGCCGGTACTGATTTTGACTATTATAAATCGGTTGGGAATATGAAGTTTTCACCGGCAGCTGATCGGCTGGGCATGGCTGTTTTTGGAAAGTCATGCTATGAGCTTTTTGATTTTGATAACAGCTCAGGAATTGTGTCCAATCCGGTTTCGCTGGTTCATAAGGATTTTCAATTGGCCTATGGTTTGGAGTTTTCACCCAATGGAAAGTTTATATACGTCTGCGAGGTAGCAACGGTATCAAGTCCCATATTTCAGCTGGATATCAGCAGCGCCACTGTTGAGAAAATCCTGAAATCAAAAATTGAAATTGGACGGACGCGTGAATCTAATTTTGGTTCGTTGCAGCTGGGGCCGGACCGTAAAATATATGTGTCACGTATCGGGTCAAGATACCTGGGTGTTATTAATAATCCTGATTTGCAGGGGTACAAATGCGGCTATGTGAACGATGGAATGAAGTTAATCAAGGGGACAAGTGGTCTGGGTTTTCCCAATGGTGTTGTCTCGTTGCCGAAAATACAACCGTCCGTCCAGCTGATTAAGGATAATCATTGTAATGATGTAACGTTACGGGCAGATTATCTGCCTGAATCTTCCCGGGTAGTTTACCAATGGTACAAGGGCGATTCCCTGCTTGCTGATGTCCACGGTGATACGTATAAGCCGGCTGGTTCAGGAATGTACTCGGTCATAGCCATGGATACCAGATGTTTCGAAAAACCGGTTTATTCAAAATCCGTGGATGTGAATATTTTGAGTATCAATCCTGTGCTTACCAAAGTGAGCTGTGGTGTGATCAGGTTTGCGGCGAATGCCAATGCCAATGCCGGTGTACAATGGACAGGGCCGGGAATGGGTGAGGTTGATAATCAACTGCATACCATAACCATTGAAGGTTTCGGGAAACAATATTACACAGTAAAGGTTTCGGATCCGGGAGATGCTTCTTGTTACATCGAAAAGAAAATCACGGCTGACTTTGGTATATGCGATGCGCAGTTATTTATTCCGGATATTTTCACGCCGAATAAGGATGGCATTAATGAAGTATTTAAAATTGAGGTAAGAAGCGGAGAAGCTTTGCAGCTCAGCATTTTTAACCGCTGGGGAAATAACATTTTTACATCCAATGGTCGGGATGCGCAATGGGATGGAAAAGTGGATGGTGCTGAAAGCCTGATTGGTGTTTATACCTTTATTCTGCAATACAAAAACGTAAGAGGACAACAATTCTCCCGTAAAGGAACAGTCATATTGCAAAGGTGATCAGCGTGCAATTTACTGGCAAATAACTGAAAATATTCAGACCGTCACTGCAAGGACCGGAGCATTCCGGGAGTCCCGCGTGTTTTCTACAAGAAGTTAATAAAATTCACCCTTCATTATTCCCGCCTTAAATAATTCTGACCAGCGCACGGATTTTGATTCTCCGTTGCCTCCTTATTTCGTGTTCTGGTTTGAAAAACTGACGCATGTATCAGGGTGTCACCGGAGGCTAGGATTGCTGATTTTTATCACAGGTGTTATTGTAAGTGTCCCTAAAAATCAGACAGTTTGAAAATTGAGAAAAACACTTAATTTTAAACTGATGAAAAAGACGCGATTCACAGAGACGCAGATCGTCTCCATTCTCAAACAACAGGAGGCTGGGAT